>Ga0326728_10000026_pt1 | contig 587834 bp, 499 predicted proteins | sample MB3enrmetagenome_FD_207602 | JGI IMG/M metagenome (GOLD analysis project Ga0326728, IMG submission 207602) | Lab enriched peat soil microbial communities from McLean, Ithaca, NY, United States - MB31MN | ecosystem: Environmental > Terrestrial > Soil > Wetlands > Peat | place: USA: New York... | reverse complement strand
AATCGTTGCGCGGCACGGGTCGCAAGGTCCGCGGCAGTCTCACCATTGGACGTGATTCGCCTCTCATTGATGCCAGACATCTTTGTGATTGAACGGACAGCTTTCTCGCCGAATCGCTGGAACAACTCTTCATTGGTCAAGCGTCCGTCCGGGAGGCAATATGCCATTGCTTTGATGAAGGCCATTCTCACCCTTCCTGATGGTGCCGCAATGTAGCCGGAATGTTCGGAGGTGTCAACGCCAAGAGGTTCCTTGCTGATCGAAAAACACCGCTCCGGAGACGATCCTGCCGGCTCTTGCTTACATGATCTTGCATCTCAGTGAGCGGTGTAACCGCCATCCACGACCAACGTAGATCCGGTAACCCATTTGGCTGCCGGGGAAAGCAGATATGCAACCGCGCAAGCGACGTCGCGCGGCTCTCCAAAACCCAGAGGATGATCTCGTTTGATTGCCGCCAAGTACTCTTCAGTCAAGCTCTTGTTGAACTGCTCTGACATTTCGCCGAACACGACGCTAGGAGCGACGCAATTGACGCGAATTTGCTCGCGGGCCAGTTCCATCGCCAGCGAGCGCGTCAGCGCGACAATCGCGCCCTTGGAAGCGGAGTAAACCGACAGCACCGGCTGGCCCACGAGTCCGGCCACCGAGGCAAGAAACACTATCGAGCCGCCCGCCTTGTTCACACCCCGCTGTCGGTAGCCCTTTGCCAACCAGACACTGGCGGAGACATTGATACGCCACAGTTGTTCCACCGGGGCCGGTTCAAGAATCTTGAGTGGCACACCGATGTGCAGACCTGCGGAATGCACCAGCCCGTCGAGGCTACCGTGTTGTTTGGTCAAACTCATAAGCCACGCCGGGATGTTCTCGTAGGCGTTCAAATCGAAGGCGCAGGTTACATGGCCGTCACCTGACAACGCCATGCGCGTGGCCTCGAGCCGCTCCTGATTTCGGGCAACGAGAATAATGCGCGCCCCCATTTGGCTCAAGAGGATCGCAATTTCACGTCCGATACCGGAGGAAGCGCCGGTAACCAGAAACGTGCGGTCCGCCAGTTGAAAGGGATTCAACATTGCCAAGCCTCCGATTTGTCCACTAAGATGACCGGCGGCGCCACCAGCGGGCCACAATGTACCGCGCAGGCTCCCCAAGAGTATCCGACACCGAATCCTACCAGCAATAATCTAAGCGACTGCGAGCTAATCTCTTCGCGCAGTTGGGTCGTGATGGTGAGCGGGATGGATGCGGAACTAGTGTTTCCGTATTCTTTCAATGACAGCGGTACTTTGTTGAGCAGTACCTTCATGGTCTTAGCCAGGTGGGTAAGCATGAATTTGTTCGCTTGATGGAAGACAAAATCATCCACCTCTTCCAACTTCCAACCGGCAGCGTTAAGCACCTGGTTCACCAGCGGCGGAACCTCACGTATTGTGAACGCGAATACCTCCGCGCCGTCCATGAACAGGTCCTCGGCGCTGCGCTGATTGTTGTCTTCCGCTTTTCGCCGAATGCAAGTCGTCGCGTCCCGCGGGTACCTGGCGTACTGCATTCCGCTGGGGATGACCAGATTCTTCCAACCGCTCCCGTCGGTTCCCATCGAGAATACGCAAGGTGAAGCTGTGACATCCTTCTCCACAGCCGTGGCAGAACCGGCGTCGCCGAACAACAGGCTGACCGCACGATCGGAGGGTGACGAAAGCACGCTCGCTACGTCACCGGCAAGCACAAGTACTCGTGAGAGCCCGGAGCCGGCAATCAGGCTCATCGCCAGCCACAGTCCATAGACATGCCCCGAACAGCCGAGCGTCACATCGAACGCCGCGCAGGAGCTCAACAAACCGAGCCTCATCTGCAGGGTGCAAGCGGTGGCGGGAATTTGTGGAAAGTCGGGCGTTTGCGTGACGAAAATCAGCGCCTCGACACTCGCCGGCTCCCAGCGCAGTTCCTCCAGAAGGCGTTTCGCGGCCACAAAGCACAAGTCGGAAGTGCACAACCCTGGCGAGGTGAGATGGCGGTATTCGATGCCTGTGTTTTGGGAAATCTTCTGGATCATATCGGCCCCGAAAATCTCCGCGGCTGCAGTCACCGGTACGCGTGTAGCTGGCACAGCACTGGCAATGCCGGCTATTCGAACGCCAGGTACCTTCGCGATCGCCATGGGGGATTACCTTTTCTCCACGAGTTTCATTAAATCCGCGATGCTCTTGCACTGACGTAGTTCCGTCGGCGTTACGCGGACGCCATACTTTGAGTCCGCCATCGCGAGGAAGCTGACAAATGCCAGCGAGTCCCATTGCTCAAGGGAGTCCAGCTGCGTTGCGAGGCTGATCGAGCCCGGGTCGGTTTCGAGCAGTTCTTCCATGTTGGCGATAAATTCCTGTTCATTCATCTTGGGGTGCCTTTCAGTCTGGCTGGCTGGTAGGAACGGCCAACTATGCTCTGCGCACAAGTTGGCCGTTGTGCTTTCCTTGCAACCGACCTTGCCGATCCATCTGTGCGAGTGACCTGTGCGAGTGACGGTCAAAGTATAGCATCTTGATGCTATTGTCTGATATTATCACAAAAAGACTGGGGAAGATCAGCGTTTTCCAGTTCTCGATGCCCCGGAAAGCAAGTCGCTCCGAAGGTTCCCGCGGAACAGTTCTCATCTCACTTGCAGGTCAGTTGAATTCGCTGCGGGATGGACAACGTCCTATGTCTAATGCGATATCGAGTCGAGGTATCGAATGTTACGAAAACCTGAGAGAAGTCAGCAAGGTGAGAAGTGCGTGTAGTTGTCCTGAGAACGGTGGACTAGAAACTCCTATTTTCCAATGACGTATCGGCCGCTGTTGTGGTTCCGGCAATCTGCGGAAATCGCTGACGACTTGATGTCTTGCAAGACGGACAAGAGCGAGGTAGTACCATGCACAATCCTTTGAACCTCACTGGCCGACGCATTCTGATAACAGGAGCTGCGTCTGGCATCGGACGAGCCACTGCGATTCTGGTAAGCCGCTTGGCGGGCTGTGTCGTAGGCGTCGATCAGAATCGGGAGGGTCTGGAGGAAGTTGTGTCCGCCTTGGAGGGGGATGGACACACCTGCCACGCTTGCGATCTGCGAGACCTAAGCAGCGTCGCGCACTGGATGACGAACTTGGCAGAACAAGGAGGACCACTGCACGGACTGGTTCACGCGGCCGGTTTGCCGTGTACGGCGCCGCTTCGGGTTCTTGAGCCGGATGTCTATCGTGACGTATGGACGGTGAACACAGAAGCTGCGCTTGCCTTGGTTCGGATGTTCCAGAGCCGAAAGGTATATGCGGGAGATCATGGCTCCATCGTTCTCATTTCCTCCGTCATGGCGATTGTTGGCTCGCCTACGATCGTGGGTTACTCGATGAGCAAGGCCGCTTTGATCGGTATGGCCCGGTCGATGGCTCTCGAACTGGCGCCGAAACAAATCCGGGTAAACTGCGTTGCACCCGGATTTGTGCGGACGCCGATGTACAGCCAGGTCGCAGGTTTCTGGGATGCGGAGCATGAGGCGCGGATTACCGCACTGCATCCACTGGGACCGGGCGACCCGGAAGACGTCGCCAACTCGATTGCCTTTCTGCTGTCCGACGCCTCGCGTTGGATCACCGGATCCGTCTTGACTGTTGATGGCGGTTACACGGCGCAATAATAATATTAGCGCTGGCTTCGGAGGATTCCCTTCGGAGGTCAGTATCAGGTGCTTTGCAAATGATGATGTGGCTGAAAAAACCACTGTCTGCCGCCCTGATTCTCGTTCTGCTTTGGACCGTTTGTAGGCTCGCCGTTCTGTGGCATACGGGCATTCCGCAACCCATGATACACGACGAGTTCAGCTACGTTCTCCAGGCAGACATCTTCGCCCACGGGCATCTGGCAATGCCGCCGCACCCGCTCGGAAAGTTTTTCGAGTCGCCGATGGAATTGGTGCGCCCCGTGTACGCCTCGAAATATCCGCCCGGCCAAGCTCTGTTTTTAGCCCTGGGGCAGTGTCTTTTCGGCTCGCCGTTCTACGGGGTTATCATCGGGAACGCGCTGATGCTGTTCACATTCTGCCTGATGCTGTACGCCTGGGTTCCCTGGCGGTGGGCGCTCGCGGTCTCTGCGATGTTTGGGCTGATTCTTTCACCGGAAATGTATTGGACGAACTCCTACTGGGGCGGCTCGGTGGCCACAAGCGGCGGCGCGCTTGTGTTGCTGGGGATCGGAATCTATCGCAAAAGGCAAACGCCGCTTGCGGGAGCCATCTTCGCCATCGGTGTATTGCTGCTTTTCTGGACACGACCCTATGAAGGCGGCGTATTCACTCTCATGGTGCTGGTGGTTTTCGCAAGGGAACTTTGGCGCAAGCGGCGCGCCAGCGTGTTCGCGGTGGCTGTTTTGGTGCTTGCGCTTGGCTGCGCATGGACCTGCTACGACGACCAAGCGATTACCGAGAACCCGATCCGCCTGCCGTATCAACTGTACATGAGTCAATACTATGTGGCGCCGGTGTTCTGGTTTCAGCCACTGCACCCAGAGCCTGCATATTCCCATCCGCGGCTTGCCGCCATGTGGGGAACAAATGGATCGGATGTATCCGGCTATGAAAAAGAGCGGCCCCGGTGGCAACTCCTCGGGATTGGTTTGGTCGGCGCTCTGGTGACATTCAAGAGATTGTCGCTGGCGATGTTGCTTGCGCTGGCGGTTCCAGTCGCTTGGCGCGATCCGCTCTTCAGGAAAATGGCCATTGTTGCCGGAGTCTTTCTGCTTGCGCTGTCCGTCGAAACGTATCACTTCGAGCATTATGCGGCGCCCGTTTGGGCCGCGCTCGCCTTGATGGTCGCGGTTTGGGCAGAGCGCGCTTGGAATCTGCGGATACGCAGACAGCGTGTGGGAGTAGCGCTGGTCCTGCTGGCTCTTGCGTCGCCGGCTATCGCCTTCCAGGCCTATGAATCGATTAAACCTCGATACGTCCCGAGGCTCAAGCCGGACAGCTTGAACAGGTCCTCTCCGATCTATTGGCCTAAACGGCGCTTCGCGCTGACGGAACGGCTCTCGTCGCTCGGCGGGCCTCAATTGGTGATCGTCCGATATCCTTCACCCGATTGGGCACTCCACGTGGAATGGGTATACAACAGCGCTGATATCGACCGCCAGCGAGTAGTCTTCGCGCATGATCTGGGAACGGAGCAAGATCGCGCGTTGCTTGGCTACTATCCCGATCGTACGGCCTGGCTGTTGACCTTTGACAGCATCTCCGGTCAGGAACATATCGAGCCCTATCCTCCGGCCGCCGTAAGTACCTCCGGCAGGGGATATTCCCGCTAATTTCCCTTAATTGTCCATGACCATGGCTAGCCGCCTAACGATCTCCGTGCCTGAAGCGTCGCACGCGCCTTTTCCAGGCCATTTGGGCTTCGTGGGTATCAACGCTCCGCCTTTGCGCCGACTGGAGAGGCTGCCCCTTCGACATTCGGAGCGTCTGGAAGTCTGCAGATTACCTTCGCGGGATTGCCGGCGACCAAAGAGTAAGGGGGTATTACCTTAATGCGCACGACTGAACCCGCAGAAATGATGCTTCCCTCCCCGATCGTGACCCCCGGAAATATGATGGAGCGTCTGCCAACCCAAACATTGTCGCCGATGGTCACTTCCTGCACATCGTCATCTGATGGCGGAGCCCACTTGTTCTGGGCTTGATCGATGATCCGGCTGGTTGCGACCACCGGGTGTCCGCTGGTATCCATAAACAAACATCCGCTGGTAATTCCACAATTCCGGCCAATCGTGATACGTTTGCCAACCGTAAAAGAGCACCCATGGCCGATGCCACTTCCGCTGCCAATCTCCAGCACTGGCCGGTCCACGAAACGACTGGCGAATTGAAAAGAGCTCTTTCCATCGAGAAGAACGTCATCACCGATGATGATCTCTCCCTTGCCCTGAATCCAGTGAATGAAGATGCCGGTTCGGAGATTCCGCCCATAACGTGTGCAATAAGCCTTGAAAAGCGGCTCGGCAATGAAGACTCGCCGGATAAAGAACACCACATAACGTAGCCCGAGATAGATCATTAACATCGGCTTCACGACGATGCGGGGAGCTGGCACATGCACGCGAAACTGGAGGCGGTAGAGCCAGCGAATTGCCCGAGGCACTGGCTTGTCGGAGGTAGCCAGGTACCGGCGGTACGACTTACGAGTGTATTTGACCTCTTCCGTTGTTTCCGGTTTCCCGGTGACGGCCGTTGTCATGACTTTCTCCTCAAAGCCAAAGTTGCGTCCTCAATCGGTGAAGCAGCCAATTGAGCCTCTCGTACGTCCAACTCAAATTCCTCGCCCGCGTCGTTCACATCAAGCCGCCGAAATCCTACTGTAGCATAGAATTCCGCCACCATGGAGTTCTTGGGAGTAGGGCAGTAGACGCCGACCAGCTTGTCGATTCCTCTCTTTCTTGCCTCCGCGACGAGCGTTTGAATCATGAACTGCTCCATGTCACGCCCCATCACCCGGCAGCTCATTAGCAGAGTGTCGATTCGCCAGTTGACTTCACCATCGTCCACAGCGACGATCACACCGATGATCCCGGAATCGCCAAACCTATCTTGTAGCCGGAACCAATGTGTCCAGTGTTTCTCGTTTTGGCTGAACCGCCGTAACTCTTCGAGGCTGTGACGCCGTGAGGTCAAATTAAATTGATTGGTCTTGCCGACGAGCTGAGCCACGCGCGGGAGAGTGACCTCATCGAACGAGCCATGAGTGCAGACCATGCACAGTTCGCGAAGGTACTCCGTCACAGTAACCGCGCTGTGTTGAAGTTGTTCGCGTTGGGCGTCGGCGGCGTAGCTGTCGGCGCGCAATCGGTCTTCTTCAGATAGACTCCACGCTTCAAAGTACCGGCCTGCGGCCAGGGTGCGGATATACTCGGCCGGGTCATTGGCCAACTCCGGCACTGTGACCATTGGCAAGTGGGCGCGAACGTAGGCGCGCTCGGCCGGATTGTCGTCGAGAAACACGAAGCTATCCAGCCCGAGGTTGAGCTTGTGCGCCATCGCCTGCAGGTTTGCGGCCTTGTCCTGCCAGTTAGCAGTAAAAACAGCGAAATCCGCTAGCTTCAAGACCGAGCCTTCGTGTTCTTCGAAAGGCAATCGCGCGTCAGCCTCGTCGTTCTTGCTGCACACGGCCAGCAGAATCCCTCGTTCCTTCAACTCGCGACAATACTGCTGTAGTGCCTGATGAGCCTCGCCGCGCGCATCCGGCGGGCCGAGTCGGATACCTCCAAGACCATCTTCCCCGATAACACCGCTCCACAACGTGTTGTCCAGATCGAGAACGAGGACCTTCTTCGTCATCCCCAGGCCGGCACGAATTAAAGCCAGCTGAGCTTTGGCGAGCGCCGGCAGGGCAGCATGAGCCGGATGCTGTTTAGCAAGATGCCATGTACGGTCATCCTGCCATCGTTCCCGGCCGAAATTGGCCGAAACCTGGTCTTGGTCGAGAATGGCGACCTGCGGCGGCGCGATCTGCGAAAGCCGGAGATTCACCTCACGGAGAATAGCCGACCGGACGCCGGGGAGCCGTTGGCTGAGCGCTCCGTATGCGTCGCAGACCGGAAGATCAAAGTTGTGCTGGATAATCCGGCATGGAAGCCAGCGTAACACGGTATCCCACTGACACTTCACGCCGTTCAAAGTGGCTCGCACAGTGGATTCGGGCTCGCTACTGATTGCCGGAAGGTTTGCATCGCGCCAGTGGTTGGCGAATAGGACGAAATCCGGCGCAAAAGCATAGAGTGGGGAGTCCGACTTCATCACAACCTGCGCGACCATGCCATACGGGGGCGCATACACTTGCATTGCCAAGCCGTCAAGCCAGGCCAGCAAACTCAAGATCGGTAGGTGAAACACAACGGTGTGATTGCACAAGTACGCGACACGACATGAGCGAATGATCCCCGGCAATGGAGCCTGCGCCTGCAAACGCTCGAAGAGTTCGGCGGCCTTGGCAAGAAACTCGTATGACTCTGGTCCCGTGGCGACAGCTTGGCGCAAGCAGTCATAGGCCTCGAGCACATCACCCGTGCGGCGGAGCTGCCGGGCGGTTTCCAACAGGTTCTCAGCGGATGGCATGCAGATGCTCCAACAATATAGGAATGGGATCCTTCTTTTCAGTTGGCATAAAACTGGCGGTTTGATCGGTGCTCATACGCGGTAGCCGCGGCCGATAGATGTGGAGACCAAGATGGGCCTTCTCTAGGAACCGGCAGAGCTCTTCACCGGCCATCTTTGCGACCGCATACTCGCTCAGGTCCGGTGGAAGTTCGTCGATAAAAACGGTCGAAGGATAAAACACGCGCTTCAAACCCAGGGCACACAGCTTTTCAACCAGTCGGTGAAAACCCAGGATGTAGTAATTGCAGAACACCTGGAACAATGCACTAGAGAATGCGCCCGGCCTTCCCGATGCGATAAGCGGCGACGCGAAATAGTACAGGTGAGTCGGCGTCCAACTGTCGCCGAGGGTGTATGTCTCATCCAGAACATTCAATTGTAGGCACCCAGCCGTACCACCCGCCGAGGTGATCTCTGCGGCGACTCGATGCGCGTCGTCCGCGCCTTGATGGTACGTAAGCTTCACATCCGCGCCGCCAGCCGCGAGTAGCTTAGCGGTCACCTCACCCAGGCCGCGGGAACCGCCCACCACCAAAGCGCGCTGACCGACAAACTCATCCCGGCTGACGATCGCCTGCAACGCGCGTGAATGAGCTTGCTCCTGGTGTGAGGGCCGAAAGAAGGCGGTAAGCTTGCCGATCATGTTCGGAGACGTGACGGCGATCATCACAAGGCCGTAACGAGTGTCCAGCTTTGTGACTTCATAAGCCAGAACTGGCGTGATGTTGGCATCTTCTCGGAATGACACATCGAGCGACGAATAAAAAGAATGCAGACCGGGGCATTCCATGCCAACGAGGCGCGTGGTCGCCAGCAATTGGGCAAGCGGCAGCGCTGCGCCAAGATGTGGGAAAAGCTGCGCCGCCGCAGCCTGATGCAGATACAACGGGAGCACTCCAGATGCGTTTTCAGCATCGTGCATCGCAAGCACTTTGGGATCCTCGCGCGGCGGGAACCCAACATTGAATAGTTTCAGCACCGGTGTCGGTGCGTGGCTCCACTTGAGTTTGATCTTGGTGGTCACAAACTGGTCAACCAGCAGATGGATTTGCGCTTGACCGTCCAGCTCGCTGATGAGGGAATAAGTTACGACGTCCCTCAATCGGATGGGTCGCGCAAAGTCGGCGCGAATGGAATTGATGTTGAACGGTTGAGGGCGATCTTGCGACCAAACGTCCAAAGCCCACAGCAGCGAATGAATGCCATGCACCACAGCGGCACCGAAAATCGATCGCCGCGCCGCCACCGGAGCAATGTGGACCGGATTGAAATCGCCCGAAAGCTCGCCAAACGCCAGTTGGTCGGCCAAGCAAAAATCCCGTGTAATCATTACTTTTCGATGACGGCAAGTAGGTTCTGCACTGACTTGATTTCTGCCACTTGATCCGTTGTGAAGCGGATGCCGAATTCCGATTCGATGCTCAGAACGAGGCGGACTGTGGCGACCGAATCCCAATCCGGGTAGGTTGCGGGTGAAAGCTCCGATGTGAGCCGGATCGAGGGATCGTCGAACACATCTTGGAAAACACTTTGCAGTTTCTCAATGGTGGTCATCCGCCAAGCCTCACCGAAGAGCTCCTCGTTGATTCAAGCTCAATACGAGCATATACCTATGCCGCTGCTCAGACAAAATGCTGAATAGCTAGAGCGCGACCGAAAATAAAGCGTAATGGCCCGATGCAAGGGCGGTGTCGTCGTCTTTCCAAGATTGGGGGTATTCTCGGCGCAATCGGTTGCTCACGGCCGCCGAATTCTTGAGGCCAGAGTCACCTTCCGAACACGGTAGCCGACACCCCCTTAAAGACTAGCTAAGACTGGTTGCGCGGGGGTTGCAGGCCCTGCCGTGTTTTGCCTGATTCCGCCGAGCTAAGTTGTTGATCTTATTTAGAATCCGCGCCTTCTGCCGGATTCATAACACGTAGGTCGGCAGTTCGATCCTGCCTCCCGCCACCACTCAGATTCATGCAAGCGGCAAGCCAGCATCTCCTGCGGATTGTTGTCCCTCAGACTTTCTGTTTTGAAAACTACTTGGGCACGTCGATGCGAACCAGCAGGACGTCGTGGCTGGCCAGTTCGAGGGGCTGGCCGTCGTAAAGCGTGATGGACTTGCCGGTCCACAGATCCTTTCCATCCTGTGGCCCGTGCAGTCCGAGTTTAGCCAGGTTCAGGTGAAAGGGATGTGTGGAGTAGCGGTTGTCTCCGGCATTGATGACGGCAATGGCCACCGCGCCGCCGACCAAAGGCCGTTTCCACACATCCACTTCGCCTTCGCTGTAAACGCGGCTCCCCTGCTTGCCCAGCTCGTCCTGATCGATGGCGATGACGTCGCGGTTGGTGAGGATCGCCTTGATCTCCGGCTTCATGTTGGGCAGGTCGTTGCCGGCCAGAAGTGGCGCGGCGAGCATGGCCCATAAGGAAAAATGAGAGCGGTTCTCTGCCAGCGTGAGCTTGCCGTTGCCCACTTCGAGCATGTCCGGATCGTTCCAGTGGCCGGGACCTGCGTAACTCTCCAGACCGGCCTGCTGGCTGGCGATAGTGTAGATGCGGTCCCAATTAGGAGTAATATCGCCCGTCGTCCTCCACAGGTTGCCGCCGATCGACGGAGCCCACTCCCACACCGCGTCCCATCCGTATTGGCACAGCGAGAATACGATGGGCCGTCCTGTCGCCTTGAGAGCCTTGTTCATCTTGTCGTAGGCGGCCACCATCAGCCGCATCTGCGCAGCCTTGTCGCCGGGAGCCTGCTTCTCCATCACTGCGGGGATGAAGCTGCACAGGTCGTACTTAAGATAGTCGATGCCCCACTGGGCATATAGCTGTGCATCCTGGGCTTCGTGGTTCAGCGAGCCCTCGTATCCGGCGCAGGTCTTTGGGCCGGGGCCGGAGTAGATGCCTATTTTGAGGCCCTTGGAGTGGACGTAATCGGCCAGTGCCTTCATATCGGGAAACTTCGCGTTGGAGTGCAGCACGCCGTCCGCGTCGCGCCGGCCCTCCCACGTATCGTCAATGTTGACGTAGACGTATCCGGCGTCTCTCATGCCGCTGGCGACGAGCTGGTCAGCGGCGTCGCGAATGTCCTTGTCGGTAACTTTCTCGAAGAAGAAGTTCCAACTGTTCCAGCCCATGGGCGGCGTCTGCGCCACCACTTGATTTGGAGCCTGTGGCGCTTTCGCCGGAGCCTTTGCTGGTGCTGATGTTTGTGACGCAGCGGTGAGAGATGCAAAAGCTAGAACGGCGGAAGTGAGCAAAGCAACTATACGCATGGAAGGCCTCTTGAAAATGAATTTAGGACAAATTGTATGCTGCAAACGCGGAAATCAGCAATCTCCAGCTTGCCGGCAGAAATGAGCGGAAACTCCAAGGCCCTCCGGCAAATAACCGGAGGGCCATAAACAACAAGCCATCAATCCCCGTCTAAGCCTTAACCGCGCGTGTGGGCTTGTAGCCGGAGATGCCGAAGTACGCGATGTAGAGGTAACAGACGATCGGCAGGATGAAGGCTAACTGGAAGCCTAAGTGGTCTGCCAACAGGCCAAAGAGCGGCGGAATGACTGCGCCGCCGAAGTTGCCAATGCTGATGACGCCCGATCCCTTGCTGGTCAATGGTCCCAGTTCGGCGATGCCCAGGGCGAAGATCGTCGGATACATGATGGAGTTGGCCAGGCCGCAGAGGATCAGGCACCAGACGGCGATCATGCCGGTGGTGTTCATGGCCACCAGTAGCAGAACCACGCCGAAGAAGGCCAGCCCAGCCAGCAGCCGGTTGGCACGAATCTTCTTCATCGCCAAGGTTCCGGCAAAACGGCCGATCATGATGGCGAACATATAGAACGAAGCCAACAGCGCAGCGGTATCCTTGCTGCCGACTCCCTGCCCTTTGAAGAACTTGATGGCGTTGGCCGCGAGCGCAATCTCCAGACCTACATAGAAGAAGATGCCCACCATGGCTAGCACGGTGTGCTTGTAGCTCCAGATGCTGCGGCCCGATGCGTGAGCGCCGGCAACTTCTGTCCGGCTGGAAACAATCGCCGGCAGGTGCATGAACATGACAGCAAAGCCCAGGATCAGCAGCGAGATGGCAATCGCGATATACGGACCCTGCACGGTGTGCGCAATGACCGCCGGGCTGGCGTTCTTAGTGTCATCGGTGAGTATGAAGTAGCCCACAACGATCGGCGCCAGAGCGGAGCCGAGCGAGTTAAATGCCTGAGCTAGAGTCAGCCGTGCCGGGGCGCTCGACTCAGGCCCCAGAATCGACACGTAGGGATTGGCCGAGACCTGCAGCACGCAGACGCCTGTGGCCAGCACAAAACTGGCAGTCAGGAATAACGGAAAGCTTACCGTCGCCGCCGCTGGAACAAACAGCAGAGCGCCCACCACCATGATGAAAAGCGATGTCACCATGGAGCTCTTGTAGCCAATCTTTTCGATCAGCTTTCCGCTGGGCACGGAGAAAACCAAGTAGGCAAGGAACCAGGCTGTGGTCACAAAGTTGGACCACATATAGTTCAGGTTAAAAATATCCTGAAGCTTGGGAGCTAGATTGCTGTTCAGGTTGGTCAGAAACCCAAAGATCCCGAAAAGTGCGGTGACGATGATGAATGGGATGGTGTAGTTGGGCGTATTTGCCGCCGCCGGTTTTGTTTGTGTGGCCATAAAGATTTCCCCCGCTTCCTGTTGAACGATATTGTGTAGAGCGCGTTTCAAAATCCGGTTTTGTATCAGGGCACGACTTCAAAGCTTGCCCTAAGCGTAGTCGAAGGGTGCCGAAATGGTCCGTAAAAGAACGGACGTCAGCCCCTGAAGGTACGGGCGTCGCTCTACGACACCCGGTGAGCTCCTCCTGAGGCATGGCAGATGTGAACCTGGGGCTGGATGCCGGTTTTTGCCGCATAGCGGCGTCCCAGCTCCTCGGCAAAAGCCTTGGCCTTGGCTTGTTCCACCAGATTGATGGTGCAGCCGCCGAAGCCTCCGCCAGTAAGCCGCGCGCCAATCAGTCCCGGCAACTCATTCGCCAGCTCCACCATGATATCGGCCTCCGCGCAACTGCCCTCAAAGTCCTTGCTGTAGCTGCGGTGCGCCTCGGCCATCAGCCGGCCCAGTTCCTTCATATCGCCTTTGAGCAGGGCTTTGGCGGCAGCCACCGTGCGCAGGTTCTCGCTGATCACGTGGCGTGCGCGCAGCAGGGATTTGGGCGCCATCTCGTGCCCCCACTTGTCCAGATCCTCCAGCGTCGCGTCACGCAGAAAAGGCACGTGTCCGCGATGGCTATTGATTACCGCGCAGGCGGCCTCGGATTCGGCGCGGCGGGTGGGATAGTCGCCTCCCGCAACCGAGTGCTTGACCATGGTGTTGGCGATTACCAGCGCCACGTTGGCCGGAATCGGCGCTAATTGAAAGCTCAAATCGCGGCAATCCAGCAGCATGGCGTGGTTCTCTTTGCCGTTGACGGAGATGAACTGATCCATGATGCCGCAATTGGCGCCCACGAACTCGTTCTCCGCGCGCTGGCAGAGCCGCGCCAGCACCGGCCCCGGATAGCTGGCGCCAACGATGGAGAGAACGGCAAGCGCCGTAGCTACCTCTATGGCCGCCGAGCTTGACAGCCCCGAACCCAGCGGAACGTCACCCCAGATGCTCAGGCTGAAACCGGGAATCTTATGGCCCTCACCGGCCAGGATGGAGACCACGCCCATCGGGTAGTCGCTCCAGTGCTTGCTGCCTTTGGCCGGCAGCGATGCAGCCTCAACAACCCGCTCCTCGCCATAGTTCTCCGAATAGATGGCGATTATGCCGTCCTTGCGGGCCGAGATGCCGGCCAAGGTGGCGAAGTTGATGGCCGCGGGCATCACAAAGCCCTCGGCGTAATCGGTGTGCTCGCCAATCAGGTTGACGCGGCCCGGCGCGGCAAAGACGGCCGGCTCAGCCTGATAGCGGACGAGATGCTTGGAACGAAATACAGCAGGATCATGCATGGCAGTCACTTTCTAAAGGATTTGAAGATCGACAATCATCAGCCAGAAGTCGGATTGGCCGGGAGATAGCTCGCGAGACCATGGCCCGGTGACCGCAAGCGAGTCCACCGGAGCGGTGGTAGGCTCCATAGCGACACACATCTGTTTCGGCCCTTTTCTATCCGGCCAGCCACCAGAGCAGATCCAGAGTCCCAGATAGGGCGTCGCCGCCGGGTCAAAGCCGACCTTGATGCGAATGCCCGCCTTGGGCCGCTCCAGCGCGCACCAGTTTTCCTTCGTAGACAATGGCCCAGCGAACAGCTTGTCGCCGATGCCCGACTTGGGCGGTTCAACCAGGCTCAGATCGGCCTTTCCTAACATGCCCAGCTTGGTGATAGGCCAGGGAACCTGCTTTCCGGCCTGCCCCAGCCGGCCGCCACTGGAACCCTCCAGACGCATTTCGTGAATGGAGTCCGGAAGGACAATCTTGTCTCCTGCTTCAGACGCGAACGAAGGATGCGCCGACCAGGCCCATGGAACCGTGGAACCGCCTGTGTTGGTCACCGTATAGTCGAGGCTCAATCGCCAGCCCTTGCCCTTCTCGGTCAGCAACAGAGTTCGCTCCAGCATCAGCGGTAAGGAGAAACACTCTCCGCGGAGAGTTACCGACCCTCCCCGCGCAACCCCTGCTCCATGCTCCTTGTGGCCGCTTCCCTCCTCGGTCCACGCCACCCGCCACAGGTCGCCGTGGTCGGGAACGTTAACCGGGCCATCGGCGGTTTCTACCGTACAACCGGCCACTGAAGGCAGGCACTCATCCCAGCCGCTGGCGTCGCCCGCATCGAAGGTCATGGTTTTGGTACGCGGCGCATAGGCGGCCAGTGGCGTTTGAAGCAGCTCACGGCCGTTCACGAGAATGGATGCGATCTTGCCGCCGAGGTTGGGTAGGATGGTCACCGAGCAACCTCCCGCCCGAAGAAGAATCTTTTCTCCCACACCACCAGTCTTATTTGCCTCTGCCATTTGCTCTAATCTCCTCCATCCTGTCCAGCCAACTTCGAAACGCGGGCTTCATTCGTGCTGGGTACAGGCCGATTTCCAGGATTGCGCCAATTGTACAAGAATCGGGGCAGCGGTAGTATCCGCAGTATATGAAGAGTATGTCTGCGCCAGTCCGTAACGCGTCGAATACATTGCCGCATTTGCGCAACAACTCGCCTGATGACTGAAGGGCCAGTAAAATCTGTACCACTCAGAGAGTTAGTTCTTAACTTGTTTTTGTTTCAGCCAGCTCGCGGCTAGCCGCGATCTGGCTGGCGAATTCTGTCGGCGTCCTGAGGGCCGGGGCCCTGTACTGCCAAAATGCCTCTCTTCGTAGGCGACAAGCCCCCGGTCCTTTACGCCCTCCATGGCTCCGTTCTCCTCCGAGGAAGTACCTTAAAGTCTGGTTCCTCCCCTGACTGGCCATTTGTACAATCTTAAATACGTCCGTTGATCTGCCCGGGATTTTGAATCGGTTGAAATGAGAAAACTGGTTTGCTCGCGGCAGTAGAAAAAATCGTAACATTTGTCATATCAACGGGTTATGCAATGGCGCGTCTGCAATAGCCGGATAGCTGTGGGGGAAAACGTGTGTCATGTTATGCTTAATGAGAAATCGCCATGGAAAATACTTTGAAACAACTCAAAGAGATTATTATTACCGGTTTGCGGATCAAGGACAAAACTGCCGAGGATTTGAGTGACAATCAGCGGTTGTTGGGAGGCGATCTGGAGATCGATTCCATCGATATTTTGCAGCTTATTCTGGAAATTGAGAGGCGTTTTAAGATCAAGCTTGTCGATGGTGAATTCGACGAGAGCGCCTGGCAGAGCGTTACCACCCTGGCTGCAGCCGTCGAAGCCAAAGTCGCGGCAAGAAACTAAACTATCAGGAGTATTTCAGGCCATGCCGATCAGCAACAGGAAGAGACCCTCACGGGTATTGCTGGTCGAATGCAACAACATGAACAAGTGGGTGGGCACAACCGTGCCCTACGAGATGCATGTTTCCCCCATCGGTCTCATGTATCTGGCCTCCAGTGTGCGTGCGGTGCTTCCCGGTGTTGAGGTACGCATCGTCGAATCCTCGCTCTCCTGCCCTGACAACGAACGATTTATACGCATCTTGCAAGAGTATCAACCCGATGTCGTTGGCCTTCGCTCCATCGCATTTTTTCTCGAGGAACTGCAACGCGTGGCGGCGCTGGTGTACGCCCATAGCGACGCTACGCTGATCGTGGGCGGGCCGATTGTGAAAGCCTACAAGCAGCGTCTTTTTGAAGAAGTGCCGGAGGTAGAGGTTGCTGTTCAAGGCGAAGGAGAACAAGCTCTGGTGGAGCTGCTTTCCGGAGCTTCTCCCGGCGCGGTTGCAGGCGTTCTCTTTCGCGACGGCGACATGGTAGTGGAAAATGCCGAGCGTCTCGAAAGCGCTGCCATCGACAGCCTGCCCTTTCCCTCCTACGACCTGATCGACATCGATCAGTACCATCGCCAGTTGAGCTATGCCTACAATCACCGGCGCCAGGGAGTTCTGCTGACCAGCCGCGGCTGCGTCTATGGTTGCACCTATTGCTTCAGTCATTGGAAGGGCATCCGGTTGCGCAGCGCCGCCAATATTTTTAAGGAGATTACCGCGCTTTACGACCAACACGGCATCCGGGATTTCTACATTGTTGATGACATTTTCAACGTCGATGAGAAACGATCGCTGGCTCTGTTTGACATGATTCAGGCTGCAGGTTTTAAGCTTCGGATGTATTTCGTAAACGGCCTGCGCGCCGATATAGCCAGCGAAAAGTTTGTGGATCGCGCCATCGAGGCAGGCGCCGTGTGGTTTACATATGCGGTTGAGTCCGCCACAGAAGAGATTCAGCGCCTGGTGCGCAAGCATCTTAACCTGGAGAAGACGCGCCGGATCATTGCCTACACGCAACGTCAGAATGTAGCCGTCAATATCTCGACCATGTACGGTTTTCCCACTGAAACCCGGGAGATGGCGCAGCGCACTCTGGACTGGCTGGGCAAACTGCCCAAGCCGTCGCTGCTCCCTTACCACTTCTGCCTGCGCTTCTTTCCTGGTTGTGAGATCAACCGGCAGGCCGTGGAGGCGGGCTGGGACGCCGAGCGGATGGAGTTGACCAGCCGCTTCTCTTATAACGACATGGCGATGGGCACGCCTACTCTGTCGAAGCACGAGATGAATGAGATTCAAATTGAATATCATCGCCGCTTCGGCACGAGTAATCCTGCCGCCATCGATGTAGCGGTGCGCACGCTGCGTTCCATCGGATACGACGACACGGAGATCGTCCATATGTACTCGGTGTTGATGCGCAAAATGATTCACGACGTCGGTGAACTGATGCAGGCAGGTGGCCATTGAAGCATTGGTACTGGCATCGCTTTCACAATGCGATCGTACTAAGCTTTGTGTTTACTACCATGCGCTGGTTGCCGCGCTTCGCACAGCCGCCAATTGCGACCGTTACCGCTTTGATCTTCTTTCTGCTGTTGAAACAAGAGCGCCGCGCCGTGGCTGGTAATCTGCGGCGAATCACGGGCAAGCGAGGGCTTGAGTTGCATTGGAAGGTCTATCGCGTTTTTTATTCCTTTTGCGACCTGATCGTTTCCTACACCTATGTTCCCCAGGCCAGCCATGAGCAACTGCTCTCCATGCTTGCGGACGGGGAACGCGGCGCCGCGGTGATCGACCACTGCCTGGCCGAAGGACACGGGCTGATTGTGTGGACTGCACATCTGGGCAATCCGGAGTTTGCCTCGCGCCTGCTGGAGATGCACGGCCGTCCTGTCAACGTGGCGCGCGTGGTTGAGGATAAGCCCGCGGAGAGAATGTTGCGCGACCGGATGAGCAATGAGCGGCTCCGGATCGTGGACCTGCGCGGCGGAGCACGCGCCACCATCGAGCTGTTGCAGGCCCTGCGCCGTAATGAGATCGTTGCCATTCAGGGAGATCGCGTCTACAACCCACATCATGGAGCGCCAATACGGTTTTTCGCTGCGCCAGCGGAGTTTCCGCTGGGGCCTTTTCTGTTGTCGCAGGTTTCGGGCGCGCCGGTACTGCCCGGTTTCGTCGTTCGCCACGGCTGGCTGCGCTACCGGGTCCTGCTGGGCGAACCCATTCGGCCTGCTTCCTCGGGCAATCGCGACGAAGACCAGCGTACCTGCTTGCGCCAAGCGGTGCGGTTTCTCGAAGCGCAGTTGTCGAATTACTATGATCAGTGGGTAAATTTCTTCGATTTCTGGCCGGTTCACTCGCATGATTGACGCGCAGAAAACCATTGTTGTGACCGGGATTGGCGTGGTCAGTCCCTATGGAGTTGGTCTTTCTTCGCTACAGGCCGGTATGTTGGCGGGCCAGTGCTGCCTCAAGCCCGTAACAGATTTGTATCCCGGCTTTCAGGGAACCGTTGCGGCCGTAGATGCTTTGCCGCCTCTGGCTGAGTTTCATCGCTACTCCCGCACCGATCGGCTGGCGATGGCGGCGGCTAGCGATTCTGTAGCGGATTTCACTGGCCCCGGCAGCATCTTGCGCGCGAGCGGCATCGTGATGGCTAGTACTGTGGCTGGTCTGACCGAGATTGATCCGGAGATCTCCGTAGGACCAGCTGAATGGTATCAGCACGGCGGATTGTCGCGGGCCGCAACTTTTCCTGTGTCCCGTGTGGCTGCTTCTGTCGGAGAGCATTTGGGCATTCTAGGGCCATCATGCACAGTTTCGGTGGCCTGCGCCTCGGGGGCAATGGCCATTGCGTTGGCCGCCAATATGCTGCTCGATGATGCCGCTCCAATGGTTCTGGCCGGGGGAAGCGATGCGTTGTGTCCTTTCACGCTGAGTGGTTTCAATTCGCTGCAGGCCCTTGACCCGGAGCCTTGCCGCCCCTTCGACCAGAACCGGAAGGGATTGAATATTGGCGAAGGCGCGGCTGTGCTGGTTCTGGAAACCCTGGCTCATGCAACGCAACGCGATGCCCGGATTCTGGCCGTGTTGCGAGGCTGGGCAATGACCAACGATGCCTTCCATCCCACCGCGCCGCACAAGGACGGCATCGGGCTGGCTTTATGCATCCAGCGCTCTCTGGAGATGGCTTCATGCGGCATTGAAGAGGTTGGCTATGTGAATGCCCACGGTACGGGCACGCCCTTGAACGATATCGCGGAAACGCATGCTTATGAGATCGCCTTCCGGGGACGCAGCCGCCCCATTCCCGTTTCGTCGACAAAATCCTACTTTGGACACTGCCTGGGGGCAGCCGGCGCATTGGAGGCGGCCATTACCATCATGGCCATGCAATCTGGCGCGCTCTTACCTACCCTGCGTATAGAAAACCCTATTGAAAGCCCCATGATCGATTGGTTGCGTGGCGGGCTGCGACATCAGCCGCTGCCGGTTGCCATGTCGGTCTCCGCGGGCTTTGGCGGCAGCAATACGGCGCTGGTTTTTGGGAGTCACCGCGCATGAAGACGACCTTGCCCGTGATTACCGGAATCGGCTCAGTTACCGCTTATGGTCCGCTGGCCGGACTCATTCCCACCGAATCTCTGGTAGCATCCTTGGAGCCAAGTGCTATCACCACGTGGAGAACACCCGGTCTGCGCCGCGCCTTTCTGGTCGAGCCGTTCCGTCCGGCAAGCATTGTCCCAGGATTGAAAACCCGGCGACTTGATTCTCTTTCGGCCTGGGCGCTGGTGGCCTCGTCGCTGGCCTTGCGCGATGCGAACATCGACCTGGGCCCGATGGATCGTTCCCGGATTGCCGTCTTATTCGCCACCGGTTTTGGCTGCGTCGAGCTCACTCTGGCTTTCTATCAAAGCGCCGCTGCAAATGGCTGGTCAGGAACCGACCCCATAACTTTTCCCGAGACACTCCACAATGCCCCGGCCAGCCATGTTGCCCTCTTTCACGATCTGCGCGGTCCCAACGTGACAATCAGCAGCAAGAGCTTTGCGGCGGAGAGCGCGCTGCTGCAAGCTGCTTCCATGTTGCGTCACGGGCAGGCCGATTTGGCCATTGTGCTGGCCGGAGACACTCTCACCCAGGCTGTTTACGAGTGGTATGAGGTAGCGCAACAGCTTGCTCCCGCCTGCTTCAACCAGCAGCCTTTGTCGTCCGCACCCGGATTTGTGCCTAGCGAAGGGGTCGTGGCCATGGTGCTGGAATCGGCTGACCGGCAGGCAGTTCGTTCCTATGCCGCTATCGGCGCGGGTTGCTGGGCGGCTGGCGGCGATGCATTGGTCGGCATGCGAAAGTTGTTGGGAGATCTCCGGCCGCACCTTATAATCTGCGCTGGCGATGGCGCGCCATGCGCATCCAGCCCCTCGGCCTGTTCGGCTCGCGAACTGGTTGGTGAGGGGGCAACGATTTATCCCGCGCAGCCTGTTGCCGCGGGGATGGGAGAAGCAAGCGCTCTATTCCACCTGTTGTTGGCTTTGAGCAAGCGTCCTGGGAGCGGCCAGGCGCTACTGCTGGGAACATCCGCTCTCGGCGGCTATGCCGCGCTGCGACTGGAGTTATTTTGAATCTGAACGTAAACATTGCAGCGGCTGCGTACACCGTGCCTACCAGCGTAGAGAGCGTGGCAGAGATCCTCGAGCGGGAGAAGTTCCGCGTGGAGACAACGCTGGCGCCGTTGAGCCCGCAGGCCAGAGAAAAAGCCATGGACAATCTCGGACTCAGCCATGTGCGCGTTTGCGGCAGTCAGCAACCATACGACCTGGTGAAGACGGCCGCAAGGATGGCCATCGATGAAACCGGTATTATGGCGAGCAACATCGGCCTGATCCTGGATTACAGCACCTTTCCCGGCGAGAATCAACAATCCATATCGTTCGCACACCAGCTCAGCGCCGATCTTGGCGCGGAGACTTCAATGAATCTCAGCTTTCGTGCGGGCGGCTGTGGCGCGCTGCACCTGGCTATTAAAACCGCGCTCGGCTGGATGAGCATGGACGAACGCTTGCAGTCCGCGCTGCTGGTTACCGGCGACACTGCACCGAGGCACAATCGCTCGCTGCTGCCCATTACCGTGCAGGGAGACGCCGCAAGCGCCGTCGTGCTGCGGCGGGATTCTGCGCAGGGGCCGCGGATTCTGGGTGTCGAGGCTATGACCCTCGGTCATTTGCATAATGCCATCGCGCTTACTCAGGCCGATGGGCAAATCCAGCTTACCGTCGACGCGGTCATGATCGAACACAAAGTCATGCCCATCTTCTATCTCCATCTTTTCCGGCTGGCCAACAAAGTTCTGTCGGATGCCGGGCTGCGCTTGAGCGATGTCGATCATTTTATCTACTCCAACATCAGCCGCCGCGATCGCGAGGGCTTCCGCAGGATGGTGGGCCTGCCGGAGGGCGGTTTGCCAGCTACCCGCATGGCCGAGTTTGGCCACACCTTCGCCAGCGATCTGGTCATTAATTATGTGGAGATGCGCCGCGAAGGGCTCATTCGTCCTGGCCAATTGCTGTTGTTCGCGTCGGCGGGCATTGGCTTTACATGGGGGGTGACGCTTGCCCGAGCCTGACCCCAAGCCTGATAGCGATCTGCTGCACCAGTGGCTGAGGCTGAGCGCTGCGGTCGCGCCCGATGCTGTCGCCATCGTCGAGGAAGAGAGAATCACATCCTTCGCTGAGCTGCTCGCGCAGGCTCAATCGCTGGCCCTGCGCTTCTGCGATCACGGAATTCAGCCACGGGATCGCATCGCTTTGGCTTTACCCAAGAGCACGGATGCAATCGTCGCAGTCTTTGCCTCGCTGTTGGCCGGCGCCATCTATGTTCCCATTCACCCTCGCTGGCCTAAAGAGCGCATCGACGCGGTTCTCTCGGAGTGTGGGGCCCGGTTGCTTATCGAGGGCGATGGCGCTCCACCGCGCATCACCGATTTGCTGACAGGCGCCGGTATTGCCAGGACTGCGCAGACGACGCATCCTGCTGATCCTGCGCTATTGCCGCAAATGACGGCCGAGGATACGGCCTTTATCCTCTTCACCTCCGGTTCCACGGGACGACCCAAAGGAGTCGAGCTTTCTCACCGCGCCGTGAGCGCCTTCGTCCGCTGGACCGCGCAGGAATTTCAGATTGCCTCCGGAGACAGGATCGCCTGCCCCTCGCCGCTGGGCTTTGATCTATCCACCTTCGATATCTTCAACATGGCCTTGTGTGGTGCAACTACTGTGTTGGTCCCTGACCATATCGTGTGGATGCCCCGCTTTCTGGTGCAGTTTGTGCGCGAATTCCGCATCAGTTGCTGGTATTCCGTACCCTCCATCCTTGCTGGCATGTTGCAGGAAGGGCGCATGGCCGCGCATTCCTATCCCGATCTGCGCCTTATTCTCTTTGCCGGCGAGGTCTTCCCCGCACCCGCTCTCGCTAAGCTGCGGGCCGCTGTCCCTCAGGCGCTCTATGCAAACCTCTATGGCCCTACCGAGACCAATGTAGTGACTTGGTGCCAGGTACCGGCTGATTTTGATGGTTCACAGCCGCTTCCCATAGGCCACCCCTGCCCTTATGCCAAAGTGAGGGTCGATGCCAGGACCGGAGAGCTCCTGGCCGGCGGAGATTCGCTGATGCGCGGTTACTGGAATCGTCCGGATGAGACCGCACGGAGCCTCATCTCGCTCGACGACATCTGCTATTACCGCACTGGTGACCGCGTTTCTGTGGCTTCCGATGGCAGCTACATGTTTATAGGGCGTCTCGACCGCCAGGTAAAGCGCCGCGGCTTTCGCATTGAGCTGGGAGAGATCGAGGCTGCGCTTCTATCGCATCAAGATATAATGGAGGCAGCCGTGGTCGCAGTTCAAGACGGGCAAAAGGTAGTCTCGTTGGATGCTTTTGTTCGCCTCGGAACGCACGGCGCCATCAACACAACAGAGATCAAAACCCACTGCGGGCGCCGGTTGCCACCCTATATGTTGCCTGATCGCATCTTCTTCATCGATGCAATCGCCAAGAGCAATCGTGGAAAAATCGATTATCTCGCCCTGGGCAAGATGGCAGAAGGATTGAAGTGTGGAGATTGAGAGCCAGATCAGGGAGTTTGTCGCCAGTCACTATCTGCCTGATGCCTCCGCCGGGGCAATTTCGGACACCATGCCGCTTATTACAAGCGGCATTATCGACTCCATCGGCATGCTCGGACTGGTCGACTTCATCGAAAGCCTATACGCCATCGAATTCATGCCCCGCGAGATCGACGTACATGCCCTGGATACCGTGGAACGGATCGCGTCCTTGATCCGCACAAAGCAGTCCGGCCGTAAGGCGGTAGTTGATTGAGTGATATTTTGTAAGATAGTGCGGCATGATTTCGCGGTGCCTGCGCTCAGGATAAGCTAGCCATATCGAGGCCAAATGAAAGCATTGCTGGTTCAGAGTCCCGCCACATCGCCCTGGGTCCCGCGCCGTCAGTGGGAGCCGCCTAGTGTGGCCATGGCTACCATCGCCGGACAAATCGACAACCACGATGTGCGCGTCGCCGACATGGTTATCTGGCGCAAACAGACCGTGCCGCGCTACCTCGAAATGCTGCGCACCTTCAGGCCGGATGTCGTGGGTTTCACCTCCATGACCTTCCAATACGACACTACGGCCGGCTTTGCCTACCTGACGAAGCAGTTCGATAGCCGTATTCGCACCGTGCTGGGCGGCTATCACGCCACTTTGTTCTCCGATTCCATTGCCATGGGTCAGGATACCGGCCTGTGGGATTTCCTCATGCGCGGTGAGGGCGACTTCGCCTTTGGCGAGATGCTGGATAGTATCGAAGCTGGCGGCGCGGGAATGGACAAGATTCTTGGCCTCTCCTACAAAAAAGACGGCCTCTTTCGCCACAATCCGCCGCGCCCGCTCGAAGACCTCGCGCGCATCCGTATTCCCGCCCGCGACAAGCGCCTGCTCAATGGCTTTCATATGTACTTTCGTAAGGCCGACGTCATCGAGACCTCGCGCGGCTGTCTGCACCTGTGTAACTTTTGCAGCATTCGCGAGATGTATGGACGTTCCTTCCGCGTCTTTCCATTGGAGCGCGTGCTGGCCGACATCGAAGATGCTTACAGTCGCGGCGCGCGCCACATCTTCTGCACTGACGATAACATCACCCTTGACATGGACCGTTTTGAGCAGTTATGCGAGGGCGTTATCCGGCTCAAGCTGAAAAATGTAATGTTCACCACCCAGGCCAGCCCCATCGGCTTCGCCCAGCGCCCGGATATCGCCAGGAAGATGGTCGAGGCGGGCTTTGTCTCCATCTTTCTGGGCATCGAAAACGCCTCCACCAAAAACCTGCGTGCCATGCACAAGCCTAATACCCTCGACACCATTCAGCGAGGCGTCGCGGCGCTGCAGAAAGAGGGGATAATCGTCATTGCCGGCATCATCAACGGCCTGCCCGATGACGATGCTGAGAGCATCCGCGAGAACTACATGTTCATCAAGAAGATGGGCATCACCAGCGTCATGGATCAAATCATGACCCCCTATCCTAAGACGCCGCTGCGAGACGAGATGATGGAAGAAGGACGCATCGCCAATCGCTCCGATTTCCGCTGGTACGACGGCTATTTCAGCAACGTGCGCACCAGCCAGTTGATGCCCGAGGAGCTCAACTTCGTGCGCTGGAAGATTCGTCGCGAAGTTATAGGAATGTGGCGCGCCACCAAGGGGGATTGGAAGTTTTTCAAGAGCTACACCTATCTATGGGAATTCTTCTTGCGCTATATCGTCTGGCTTAATGAGAAGTTGCTGGAGGCGATATTCGGCATTGAGGGACGCTACAAGCTGCAGATGCGCCATTTCCTGCAGTTGAATGACTTCGGAATTAAGATACCCGGTCGACAGCGCGTTGAAACCTACCATCCCATTTACGGCAACCATGCAGATCCGTACAAAGACACGCGTTGGAGCCTGCTCAAACAGCGGCTGCCGTTCCTCGGGCGCAAGCGCTTCATCACGCAGGAACCGTCATAAACTCAGTAGGCAAGCAGCCAGCCACGAGCATAAAGTCGCCAGAGTAGAAGTTAAAGACCCCATTTTCAGGCTTAATCCCGCTTCGTAGCTGACTGCTACTCCTTGTCTATTGCTTCTTCATATGCAGGGTCCGGCCATGTTGTTGGCAAAGGCCCGCGCCGAACCTCAACCGCGAAAGCCGGTTAAAGTATTCTCCGGACAAGACAGTGTCGGTTTCCGCGCTCACGACGGCGCAATAATCCGCAGTGCCATGACGTTTGGTAGAAAAAATCAGGTAGAGGCTTTTGCCGCTCACTACGCCGGTCAGATCGTACCCGCCGCCATCGCCGCTAACGTCCCGGCTTCCAGCGGCCTGAGTTAGGCTCAAATCGCCAAACGCAGAACTCTTCCACGTGCCACTGACATTGATCAATGCCGGATCTTTTTGAGCGTCAAGCCACGCCCTGCCTTGATTCTCCAATGTGCCTGCGTTCGATGAAGTTGCAAACACAAGCAAGAAAAACATCGTGAATATCACAAATAAAGACTTCTTCATTCCTTGTTTCCCCTTTCAAAAACTGCTTTCTTCGTCCGATTTCCAGGTTATAGCCTTCCTGAACTTTATGAATCCTGCGCGTGCTTTGGCTTATGAGATCACGCCTCATGCAACCGAAGTATTCAATTCTGCGTCAGGCAATATGCAAGAAACAAAACATTCATTTCTTTCTCTTACCGAATTCGCCGGCGACTTCTACTTGCAATTTGATGCCCACGTCCTTCAACGCCTCCGTAAGAAAACCTCTGAGTCCCCAATCGTTCCCGTAATAGGGCCTTACAGGTATCACGCCGATTTCGGTGTTAGTTTTGGGGTCGATGAAGTGGATGGCAAGAATCAGATGGTATTCGTTGTAATCGACGTGAACATCGGAGAACTTGATGTACAGGTCATATCCTGCCGCGTTCGTGTCATCCTTGTCCTTGGCTCCAACAATGGTTCGGCCAGGCAAGTATGTTGCCTGTAGGTTGGACATAAACAATGCGTTCAAGGAAGCAATCAGATCTGTCCACTCCTCTTTGTCGCTGTAGCCGAGCGCGGCCCACTCGTCAGGCCCAAGATCGACCCAACCGACAAAGATCTTGTTCATGTTTTTCATGTCGGGAGTTGTTTCCTTGTTCAGAAAGCGTGGAACGCTGTGGCGCCCGGCAAACATTGGAACCGGTAGTGCAAGACAAATCAGAAACAAAACTGCTGGAATAACAATTCTCTTCATTAGATTTCTCCTTGTGATCCAGTTGTATCCTACCATTGTTCAGGCCTTCCGCCTTGAAAATAAAACTTCAGATCCTCGCTCAATTGATCAAATTCCTGATCCAGACAACCTTCAAGGGCGCAGAGGTGCCCTCTGTACTTGAGGGAGGGAATCACGCCAATCTCTGCATTGGTCTTGGGATCGATGAGGTGTATGGAAAGATGAAGCACATAGTGCGTGTCGAAGGAAACATCGGAAAACTTGACGTAGAGTTCGTCCCCCGTAATGTTCTCGTCCTTTTTGTCCTTTGCCCCCATAACAGTTCGATCAGGCAGGTATTTTGACTTCAAATACTGCTGAAATCTGATATTCGCGTGATCGATTACGCTATCCCACTCTGCCATGGTGGTATATCCGAGGTCGTAATACGCATTGGAATCAGGAGCGATCCACCCAAAAAAGATGTGTCTCACGGCAGACACATTGGGAATTGGTTTTTTGTCGCGCGCCGCCATCGATGCCGGAAGCGCCAGGCACAGCAGGAACAATGCCACGGGAACAACCAACCGTTTCATGAGAACTCTCCGTACTACTGTTTTGACCCCTCATAGAGGGATTCGGGCATCTACCCGATGACTTGCAATTTGCCATCGACGAATTTGAGCCGAGCAGGGAAACCCGTGGGTGTATCCACGGTATTGCTTTCGGCAGTTCTAACACTCCGATCCTGTCGCGGAAACCAAATCTCCGTCTTGACTCCGTTCTCCTCGCTGTTTGAGATTTTGAGCGGGGCGCCAACCACGCTGTAAGCCTGGTCGACGGTCATGCCTACAACGACTTTGTGCGCGGCGATGGCCTGCCGAATCTCGGCAGGCCACTCCGGATGTTCATCTTGCAGCGGCACCTTGGAGAATGTACGATTGAATGCTTTTGTAAAATCATTCAAATTCTCAATGTGGATAAAATCGATCAGTATTTCATAAGCATCGGGAGCCATGCCTTCCATCCACACCTGGACGGTGTCGCCGTTGTACAACAACTTGCCATATCGAACGGCATCATTGGGGGACATTCCCCAAAAAACGCTATCGCGACTGTGCCTCGGGGGCATGGCCAGCTTGTGTTCGACGCCGGATCCATCCGGTGACACTTCCAGAATAGATTCTATGTGGTGGATCGAGGCCGCGATTCCAAACCGTCCTCTGCCGTACCTGCAGGGAACGTCCAGACGCAGATACAGGGTTCCAGCAACCATGCTCTGTGCTTTCGCGCGTTCCGGACCGGACAATTGCGCACGAAGCGCCAGCGGCAATCCAAGAAGGGAGAGAAACAGCACTCCCACGCACCAACGTAATTGCTTGCGATTCGTCATTCCTTGATTCCCTCCCGCCCGTAATTTGCGTTTCTTTTCCTGGCAAAGATTCATACCCCAGGCATTCTCATGCCCCTCGCCGCTGATGTCGATTTAAGGGACGAGGGCCCTATGAACATCGAGCCATACATGTACAACTAAGTGGACCACCCGCCCTATTTGCCAATTGGCTCCAGAGAAACCATCTCCGGTATCCTTACCCTGTTGGCGTCATTCGGCTTGAGTTTGGAAAGGGCGTTTAGAGCCTCAGCCGCGTCAGTCTTCTGAATTTCGATCGTGCATACCCATGCCGACGGAAATTCATAATTGATGTAAGTCGTAGACCCCGGCGCCAAATCCAGTTCCTCGGTCTGACTGCCGTAGTATCCGACCTTCGAGGTGCCGATCAGGTGCTTTCCCGGCGGAAGATTGAGGGTGAGATAGCGTCCATTCTGCACGTCGGCGGCTTCCTTACCGTCGATCATGACCTGTGCTTTGACCTGCGGGCAATTATGGTAATGTTTGCGGAAGACAACGACATGGGCTGTCGCTCCACCGGCTTCACCGGACTGCACCACTGGGAATGCCGTCGTAGTCTTATCTTTGAGCAAAACCATATCAATGCCCGCGCCTGGTTTCAGGATTCCCTTTGCGTAATTTCCGATCAGTGTACCGTCCTCGTTCAGCGCGGCTTCGGCGGTGTAGATGAGATACCCCTTGTCGAGAAAAGCCAAAAAAACTTTTTTGCCGCTTACTACTCCCTCGATCTCCCAGTTATCCGCGGTGCCGGTCACTTCGCGGGCGCCCTTCTCCTGATGTAGAATCATCTTTCCCCACACGCTGGAATTCCAGACGCCGTCAACGTTGATCTCCGCCGGGTCGGAGTACGCGGCCAGCCATTTTTTTGCCTCACTCGGTTTGTCCTTGGCCAGCATTCCAGAGGGCGCACAAATCACCAAACCGGCCACGATCGCAACAAAGCAGAACAGATGTTTTCTTAAGTTCATTGGAAATCTCCTTTCCTTACTTCTAGGTCAGATTAAGGGGTTTTGATTTTCACTCGATCACTTGCAGTTTTCCGCTGACAAACTTCAGGAGGACCGGAAAACCCGTCGCACCCAGCTCATCACCAGTGTCCGACCACTCCCTGAGTGACTGTCCCATGTCCTGGCGCGGGTGCCAGGTCTCCACCTCGACGCCGTTCACTATCTCGGTCTTTATGTCGAGCGGAGTGCCCACCACGTCAAAAGCTTGTTCCTTGGTCATGCCAACAACAACCTTGTGTACGGCAATGGCTTTCCGCACCTCCGCCGGCCATTCCGGATGCTCGTCTTGTAGCGGAACCCTGGAGAAAGTCTGATTGAAGGCTTTGATAAAATCATCCAGGGTTTCAATATCGATGAAGAGGATAGCAATTTCCTCGTTATGGGGCTTTACTCCCTCGATCGACACATCGACAAAATCTTCAGCAAACGTGAGTTTGCCATAGCGCACCGCATAATTTGGGAAAAATTCCCAATTCATTCTCTCCTTCTTGCTATTCATCGGCAAGGCAAGCCTTCTCGCTGTGTCATGCCCCGTGGGTGAAACTACAAGAACAGCTTTCGGACCGATCCCCCATACTCCCTGAACGGACTTGAGGGGAACATCCAGCCGCAGATACAAAGTTCCAGCAATCATTCTATTGGCTGCGTCTTGATCTTTCTGGGACAACTCTGGCCGGGCTGTTAACGGCGTACAGAGGACACACAAGAGCGCCATGCCAATACACAAGTGTTGTTTATCAGAGATCACTGGAAATATCCTTTCCTTTCCTATCTTCTAGGTCAGATTAAGGGGTTTTGATGTTTACTGAATGACTTGCAGCTTTCCGTCAACAAACTTCAGAGATTCGGGGAAGCCGGTGTGGGTGCTCCTGCGCAGGCGGAACCCGATTGTAACGCCCGTCTCCTGGTGGGTTAACCATGTCTCAACATTGGCGCCGCTTTCTACACCTGTCGTAACGCTGACCGGTTCGCCCACCACGTCATAGGCTTGTTCCTTGGTCATGCCGACAATGACCTTGCGTTCGGCGATGGCGGCGCGCACTTCGGCCGGCCATTCCGGATGTTCGTCCTGCAGAGGAACTTTGGAGAAAGTCTGGTTGAAAGCCTTGGTAAAATCGTCAAGGGAGTTGATCTGAATGAAGTCGATTTGTAACTCAGCGTCGTTGGGTTTGACGCCTTCCATCCAAATCTGGATGGTGCCGCCTTCGTAGGAGAGCTTTCCGTAATGGACGGCCTGATTTGGAAAGAATCCCCAATAGGTGCTCTCTCGTTTGCTCGTCTTTGGCAAAGCAAGTTTGCGCTGTACGTCATGCGTCGTGGGCGAAACCTCGAGTACAGAGCCCAAGCCGGCGCCCATTTGTCCAGTGCCGAACTTACAGGGAGCATGCAGACGCAGATATAAAGTCCCTGCGATCATTTTCGCCGCCGTCTGGCGGTCTTGGGCAGACAACTGCCCCCGGACTACCAGGGGCGTACAGAGGAAAAACAAGAGCGTCATACCTATGCCGAGGCGCCGTTTATCAGACATCATCGCGAAGCTCCTTTCCTTATTTCCCGATCAAACCGAGAGTTCTTGGATGTCTACCCGATGACTTGCAGCTTGCCATCAACGAACTTCAGTTGAGGCGGGAACCCCGTCACTCTCAAACTATTTGACTTGGCTCGCCACCCTAATATGACACCCATATCCCCTTTGTCCTGTCGTGGACGCCAAGTCTCGACTTTGGCACCGTTCTCTTGTTCAGTATTCATGTCGAGCGGGGTGCCTACGACGTCAAAGGCCTGCTCTTTGGTCATGCCGACAACCAATCTATGTTCGGCAATTGCGTTCCTTACCTCTGCCGACCATTCCGGATGCTCGTCCTGGAGCGGAACCTTCGAGAAAGTCTGGTTGAAGGCCTTGGTAAAATCGTCGAGGCTCTTGATCTGGACGAAATCGATCTTTATCTCTAAATCGCGGATTTGCAATCCCTCCATCCATATCTCAATTTTGTCGTGATCAAAGGAGAGCTTTCCATAGCGGACACCATCATTGGGGAAGAGCGCCCAAATCACACGCGAACGACCCTCTTTTTTAGCATCTAACAGAGATATTTTTCTTATTGCGTCATGCCCTGTTGGAGAAACCTCGAGAAGAGCTTCCGGCCCCAACCCCCATGCTCCCTGAACATAATTGAGGGGAACATCCAACCGTAGATATAACGTCCCCGCAATCATTTTTTTAGCAGCTTCTTGATCGTTCCTGGATAATTGCGCGCGAAGTATCAGGGGCAGACAAAGCAAAAGCAGGAGTAAAACTCCAGCTTGCCAACGTACAGGCTTGCCTATCATGTGTACCAGCCTCCGTCTTTCAGTTGACGAATTAAGGGATGATGACGATATTCAAAACATTTTGAAGGTGGTTTTGAACTCCGGCGCATTATAACACCGCCGGATTTGTCCGGCCTGTGATGAGTGAAAATACCGCGCAAATTGTTCATTATAAAGAAGTAATACCTCATTGAATGGCGTCAGATTAATCCGCCATCGACGGCAATTACCTGTCCCGTGATGTAACTTGCCGCGGGCGAAGCCAGAAATGCAACCAGGGGAGCAATCTCCTCCGGCTTGCCGAAGCGCCCCAGCGGAATCTCGGCCAGCAGCCGTTGTTCTTCCTTCTCAATGTACCTGGCCGACATGGGGCTGGGCACTACGCCGGGGCAGACGGCATTCACGCGAATGTTAAAGCGGCCCACCTCGCGCGCCAGCGACCTGGTAAAGGCGATCATGCCTCCCTTGGAAGCAGCGTAGTTGCACTGGCCTGCCTGGCCGCGCACACCGCTGGGCGAAACAATATTGCAGATGCTTCCGCCGCCGCTGCGCATCATGCCCAGCACGGCCAGCCGCGAGCAGGTGTAGGTGGCGCGCAGATTGGTGTCGATGACCTCGTCCCACTGCTCTTCGGACATGAAAGCCAGCAGAACATCGCGGTTGATGCCCGCGTTGTTGACCAGGCAATCGACCGGGCCGAAATGCTTTTCAATCTGCTGGAAGAGCGCCGATGCCTCAGGCTGGATGGAGAGATCAGCGGCCAGGGCCAGCGCTTCTCCTCCCGCAGCATGAACGCGCTCCACCACGCGGCTGGCAGCCTCCTGGCCGCGATGATAATGAACGGCCACGCGCCATCCGGCCGCAGCCAAGGCCTGCGCCATGGCCGCGCCCAGTGTTCCCGATGCGCCAGTTACCAACGCAGTTTTTTTGTCAGGCGTCATTGGATATCACTTGAACGGCTTGAAGACCATGATGATCACACCCCAGCGGGAGTTGTAACGAGCGATGTTTCCGTCCAAAGCACAGGAAACGGTGCCCTGAATCAGGGTTCCCATGGGGCCGGCAGTGTTGAAGTTGGCCTCCACGCCATCGAACTTTTTGAAGTGGCTGGACTCGTCCAGATTGCGCGCCCGTGCATAGCTGTACATGCCATCAAACTTCATCAGGTCCATTACGTTGAAGCCGTAGTGGACATTGCTCATGGCGATGGCATCGAAGGAATCCGTGCCGCCCGGAATTCCGTGAATGCGCGGATTGGAAAAGAAGGAAGGAAAGTAGCGCGAGAAGCGATCCAGTTGCTCTCCGCCATAGTAAGCCATGTCCCAGCCGCCCTTGGTGAACTTACCGATGTAATAATCCTTGTTGAGGTCGGCGTCATAAAGGGTGTAGGCACTCTGCGGAAGCGCCGTTGAACCGGAGTAACCAAAGGCTCTCCAGTCCAGGCGCTGACCGCGCGTCCCGTCGGCGGTGAACAGATAGCCCTTGTCGGTCAGCCGCATCTGAACACCAGGCAGAAGCGTCACCCCGTTGCGCGGCGGCTCATAGTTGCTGGCTGTGTCGCTGGTCCGGCGGTAGATGTCATAAGCCACATACGTGAATACCGTCGTGCTGAGATGGCTGGTAGGCTGCCAGGAGGCGCGGCCTCCGATAGTCTGCTCCCATGCCCAAATTTCCTCGGCGGTGTTTTCTACATTGCCGTTGAAAACACGATTCTCGCCGGGCAGCGCTGAGAGCGCTAGATCCGCTGCCAGACGGTACTTGGTTGCGTACTGTTTTGACAGGTCTGTCGCCAGTATCGGTCCGGCAAAAAAAGTGGAGAGCTGTGCTCCACTATGTTTAAAGTCGAAATCAGCCATGCTGATGCCAGCGATGGGAATGGGAAAATTGAAAGTCCCGGCATACATGGCGCCGCCCACCAGCGAGATGATGCGCTTCTCGCTGGTCTGCTGCAAGACGCGTTCGCCGCCCTTGATCTTCAGTTCTCGCAGTCCCTGGTCGGTCTCCCGATACATGGGCGCGTCGGAGCGGTGCGCGGCCGTCAGATCTTCGGCATAGCTAGGTGTGTTGATGGCATAATCAGAGAATTGCAGCGTCCTTTGCAGAAGAAAATCGCGCCCGGCGGCATTGAGCGTCTGTTGCGCTGAGATGGAGTGAAGCAGGTTGAATTGGTTTCCACGGCCGTCGCTAACCAAAGCAAAATTCTGGGTTTCGATATTGACAACGACATTGCTCTTGGCCCCGCGCTGGCTGAGCATCTGCCGCACCTGGCGGAAGCTGACGCCGTCGATCCAGATCTTGCCGCTGTAAAGATTCTCATCCAGCGCCTTGGGTTCCACGCCCACCACATAGCATCGGACGCCTTCGATTTGTTCGGTGCCCAGAAGCTTGTACGTATAGCGCTCGTTCAGCGTCAGCTCCAGCGGCTGAGCAAGTACCTTTTCCGGTTCCAGTTGCGGCAAGGGAAACTCACGTTTATAACTAAATTTCACTCCGTTGACATACAGTTCCGTCTGCTCAAACTCCATTTTGCCACCGCGCTCGAAGAACTGCCGCAGGCGCATAGAGATGTCGAATGCCTGTGCCACCGTGGTGGTCTCAAAGTGCAGGTTCATAAAGCTAGTGGCCTGGTAGTTATCCAGTTTCAGCTTCTGCGCCTCGCGATACTGCTGCCAGCGGGCGATGACCTCTTCAACGCTCAGGTCGATTCCACTCTTGACCTCGACCTGGTTGTAAACCGATGTTTCGGCATTGCTCTTCTTATGAATGGAAATCAGTACAAACGGATTGCCGCAGGTACATGTTGCGATTTGGCCCGCGGCGCTTGCCACAGGTTCGCCGGCCGGAATCCGCTCGCCGGTCTCGGGGTTAAACCATTGCATCTCGTATTGCGCCTTGGCGGCGCTGCGTAGGATCACCGTTCGTGGATGACCGGGAAGGCCATGAACCAGCGCCACCACTACTATGTCTCCTGATTGCCCGCTGCTAAACCAGCCGGCATCGTCGCTATTCGTCCCGTCCACCGTCAGTGTGAAGGGCAGTGCCTTGGCATTCATGCGAAGTAGGCTGGCAGGCAAGGATGTGGCCAGAAAGCTATTGACCGCGCACAATTGATTTACGGCAGCGACGTTCAGCAGCGTTGACCATATCATCTCAACTGTCGAACCGGAGGCCGCCAAAGCCGCGGTCAGATACGAGGCGGTGGCCGCTGGGCTGCTCTCCAGCTTGAGGATCAGCGGTTTGTTGAGCGCATGTTCTGCAATCCAGGCGGCATCCGAGCGCCACCCCTGCGCATCCGTCACGCCCAGCAGGTCGGAATACAGGGCGAGCCGCTTGACGGCTTCGCCATTTTGTCCGATGAAACCTGCTGGAAAAACAAATGCCAGCCGTAGAGCTGGGTTGGCAGACTTGATCCCGACCGCCAATCGCAGCAACGCAAAGACATACAGATCGGGAGCCGTTCGCGATACGCCCGGTTCCACAATCACTCCTCGTACTGCCGGATCGGATAGAGGCGCCTGCTTTAAAAAGTTATCGACCTGTCCGGTCAATTGCTGTTCGGTTTCTTTGCCTGTGAGTGCTTCCGGAGCAACGGCTACATCCAGCCAGACCTGCGCGCTGGACGGCACGTTACGCAGAGCCTGGGCCTGTTCTGCAAATTGCCGGCTGGTTTCACCTTCCGAGTCAAAGTGAAAAACTACCTTGGGCAACACAATAATCGAGTTCTCTCCGCATTTGTTTGCCGCTTGCAGAATCGTGTTTAGGCTTTGACCGCTCTCCGGCGCGGGAAGTGAAACGACATCCCGAGGCAGGGCGGTTTGCGCTGTTGCCATAGCACAACAAGAAAAAAACAGAAGCGTTGCGACGCGTAACAAGCGCGACCTTCTGAAGGCGGCATGATATGCAGAAAAATGCGAAATTGTCATCATGATTGGGGACCACAGGCCCGAAATGCAGTTGAAAAACGCTGAAGTGCGCTAATCGGCCGATACCGGATGCACACCGGCCTGCGCCGAGGAACCGGTATAGCCACCCAGCGGGAGTTTTCCAGTGATGCGCGTCAACTCCTCACTCTCCCGCAGCCGGGCTCCTGCATTGTAACTGCAGAATGGAATCAGTTGCCCATCGGTGGCGACATACTGGATGATGCATCGCCTCAGGCGGCGAAGATTGTAACTGTGCGCATCCATGAAGTGCATGCCGGCGACAAATATGCCGTTGAAGCCCCGTTGCTCCCATCCCTCGGAGCGGCCTGCGTGTTTGTCTTCCCACGAGTCCAGACTCCGCAGCAGGCGCTGGAAGGTGAGTCCGGGAGGCGTCTTGCTCAGATCAAGGCATTTTGACAATTGGCTAAACTGGCGGATCTTCGAGATCTGCCGCGCGATCAGTCCTTGCTCAGCGTACGGTTTTATATCTGCCATGCTGCGTAAAAAGCGGCCCAGATCGAAAAAGCTGTTCAGGCAGAACGGCTTATTGTTGTCGTCTACGTAGAAGAAGGTGCCGATGGAGCAAAGCGCGTCACTCAGGGGAGGATGTGTTTTCTCACTGCGAACACGCTCAATTGCCCGGCTGAGCAGTGAGATGGAGTTAAGCGGAAACCAGTCATCTGGAAAACGGGTTAATCCGGTCTGCTCGCCAAAGCAGCGGGCCATGGCGGCCAAATCGAAAGGTTCGGCGCCGTCATTTGACACCGCGATGCGGCCCACGTCCGCGGCCGGCTGGATGCTGATGCCGGTTACAAACTTGTTGTGTTCCAGAGCAAACTGAAAGATCGGCCCCAGCTGGTCCACGTTGACGGAACTCATGATGGTCGGCACCAGCACCAGCCGCATATTCGTCTGCTCAATGCTGCGCACGGCGGCGATCTTCTTGTCCAGCAGCCGCTGTCCGCGCATCTTGAGATATACGTCGTCGTTCATGCCATCGAACTGCAGATAGAGCGTGTGCAGGCCAGACTCCTCGCAGAGCTTTGCATAATCCGGATCGACGAAACGGCTGCCGTTGGTGGCTACCTGAAGATGCGTGAAGCCAAGATCGCGGGCAGCACGAAGTATCTTGGGAAATTCGGGGTGCAGCGTCGGTTCCCCGCCGGAAAATTGGACGCTGCGGCAGGGCACGGGCCGGTTAAGCAGCGCCTTGAGCATCTTGACCACCACTTCCATCTCCAGAAAGTAGTGTCCGCCTTCACCCTTGACCTCGGCAAAGCACACCGGGCACTTGAAATTACAGCGGTTGGTGATGTCGATGACGGCCAGGCACGGCTCATTCTCGCTTCCCGTATCCACAGCCGCGCAGGATGAGGATGACGGCATTCCGGTCGCCGGCATTTCGGGAAATACCAGCTTGTTCCACTCTTCCAGGCGGCGGTAAAGCGCCGTGTCGGAGAAGATCAGATCTTCGCTGGGTGTATGACACGAGCACTCTGAGCGTTGGTAGACCTTTCCCTCGCGATCGATGACTGTCGCAAGAGATGGCTTGCCACAACGAGGGCACAGCGAAGAGACCGTGTCAATTACAGCATCACCGACTAGCGTGTTTAGCATAGTGCGTCTACCATCTCAGAATTCTGTAATTTATTGTGAGTATACACTAATGCTTGGTAGCTGGAGCCTATTATTCACTTTTCGGCAAGCTGATCATTTCAAAGAATATGTAGTCAACTAGCCAATAAGCGCCCGAAGAGCAAAGTGATTGTAAGTCATTGATTCTGTTAGGCATCTCGCAAGATAAACCATAGGCTTGGCACGCGTTACGTTTCCCTGTTAGAACCGGCGGATGTAGATTGGGTCGCTAAAACGCCGTGTGCTGCCTGCCTATCGCCACTGATCAAGATCACGGCGGGAATGACCCACAAGCCGCCGGCCAGGGTAAGGGCAACACCCAGGGACGTGACCAGCCCCATCTCGGCCAATGGTGGGAAGGTTGAAGCGAGTAACGCGCCAAAACCAATGATAGTGGTCAGATTGGACTGAATCAGCGCCGCGCCGGAGGCCTTGGCAACATCGAGGATACGGTTGGTCGGCTTTTCCAGATAGCGTCGCACCAAATGAATCCCATTGTCGATGCCGATGCCGATGATCAGCGGAATTGCCGTAACGGACATGAAGCTAAAGGAGTGCCCCGTGAGCCGCAACAGCCCGAAGGTCACCACGATGGCAAAGACAATTGGCATTAACACCAGCAGGGTAACTCGCAAATTGCGGAAGGTGAGGTAAACGATCAGGAGAATCGCGGCGGCGGTCCACAATAAGGCTCTCCGGCTGTCGCGCAGCACCTGGCTCTGAATGTCGCGATTGATCTTGTCGAATGAAAACTCCACAAACGGACCGAATTGCCTACGCCAAGAATCGAACACGGCATCGGGGATTGGTTCAGCATTGCTATCGGAGGCATAGAATGCGATGGCGGCTACATAACTACCTTCTCCGGTCTTGCGCAGGCTGTTGTCGAGCAATCCGGCCGGCAGATAAGCAGTTGCGGATTCCAGCGTGATCGGCTCCTCGCCTTTGCTCAGTACACGCAATTGCTTGATGTAGGGGACGTATGGCTCAGTGCGCAGGCCATTTTCACGCAGCGCGTCCTCTAATGCGCGGGCCGAGGCATTCAGGTCGATGTTGCCCAGCGCCGCAGCCCGCTGCCGTTGTACTTCCATCGAAGGAAGCAATTGGGTGGGAGAGAAGACGGATTTCAGCGCGCCGTTTTGCTTATAGGATTCCAGGCCGGCCGTTAGATTCTCGGCGCGTTGCAATACCTCCTCTTCACTGCCGGCAATCAGCAGCAGCGTGGGGCTGCCCTCGATGCCAAACTTTGCCGAAAGCTGATTCTGCGCGGCAACTGCGGGGCTGTCGGCGTCGCCCATGACGGCAAAGCTCCCGCCCATCCTGATGGTGGGCAATAAAATTGCGGAGAGCACGAAGAGTCCGGCGGCAACTGCCACCACCCAGCGAGCGTGACGGCCCACAAAGTTGAGCGAACCACGTGCCAGTGCAGGCAGAAATCGGAAGGTGATACCCTCAGGGGCAAATGGCCGGATATGCCTGTTCCACAGCTGCATCAGCGCGGGCACCGTCAGCAGCGTGTGAATCATCATCATGAACATGCCAACGGTGAGGATGAAGCCAAACTCCGCCAGTGCCTTGAAGCTGGAGGTGGCCAGCGCGGCGGTGGCGGAGGCCGCCGTCAGAATGCACAGAACAATGCTCAGCCCGGTGGTCTCAAAAGTGCGCTCCATGGCCCCGTTGAAGCTGCCCCCCCTGGCCCACTCCTGCGGGGAACGATTGAAAAAATGCACCACCTGATCGTCGCCCAGCCCCGCCAGAATGGCGATGAACGACAAGCTGATCAGGTTCACTTCTCCGGGATAATAGCTCGCGATGCCCGTGGTCCAAAGTATGCCCAGACTGGTGGGAAGCAGAGACAACAGCAGAAGAGGAACGTTGGGATAGACCAGCAGGCACAGCATCAGGCTGCATACGATCGAGACCAGCGAAACGCGGCGGATATTCCGCTCGACAAATTTGTGATCCTGCACGGCGTACACATAAGCGCCTGCGGGAATTGCGCGCACCCCGGCGGCGCGAATCTCTGGATCGGCTTCAACCCCCTGAATATGTGCGCCCGTCCATTCCATCACCTGTTCAGCGTACTTGTAGTCCACCGCTGGCTCGCGCGGCTCGGCGATAATCAGCAGCGCCTTGTGATCGCGGCTGAAAAAGCGGTTTCCAGAACCCCAGGAGAGATCAAAGCTGGCAAACTGCGAGAAACCTTCGCTATTGCCAGCCGTCACGCTCATCAGGCCCAGGGGATCGGCTGCAAAGTACTCCGCGCCCATGGTGGAAAACGGCGTAACCAGCTCCGTGGCTGCGCGACGCACGTTTTCGTGAATCTGCCGCGGATCAAGCCGCCGCGCCAGTGCATCGCTGTGTCCGGGCAGCGCATAGGAGGGAAAGTGCATGGAGTAAAGCCGCACCAGGTTGAGTAATTCCTCTTCCCTCAACCCGCATCGCGCCTGTTTGAACTGTCCGCTGGCAGACATTTCAGCCGTGAGCCGGTCGGCCGCGGCTTCCATCGCCTCGCTGCTGTCCTCATCTCCCTTTGGCGTCTCGACCAGTACAAAAAGCTGGTTGCCATAGCCCAGTTCTTTGCCGATCTGGCTGACGGTGCGCCATTGCGGATCGCGACTGCCGAACATTCCGGTCAGATCGGTTCCAGTGCGCAGGTTGTGGATGTTGGCGTATAGACACAGTGTGAGGACAAGCGCCGTCCCAGCCACAAACCCGGGATGGCCGATCACCAGCCGTCCCAGCCCGCGCATGAAGCGAACCATCATGACGCGCTCCCCGCTGCGGGACGGCGCGCGAGAAAGAGAATGTGAGCCAGGGGAAGAAGGTTACGGAATCGGCGCGACTCCACCTGCATGCCTGCCTCGTCCAGCACGGCCTGATACTGCGCGAAGGAAAGTATCGTTGGACGGGCGCCTACATGTTCGGCAGAAAACAATAACCGGTCCAGGCCCAGGGTGAGCGCACTCCGTACGCCGCGCTCGCGGTCGTGTACCCGGAAGATCAGCCGCCCGCCAGGTTCCAGCGCCGCGCAGCAACGCTTCAGCAACGCAAGTTGTTCCTCCGCAGTCAGATATTGCAGCACATCCAGAATGAGAATCAGGCCGGCCCGTGGCAGCGCAAAGTCGCGCACATCATGAACACACACCTCTGCGTTCAATGTGCGCAGAGCCTGTTGCGCCACGGAGATCCGGTGGGCGTTAAGGTCACAGCCAAGCAGGCGTCGTCCCGGATCTGCGAAGGCTGTGAAGCATAGCGCCATGCCATAGCCGCAGCCCAGATCCACCACCGTTCCCGATCCCAGCTCCTCAACTGCCAGCAGAGAAAAAATCCGGTCCAAACGCATCTTCCAGCGCACAAAGCCGCGATCATAGTGCGCGCTTCCGGCAAAGGTCCGGTTGACAAAGCGGATACCCTGGCGCAGGCTGCGCTGCGAGGGCGCGATACAATACACCAATGCCATCGTAATGATGGCCGCTACGCCGCCCGCCAGCAGACCCAGCACCAGACTACCCAGCACCCACGAGAAAAGCTGCTCTTTCATTTGAGCAGACGATAGGACGATCAAATGACGCCATGGCTGGAACGATCCATGACGCAGAAAGCCGCCCAGTTCAACCGAGGAGACTACGGTCGGTGCCAGCAGCAGCGGATTGTTGATGAAGGTGGCGGCCAGGGTCAGGGGCTTGTTCAGCCGAAACAACAAAGCCAAACCCACCGCCACCAGGGTTTGCAGCCCATAAATGGGAACAATGCCGATGAAGATTCCCCAAAATACAGCCGCCGCGGCCGAAGCCGGATCAAGCCGCTCGGTCAACAGGATGGTGACGAACTTGCGAATATGTTCCTTCAATTTTTGGAACACTGATGAACCTTTTCTTAAGAATGTGCACTTACCTGCCGGAAACAACCAACAACTCGCCGCTTGCCACTTTTTCGCCCGCCGCGCTGACCGTGCCTTCAATGCAGGCCATGCTCCCGGCCTCGGTCAGCTTCGTGGTTTCAATGCGCAAAACCGTGCCCGGAGAAACAGGCTTATGGAATTTGAAGCGATTGACTGCCGCCAGCAGCGCCGATTTCATTACTGCGTCGCGAGAGGCCGCCCCCATCATCACCGCTGCTGTCTGCGCTACCGCCTCGATCAACAATACTCCCGGCAAGATCGGCCGGGCGGGAAAATGCCCGGCAAAGACCGGGTTCCCCCCGTCCACCCTTAGCCACGCCACGCAGTGAATCCCCGGTTCCAGTTCCTCTACGCGATCGATCCACAAAAAAGGCGCGCGATGGGGGATGATTTTTTCGATCTCATCTCGCTCAATCACTTTGGCTTATACACCTCGAAGGTTTCTGCGGGCAGCTTTGCATGCAGCGTGGTGAATTCGATGAGGAAGACGCTGTTGACCCCGTTTTTGCCGTCAATTTCCAGCGAGCGCGGCAGAAAATCGCGCTTGTCGAGCTTGACCGTCAGGTAATTCAAGCGGCGGCGAAAGCTCTCGCCACGGGGAACAAACTTCAACTCATACTCCTGGCCGTTCTCCTGCGCCGTGATGGCGAAGTTCTTCTTCAAATTCTCGATGGAGTTCTCCCGGCTGAAGGAGGACTGGGCGCGGCGAACCCCGCTGCCGATCTCCAGTACGTCGGTATTTCCGTCCCCGCCGGTCACATTGAGATAGTTAGTGTTGAAGCGGATGCGCAACGCGTTGGGCGCAAAATACTCAAGCGAGAAGCGCGTCATGCCCTCGGCGCAAAATTTTCCGCGTAGCACCATGGGTTTCACCATCAGCTTGGAAGTACGTGTTTCGACGATCTTCCCGCAGCCGGTCGTAAACTTGTCCTGCGCCTGCTGCACTCCGCTCCATATGCGCGTCAACAGATCGCCTGCTTGCGCCGGCAACTCCAGCGGCAGCATCAAAAGCAACGTCAGGCAGCAAGCTCGGCGGCGCGATTTCATTTCAGGCTCCCAAAAAGCGGTAAGCTAGCGACCACATGCAGATGCTCACCGTATCGCGCACCGGCTTCATCTTGGACCGTGCGTGGCCGTTGTCGTAAACCATGTGGATGGGAGCATGGGCGATGGTGCAGCCGGCGCGGCCCAGCTTGATGAGAGTTTCCATTTCAAGTTCGTAGCGCCTGCTGCGCAGTTTAGCGCGGCTTAGGCTCTCCAGGCGATACAGCCGGAAGCCGCTCTGGCTGTCTAGAATCTCGCAGCCCACCAGTGCTGACGCCCAGCGGCTGCCGATGGTATTGGAGTAAAAGCGGGCGCGCGGCATCAGCGCGCGGTCGAAGGGACGGGCTCCGATGACCAGGTCCGCTTCCGTCTCACGTGCCACCTGCAGCAGGGCGGGAATATCTTGAGGAAGATGCTGGCCGTCGCCGTCCAGAGTGACGGCGTGAGTAAAGTTCTCAGCAAGCGCATGGTTGAAACCGCGGCGCAATGCCGCTGCCTTGCCTTGGTTAGCGGGTAATTCAAGGCAAAACGCTCCGGCATTCCTGGCCAGTTTCGCTGTGCCGTCGCTCGATCCATCGTCGATCACGATCACCGCTTCGACGTGCTCTCTGGCGCCTTCTACCACATGGGCGATGTGGGAGGCTTCATTGAAAGCCGGTATGAGCGAGCAGATTCTCATCATTCAGTATGGCCGCGTGCCGTTTCGCGGGTGCCGGCCAGCACAAACTCGAAGCCCCGTTTATTCAACTCGTCGATCACCCCAGGCAAAGCCTCTAACAGGACGTGCGTTCCTTTCGTCAGACGGTCGTGCATCAGAATTATGTCGCGGCTGGCCACTTGGTCCAAAATGCGGCGGGCAAGAGTTCCGGAATGTTTGATAATCGTATCACAGCTCCGGACGCGCCAAGAGACGAACTCCAGCCCTTCCCGTTCCAGTGCTGAGCGCAACAGGGGATGGCGCAAGCCCACCGGGGAGCGGAAATAGCGCGTTCTTATCCCGCAGATGCGGTCAATGATCTCCACGCCGCGGGCAATCTCGGATCGCAGCCGCCGTGGCAAAAGAAAGCAGAACAGCAGAGGATGCGACCACGTATGGCAGGCGATCAGGTGGCCTTCTTCCCATGCCCGCCGCACGATCTCAGGATGGCGCTCGGCGCGCTGCCCCACGACAAAAAAGGTAACCTTCACATTCTTTTCACGCAGAAGGTCAAGCAGCCGGGGTGTACCCACGGGGTCGGGACCATCGTCGAAGGTCAGGGCCACGCAGCCATTCCCTTCCACTTGCGAACGATTAGTCACCAGCCAGGAGTTGCGCGGATGAAACAGCAGGTAGAGCATCACCCCCGTGCCCAGCGCATAAAGAGCGGTTGTAAGAAGAATATGCGATAAAGAAAAAGGATAAAGCAGCGCCAGCGAGGCGTTAGTCGCACAAAACAAAAGAAAAAAAAGCGCTGGCCTCACCATATCGATCCTTCCGGTTCTTGAAACCAGACAGTCTAATCGCGGTTTCATTTTAGCATCGGCTCCAGGCCGCAGGAAACTCGCGATACTGTGTTTTCCGGTCGGGCTGCTGCAGAAATAAGGAAAAGCGCTTTACGCTATCGTGTAACCCTTCTAAGATGACATCAAGCCTTTCACTTTGCTTGAATCCATCTCCCGCCGGAGAGAATCGAGTGACTTCATTTTGAGAGTTCTACTCGTCAAACCACGACATCTGGCCGCTCACTTCGGCCTTGCTCCGTTTTTTCGCACTGAACCGTTGGGTCTTGAATACATTGCGGCGGCGCTCGGCGCACGCGGACATCAGGTTCGCATCGTCGATATGTGTTTTGAACGAAGCAGCATGGAAAGGATCATCCGGCGGTTTCGCCCCGAGCTGGTGGGCATCTCTTGCCTGCACATTCTGGATGTAGCCGCAGTTCTGCTCCACGCCGAACAGATCAAGCGCGCCGATGCCTCCATCTTTGTCGCCGTGGGAGGCCACTCCGTGGCTGCGTTCCCCGAGGCCCTGGAGCGAGCGCGCGGAATCGATGCGATCTGCGTGGGAGAAGGCGAGAGCATCATGGTCGCTCTCTGCGATGCGTTACAGAACCACCGTCCTCTCGACGAGATCCCATCCTTGATGCTGCCCATCGGCGATGGACGTTTTACTCTGACGGGCGGGGCGAGCGAATGGCTGGAGATGGATCGTGTTCACCCGCCGGACCGCGCCGCTGTCGAGGCCTATCGCAAACATTACGTCTGCCTCAATTACATGCCGGTGTGGACCATGGAAACCACACGCGGCTGCCGGCACCGCTGCAAATTCTGTTCCGTCTGGCAGTTTTATAAGGGTACTTGCCGCTATCATTCCGCACGGAATGTCAGCGCGGACTTTCAGAAAATCGGCAGGAATGTCTTTGTCATCGACGATCTTTTTTGGGCGGACCCCGAGCGTAGCGAGGAACTGGGCCGAGAACTGCTGGCGAGTGGCGAACGTAAAAACTGGATACTTGTGCAATCGCGCGTGGACCTGGTCAGCAGAAGCGCGGAACTGCTGCGCCTGTGGCGTTCCCTGGCCAGAAATTTCGACATCTTCTTCGGCTTCGAGTCGCCTACCCGCAAGGGGCTGGACTCATTGCACAAGGGAAGCGATATCGCCAAAACCCTGGAAGCCGTTCGTGTGGCCCGGGAATGTGGTTTTGGCGTGACCGGAAACTTCATCATAGACCCCGATTTCAGCGAGGAGAACTTCTTCGAGCTATGGGAATTCATTGAGGCCCATCAACTCTTCCGTGTCGGTTTTACGCTTCTGACGCCGCTGCCCGGCACGCAGTACTTCCGGCAGATTCGCGATCAAATCAAGGTGCTGGACTGGAGCCAGTACGATCTGCATCATCTTCTCTGGAAGCCGCGACTGCCGGTAGAGCGATTCTTTGAACTCTACTGCGAGACATGGCGCCGCACCGTGCTCAACGCCGCAGGACGAAAGAAGTGGTGGCAGTGGCTTCCGCAGGTTGATCCGCGCCACATTGGACACATGGCCAGAATCCTCGTCCGCTCACAGCAGTTGATGAATCCGCGCGCCTACCTGGCCGAGTACCGCGTTCCCGCGGACGCGGAATAGGAAACGCAATGGATTTCCGCTGGTGGGATGAAGCGCACACGACGCTGTGGCGAATCGCCGGCCGGGCTGAACTGTTGGAAGTGCGCAACAAAGCGCGACAGACGGCGCGCGAGACGATGGCGCCGCTGCTTGCGCAGGCACAAACAGGCTGCGGATGGACAAAAGAGAAAGCGCGTGTGCTCCACGCGCTGGATGCCCAAGGGCTGACAGGGATTCTGAACTCCTCTCATAATGGGCTCACCCTGCCACTGGCGCTCACGGTTTGGGAACTGGCCAGCGTGGATGCCGGTGTTGCCACCTGTAGTCTTTCGGGAAGCCTTGCTCAGATGCCCATTCGCGACTTTGGAACAGGTCCGCAACGCGATCGTTATCTGGGGCGAACCGGCCTGCGCCACGGCGCGCTTTGCCTGACCGAACCTCTGCCTGGTGCGGGCACGGATGCAATCTCGCTCTCTGGACGCATGTGCCTGGCCGGCGCGAATGGGGATGGCGAGCCCCTGCTGGAGATTAACAAGCGCGGACGCTTTATCAGCCACATGGATTTTGCGGAGTTTGTGGTAGCCGCCGTTCAGGGCGACGGCATCGGCGTGCGCGGAAGCGCTCTCGTGATCCTCGAACCGGGAGACGCAGGCGAGTTCGATCGTGGCGCGCCAGTGCGCAAGCTGGGACACCACTTTGCTTCGACCACCGATCCGGTCTTTCGACTCACAGTGCCGGCCTCGCGTATTGTCGGCGGTTACGCGATGGAAGAGGGTGCAGTTGTTCCGCGCTTCAGCCATCGCGTCCTGCTGGAACCGGCCCTGCGCAGGATGCGCGCCCTGCTCGCCCTGATGACCGTCGCCAAGGCACTCTCCACCGTGCAGGAGTGGTTCACATCCACGGAGCAGAGGTGCCGGGACACGCAACTCCACCTCAGCCTGGCCGATCTGTGGGCTACGGGCGAAGCCGCCGCCTCGCTGGGCTTTTCTGCCGCGCGTCTCTGCGATGAACTCGATCAGGCGAAAAATCCTCACGGCGGCGATGCCGGACTGGCCGCGCTCTACTCTTCGGCGGCAAAGCTCTTCAGCAGCAGCCGCGTTCCTGAATATTTGCGACAAGCTGGCCTGTATGGCGGATGCGACGCACCGGCCGGTTTCGATGTGCGCGCCAGACTGGCCGATGCGCAGGTTGAGAAGATGTACATGGGACCATCGGCCCTGCAACGCCGCCTGGTTTCAGCCGCCATGACCGGCGCCCGTTTCCTCGCTGAGTTCCAGGAGTGGACCGGGGAGATGGATGCGTTTGCTGAACGCCTGCCGCGGGCGGGCTTGCGCAGTCTTGCTGAAGGAATGAGGCTTTGGCAGTGGACCCTGGAGCGGCTGCGGCAGCATGCCGATGCGCGCGGCGCGCGGCTCTATTGCGATGCACGCCAGGGCGTCACCTTTGCCATGGCGGATGCGCTTTGCGGGCTGCTGGCGGCGCGATCGTTAGCTATGGATGTTCTGGAAATGGACCGTTTCTTGCCAAGCCGGGAATGTGGCTCCATCTTTGTGGACTTGAGCATCCTTGCGGCGAGCCGCGCCGCGGAGCGCGTAGCGCAAACCTGCGCGGAATTGCTCTGCGGCTACGCGGAGCGATTTCCCGTCTCTGGCGCCGAGCGTAGAGCCTTTGCGGAACTGAGGGCAAAACTCTACATCAGTCTGCATGGCACGATGGATGCGCGCGAACGAATTGCCGAGTTTCTGTGCGCCCAAGGCCGCAGCAGCGGCAACAGTACAGTCTGAACGGCATCTGTAGAACTTCAACGGATCAAGCCCAGCGCTGAGGTTGCGCTCAGTAATCCACGCGAGGCAACTCCGACCGGGTCCAGGAGAACCGTTCTTCCGCTCAATAAATCGCTCACCGGCTGGCCGCGGAAGTGGCCGATTTGCCGGTAGTGCGCCATGAAATAGAGTACGCGCAAAAACAGCTTCCATTTCAGGGGCGCAAAGAATGTAGGCAGGATCAGCGACACCGTGCGGCCCTCTTTAACCTCCTCGGCAAACTCTTGATAGCTCGCAGCTTGCGTCAAAGAGAGTACCGAACTGGCCAGCAGCAGATGGCTGTCGCCACCGCCCACGACCGGCTTGCCCACGTGACTGGCCAATTGCAGCACACAGTCGTTCTCTTTCCGGCTGCGCATGCCGTTATATTCCAGAGCATGAATCGCCCATCCGTAGCGGCTCAGCAGCGCCTCGGCGGGAATCTTGCGGCCGGGGTTATTTCCCCAGGGAACCAGGGGATGATTGAAAACCACCAGAGAGCCGCTGGCGTGCAGCATCTCAAACAGGTCGTCCAGGCGGTGCTCGCTGGCCGCCAACTTCAAGGCGGCATGGAACTGCTCAATCCCCTCAGCGGGCAATCCTGTAACACCGATGTGGAAGAGGTAATCGTCGAAGCAGATGGAAATCTCTTCGCCGAGGGGATTACGCGCCGCTGCTTCGGGATGCGCGCGCTGCAGTTCGATGCTTCCTGTTACTTCGTCGTGGTCGGTAATTCCCAGGTGGACGCCCGCAAAGCCCAGCGCAGCGGCGTTAGAGGATTCAGTTAGGAACACTTCCTCGACCGTCAACGGAGAGCGGTAGGAAATGTCGGCGTAGTTCAAATCCGCGATATCAGCCAACCCGAAGGCCGACTGTAGCAAGCCGCGGAAAGGCCGCATAAATCGCAGCTTGACTACCTGGTTGAGAAAGCCCATGTTCTCTATGGAATAACTCGAGTGATTATGCGGCGAAACCACATAAGCGAACTCCTGCGCCGGATGCGGGCACGAACGGTAGGCATAGTTTTCGATAACCCAGCAATCGGCTGCCGGCATAGCTCCGTTTCTCTCCTCTTCCTTGCTCGCTCAGCCAGCGAACATTAGCGTGCTTTACACTTGATAAGCAGGCGAAAGTGCGTCCTGCGCGAGGGCGCCGTATTCGGATTCTTTCACAGTTGAGAGGCTCTTCGTACATGGGACTCAGTCACAACTTCGCGGGTTTGACATTGTCTTCGACGGCTGGGGCGGCTCCCTGTGTTCACGCAGAGCAGGAGCGGCTGGTAGAGGCCTCTGCCTTGGGCCGCAAGACTGGGCATTACCGCCGTCCCCCGGAGCGGCCCTTTACCGCCGAGGAGCGGAATCAGGTAACGGTTCTTTTCGGCGGCTTCACCTGGAAGCATGAGCGCTTCATCGAGGCTATTCTGCGCGCCAGCGGCTATCGCTGCCAGATGTTGCCCACTCCCGACGTGGAAGCCTTCACCTTTGGCCGGGAATTCGGTAATAACGGCCAGTGCAATCCCACTTATTTCACGATTGGCAACCTCATCAAGTTTCTGCGCTCGCTGGAAGAGCAGGGCTATTCGCGCCGGGAGATCGAGGAAAAGTACATCTTTTTCACCGCCGGCTCCTGCGGACCCTGCCGCTTCGGCATGTACGAGTCGGAGTATCGGATGGCGCTCCAAAATGCGGGCTATGAGCGATTCCGCATTGTGCTCTACCAGGCCGAACAGGCCATCAAAGCCGCGGCCGACAATCCTGGCCTGAAGTTCACGCTGGATTTCAACTTGGGCGCGCTCAATATGCTCAACCTGGGCGATGTTCTCAACGACCTCAGTTATCGCATTCGCCCCTTTGAGACGATTTCGGGAAGCACGGATCGGGCTATTGCAGAGGTAGTCGATCAGTTGAGCCATTTTCTTGAGACACGCCGGCGATTCGAGCTTCTCGAACGCGTGCCGCCATGGTTCGCCGCGCCGCTGCGGCGCACTCCTAAGCTTCTGGGATTCCTCAACGCAACAGGCAAGATTCTGGATCATCTCTACAGCGCGGAGTTTGTCGGCCAGATGCGTCAGGCGCGCCGCCGGCTGGAGGAAATCGAAGTCGATCACACCCGCGTCAAGCCGGTGGTCAAGATCGTAGGCGAGTTCTGGGCGCAGCTCACCGAGGGCGACGGCAACTTCAATATGTTCAGCTTCCTCGAAGGCGAAGGCGCGCAGGTGCATGTGGATTCGATCGGCGGATGGATCAGTTATCTGCTGCGCCAGGCCCGCATCGGCATTGAAGCCAGGAAGGGCCTCGACGGTCCCTACCCGGAAGCCCATTGGCATGAGCCCGGAAAGCGGCTGGCGAACGCGTGGACGTACCGCCGCAAGTGGTCGCTGTTGCGCCTGAGCGAAGTGCTGTGGAGCTACCTGTATGCGCGCACCGCGCGCCATCTGGGCGGCATCACGCCTAGCCTGCTTTCGCAGCGCGAGCTGGCGCGACTGGCGCATCCCTTCTATCACTCCCAGGCACGCGGCGGTGAGGGTCATCTGGAGGTGGGCAAAAACGTCTACTACACCACGCGGGGGCTCTGTCACATGGTGCTGGCCCTGAAGCCCTTCGGCTGCATGCCTTCCTCGCAATCCGACGGCGTGCAGTCGGCCGTGGTCAATCGCTTCCCGGAGATGATCTTTCTGCCGGTTGAGACTTCAGGCGAGGGAGAGATCAACGCTCATAGCAGGGTGCAGATGGCGCTCGGCGAAGCCCGCGTCAAAGCGCGCGCGGAGTTTGATACGGCGCTTGCCTCCACCGGAAAATCACTCGGCGAGATCAGGGACTATGCCCTTCTGCATCCATCGCTGCGCAGTCCATTTTATCCGATTCCGCGCCGCCGGGGCATCGCCGGCCGTGCCGCCAACTTCGTCCTGCATGCCGGCGATCTGATGGATGGCCGAGCCACGCAGGCCCGGCTGCCCGGAGAGCACTGAGGCCCGATGCCTGATCAACTTCATTCATACGGCCACCCGTCCCACGGAATTCAATTCCTGGTGGGTGTGGACGTTGGTTCCACAACCGTCAAGGCGGTGGTTGTTGCGGCTGGCGGAGGTCGCATTCTATGGCGTGACTATCGCCGTCATGAGACGCGTCAGGCAGGGATGCTGCGCGAATTCCTGCTGCGGATGGAGAGCGAAGCCGGAATTGCGCCCGGCAACTGCCGCATCTTCATCACCGGTTCCGGCGGCCATGCGCTCGCCGCACCAATTGGCGCGCGCTTTGTGCAAGAGGTAAACGCCGTCGCGCTGGCCGTGGAAAAGATGCATCCCGAGGCCCAGTCGGTCATCGAACTCGGCGGCCAGGACGCCAAGATTATCGTCTTCAAGACGGAGTTAGGCAGCGGTCGGCGCAGGAAGATCGCTTCAATGAACGACAAGTGCGCGGGCGGCACCGGCGCGGTCATCGACAAGATTCAGGCCAAACTTAAGATTCCCGCCGAACAAATGCCGCATCTGGCCTATCGGGGCGTACGCATCCATCCTGTCGCGGGCAAGTGTGGCGTCTTTGCCGAAACCGACATCAACGGTTTGCAGAAGCAGGGACTTCTGCCCGCCGAGTTGATGGCCTCGCTCTACGACGCTATCGTGCTGCAAAATCTCACTGTGCTGACCCGCGGCCATACGCTTCTGCCCCATGTCCTGCTGCTGGGTGGGCCGAATGCCTTTCTGCGCGGAATGCGCGAGGCCTGGCAGCACAATATTCCCCTGCTCTGGAAGGAACGGGGCGTCGAGCTTCCTCCCGGTCAGGCAGCGGAAGATCTGATTCAGAGCCCTCCGGATGCGCTGTTTTTTGCTGCGTTGGGCGCAATCGAGTTCGGAATCGGCGAAGCTGAGGTGAGCGGCCGCTACCAGGGCTGCGCGGCTCTCGAACGCTTTCTCGATGCTACCCAGCAGCAGAGGAGGCTTGCCTGCAAGCCTGGATTGTGCGCTTCACCGGAGGAGTTGCAGGCCTTCAAAGCCCGCTACCAGCCCGTAGCCTTCATTCCAGCAACATTTCAGCGCGGTCAACGGGTTGAGGCCTTCATCGGCCTCGACGGCGGTTCCACGTCCACCAAGGCCGTGCTCCTGTCGCCGAGTGGTGAAGTGCTTGCCAAGGCCTATAGGCTCTCCGAGGGCAACCCAATAGCCGACTCCATTGAAGTGTTAGGCGATCTGCGCCGGCAGGTAGAAGACAACTCCGGCGCAAACCTGCAGATCTTCGGTGTGGGAACAACAGGCTACGCCAAGGAGATTCTGCAGCAGGTGCTCAGCGCCGACGTGGCCCTGGTCGAAACCGTAGCGCACACCCAATCGGCCTTGCGCTATTTTGCTGACCCGCAGGTGATCGTCGATGTCGGCGGGCAGGACATCAAGCTCATCCTCCTGCGCCATGGCCGTGTCCGCGATTTCAGGCTTAATGCGCAGTGCTCGGCCGGAAATGGCTATTTTCTGCAATCTACCGCGGAAGGCTTCGGCATTCCGGTCGAGCGTTATGCTGAAACCGCCTTTGCCGCCCAGACGATGCCAACCTTCGGTTATGGCTGCGCGGTATTCCTGCAATCGGATATCGTAAATTTCCAGCGTCAAGGCTGGCGGGCTGAGGAGATTCTGGCAGGGTTGGCCACGGTGCTTCCGCGTAATGTTTTTCTGCATGTGGCTAAGGCTCCTAACCTTACCGCTCTGGGATCGCGCTTCGTCCTGCAAGGGGGCACGCAGAACAACCTGGCCGCGGTCAAAGCGCAGGTTGATTTCCTGCGCGCCGGTTTCCGAGGCACGGGCATCGAGCCGGAGATTGTAGTTCACCCGCACTGCGGCGAAGCCGGCGCTATCGGCGCGGGCCTCGAAGCCATGCGCCTGTGGAGCAATGGACGCGCCACTGCCTTCATCGGCCTGGACGCAGTCAGCCGCATTCACTACACCTCCACATGTAATGATGAGACCCGTTGCCGCTTTTGCAAGAACGCTTGCATGCGCACTTTCATCGACGTGCGAATTGACGGCGCCTTATGCCGCGCAGCCGATTCCTCTACGGCAGAGACCGTGCGGGAAGCTGAAAGCCGGCGCATCATTCTTGCCGGTTGCGAAAAAGGAGCGGTGGACGACGTTCAATCCATGCGCGGCATTCAAGCCCATCAAGATGCAACCAGGGCCGCTAATCCCAACTTGGTGGAGCGCGCCGCCCGTGAAGTCTGGCATTCGCGCCATCCGGAGAGCGTCGCCGATCAGCTCCCTGCGCGTGCGTGGAGCGCAGCGTCGCGCCGCCGGATTGCGCTCGCTGAACGGCGTCCGCTAATGTGCATCGGCATTCCCCGCGTCCTGAACATGTATGCCTACGCGCCGCTCTTCAGCGCATATCTGGAAAGCCTCGGCGTACGTGCGGAAAACATCGTCTACTCCGACGTCACCACCGGCGAGATGTACCGTTCCGGTTCCAGCCGAGGTTCGATCGATCCCTGTTTCCCCTCGAAGATTGCCATCGCCCACTTTCATAACCTGCTTTTTAAGCAGCATGGGCGCCGGCCGCTTAACGCGATCTTCTTTCCCATGTTTGATGTGCTGGCCTCGCCGTTGGCCAACACGAGGGCCAACAACGCCTGCCCGACAACCTCAATAACGCCGGAGACCGTCGAGGCGGCTTTTACCAAAGAGACAGACCTTATTGACGAGCGTGGCATTGAGTACATTCATCCGTTGATCAACTTGTCGCATCGCAAACTCTTCGCGCGCCAGATGTATCAGGCGTGGGAGCCCATTCTTGGTCTCAGTAAAGAAGAAAACGAGCGCGCCGTTGAAATTGGTTTTAGAGAACAGGCACGCTATGAATCCGGCATTCGCCGCCAGGCACGAAATGTCCTCGACCAACTCGAGGCTGAAGACCGGTTAGGAATCGTGATGCTGGGGCGGCCCTATCATCACGATCCCGGCATCAATCACGAGATCATGGCGCAATTCCAGAAGCTGGGCTACCCCGTCTTTTCCCAGAGCACCTTGCCCATGGACGAAGACCTGCTGGAGCGGCTCTTTGGCGAGGAAATTCGCGCCGGCGTAATCGATCATGCGCTGGAGATTTCCGACGTATGGAAGACCGCCTTTTCGGCCAGCTCCAACCACAAGCTTTGGGCCGCCAAGTTCACGGCCCGCCATCCTAACCTCGTAGCGGTCGAGTTCTCCAGCTTTAAGTGCGGCCACGACGCCCCCATCTACAGCGCCATTGAACAAATAGTCGAGCGTTCCGGGACGCCCTTCTTCTCCTTCAAAGACATGGATGAGAATTGTCCTGCCCACTCCATACGGCTGCGCGTCGAAACCATTGACTATTTCTTGAAGCGCTATCAGGCAGACCGTTTGCATCGCATATGACCTGGAGAATATTGAACCTAGGCTGTTTTCTGATGAGCTTGCTGAAATACGCATTGAGGTAGGAAACGCTCAATTAGCGAACAATGAGAAGGCTTAAAGGTCGAACCCGGCGCTAGCACACTGCTCGTACACAGATTCTCGATGATCTTGTTTTAATTTCAACAATATACGCGGCAAAGAACAACCGCTGTTCGGTCGAATTACTGGTCACTGCCACTCTTGCCTCTATGCAAACGGGATTCATTGAATAGTGCCTGACGGAATTCGGACACCATTTTGGCTACAGAACCTAGCCTTCCGGGGACTGTTGAAAGGGAGTTTGACTCAGCACCCTCGGAGGGCGCATGAAAGAAGGTGTCACATCCATAAACCATTGATTTTTATTGGCTTATGGCGGGGACGACGGGGCTCGAACCCGCGACCTCTGCCGTGACAGGGCAGCGCTCTAACCAAACTGAGCTACGTCCCCTGATGAATTATGCATACCAAACATGAATCAGTGTACCAGAGACAACGGCCCTTGGCAGACCATCATCCCCGTAAGAAATGCCCCCGCGAATCGACGAATGCAACCCGGCGCAGCTTCTCTTGTCATACCCGAAATCTAGGCCGGCCACACAGCCCGGTTGCCCCGGCCGCCGGGAACGAACCCCATATCCACTGAGATGCCCCGCACGCACTGCAGCAGGTGGTTGGCAATCGCGGGCAGCTTCTGCGCCGTCACGCGGAACGACGGCCCGGAGACGCTTACCGCCGCCACTGGCAGCCGCTGCGCATCCAGCACTGGCACGGCAATGCAGCGCAGTCCCTCCTCGTACTCCTCGTCGTCCACGGCATAGCCCCGGCGGCGCGTCTTCTCGATCTCCGCGCGCAGGGCCTCCACCGTGGAAATCGTGTGACTCGTATACCGCTCGAAACGAAGACGGCTCAGAATATCCGTGATTCGCTCCTCGGGCAGGAACGCCAGTATCGCCTTGCCCACCGAGGTGCAGTGCACCGGGTTGCTGGCGCCGATGCGCGTAATCATGCGCACCGAGCGCGCCGGCTCAATCTTGTCTATGTAAATCACGTGCGCACCCTCTAATATGCACAGGTGCGCCGTCTCCTCGGTCTCGGCCACCAGACGCTTGAGATGAGGTTGCGCGCGTTCGCGCAAATCGTATTGCTCGATGGCGCGATTGCCTAAATCAAACAGCCTCAACCCCAGGCGAAATTTACCTCCAGGGGTACGTTCCACCATGCGGTGTTTCTCCAGCACCATCAAAAAGCGGTGCGCGGTGCTCTTGTGCAACTGCAGCGACGATGCAACCTGTGCCAGGCCCATAGGTGTACCGCTCTCCCCCAGCAAATCCAATACGGCAAATGCCCGGTCTAGAGCCTGAACTTTGTATGTGCCTTGTGGGGTTGCTTCTCGCATGATCATCCTCGATTGCGCAGTCTGATTCCTCTCTTAGTCTGCTGGAACTGAGATGGTATGTCAAGATATGGGACGCAATTCCCAGGACAAAATTCCCCAACAACTCTGTAAACATATAAGGCTCGACGCTTTCTCCAAACAAACCCTCAATAGTCACTAGCGCCGACTACTTTGCCGCCGATAACTCAATTAAGCCGTTGTTCGCGTCCCAGAGCCTGCCAACAGCAATCGCCCTGGAAGACACAACAGAACATCGTCACGTTGCAATGTCAATCTCTATCCAGATTCCCAGTCTTTTACTGAGCGCTGGTGACTTGACCATCGCGGTCATCAGCCCGGACGAGCAACGCCGTAACGAGGCAACAAGCGCTTTGGGAGAATGCCATAGCGGTACTATCCGGGAGTTCATTTCTTACCCTTCCGACCTCAACGATGTATCGCGGATGCTGGGAAATAACTTCGATGTCATACTTATTGATCTGGACAGCGACCCGGAGTATGCCCTCGTTCTGGTGGAAAGCATTAGCACCCTTGGCCTGGCAACCGCCATCGCCTATTCGGCGCAGTCCGATCCGGACTTGCTGGTCCGATGCATGCGCGCTGGCGCCCGCGAATATCTCATGATGCCCTTCGACAGGGGAGAAATGGCCGAGGCTCTGGTTAGGGCTACGGCCCTGCGTTCGGTTGTTCGACCCCAGAAAAAGACGAACGGCAAGCTGCTTATCTTTCTCAGTGCCAAAGGCGGTTCCGGAGCTACTACGCTGGCCTGCAATTATGCGGTATCGCTGGCTCAGGAATCCCGGCAAAGAACCCTATTGATCGATCTCAATCTCCCTCTGGGAGACGCGGCCATTAACCTCGGGATCAAGGCTGAATACTCAATTGTCACCGCATTTCAGGATTCCAGCCGGCTCGATTCGCATTTTCTATCCGGCTTGCTGGTGCAGCACCGCTCGGGATTATTTGTGCTTGCCGCGCCCAATGAATTGGCGCCCACGTTTGTCTCCGCTGACGTGATTGACAAGTTGCTGGAAGTGGCCTGTCAGAACTTCGATTATGTGGTGGTAGATGCGGGTTCGAGGCTTGACTTGCAGCGCAAACATATCTTCGATGAATCCGCCACCGTCTATCTGGTCACGCAGGTTGGCATCCCCGAATTGCGCAACTCCCACCGCCTGATTGCGCAGCTCTCCGCCGAGGGCAGCCCCAAACTCGAAATCATCATCAACCGCTTCGATCCTAACAACACGGAAATCGATGAGGCACATATTGCGAAGGCTCTCTCCAGGCCTGTGGCGTGGAAGATTCCGAACAACTATGCCGCTGTGCGGCGGATGCAGAATACAGCGACTTTGCTCATTGAAGAAGACTCTCAAATTTCGCGAGCCATACAGCGGATGAGCAGATCCATCTGTGGAAAGCCGTCCGCCCCCGAAAAGAAAAAGAAGTTCAGCTTCTTCGGATAGAAACAGGTCGTTTATTCGTTTCAGCCCAGTTTTTACCTCTTGGCCTCGAACATAAACACGCGCCACGCACCCTATGCGCTATCATTGCGTCTATAGGAATGTGCGGCCTGTTTCCCCTTTAGGGCCGCCCCGGTGGTGCGTGTGTCTCGATTTTTCCAGCGATTTGTCTTTGTTCTTTCGGCGGCCATCTTTGCCGCCCTCGGCCTGGGCTTTCTCTTTGGCGAGTTTGGCTGGTTTGGCGTTCATGCCGGCGGCCAGCAGGATGGCGCCTATCGCCAGATGATCGTTTATCGGCAGGTTCTTAATAAGATTCAGACCGAATATGTTACCGAGCCAAACATAAACAACGTGACCACTGGCGCGCTGCACGGCTTGCTGGAGTCATTGGACGCTGATTCCAGCTACCTGACTCCGACCGAGTACAAAATCTATAAGGAGCGTCCGGAGACGGGCGTGGCGCAGGTGGGCGTTACCGTCTCCAAGCGCTATGGCTACGCCATCGTGGTCAGCGTCCTGCCCGGCTCGCCAGCCGATAAGGAGCACATTGCTGACGGCGATGTAATCGAGTCCATCGGCGACCAGTCTACACGAGAATTGTCGCTGGCGGTCATCCGGTTGCTGCTGGAGGGCAAACCGGGGACCACGGTCACCCTATCGGTGGTTCGTCCGCGCAAAACCGACCCTGACAAGATAACGCTGACCCGCACCATCACCGAAGCGCCCGCGCTGGTTGAGCAGCACTATGAAAACGCATCCATCCTTTATCTGAAGCCAGGCGCGCTGACCACCTCTCGTGTGGATGAAATCGCCGCCATCCTCAAATCGGCCAATGGACGCAAGGTGCTCATGGACCTGCGCGATTCCTCCGGCGGCGATGCCCAGCAGGGCTTGCGGCTGGCCAACTTCTTTGTGAAACAGGGTACTTTGGCTACGCTTGAAGGCCAGAGGTTTCCCCGCCAGACCTTCACTGCCGACCCCGCTCAATTCCTGACTGATTCGCCGCTGGTCGTATTGGTGAATCGCGGCACCGCAGGCCCCGCCGAGTTGACGGCCGCCGCCATTGAGGATTTGAAGCGCGGCGATGTGGTGGGTGAGCGGACCTTCGGCCAGGGCTCGGCGCAAAAAACCATCGAACTGCCCGACGGCGCCGCCCTGCTGCTGACCGTGGCCAAGTACCAGTCGCCCAGCGGCAAAAAGATTCAGGACGAGGCTGTAATACCCAACGTAGTCGTCGGTCAAGTCTCCGAAGATGAGTACGAGGAAGCTCCGCCCACTAACGGCGACGAGCTGCTCAACAAGGCTCTTCAAGTGCTGAAGGCAAATAACGGCGCTCAAGCCGCCCAGCCTGCTGCGGAAACGGCTCCTGCGGCCAGCGCAAGCGCAGCCCCACCAGCGGTAGTGAAAAAACCGGGCTTTTTCCGCCGCCTCTTCGGGGCAAAATAGAGACTTTAACCGGCATTTCTCATTTATGGGATCATCTCCCACATACCTTGCCCTTGCACGGCATGGTTCGCGGGCGCCGGCCACTTTTTTTCTTCGACCGCTTCCGTGCTAGCCTTGGGCTGATGCATTTCATTACGATACTCAGTAGAAATGCAGAAGAGGCCTGAGTCACTTGGCTGTCACTCCTATTGATCCGCCTGAAATGCGTGGCCTTGGCCGGAGCCACCTGCTTCGCGCCAATCCTGTGCCCGCGCGTAAGCGTCGCAAGCTGGCCGGCAAGCTCACCCTTGCCGCGCTGCTCATTCTGGCCGTGATTACTGGCGCGTTGGGCGGGCTCATGCTGGTCTACTCCGTAGACATGCCCCAGATTCATGACCTGGAACGCTTTCGCCCATCCACCACCACGGTGCTCTACGACCAGAAGGGCAGCATCATCGGCTCCTTTGCGCTGGAGCGGCGCGTAGTGGTCAACTATGACGACTTTGCCCCGGTGCTGCGCCAGGCGGTGATCTCCATTGAAGACAAGAGCTTCGAGTCGCACTGGGGCATCAACGTCCTGCGCGTCGCCGGGGCGCTGTGGTACGACCTGCGCAGTCACGGGCGCGCTCAGGGCGCATCCACGCTGACCATGCAGTTGGCGCGCAACCTCTTTTTCTCCTCCGAACGCACCGCCAGCCGCAAAGTGCAGGAGGCGTATCTGGCCATCCAGATTGAGCGCGCCTTCACCAAGCAGCAAATCTTTGCCCTCTATGGCAACCAGATCTATCTGGGTCACGGAAGATACGGCTTCGAGGCCGCTTCGCAGTTTTACTTCAGTAAGCACGCCAAAGATTTGACGTTGCCTGAAGCGGCTTTACTGGCCGGATTGCCCAAGGGACCAGTCGCCTTTTCGCCGCTGCTCGCCCCGGAAAAAGCGCTGCGCCGGCGCAACCTGGTGCTGACGGAGATGGAGCTTGACGGGGTTATCACCCATGAACAGGCCGAGCAGGCCCGCAACGCCCCGCTGGGACTGCGCATAGCCCCGCCCGAAACATCAGTCGCACCCTGGTTTCAGGAGGAGGTCCGCCGGGAGCTGGAAAAACGCTTCGGCAGCGAGCAGGTGCACGAAGCCGGCCTAAAGGTGGAAACCACACTCGATCTGGACCTGCAGAAAACAGCCAATCGAGCCGTCGCGGACGGCCTGGCTGCATACGAGCGGCGGCGCGGCTGGATAGGCAAGCTCGAAAATGTGCTCGCCAGCGGCACCACCATCGAGGACTACAAGCATCCCGACTGGGCCATGAGCTCTGGGCCCGGCGATTACGTCCATGCCGTGGTTACTCATATATTGCCAATGGAGATTCATGCCCGCGTAGGCGACGCACAGATTTTGCTTTTGCCCGTGGACTGGAAGTGGACCGGGATACGCTACGCTGACGCACTGGTCAAGCCCGGCGACATCATCTACGTTCACCTGGCAGAGGCGACGGAAGGCAAGGCACAACGCGCCACGCTCGAACAGGATTCCGGAGCGCAGGGCTCTCTGCTGGCCATCGACAACACCAGCGGCGATGTGCTGGCTATGGTCGGCGGACGCGATTATGCGCTCAGCCAGTTCAATCGCGCCACACAGGCCGTGCGTCAGACTGGCTCCAGCTTCAAGCCTTATGTCTACACCGCGGCTATCGAGGATGGCGCCAGGCCCGACGACATCATCGTCGATGCCCCGACCAGCTTTGGCGGCTACACTCCGCACAACTACGAAAACAACTATATGGGCCGCATGACCCTCAAAGAAGCCTTTGCCGAGTCGCGCAACATTCCCGCCATCAAGCTGGCTGACAGCGTGGGCATTCAAAAGGTCATCGATGTGGCCCACCGCTTCGGAGTCACCACCAGCATTCCCGCCTATCTGCCGGTAGCTCTGGGCGCAGTGGAAATCACGCTCGAAGAACAGGTAGCCAGCTACGCCGTTTTTCCCAACGACGGTCTGCGCATGAAGCCGCGGCTCATCAGAAGAGTTTCCAACGCCGACGGCATCACTCTGTGGGAGGAGCCGCCCGCCGTCAACGAGGTAATCAGCCAGCAGACAGCGCGCACCATGATGACCCTCTTCGAAGCTGTTATCAAGCACGGCACCGGCGCGGCGGCGGCGCAGCTCAACCATCCGCTGGGCGGCAAAACCGGCACCACCAGCGAATATACCGACGCCTGGTTCCTGGGCTTTTCGCCCTCCATCACCTGCGGCGTTTGGGTCGGTTTTGACACCAACCAGACTTTGGGAGAAAAGGAAACCGGCGCCCGCGCAGCCCTGCCCATCTGGATCACCTGGATGCGCGCCGCCATCAGCGACAGGAGTGATGAAAAATTTCTTGGCGATGAAACGGACAATCCTTCGCTGAAAGCCACCGCGCAGCCATCCGCCAAACCTCGAGTCATCGGTCTTCCCGCCCAACCCGTGAAGGCGAAGGCGCTCGCCAAACTGCATCCGCCAGCAAAACCGGTATCAGTTGGCGCAGCCGCCAGGCCGGAATTCGCTTCGCCGGCAACAACTTCGCCTATCACTTCACGCACAATCCCAAGCTCGACAGGCACAGCAGCAAGACCACCAGCTCAACCTGTCGAAAAATCGGCTGTGCAGCCAGCCAGCGGCGCTCCAGCAACCAGATCCGCTCCTGCAAACAGGTCAAGGATTAAACCGGCACTGATTCCAGAGACTGCTCCAGTCAAGCCAGCAGGCGCCGTCAAACCAGTGATCGCCTCGGCAGCTTCTCCAAGCGAGCCAGCAGGCAGCCCTTCCTCCGCCAAGTTGCATGTGAAAACGGTCTTGGCTCCGCCGTCCGCTCCCGCCCCGCCAAAAGTCACCGTCAAACCCGCACTGAATTCCAGTTCGAATCCGCCCAAGCCGAAGAACTAGCGATTCGAGGGACCTGTTTCGGAGCCAATTCAGGCAAAAAACCGGTTTTTTCCGGCAGTTTTCGGAGGCCAAATCTCACCATGTGGGATTTGTTGGGGCGGAAAATTATCCATAGGCATTGATTCCATAGAGGTTAGAAATAATCTGCAAGGTTTTTAGGAAAACTTATACCCCCAGGGGGTATGGGGGGGTAGGGGGTACCCCTCTGTAGTGGTACGTACCGGGCATCCCCTGTCCGAACGGACAGTGGATGCCCATACTTCTATTAGTCATTGTGCACTAATTGAAGGTAATTATATGCAAAGGACTGGCCGTCCAGGCAGACGGCGCTTACGCGCCATGGGATTCGTGGATTCCCAAGTCCGAAAATCCGGACCTTGTGCAAAGCAGCCGCAGCACGGACTAAGGGCGCAAAAATTGCTCCAGATGGGGATCGAAGGTGATGGTCACAGCCCGTGCCACAAATCGGCCGGCTTTTTGCCGTTCCCTGAGGGAAAATTAAGGGCAGAACTCTTTCTCGGACTCTGCCCTTCGGTGGATGACCGGTATCCGGGAGGCGCCAGATTACGGTAGCGCAGCGGTAGCCGGTTGGGTCACCATACGGACCACAAAGTTCTGGCTATCGTCGATATAGAGATTTCCAGCAGGATCGACTGTGATGCCCTGCGGATCTGCAAGTGCCGCATTCACAGCTGGACCTCCATCGCCCGAGTAGCCATAGATGCCGCTGCCGTTTGCGTAACTTCCCGCCACGGTATAGATATTTCCATTGCTGGCGGCAATCATGCGAACCAGATTGTTGCCATTATCGGCCAGAAAGACATCGCCGCTCGCGTCTACCGAGACGCCGAAGGGGCTATGGATTAGCGCCGCGGAGGCCGGACCACCGTCACCCGCCAGTCCACAAGCGCCTGACCACGCACTCGTGGGGGTTCCCACCAGCGAAGTGATCGTGCCGGTCTTGACTGTCACCTTACGGATCGCACAGTTGCCGTTATCCGCAATGTAGAGATTTCCCTCGCCATCCACGGCCAGACCCGGCAGCCAGGACAGTGTTGCATTCAATGCCGGTCCGCCGTCGCCCGAGTAGCCATAGCTGCCATTTCCGGCTACCACAGTGAGGATGCCGGTGGATGCCTTCACCTTCAGAACCTGGCTACCGCTGTTGATAAACAGGTTCCCGGCGGAGTCCACGGCGATTCCAAAGGGATTGCAGATCGGCGTTTTTGTCGCCTTCACGCCGCTGACCGTTGTGCCGCAGTTATCCACGTCTCCAGGGCCAGCTCCAAAGCCGTTGCCGGCGACGGTTTTTATGATCCCGGTCGCCATGTCGATCTTGCGGACCACGTTGTTGTTGGAGTCGGAGACGTAGAGATTGCCCTCTGGGCCAAAGGCCAGCCCAAAGGGGTGATTGAAGGTCGCCTCTTTGGCTGGGCCGCCGTCGCCGGAAAATCCGCCCGCGCCCGTGCCCGCGAAGATGGATATTTTGCCGGTTGCTGCGTCCACCTTGTAAATGTATTCGCTCTCCAGATCGGCAATGAAGAGATTGCCCTCTGCATCGACTACGACGGAAGCAGGGTCGAAAAGTTCTGCGGAGGTGGCTGGTCCGCCGATTCCAAATCTGCCTTGATAACCGTTGCCGACCACTGTGTTGATGATGCCGGTGCTTTGCGCCGTTGCTATCGTGGGCAGCGCCAGCGCTGCCAACAGCGAGAGTTTCACGAATCTTGCATTCATCGAATATCTCCTTATCGAGTGAGGAAAGGGCGGCGGAAACACGCGGTTGTTCAGGGGATGAGCGTGCAGTCCCGCTGATGTTGCCGATGCCGTTTTAACAATGAGGTTATTTGACTTGGAAGAGCTATCCGCGCTTCCTCTGACGGGGAATCACATAAGGCCTCGTTGCTTCACAACAAAAAGGCCTGGATAATGGATGCGCCGGGGTCTATCCCGGATTCATAGGGATTGCAATTATCCGAGCTCTGTTTGGGGGTTACGGTTGGGAAAAAACGCAGGTTACCGAAGAGCTGTCAAGAGGATTTGCATTCCATATAAGTTGCCAGATAGGCGGCACTGCTGAGAACAGGCCTTACCGAACCAGCCGGAAGTACCGCTTCGCCCGCGCCACATCCTTGAAGATCTGCGCCTTCAACGCCTCGGGAGTTGGCCACTGCTGCTCGCCGCGCAAACGCAGCAAGAACTCGACTTCCACCGGGGCCCCCGCGGACAGGTCTACGTCCGCGGGGTGGTCATTCGGCGTTTGATCGTCCAGTTCCACAGGCTCAAAGTTAAGAATGTGCGATTCGACGGCAAAGGACGCTTCGCCGAATGTCGGCCGGTTGCCCACGTTGGTGACCGCCTGAAATTTGCGTCCGCCCACAGCGGGGTCCCCAGCGACGGGTTCTTGTCGCTGGGGTGAGAGCGTGAGCCGCGTAACATAAACCCCGAAGGCTGGGAGTTGCCCGTCGTAGGGCGCCAGGTTCACCGTGGGCACCAGCAGGCGCGCGCCGATGCCGCGCCCGCGGGCCCGCGTAGAGCGAATCTCAAAGGGACGACCCAGCATCCAGCGCGCCCGGGTCATATCGCCTGCTGCCACGCACTCCCGGATGGCCGAACTTGAAACCTCCAGCCCGCGTGTATGCACCGGCGCATGGACGTGGACGGCAAATCCGAACTCCGCACCAAAGGCCTGGAGCTCGGCCACTCCGGCCTCGGCGCGATGGCCAAAGCGGAAGTTGCCGCCCTCGTGCAGGCTGCGAACATTAAGAGTATCCACCAGAATCCTGCGCACAAACTCCCTAGCAGAGAGCGAGGCAAGCGCCGCATTGAAGGGCAGCACCAAAACGGCATCGATGCCGGTGAGGGCCAACAGCCTTAGCCGCTCCTCAATCGGCGTGAGCAGCCGCAGCGCGGACGAGGGGCGCAGAAATTGCTCCGGATGAGGGTCGAAGGTGATAGCCACGGCCTTGGCGTGTAATAATCGGGCTTCGCGCACCACCGCCGAAAGAATCTCCTGGTGGCCCAGGTGCACGCCGTCGAAGTTGCCGATGGCCACCACGCTGGGGCCATAGCCGGCCGGAATCTCCGCGATTGAATGAAAAACAGAAGTCATATTCTCGGCCATCAATTCGCTGTCCCCAGGATCACCGGCAGGCTGAGGCCGTCGTAGGCCAGCCGGATGCCGTCGGGCAGTGTGTGGTTGGTCTCTTCGTGGCCCAGGTCGTGGGCGATGTGCGTGAGCCATGTCTGGCGCGCGCCGATTCGCCTTGCCCAGCCGACAGCCTGCTCCACAGTGGCGTGACTGGGGTGCGGCTTGTGGCGCAGCGCGGAAACAACCAGATGGTCCAGCCCTTCAAGCAACGCAAAGCTCGATTCGGGGATGGCGCTCACATCGGTCAGATAAGCAGCGCGGCCAAAGCGAAAGCCGGCAATCTCCATCTCTCCATGCTGCACCGGCACGCGCAGAAACTCGACACCATGAACTGCTGTCCGCTCGGCCAGAGGCTGCAGTTCGACCCGCGCGCGTGTGGGATAAGTAGCCCGCGGCGAAAATGTGTACTCGTAGATGCGCTCCAGCGCTTTGGCCGTCTCCGGCGAGGCATAGAGCGGAATCGGCCCGCCCTCGCGGAAGGCCGCAAAGCTGAGCGGACGGAGGTCGTCCATGCCCAGAATGTGGTCGGCATGGGAGTGGGTGTAAAAGACCGCGTCCACGCGGGTGAGGCCGCTGCGCAAGGCTTGTTCGCGGAAGTCCGGTCCGGTGTCGATTACCACCACGCGCTCGCGACTGCTCTCATTTCCCGTCTCGTTCCATCGCAAAAGCACCGAGGGCCTGAGCCTGCGGTCACGCGGGTCGTCCGAGGCACACACCGTGCAATTGCACCCCAGCGTGGGAACTCCCATCGAGGTCCCTGTCCCCAGAAATGTGAGCAAACCTTCCATTCGTAGCGAGCCCGCTAAGCCTTCTTCAAAGGTGGCGGCGGCTGTATGCCCTGCGCGGTGATCATGTTGGTCAATTCCAGGAAGGCCATCCGCAACTCAAATAGGACCGTCTGCAGCGTTTTATCCTCGGCCTCGGTGAGGTTCCCCTTGGTCTTCTCCGCCAGAATCCCCAGCAAATCAATGGTTGTCCGCGCGCCCAGGATGTCCACCCTCGGCCGCTGACCCTCCTGCGTGCCCGCCCCCATCTGAATCATCGCGGAGACGTAAAACTGCTGCACCAAGTGTTCAAAGCTCATCTGCGGCGGCGCGCCCGCGGCAGGGTTCTGCGCCCGCACCATGTCTTCCAGCCGCTGCGCGGAGGCGTCGTAAGCCTTCTTTTGCTCGCGGCTCTCCTGTGCCGTGGGCGGCGGAGGCATCTCAGCTTCAGTCTCCGGCACATCCTTCGTAGTTGCAGCGGGCGCTGGCTCCCGCCGGGCCTCGGACTTGGACTCGTTGACGACCAGCCTCGGTCCTCCGCCAGACGGCGGCGATGACGGTGCTCTCTCTGCAGGAGTCGCCGGCTGCTGGCCCTCATGCTCTTCTTCCGCCTTGATCTTGCGGCGGTCAATGACTTCAAACTTCGGTTTATCGCTCATGATTTTCCGTTTCCTTCTGTTTTTCTGACTCGCTAGCCCGCTTCCATCACGGGCGGCGCGGCCAGAATGTGTGCGGCGCCCGCGGCTGTTCCTGCATTGTAGGTTAAAGGCTGATGGTGAATCTCGGCCTCGCCGCGAATCATGCCCATGGCAAAGACGCGTCTGCCAGTTGGCATTTGGAACTCCGCTGCGCTGGTGATCTCGCCGGCAATTGCTCCGCCGTCCTGGGTCAGCTCGCTTCCGGCAGCCGGAATGGGCCCATGCAACTCCAACTGCCGCAAGTGACGGTGAACGCTGCCGCGGGACCGGATGCGTTCCACGATCTCCTGGCCCAGGTAACAGCCCTTATTAAAATTCAATGCCCGCATCTGCGAGGTCTCCTGGGGCAGGTCGCGTTCGGCAATATCGATGCCATAAGCGGGAATTCCCTCCGCGATACGAAAGGCCTCCAGAGTGGCCGCTCCCACAGGGATTGCGCCAGCCTCACTCAGCGCCCGCCACAGCGCGGGAATCTGCTGTGCCCGCTCCCATAGCTCGTAATGCGACGCCAGCACGCCGTAACCGCGAACAACCAGCACGGCGGAGCCATTCCAGTTAGCGTGCACACTGGTCATGGGCTCAGGCGCGGGCAGGCCCAGCCGAGCCAGCACGCCGGCAGCCAACGGACCAGCAAGCCCCAGCGCAGAATCCTCGCTCAACGGCGCCAACTCCACATCGTCCATGATGATGAAGCGCTCCAGGTGGGCCAGCAGCCGGTCATACTGATCGGCGGCAATCGTCAGAGTCAGCGAGTCGCCTTCGCGCCAGACGTGGAGGTCGCCCTGGATGCGCCCCTGAGCATTGAGCACCAGGTTCCATGCGCCGGCATTCTCGCCTAACTCGTTCACTGTGTTGGTGACCATGCCGCTGAGCCAGCGAAAGCGGTCCTCGCCGCGCACCGCCACCCTCCGCAACCAGCCCAGGTCGTGCGCCGCGACTCCGCTGACCAGCGCCACTGTTTCCCTCGCTGGCGCGTCCAACTCGCGTGGCGTCAAGACACCACGATAGGCCACAAGCTCCGGCCCCGTGGCGTTTGGAGCCAGTAATCTTGCAAGTGGAGTTGCCAAAGAGAGGTCGGTTTCCGTCATAGGGGATCTTTTTGCCGGTTCAAGCACAGTTTTTTCAGCAGAAAACTCGCGCCAGGCCGCATCCTGATTATAGCCTTGAAAGAAGACAGGGAGTACCGATGAGCAAGCAGCAAAGAATGGTTCGCGGATGGTCTTTGGCGGCGGCAATATGTCTTGGGACGACTATCGCACCGCTGGCGCAGTTGGCCCCACCGCAGGTGGTCGCGCCGCAGGCGCAGGTGTCCCCACCGCAGGTCGACGGCAAGATTACCCCTGAGCAGGAACGTCAGCTCTTCTCGCTCGTCGATGAACTGATCAAGTTCTCCTCCGACGAAACCGGCCTGCCTATCAAGAGCACCGTCAAGCGCCAGATCACCTCCCGCGCCACCGTCGAAAGCTACCTCAAGCAGAAGTTCGAGGAGGACGAGAGCGCCAAACGATTGCAACGCAGTGAAATCGTGCTCAAAAAGTTCGGCCTGCTGGACCGCGACTTCGCCCTCAAGCCCTTTCTGCTGGCGCTGCTCAAGGAGCAGATCGAAGCTTATTACGATTCCAAAACCAAAACCGTTTACATGCTGGACTGGGTAAACATCGAGGAGCAGAAGCCGGTGCTGGCCCACGAGCTGACCCATGCCCTGCAGGATCAGCACTCCGACCTGGAAAAGTGGAACAACCAGACCCCCGACGATGTCTCGCTCAACTCTTCCGACGACACCGACCACCTGGCCAGGGACGAGATGGACACGGCGCGCGAAGCTGTCGTCGAGGGCCAGGCTACGGCGGTCATGATGGATTACATCCTCAAGCCGATGGGCAAGAGCCTCATCAAAGACCCGGAGGTGATGGACTTCGTCAGGCAGCATATGGCCGCTTCGGAAGATTCCCCCGTGCTGGCGCGCGCGCCGCTGCTGCTCTCTGAATCGATGATGTTTCCCTATCGCGATGGCCTCAGCTTTGAGCAGGATGTGTGGATGGACCAGGGCCAGGCGGCGGCCTTTGCCGGGACCATGGATCGCCCGCCTACCTCCAGTTGGGAGATCATCAACCCGCGTGAGTACGAAAAGCGGCACGTGCCCGCCGTGCCCCTTCTGCCCAACATTCACCCGCTGCTAGACAAGCTTTACAAGCCTTACGACATCGGCCAGGTCGGCCAGCTCGACGTGCGCATTCTCACCGAGCTCTTTGGTGGCGAACAGGCCGCCGGCGACCTGACCCCGGCCTGGGACGGCGGTCTCTATTGGGCCGGCCAGCGGCTCAGCGCCAAAACGCCGGAAGAACTAGCCAGCACGAACTCCATCGCCCTCTTTTATCTTTCGGTTTGGAAGAACTCCGCCTCTGCACAGGCCTTCGCACGCATCTATGCCGATGAACTGGGCCGCAAGTACTCCGGCGTCAAGGAGCTGCTCTCGGCGAACTTTACCACCGGCAGATCAGGCGATGAGGAGCAGGTCTACTCCACCAGCGAAGGCCCGGTTGTGATTACCACCCGTGGCAAGCTGGTCTTCGTCGCAGAAAGCTTCCCTCTCGACCTGGCTCGCAAGCTCACCGCTCTCATCCTCGACGCACAGGGAACCGGCGAACTCAAAATGGCGGAAACCATGCAGACGCCCATCCCAACTCTCGATTCCGTGCCCCGGCAGTCGCTAACTGGAAACCTGGTCCATTTCATTTCCAGTTGCGGCGTGATGAAGGTATCAGTCGAGGCTGGAATCAAGGGCGCCGCACTTGCAAAATAGGCCGCATTTTCCGCTATTGTGAGAGATTGAAAGGTCGTGTTATTCTCTCCGGCGAGTAGTTCTGGATACCAAATTACCCACGAAAGGTACTACTGAAATGCGTATGTTCAAGACACTTGCCGCATCCCTTCTCGGAATGTCAGCTTACTTGCTTTTTGCTCTGGGAACACCGGCTCAGGCCCAGCGTCCACACTACCTCCATGCTCTCTCCGACCTGCGGGAGGCGCGCGATCTGCTGCAAACGGATCACCGGCCGGGATTTGTCGGCGCACGTGACCATGCCATTGAGGAAATTGACCGCGCCATCGAGGAAGTGAAAGCGGCGGTGCGCGACGAGGGGAAAAACCCCCACCACACTCCCCCTCCTCAAAGCGGGGGAGACCCGAATCGCCCCTTGCGTTCGGCACTGACTCTTCTGAATGAAGCACACCAGGATATCGCCAGCGGGACCGATGAGACTGGACATCGAGGGCTGCAGGAGCGCGCGCTCCGGCACGTTGACGAGGCACGGCAAGCCCTAGAACATGCCCTTCACGGCATGGAAAGGGAACACGAACACCGCTACTAGTTTCTCTCGGTACAAAGACCGGCTCCCAGGCCTCATTTTAGGTCTGGGTGCCGTTTAGCTTTAACTCGTTAACCTATGAAGCGGGCTGAGACACAAGGCTTGCGGATTAAGGATTTCCCTGCACTTCTGCTTTCAGTTCGTGTTTATGGACGATATATTCGTCAAGGAGTACGGCCACCAGCACAGCCGTGGGAATCGAGACCATGGCTCCGAGAACGCCTCCAAGCGTAGAGCCGAGCACCAGGGCAACGAGAATCGCAAGGCTGGGCAGGCCTACCCTGTTCTTCATAATGCGCGGAGTGAGATAGTAGTTTTCAACCAGTAGATAGATCACGTAAAAGATAGCAATGCCAAGCACCCGGCCCCACGAGTCCATAGCTGCCACCAGCAGCGCAAGCGCGATGCAGATCGCAGCGCCCAATACGGGGATGATGTTGAACAATCCCGTCAGCACGCCCAGAGCATATGCATAGCGAACCTGAAGTATAAGATAAACAATCGTACTGGTCACTCCCAGGATGAGCATCAGGCTCCCTTGACCAAGCAGCCATTTGTCCATGCGGATCTCCGCCCGCTTGAGGGTCTTGTCGAGGCGTTCGCGGCTTTCAACCGGGAAAAAGGAAAGGAACCACCGGTAAGCCTGATCGCCTTCCAGAATGAAATAAATGGTAAGGATAAAGCCCAGGATCAAATCGAATAGCTTGCCCGCCCAGTTGCTGAGAGAGAGCAGCAGAAAAGTGACTGCCTGGCTAACATAATCCTGAAGCCGGGAACTAATATCCGCGGTATTCAGGTGTTGAGCCAGGGGAATAGCCTTGAGTTTCTCTAAAAGCACAGGTAACCGTGTTGGCATCTCCCGGGCTAACCCCTGAAGGTCTCTGATGACCGGAGGCAGAGCGAGGAACCCGAAGGCGGTAATCGCTCCGGCCGCAACGAGCAGGAGGATAAAAATGGCTGAGCCCTTGAATGGTTGCCAACGGCCGATGTGGAGGCGGGAGGTCCAGCGCACCAAGGGGCTGAGCACAACGGCAAAGAGCGCGCTGACATAGATCAGCATGAGCACATCGCGAATCAGCCATGCCAAATAGCAGGCCAAGGCAAGGGCGAAGGCGAAGACTATGTCGCGACGCAGAGTGCGCGTGTTCTTGGAGGGCTCAGTCATGCGCGGGATTCCTGCTAGAGCGGAACCAGAGTCACTGTGTCCTGTTGAGCTTCGTGCAGGGTCGCCGCTCCCTGATGGTCGCGTCGACTTGAGTTCTGCGGTTTCGATGTACATCAACTCTGGTTCCGCTACAGCCGGAGTATACGGCACCGGCTGTGCGTTCGGCGAATTCAGTGTCCATCAGGCTTCCGGCCAGAAAGTTCATTGTCCGGTACGGCCTACTTGTCCCCGCCCAGCATCGACCCCAAGATTCCGCCCACTATCGCACCGCCCGCGGCTGGTCCTGCCTGTCGGCTCTCGACGCGCGGCAGGTACTCGGCAATCTGCTGCGCCAGCCGCGAAATCGGCAGCGTCTGCAGCCAGACCGTGCCCGGCCCTTGCAGTACGGCCAGAAAGATGCCATCCCCGCCGAAGATCATGTTCTTGATTCCCGGCACCGTCGTAATCTGGAATTCCACCGAGGACTGAAACGCGCCCACATGCCCCGGATGCACCCTCAGCACCTCGCCCGGGGCCAGGTTCTTCACAATCAGCTCGCCGGATAGCTCCAGCCACGCCGTTCCCTGCCCGCCCACCTTTTGCAGCAGGAACCCGTTGCCGCCAAAGATGCCTGCCCCCAGCGACTGCTGGAAGCCCACCCCGATGGTCACCTGCGTTGTGGCGCACAGAAACCCGTGCCTGTGGACCATGTACTCATTGCCGGGCGCGACCTCGACCGGCACAATGTGGCCCGGCACCTTAGTGGCAAACGAAACCACTCCGGCAGCCCCGGAGGCGCGGTACTCCGTCATGAACAAACTCCCGCCCCCGGCCACGCGCTTCAAAGCGCCAAAGATTCCCCCGCCCCCGCCCATCTGCGTGTGGGTGGTCATCTGGATCGAAGCGGTCATCCAGGAGAGCTCGCCGCTCTCTGAAAACACGCTCTCATCCGGTTCAAGCTGCACATCGAGTACGGGCATGGTGGTGCCCTGAATCCTGGTTTGCATGGATCATCTCCTTTTCGTGCACAGTATATCTGCCTTGACCTGTGGCGAGTCGAGTCAAAATCGATTTTTCGACTCAATAACCGTTTCCGCTGTTCCTTGACCCGTATTTACCGTCAAATCTTTTAAGACATGGTTCCCTTTCCCTCTTCGCAAAAGGCGGCCTCATGTTCTACTCTTGCCTGAGACTCCTATGGCTTCATTGATTCGCAGCTTCCGTAAAGCCCTCTGGCAGGCGCTTCAGCACGACGCGCTCAACTCGGCCAAGGCAGTCGCCTATTCGGGTATGCTGGCTCTGTTTCCAGCGCTGGTTGTTCTTACCGCGCTGCTGGCTCAGGTGCCGGAGGGAACCTCGCTGGTGGGCGAGGTGCGCGGCTCCTTCGAGCAGTTCCTTCCTGAAGATTCCATGACACTGCTGCGCTCCGCGATGGAGGCCCGCAAGCTCTACTCTGTTCAGTTGATCTTCTCCGCAGCGGGCCTGTCGGTTTTTGCCGGCCTGGGGATGATGCTGTCGCTGATGGAGGGCTTTCGCCGCGCATATGAACTCCCATTCGACGATTGGGGCTTCTGGCAACGGCGTCGCAGGGCCCTGCTGCTGGTGCTCATCGTGCTGATTCCACTCTCACTGGCCACCCTGGTGCTGGTCTTTGGCCGCCAGTTCGAGTTGTGGATGATTGACAACGCCGGCCACGAGTTGAAGCACTTTGTGCTGATCTTATGGCGTATGGTTCGTTGGGCCATTGCGCTGCTCACCAGCATCAGCGTGCTGGGCGCTCTCTATCACTTCGGCACCCAACGCAAGGAGCACTGGGCCTGGGTGCGCCACGGAGCCGTGGCCGCCACGCTCGTCTGGTTCCCGGCCACGTTGCTCTTCGGCTGGTACGTCACGCGAATCGCCAATTACTCCATGTTCTACGGCCCCTTTGGCGCTGGTATCGCCACTTTGATCTGGCTCTACATTTCCTCGTTCAGCGCGCTGCTGGGCGCGGAGCTGAACGGCGTTCGTTTTCGGGAACGGCAGGAACGGGCTTCCGCGAAATCCAAACCGAATCGCTCCCGCCGGTAATCATTTTCACCGGCCATTCACTGCATTTCCCGCATAATAGAAATAAGGGGATTGCGGTACTATCCGGGCGTGCGATGTATCCGGTAGCGCACAAGTCCGGTTCCTGGCCCTCAGAACTTACCCTGGAGTATCCTCATGTCGTTCGCGCCACACAGCCTGATCGATTCCGCCTCCCAGCGCCGCGCCAAGATCGTTGCCACGCTCGGCCCGGCCTCCAACACAGAACTCGTCTTTCGTGATCTGGTGCGCGCAGGCGTGGATGTGGTTCGGTTGAACTTTTCCCACGGCACACAAGAGGAGAAGCTGGCGCTGATCCAGATGATCCGCAAGGTCAGCCGTGAGGAGCGTACGCCCTTGTGCATCCTGGGCGATTTGCAGGGGCCCAAGATTCGCACCTCCACGCTGACAGACCACCAGCCCGTGCTGCTCAAAGCCGGCCAGCAGTTGACCATCACTCCGCGTGACGTACCGGGCACCGCTGCCCTGGTGGGCACCACCTTCAAAACCCTGGCGGAAAACGTCGAGCAGGGCTCGCGCATTCTGCTCTCCGACGGCCTTATTGAGCTGCGCGTCCATGATGTCTCGGACGGCGATGTCATCTGCGAGATCGTCAATGGCGGCATGCTGGGTGAGCACAAGGGCATCAACCTGCCCGGCATTCCGGTGCGCACGCCCTCGCTGACGGAAAAAGATGCCGACGACCTGGAATTCGCTCTCAAGAACGGCGTTGACGCCATCGCCGTTTCCTTCGTTCGCACCGCCGAAGACGTTAGCCTCGTGCGCAATCGTGTTGCGGCCCTGGGCGGCGAAACCTGGATTATCGCCAAGCTGGAAAAACCCCAGGCCATGGAGCACCTGGACGCTATCTGCGCCGCCGCCGACGCCATCATGGTGGCTCGCGGCGACCTGGGCGTCGAGCTTCCGCCGGAGCAAGTGCCCGCCATCCAGAAACGCATCATCCGCCGCGCCGCAGAGCTCCGCAAACCAGTCATCACCGCCACGCAGATGCTGGAGTCGATGATCGAGAACCCCAGGCCCACGCGCGCCGAAGTCTCCGACGTGGCCAATGCCGTTTACGACGGCACCGATGCCGTCATGCTCAGTGGTGAATCCGCCGTGGGCAAGTACCCGGTTGAGACCGTTTCCATGATGGCCCGCATCGTCATAGATGCCGAGCGCAACATCAAAGAGGCGGAGTTCTCCGACCGCCGCAAACAGCGCAGATCTCGCCTCTCCATCGCCGAAACCATCTGCGAGGCCGCCGCGCATGCCGCCGACGATCTGGATCTGCGTGCTATCGCCCTCTTCACCGAATCGGGATCGAGCGCGCGCAAGCTCTCCAAGTACCACCCCTCGGCGCCCATCTTCGCCTTCAGCCCGATTGAAATTACCATAAACCGCCTCAACCTTCTGTGGGGCACAACTCCCATCCTCTGCCCCAAGATCAACTCCAACGAGGCGATGGTCGAGTGCGCCGAGAGCCTGCTGGAGCAGGGCGGCTACGTCAAACCCCGCGAGGTCATCGCCATCGTCGCCGGAACCCGCACCAAATCCGGCTCCACCAACTTCCTCCGCCTGCACGTAATCGGCGAACGCAAGTAGACGAGCGCGTCTTTGCGCCGCGCGAAGAGTCCCAGGCAAAACAAATGTAACTGTCTGCTTTAGCTTCGAAAAAAGCGCCACTCCCGACAGGAAGTGGCGTTTGGGATATTACCCTTGATGTTTTTTATCTTCCGATCTCCGGAATCGACAATCCTCGGCAAATCTTCCGCGCCAGTAGATCAGCAATCTCAATATGACGAGGAATCGCTTCCGTCTGTCCCGTCTCCGGATTGCACCACAAGGAGTGTGCGCCACCCTCACGCTTGAGATAACAACCGTGCAAACGCAGGTGACGCAATAGCGATTCCCGTTTCACTGAACTGTTACCGTCTCGCGCAGAGCGTCTGCAGGAGCCCCGCGAAGTCCATCCTCGCGGCGATCTTCCAGAATCAGTTGAATAGCCGCGCTCAGACTATCGCGGCACTCTTCCACGCTGCGCCCTTGCCCGTTGGCGCCAGGAATTTCAGGAGACCATGCTACGAACCAATCTCCGTCTCGCTCGATGACCGCTGTGAATTCATTCCGCATGGAATGATTATAGACCCATATTCTCTTCGCGTGAATATGAATACCATGGAGCAGGGATTTCCTCTACCTGTCAAGAATTGTTCCGCCGGAACCGACATTATTTCCCCGCCAACTGCCGCAGAACATACTGCAATATCCCGCCGTGTTCGAAGTACTCAATCTCCTGCGGCGTATCGATGCGGATTTTCATGGCGAAGATTTTTGTTTTTCCGTCTGGAGCCGTGGCCTGAACAGTCAACGTGCGCCTCTTAGCAAGCTTCTCCGCCAGCAGCGCCGAAAGCCCTGGAAAATCGTAAATCTCTTCGCCCGTCAGCCCCAGCGACTCCGCGCTTTGCCCCTCAGCAAACTGCAATGGCAGAATCCCCATCCCCACCAGATTCGAGCGGTGAATCCGCTCGAAGCTTTCAGCAATCACCGCGCACACTCCCAGCAGCTTCGGTCCCTTGGCTGCCCAGTCGCGCGACGATCCTGACCCGTATTCCTTCCCCGCCAGAATCACCAACGGCACTCCGCGCTCGGCGTACTTCACGCTGGCATCGTAGATCGACATCTGCTCGCCTTCTGGCAACAATCGCGTCACGCCGCCCTCGGTTCCCAGTGCGAGCCGGTTGTGAAGCCGCACATTGGCAAATGTTCCGCGCACCATGACTTCATGATTTCCGCGCCGCGAGCCGTAGCTGTTGAATTCCGCCGGCTTCACGCCGTGAGCAGTCAGATATTTTCCCGCAGGCCCGTTGGTCTTGATGTTGCCTGCCGGCGAAATATGATCCGTGGTCACCGAGTCGCCCAGCACCGCCAGCACCCGCGCGCCCAGAATTTCAGTCACAGGCGCCGGCGTCTTGGTGATGCCGTCGAAGTACGGCGCCTTGCGAATGTAAGTCGAGTCCGGCTCCCATTGATAGACCTTGCCGGAGGGAAACTTCAGTCCCTGCCAGTTGGCGTCGCCCTTTGAGACCGTCGCATATTCCTTGCGAAAGCTCTCGCTCGACAATCCCTTTTCGATAGCCGCGGCCACCTCGGCCTGCGTCGGCCAAATGTCTTTGAGAAAAACCGGCTTCCCGGCCTGATCCATGCCCAGCGCGTCTGTCTCGAAGTTATGTCCGATCCGTCCGGCCAGAGCGTAGGCCACCACCAGCGGTGGGCTCATCAGGTAATTGGCCCGCACATCCACGTTCACTCTGCCCTCGAAGTTGCGATTGCCGCTCAGCACGCTGACCGCAACCAGCCCATGCTCGTCAATGCTTTGCTTGACGTCGGCAGGCAGCGGCCCGGAGTTGCCAATGCAAGTTGTACAACCGTAACCCACCACGTTGAAGCGCAGCTTTTCCAGATACGGCAGCAGGCCCGCCTTGGCGTAGTAATCCGTCACCACCCGCGAGCCCGGCGCCAGCGAGGTCTTCACCCACGGTGGCACAGAGAGCCCTTTCTCCACTGCTTTCTTGGCCAGAATTCCCGCCGCCACCATCACTGAGGGATTCGAGGTATTAGTGCAACTGGTAATCGCCGCAATCACCACCGATCCATGATCGAGATACGTGTCCGGATCAACGCCAAACCGTTCCTTCACGGTTGTCATGATCTTAAATGCCCTGTCATCCTGAGCGGAGCGCAGCGGAGTCGAAGGACCTGCATTTTCCAGCGCCGCATCCGTCACAACTCCCCGCTTCCACTCAGCAGCAGTCCGCGTGCCCAGCGGCTTAGCCGTGGGCGAAAGCAGCGTCGGCAACTGCTGCCTAAAGCTGGCCGCCGCATCCTTCAGCAGCACGCGATCCTGCGGCCGCCTGGGCCCGGCTACGCTGGGTTCCACTGTCGCCAAATCCAACTCCAGAGTCTCGGTGTACTCCGCCTCCGGCGTCGATGCTGTGTGGAAGATCTCCTGCGCCTTGTAATAATCCCGGACCAGTGCAATCTGCTCCTCGCTGCGCCCCGTCAGCCTCAGATAGCGTAGCGTCTCCTCGTCCACCGGGAAGATACCGCAGGTCGCCCCGTATTCGGGCGCCATATTGCTGATGGTGGCCCGGTCGGCCAGCGGCAGTTCCGCCACGCCCGGCCCGTAAAACTCGACAAACTTGCCCACCACGCCCAGCCTGCGCAACGCCTGCGTCACCGTCAGCACCAAGTCGGTCGCTGTCGCGCCCTCCTTCAGCTTGCCGGTCAGCTTGTATCCCACCACCTGCGGCACCAGCATCGACACAGCCTGACCCAGCATCGCCGCCTCGGCCTCGATGCCGCCCACGCCCCAACCCAGCACGCCCAGGCCGTTAATCATGGTGGTGTGCGAGTCGGTGCCCACCAACGTATCGGGATACGCCATCATCTCGCCATCAATCTCAGACGTAAAGACCACCCGCGCCAGGTACTCCAGATTCACCTGGTGGCAGATGCCCATCCCCGGCGGCACCGCGCTGAAATTCCTGAACGCCGTCTGTCCCCACTTCAGAAACGCATAGCGCTCGCGGTTTCTTTGGAACTCCAACAAGGTATTGGCGATAAGAGCGCCCACGGCGCCGTACTCATCCACCTGCACCGAGTGGTCAATCACCAGCTCGGCGGGCACCAGCGGATTCACCCGCTCCGGGTCGCCGCCCAGCGCATGAATCGCGTCGCGCATCGCGGCCAGATCCACCACCGCCGGCACGCCGGTAAAGTCCTGCATCAGCACCCGCGCCGGCATATAGGCGATTTCCCGGCTGGGCTCGGCCCTGGCGTCCCATTTGGCCAGAAACTCGATGTCGGATGCCGTCACGTTTACGCCATCCTCGCGGCGCAAAAGATTTTCGAGAAGTATCTTCAAACTGAAGGGCAGGCGGCTCAGATTGAAGCCGCGCGCCTTGAGCGCCGGCAAACTGAAAATTGTATAGGTGCGATTGCCGGAGGTAAGCCTAACCCGGCTGGCAAAACTATTCATCTTGGGAAGCCTTTCTTCTCGCACTCCGGCTGTGCGGATGCGCATGGGATGCATCGATTTTATCGCGGCTCTACGGCCAAAGGAAACGCCCTGCTTGACACCAGCCTCGCAAAAAAGCGAAGGTTGGGTTGTGCTCAAATCGCTCGCCTTAGGAGTCCACGAATGTCACTTCGCATCATCCGAATTATGATTGCAGCTACGCTTCTGTTCGGCCTCACAGCCTTCAGCCAGACAAGTTCCCCTACCGCAACAGTCACGCCCTCTGCACAGCCCTCGCCTGCCATCACCTGGCCTGCAGTGGACGGAACCGTCATTCTCCCCAACTTCCGCTTCGGCACCGGCGAAACGCTCCCCCAGCTCAAGCTGCACTACCTCACCCTCGGCACGCCCCATCGCAACGCGGCCGGACACGTGGATAACGCCATCCTCCTGCTGCACGGCACCGGCGGCAACGCCCACTCCCTGTTGAACCCCATCTTTTCCAACGTTCTCTTCACTCCCGGCGCGCCGCTCGACATCACAAAATATTTCCTCATCTTGCCCGATGACATCGGCCATGGCCAAAGCTCCAAGCCATCTGACGGCCTGCACGCCCGCTTCCCCGCCTACGACTACGATGACATGGTGCGCAGCCAGCGCATGATGCTCGACGAGATGAAGATCGACCATCTGCGCCTCATTCTCGGAACCTCCATGGGCTGCATGCAGACCTTCGTCTGGGGCGAAACCTATCCAGGCTTCGCCGACGCCCTGGCGCCCTTTGCCTGCCTGCCGGTGCAGATTGCGGGCCGCAACCGCATGATGCGCTACATGGCTATCCAGGCTGTCAAACAGGACCCCGCATGGATGAACGGCGAGTACCAGTCCGAGCCGGTTCAGGGCCTGCGCACCGCCAACGAAATCGGCCTTATCATGAGTTCCAGCCCGCTGCAGATGCAGAAGATGGCGCCCACGCGCGATGCCGCCGAGCAATATGTCGATGCTTACCTGAAGCGCGTCATGGCCTCCACCGATGCTAATGATTTGATTTTTTATTGGAACGCCAGCCGCAACTACGATCCCAGCCCCAATCTCGACCGCATTACCGTGCCGGTGCTGTGGATCAACTCCGCCGACGACTACATCAACCCTCCCGAGCTGGGCATTGCGGAAAAAATGGTCAAGCGCATGCCCCACGTGCGCTTCATTCTTCTGCCTATCTCCGACGCCACACGCGGCCACGGCACTCACACGGCCGCCGCGGTGTGGAAAGATTATCTGGCGGAGTTCATGCGCTCCACGGAGCCGAAACCAGCGGAGGCGAAGTAATCGCCATGCGCCTCTTCATCGGAATCCCCCTGGCTTCAGCCGTGATTGAAGAACTCCGGGCAGCCTCGGCGCGGCTTCGCACAGCCGCGGACAGCCTCCGTTGGACGGCGCCCGAATCCTGGCACGTCACCCTGCAATTTCTGGGCAACACCAGCCCGGAACAATTCGCCTGCATGGCCGCGCGCCTGCGTGCGCTGCACGCGCCGCCGATTCCTGTTTGCCTTGAGGAGCTTGGCTGCTTCGATCGCGCCGGAATTCTCTTTGCCGGCATTCACCTCACGCCCGAGCTGCTTCTGCTTCATGAACGCGTCGTCGCGGCCACCCAGCCCTGCGGCTTCGTCCCCGAGACTCGCTCCTTCCAGCCGCATATCACGCTGGCGCGCAGCAAAGGCCGTCATAATCTAGACCACCTCAAAGCCAAACTCCGCCGTCCAACAAACTTCACCCGCTTTATTGCCCGCGAGTTCCTCCTCTACGAAAGCTTTCTCGCTGCCGCCGGCGCACGCTACGAAGTCCGCGAGCGCTTTCCCCTCGCTGGAGAATAAGCATTTTATTTGCCTAAACCTGTTTCATTTCCAGTCAATTCCCGCTCCCATCTGTTACCCTCAAATGTTGCGTTTTATCAATTCAAATTTGCCCGCGCCGCCGCGCCCCGAGGATTATCGCCCTCATGCCTGAACCATCCCGCCGTCTATCCGTTTCCGATATTGAAACTCCTGCATCAATGGGATTCTTCCATCCGTCGAAGCGCCCTTACCGCTTCACCATCCTGATGTTCATCAGCTTGCTGGTACTGGGGAGCTATTTCGCCTATGACAGCATCGGCGCACTCGCTCCCACACTCATCGATGCATTGCACCTGGACCGCAGCACCATCGGGAATCTCTACACGGCATACTCCGCGGCCGCCATCCTCATCGTGTTCTTCGGGGGCATGCTTTACGACAAGCTGGGCCCCCGCCGGGCCAGCATGTTGTTTTGCTGCCTCGTCCTCCTGGGCGCCACTATCGTGGCCATCGCCCACTCCAAGTGGGAACTCTTCGCCGGACGGTTGATCTTTGGTGCGGGTTCTGAATCCCTGATCGTGGTGCAGAGCGCCATCATCAGCCGCTGGTTTAAAGGCAAGGAGATGGCCCTGGCCTTCGGCATCGCCCTCACCATCAGCCGGATCGGGACCCTCTTCAGCTTTAATACCGAGGAACTCATCTCTCAATACTTCGGCAGCTACCGCATAGCTCTCTGGGCCGCGGCGGGTTTCTGCCTGTTCTCCGTGCTGTGCAACCTGGTCTACAACGCCATGGACCGCCATGGGGAGAAGGTGCTCAAGCTTCCCAAGCCGGACGCTGGCGACAAGATCGTCTTCTCCGATATCGGGAAGTTCAACTCATCCTTCTGGTTCGTAACCCTTCTCTGCGTCACCTTCTACAGCGCCATCTTCCCCTTCACGGCCCTCGCGACGGACATGTTCCACGACAAGTGGGGAATCCCCCTGGTAAGTTCGGGCACGGGCGGATTCCTGGCCCAGATCTTCGACAACTTCATTCACATGTTCTCGACCGCGCCGGGTATCACCAGCATTGTGGTATTCGCATCCATGGTCTTCGCACCCTTCGCCGGCAACCTGGTGGACCGCATTGGGAAGCGGGCCACGCTGATGGTGGTGGGCTCCCTTATGCTGATTCCCGCGCACCTGATCATGGGCATCACCCACTGGAATCCCATTCCCAGCATGGTTGTCCTCGGCGCCGCCTTTGTTCTGGTGCCCGCGGCGATGTGGCCTTCGGTTCCCCTCGTGGTGGAGGAAAAACGCGTGGGCACGGCCTTCGGTCTGATGACGGCCATCCAGAATCTGGGCCTTGGGCTCTTCCCCTTCCTGAATGGCAAGCTCCGCGATGTCACCGGAACCTATACCGCGACACAGATCATGTTCGCGTGTCTCGGCATGGTAGGGCTCGTCTTCGCCTTGCTATTGCTGCGGTCGGACAGGCGGCATGGCAACAAACTGGAGCAAGGAAAAAACCCGTAGATGGACCTGTCTCGAATCGAAGAGGGCCTGGAACAACGCCAGGCAGCGGTCATTATGAGCCGGACCAATCCTCGGCCCCGCTCACCCCATAGGAGTCCAGCACATCCCTGAGCGTCACCACGCCTTCCAGCTTGTGAATCTCTGCCCTGTGAATCACTGGCAGCACATCCAGATGGTAGGCGCTCATGCGTTCTAATGCCAGATGCAGGGCGTGATCCCTGTGGACGTGCTGCACGTGCCGCGTATCCACAATCTCTTTCAGCGGCAGTTCTTTTCTGCCGTCGATCAGGGCGCACTCCAGCGTCTCTCTGCTCAGCATGCCCAGAAAGTAATCCTTCTCCACCACCGGCCAGATGCGGAAGCTGCTGGAGCGTGTCTCTTCCGCTGCATCCTCGACGCGCATCTGCGCCGGAAGAATCTCCGGAGAACGCCGCATCACCTGGGCCACCGTGCGCGTGCTTTTTTGGTGAAGCGTTCCTGCGGTGGGCAGATGAATCCCGTCCTGATGCGCCAGCGCCTCATAAATGGGTTGCTTCTGAAAGTGCCGCGAGATCACAAGGCTGGTCAGGTTGGCGATCATCAGCGGTACGATTACGGCGTAATCCCGCGTCATCTCAAAGATCATCAGCACTGAGGTCATGGGTGCGCGAACGATGCCCGCAAACAGCGCTCCCATGCCCACCAGCGCATAGGCTCCCGGCGTGGCCGTGTAGCTGGGCAGCAGGGTGTGCGCCACCATGCCCATGGCTCCTCCCAGCATGGCGCCGAGAAACAAACTCGGGCCAAAGATTCCGCCTGCGTTGCCGGAGGCGTAGCTGACCGTGACACCAACCAGCTTGAGCGCCACCAGCAGCAGCATCAGCTTGAGCGCCATCGAGCCATTCAGAGCGCTGCCGACGTAGGTGTAGCCCACGCCCAGAACCTGGGGCACAAACCAGCCCATCAGGCCCACCGTCACGCCGCCCACCACCGGATGCCACCACTGTGTCTTTTTGGGCAAACGCAGAAAAAAGCCGCGCATGCCCAGCAGCGACTTGGTGAAGGCCACCGACAAAAACCCGCCGGCAATACCCAATAGTGCATAGATGCCCAGCTCCAACGGATGAACCAGGCTATATTGCGGCACTTGAAAGAGCGGGTTATTTCCCAATAGCAGCCGTAACATCGCCCACGACGTGGCCGAGGCCAACACCACCGACCCCAGAATCGGCGCGTTCATGTCGCCCATCACTTCTTCGAGGGCAAACACCACCGCCGCCATTGGCGTATTGAAGGCCGCAGCAATCGCCGCCGCCGCACCCACCGGAATCAGCGCTTTTACCTTTTCCGGGCTCAATCCCAGCGCGCGGCCGAGTACCGATCCGATCCCCGCGCCCACCTGTACCGACGGGCCCTCGCGGCCCAGCGGAATTCCGCTGGCCAGTGTCATTGCCGTGCAGAAAAACTTGCCCAGGACAGTGCGCAACGAGATAAATCCATCCCGCGCGTAGAGAGCGGCCTTGGTCTGCGGCACGCCGCTGCCGCGGGCGTTGGGAAAATAGCGGTAGAGCAGGAAACCCATGGCCAGCGAGCCCGCCACCGGCACCAGCACGCGCCTCCATGCGGCACTGTCTACCGGATAAAGCCGCATCCCCAGCCGCTCCGTGAGCACGATAAACGCGACCACAGTGAGTCCGGTAAGCGCTCCAATCACCAGCGACAGAAGCAGAAAGACCTGCTCCTCGCGCTCGTGCAGACGCGCGCTCCATCGCGCCGCGAGAGTCGCGCGCCAGTTCTTTTCTTGTTGGTTTTCCACGCCGGCCGATGCCATGAAAACAGTTTACGCGAATGGGATTGTGTTTCCCGGAGAGCAATCGCCTAGAAACCATCTCGCCTACATGTTAACTTTGCCAACCCCGGTAAACCGCCAACCCCGCTTCCCTGTTTTCCTTCTACCGCGGCGGCTCCATGTTGTAGAGGAACCATGCCCGCAGTTCCAGGTACGGCCCGTGAAAGTCCTTGGGCAGAGGCGGGTAGTTCGAGCCGGTCAAAGCGCCCCAGGCCGCGCGGTCCAGCGCCACGTCGCCGCTGCGGCCTTCCAGCACCATGTTGCCGTCCATCAGACGCCCGTTGGGCAGCACCTTGAAGCGAATCGCCACCATCCCCGATTTGTAAATCGGCGCATTCACCTCGTCGGGAATCAGCGGATCCCAGGTGCGCCTCGTCTCCCAATACCAACGCGCCAGCCAGCTGCTGAAGTCCACACCCTGCGTGTCAGACAAAATCTCCAATCCGCCCGTGCCCGCGCCTGGATGCATCGATAGCCTGCCGCCCGGCAAATTGTCCGTGCCCATGCCGTGGTCGCGTGATGCGCCCTTCAGGGCTTCGCGCAACTGGTCGGCGGGATTTTGCGAGCCCATGGCAAAGCTGGGCTTGGCCGGCACCGCTGCCGGGCGAGGCGCCTCCAGCTGTGACTGCTCAGCGGGCGGGGTGGGCGGCATCGGAGCCGCCGCTTCAGCCTTGGGCGCGGGTTCAGGAGCAGGCGGATTCGCCCGCTTCATCGCCTCCATCGTCTCCTCGTCAATCAAGGGGTGCTGCGGAAGCGGCTTCACGATAGGCTTGGGCGGCAGCGTGAAAGGCGTGTCCAGGTACGTGAAATCCTTGTGCTCCCTGAGCTTATTCTGGTCAGTTACCGGCGGAATCTTGAAAACATATTTGGGAATCCAGGTCACTGCCGAAAGCAACACCAGGTGGAGGAAGATGGCAATCCAGAAGCCCTCACGCAGACGCGCCCAGCGCCGTTCGTCCTCCATATCGCTGATCAGTTGCAGCAGCTCGTGGGTGTCGTAGTCAATCCAGCGCGAAGTGCTAACCACCTGGGGCACAGCCGGGCGCAACTCCTCGCCCGCAGCCGGTACGCTCGAGTCGTGGCTGGTTTGCGCGGCAGTGGCTTCCGCGGGCCCGTTGAGCTCGTTCATTTCGCTTGGCGCTTGATCGGTGGGCATTCGTTCTTGAGGAGCCTCCCCGGACGCACGCGCGTCCACAGCTCCATTTCGAGTCCTTTCTTTCTATTCTCTCATCCGGGCCAAAATCCTGCCTATCGCCTATAGCGAAACCAGAGTAGCTGTACTTCGAAGGCAACTCCGCCAAGTGGCTTTTTCCTTAAGAAAAAGCCACCTCTAACAAATCTTGGTGAGGGCACGTTTTCTCTGGTTTCGCTCTCGGCCCGTACAATGGTTCTGATACTAAGACGGATTTGCCGGCGGAAGGGGACCCTGCTTGAAGCAGTTTATTGTTCGATTGATCGCCAAGTGGAAGTATGTAGCCCTTTTTCTGGCCAAGTTCGGTGTTTGGGGCGTGGGCGCCGTCGCCATGCTGGACTCCTCCACCATCCCCGTCCCCATGGACCTCATCCTGGCCGGTTATATCTGGGCCGACAAGCGCCATTTCTGGCTCTATTGTCTGATGGCTGCGGCAGGTTCCGCGGTGGGTGGCCTGCTCCCTTACGGCCTGGGCCGCGCCGGCGGTGAGCTCTTCCTGCTCAAGCACGTCAACCGGGAGCGCTACGAGAAAATGCGCCTCCGCTTCGAGCGCCAGGAGTTCCTGGCCATCATGATTCCCTCCATGCTGCCCCCGCCCGCGCCCTGGAAGATTTGCGTCTTTTCCGCCGGCGTCTTTGAAATGCGCACCGCCCCCTTCATGCTGGCCGTCTTCACAGGCCGCCTGCTCCGCTGGCTGATCCTCTCCGCGCTGGTGTTCATTCTCGGACCCAGCGCCGTCGATCTGGTCGCCCACCACGGACTCACCCTGCTGGCCATCGTAGGCGGCCTGGCCGTGATTGGTTTTGCCTGGTGGTGGATGCGACGCAAGCGCGCCGGCAAGCTGGACGCCGACTGATCCGGAACGAAGAAAATGAAATGAGGATGGAATGGCCGATAAACCCTATTGCCCGCAGCAAGACATCGTGACCCTGATGAAGCAGTTCAACCAGCAGGTCAAGGAATCTCCTCAGCTTCCCGGCCCGGAGACGCGCCTGCTTCGCGCGCGGTTGGTATTTGAAGAGGCTCTCGAATTCGTCAAAGGATGCGGTTGCACGGTCACCAGGAGATTTGCCGGATCGAACGGTGAAGATCAGGCCGCCGTCATTGACGAGATCAGCGTCGTGCTCGATCCCAACGGCACACCCGATTTGGTTGAATACGTGGACGGATGCATCGACCAGCTGGTTGTCACTTACGGTGCGCTCAACGCTGCCGGCGTGAAGGCTCAGCCCGCCTGGGATGAAGTGCAGCGCAGCAACATGAGCAAGGCATGGCCGCATTGCAGCGTTTGCGACGCTGTTTTGGTGCAGGGTAGTAGCCCGGAATTGCTCCATCCGGTAGATGCCAACGCCCATACTGGAAGTTGGAAGCCGGTTCTGAAGATTCATAAGCGGCCGGACGGAAAGGTCGTCAAGTCGCCAACCTATTCACCCGCCGACTTAAAGCGCGTGATCGCTGAGCAAATCCAGCAGGCCGGTTAATGTAGCGCCGGCCTCCTGGCCGGGGTCCCCGGCGAATGATCTTTGTTCGCTGGGGTGGTTGGCCGGCTGTCGTGCGGGCGTCCTCGCCCGCGCCGGGTGCCCCACTCTCGCCGCGTTTTTGTTTTTGCGGGTTCGGGGTCCCCAACGATAGGTCTTCGTCGTTGGGGTGATCTAGGGTGGGTGAATAAATCTCTATTGCACTCGCACTCTCCGAGTGGAACAATGGTTCCGCCACAAATTTCAAAAACCTAACCGCATGAAAGCCTGTCCGCAATGCGACTCCGGCTATCCCGACAGCCTCGCTACCTGCCCCACTCATGGCGTGCCGCTCAACGAGATCCGCGACCTCAAGCCGGGCATGGTGATCCGCAATACATACCGCATCGTCCGCAAGCTCGGCCAGGGCGGCATGGGAGCCGTCTATCTCGCCCAGCACACGCTCATGAACGAGCCGCAGGCCCTCAAGTTCCTCTCGTCCGAGCTGAGCCAGGACCAGGCCTTCACCGCCCGCTTTCTGCGCGAGGTCCGTACCCTCCGCCAGATTCGCCACAAAAACGTAGTCGATGCGGGCAACCTGGAGCCTGCCGAGGATGGAACCCTCTTCTTCTCCATGGAATTCGTTGACGGCCCCGACCTGCGCGGCTTTCTTAAGAGTTGTCATCCTGAGCGACCCCTGCCCCTGAGCGACGCGAAGGGGACGGGGGAGTCGAAGGACCTGCATTTGCCTTCTGGCGCTCTCCCCGTCCCCCTCGCTCTCCATATCACCCGCCAAATCGCCGAAGGCCTTGGCGCGGCCCACTCCAAAGGAATGGTCCACCGCGACATCAAGCCGGAAAACATCCTCATGGCCCGCGATGGCGACGCATGGCTTCCCAAAATCGCCGACTTCGGCATCGTCGCCACCAAGGAGTCCAGCACCGCCTACACCCGCACCGGCGGAACTCTGTTGACCATGGCCTACGCAGCCCCTGAGCAGTGGCGCGGAACCCCCGCCGCCGAGCTCGACGGCCGCACCGATCTCTACGCCCTCGGCGGCCTCCTCTACGAAATGCTCACGGGAAGGTCGCCCTTCCAAGCCGAAAACTACGAAGGCTGGGCGCGCCAGCATCAGACCACTACGCTCCAGCCGCCCAGCACCCTCCGCCCCGATCTCGCCAACTGGCAAGGCCTGGGTTCCCTCGTCCTCCGCCTGCTGGCCAAAGACCGCAGTGACCGCCCCAAAGACGTCGCCGAGGTGATTGGACAAATAGACGCATTGCAGTATGTTGTTCATAAAACCCATCGGAAACCCGCGAGAAGGGAAACGGCGCAAGAATTAGATATACAGCAAACCGAGACGGTTATTGCGAAACTGTATCCTCACTCGCGAAAATTTAAAGGATGGGTATGGGCATCTTTGGTCTGTGTTGCTGTAATCGCTGCGTGTTGGCACTTTGTGCCGCAACTCATGACTAATCAACGGCAAGAGGACAATTTAAAGCAAGCAATGGATATGACCACTGCTACTAACAATCCTTCCCCGGCAGAAACAATAGCGCCTGATGATTTAAAGAGGTATTATGCCGTGTACAAAAATCGCGACGTAAGATATCTGAGGAGCTTGTTCAATGATTATCTAGCAGGAAGGAGAGTTCAGACCGGCGGAAGGGACCGCGCAGATGAATTTACTCTTCTCGACACGTGGAACAAGTCGTATTACAAGAGTAAGTTTATTGTACTTACATTTAATAAGGCTCTGGGTGGGGGAAGCCAGTTCAGCATACTGTTTCTGGATAATCCCGATAGGGTGTTCAATGTGTGGGTCTATCCCGCAGCAGGTGAGGAACCCGAGTTACGTACATTTGAATCGGCTGGACGGACCGAGGAGGAGATGGTAAAGATAAGGGCCTTCTGTCGACAATTCCCAGATGATGTCAAGAAACATGCCCTATAAATACCAATGCTGGGTGCTGCATCATTGAACTAACCACAAAAACTTAGGTGTCCCATCCTTCACCTTTTTCTTGCGAGTACGTTGCAAATATGGGGTATCCGGCGCGATAGATGGGCCACCCGCCATCCATGATATACTTATTCTTATGACGCGAAGTTTTGGACAAACGATTGAAGTTGGAAAGCCACTACCGGAGAATGAGCCTGTTGTCTGGTCGGGCTGTGTAGAAGTTCGCAAGTGTGCAAATAATGGTACTGTCAGCTACACCCCGAATATTGATTACGAGAAGGGCGATAAACGCATTGGAGATCTCGTTCGCGGCTGTTTGTCTGACATACGTTTGTCTGATATTGCCAGCTAAATTCCTGTTAAGTAATTTTAGGCTCATATGACCGCTATCTCCGCTCTTTCGGTCGCAACTGTGAGGATTTATATATATACACCCTGCATTCTCCAATGGCTGAAGGCTATTGGACCGGTTTCTGTCGCCCTAGCTATCTTCATTGTGACGTGCTGGTTTTACTGGTGGCAAGTCCGCCTCGCCAAGCAAAAGCTCCGTCACGACTTGTACGACCGGAGGTTCTCTATTTACGTCGCCTTTAGGGAACTCCTATTAGCTCTAATCGAAAAGAACAATGACGAGATTATGGTGGAGTTTTTAAAAGCACGCAACGCACGTTTCGAAGCACGGTTTGTGTTCGACGATCCGAAAATCGACGCGAACTTAGATGCTATGTGCAAACAAATAACTGACGATGTTATCAGCAACATAATGTATTTCGACGCTATGAAGTCGCAAGGTACGATGAACGATCCCAAAATACTGCGAGACTTTAACGACAGAGCGGACCGCCTTGGCAGGGCCAAGCTTATTATTGCTAATCGTTATTTTGAAGAACTGCCCAAACAGTTTGAGGAATTTCTAAAGCTTTCTGATTTTTGGAAATGAAGGCGGGTGGTCAATTCTTCGCCGTGTGCCCGACCCGTGAACGAAGCACAAAGCCTGAGGCAGGTGGCCCCGGTCTCCGGGTGCAATCCCCACCACAATCAGGGTGCCCCCGGTCCCTCGCCTTTGGGGACCGGGGAGGGAATGAAATAGACTCCGATTGTTTTTGGACGGCGGGTGGCACGAGTCCCGATGAGTCCAGATTTGCCGGGTACCTTATCCTTGAATGAACCACAAAGATAGGGTGCCTCATACTTCGCTTTGCCAGGGTCCCCACGGACTCGGGGTCCCCAACGAGCGATTTTTGCTCACTGGGGTGAGGGCTCTGGGGTCCACAACGACCGGGGCCCCCAAGAAGCGAACTCTACTTCTTGGGGTGGTAACGATCGATTCTTGCTCGTTGGGGTGAGGGAAGCGATCTTTGCTCGCTGGGCTGAAGGGACAGCTCTTCGTTCGTGGCGTGGACGGGCGAAGGCTGGGAAACCGAGACCCTTCGTTCTCCGCGCCGAAGGCGTCCGCCTGGACAGCCTGCCCTGAGCCTGTCGAAGGGGCCAGTCCTTGCAGATTATTTCCCCACTTTGTTGCACAATGATTTTCAGAAGTCTTCCTTCAAATACCGTCCGGGTATGTCCTTTTCGCGCCACTTTTCAGCCGCAAGCAGCCTGTAGAGGCCGAAACGGCCCGTAACTCCTTATCCTGGACGACTTTGCAGGTAACTCCTTTGTTTTGAAGACTTTACGGCGCAACCCTGCCTGTAAGCTCAAGAAAACAAGGATTTTGCGCCCAAAGTATGGGTGGGGGTACCCGAGGTGCCAGCTTTGCCGGCCAATCAAGACCAATGGACAGTGCTGCCAATCTCCGTCGGGTTCAATCAAAAGGGATGTCAAGTAAAAACACTTCACCTGATCCGCTTATGTCACGATTTCTCGCGCCTGCGCCGTGCTCATCCGCCGCACCAGCACCGGCAACCCGAAGGCCAGCCCGGCTACCAGCGCCGTCGACAGCAAATCGTTGCGATAGAATGGCACTGCCGCCAGATAGCACGCGCCCAGCCCGCCCAGCGTTCGCGGATACATCCATCCGCTGGCCCACACCGCATAATTCGAGACCAGGAAAAACGAGGTCGGTCCCAGCAGAGCTCCCGCCGCTACCCGCACCACGGTCGTCCGCGCCCGCAGCAAAATATATCCCAGCGCCATGGCCATCCCGTACCAAGCCCACGTAGCCGCGTAGAGCTGCCAGGCAAATGTGTAGTGATAGCTATAGACGGTGAGAATATAGTCGGTAGCCATAAGCGCGGCCAACGGCACCAGCATCTCCCGCCACGGCCTGCGCGCGCCAAAATATAGCAGTGCGCCGCCCACCGCGGTAAAGTTCCATAGCCCGGCATGGGGCAGCAAACGGCTCAGCACGGCAACCAGCAACAGAAGATATGCAGGCATGTACACCTCAGGGTTCAGGATTCCGTCGTCGCGCCAGGGAAATAACGTTCCCAAAGGCGGATCGGCGCTCATTTCATTCTGCGGGTCGCGCCCCGCCGGGTCAACCTCGAACCTTGACGTGATGAACAAATTTTTTCATTCGGAGCAACGCCGCTCTACCGCTGCTCCCGTCCGTTCAGCGCCTCGCCTGCCTCGTCGCGTCCGTCCACGATATAAACCCAGCCGCTCAACGGCTTTCTGCCAGAGCTTCTGCCTGCTCCGATAAAAGGATAGTCGAAGCGCAGATCGTAAAACTCGACCGTGGTCCACGTCCTGCTGCGAGGTAACTTCGGAGGTTCCATCCCCGGCACAGGAATTGGTTCCTGGCCCACATCGCGCACCACCGCCCACGTGCCCCAGTCCAAGTAAACCTGCCCCAGCAGCGTGCGTTTGGCGGCCTCCGTGGCTGCGGTCGCCGGCGGCTTGTAGAGAACGTCCCGGCGCGGGTCGCTCATGATCTCCCCGCTCAGCGTGTTGATCTCGGCGGTCTGGTAATACTCCTCCGTCTCCAGAATCGCGTGCCAGCGGAAGAGATTGACGGGATATGGCTCCAGCGCCATGCGCTTCACCGGAGCCGTGGCGATTTGTGTGTTGTCCGCCAGCGCCCTTGCCCGCCCCTGTTCCGCCCAGCGCCAGCCCCACAGCAAGACCATCCCCGTCAGCGCGAAGATCGCCCATCCCCGCCCGCGAAATTTTTTCTTCTTTGCGCCAATCTCAGAGTCGGCAAGGCCGAAGAGCCAAGGCATCACTAGCGCCAACCCAAGCAGCGCCCACAGCACCGGCTCGTAAATAAAAACAAAGCTCCCCGCATACCAGCGCGGACTGAAGGGGAAAAACGGCCTCAGCCCGTAGTTGTTTGTCCAGTCCAGCAGCAGGTGGCTAAGAGCTGAGAGCAGCGCCGTCAGATAAAGCCAGCCCCAATGCAACCCCGGAGGCGCTTTTGCGTTTTGGTTGGGTATTTTAGCTTTACGTGATGACCGCCTTCGCCGCCATCGCTCGAAGAGCCACACCAACCCCACCGCCGCCGCCGCCATCACCGGCACGGCAATCAACGTATGCGTGATGCCGCGATGGTGCTTCAGCTCCTCGACCGGCCCCGCTAGCCCCCACAGAATGTCAATATCGGCAGCCTCGGCGGCCAGCACGGCCGCCAGCGTGGCGTAAGCCGTCTTGCGGTTCAACCCCGCCCGCCCAATGCATGCCCCGGTCAAAAAATGAGTTACAGGTTCCATAGCGCTCTGCAAACCATACTATCCTGCCCTGCGGCCTCATACAGCGGTTCCACAATTGCTGTACCCCGAAACCACTGCCCTTAAGTGGCATTTTCCTTAAGAAAATGCCACCCTGCACGATGCGAGAAAGAGCACGTGCATTGTGGAACCGCTTTATAATTCTCCCCATGGGCGAACGAACCCCGCCACACTCATCTCCGGCCCGGCGCGCCGCCGAACTCACCGCCGAACTGCGCCGCCACGAGCACCTCTACTATGTTCTCGACTCTCCGGAGATCAGCGACGCCCAGTACGACGCGCTGATGAACGAGCTCAAGCAGCTCGAAGCCGCGCATCCCGAGCTTGTCACCCCCGACTCACCCACCCAGCGCGTCGGAGGCAAGCCCGCCGAGGGCTTCCGCAAGGTCGCCCATTCCCGCCCCATGCTCTCGCTGGATAATGCCTACTCCGCCGAGGAGCTGGCCGCCTGGGACGCCCGCGTACGCGTCCGACTGGCTCCTCGCGGATTTGCCTTGGAGAGCTTGGAGGACGGCAGCGAGGAAGTGGAATTATTGAATCGGGCGGCAGCCATCCATGTTCCGTACATAGCTGAACTCAAGCTTGACGGCCTGAGCCTCGCACTTCAATACGAGCCGGCGGCAGACGGTGGCGCAAGATTGACCACCAGCATTACCCGAGGCGACGGCCAAATTGGAGAGGACGTCACATCAAACGTCCGCACCATTAGGAGTGTACCGCTGACTATCTCTGCGGAGAGTCTGAGGAACGCTGCTGTTCAGCCTCGCTTCGAGGTACGCGGTGAGGTGGTAATGCCAGAGGTCGCCTTTCAGCGCCTGAACGAAGAACGCGAGCAGGAAGGCCTCGCGCCCGCCGTCAATCCACGCAATGCCGCAGCCGGAACCTTGCGCACGCTGGAGCCCAGCATCGTTGCCAATCGCCGGCTCGTCTTCTTTGCGTACTTTCTGCTGGTCAGTGGTGACTACCTGCTGCAAGATCAGAACACCACGCTTGATATTCTGGCCACACTTGGTTTTCGGGTCAATCCCTATCGCAAGCTCGTCGGCTCGGTCGAAGAGATGGTTAAATTCATCGAACAGGCCGAAGCCGACCGCGCCACTCTTGGCTACGAAATTGACGGCGTGGTCTTCAAGGTCAATTCACGTGCGATTCAACAGGATCTCGGCTACACCGGCCGTGCCCCGCGCTGGGCCATCGCCTACAAGTTCACCGCCCGCTCCGGCATCACCCAGGTCAACGCCATCACCGTGCAGGTGGGCCGCACCGGCAAGCTAACCCCGGTCGCCGAACTGGCTCCGGTCTTTATCGGCGGCACCACGGTCAGCCGCGCCACGCTCCACAACGCCGACTTCATCGAGCGTCTCGGCCTCAAGCTGGGCGACTGGGTGCGCGTCGAGCGCGGCGGCGACGTGATTCCCAAGGTCGTCGAAGTTCTCGAAGACGCCAGCTATCCGCGCGGAAAGAAGCCCTTCGTTTTTCCGACGAAATGTCCTGAGTGCCACTCGCACGTCGTCCGCGCCGAGGGCGAGGTGGACTTCCGCTGCGTCAACGCTGATTGCCCCGCCAAGCTCCGCGAAAGCCTGCTCCACTTTGCCTCCCGCGGCGTCATGAACATCGAAGGCCTGGGCGAGGCGGTGGTGCAGCAGTTGCTAGATCGCAACCTCGTTCACAGCGTGGCTGACCTCTACTCCCTCACCGAGGAGCAGTTGACCGGCCTCGATCGCTTCGCTGAAAAATCCGCCCGCTCCCTCCTCGAAGAAATTGAGCGTTCCAAAACGGCCGGCTTGGCCCGCGTACTCGTAGGACTGGGAATTCGCTTTGTCGGCGAGCGCACCGCGGAATTATTGTCAGAAGAGTTCGGCTCCATCGAAGCGCTGCGCGCGGCCTCCGCCGAAGAGCTGGAGCGCGTCGAAGAGGTTGGCCCGCGCATCTCGCAGGCGATTCTCGAATTTTTCGCGCAACCGGCCAATCAGGCCCTCATCAAAAGCCTCAAGGTCGCCGGTGTAAAGATGACCGCCGAGAAGAAACAGCGCTCAACCCAATTGGCGGGGCTCACATTTGTTCTCACTGGAACATTGCCTACGCTCACCCGCGACGAAGCCAAGGCAAAGATCGAGGCCGCGGGCGGCAAAACCGCCACATCGGTCAGCAAGAAAACCAGCTACGTGGTGGCCGGAGAGGAAGCCGGCTCCAAACTCGACAAGGCGCGCGAACTTAATATCCCTGTTCTGGATGAGGCCGGACTGCTGACCCTGCTTAAGGCCTCGCCGGCCACGCATTGAAATCCGCTTCATCTCCGCCTGAATACAGGCTCCCGGAATCCCGAATAAGAAACCTGGTGGTGCGCATCAAGGGAAAAACCGCCAGAAGTATCAGCAACAAGTCAAGCCACACGGCGCCCTCAGAATCTCATCTCATTGGCAATGAACATCAGCCGCGGCGGGCAGCCAGGCCCGGATGACGCTCGATGGTGCGCATATCGCGCTCCCGCTCGCGCTCCCGTTCCCAGGCCGCAGCGCGCCAGTTGCGCGAGGCATATCGCGGTGGCTCATTGACAGCCACTGCAGCTTCTACGGCGTGCTCCCTCACCGGTAAAGCAACCAGTTCCATCTGCATCCGCAGAGGGGGCCGCGCGGGCGATACCGGCGCGGGCGCGGCAATCAGCCGCGTGGAGATCTCTACTTCCTCGTGGGCCGCGCTCGAGGTCAGGCTGGCGTCGGTCCTTACCGCTTGCTCTATGAACTCGTCCTCCTCATCGATTTTGACTTTGGCGGCCCGCGGCATGCGCGTTGTCAGGGATCTGACCAGAAAATCATCCACCAGCTTGTGCAGGCAGGTTTGGCCGCACAAATGCTTCGAACCAGGGCGCAGCCGGTTGCGCGAGTTCCATCCGCTCACCCGCAGTTCCTCCCCCTGGTCATAGGCCACAAACCAGTGGTTTGTCTGCTTCTTCTCCGTACCGCAGATATCGCACGATATTGCCTGTCGGATCACCCGGTTTCCCCCTGCTGCGCCATTCTTTCGCGGCCTAGACGGTTACCGTCTCTTCCCTTACTCCATGTGGCAGACAACCACGATGAGCCGCAAGCCGCGCAGACGAACCCCATGGAGAACTCTAGGAGCCGCCCACCTCTAGTTCATCGCTGATCCTGTGCAATCAGTGAGGAAAGAACCGAAAGAAACGTGATTGATTGCAAATGGGAACAGCAGAGTGCGGAACTGTTCTGAATCGGAACGCGCCGGTAGATTCTATTGAAAAATGGAGAAATGGAAAAATGAGAAATGGAGTCGATTTCTGCTATCTATGTAGCTTCAAAGGGTCCACAAACGGATGCGGCTTCACCTCCCCTGTGGATGGATATGGTAAAAATCCTCTCCCTCAAGGAACATGTAGCAACATGAACCTTCTTGTTTATCCCGCGGCGCTGCCATTTCCAGCTTTACGGCATCGGCGCAAAATAGCCCTTGCGTGTGCGCACAATGTAGCTCCGGTCATAGCAGTAAAGATAAATAGGGCGAAATGCGCCATCCTCCTTGAAATCGGCCGGAGTATAGTTCAGCGCGTACTGGCTGCGCAGCGCTTCTTCAATGTCGTGAAAGCTGTTGGTCATCTCCTCGACAGAAGGCGGAAAGAAAACCTGCCCGCCGGTTTCCTCGGACATCTGGGTCAGCACCTGGTCGCCCTTACCGCGGCTGGGCGTCCAGTTGGTGCTGATGGCGTAGATGATGGTGTCCGCCCGCTGGCACATCTTGATGGCCTCGTCCTGATAAACGTGGCTTACGTTGTCGTCGCCGTCGGAGATCAACACTATTGCCTTGCGCACCGGCTCCGGGCCGCGTTCGGTGAGCAGTTTGTCGCGGCAGGCGACGTACACGGCATCGTACAGTGCTGTGCCGCCCCCGGGACTCAGCCGGTTCACGCCCGTCTCCAGGCCGTCAAGGTTGTTAGTCCAGTCCTGGGTCAAAGTGTGCGACTCATTGAACCCCATCACGAATGCGCGGTCGCTTTTGGCTTTGAGAATATCCAGCAGAAACTCGATGGCCGACTGCTGCTCAAACTGGAAGCGCCTGCGAATCGACGTGCTGATGTCGATGACGATGCCTACCCGCAACGGAAGATGAATCTGCTGGTGGAAGCTGTTCACCTTGGCCGGCGCCTTGCGGTCGTCCAGCAAGGCAAAGTCGCTTTGCTTAAGGTTGGGAATGTAGCGCCCGTGCTTGTCCGTCACTGTGAAGATGAGGTTGACCTCATTGACGGGAATCTTGATGACGGTGGGCGCTACTTCTTGTCCCGCGGGCTGTGCCGCGGGCTGCTGGGCGGCCTGCGCGGGCGCCGGTTGGCCAGCCTGCGGAGTTGCATGCGTGGCCGCTGGTTGCTGTGCATACAAAGTGGCTGCCGCAAAGGCCGCGGCATACACAAGTCCTGATAGCTTTCTGGTCATAGCTCTTTCATTTTATCAAGAGCGCCCTGTCTTCGCGCCTAGCTGTGCAACTCATTTTCCTGGAAGGGTTTGCCTCTCTTCCAGCCGGTGTAAAAACGCCTCCAGCTCGGCCGGCAGAGGCGCCTCCAGTTCGAGCATCTTCCCCGTTCGGGGGTGCGCAAATTCCAGGCGCGCCGCGTGAAGAAAGTTGCGCCCCAGCCTGAGCCGCTCCGGCTCCGCCTTCCTCCGCGCCGCCTTGGAGGTCGCGGCCTGCGAGGCTGCCTGGTCAATCAACTGCCCCGCCCCGCCATAAAGCATGTCGCCCACCACCGGGTGGCCAATCGATGCCATGTGCACCCGTATCTGGTGCGTGCGGCCGGTCTCGATACGCACCCTCACCAGCGTGAACTTGCCAAAGCGATTCACCAGCCGCCGCACCACCTCGTAGTGCGAGACGGCCGCGCGAGCGTCCCCCAGCGGTTTCGCCGTCATGCGCGTGCGCCGCACCGGGTCCCGTCCCACGCTGGCGTTAATCGTTCCCTTGGCCCGCTCCACAGCTCCCTGAACCAGCGCAATGTAGGTCTTTTTGATCTTGCGGTTCGAGAACATCTCTGCCAGCGCCGCATGGGCGCGGTCGTTCTTAGCCACCACGATCAGCCCGCTGGTTTCCTTGTCCAACCGGTGCACGATTCCCGGCCGCAAATCGCCGCCGCTCGTCGAAAGCGCCTTGAATCTGTAGAGCAGCGCATTGACCAGAGTCCCGCGATTGCGCGCGTCCTCACTCTGCCCCGACCCGGCATGGACCATCATCCCCGCCGGCTTGTTCACTACCGCGAGATCCTCGTCCTCGTAAATCACATCCAACGGAATCTCTTCGGCTTTGGCCTTGAGCGGCGCCGGATGAGGCTCGCCGGTAATCTCAATCCGCTCGCCTCCGCGCAGCTTCAGCGAAGCCTTTTCGTCGCGCTTGCCGTTCACCAGCACATCGCCCTGCTCCATCAGCAGTTGCACTCGCGACCGGCTTACGCCCTCCAGCTCGGCTGCCAGAAATTGGTCGAGCCGCTGTCCCTTAGCCTCTGCCGGCACTTCGATGGTTCGCAGCTCAGCCATTCGCAGCCCCGTCTTTCGTTCGCGGCCTTCTACGTTCCAGCATCACCAACCCGCCAATTACCACCAGCGCCGCCGCCGCTGCCTGCGGCCCATCCAGCGCCCCGCCCAGCAGCGCGCCGCGTCCCTCTGGATCGCGCCAGAACTCGGTGACAAAAACCACTATGCCCGTGCCCATCATCAACAGCCCTGCCACATCGCCCGGCTGACGCCGATACGGTAACCAGAACAACAAAAAAATCGAAAGCGCGAGAAACCCCAGCGCCGCATAGGCCTGCACCGGATGCAGCGCAACGCCCAGTGGAGCTCCACTCCAGAACGCGGCCATCGGATGGTTATACGTGACGGCCCAGTGCGCCGCAATCCCCTTCCCTGCTTCAACCCCGTAACCCGAGCCGGCCAGCAGCGCGCCCAACTGCTCAAAAGCCAGCCCCAAAGCTATCGGCGCGGCCACTGCATCGGCCGTGGACCAAAGCGGAAGCCGTAGCGCGCGTCCATACAAAATGGCGGCCGCCACCGCGGCCAGCGCGTCAAAGCCGGCCAGCAGCGGATGATGAATCATGGCCAGCCCCAGTATCCATATCGGGTGCTGGCGCACGCTGTTCCAGTTGAGCGCCACCAGCAGCAGCCGCGAACACACCAGGGCTGCAAACAGCCCCACCACGCACAGATTCCAGACCTTCCGCCCGTCGAGTCCCGTGATGCGCGCCGTACGATACGCCAGCATCAGCGCCAGCAGCATGCCCACGGCTGTCAAGGCGCCATAGGCAGGAATCACAATTGATCCGATATGGAAGAGGACTGGATACACCAGTGTCAGAATACGGCATTCGTGCCAGTGACGCTGCTGTTGCTGAATGCGGGAGAGCTGCTACCGCCGAATGCGGAAGGAAGGTAGAATCCGGCCCACGGGGCCGTGGGGTTGATCAGCTGGTGAACCCGTCCTAAGACGGTGGAGCTCTCCGCGGTTCATTAGGCATTCCGGACTGGCGGACACTGCACACAGAACCGATTGTCGAGTTAAGCCCCTGCTGTTGAATGTTGGTTCAACCAGCGTGAATCTCCCACCTGCTTTGCAGGCCGGTTTCTAGTGCGAATAGTAGGAGGTTGCTAAAAATAATGCAAGTCTTGCGCGTGATAGTAAAGATGTGCTATGGTTTTGCCCGCCGCTTTTGGGAATCTTTCGCCCAAAAAATCATATTTCCGGCCTATGATCCGGTCTTCCGCTTTTCCTCGAGCACTTCGTCCAGCATCCCGCGCAGGTTTGCGGCCCGTGCGTGAGCCTGCCGCGTGTCGCCGCCTCCGGCCTGCTCAGCCCTTGAAAGCTCATCGGCAAGGTTCAGCGCCGCCAGCACCGCCACGCGCAGCGAATCCGCCGTGCGCCCCTGTGCGGCCACGGCCCGCATGCGCGCGTCCACCATTTCGGCCAGGCGGTGAATGTGCTCCGCGTCCTCGCCGGAGAGGCGATAGGTCTGGTTGTAAATCTCGACTGTGACACAGTTGGCCGGTTTGCCGGTTTGCTCTTGAGCCACGCCTGTCCTCACAATTCCAGCGCGTCCAGTTGCGCCAGCAGCCGCTCCACGCGCTGCCGCACATGGCCACGCTCCGCGCGCAGCGTCTCAATCTCCGCCTGCATTCGATCCAGCAGCAACACATCGTTGCCGATCTGGACTTCCGCCTTGGTGGCGCGCTCCTCTGCCGCCATGCGAGCCTGCCGCTCCTGCTTTACCAGGTTCACCGCGCGCAGAATTCGCTCTTCCAGAGCGGAAAACTCGTCTACGCTCAATGTCAAGTCGTTTGATTCCGAGCGCGGCTCCGCAGCCGCTTCAGCAACATGTTCCTTGGGCTGCTCATCCGCCCGCTCTTCCAGTTGCGCTTCTTCCACAGCCTCCGATTTCCACATCGAATCCGGCATTGAAACCTCCACGAGAATGCAACTTACCCGTGCAAGTATAACCCCGGTTGAACCGGTTTCCCGCCTAACTTCGCAGCCGCGCCCCTACTTTGCCAACAGCCTCCATCACCCGCGCCTGGAACTCCTGCAACTCCTCCTCGCGCAGTGTGCGGTCCGCGGCCTGGAATGTCGTGCCCAGCAGCAGGGCGTACTCGCCCGCGCCCAACTTCGCATCGCGGAAGACCTCGCGCGCACGCCACTCCACCAGCTCAGGAATCCGCAACCCCGCCACCGCCTGCTCGATCTTCTCCCACGCGATGCTCTCGTCCAAAACCAGCGAGAAATCCCGTCTAACCGGCTGGAAGCGGGATATTTCCCTGGCAACAGGCTCCCGCAAAGGCAGCTTGTATAGCCGGTCCAGATAAATCTCGCCCACCAGCACCGTCTCCTTCAGCTTGCGTTCTGAAGCCACGCGTGGATGTAATTGCCCAAACCAGCCCACCGTCACTCCGTCAGCCACCACGCGCGCCGCGCGATACGGATGCAGCCACTCCGGCGTCAGCCCCGCATCAGCCTCGAAGCGGTCAAAGTTCACAGCCCGCGTCTGGAACCGCTCCAGCACCTGCTCCACCACGCCCTTCACATCGTGAAACTCAATCGTTCTAGTCGCGTGCAGCGCCCCCTGTTCCGGCAAACTGCCCACCGCGCCGAAGGCCAGCGATGGCCGCTCGTCGACCTTCTCTGTGCTCCCGCTGAAGACCGTGCCCACCTCGAACAATCGCACATCGCTCACGTCTCGGTTCAGGTTGCCGGCAATCATCGCCAACATCCCCGGCGCCAGCGACGGCCGCAGCACCCCCGCCTCTTCGCTGAGCGGATTGCCCAGCGGAACCGAAATCCCCGGCTGCGGCTCCGTCAGCGCGGCCTCAGCCGGCGAGCAGAAGGTGCTTCCAATCGCCTCGTGGAATCCCGCCGAAACCATCGTCCGCCGCACCTGCGCTTCCTTCTCCGCCCACGGCAGCGCGCGCACCCCTTCTCCAAACGTCGGCAGCGTATTCGCAAAGCGGTTGTACCCGTAGACCCGCGCCACCTCTTCAATCAGGTCAATCTCTCGCTCCAGATCCAGCCGCCAGCTCGGCAGCGTCACCAGCCACGCTTCATTGCCGACAGTCCGCCCCACCGCAGGTGGCTGACTTGCTGACTCGCTGACTCGCTGACTTGCTAACCCACACCCCAGCGCCTTGAGCACCCCCTCCACCGTCGCCGCGGTAATTCCCTCTTCATCCTCCGTCGCGCCCAGAATCCGCCATACTTCGCTCAGCGCCAGCTCCACCGGCTTGCGCTTGGCCGTCCGCGCCTCCATCGCCGGCACGCGCGCGTCCACCAGCTCGCCCTCCAGCCAGCCTCCATTCGCCAACAGAATCCGGCTCACCAGCGCCGAAGCCACTGGCGCAGCCTCAAAGTCCGCCCCGCGCTCAAATCTGTGGCTCGCATCCGTGTGCAACCCATGCCGCCTCGCCGTCCGCCGCACCGCCATCGGCTCAAACCACGCCGCCTCCACCAGCACGTTCTTCGTCTCCGGCGTAATCATCGTCTCCCAGCCGCCCATCACCCCGGCCAGCGCCACCGCCTTCTTGTGGTCGGCCACCACCAGGTCCTCGGCGTCCAGCACGCGCTCCACGCCATCCAGCGTCTTCAGCCGCTCGCCCTTCCTCCCTCGCCGCACAACGATGCCGCCCTCAAGCTTGTCCAGGTCGAAGACGTGCGTCGGTTGCCCCATCGCAATCCACGCAAAGTTCGTCGCATCCACGGCGTTGGAGATGCATTTCTGCTCCAGCAGCCCAAAGTATGTGCTCACCTCCGCGCCCGCAAACCAGTCCCGCGACTCGCCCATCGTCACGTCGCGCAGCACTCGCGCCGTGAACCGCCCGCACGCATCCTCCGCCTCAATCCTGACCGGATACGCCGCCGCCGCCTTCTTCGCCTTCGGCAATTCATACGTAAGCTCTGCCAGCTTCAGTCCATAAATCGCCGCCGCCTCCCGCGCTATCCCGTAATGGTTCATCGCATCCACGCGGTTGGTGGTGATGTCCATCTCGTAAAGCGAGCCATTCCCCGCGCCAAGGTCGTAAATCCCCTCGACGGCAATCCCGCGCAGCGTCAGGTCTTCAGCCAGCCGCTTATCATCCACCGTCAATCCCGGCAAATAAGCCCGTAACCATTTTGTAAGAATCTTCATTTGGATTACCTTTTAGCAAGTTAGCGCGCGCCTTGCGCGCGGTAGCAAGTTAGCAAGTTAGCGGATTCCTTGATGTCCCACCGCTATTCGAGGACTCCCAACAGCCCATTGATGAGCTTCCCGGTTTCCACCGCCAATTCGAACAACTTCTCAGTAGACTCCCGGTTGATAAATCCAAGATCGCATGCCAATTCGGCCTGTGTTCGCAATTCATACAATGAGCCCCGCGCCATCCCGAGTGAATTCCGTAACTGGGGGTCCGTAAGCCGCCCATGGCCTTCAGCGATATTGCTCGCCACCGAAACTGCGGATCGCCGCATCTGCATCCGCAGGCCAAACATCTCCGACTTGGGAAATCCTTCGGTCAGCACATATACCTGACGAGCCAGTTCCATCGCCTTCTGCCAAACAACCAAGTCGCGAAAATGCCGGGTTCTTGCCACAATCGTCCGTTCTCCCGCTGTCGCCGCTAACTTGCTAACTCGCTCATATGCGCGAAGCACCCGCTAACTTGCTAACTCGCTAATGTGCGCGCAGCGCACGCTAACTTGCTATCACGCAAACTGCCCCAAAAACCTCATATCTCCCGCAAAAAACGACCCAATCTCGCTGATCCCATACTTCATCATCGCAATCCGCTCAACCCCCATCCCAAACGCAAACCCGGAAATCTTCTTCGCGTCATATCCAGGCTGCTTCTCCGCCGCAAACGCAAACACCACCGGGTCCACCATCCCGCAGCCCAGCAGCTCAATCCATCCCGAGTCCTTGCACTTCCTGCACCCCTTCCCTCCGCAAAAAATGCAGCTAATCTGCACATCCGCGCTCGGCTCCGTGAACGGAAAAAACGATGGATAAAACCGCGTCTTCACCGCCTGCCCGAACAGCGCCTTCATCGCGTGGTCCAGCGTTCCCTTCAAATCGCTGAAGGTGATATTCGTGTCCACGCACAACCCCTCCACCTGGTGAAAAATCGGCGAGTGCGTCGCGTCCGCCGCATCGTTCCTATGCACCTTGCCGGGAATCACAATCCGCACCGGCGGCGGCTGCTGCTCCATCGTCCGCATCTGCACCGGCGACGTATGGGTCCGCATCAGCAGCCGGTCCCGCTGCTGCCTGCGCTCCTGCCCCGCCACCACCAGCGTGTCCTGCGTGTCCCGCGCCGGATGGTCCGGCGGAAAGTTCATGCACTCGAAGTTGTAGTAGTCGGTCTCCACCTCCGGCCCCACGCCCACCGAGTAGCCCAGCGCCGCAAACACGCTCACAATCTCGTTCATCGTGCGCGTAATCGGATGCTCCGCCCCCACGAGCCGCCGCGTTCCCGGCAGCGTGATGTCGATGGCCTCGGCCTTCAGCGCCGCGCCGCCCCAACTCCCGCATTGCCCCGCTCCCAGAGCCGCGTCCAGCAACCCCTCCACCACCGCCTTCAGCGCGTTGAAGCGCACTCCCAGCGCCTTCTTGGCCTCCGCCGGCGCAGCCTTCAGCCACCGCCCGCTGACCTCGTTCAGCCGCCCCTGCTTGCGCCCCAGCCACTCCAGGCGAAAGGCCTCCACCGCCGCCTCGCTGTCCAGCGCCGCCGCCGCCGCCCGCGCCTGCCGCTCCAAACGGGCAAACGCCTCGTCCAGCGCTGCCTCATCAAATGCCGTCAAATTCGGAATCTCTTCGTTCATAGGCTTATTCAGCAGGATAAACCACTACCCGTTTCCTCTACAGATATTCTCTTCTGCATGAGGCCTTTCATCATGGGTGCCCCACCCTCGCCGCGTACTTGTTTTTGCGGCTAGGGTGGGATAATACGACTATCTATCGGCCCGTTTCCGGAGTACGAAATCATGAACCTGACCTGTGATGTAAGCCTCGCCGCAAACTACAAAAGCTCTTCACAGCAGGCCCGCGTGATTTCAGAGGGTTGGTTTCTTAAGAATGTCTACTGCCTCGCTTGCGATGCCGACGAAGTGAGAAAAACACCGGCCAATACAAAGGCCACCGACTTTGTCTGTCCAAAATGCAAGCATCATTACGAACTGAAAGCATTTAAGCGCCGTCCGCTTCGCTCACTTCCGGATGGTGCCTTCAAATCGATGATGCAGCTCGTAACCTCTGGTGAAGCTCCTACCCTCTGCCTTCTGGAGCACACGGTAGAATGGCAGATTCGTTCTTTGACTGCATTTCATTCCAGCTTTCTCATTCCTGAAGTGGTTGAGAAGCGTCCGCCGCTTGCCCCGACAGCAAGACGCGCCGGATGGGTTGGCTGCAACATCCGTCTCGACCACATTGCCAGCGATGGCGAGATTGCCGTCGTAGATGATGGCGTAGTTCAATCCGTTGCTGAAGTCCGAAAACGCTTCCAGCGCTTCCTGCCGCTTGCCGGCAAATCTGCCGAACAGCGCGGCTGGACGCTCCTCACCCTTCGCATGGTCCGCGGATTAAAGAAGAATTCGTTCAATTTGCAGGATTTGTATGCGCTGGAGAGTGACTTCGCAAGGGTTTATCCAGAGAATCGCCACATCAAAGACAAGATTCGCCAGCAATTGCAAATTCTACGCGATTTGGGCGTGCTCGCCTTTGAAGAGCGTGGAGAATATCGACTCCTCTATTGACAGAAAAGTACTTTTCGGTGATCCTGCTGATCGCAATCCAAGAATCTACGGCTCAGTAGGGTGCTCAAGAATCTTGCATTGTGTCAGGGCACGACTTCAGTCGTGCCGCAAATGCAGCAAAATTGCGCGGGCTTTAGCCCCTGAGGTATGCGTTTCGAGCATTGCCTAGAAACGGGTTTTTTCATAGCCTTTAAAGCCAGTAGCAGAGATTTTGGAAACTGGGAGAGACGTTATGAAAAGCAAGGTGCAGAAAGAGACCATCAGGATTCGGTCTGTAGTTGGATTGCATGGTGCCATTGAATACTTCCATACAATGTATGGCCTGGAAGCGACTAAAGTGACACTTTCGGACGGCCTTCCTGTGGTTAGCGTCACCCATGTATGGAAAACCATGAGGGATGGAACTAAAAGCTCTGAAATTATCCTTTCGGACCGATGGCCGAAGGGTGCAATCGAGAGCAAGACATACGAAATCTATCGCGTAATAGACGAAGAAGAATGAGGAGAATGAAAATCAGAGGCCGCGAGCGTTTCTACTCAGTGCTCTTCAAGGACGACTACGGCTTCTATCCCGTTGATGACCTCTTCGAATACCAGGACTGGTCAACAGCGCGATGCCTTGGTTTTGTCATGGGTAACCAACCCTTCAGCTTTACAGTGCTCACCGGCTATGGAATCTATATCGAAAATGAAGATTTCTGGGTGTTCGGCAGGACACCTGATGAAGTCAGAGCGGTCGCTGCCGAATGGCACGGAGATGTAGCGGTATAGCTTAAGAAATCATCGCATTTACTCACACTCGGCCATCCACAACCCTGCATTTGGCCGAAGGCATCCGACACCCAGCAAGTGGCCGAAGGCCGTCCGCCTGGACGGCAAGTCCTTTTGCAGATAATTACCTTCTTTTAGCGCACAATCAAATCAAGGTGAACCAGCATGACAGAAGCCATACAAACCATCCCCGCTCCGAGCGAGGCAAACGAACCCATCGCCGCTGCCGCAAACCCCGCCGTCGCCCGCTGCTTGGACGCCTGGGCGCGCGCCAATAAGGCAGAACGCGCAAAAGGCAAAAGCAAGTCCGAGGCCTCCAGCGAAGCCGACCGCGCCTACCGCGACGCCATGCCGCCGCTCGCCGGGCAGGAAAACATCAGCGATTTCATCGCCTGCGTCACTCACGCCATGATCGCCCAGATAATCTCGCCTTTTATGAGCACCAAGCTCCTCTACGCCGCTCAGGTCGCCTACATGACAAACCGCGGCCACTCCAAGCCGTCCAAAACAGCCCCTTAGGGGGTACCCCCACCCCCCCTATACCCCTAGGGGGTATAAATTTCCCGAAATAACTTGCAGATTATTTATAACCCCTTTGAAATCAACGCCTGTGGAAAATTCTCCGACCCAAAATTTCCCACATGGTGAGATTTGGCCTCCGGAAATCGCCGGAAAAATCCGGTTTTTTACCGGAAAACACTTTTTTCGCCCACCAATTGCCCCAAATTATCGCTCCAGAGCCTTTCCGCTAACTCGCTAACTTGCTAATGTGCGCGAAGCGCATGCCAACTTGCTAACTCGCTGACTCGCTAATCTGCGCGTAGCGCACGCCAACTTGCTGTCTCGCTATCCCGCTAACAGAAACGGCCCCGCAACGCGGAGCCGTTTCGCTAACCTGCTAATGTGCGCGCAGCGCACGCTAACTTGCTCGCTTACTTGCTTTCCTTCTCCGCCGCCAAGGCTACTTTGGCCTGTTCCACCAGCTCGGTGAAGCCTTTGGGGTCCTTCACCGCGATCTCCGCCAGAATCTTGCGGTCCAGCTCTACTCCAGCCTTTTTCAGGCCGTTGATGAGCTGCGAGTAGCTGAACTTGTTCAGCCTGGCCGCTGCCGCGATGCGCACAATCCACAGCGAGCGGAACTGGCGCTTCTTCTGTTTGCGGCCGGTGTAGGCAAACTTCAGGCCGCGCTCCACGGCCTCCTGGGCTGCCTGGTAAAGCTTTGATTTGGTAAGGAAATAACCGCTGGCCCGGTTGAGTATCTTCTTGCGGCGGTCACTCCGCTTGGTGCTGCGTTTTACGCGGGGCATATCGTTTTCTCCATTTTGCGTTCGGTTGTGCGGCTGGAGGCAGGAGGCCTTCGCCCTTGCGGGCAGGCTGTAACCTCTTCACTCGCTTTATCAAGCCTGATTTCTCGCCGCTGCGAACGCCTCTCGCAGCAAACGGGGGCCGAAACATCAGCCCTTGAGCAGTGTCACAGCCCTCATCCGAAAGGCTGCTCCATGCAATGGTCAGGCGTAAGGAATCATGCGCGCTACCTTCTTGTAGTCGCCATCGGAAACCAGCAGGGTCCGGCCCAGCTTGCGCTTCGTCTTTGGCTCCTTCGAAGTCAGGATGTGCCGCGTCTTCGCCTGGCCCCGCTTGATTTTGCCGGTGCCGGTCTTGCGGAAGCGCTTGGCCGCGCCCGAATGGGTCTTCAACTTGGGCATTCTTATTCTCGTTTCGGAAGGGTGGGTTCACCTGAAAACAATCGCAAAAACAGGGATTTCCCTGCACTATTGCGACCTCAACCAGTATATCGTAAATCCGGCGTCAAAAGGGCCCACTAACCGCTCGCCGAGGCCGCTTTCACCTTCGCCTTGGGCGCGGCCGCCGGAGCTGGCGGAGCGGCAGGCTTCGCTTTGGGCGCTTCCTGCTTCCTGGCCGGCGCCAGAACCGCGTGCAGAATGGTGCCTTCCATGCGCGGCATGAACTCCACAACACACGCATCGCCCACGTCCTGGATCAGCCGGTTGATGATGTTGTAGCCCAGCTCGCGGTGGGCCATCTGCCGTCCCCGGAAGCGCAGGCTGGCCTTCACCTTGTCGCCGTCGGCAAAGAATTGCATCACCTTGTTCTTTTTGGTCTGGTAGTCGTGCTCGTCCACGGTCACGGAGAATTTGACTTCTTTGACCGTAATCACCTTTTGCTTCTTCTTGGCGGCCCGTTCGCTCTTTTCCTTCTCGTAGAGGTAGCGGCCGTAGTCCTGGATGCGGCAGACCGGCGGAACCGCGTTGGCTGAAACCTCCACCAGGTCGAGACCACGTTCACGGGCTAGCTTCAGCGCCTCAAAAGGCGCCATAATCCCCAGTTGTTCTCCGTTTTCGTCGATTACGCGGATTTCGCGCGCGCGTATCTTCTCGTTGGTGCGTATAAAGGACTTTGCAGAACGTTTGTCGAGTGCGATGGTGCTCCTCCAAAAGTCGTTCCGGCCCGCCTCCGGCCTCTGCCGGAAATGCCGCGGGCACATGAACGCAAAATGAGTATAGCATTGGCTCGGCTTATCTGAACAAAGGGTTTAGGAGAGTTTTTCGCAGGCCTCAGCCTCAAGCGTTCCCTCGGCGTTCAGCCCGGTCACCCTCACCCGCACCAGCCGGTTGGCCTCCAACTGGCCCTCCAGCTCCACAGGCAAAAAGTTCTCGGTCAGCGCCGCGCTCCGGCCACGCGCCTCCAAATTACCCGGCGAGTGCAGCGTAATAGCCTCCAGCTCCAGCCCCACAAAGCGCCTGCGGTGTGTTTTGCTCTTTTCCGCCGCCAGCGCGCGCATGGCGGCCATCCGCTCAGCGACCGCCTCTGCCGGAACCGGCTGCCCGGCGTGCAGCTCCCAGCCGATTGTTCCCGGCCTCGGCGAAAAGGGAAACAAGTGAAGGTAGCCGAAGGGCAGCGACTGCACCATCGCCATGGTCTCCTCAAACTCAGCTTCGCTCTCGCCTGGAAAACCTACCATCACGTCCGCGCCCAATGTCAGCTCTGGCCCGCAGGCCTGCCTCAGCGCTTCCACCTTTTCCACGTAATGCCACGGCCTATACCGCCGGTGCATTCGACGCAACACCGCGTCAGACCCCGACTGCAAGGGCAGGTGCGCATGACGCGCCAGGCGACTGCCGCCAAATTCCGCCATCAGACCAATCAACTCCGCGTCCCAATCCATCGGCTCAATCGAGCTGAGCCGCAGCCGTTTGAGCTCCGTCCTCTCAAAAATCTCCCGCACCAGCCCCGCCAGCGTCGGTTTGCCTGCGCCTTCAAGGTCTCTGCCCCATCGCCCTAAATTGATCCCCGAGAGCACCAGTTCGTTGCCGCCAGCGGCCACAAATCCCTCCACCTGGCGGAGAACATTGGCAGCGGGCAGACTCTTGGAAGGACCGCGCGTCTGCGGGATTACGCAGAAGGAGCAGCGGTTTCCACAGCCCTCCTGAATTTTCAGGTTGGGCCGGGTCTGTGCGCCAGGCACGATTTGCGCCTCTTCAAGAAACGAGTGAGCAAACCGGTCGTCCGCCCAGACCACCTTCGCCACCTGCGGTGGTGCCAACTGCTCGCTCATCGCTCGCTCGAGGTCAGTTGCAGCTTGTAGCCGTATCAACCCGTTGCCTTCGTGTAATGCCGCACGCCCCAACAGCCCCAAAATAATCTCCGGCGCCAGCGCTTTATGGCTGTTGCCCACCACGGCCGCCACACCCTTCAGACCCGCCAACTCCTCCGGCGCGCGCTGCGCATAGCAGCCTGTCACCACAATCCGTGCCATCGGGTTCAATCGATGCGTCCGGCGGATAAAGGCCCGCGCCGCCCGGTCAGCCTCCGCCGTCACGCTGCACGTGTTCACTACCACCACATCGGCCGCGGATGGCTCGCCCTTGCACAGCTCCGCGGCGCACAGAAGGCCGCTCACGGCCTCGCCGTCAGCGCGCGCCGCTCTGCAACCGAAATGCTCCACATGAAAGGTGGACGCCATTAATCCAGTCTACGTCCTCTCGAATACCTCCCCCATACGCACAACGGCCACCCTCTCGGGTGGCCGCTGTCGTATTGCTTAAGAAAAGCGCCTTATTGCTCGCTCTTTTCGCTCTTCTCGCTCTTCCGAAGGTTGATGAGGTCACCAAGGGTAGTCGTCGAGCTAGAGACGGGAGCCTTGTGGCTCTCCTTCTTGTAACTCTCCACATGAGCGCGGCTAGCCTCATGGCCTGAAGAGGCGCGCAGGCTCAAGCCCACCTTTTTCTCCTCCACGTTGATCTTGATGATTTTGAAGTCGTGCTCCAGTCCGGTTTCCAGCTTGGCAGCTGCGTCTTCGCCAGCCTCAGAGATGTGGCACAAACCCTCCACGCCCTCTGCGATCTCGACAAACGCGCCGAATTGCGCGGTCCTGAGCACCTTGCCATGAACCATGTCGCCAACACGATGCGTGGCGAAGAAGCTCTCCCAGACGTCGGGCTGCAATTGCTTGATGCCCAGGCTCAGGCGGCGATTCTGCGGCTCAACGCCGAGAACGACAGCCTTCACCTTCTCGCCCTTCTTCACGATTTCAGAGGGGTGCTTGACGCGCTTGGTCCAGCTCAGGTTGCTAACGTGCACCAGTCCGTCGATGCCGTCTTCAATTTCAATAAAGGCGCCGAAATCGGTCAGGTTGCGCACCCGGCCCTCGACCTGTGTTCCCGCCGGATACTTCTCCGTAAGGTTCTCCCAGGGGTTTTCCATCAACTGCTTCATGCCCAGCGAGATGCGTCGATCCGCGGGATTCACGCTGAGCACTACGGTATCGACCTCGTCGGCCGGCTTGACCAGTTTGGAGGGATGCTTGAGGCGCTTGGACCAGGTCATCTCCGAGAGATGAACCAGGCCTTCGATGCCCTGTTCCAGCTCGACAAACGCGCCGTAGTCTGTGACCGACAGCACGCGCCCATGAACGCGCGCGCCCACCGGATAGCGCTCGGTAGCGTCCAGCCACGGGTCGGGCGTCAACTGCTTGAAGCCCAGCGAAACCCGCTGTTTCTCCTTGTCGAACTTGAGCACCTTGACCTGAATCTCGTCGCCCACATTCACCAGGTCGCGGGGATGCGTGAGGCGACCCCAGCTCATGTCGGTGATGTGCAGCAAACCGTCGATTCCGCCCAGGTCAACGAACGCGCCGTAATCGGTCAGGTTCTTCACCGTGCCGGTCATCACCGCGCCCTCGCTCAACTTCTCCAGAGTTGCGGAGCGCTTGGCGTTCTGCTCTTCTTCCAGAATTTCCTTGCGGCTGACCACCACGTTGCCGCGCTTCTTATTGAGCTTGATGACCCGGACCTCAATCTGCTGGCCCAAATAGCCATCCAGGTTGCGGACGGGGCGAATCTCCAGCTGCGAACCGGGCAAAAATGCTTTCAGCCCGATGTCCACGGTCACGCCGCCCTTGACGCGGCTCACCACCGTGCCCATTATCGGGGTCTTGTCAGCAGCGGCCTTCTCGATCTTGTCCCAGACGCGCAAGCGCTGCGCCCGCTCGTAATTAGCCAGGTAGCCGCCCTCCGGCTCCTCGCGCTCGATCACGACATCGATCGGATCGCCGGGCTGGAACTTGACGGCTCCGGTGTGGTCCAGAACCTGTTCGAGCGGCACAAGCCCCTCGGACTTCAGACCCACATCGATAACGAGATGCTTGTCCGTCTGTTTGATTACCGTGCCAGAAACAACCTTGTCGCCAAAGGCTTCAACAGCAGCGGCTTCCGCGGCCTGCTCGCGTTCAAAGGCCTCCAGGGCGGCAGAAAAGTCATCCATGGACTCAAGGCCATGCTCTGCGTGTGCGGTGGTCTTCGCGGGCTCCGGCGCTGCAGCAGCTGGTTCGGCATGGGTAACGGGCCCAGGTAGGGTGGGAACCTCCGCTGCAACTTCGGCTGCGGGCGCGGCTTCCGCCACGGGCGTCACCTCGGCTACAGGGGCTGCAGGCTCGGTTGGGGCATCGGCGTCCAACGCTGTACTTTCAACTGCCTGGGGGATTTCGTGGTTGGACGTTGATTCGGGCGACGGCTGCTCTTGCTCCGCCGCAAGTTCGAGGGTTTGGCCTTCCAATTCAGTGTTCAGGGTTGTGCTCTCGGGTTCGGGATTGACGACGTTTGCCATTACTGCCAGCTCCGCGATTCCTTACTCCCGCGACGCAAACATGCCCGCCGCTGGGGGATGGTCCCTCTAACACGATTGTTATGAGGGTTGCCGGATGCCATCTCTGCACGCAACCACGCGCCTGTGTCCGCAGTGCCTTTACAAGGAACAGTCCTTCCCCCCGTCAGTCTGGCGATGGAAATGACTGGTTTCCTTGGGAAACACCCGGCAGGCGGCGGCTGTTGGAGAGCGGCCGCAACTCGCTGCTGGAATCCGCGCAGGAAGCTACGCCCACCAGTGTAGCAACCGCCGTATAAACCCGTCAATAAAACAGATTGGCAGCAGTGACACGGCATCTGCAGGCCGCGCTTAAATATTAGGTTTGCGGCTGGCAGCGCTCCCGCACAACAAACAACTATACTGATGCTGACGGAACCCAACCCATGGACCTTCTCTGGACTCCCTGGCGCTATGCCTATATCACCACGGCGGACAGCGCTGCCCGCCCCGGCGTTCCTCCAAGCCTGGCGGCCTGGCCCGGCGATCACCATTGCGTCTTCTGCAACCTGATGGCGAGCATTAATTACGCAATTGCTCAAGGCATGAGTGTGGAGAAGGCTGAGGCCGCGGGCGGATTGGTTTATCGCGGCGAACACTGCTTTGTCTGCCTGAACGCCTTCCCATACACCTCCGGCCACACGATGGTAATGCCCTATGCGCATCTGGACCGATTGGCCGACTTGCCCGCCGCGGCCGCCCATGAACTGATTGACCTGGCGCAGCGCGCCGAGCAGGCGTTGGAAAAGCTCTACCACCCGCAGGGCTTCAATTTTGGATTGAACCTGGGCCGAGCCGCCGGCGCGGGCGTCGCCGGACACCTGCACCTCCACGCCCTGCCCCGCTGGTCGGGCGATACCAACTTTATGACAACGGTGGCCGAAACCCGCATCCTGCCGGAGGATTTGGAGATGACTTGGGAACGGATGCGGGCGGCGTTTGCGGAGGGACAACCGTAAGTAAGGCCCAAAGTTTCACAATAAAATAATGAGAACAGGGAGGAAGCTATGACTGAGACCGTACAGTGCCCATTCTGCAAGGGTACCGGAAAAGAGACACTCGGCGGAAAATGTGCACATTGCCATGGAACTGGAAGATTACCAGTTGAACAGAAAAAGCCTGAATGACAATTTATGGGAACATGGCTATCTAATCACTTGATTTAGTGACGTCGGTTCTTTCTCGATTAATCTTTTTCTTTCTCTTTACTGGCGGAACATAGGGAAGGGGCGTGAATTTTTGTATTTTTAGCGGTTCTGACATTTGCTTGATGATTTGTTTCATCGCCTCACGACTTTCAGCAATGTGTTTCGGATCGAGGGCAGCCTTTGCACAGAGCCGTTCTTGCAGTTTTTCCATCGCTCTGCCTAGCCACCAAGCTGCCAAAATGATAGCCAGACCTAAGATCAAAATTGAAAAATTTGGCGCCTCCCAGTGCCCTGCCGATGGTTCAATACAACCAATTCCGCAAGATTTAGCGGGACGATCAAAGACCATTCCCACTCCGTAAAGCGTAAAAGACCCTCCTGCAATCCATAAGAATATGAGAACATAGAGCAAACCGGCGAATATAACTGCCATAATCCGTCGGTTCCCTTTGTCTCGGGCAAACTTATACGCAAAGGGGGCAAGAAGAACATAAAAGCCAAGCGCATAAAGCGCCAAGTGCCCCCAATCCACTTCAACCATTGACTACCTCACTTTCGCCGTCTCGTCGGCGCTGGCCGCCAGCACCCGATTAATCGTTCTCTGAATGACCTGATTGTTTTACAGGAAGCCGATCTTCGTTGGGTTTTCAGTAATCTCCTGCTGTCCGGAATCTATCTTATCTGGATAAATCACTGTTCCTTCGGCATCGACAACGATCCCGCTATTCCCGCTTTTGCTTCTTTTGGTAAGCACCGCCCCCAAAACAACAAAAATGTCGAAGGTTACCCCTAAACCTATCAAGATCGTCGCCATTCGATATTGGTCCACGCTCTTCGCGCCGTATTCGGTCAGGCTATTTATCGATGGATTCGATGGATCGTAATAAACAGTTGCACTGAATCTTAACGGCACGTCAGTATATTTCTGAAGTTCCGCTTTGATCGAATCATCGACGCTAAGTTCCGAAATATGCCCTGAGCTGCTGTATGATTCTCCGTCAACACTAAAGTTATAACTGCAACCATATCCTGTGGAAAAACTGGAAAGGTCAATGCTCTTATTTTGGGCGCCTTTCGTACGGAAGGAGCTTCGGTAGCGTGTTACGTTGGCCTCTGTTGTCCTCTCGCGTTGCGCGAGGGTAGCGCACCGCATTGCACCGTAAATGCAGATACCACCGAGGGTGAAGAGAAATAGCGATGCAAGTAATGGATAATCCATCAAGCCTGGTTTTCTACCAATTAAGAACATCGGCTCTCCTATCTCACTTCTGATGGTTGTTGGAGCGTAATACGACTCGTCGCGGCAGATCAACAAAGCAGATTTGCGTACTAACGGTCGGAGCCCTGTGCCACTACTTCGCTCCGGCTCTATTGTCCGCTCCGGCGGCCAGCGCCGAATCAGTAGTTCGCTGAACTATCCGATCGCTCTACCGTTGAACCACCCTGATTGGGGTTATCCGCAAACTCTTGTCGTCCTGAATTCATCTCGTCCGGATAAATCACTGTTCCTTCAGCATCGACGACGATCCCTCCACTCCTTCCACCTTCCGTGTTTGCGCCGGGGGCAAGCAACGCTCCCAAAATAACAAGGAAGACTAACATGGATCCCACACCGATACCCAGCTTTGCATAGAGAAAGTCAAGCTCGCTCTTCGCGCCATATTCCGTCAGGCTATTCGTCGACGGATTGGCTGGATCGTAATAGACCGTTGCGCTTGTTTTCAGTAGGATGCCGGCAAGATCCAGAATCTCCCCTTTCACAGGATCATCGGCGCTTTGTTGTGGACAATTCTCATATCCCCGATAAAATATTCCCTCGACGCTGAAGTTGTAATCGCATTTGGGGCGCTCATAACTCTTGTTTCTGCTGGATTGAAAATGCAAATTCAGGTGCGCCGTCGCTGTTCTCTCGCTTGGAGCCAGCGCGGCGTACTGCTTTGCTTCGTAGAAGCACCCGCCGCCAAGGGCAAAGGCAATTACCGCTCCCAGAATCATGGAACCGGCAATGGATTTCCAGCTTGAACTCATTGGCTCACCAATTTCTCTTCTGATGGGTGTTGAAGAGCAGTGTACGCCGCTGTGCCGCACATTTACAAAGCCTCTTTTTGAAGGTTGGAAAGCCGTGAATCTTCACCTGAAGAAAATATCAACCCCGCTTCGCCTCGCCGTCTTCCTCTGCACCCGCCGCCAGTGCCAGCCCGGACTCATCGACTCCTGCCGTATCCAACAGATTCCGCGGTAGAGACTTCCCCGGCCGCACACCCAACTCCTTGAGTAATTCGACCTGGCGAATAAGATTTCCGCGTCCTTCGCTCAGCTTCTTTATGGCATTGTTATAGCTCAGGTCGGCCCCGCGCAGATTTTTGCCGATGGTTTCCAGATCGCTCACAAAACCAACAAACTTGTCGTATAACTCCGCCCCGCGATTCATCACGTCCTTCACGCTGCGGGCCTGTAACTCTTGCTGCCACAGGTTATCCACGATGCGAATGACAAACAAAAGCGTTGTCGGTCCCACCAGCAGAACTTCCTTCTGATATGCATGGCGCCACAAATCCTCATCTTCACGCAGCGCTTCCAGAAAGGCCGGCTCTATGGGAATGAACATCACCACAAAATCCGGCGATTCCAACTTCGGAAGCTTCTGATATTTCCGTTCAGCCAGTTCATCCACATGCGCGCGCACACTCGCCACGTGCCGCTTGACGGCAGCCTTGCGCTCCTCGTCGGTCTTTGCATTCACCCAGTCGGTATAGGCGGTCAATGAAACCTTTGAATCGATAATCAGGTGACGACCACCCGGCAGCAAAACGATAACATCCGTTCTAGGCGTCCGGGTCTTTGCGCCACTTTCGTTTTCCACGCCAGAGAAGGCCTGCTGAAAACTGTATTGTTCTCCTTCATGCAGGCCGGCCTTTTCCAGTAAGTCACGCAGGATAAATTCGCCCCAGTCGCCTTGCGCTTTCGAGGAACCACGCAGCGCTGTGGTCAGGTTGCGCGCCTCTTCAGACAGTTGCTGGTTAAGTCCGCCCAGCACTCCAATCAGAGTCTCCAGCTTAGTGACACCGTTACTGGATTCGGTTTGAACCTTCTCCACCTTCTCGCGGAACTCCTTGATCTGATCCTTGAGCGGCGTCAACAGCGTCCCTAACTCCTTCTGACTGCCCTCTGAGAAACTCTTCGATTTCTTCTCCAGAATCTCGGCGGCCAGAGCCTCAAACTGGTTGGCCAGTGCCTGCTTGGCCGACTCTAGCAGCGCCAGCTTCTCCTGAAGGTTCTTGCGCTCATTCTTTAGCTCGGTTTCCAGCTCTTTCACACGCGCGTATTGCCACAAAAAACCTACAAGAATACCCACACAAGCAGCCACGATCCCGACAATTAAATCCTGCATCGGTACATCCTTTCACTATTTCGCCTAATATACGCCTTTTGCCTGTGTATTTCCCGCCTGATTTCTGCCCGTTTTCTATTCCCTATACCCTATTCCCTATTCCCTGCTTCCCCCTTGCCTTTACACACCCCCATCGGCCCGGTAGACTTGAAGTTCGGGGCCATGCGCAGTATTTCGGGCGACGTGGTTGTTCTCTCCTGCCGTAACCCGGTAGGCTGGGCAGGCGGAGCCTGTGTGGGCAAGCCCCGGATATTCCCAAGTTCTGTAAAACACGAGGAGAAACGTGCATGGCCGTTGAAGAGAAAGTCAAACAAATCATCGTCGAGCAGTTGCAGGTGGACGAGGCCGAAGTCACCCCCGGCGCCAGCTTCCAGGAAGACCTGGGCGCGGATTCGCTGGATGTCGTTGAGCTGGTGATGCAGTTCGAAGAGGCCTTCGACATGGAGATTCCCGACGAGGCCGCCGAAAAGATCAAGACCGTCAAGGACGCGATCGAGTACATCGAGAAGAATGCGAAAGGCGGCAAGTAGCCAGTGACCCGCCGAGTCGTTATCACCGGCCTGGGGCTGGTATGCGGCCTGGGCAACACCGCACCCGAGGTTTGGCAGCAGTTGATGGCCGGCGCCAGCGGCATGGGCCCAATTCAGGCCTTCGATGCCACTGGCTTCACTACTACCTTTGCCGCTGAAGTCAAGAACTTTGACCCGTTCAACTTCGTGGATAAGAAAGAAGCGCGCAAGATGGGGCGCTTCATTCACTTTGCCTTTGCCGCCACCCAAGAAGCCATGACCCAGTCGGGTCTCCAGATCACCCCGGAGATCGCCGACCGGGTAGGCGTCTTTATCGGTTCCGGCATCGGCGGTTTCGAGATCATCGAGCGCGAGCACACTAACCTGCTACAGGGCGGCCCGCGCAAGATCTCGCCCTTTTTCATTCCCGCGGCCATTGTCAACATGGCGGCGGGCGATGTGAGCATCCGCTATGGCGCCAAGGGGCCGATTTCGGCCACGGCCACGGCTTGCGCTACATCAGCCAACGCTATCGGCGACTCAGTGCGCATGATTCTGCACGGCGACGCCGATGTGATGATCTCCGGCGGAGCCGAGGCCGCAGTTACGCCACTCTCAGTGGGCGGATTCGCCGCCATGCGCGCTCTCTCCCAGCGCAACGATGAGCCTACCCGCGCAAGCAGGCCTTTTGACAAGGACCGCGACGGCTTCGTCATCGGCGAGGGCTCCGGCATCCTCATTCTCGAGGAGTTGGAGTTTGCCAGGGCGCGTGGAGCCAAAATTCTGGCCGAGGTTATCGGCTACGGCATGAGCGCCGACGCCCATCACATCACCAGCATCGCGCCCGAGGGCCAAGGCGCGCAGCGCAGCATGAGAGCCGCTCTCAAGGACGCCGACATACGGCCGGAAGAGGTGGGCTACATCAACGCTCACGCCACCGCGACCCCGGCCGGCGACGGCAATGAGTCGCAGGCCATCGAGACGGTCTTTGGCGAGCACGCGCTGAGCCGCAAGCTCAAGATCTCCGGCACCAAGTCCATGCACGGCCACCTGCTGGGCGGCGCGGGCGGACTGGAAGCCGGCATCACCGTGCTGGCACTCCAGCACCAGATGCTGCCGCCCACCATCAACCTGGAAAACGTCGACCCGGAATGCCGCCTGGACTATGTGCCCAACAAGGCCGTCGCCCACAACTTTGACATTGCGCTGTCGAATTCCTTCGGCTTCGGCGGTATCAACGCCACGCTCATTATGCACCGCTGGACGGAGTAAGACAGCGGACAGCTTACAGCTAACATTTTTCCTGCAAACGCAAACAGCGCGAATCCCATCCGGGTTCGCGCTGTTTGCTGTTCCAGCTACATCAGTCTCTCAACTGAATGCAGCCGCAATACCCACATTGAGTAACAAAAGAATCACCCACCATCCAAAGACGGCAATGTAACCTGAGCTGCGCTTGACACCCGCGACCATCGCAACGCCAATTGAGGTCAGTATCAGGCACCAGATCACAGACCCATCCAGCGAAGTCAAAAACCCGTAAAGTGCGAGGGGCGTTTCATGTTGGGGGAAAAATGCTCCAATGTTGGTCGGGGCAGGATTGTGGATATTGAATACTTCCGGCTCCACGCCCGCGAATAAAGTAATTGTTGCCAATATCCACTTAATAGGCCACTGAACAAGGCCGGCGTAGAGCGTGACGGCAAAGAGAGAACCAAATTTAGCCTTGCCGCCAAACCCGAAATTGATAGTGGCAAGCAAGACTCCGGCCGCAATCACGTCCAGAAGGAGAACGCCCAGTGGAGTAAGTGCCGCGTTGATCGCCTGAGATCTTGGCGCCGTCTGCACCTGATTGGCTCTCTGCTCGGGAGTCATATATCTCTCCATCAGATTTTTGGCGAACTCCGGCATATTCCGCTGTTCGTTCTCTGCAACGGCCTTCCACGTAACTTGCGTTGCGATGGCACCGTAGAATACGGCGAAAGATAAGAGCATGATGATCATTGGCATCCACCAGCTCAAGTTGCCGCGCTTGATGTCCTCAAAGGTCTTCGCGGGCGCTGTGAAGGTATTCACAACGCGCTGCCACTGGGTTAGGCCGGTTGCCTGTGCCCCAGGCTGAACTGCTGTCTCGCTCATATTCCCCCTTGTTCTGCCATATATGGCTCTGGCCGCGATTGTAACCTGCAAAGCCCTCCCCGGCACAATCAAAAAAATCAGTCAGAATTTATACCCTGCACTGCATCCGGATGCATGGCTTTTTTGTGAGGAATGAATGCTGATTTGTTAGAAGTGGCTGTGGAAACAACACATTTCGCAGCTTTGCCGCAGGGTTCGGCGAGCGGTATGCCGTGCTCGGTCAGAGCACAACCCACAGGAAATTGACGAGAAAAGTCCGACGCATCATGGAGTGCGCGGAGAATCCAGAGCAACTCCAGTGTAAGCGGTTTCGGCACTGTTTTCGAGTACCTGACAAGGTGCGGACTTGTCTGATAATTGGCGATTTCAGGGCGATAAACTTGGCCCTTGACGCACGCCGCTGTGAATGTTCGACTGATTCAGGAACAAAACCGGGTGAACCTATGGACGTACCTCAATTTACTCTCGACGATTACGAAAAAGTTTTTGCCGATCGCCATCTGTTGCACGGAGTCGTGGCAAAGTGGGCCAAAGTCAAGCCTGAGGCTGTTGCCATGCTCAGCGCGGAGGGCGACCGCGCCGTTACCTGGAGCGATTTCGACCGCATCACCACGGCGATGGCAACAGAATTGTTGCGCCTGGGCTTCGCCAAGGGCGATTACCTGGTTACCTTGCTGCCGCTCACCGTGGATCACGTGTTGTTGGAATACAGCTGCTTCAAAATCGGCGTGATCGTTACCCCGCTGGATTTGCGCATGTCCCCTGCCGAGATTATTCGGGCGCTGGAGATCCTCCGGCCGCGCGGGTTTGCCTCGCTGGGCGTGAAAGCGCCGCTCGATCTTCGCCCGCTGTGGAAAGCCATTCAGGCGCAGTGCAAATGGATTCAGCATTTCATCGCGGTGGACTCGGGATGCGAGATTGCCGGCACATTGTCCTTTGCGTCGATTGCCGAGGCGGCGAAGCGCACGTTGACGGATGCCGACTTAGCCGCTCTGGCGGAAAAACCCGTGAAGGAGGACGATGGCGCACTGGTTATCTTTACCACCGGCTCGACCGGCTCGCCCAAGCCGGCCCTGCTCTCGCACCGCAACATCACGGTGCAGAACATGTGCATATGCGGCGTGTTTTTTGGCGGAGACCGCGGCACGCGCACCCTGGTCAATTTGCCCGCATCGCACGTAGGAGGGCAAACAGAGGCGATGATGAGCACCTTCTTCGGAGGAGGCATGGCGATTCTCGTGGAAATCTTTGACGCTGGCCGCTCGATGCGCGCCATAACACGGCATCGCGTGGAGATTATGGCCCAGATTCCGGCCATGTACAACCTCGAATGGATGCTGAAGGACTATGACAACTACGATCTCTCCAGCCTGAAAGTTGCCGCATATGGCGGACATTCGGTCTCGCTACCCTTCATGGACAAGCTTGCCGCCATGGCGCCGGTAATCGGTACAGGTCTGGGGCTTACTGAAGCCGCCGGTTTCTGCACTTACATCCAGGCGAATGCGGACGACCGGGAGACGATTCTCTCCGGGCTTGGCGCCGGATTGGGTCAGGACATGCCCGTTTATCCATGCACGATTCGCCAGGCAATGCGCGAGGATGGCAACGCGGGCGACGAACTGCCCTCCGGCGAAATCGGCCATCTCTGCTTTCGCGGGCCTCAGACCTTTCTTGGCTACGTCAACGATCCCCCAGCCACAGCCCAGGCGATCTCGCGCGACGGCTTTTTATACACCGGCGATCTTGGTTACAGAGATGCCGCGGGCCTGCATCTGACCGGCCGTGAAAAGTGGGTGATCAAGTCGTTCGGCTACCAGATCTTTCCCGGCGATGTGGAACGGCATATCTGTACGCTGGCGGATAAGGTGGCTAACTGCGTGGTGGTTGGCGTGGCGCATGCCGTCGTTTCTGAAGCCGTTGTGGCCGTGGTGGAGAAGCGGCCAGGAGTGGAAGTGAGCCGACAGGAACTGGACCGGCACGCGCGTTCCCTGGCCTCGTACATGCGGCCGCGGCATTGGATCATCCTCGAAGCCGGACAGATGCCGCTGAACCGCGTTGCCAAGCCGGATTACGTGCGCGCCCAGGAGATGGCTCGGAAGGAGATCGCCGCATTGCGCGAGCGCGGCGAGTGGGACAGCGGTTTGGGTAAGGCGTAGGACTTTCCAGTGGAAAACCGGGGTTTCCCCGGAATTCCCGCGCCTGGGTTTCGCTCTATATTTGCTGTTTATTCGCCATAGTGAATTGGTTATATTATTGAATCCACGGCTGTTACTGGATTTAGTTATTGGTTAAAAAAGGCGAATATCGGATAAACTTTTGTTGCATATTTTCGCCTACGGAGGAGCTAACCCATGAGTTTTGAGTTGGTTGCGGAAGCGGCAGAGGCGAAAAGTTGCTGTTTTAAGCTGTCAGCGAGACCGTTGTCAAAGATCAGGAGCGGTATTGCATTCTGATTGCTTTGATTGTGCGCCAGGAAGAGGTAATTCTATGCAAACCGGGAGAAGATTCTGGTTTCGGCGAATACGCGAGAGTTCGAGAGGGTGAAGGGGCTGGTGGTGGAGGATTGGGCGATTTAGACGACCTGGAACGGAGTAAAGTGTAGTTATGAGCGTGGATGAATCGAAGTTTCCCTATGGCTATGTGCCGGAACACCTGAAAGAACGGGTGAAAAACTGGCGCAGTCTAACGGTCGGTGAGCGGATAGAACTGACGCATGAGTTGAGCGTGGCGGCGTGGGCGAAGATAGGCGTTGTCCACGATCCGAGCAAGCCGATGGATAAGACGATCCGGAAGTTTCGCCGTAAGGAGAATGGAAAACTGGAAGCCTGTTGACCGATGCTGACGCTCGATAGTGGCTTCCCAGGTCCCAAAATCGGGATCTGTGGTACCCTGCGATTGGGCGAGTTTATAGGTTTCACAGCGCCCCTACGGGGCGCTACACTTTATGTTATGCGGCTGCTTTCCCCGGATTTCATCCGGGGCTATTTTCACCCACTCCCTACGGGAGTGAATAGAGTACGCCACGTTACCATGTTTCAAAAGTGAAACCTGGGGCATTCAATACCATGTGTAGTGACAAAATAGACCCGGTTCTATTACTTTATCCACCAAAGAACACCCTCATGTTTGCCTTCATAAATAGAAGCAAGAGAATAAATGCAGTTACGGTGAGTGCTTCTGCAAAATAGACTAGGGTAATCGACATTCCCAATTGCGGCGAAGCCTTCTTAATGTGCTGTTCGAGTGTAGCAATAAACTCATCCGCCTTTTCCGCTGTTAAATGTCCAGACCCAAGCAACTTGAGCATCTGGGAGATTCCCTTTTGTCGTATTATCGCTAGCTTCGAATGTTGCGCAACTATCGAATTTGATGCAGAAACCAGCGTTAGCTTTAGAGCAAGAGCGCAACTGATTATGGCACCAATAAGAAGTGACCATGCCCAAAACAGTTCGCCTGAATCAGCCATGCAGTTGCCTACGCTGAATTTCGCACCAATGGCAGCTAGAGCTGTAAAGGTAAGTGTTAGCGTTCCACCATCGAGAAGGATCAGCTTCTCTGTGTAAGCAGCCTGTCGCGCGAATGACCGTTCTGCCGCAGCAAGAACCTCGCGACCATCGATAATTATCTGATCCGCCAACCTCAAAAGCTCTTCACGATTCCATGCCGGTAGCTTAGGCATATTATTTCCACTCGTACTCACATTACCTCCAAACTACGGCAACTCCTTGACTTCGACGGCATCCGTGAAGTCCCTACTGCAACAGCACCTGCTCGTCGTGATTATTTCCATTTCCGTTGATCTCTTCGGGAGGGATGATGACGGCGGCGGCGACCTTGTCGTCGGCCTCGAGGTTGAGGAGGCGAACGCCCTGGGTAGCGCGGCCAGCGGCGCGGATGGTCTTGGTGTCGATGCGAATGATCTTGCCGAACTGGCTGATGACCATCAGCTCCGACGAATCGTCGACCAACTGAATGCCGCTGACACGGCCGATGCGCGGGGTGACGGCCACGTTCTTGACGCCCTTGCCGCCGCGGGCTTGCAGGCGGTACTCCTCGACATTGGTGCGCTTGCCGAAGCCGTTTTCAGTGACGGAGAGAATCAGGAACTCTCCGGGCTTGTGCTTCTTGGGCGTGACAGCGACGCCGACGACGTAATCGTTTTTGCGCAACTCGATGCCGCGCACGCCGTAGGCCGGGCGGCCCATGGAGCGAACGTCGCTTTCGTCGAAGCGAATGGCCAGGCCCAGATGCGTGGCGAGGAAGATAATCTGGCTGCCGTCGGTGATGCGCGCCTTGACCAGCTCGTCGCCGTCATCGATGCCGATGGCGATGATGCCGCGAGACATGACGTTGGAGAAGTCCTTGAGCGGAGTTTTCTTGACGGTTCCATTGCGCGTGGCGAAGAAGATGAACTTGCCCTCTTCTTCGAGGTCACGCACGGGCAGGATGGCGCGAACATTTTCACCGGGCTGCAGATCGAGCAGGCTTTGGATGGATTTTCCCTTGCCCGCCGCGCCCACGTCGGGAATCTCGTAGACCTTGAGCCAGTAAACACGGCCGGAGTTGGTGAAGCAGAGCAGGAAGGCGTGGGTTGAATCGACGATCAACTGGGCGACGAAATCCTCTTCGCGGGTCTTCATGCCAGTGCGCCCGGTGCCGCCGCGGCGCTGCTGGCGATAAGTGGAAATCGGCGTGCGCTTGAGGTAGCCCTGGTGGCTGACGGTGACCGCGACCTGCTCGTCGACGATCAGGTCTTCGAGCTGAATCTCGGCCGACTCGTCGACGATCTGCGTGCGGCGGGCGTCGCCGTACTTGTCGCGAACCTCTTCAAGCTCCTTGACGATGACCTTGCGCAGCTTCTTCTCGCTGGCCAGGATCGATTCGTACTCGGCGATCTCTTCGCGCTTTTGCTTCAATTCGTCCAGGATTTCGTCGATGGAAAGCTGCGTCAGCTTGTAGAGTTGCAGTTCGAGGATGGCGTCGATCTGGCGCAGCGTGAGGCCTTTCTCCTCGTGCGCCAGCCGCTCGCGGCCCAGGTTGATGACAATCGCTTTGCCCTTGCCCCAGGCATAGAGATTCTCGCGCGCTTCAACGCGCGAAGCCGAGGCGCGAATGAGCTTGATGACCGTATCGAGATTGTCGAGGGCGATCTTGTAGCCTTCCAGGATGTGCTCGCGCTCGCGCGCCTTGCGCAGCAGGAAGACGGTGCGGCGCTGAACAACATCGATGCGGTGATCGATGAAGCAGCGAATGGCGGCATCGAGCGGCAGCTCCCGCGGTTGCCCGTTGAGCACCGCGAGGAAGATCATGGAGAAGCTCTCCTGCATCTGGGTGTGCTTGTAGAGCTGGTTGAGCACAATCTCCGGCTGCGCGCCACGCTTTAGTTCGATGACAATCCTCATGCCGTCGCGGTCGCTTTCGTCGCGAACGTCAAAGATATCGTCGATGATCTTGTCGTTTGCCAGCTCGGCGATGCGCTCGATGAGCTTGGACTTGTTTACCTGGTAGGGAATCTCGGTGACGATGATCGCCTGTTTTTCCTTGGTCAGGCTTTCGAGCGCTGTGCGTGCGCGCATGAGGAAGCGGCCGCGGCCGGTCTTGTATGCCTGCGCGATGCCGCTCTTGCCGTAGAGAAAGCCTCCGGTGGGGAAGTCCGGCCCCTGCACGTGCTTGAGCACTTCGTCGAGGCCCGCACTGGGATTCTTGACCAGCTCGATGGCCGCGTTGACGATTTCGGTGAGGTTGTGAGGCGGAATGTTGGTCGCCATGCCCACGGCGATGCCGCTGGAGCCGTTGACGACGAGATTGGGAATGCGCGTGGGCAGAACTGTCGGCTCGAAGGTGGACTCGTCGTAGTTGGGCGTGAAGTCCACCGTCTCCATCTCGATGTCGGCCAGCATTTCGCCGGCAATGCGCTCCATACGGCATTCGGTGTAACGCATGGCCGCCGGCGGATCGCCATCCACGGAGCCGAAGTTGCCTTGACCGTCGACCAGCGGGTAGCGCAGCGAGAAGGGCTGCGCCATGCGGACCAGAGTGTCGTAGATGGCCGAGTCGCCGTGGGGATGGTAAACGCCCATCGCCTGACCCACCACCTTGGCGCACTTGGTGTATTTCTTGTTGTGCTGCAGGCCCATCTCGTTGAGGGTGTAGAGCACGCGCCGATGCACGGGCTTCAACCCGTCGCGAGCATCCGGCAACGCGCGCCCGATGATGACGCTCATCGAGTAATCGAGATAGGAGCGGCGCATCTCCTCTTCGATATTGATGGGAATGAGGCTGGAGCTGCCGGGGGGCGGCGGAACACCTTCAAGAGGGAGCTGGGGATTTTTATCGTCTGGCATAGAGGTCATTTCAGGCCCGCCGGAAGGCGGCGGAAAGGAACCGGAAAAGCGGGGCCGGCCTGGCGTGGGCTATGCTTTATTTTACCTCTTCAAAGAGGGTTTCATCAAGGCCGACAGGAATAAATAAGTCCTTATTATGCTGTGGTTTACGGCTATCATGTGACATCCGGCAGAAAGCCTGCGACGGCTCCTGCCACGCAGTCGATTTCGGGCTTCAACGTAACCCTTTTACTGGACTATTTTTCGCTCTCTTTCTGCTCTCGCGCCTACAGCATTCCCGGCAAACTCAGCACGCAAACGACCGACTGCAACAACACAATCGCACCGGCAGCGCCCAGTGCCAGCCGTCCCCTTGGACCTTCGTAGGCGTCTGCGAAGACTCCACCGATAAAGGTGAGCAGAAACGGCAGAGCCCACAGCAACGGGGCGCCTGAAGCACCTGTCATGACAAGAAGGATCAAAATCAGGGCGTATAGGAACGGAAGCGTATTGCCGAAGTAGCGCGACTTGCGGAGCCCCGCATACAACGCCACGGCAGCGGCGGCAGCCACCGAAATCCCAGCATTGGGCAGCGCGGAAAAGAATCGCCGAGCCGGGTCAAGCGAAACCCACAGGAGCCCGGCAGCAGAGTGCAAGAGGTAGCTGAAGGCATCCGGCGAGAAACCATAGCAGGCAAAGACGAAGACCAGCGCCCCGGCCGTCGCTATGAGCACTACCGGCAGCGTCTGGCTCCTGCGCCCTTCGGCTACCCACAGCATCGCAGCCAGGCCAAGCAAAACAACAGCCAGTAGCGCGGCTATGTGCGAGGCTGCCGCCAGAGCGAAGGCCGCCATCAGCAGCACAATGCGCGGCTGCCATTTCCGCCGCGGCCCTTGCATGGCATGTGCCACGCCGATGCAGGTAAAGACGCCGCCATAGACCCCCAGCGCGGCGAGCACCTCGGCGTTGGGCGTGACGCAGGCCTTCAGCATGGCAGGCGAAAAGCAGTAGAACGCCAGCGCTGTGTAGCCGCCCAGGTTGCCGTAGAGCCGCCGCGTCACCCACCACAGGCCCGCGCCCAGCAGGCACCCCGCAGCAAGAAACGGCAGGCGGAGCAGCAGCAAGGTATGCCGGAGCTGGTGGCGCAACTCCCAAGTGCTTAACCAGCCGTCCACTTGCGCTACCCGCTCTTCAGGCTTGCGGAAGTGGTCCAGCACGCGCTCAGCCAGCAGGTTCAGCGTCAGCGGCAGCCCGGCGAGCCGGTAGGCCAGAATGCCGTCGTGAATATTGCCGCAACTGGTGAAGGAATCGGCCAGTTGCGATGGCCGCTCCCACATCTCGCGCCCGCAATCCGCAAACTGGTAATCAACCTGGGAAAGCGTCTGGTGGGTGGTAAGCCACAATCCCTGGAGGAGAAACGCGGCCAACAGTCCCGCGGCAATGCGCTGCGGCAGGTTGAATTGAAAGCGGCGAATCCGTTGAAAGCGGCGAGTCATCATGCTCCGGCAACCTTACCAGTCTAAACCGACGGTTTACAGAGTCCTCGGTTTCTCACAACCGGAAGGCCACATAAGTGCTATCCTCCTTTGCAAGGGCTTGCGCATGAGCAGTTTCTTCACCATCGGCCACTCCAACCACGACTTCCCGGTCTGGCTTGCCCTACTGCGCCAACACGGCGTTGAAGTAGTAGTCGATACGCGCAGCTCTCCTTACTCGAAGTACGTTCCGCAGTTTGACAGAGAACTCATGCAACGCTCCCTGGAGGAAGCTGGAATCCGATATCTCTTTCTTGGAGCCGAGTTGGGCGGACGCCCGGCCAATCCTGCCTACTACGATGCCAAAGGCCGCGTTCTTTATAGCCAGCTTCGCAACGATGCCAGCTTTCAGGCCGCCATTGCACGACTCGAATCCGGCATGGAGCGCTTCCGCGTGGCCCTGGTTTGCGGCGAGGAAGACCCGGCTCACTGCCACCGTCGCCTGCTTATCGGCCGCGTGCTCACCAAGCGCGGCCACACCATGCAACATATTCGCGGCGACGGCCGCCTGGAATCCGATGATACTGTTTCCGCAGATTCTGGCAAGCGACTAGTTGACATTCAGGGAGAACTTTTTGCGGAACTCGAAGAGGACAAAGCACCAGGTTTAGCTTTCGAGACATGAGATTGTGGCTAGCTCACTGCGCTACCGGCCCGCTTACCCGCTCAATCGCTGTACTCCACCATCCCTGCGACGTTACACTGACTCTGCTATGTTGACCCGCCGCCGATTTGTCCTGAACTCCGCCGCCTTCGCCGCCCTCGCCCACACCTTCAAATCCCGTTTCGCACTGGCGCAAACCGCGAACGTCTATCGCAATCCCATCCTGGGCGGCGACCATCCTGACGCCAGCCCGATTCGCGTTGGAGACGACTTCTATCTCACCCACTCCAGCTTTGATTACGCTCCCGGGCTGCTCATCTGGCACTCCCGCGACCTGATCAACTGGCGCCCGGTGGCCGCCGCGCTGCATCGCTACTACGGCACGGTCTGGGCGCCCTACCTCTGCGAATACCAAAACCACTTTTACATCTACTTTCCCGCCGACGGCAGTCTGCGCGTGGTTCACGCCGACCAGCCCACAGGCCCATGGAGCGAACCCATCGATCTCGGCATCAATGCCATCGACCCCGCCCACATCGGCGAGAATGGCCGCCGTTTTCTGTACATGGACGGCGGACGCATGGCCGAGCTTACAGCCGACGGCCTGGCGGTCAAGACTTCTCCGCGCACCGTCTTCGACGCCTGGCCCATGCCCGCCTCTATTCGCATGGAATGTACCTGCCTGGAGGGTCCCAAGCTGCTGAAGCGTAACGGCTGGTTCTACCTCAATGTGGCAGAAGGCGGCACCGCAGGCCCGGGCACCAGCCACGGCGTAGTCTCTGCGCGCAGCCGCCATGCCGATGGCCCCTGGGAGTACTCACCCTACAACCCAATCGTCCACACGCCCTCGCGTGAAGACCGCTGGCTCTCGCTGGGTCATGGCCGCCTCGTCGATACCCCGGACGACAAGTGGTTCATCACCGTCCACTCCTATGAAAATGGATACCGCTCGCTGGGCCGCCAGCTTATGCTGCTGCCCATCGAGTGGACCGCCGACGGCTGGTTCCGCGTTCCCGCAGGCGTTACGGCGGATTCAGCGATTCCCATGCCGGTTCCCGGCGCAAGCCAGCGGCCCTTCGCCGATCCCTCCGATGATTTCACGTCGCCGGAATTAGGTCTCCAGTGGAGCTTCTGGCACGAGTTTGATCCCTCCCGCTTCACCACCGGCAACAGTGCCCTCACGCTGTCAGCCAAAGGCAGTTCCCTGGCCGACACTTCCGCCCTGACTACGCCCGTCGGCGGTCACTCGTACACCGTCGAGATGGACGTTGAAGTCTCGCCCGGCTGCGAGGCTGGCCTGATGCTCTTCTACAATCCCCAGCACGCTGCCGGCATCGTTATCTCCCCTGAAGGGATCGGCGCGCGCAACGCCAATGGCTTCATCCCCAGCCGCCAGCAACAAGGCGCAACCAGAGCCACCCTGCGCGCCGTCAATGACCGCCAGGAAGTCGATTTCTATTACCGCCTCCCCGGCCAGAGCTGGAAGCGCACCCCGGAATCGGCCGAAATCTCCGGCCTGCACCACAATGTCCTCGACGGCTTCCTCGACGTTCGCCCCGCCGTCTACGCCTGCGGCAAGGGACAGGCAACGTTTCGTGGCTTTCGCTACTGGCCTGAGGTCAACGCGCCGGTATAGAGCCGTAATATGCAGTGACAGGCTGAAACAAAAGCGGCGGACGTTGTTATCATCCGCCGCTTTCATTCATTGAGTTTGAAGTCGCGCCTATTGTTTTATGCAATTGAATGGGCAACTCGAAGAGGAATAGCCTCAGTGTTTCGTTTTGGCCGGCGACTTGCAATGAAACTTGTAGTTGAAACCTACGCTGACGGTATCAGCCGACAACTGCTCCTTGAAGGGCCACGGCCCGGAGCCGTTGTTAGTCACAACGTTGTAGGTTTGGGATGCAAAACCCTGGTGCAGATATTCAACCTTAGCGAACCAATTCGACTTGAGGTGATATTCGACTCCGCCCCCGGCCACGTAACCATAAAAAACGCTGTTATGGGTGATGGAAGTGATATCCGTGACTTCGGAACTAAAGACCCTGTCGCCCTGGAAAAGAGACAATCCACCTTTCCCATAGAGCAACGCCGGACCGAAGGCTTTGCCAAACCGGCCAGCGACATTCTCGTACATCCCAGCGTTCATGCCCGCCTGGGTGTTGCTGGCAGTCCCCGGATCGAGTGTGGAACCGTTCAGATTCATCCAGCCAAAAGCGCCTTCAACGCCATAGACAAGCGATCTATTCTGGTAGTCCCATCCAACCTGGCCGCCACCCAGGATGGCGGTGTTGCCGGCGTGAAAGACTTGTCCGGCCGTGCCGTCGGCGGCAAACGAATGACCATCGTATCCCACATCGGTGATGTTCAGGTGAGGCCAGACACCGCCCAGGTGTCCGCCGACATAGAAACCGTTCCAATCCCACGGCAATGCAGTCGCTGGTCCTTGAGAGTGTGGTGCTTGAGAGTTAGCAGCAGGGGCAATGGCAACAATCATGAGCAGTGCTGCGCTTGCGAGTAGCAGACGTTTCATGGGAAACCTTCCTTTTGAAATGAGATGGTTACTGCGATGATAGTAAGCGTTCTCTACCGCAGTTTCAATAAAAGTTTTCGCACAAGCTCTCGGCCATGCCGGGCACACTCTTATATGTGAGCCGCCAAACGCAACAAAGCCGCCCCGAAGAGCGACTTTGCCGGCAAGCAATGCGAATCAGTTGTTGAAGATCGCTCCTACGGTTTCGTTGCTGTTGAGCGTAACCGTACAGGTTGATGTCAAGTCGGGCGTATAGACACCCGTGCCGGGATCATAGCCACCGCAGTTCGCCGACCAGCCGCCGAAGGAACTATCAGTCGGAGATTCAGTCAGCGTCACCGTGGAACCAATGGGATATGTTCCTATGCAAACAGAGGTTCCCAGACCAGCTCCGACAGAGCCTGGACCGCAATGAATCAGGTCCGCCACTCCGGCGCTGGAGGGCGCTGTAACCAGCCATGTGGTGCTGTTTTGGCCCGCGTTATAGACGGTCAGCGTCGCCAGTTGTGCTGCTACGGGCAGGCCGCATTGACCTATGGGACAAGAAAACGTCGCGGTCTGGGTCACAACAGTGCCATCCGGGTTGCTGTCTTTACAAACAGACGGGGTGGGATCCGCCGTGCAACTCGCCGGACGCACCATTTCAGCGATGATGGTGACGGTGCCTTCACCATAGGCCGTGGCAACCCCGGCCTCGGCGCCCGGAACTCCCGCAGACTCAATGGGGAAGACATCCGGGGCGGAAGAGATCCAGACCACCTCGTCGGTGATATCGCGGACGGTTGGGGTCGTCGAGTAGTTTCCGAAGGCCAGGAAATTTCCGGAATCCAATATCTGGCCAACGGAAATTGAGTCCGGAATAATCGTAATGGAAAGCAAAGGTTCTGGCGCCGCTCCGATGGAAACCGAGTAGCTTGCAGTCGCAATCACCTGGCTGTTGTCCGGGTTCGTATATGTCGCGGTGAGCGTGGTAGCTCCCGAGAACAATGCCGTGACCAGGCCGGGCGTTGTTCCGGTGGTATTCGCGCAGGTTGCTGAACCGGGAAGCGTGCTGACAATGCTGGCAATTGTCGCGTTGCTGGAACACCACTGAACCAGGTTGGTCACGTCGTACTGAAGGTTGGAGGTGCCCGCAGTGCCCATCACAATAAACTGGCTCTGTTGAGAGACCGCTGAAGCTGCCTGCGAGCTTGGATAAATGGTCAACGCGGAGAACTGCTCCGAGGTCCCCCCAATCACCGTGAAAGGCACCGTGGAAGTCACCAGCGTGCCGTCGGGGTTGGACGCAACGGCAGTGATGGCTGCCGTGCCCTGGCCAACCGAGGCCACCAGCCCAGGTGATATGTGCCCGGTAGCTGGGCATACAACGCCAGTGGTGCAAACCGTGGCTACCGCCGGGTTGCTGGAACTCCAACTGATCGTAATCGGGTAGGAGCTGATGCCACTGGTCACGTCCTGCGTAGTGGGGGCTGACGAGAATGTACCGATGGCAATCAGCTGACTGGTGAGACCCGGCGATGCCAGTGATTGAGATGGGGGCAGGATTGAAATCGAAAGCAGCGGCTCCGCCACTACATTCGCAACTGTCAGGGTTGCCGTCGCCGTCACGATGGTGTGATCCGGGTTGGTTGCGACAGCCGTGATGGTAGTCGAGCCCTGGCTGAGCGCCGTGGCAACTCCACCAGAACTAATGGTGGCCACCAGAGGATTGGTGGAGCTCCAATTGACCAGGGATGTCACGTCCGTCTGAAGTCCAGTGCTTCCATTGGTCCCAATCGCGATAAACTGGGCGGTCTGAAGCGGTGATCCGGGCAGCGGCAACGTAATTGACTGTGCGCTGGGGAAGATGGTCAGCGCAGAGATTGGCTCAGAGGCTGGACCGGTGACAGTAAAGGTCGCCGTAGCCGTCGTCCCGCTATGGTCGGTGTTATTAGTGGCGACGGCCGTGAGAGCCGTCGTGCCCTGACCTGTGGCGACGACAAGCCCTGGCGTAGCTGATGGGCAGCTAGCCGGGTTGGTGATACCCGAGGCAACCGAGTTACACACCACGGCTACCGCCGGGTTGCTCGAATACCAGGCAACGATATAGTCGGTAGACATGGGAGTAACCGCCATGTTCTGCTCGCCCGGATCCGAGTAGGAGGTAGAGAAGTCTCCGATGGCCAGGAACTGGGCCTGTTGACCGACCGCCGCAACCGATTGCGAGCTGGGAAGAATCGACATCGAAATCAGTTTTTCAGGCGAGCCCGCGATGGCCACGTTCAAGACCGCAGTTGCCGTCACTACGGTTCCATCCGGTATGTGGGTAGTGGGGTTGAGATTGGCATATTCGGCGGTGATAGCCGAAGCGCCGGATGTAGTTCCCGAAGTGGCCTGCCCGGGAGCAGTTATCGTAGCCACGGATTGGACGCTGGAACTCCAGGCTGCCTGAGTCGTCAGGTCCACGGTAGTGCCGGTGCCGGTAGTGCCCAGGGCAATGTACTGGGCTTGTTGCCCGGCTGCCGAAACCGACTGCGATGCCGGAATAATAGCCAGTGATACATAGGGCTCCGTGACGGTGGGAACCGTCACCGTGTAGGCCGCGCTGGCTGTCACCACTGAGCCGTCGGGATTACTTACCATGGCAATGATGGCAGTTGCGCCCGCGCCCAACGGCGTTGCTACCCCGTTCGTCGAACTCGTGCACGGAGCTGGAGAGCCAGTAGTGCATATTGTGGCCACCGCCGGGTTGCTGGAACTCCAGGCTGCCGTGCTCGTCACATTTACCGTTGCGCCCGCTGCGTTGGTTCCGATGGCGATGAAGTTGACATTGGCGGTAGTTCCGGTTGTCAGGGAGGTCTGCGAGACCGGAACGATGGCCAGCGACACCCAAGGCTCCGCTGTGGCAGTCACCGTCAAGACTGCGCTTCCCGTTACCACGGTTCCGTCATTGGGATTGGTGGCGATGGCGGTGATTGCAGTTACGCCGACGGCCTTCGCCGTGATGATACCGGTAGCTGGATCAATGGTGGCCACTGCCGGGTTGCTGGAACTCCAGACCGCAGCTGCAATCGTCTCCGCCGGCGTTGTTCCCGGAAGGACATACGACTTATTGGTCAGGTTGACCGTACCGCCACTTCCCAGCGTGCCGATGGCGATGAAATTAGCAGTCTGATTACCTACCTGAACCGTCTGCGAGGATGGCGAGATGGCCAACGATACCAATGGCTCCGGCGAGCCAGTAATGTTGACGGTCAGAGTCGCGACACCTGTCACCACTGTGCCGTCAGGATTCTTGGCAATTGCCGTGATCGCCGTCGTGCCAGCCGCAACGGATGTGGCAACTCCAGTGGTTGGATTGACCGTGGCCACCGAGGGAACGCTGGAACTCCAGGCTGCAGGCTGGATGGTTACCGCCCCGATTGTGGCTGTCTGGTTAGTCAGGTTCACCGTCGTGCCAGAGGACGTGGTGCCGATGGCGATAAGCCCGACGGTCTGATTACCCTGCGTAACCGTCTGCGAAGAAGGAACAATGGCCAGCGAGACCAGAGTTTCTATCGAGGAGGTGATATTCACGGTCAGCGTTGCGACTCCCGTCACCACCGTGCCGTCGGGATTTGTGGCCATCGCCGTGATCGCAGTTACGCCGTTCACATGTGCCGTAACAACTCCAGTGGCTGCATTGATCGTGGCCACCGATGGGACGCTTGAACTCCACGTTGCCGGCTGGATGGTTGCCGTGCCGATGGTTGCCGTCACATTGGTCAGGTTCACCGTGGTGCCTGTTGTTGTGGTGCCGATGGCGATAAACCCCGCGGTCTGATTGGCTGCCGTCAGCGTCTGCGAGCCCGGAACAATGGCCAGCGAGGCCAATGGCTCCGGTGAGCCCGGAATGCTCACAGTTATGATCGCGACTGCGGTTACCACAGTGCCGTCAGGATTCTTGGCAATTGCCGTGATCGCCGTCGTGCCATTCGCAACGGATGTGGCAACTCCAGTGGTTGGATTGATCGTGGCCACCGAGGGAACGCTGGAGCTCCAGGTTGCAGGCTGGATGGTTGCCGTGCCGATCGTGGCCGTCTGGTTGGTCAGGTTCACCGTGGTGCCGGTTGTTGTGGTGCCGATGGCGATAAGCCCCACGGTTTGACTGGCTGCCGTCAGCGTCTGCGATCCGGGAACAATGGCCATCGAGGCCAACGGCTCCGGTGAGCCGGGGATGTTCACGGTTAATGTTGCCGCGCCTGTCACCTCCGTGCCGTCGGGATTCATGGCAGTAGCTGTAATAACTGTCGTGCCGTTGGAAACGGACGTGGCCACTCCCGTGGTTGCATTGACGGTAGCCACCGTAGGAACGCTGGACTTCCATGTCGCAGCGGCAATTGTCGCCGTGCCGATAGTTGCCGATTGATCGGTCAGGTTTACTGTTGCGCCTGTGGCCGTGGTGCCGATGACGATTAAATTGGCGGTTTGACCAGCCTCGGTAAGCGTCTGCGCGGAGGGAACAACGGCCAATGAGACTAGAGGCTCCGACACTACGCTGCTCACCGTAAGGGTCGCTGTCGCCGTCACTACGCCCGATCCCGAGCTGGGTGGATTCGTGTAGACAGCCGTGATCGTTGTCGTGCCAAGGCTGAGCGCCGTGGCAACACCGCCTGAACTGACTGTGGCTACCAGCGGATCGGAAGAGCTCCAGGTAACCTGGGTTGTCATACTCGTCTGAAGCCCGGTGCTGGCATTGGTGCCAACGGCAATAAACTGGGCGATTTGCAGCGGCGATCCAGGCAGCGGCAAGGTAACTGCCTGCGAACCCGGAATAATCGACAGCGAGGTAATCGTGGATGTCGATGGCCCGGTCACTGTAAAGGTCGCCGTGGCCGTTGCACCACTGTCGTCAGTGTTGTTGGTGGCAACGGCCGTGATGGTCGTCGTGCCCTGACCAACTCCTGTAGCGACTCCGGTACTGGCATTGATCGTGGCAACCTGCGGGTTGCTGGAACTCCAAGTGACCGTGTAACCGCTCACATTCGCCATGTTCTGGTTGCCGGGAGTGGCGTATGTCGACGCGAAGGTGCCGATGGCCAAAAACTGGGCGGTCTGGCCAGCCGCCGCGACTGATTGCGCGCTTGGAACAATGACCAGCGCCTCCAGCGGCTCCTGCGAGGCGGGAATCTCCACGGTGATCGTTGCGGTTCCTGTCACCACCGTGCCATCCGGATTCGATGCCATGGCTGTGATCACGGTCGTGCCGTTCGTTACAGCGGTGGCGACTCCGGTTGCTGCATTTACAGTGGCCACTGAAGTAACGCTGGATTTCCAGGTGGCAGCGGCAATTGTCGCCGTACCAATGGTTGCCGGCTGATTCGTCAGGTTCACCGTCGTCCCGCTGGATGTAGTGCCAATGACGGTAAGTCCGGCGGTCTGGCTGGCATCCGTAAGCGTTATCGAGGATGGAATGATAGCCAGTGAGACAAGTGGCTCCGGCGAAGCGGGAATGTTGACGGTCAGGGTTGCGACTCCCGTCACCACCGTGCCGTCGGGATTTGTGGCCATCGCCGTAATCGCAGTTACGCCGCTCACATGTGCTGTGACAACTCCAGTAGCTGCATTGACGGTAGCCACCGAGGGGACGCTGGAACTCCACGTTGCCGCCGGGATGGTCGCCGTGCCGATGGTGGCCGTCATATTGGTCAGGTTCACCGTCGTGCCGTAGGTTGTGGTGCCGATGGCGATAAAGCCGGCGGTCTGATTGGCTTCTGTAAGCGTTTGCGAGGAGGGAACAATAGCCAGCGAGGCCAGAGGCTCCGGCGAGCCGGGAATGTTCACGGTCAGGATCGCGACTCCTGTCACCACTGTGCCGTCGGGATTCGTGGCCGTGGCCGTAATGGCCGTCGTGCCGTTGGAAACGGACGTAGCCACTCCCGTGGCTGCATTGATGGTGGCCACCGTGGGTACGCTGGAACTCCAGGTTGCCGCCGGGATGGTTACCGTGCCGACCGTTGCCGAATGATTCGTCAGGTTCACCGTCGTGCCAGAGGACGTGGTGCCGATGGCGATCAAATTCGCGGTTTGGCTAGCCGCCGTAAGCGTCTGCGAGCCCGGAACGATGGCCATCGAGACCAGAGGTTCTATCGAGGAGGTAATGTTCACGGTCACCATCGCCGTTCCCGTCACCACCGTACCGTCGGGATTTGTGGCCATCGCCGTAATCGCAGTTACGCCGTTCACATGTGCCGTAACAACTCCCGTAGCTGCATTGATCGTAGCCACCGTGGGAACGCTGGAACTCCACGTTGCCGGCTGGATGGTTGCCGTGCCGATGGTGGCCGTCACATTGGTCAGATTCACCGTCGTGCCGTAGGTTGTGGTGCCGATGGCGATAAACCCCGCGGTCTGATTGGCTGCCGTGAGCGTCTGCGAGCCCGGAACAATGGCCAGCGAGGCCAATGGCTCCGGTGAGCCCGGAATGCTCACAGTTATGGTCGCGACTGCGGTTACCACAGTGCCGTCAGGATTCTTGGCAATTGCCGTGATCGCCGTCGTGCCGTTGGAAACGGACGTGGCTACTCCTGTAGCTGCATTAATGGTGGCCACTGAGGGAACGCTGGAGCTCCAGGTTGCAGGCTGGATGGTTGCCGTGCCGATCGTGGCCGTCTGGTTGGTCAGGTTCACCGTGGTGCCGGTTGTTGTGGTGCCGATGGCGATCAAATTGGCGGTTTGAGTAGCTGCCGTGAGCGTTTGCGAGCCCGGAACGATGGCCATCGAGGCCAGAGGCTCAGGTGAGCCGGGAATGCTCACAGTTATGGTCGCGACTCCCGTTACTACCGTACCGTCGGGATTAGTGGTCATCGCCGTGATAGCCGTCGTGCCATTCAAATGGGCCGTGACAATTCCAGTGGCTGGATCGATCGTGGCCACCGAGGGGACGGTGGATTTCCACGTTGCCGCCGGGATGGTTGCCGTGCCGATTGTGGCTGTCTGGTTGGTCAGGTTCACCGTGGTGCCGTGTGTTGTGGTGCCGATGGCGACAAGCCCCGCGGTCTGATTGGCTGCCGTGAGCGTCTGCGATCCCGGAACAATAGCCAGCGAGGCCAATGGCTCCGGTGAGCCCGGAATGCTCACAGTTATGGTCGCGACTGCGGTTACCACAGTGCCGTCAGGATTCTTGGCAATTGCCGTGATCGCCGTCGTGCCATTCGCAACGGATGTGGCAACTCCAGTGGTTGGATTGATCGTGGCCACCGAGGGAACGCTGGAACTCCAGGTTGCAGGCTGGATGATTGCCGTGCCGATCGTGGCTGTCTGGTTGGTCAGATTCACCGTGGTGCCGGTTGTTGTGGTGCCGATGGCGATAAGCCCCACGGTTTGACTGGCTGCCGTCAGCGTCTGCGATCCGGGAACAATGGCCATCGAGGCCAACGGCTCCGGTGAGCCCGGTATGCTCACAGTCAGGGTTGCCGTTCCCGTCACTACAGTGCCGTCCGGGTTCTTGGCCATTGCTGAGATCGTCGTCGTGCCGTTAGAAACGGATGTGGCAATTCCAGTGGCTGGATCGATGGTGGCCACCGAGGTGGTGCTGGAGGTCCAGGTTGCCGGCTGAATCGTTGCCGTGCCGATCGTTGCCGTCTGGTTGGTCAGGTTTACCGTGGTGCCGGCTGTTGTGACGCCGATGGCGATGTACCCGACGGTCTGATCGGCTGTCGTGAGCGTCTGCGAACCCGGAACAACGGTCATCGAGGCCAGAGGCTCCGCCGTTGTGTTTTCGGTCACGGTGATTGTTGCGCTGGAGGTAACAATGCCGTTATACGCCTGCGCGGAAGCCGTGATGTTGGTTACACCCGCGCCTACGGCCGTAACAACTCCGGTATTACTGACCGTTGCTACGCCGACGATGCTTGAAGTCCAGGTCACCTGAGTGGTGATGTCCTGCTTGCTGAGATGGGCCGAGTTGCCGTATGTCCCAGTAGCTGTCATCTGTAAGGTGGCGCCGCCTCCCAGAGTCGCACTCGTTGGGGTCACCTGAATGGAATCCAGTCCAGGACTGACGTTGCAACTGGTAAAGGTCAACGTAAGGCCGACAAGCAATAACGCTCCAAGGCAGAAGCGATTGAACATTTTGGTCTCCTGGCGTATCCAAACACCTCCAGCTACGCCATCCGTTGGCGAAACCAGAGATTATCTTCCACATTCGACTATAGGCCCTTCAATAACTCCATGCCGATCCCATTAAAGAGACCCTATACATACGGAATCAAAACAGTTAATAAGCATTTCGTTGACTGCTCACGCGCTTTTCATTGACCGCGTTTAGGGCGCTGTTTGCTCCGCAGAATGGCAAGCCCAACAGCCAACTGCTCTTTGCCCGGCGCACCCTGCACCGGCTACACTTCTCCTCAGGATGGCCATCGCCCGCGACAACACTCCCGAACGGCTGGTCAGCGCCACGCGCGCCGACGAGGAGCAGGGCTTTGAACTCAAACTGCGCCCTCGATGGTTGGGCGAATTTATTGGGCAATCGAAGGCAAAAGAACAACTTACCATCGCTCTGGAAGCCGCCAAATCCCGCGGCGAGGCGCTGGATCACGTGCTGCTCTCCGGCCCTCCCGGCCTGGGCAAGACCACCCTGGCCACCATCATTGCCAATGAGTTAGACGTCGGCTTCCAGCAGACCTCCGGTCCGGCCTTGCAAATCCAGGGCGACCTGACTGCCATTCTCACCAATCTGCGCGAGCGCCAGGTGCTCTTCCTTGACGAGATTCACCGCATGCAGCCGCTGCTGGAAGAAAAGCTCTACACCACCCTGGAGGACTACAAACTCGACATCATTATCGGCCAGGGTCCGGCAGCGCGCACCCACGTGATGGAAATCCGACCATTCACCTTCATCGGCGCCACTACGCGACCCGGTTTGTTATCTTCACCCTTGAGATCACGCTTCGGCATTCTGCTGCGTTTGGAATTTTATACAGAGGAAGAGCTGCGCGTCATCGTCAAGCGTTCCGCCGAGGTGTTGCAGATTCCCATCGACAAGGATGGCGCTGCGGAGATCGCTTTGCGTTCCCGCGGGACTCCGAGGATTGCAAATCGCCTGCTGCGCCGCGTGCGGGACTACGCGCAGGTGCGCGGCTCAGGCGTGATTGACCATCCCACCGCCAAGGCCGCCCTCACCATGCTGGAAGTAGACGCCCACGGCTTCGACGAGATCGACCGCCGCCTGCTGCTCACCATCATGCAGAAATACGATGGCGGCCCGGTAGGCCTGGGCACGCTGGCCGCAACCCTGGCCGAAGAGGAAGACGCGCTCGAAGAGGTCTACGAGCCGTTCCTTATCCAGATCGGCTTTCTCGACCGCACTCCGCGCGGCCGCGTCGCCACGCACCTGGCCTATGAACACTTCGGCCTGACGATGCCGGGAAGACAGACGCCGCTGTTTTAGGAACGATGACACATTAAGAAGATTTAGGAGAACCGACAATGGCACTGACCGAATCCACCATGCTGGAACTGGGCACCACCGTGCCCGACTTTGCACTCACTTGCGTAGTAACCGGCAAGACAGTCCGCCGCGATGACTTTCGCGGACAAAAGGCGCTGCTGGTGATGTTTATCTGCGCCCACTGCCCCTATGTGAAGCACATCGAGAAGGGCCTGGCGGCACTGGGCAAGGACTACGCCGGCAAGCCCATCGGCATCGTTGCCATCAGCAGCAACGATGTGACAACACACCCCGCCGACTCACCCGCCGGGCTCAAGCAACAGGCGGCAACCTTCGGCTTCAACTTTCCCTACCTGTACGATGAGACGCAGGCCGTGGCACGCGCCTACAAGGCCGCTTGCACGCCTGATTTCTTTCTCTTCGACGGCAATCACCGCCTGGTTTATCGCGGCCAGTTCGACGCGAGCCGCCCCGGCAACGAAATTCCCGTTACCGGCAAAGACCTGCGCGCTGCCATCGACTTGGTGCTTGCGGGCAAGCATGTGCCCACGGAGCAGCGCCCGTCTATCGGCTGCAACATCAAGTGGAAAGCGTAAATAAGCGGAGCTAAACTCTCATGTGCTCCCCACCAAAGCCGGAGCCAGTTCAGCGAGCAGTTCGTGAATTTCCAGCAGAACTTCATCGGAGCGCGCGGCCGCCAAAGGATACTTCAGCAAACCCTGCGGCGTGAACTGCGCGCCCCGTTTCGCATTACGCTCCACAAGCTGCATCAGGCACTGCGGGTCGATGTCCGCATCCTCCCTGAAGCGGATGTGCAGCTCGGCGCGCCTGCGATCCACCTGCGCAATTCCAATCAGCTCGCATTCCAGCCTGATCAGCGCAGCCTCCAGCAGGTATACCGTCGCGTCCGGCAGCGCGCCGTAGCGGTCTTCCATCTCGGCGCGCACCTCGGCAACCGCAGCTTCGCTCGACGCGCTGGCGATTTTTTTATAGAGCCGCAACCGCTGGTTTTCCTCCGGCACATAACTCTCGTCGATGCGCAGCGCAATTCCCAGATTCAGTTGCGTCGCCGGCCGCTCCTCGCTCGTCTCGCCCTTCATCGCCTTTACTGTAGCCTCAAGCATCGATGTGTATAACTCGAATCCCACAGCCTCGATGTGTCCGCTCTGCTCGCCGCCCAGCATGTTGCCCGCGCCGCGCAGCTCCAGGTCAAGAGCCGCAATCTTGAAGCCCGCGCCCAGGTCGCTGAACTCCTTCAGCGCCGCCAGCCGCCGTCGCGCAATCTCCGTCAACTCATTCTCCGGAGGAATCATCAGGTAGGCATAAGCCCGCCGGTTCGAGCGGCCCACGCGCCCGCGCAACTGATATAACTCGCTCAGTCCGTGCTTGTCAGCGCGATTAATCAGCATGGTATTCGCCAGCGGAATATCCAGCCCGTTCTCGATGATGGTCGTCGCCACCAGAACGTCGTACTCGTGGCGCATGAAGGCCAGCATTACGCGCTCCAGCTCCGTCTCGCTCATCTGCCCGTGGCCCACGGCGACTCGCGCAGCCGGGACTAATTCTTGTATCCGCGCGGCGATTTCGTAGATTGATTCCACGCGGTTATGCACAAAGTAAACCTGACCGCCGCGCTCCAACTCCATCTCGATGGCCGAGCGAATAATCTTCTCGTCGTATCTGGCGACAACCGTTTGGATCGCCATGCGATCTTTGGGCGGTGTCTCGATCACGCTCATGTCGCGCAAGCCCACCAGAGACATATGCAGCGTGCGCGGAATCGGCGTCGCGCTCATGGCCAGCACATCGATCTCCTTGCGCAGTTGTTTCAGCCGCTCCTTGTGGCGCACGCCAAAGCGCTGCTCCTCATCCACCACCAGCAGGCCAAGATCCTGAAACTTGATATCCTTCGACAACAGCCGGTGTGTGCCGATCAGGATGTCAACCTTGCCCGTCGCGACTCGCTCGACAATATCTTTTTGTTCTTTCTTCGTTCTGAAGCGCGAGATCATCTCCACGTTGATGGGAAACTGCGCAAATCTCCTCTTGAAAGTCTCGAAGTGCTGAAAGCTCAGAACCGTGGTCGGGGTCAGCACCGCCACCTGCTTGCCGTCCTGCACCGCCTTGAAGGCCGCCCGCATGGCCACTTCGGTTTTGCCGTAGCCCACATCCCCGCACAGCAGCCGGTCCATCGGCGTGGTCGATTCCATGTCGTACTTGATGGCCCGAATCGCCGAGATCTGGTCGTCAGTTTCGCTGTAGTCGAACGAGTCCTCAAATTCCTTCTGAAACTCGTTGTCTTTGGAGAAAGCGGTTCCCTGCGCCGTAGCTCGCTGGGCATATAACTTCAACAACTCTTCGGCCATATCCTGCATGGCCTTGCGCACCCGCGCCTTGGTCTTGCTCCACTGCTGCGAGCCCAAGCGGTTCAACGCCGGCGCTGGTCCCGCATCCGTCGAGCGATACTTCTGGATCAGGTCGAGCCGGGTTAACGGCACATACAACTTGGCTTGTTCGGCAAACTCAAGAACCATGAACTCAAGCGGCAGCCCGTCCTGCACAATTTCCTTGAGCCCCTGGTACTGCGCGATGCCGTGCTCCACGTGCACCACGTAATCGCCGATTCCAAGGTCGCGGAAGTCCGAGACAAATGCCGCTGTCTTCGAACGCCTCGGCTCCGGCCGCGCCGCAACGTCCGCTTCGTCGGATAGATCGTTGGCTCCGAACAAAATCAAGTTCGAATCGATGAAGCTCACTCCCGAGGCCACCGGCGTGCGCACGATCACCGGTACGCGCAGGTCACCGGCCAAGTAACTCGACTCGTCCAGCATCGTCTCGCCGGGATGTGGGTTACGGCTGCCGAGGCGATAAGGAATCTGGTACTCGCGCAGCACCGTGGCCAGCCGTTCCATATCGCCCTGGTGCGGCGCTGCCAGCACAATTCGCGTCTCGCTGGCCATCAGCGTTCGCAACTGCTCGGTCAGCGCCGGAATCGACCCATGAAACCTTTGCGTCGGCCGCGTGTTCAGCTCGATCTCGCCCAGCGTCGTGTCCGTATCCAGCACATCCACCACGCCCAGTTGATCAAGGTCCAGTCCCATGTGAGATGCGAGTTGCGCCGTCAACACCTCGGGCCGCAGATAAATGTCCTCAGGCCGGATCAGCGAGCCTATTCCGGATCTTTCATGCCGCTGCTCGACCTTGCTCCACCAGCGATCGATCTGGTTGCGCACCATTGCCGGCTCTTCGATGAACAGCGCGCACCTGGGCAGCAGAGTGAGCAGAGACTTATTCGCTCCGGCCACCGACGAAAAAAACTCCCAGCCCGGAAAGACGCTCACTCCGCCAGCAGAAACCAGCTCGGCAGCCATCTCCTCATCTTCCGCGACTACACGCTGACGGCTTAGCCGGCCATGCACCGCGGCCAAGAGACGCTCGGTCACCGGAGTTTCGGTTAGCGGCAATAATAATGCCTCGTCCAGCGCCGACTGCGAGCGCTGCGTCTCCGGATCAAATTTTCGTATGGTCTCAATCTCATCGCCGAAGAACTCGATGCGCGCCGGCCGGTCTGCCTCCGGCGAATACACATCCAGAATCCCGCCCCGCCGCGTGAACTGCCCCGGCATCTCCACCAGGTCCATCTGCGTATAGCCCACCGAGGCCAGGTGCGCGGTCAGCGTCTCCACATCCACCTCTTCGCCGCGCTTTAACATCACCGCGAGGCCAGCGTAGTATTCGCGGTCAAAGAGCTTCAGCGCCGCCGACTCCACCGGCGCAATCAAAATCGACACTGCCCCGGTGGCCAGCTTCCACAGTGCGGCCGCTCTTTGTTCTTGCACATCGGGATGAGTAGATAAATTTTCGAAGGGAAGCACATCGTGAGCAGGCAGCCGCACTACGAGCGCCGGGTCCACCGCGCCGGTCAGCTCACAGCCCGCGCGAACCAGCGGCTCCAGCGCCTCGGCGGCCTTGTTATCGGCCACCACCACAATCACCGGCTGACGGGCGGCTCTTGTCATCAGCGGCAAATAGATGGCCCGCGCGGTAGACGTCAGTCCGGACACACGTCTCCGACCCGCACCCTGGCTCAGATGCCTGCGTACGCGCTCAAATCCCGAAGCGTGCTCCAGCTCCGCGAAGATCTCGCGGACGAACGGGAGGATCATGTGATGCTAGTTTAGCAGCGGGGGATGCGGAAGACGGGAATGCCTTTGGCGCCTTGCTTCCGGTTGAAGATTACCTACTCGGCTTCGTTGTGTAGTTGCCAAGCCGCTTTAGCTCCTTGCCGCTGGCCGCATCCCACAGCCGGGCTGTGCCATCCACGCTGCCGGTCAGGACGTAACGGCCATCGGGAGAGAAGGCAACCGACTCGATGCTGTCCGTGTGCCCTTCAAATCGCCGCACCTCCTGTCCCGTAGCCGCATCCCGGAGATGCGCCTTCGCGTCGCGTTCGCCCGTCAGCAGAAAGCGGCCATCGGGTGAAATGGCAGCCGATTCCACGTTGGCATCGAACACAAGCAGTTCCTTGCCTTTGACCGCGTCCCATATTTGCACTTCGATCAGGGTGGCAACCATCACGCGCCGTCCATCGGGCGAGAAGGCAATGGATTTGACATCGTAAGGAAGGTGGCGACTAGTGTAGTGGTCTTTGTTTTCCGGATGGGCTTCGAACATCCGCAACTGCTTGCCGGTAGCGGCATCCCAAAGGAGTGCGGTCTCTTCCTGGCTTCCGGTCAGCACATACCGGCCATCGGGAGAGAAGGCAACCGACTCGACGTTGCCTGTGTGTCCTTTCAGCAGCCGCAACTCAAGTCCCGTGGCCGCGTCCCACAGCCGCACCGTCGTGTCCCAGCCACCTGTCAGCAGTTGCCGTCCATTGGGCGAAAAGGCGACCGCATTAACTGCAACCTCGTGCCCTTGTAATCGCCGCAACTCCCGTCCCGTTGCCGCATCCCAGAGCCGCGCCGTTGCATCGCGTCCGCCTGTCAGCACGAAGCGGCCATCGGGCGAGAAGGCTACGGAAATCACCCCGCCGGTGTGCCCTACAAACCGCCGCAATAGCTTGCCGCTGGCCGCATCCCACAAGCGCGCAAAGTGGTCTTCGCTGCCGGTCAGCACCATGCGCCCATCGTGAGAAAAGGTCACGGAGTTCACCACGGAGCTGACCGATTGCGTGTTCCCAGCGCTTGTTCCAAATCCGAACAACAGAAAAACGCAAGCCAGAGAAGTCTTTGCCGAAAGCCTCACATCCCACCTCTAATTCCCACAAAGAAACAGATAGAAAGTCGCGAAACACACAAACGGTGAGCGCTCCACTTACTATCCCGCATTCCGTCCGTCATTGCACGGATGGCAGTTTTTCGCCGCCGAGAATGCGCTTGAGCAGGCCCGGTGTGTAATAACGATTCTTGTAGGCAGCCAGCGGCAAGGTACGCATAGGGTTGCCGGGCGCAATCCAATGCAAGGGTGCGCCGGCACCCAGGTTGTTGGTGTCAAAACGGCCATCGGGCGAGAAAACCGCCCAGCCGCCGTCTTTGAAGCCGATGAGTGCGGCCACTTCTTTTCCGGTTTTGCTCTCCCACAGGCGCGCCGTCCCGTCCATGCTTCCTGTTAGCACGTACCGGCCATCGGGCGAAAAGACCGCCGACCATATCTGGCCCAGATGTCCGCGGTACTCGCGCACCAGCTTGCCGCTGCCCGCCTCCCACAGCCGCGCCGTATTGTCATAGCTGCCGGTGAGTATATAGCGGCCATCGGGAGAGAAGGCCACCGATGAGACCCAATCCGCATGCCCTTCGAAGCGCCGCAATTCCTTGCCGGTGGCCGTGTCCCATATTCGCGCTGTCTTGTCGAAGCTGCCGGTCAATATGGTCTGGCCATCGGGCGAAAAGGCCACCGACTCGATCTCTCCGGAATGTCCCGCGAAGAGCTGCAACAGCTTGCCGCTGGTCGCATCCAGCAACCGCGCCTTTTCGTCCCCGCCTCCCGTCGCCACGTACCGGCCATCGGGCGAGAAGGCCACAGCATTGATGGGATGGGAACGGTATCCATGATTGTCGAAAAACTGCTCGCCTTTGAAGCGCCAGATTTCCTTTCCGCTTTGCGCGTCCCATAGCCGCGTTGTACCGTCCGAGTCCCCGGTCAGCACGGACCGGCTATCGCGCGAGAACGCCACCGCATCGACGGAGCCCGAGTTAACTTCGAACCGGCGTATCTCCCGTCCGCTGGCCAGATCCCACATCTGCGCGGTCCCCTCGCCTGCCGTGAGCGCAAACCGGCCATCGCCGGAAAATGCCACCGACCTGATCCAGATAGCATCCCCTTCGTAGTCTGATTTAGCGACGAACCGCTGTATCTGCCGGCCACTTCCGATGTCCCACAGCCGCGCTGCGCTGTCGGCCTGGCCTGCAAGTATAAAACGCGCATCAGGAGAGAAGGCCACCGACATGACCCAGGCGGACTGACCCTCGAAACGCCGAATCTCCTTGCCGCTGCGCACATCCCACAGCCGCGCGCCGTCGTTCTCCGGGCTCCCGGTCAACGCCGTCCGGCCATCCGGCGCAAAGGCCACCGAGTTGACAGGCACTGTAAATCCGACAAAACGCATTAGCTCCTTGCCGCTGGCCGCGTCCCACAGACAGGCGGTGTTGTTTCCGCCATCCGCCAGCACGGTGCGCCCATCATGGGAAAACGCTGCATCAAAGATGAAGTCGGAGGTGGTTTCCAACCCCAGCGACTCCTTGCCGCTGGCCGCATTCCACAACCGCACTGTGCCGTCCCAACTGGCGGTGAGAATCCTGCGCCCATTCGGAGAAAAAGCGACCGAGGCCACTACATTGGAATTGCCTTCAAGCCGGCGCAGTTCCTCGCCCGTGGCCGCGTCCCACAAGCGTGCCGTTTCGTCATAGCTTCCCGTCAGAACCAACCGGCCGTCGGGCGAGAAGGCCACCGCGTCAACATAGCCGGTGTGGCCCAGGAACCGGCGCACCTCCTTGCCGCTGGCCGCATCCCACAACCGCGCCGTATTGTCCTCGCTTCCCGTCAGCACCTTGCGGCCATCGGGCGAAAAGGCCACGGAGGTGACCCTGCCGTCGTGGCCTGCAAACCGGCGTAGTTCCCTGCCGCTGGACGCATCCCAAAGCCGCGCCGTTTTGTCCTCACTTCCCGTCAGCACTTTGAGGCCGTCCAGCGAAAATACAGCCGAGTTGACCCAGCCGGTGTGGCCCAGGAACCGGCGCAGTTCCCTGCCGCTGGACGCATCCCAAAGCCGCGCCGTCTTGTCATGGCTTGCCGTCAGCACGGTGCGACCATCGGGCGAGAAGGTCACGGAAGTGACCCAGTTCGAGTGCCCCAGTTGAGCCATCAACTGCGGACGAGGGGCCGTCTGCGCGCCAGCGGCATACACACCAAGCCCGGTCAATGCCGTTACGCAGAGCCACAGATACCTTGCCAGAAGCCGCATAACGCGCCTCCATCGTTCCCAAAGAAGCAGCCCGAATTCTGCTCACCAAGTATACCGGCTCACTGCTATGCAGCGGGGCTCAAGCTGCATACAACTCCCAATCCCGAAACTCTATTGAACGGGCGCCAGCTTCTCCCCGCCGAGGATGCGTTTGAGCAATCCCGGAGTGTAAAAACGATCCTTGAAAGCCGCCAACGGCGAGACCCGCATCGGATCACCGTCCATCACCCAGTGCAGCGCGATGTTGCCTTCAATTTTGTCGGTGTCGAAGCGGCCTTCGGGGTCAACCACCGCCCAACTGCCGTCCTGAAAGCCGTACAGGCTGGCGAGTTCCTTGCCGGTGTTCACGTCCCATAGCTTTGTTGTTCCATCACCGCTACCCAGCAGCACTCTGCGCCCATCCGGGGACAGCGTCCCAAACGGCTCCGTGCCGGATGGCGCCGCGAAGCGCCGCAACTCTTTGCCCGTCGCGACATCCCACACCGAGCCGCCCAGAAGCACCCTGCTGCCATCCACGGAAAATGATGGACTGGAAGCTGTCCCAAAGTGCTGAAGCTCATTTCCCGTCTTCACATCCAGCAACGTGGCCGACTTGTCCGCATTTTCCGTGATTATCTTCCTCGAATCCGGAGAAAAGCCGACGGCCAGAAGATTGTTCGTATGCACCTTGATAACCCGCTGTTGCGACCCCGTCTTCACATTCCACAGCCGGGTCGATCCTTCCCAGTCTGATGTGAGCGCCCAGCGGCCATTCGGAGACAGGGCCAGGTTTGCTACCGTGTCGCGGTTATCCCCTTCGGGGTAAAGAAAACGCGGACGCCATCCCGGATTCACCGTGAAGTGCTGAACTTCTTTTCCTGTCTGAACATCCCACAGCGATGCCCACGGCCCGTCGTTGGAGGTCAGCAGCAGGCGTCCATCCTGAGAAAAATCCGCGGCAAAGATCGTGCCGGCATCATGCTGATCGAAATGTTGAATCTGTTTGCCCGTCTCTACATTCCATACCCCCTGCTCGCCGTGAAAATATCCCATGAAGACCCGGCGGCCGTCCACAGAAAGGGTCACGACGGATACATACCGCCCATCGCCGCTTTTTACTGGCAGCGGAATCGTGGATTCGCCCGTGGAGGATACCGCAGGCGGCGCATTTTCCTTCGCAGGCGCCACGGGCGACGGCAGCGCCCTGCCGCCTTCCGCATCCATACTCCAGGCCATTCCGGTTCTGCTTACCATCAGAATCCCGCGCCCATCGGCAGCGAAAGCAAGGGAAGCGACCGGGTCGGCGACCCCCACCAGACGGTGAAGCTCTTTGCCCGATTCCACATCCCAGAGGCGGGCTGTCTGGTCATCGGCGGCGGTGAGCACCTGGCGCTCATCCAGAGACAGGGCGGCACAGTTCACCGACGCGTTGGTGCGGTCATCGGAAGCTGCAATGCGCTCTATCTCTTTTCCCGTCTCCACGTCCCACAGCCTGGCATTATCGTCGTTGGTCGCCGTCAGCACGCGGAGCCCATCCGGAGAAAGAGCTACGGACAGCACCGTACCGATGTAATTATTGATACCAACCCCGGAAAAATGTTGGACTTGCTTGCCCGTTTCCACGTCCCACAGCCAGACGTTACCTTGAATCGTGCCCCAGACCACCCTGCGCCCATCGGCGGAAAACGTGGTGGCGCTCACCACCTCGGAATGGTTCTCGAAGCGCCGCAGCAGTTTGCCTGTCTCCACATCCCACACCGCGGGGCCATCGAAATCTCCCGTGAACAGCTTGCTGCCATCCGGAGACAGGACGGAACGCACCCCGCCGGCAGCCGCGCCGGGTACCAGGAAATGCTTGAGTTCCCGGCCCGTCAGCAGATTCCAAAACTGGATCCTGGTTGCGCCCGGAGCCGGCAATTTTGCTCCTTGCTCGTTGGTTGACACCTGACTCACCGTGGCCACCGTACTGCCATCGGGAGAAGCGAGCCCGAAGATCAGCTTGCCAGCCGGCGGCGAGAACCGCCCCAATTCCTTGCCGGTTGCCACATCCCACAGCTGCACAGCGTTCACTTCATCGACGCTGCTGAAGGTAAGCGCTCTCCTCTGGTCCGATGAGAAGGCCACACGCCTGATCCATGCTTCTCCCTGGAAGGACTGAAGCTCTTCTCCGGTCGCCGCATCCCAGAGCCGTGCAACACCTTCTCTGCCGCCGGTCATTACCGAGCGTCCATCCGGAGAGTAGGCGCAGGCGATCACCTGGCCTGAAGCCACTTGTGCCATCATCCGTGGATGATCCGGCGTTTGCGCACACGCTGCAAATACGCCAGGCACAGTTACCGCCAACACGCAGAACCAAACACACCTTGCCGGAAATCTCATTGCGCCCCCGCTCAGTAAAACATTTTCTGGAAACTACACAAGAGTATACGTGCGGATGGGGGATGGACCCCATCGCGAGGTTACATTCCGGAAACAGAAACTGTCTGTCGCGCTTACTCCGCCGCGCCCGCCTGATTGACAAGCACCTGCTTCGGAGCCGTCACTTCAACCGCTAAACCGTCTACTTTTACCTTCAGGGTTTCGCTCGCAGGCTTGCCGCTGAGGCTAGTGGAAAAGCCCAGCTCGTACTGATTATCCAGACGGCGGGTGAGCTCCTCAAAAAACGGCTGCAGGGAAACCGGGTTGCCCATTCCCGCCCATAAGTTTTTGCCGCCTGTCGCCTCGGTCACTTCAATCAAAAGGCTCTGACCGGTATTTTCACCGTAAGAGGTAAGTGTAGGGCCTTGATTTTGCCAGAAGATCGAGTACACTACCAGGCCCGCGCGAACCGAGTCGTCAATTGCGGCCAGGACATATGGATCATCGAGGTTGAGCTCCGGCTGGTAGTTATCCACGCCATTAGTCACCATCACTACCTCGCGCCGCGCTTCGCGATCACTGGACGGCCAGTGCTTGGCAAGCTCGGAGAGACAGAAGTAGGGGCTGGCGCTCGAGCCCGCCGGCCCACCGGGCAGGTGAAGCGCGCGCAGCACCTCGGCGTGATCCGCGGTCAGAGGACCGGCAAATACTGCACGCCCATTCCGCATATACGCGATTGCGGCTTTCGTGTTCGGCGGCAGGCCGTTGATGAAATGCTCAATGTCACCGAACTGGGATCCCAGGCTGCTAACTCCTGAACTGTCAATCAGCAGCACCAGTTCCAGCCTGGCGTCCGGCCCGCGCAGCGGCGCCCAATGGGTGACCTGGGCGGGTTTTCCATTCACCTTGATGCTCACGTCTTTCTGGGAGACCTCCGTGGGCGCCGCGCCATGCTGTTTGGCGAGAACCGTCACCACTGCCCGTCCCTTACCCCCAGCCTGTTCATTCTGCGAAAACGCCGGCGCCGCCAGCAACAGCGCTCCGGCGGTCATCCAAATCGCCATTTTCCGGTTATTCATGCGAATTCCTCCTTCGAGGTACAATCGCTGCCCACAGTCTAATACTGTTTGCCTCAACTGGGTTAGACGTTCTGGCACCGGGTTTGGCCCTCTCAACATCCCTCCGCCACAGGATTTGTCGCGGATAGAATCACTACCCCATCGCCGCATCGGCTGCCTCTCGGTTCGATTCTTCAAACTACAATTGAAGAGAAATGGCAAACAAGCTGCGAGTAGGGATTCTATTTGGCGGACGGAGCGGGGAGCACGAGGTTTCGCTGCTTTCGGCGGCTTCAATTTTGCAAGCGATTGATCGCACTAAGTTTGACGTGGTGCCGATTGGCATCAACAAGGCCGGGCACTGGCTGACCTCAGGGGCGGCGCAGGGGCTGCTATTGGGAGCCGGGGCCGATGCACCGAGACCGTCGAAACTGCGGGCGGGTGACCCGGCAGCCACGCCGGGAGCGCGTGTGCTGGCTGAGGGACAGCCTGCGCTATTGGCGCCAGAACCGGAAACGGCGCTGGCTCGGGGCGGAACGGCGGCTTTGGATAGCCATGCGGCGCTGGGCGGCCAATCCCTGGACGTGGTCTTTCCCGTGCTCCACGGAACCTTTGGCGAAGATGGAACGATCCAGGGACTTTTCGAGCTGGCAGGGATTGCCTATGTCGGCTCTGGCGTGCTGGGCTCGGCGGCGGGCATGGACAAAGACGTGATGAAACGGCTTTTTGCCCAGGCCCGGCTACCTATTGTCAGGCACGTCACCGTGCTCCGGGCGGAGTGGGAACAGGCGCCGCGCAAGGTCATCGCGCAGGTCGAAGCGGCGCTCCAGTACCCGGTGTTTGTGAAGCCGGCGAACCTGGGCTCGTCGGTGGGCATCTCCAAGGCTCACAACCGTAAGGAGTTGGGGCCGGCATTGGACCTGGCCGCCAAATACGACCGCAAGTTGATCGTGGAGCAGGGTGTGGGCGGCAAAAAGGCCAAGGCGCGGGAGTTCGAGGTTGCTGTGCTGGGCAACGACGACCCTCAGGCGAGCGTGGCCGGCGAGATCGTTCCCTGCAAGGAGTTTTACGATTACGAGGCCAAGTATCTCTCCGAAGGCTCGACAGCGGTGATTCCCGCGCGGTTGAACAAAGTGCAGACAAAGCAGCTTCGGGAGCTGGCCGTGGCGGCTTTTCGAGCCTGTGATCTGGCTGGCCTGGCACGGGTGGATTTCCTGATGGAGCCGGAGGGTAAGCGGCGCATCTTTTTGAACGAAGTGAACACCATGCCCGGTTTTACCAGCATCAGCATGTTCCCAAAGCTGTGGGAGGCCACGGGGCTCAGCTACAAGGAGCTGATCACCCGGCTGATTGAGCTGGCCCTGGAGCGGCAAGCGGAGAAGAACCGGACGGTGTACAGCAGGGACTAGGGACCATGGACTTGACACGCTAGCGAGCAAAGATTGCTTCCTTGACCCCAACGAGTACAAATCGCTCGTTGGGAACTTCGGCAGTGAAGTAGAATAAGGGGTTAGGTCACCCAAAATGTTCCACGTGGAACATATTCATTCTATTGGGTTTGTTACCATGTTTACCACATAATTAACAGCAATATTTTGAAAATATATTTGTTGCATATGGAGTGCCTTTGGGAACAGAGAAACGGACTAGAGACTAGGGAATTGGGAACAGGGAACAGAAACCGCTTGCCGGTGTCTAAAGAGAGAGTGCAGAGCGATAATATTCTTGACTACTTCGATTACTATCCACTGAAAGGAACTTAGACGATGACCCTGCTTGACGCTCCCGCATATAACGAAGCCCGCGAACGCCGCCGCGTTGTGATTCTGTACAGCACGGTGGGGATGCTGTTTGTGCTGTTTGTTGGCTTTTGGCTCGCGGCCGGCCGTCCGGTGGACTGGCCCTGGCATTGGTACTACCATCTGCGGGGAAGAATGACGGTAAACGCGTTCTTCAAGGCTCTTGAAAAGAACGATCATCCCGCGGCTTATGGCATATGGACCCATGACAAGGACTGGCAGAAGCATCCGGAGAAGCACCAAAATTACACATTCGAACGTTTCGAAACAGCCTGGAGCCCGACCAGCCCGGATAACGACTACGGCCCGATTCACAGCCACCGAATTGCCGCAGCGCGCATGATCGGCAACATGCTTCAGACCGGAACCTTTGTCAACGAGCGAAAAAGCAAGGCGGTCAATCTGGACTATGACCCGAAGAACCACACCTTAACTTTTTCGCCGGAAGATGTGCAGTTTTTGGAGGGACCTGGAGGGATTTCGTAGGAACGCCCCTTGCTTTTGCAAGGAAGCGCGAAATAGAAACGCTTTCGAAGTGCAGGCTCCATCTTCATCGCTTCATAGCAATGAAGCTGGAGCCTATCGGCCTTATGCACCGGGGGCCGCGGCCTTCAGCACGGTCAGTTCTGTCAGCGTTTTCTCCAGGCTGGCGGCATCTTCCACATTCAGTGCCTTTTGTTCGGGGGCGATCTTCTTGAGCAGCTCGCAGAGCACTATGCCGGGGGCGAGTTCGATGTAGACTTGAGCCCCTGCGCCAATCATCGTATTCATGCAATCCACCCAGCGCACCGCACCGGTTACCTGGCGGATGAGGCAGTCGCGGACCTCGTTGGCAGTCGTGACCAGGCCGCCGGTTACGTTGGCGGCCACGGGGATGCGGGGATCGGCCAGCGTCAACTCGCCCAGTACCCGCTCCACTTCCTCCTGGGCAGGCTGCATCAGGACGCAATGGAAGGGAGCGCTTACGGGCAGCATCACGGCGCGCCTTGCGCCTCTGGCCTTGGCTATCTCGGAGGCCTTCTCGACCGCCGCCAGAGCGCCGGAGATGACCGTCTGGCCGGCGGAGTTGAAGTTGGCTGGAGAGACCGTAACGCCAGTCTCCCGCGCGGCATCAGCGCAGATCTCGGTCACCTGTTCCGGGCTAAGAGAGAGGATGGCGGCCATGGCTCCCTGGCCGACGGGAAATGCCCGTTGCATAGCCCGTCCGCGCGCCTTGACGGAGCGCACAGCGTCGGCAAAAGAGAATGTCCCGGCGGCCACGTGGGCACTCCACTCACCCAGAGAGTGGCCGGCGGCCAGCGCAGGCTCAATCCCATGCAGGGCCAGCACGCGCATTGTGGCAATGCTCGTGGTGAGAATGGCGGGCTGTGTGTTTTCCGTCAGCCTGAGGTCTTCCGCCGGCCCCTCGAAGATCAACTTCGAAATCGGAAAGCCCAGGGCCTCATCTGCCTCGACGAAGGTATCGCGGGCAACGGGAAAGCGCTCGGCAAGCTCGCGGCCCATGCCAACTGACTGCGAACCTTGCCCCGGAAAAAGAAAGGCTATCTTGATGGCCATGTAACGCTAATTTTACCGGAAGGGGTGGCAAGTCCGCGAGCAATAGCGGAACCAGAGTCAATGTATCCCGATACCACAGCATTCAAGTCGACGCGACCATCAGAAACGGGGTCCCCAGCGACAGATCTTCGTCGCTGGGGAGGAGAGCGCGGCGACCCTGCATGTGACTTAACAGGACACAGTTACTCTGGTTCCGCTCTAGCAACTCAGCGCCGCGGCGCGGCGCTGAGCGAATAGCAGGATTCCTTGCCACTTTGCAGTCAACCAGCGTCTTCTCTGCCTCCGGGTTTCCCGGTTTATCTATCGAAGCGCGGAGAAGGTTCTTCTGAGTGACTTCCCCGAAACGGCGTTAGTTTACGAAACCGTTTACGGACACGAATACGTTGCCGCCCGTGATGGGCATGGACGCAGCCAAACAGGTGTGGTTAACGTTGTCATAACCGTCCTGTGGTGTGAAGACGAGCGGGGTTGGAAACGGAACCACCAGGGTTGAGTTTGGCTGCACCTTGACAACAATAAAAGGGTTTGTGGCCGCCAGAACATTGCCGCTTCCTCCGCAGGTTCCACCACTCAGCAGTCCGGCAAAGATGTTGACTTCGTCGACAGTCGAATCGGAGCTGGTAAGCACGATCTGGGTGACGCCGAGCGTTCCCGTCCCCGGCCCGACGGATTGCGCGCCGGTGCCTGATAGTTGCATGAGGGCAAAGAACGGCGTAGCGGGTACGGCGGTTGTCGTTGGGACTGGGTTTGAATCTGTGTTGGTCACCGTGACCAACGCACTGACCGCGGCCCGCACCTTGTGCGAGGTGACCAGGGTCAGAACAAAGCTGAAACCGAGGATGCTCAGTGTCAGGAGTGCAATTTTACCGATTCGTTTCATTTCGTCCTCCTTAGTGGGGTTAAATCTTGAACTTGAATGGGATGGTTGCAGCCAGCGCAGTTCGCTGCCCGGGGCGATCTGGCAGCGGGAAGCTCTTGCCTTCTACGAGATGGGAACCAGGTGGCCGGAGATATTCACGGTGAACTGGAAGAAGCTGGGCGTGTTGCCGGCAAAGCCGCCCGAGACGTTCAAGGTGTCGGCGTAAATCTTGACGGGCTGCGCAAAATAGACCTGTCCTTCGCCGGGAAGGCTGACTGGGGACGGCGCCAGCTGCAGGTCGAAGGATCCCGAGCCGCCCCCGGTCAGCGTGGTGTTAAAGAAGATGTCGGGTTGAACGGGGCCGCTACCCGAAATCGCGGCGCCGTCGATGGCGACAAAGTCGATCACCAGGCGCTGTCCCGCGGGAATCGTAACCGGCACATCGTCAAAGCCGAGCGTAAAACTGGTTTCGAAGGCATTCTGGGCGTCCATCGACTGGGTGGGCACGGGATTGGCGGCGGTGTTGGAGACCGTCACCAGCGCACTGACCGCGGCACGTACCTTGTGCGAGGTGGCCAGGGTCAATACGAAGCTGACTCCGATGATGCTCAGCGTAATAAGCGCAATTCTACCAATACGTTTCATTTCGTCCTCCTTGTGGGGTTAAATCTTATGGGGTTAAATCTTGAACTTGAATGGGATGGTTGCGGCGAGACGCCGTCGAACCGTCTCGTTGCAAAGGAAAAGCAGCAATCCGAACGCCCAAAGCTCGCCCGGCTCCGGCACGACAGAAGGCGCTTCTGGCGCCGCCGGTGTGGTGATATCGAGCGCCCAGTTGGCAGTGTCATTCGCGCAGGTGATATTGTTGCCGACCGTGTTGCAGGTCTGAAATGCGCCTCCGGTGAAGTCGTAGAATCCGTCGCCCAGTTCGCCGCTGGTTTCAAAGACGGCAGCAGGTATGTAGCCAGCGTCGGAGAGAAGCACTGTATAGGTTCCGGCAGTCAGAGACTCGGCGAGCGTGATGTCGCCGCAGACTGCACCGCCGCCTATATTGACTGTTCCCGCCGGCGGGCAGCCGATGCCGTATGGAAAGCTGGTGAGGCTGTCTGAGGCGCCGTCGATGTATGTCGCGGTGGGGCCGGTGCCCGCGAAGACGCCGACAAATGAATCGAATCCCCCGGCTGGAATCAACTGGCTTGCCGCATTGGTGCCTCCGCCGAAGCCCCAGGTCTGAAGGCCCATGGTTCCGTCCACGGGCATGGTCACCGTGACGGTATAAAAGTCCTCGGGCGAGGCCAAGGTCCCAGTGTAGGAAGTGGTGTCGGCAAAGGCTGCCTGAGCCGCCAGCAAAGCGGCCAGTCCTAAAATGCTTACGCGCATGCTTGATTCCTCCGTCGTTCAGTTTTCAGTTGATTGTTAAATGGCTTAATCGGATGCCACCAGTGGAGGGCCCGTAATGAATTCGCAGAATATGCCAAAATGGACTATTTTAGTCCATATTTCATTTAGTAGCAGATAGTAGAAACGGTGTCAAGGAAATAATTGCCATATTTTCCGGCCGGGGGCGCCGGCTGATTGAGCCAACTTGCCGTTACTCAGTTCCAGCGTTTTTTGTCTTCGGGGTCGTCGTCGATGGGGCGACCGTAGCCGTCAACGTGGATGGAGCGCCCCTGGGAGCGCATATAGACCTCGAACTTGCGGGCGGCGCGGCGGCGCTTCCAGCGGTAGTAGCGATTGCGCAGGGCATACCACATTTCGCTCAATCCCAGCGAAAGGCCGCGACGCGGAGCCAGGAGTAAGTAGAGCAGGCCGGCCAGAGCACCGCCCAGCTGGGCAAAGGCGTACATGCGCTGCTCGCCGAAAAGCAGCGTGGCAAAGGCGACCAGCGCATAGATGGCCACCAGGTAGCGGGCTTTGATGCCGATGGGCAGGGGGAAAAGCATAAACTGCGTGTCGCCGTAAAGCACGCCAATAGCCACCAAAAGGCCAAAAATGCCTCCGAAACAGCCATAAAGCGTAATTGTGCCTGCGGAATAGCCCAGCGCGTGGCTGCACGCGTAAATCGCAATTGCGGCGGCGGCTGTTCCCAGTACGGATGCGGCGTAGAGGCTGGTGACCCATCCCGGCGTGTGATAGCTCTCCAGAAATCCGGCGATGAACCACAGCGAGAGCAGTTCGAAGAGCGTGCCCAGCAGTGTCGGATGGACGAGGCTGTAGGTGAATGGCTGCCAGAACCAGCCGTGCTGCAGGAACGCACTGGGAATAAAGCCGAAACGGTCAAAGAATGGAATTGCCGGGTGCGGAAATGCCAGCTCCGCGAGCTTCAACGCAAAGTAGGCAGCCAGGTTCCAGAGAACCAGGCTGCGGGTAGCGCCTCGGAACTCGGGAAATGCAAACGGAGTGGAACCAAGCCTGGGCATGGTGGTCATTTAAGGGTAAACCGAAAAGCGGGTGATTGTACTAAAAAATGACAGCCGGCTTTAACTCTCTGCATATCATCGCGGTTCTGCCCGCAACACCTCCGCAGACCAGGCGCTCCACTTATCGGCCGGCCTCATGGCGTATTCTTCCTCTTGGGGGTCCCAGAGCCGTTCAGGATTTGGCCTCTTGACCGGAGGCTATTCTTTCTGCAAAATAACGGAGTCGCACACAATTATCCGTCATTCTGGAATACGGAACATTTGAAGAAAGGAGGCCGCCATGGCCAATTGCACTGAATGCGAGAATATTCTAGACATTGAATTGGACGAGGTGGCAGAAGGCGATGTGATCGTCTGCGATGAATGTGGGACCGAGTACGAGGTCGTTGGCGTTGATCCGCTGGAGTTGACGCGGGTGAGCAGTGGCCTGGACGAGGATGATGTGGATTTGCTCGACGAGGAAGAGGAGGAAGAGTGAGGTTGAATCGCACGAGTTTGGCCGCCGGGGCGGCATTTGCCCTTCTGGCGGCAGGTTTGGTTCCCCTGGGATTGCAGGGTGGCCATAACGGATTTGGCATGGGGCCGGTTACGGCCGTGGCGCAGAACCTGGGAAATCGCGTGGTCTTTGGCAACGTGGTAGACGGCAATTCCAACCCGGTGGTTGGCGCCACCGTTTTTTTAAAGGACTTGAAATCGAAAGCTATACGCAGCTTTACAACCGTAGAGAAGGGCCGGTTCCGGTTTGCAGGAGTGAATATGGCCCAGGAACATGAGCTTTGGGCGGAGTTGAACGGCAAAAAATCCGCCGTAAAAACCGTCAGCTCCTGGGATACTCGCAAGGAGTTTGAGGTCGAGCTGAAGCTAAAGTAGAATGATGGGCCGCGGCATTCGTGGAATGCCGTGGCTATTTCACCCGTCCAGCTTTTTCGCCACCAACTCGTTGAGCAGCGCCGGGTTGGCCTGCCCCTTCGTGGCCTTCATTACCTGCCCTACGAAAAAGGCCGCCAGGGTCTTCTTGCCGCAGCGATACTGCTCCACCTGTTTTGGATTTGCGGCGATGACTTCATCAATCAGCGCCTCGATTGCCCCGGTATCGGTGATCTGCTCCGGCTTCTCGCGCTCGTAAACCGTCGCGAAATCCTCGCCCTTTTCAAAGCACACATCGAAGAGCTGTTTGAGCTGTTTGGAGCTGATCTTGCCCTCATCGAGCAGATCGGCAGCCAGCACCACACCCGCCATCGTGACCGGCGACTGCTCCTGCTCCAATCCCTGGGCCTTCAGGCGTCCGCCCAGCTCGCTGAGCAGCAGATTGGCCACGCGGCGCGGGTTGCGCGCGGTCCTGGCCGCGGCTTCAAAGCGGTCGGCATCTTTCTTTGTCGCAGTAAGCGTGGCAGCATCCTTAGGAGTCAGTTCATACTCGGCAATCATGCGTTTACGGCGCGCTTCAGGCAATTCGGGGAGTTTTTTCTTCGTCGCAGCCAGAAATTCGGCCGAAACGATCAGCGGCGGCAGGTCCGGCTCGGGAAAGTAGCGGTAGTCGTGTGCCTGCTCCTTCGACCTCATCGAATAGGTGCGTCCCTCGGCCGCGTTCCACAGCCGGGTCTCCTGCGAGATGTGCCCGCCGGACTCGATAACCTCAATTTGGCGCTCAATCTCGTACTCCAGCGCGGCGCGGATGAAGCGGAAGCTGTTGACGTTCTTGATTTCGACCTTGGCGCCGAATTTTTCCTGTCCCTTGGGGCGCACACTTACATTGGCATCGCAACGAAGCGAACCCTCCTCCATGTTGCAGTCTGAAACGCCGCAGTAGAGCAGGATTTCTTTCAAACGGATAAGGTACTCGAAGGCCTCGTCCGGAGTGCGGATATCGGGATCGGAGACGATCTCGGCCAGCGGCGTGCCACAGCGGTTCAGATCGAGATAGGTGCGCGTGGCGGAATCTGCAAAGCCGTCGTGCAGGCTCTTGCCGGCGTCCTCTTCCATGTGCAGGCGGGTAATGCCGATACGCTTTGTCGTGCCATCCGCGGCCGGTACATCGATCCAACCATGTTCGGCCAGTGGTTTATCGAACTGCGAAATCTGGTAGCCCTTGGGCAGGTCTGGGTAGAAGTAGTTCTTGCGCGCGAAGATGGAGCGCTCTCTCACCTGGCAATTGAGGGCCAGCGAGGCCAGCGTAGCGAAGGCGACAGCCTGGGAATTGAGCACCGGCAATGCCCCCGGCAGCCCCAAGCACACCGGGCAAATGTTGGTGTTGGGCTCCGAGCCGAAATGATTCTGGCAACCGCAGAAGGCCTTAGTGCGGGTGAGCAGTTGCACGTGGACCTCGAGACCGATGACGGGCTCGTACTTGGCCAATACTTGGGGTGAAAGCGCGACGGCAGGCATATGTGAATTTTAGCGTGAATAAACGGTGAGGCTCCGTGACTTTTTGCTCGTCATAGGATCTTCTTCCCAAATGCCGAGCAGGCCAGCTCCACCGCCAGGTCCGCCGTGCGGTTGTGCTCGTCGATTACCGGGTTGACCTCGACGATCTCAAAGCTCAGCAGCCGCCCGTGGTCGGCAATGATCTCCATGGCCAGGTGGGCCTCGCGGTAGGTCGCTCCGCCGCGCACCGGCGTGCCCACTCCCGGCGCGTCCTCGGGATCGATCCAATCCATGTCCATCGAGACATGGTATCCGGCCGTCCCGCCTCCGGCGGCGCGCAGGGCTTCTTCCATCACAGCTCTCATGCCACGCTCGTCAATGTCGCGCATGGTGTACACGGCCACTCCGGCGCGGCGAATATTTTCCCGCTCAGCGGCGTCGATCTCCCGCACCCCAATCAGCGCCGTGTTCTCCGCCGCGATCTTGGGCGCGTAGCCGAAGATCTTGGTCAGCGCCTCTGGCCCCATCCCCAGCAGCGCGGCCAGCGGCATCCCATGCACGTTGCCCGAAGGCGAGGTCTCAGGAGTGTTGATGTCCGAGTGAGCATCGATCCAAACTACTCCGATCTTCTCCCCCTTGTGGCGATAGAACTCCGCTACGCCGGAGACTGACCCAACGGCCAGCGAGTGGTCCCCGCCCAGCACCAGCGGCGTTATTCCCTCCTCCAGGGTCTTCACTACGGCCTCGGCGGTGCGCGTGCAGGTCTGGGCAATCTGTTTCAGATAGTGCGCGTTTTCCTTGCCTGCCGTCTGCGTCTCGGCAATCTCTACGCGAATATTGCCCCCGTCGGTCACCTCGTGACCCAGTGCTTCCAGCCGCGCCTCCAGTCCTGCTACGCGCACCGCCGAAGGCCCCATGTCCACTCCGCGGCGGCTGGCGCCCAGGTCAAGCGGAACGCCGATCACCCGGATGCGCCGGGGAGGCTGCGCCTGCGCGCCGTAATGCGGAAAGGCTGGAGCATGGTCGGTATTTTCAGCGGAATTTGACATATTAACATCTCCCCCATGGGTCATTAAATCAGATTTCCATAAAGTAAGGTGAAAACTCGTTAATAATCCATGTCTTTGGTCACGCTCAGGCTTCCGGCTGTTACCAGCGGCAGTAATTAGTTCGGTGTTTACTGCCGATAAGTACTCGCAGGGCCAGACATCACAACAACGGTGTAATATAACTCCTTCTGATGAAGAGACCGCTTTCCACGTTCGCCATCCTCTTCGCCTACGCATCGATTGCCTGGGCCGCGCCGCCCGCCCCGCTGACCACGCTGCGCGCTGTTCACGCCCTCAGTAATGCCGAGGCCAGTAAGGGGATGCCGGTCGCCTTTGAGGCCACAGTCACTTACTACCGCGGTTATGAGAGCACATTGTTTGTGCAGGACGGCGACGCGGCCATCTATGTTTATTATCCTACCGATCTCCATCTGGTTCCCGGCGACCGCATTCTGGTGCGGGGAAAGACGCTGGGCAGCTTCAATCCTATTGTGATCGGAGAACGGATCACCTTGCTTCGCCACGGCGCCTTGCCGGCGCCGCAGCTGGCCACCTTTGATCAGATGATCCGCGCCGAAACCGATTGCAAGCTGGTTACCGTGCGCGGCGTCGTCCGCGCCGCGGACCTTCTGTTGAGCGCGGTAGCCCCAAAGCGCGCTATCCGCTTCCAGTTGCTGATGGATGGCGGTTACTTTGACGCAAATGTGGACAGCGACGATGAGAGCGCTCTCGAACGCCTGCTGGATGCCGAGGTTGAACTCACCGGCGTGGCCTCAGAGGAATTCGACGGCAAAATGCACGAGACCGGGATTCTGATGCACGTTCAATCGCTATCCGACGTCAAGATCATCGCGCGCGCCCACTCCACTTCATGGGCTCTCCCCATCACTCCCATGGATCAGATTATTACCGTTTCTCATCTTCGCGATTCCACGCCGAGGGTCCGGGTCCATGGAACGATCACCTATTACCAGCCCGGCTCAGCCGTGGTCTTGCAGGACGGCGCAAGGAGCATTTGGATCTCAACCCTGACCCAAATCCCCTTGAGGATCGGTGATGTTGCGGATGCGACGGGCTTTCCCGATGTACACGAGGGCTTTGTCAACCTCGTGCATGGTGAAATTCGGGACACCCTCACGCCTGCTCCCGTCACGCCGCTTCCCTCAACCTGGCAGACGCTCACCCCGCGAGGCTATGACTCTCCCGGCCATCACCTCGACCTGGTTTCCATCGAAGGCCAGGTAGTAACCGAGGTCAGGGAGGCTTCACAAGATGAGTTGGTGCTGGCCGCTGACGGCAAACAGTTTTCCGCCATCTTGCGCCACCCGAACGGCCCGCTTACGGCCGCCAGGGAAATTCCTGTGGGCACCAGGGTCCGGGTCACCGGCATCTGCGTCCTGGAACTCTCCAACCCATTCATCGCCCAGGTGCCCTTCAATATTCTGCTGCGCTCCAACGACGATATTACGGTCGTCGCCAAGCCGTCCCTGCTGAACGTTCGCAATCTGACCATAGTGGTCTGCGCTCTGATTCTGATTGTTTTTGCCGTTATTGCCAGGGGATGGGCTCTGGAGCATAATGTGCGCCGTCAAACGTCTGCATTAGCCCAACTAGAACAGCGGCGCGGCCGCATCCTCGAAGACATCAACGGCTCCCGTCCCCTGGCCGAGATTCTCGAAGAGATCACGGAATTGGTCTCTTTCAAGCTCCAGGGCGCTCCCTGCTGGTGCGAAGTAACCGATGGCGCCCGGTTGGGAAAGTGCCCGCCGCAACTTGCAACTCGGCGCGTAGCCCAGGAAAAGATTCCCGCCCGTTCCGGACCGCCGCTCGGCGCTATTTATGCCGCATTCGACTCGACTAATAAACCCTCCACCACTGAGTCGGAAGCCCTTTCCATGGCGGCTGGTCTTGCCACGCTGGCCATCGAGACACGCCGGCTTTACTCCGACCTGCTCCATCGCTCGGAATTCGACCAGCTTACCGACATCCACAACCGCTTTTCCCTGGAAAAACTGCTGGACGCCCAGATCGACGCAGCGCGTTTCGAGGCGACAATCTTCGGATTGATCTACATCGACCTCGACAACTTCAAACTGGTGAACGATTCTCATGGGCATCAGGCTGGCGACCAGTATCTGCAGCAGGTAGCCCTGCGCCTGAAACGCCAACTGCGCCCCCACGATAAGCTGGCCAGGCTGGGCGGCGATGAATTCGCCGCTTTGGTCCCCTTGGTGCGCAGCCGCGCTGAAGTCGAGGAGATTGCGCAGCGCCTGGAGCGCTGCTTTGACGAGCCATTTGCCGTGGAAGGGCTGGCATTAACGGGTTCGGCGAGCGTGGGCATCGCCCTTTATCCCGAAGACGGCGCAACCAGAGATGAACTTCTCAACGTCGCGGATGCCGCCATGTATATAGCCAAGAATGCCAAACACTCAAATGAAAAGAATCTGTCTTCAGATCCGCATTTCTGAATCTCCGTTAGGCTCCTCGCAAAACAAAGGCCCGGCTTGCACCGGGCCTGTTGCTCAATGATTATTATGGACGCTCGAACCTCGCGCGTATTCTGCCGAAGGACGTTAGTCCCACCGCAGGTGGTTACTCTGCCGCCATCTCCTCGGCCTCGCCCTCCTGGCGCATCAATTCCAGCTCGCGCTCGGCGGCTTCTATCTCTGCCGTAACCTCCTGCTGCACGCGGGCCGCCGCTTCCTCCAGCTCCGGTGAGAGCTGGACGTTGCGATAGTACTCCAGGCCCGTGCCGGCGGGAATCAGCCGTCCGACGATCACGTTCTCCTTCAGCCCGCGCAAATTGTCAATTGCGCCGTTGATGCTGGCCTCGGTAAGCACGCGCGTCGTCTCCTGGAAGCTGGCCGCGGAGATAAAGCTCTCGGTCGACAGAGACGCCTTGGTAATGCCCAGCAGCAGCGGTCGCCCGGTCGCCGGACGGCCTCCGTTGGCCAGCACCCGCTCGTTTTCCTCTCGGAAGCGGAAGCGGTCTACCTGCTGCTCCAGCAGGAAGTTGCTTTCGCCCACATCGTCGATCCGCACCCAGCGCAGCATCTGCCGCACGATCACTTCGATGTGCTTGTCGCTGATGGCCACGCCCTGCAGCCGGTAAACTTCCTGAATTTCGTTTACCAGGTAAGACTGCAGCGCCTTCTCGCCCAGCACATCCAGAATGTCGTGCGGATTCAGCGGGCCGTCCATCAGCGGATCGCCCGCACCCAGCCGCTCGCCTTCCTGTACGTTTACGTGGATGCCGCGCGGCACCAGGTACTCCTTCTCGTCGCCGTTGTCCGCGGTCACATAGATCTTGCGCTGTCCCTTGGTAATCTCGCCGAAGCGCACCACGCCGTCGATCTCGCTGATGATAGCCGTCTCGCGCGGCTTGCGTGCTTCAAACAGCTCCACCACGCGAGGCAAGCCGCCGGTGATGTCCTTGGTGCGCGTACTCTCCTTGGGAATCTTCGCCAGCACATCGCCCGGTCCCACATCTTCGCCATCCTGCACCATGAGGTGAGCGCCGCGCGGCAACAAGTACCGCTTGTGGCCTTTGGAGTTCTTCACCACAAAGGCCGGCTGCCGCTTTTCATCAGGAGAGTCGGCCACCACCAGGCGGGAGAGGCCGGTCACTTCGTCCACCTCTTCGTTCAGCGTGATGCCTTCCTGCAAGTCCTTGAACTGCACCGCGCCGCCAATCTCGGTCAGAATGGCGTAGGTGTACGGGTCCCACTCGGCCAGCAACTGGCCCAGCTTGACCTGCTCGCCGTCCTTCACCTTAAGGCGCGCGCCGTAGACCACCTGATAGCGCTCCTTTTCGCGGCCGCGCTCGTCCTGAATGGCGATCGAACCGTTGCGGTTCATGGCCACCAGCGTGCCGTCCCTGCTCTCTACATAATTCAGATTGATAAAACGCACCATGCCGTTGTTCTTGGCGTCCAGGCGCGACTTGTCCTGCACGCGGCTGGCAGTGCCGCCCACGTGGAAAGTACGCATGGTGAGCTGCGTGCCGGGCTCGCCGATAGATTGCGCCGCGATTACTCCCACCGTCTCGCCCAACTCCACCATGCGTCCTGTACCCAGGTTGCGTCCGTAGCACAGCGCGCAGACGCCGCGGCGCGATTCGCATGTCAGCACCGAGCGGATCTTCACCTTCTCCACGCCCGCGCCCTGGATTGCCGAGGCGATATCCTCGTCAATCGGCTGATTCACATCCACTATCACGTTGCCGTCGTAGTCCTTGATCCGCTCCAGCGAAACGCGGCCGATGACGCGGTCCCTCAACTCCTCGATAATTTCGCCTGACTCGACGATTGAGCCCACGTAAATCCCTTCGACCGTGCCGCAGTCGTACTCCGTCACAATCACGTCCTGGGCCACATCCACCAGACGCCGCGTCAGGTAACCCGAATCGGCCGTCTTCAGCGCCGTATCCGCCAGCCCCTTGCGCGCGCCGTGCGTGGAGATGAAGTACTCCAGCACTGTCAGTCCCTCGCGGAAGTTCGCCGTGATGGGCGTCTCAATCACCTCGCCGGAAGGCTTGGCCATCAGCCCGCGCATTCCCGAAAGCTGCCGAATCTGCTGCTTCGATCCGCGCGCGCCCGAGTCGGCCATGATGTAGATCGGGTTCATGGCTCCCTCTTCGTCCGCCTTCTTCATGTTGTCGAACATCTCGTCGGCCACCTCTTCGGTCACCGCCGACCACATCTGGATCACCTTATTGGAGCGTTCTCCGTTGGTGATGGCGCCGTCCATATACTGCTTCTGGACCTCGACCACCTTCAGGTCGGCATCGCGCACCACTGAGTATTTTCTTTCCGGAATCACCATGTCATCCAGGCCTACGGAAAGCCCGGAGCGCGTGGCGTACTGGAAGCCCAGGTCCTTGATGTGGTCCAGCATCCCCACCGTCACTTCCAGGCCCAGGTTCTGGTTGCAATAGTTCACCAGTTGCCCGATACCCTTCTTCTTCAGCAGGCCGTTGATGTACGGCATCCCCTCCGGCAGCGCGTCGTTCAGAATCACGCGGCCCACGGTGGTAGAGATGTACTGGCTCTTGAATTCCACCGGCTCGATGTGTGTAAGGTCCTGGTCGTCATAGGCCGTAGTCAGGTCCATCACCCTGCCCGTGTAGCGCAGCCGGATGGGCGAAAGCGTCTCCACTTCCCTGGCTTCCAGCGCCATCAGAACCTCTTCCGTGTTGGCGAAGACCCGGCCCTCGCCACGCGCGTTCTTCTTGGCCTTGGTCAGGTAGTAGAGGCCCAGCACCATGTCCTGCGAGGGCACGGTAATCGGCTGGCCCGAGGCTGGCGAAAGAATGTTGTGCGTGGCCAGCATCAGCACGCTGGCTTCAATCTGTGCCTCCGGTGACAACGGTATATGCACTGCCATCTGATCGCCGTCGAAGTCGGCGTTGAAGGCCGTGCACACCAGCGGATGAATCTTGATTGCCTTGCCTTCCACCAGCACCGGCTCAAAAGCCTGAATGCCCAGCCGATGCAGCGTCGGCGCGCGGTTCAACAGCACCGGGTGGTCCTTGATGACCTCTTCAAGAATGTCCCACACCACCGATTCCTGCATCTCCACCATCTCCTTGGCCTGCTTGATGGTGGTGCAGTGGCCCGTCTGTTCCAGGCGATGATAGATGAAAGGCTTGAAGAGCTCCAGCGCCATCTTCTTGGGCAATCCACACTGATGCAGCTTCAGCTCCGGGCCCACCACGATTACCGAGCGACCTGAGTAGTCCACGCGCTTGCCCAGCAGATTCTGCCGGAAGCGTCCCTGCTTGCCCTTCAGCGTGTCGGAGAGCGACTTCAGCGGGCGGTTGTTGGCGCCGCGCAGCACGCGTCCGCGGCGGCCATTGTCGAACAGCGCGTCTACCGCCTCCTGCAACATGCGCTTCTCGTTGCGCACAATCACTTCCGGCGCATGCAGGTCCATCAGCTTCTTCAACCGGTTGTTGCGGTTGATCACGCGGCGATAGAGGTCATTCAAATCGGAGGTGGCAAAGCGGCCGCCATCCAGCGGCACCAGCGGGCGCAGCTCCGGAGGAATCACCGGCAGCACGTCCAGAATCATCCAGTGCGGCTTGTTGTCGCTCTTGCGGAAGGCCTCCACCACCTTCAGGCGCTTGGCATACTTCAGCTTCTTCTGCGCTGACGTCTCCGTCTTCATTCTTTCGCGCAGTTCTATGCCCAGCTCGTCAATGCTGACTCGCTTGAGCAGTTCCTTAATGGCCTCGGCGCCCATCATCGCCTTAAATCCCGAGGGACGGAACTTAGCATCCAGGTCGCGGTATCTGGCTTCGTCTTTGATAATCTCGCGTTCCTTAACCTCCGACGCGTCGCCGGTATCGACTACCACGTAGGCCTCGAAGTAGAGAATCGCTTCCAGATCGCGAAGTGAAATGTCCAGCAGGTGCCCGATGCGCGAAGGAAGCCCCTTGAAGAACCAGACATGAGAACAAGGAGACGCCAGCTCGATGTGGCCCATCCGCTCGCGCCGCACCTTGCTCACCGTCACCTCAACGCCGCATTTGTCGCATATCACGCCGCGGTGCTTCATGCGCTTGTACTTGCCGCACAGGCACTCCCAGTCCGTCACCGGCCCGAAGATGCGCGCGCAGAACAGACCGTCGCGCTCCGGCTTGAAGGTGCGGTAATTGATCGTCTCCGGCTTGGTGACCTCGCCATGCGACCAGCTGCGGATCTTCTCCGGCGATGCCAGCATGATGCGGATTGCGTCAAAATCTGTGATGGGACCTGAAAGCTCAAATGGGTTCGAACGGAACAAGGCAACCCTCCTTGGCGGGCCTCATCGGCGCCTGCCGCGGCTTTTCCCGGGATTCTTTATGGATCCTTCCTTCCCGGGAAGCGGCGTTTACCGCTTTCAAGAAGGATCCGAATATCAATCTTCGGGTGCCCCACCTTCGCCGCGTATTTTGCGTCTAAGGTGGGATACCACGAAACTTAATCGGCCACTGCCGCCACTTCCGGCGTGGGCAATTTCTTGACTAGATCCGCGCGCTTGATCAACTCCACGTCCAGGCAAAGCGACTGCAACTCGCGAATGAGCACGTTGAACGACTCCGGAACGCCCGGCTCGATAGCCGCCTCGCCCTTCACGATGGCCTCATAGATCTTGGTCCGGCCATAGACGTCGTCCGACTTCGCGGTCAGCAATTCCTGCAGGATGTAAGCCGCGCCATAAGCCTCCAGCGCCCACACTTCCATCTCGCCAAATCTCTGCCCGCCAAACTGCGCCTTGCCGCCCAACGGCTGTTGCGTAATAAGCGAGTACGGCCCGATCGACCGCGCGTGAATCTTGTCGTCCACCAGGTGCGACAGTTTCAGCATGTAGATGTAGCCCACCGTCACCGGCTGCTCGAACTGCTCGCCCGTCAACCCGTCATAGAGAACCGTTTTGCCCGATGAAGGCAAACCGGCCGAGGCCAGCAGTGTCTTGATCTCGCCCTCGCGCGCTCCGTCAAAGACCGCCGTCCCGAACCAGATGCCGTGTTCCATGCCTGCGCCCACGCGAACCAGCATCTCATCGTCCAGTTCCAGCAATTGGCGCAGCGCCGCGGTTCCGGCAAATTCCTTCTTCATCAGCTCGCGCGTGTAGTTGGCGTCGCTGTTGGCGCGAATCAGATCGGCAATCTTCTTGCCCAGCACATGCGCGGCCCAGCCAAGATGCGTCTCCAGAATCTGGCCCACGTTCATGCGCGAAGGCACGCCCAGCGGATTGAGAATGATCTCCACCGGCGTTCCATCGGGCAGATACGGCATGTCTTCCTCAGGAAGAATGCGCGCGATTACGCCCTTGTTGCCGTGCCGGCCGGCCATCTTGTCGCCCACCGAGAGCTTGCGCTTCATGGCCACATAAACTTTCACCAGTTTGATCACGCCCGGAGGCAGCTCATCGCCCTTCTGCAGCTTGATCACCTTCTCATTGGTGATCTTGCGTAGCACTTCGATCTGCCGCGAGGTCATCTCCTCGATCTCGTCGATCTGCTCATTGACCCGCGGATCCTTGTCGGCGTAGCGAATGCGCTTCAGATTCTTGGTCGAAATGCGCTCGATCGTTTCGCGATCCAGAATCGCTCCCTTGGTCAGCAGGCGCTTGTTGGTCCGCTCGTCATGCAGATCTGCCAGCACTTCTTTGCTGCCCAGGATTGCGTCCAGGCGTTTCAGACGCTCGTCGGTCAGAATGCGGATCTCGTCGCCCAGGTTCTTTTCCAACTTGGAAACGTACTCGGCCTCGATCTGCCTCGCCCTCTCGTCCTTGTCCTGGCCCTTGCGGCTGAAGATGCGCACATCGACAATCGTGCCCTCAATGCCCGGAGGACAGGTTAGCGACGCGTCGCGCACATCGCCTGCCTTCTCGCCGAAGATGGCGCGGAGCAGCTTTTCCTCTGGAGTGAGTTGCGTCTCGCCCTTTGGCGTCACCTTTCCCACCAGGATGTCGCCATGCTTGATTTGCGCGCCAATGCGGATTACGCCGCTTTCATCCAGGTCGCGCAGTGCATGTTCGCTAACGTTGGGAATATCACGCGTGATCTCCTCCGGACCCAGCTTGGTGTCACGCGCCTCGATCTCGAACTCCTCGATGTGCACTGAGGTGTAATAGTCGTCCCGCACCAGCTTTTCGCTGATCAGAATCGCGTCCTCGAAGTTGTAACCGCGCCAGGGCATGAAGCCCACCAGCACGTTGCGTCCCAGCGCTAACTCGCCGCGCTCAGTGCACGGGCCGTCGGCAATCACCTGCCCCTTCACCACGCGATCACCTTCGCGGACAACCGGCTTTTGATTGATGCAGGTGTTCTGGTTCGAGCGCTTGAATTTGATCAGCGTATAGATGTCCGAACCCACCTCGCGCGAAAGCTGCGTGGGATGATGCTCGCCCTCCACGCGCACGATGATGCGCTGCGAGTCCACCGAATCAACAATACCGTTGCGCTTGGCCAGAATCACGGCGCCTGAATCGCGCGCCGTTACGCCTTCCATCCCCGTGCCCACCAGCGGAGCCTCGGCCGCCAGCAGCGGCACGCTCTGGCGCTGCATGTTGGCGCCCATCAGCGCGCGGTTGGCGTCATCGTGCTCCAAAAACGGCACCAGCGATGCGGCCACCGAGACAAGCTGCTTTGGCGAGACGTCGATGTAGTCCACCTCGGCGCGGTTCACCAGCACAAAGTTCCCCATGCGGCGCGCGTTCACCAGGTCTTCGGTGATCTGCCCCTCTTCGTTGAACTCGATGTTGGCCTGCGCAATGGTATGCCGGTCCTCTTCCCATGCCGAGAGATAGAAGCTGTACGGAATATGCTCGATCTGCCGCTTACCCGACTTCTTCAGCCCCGCATTCAGCCGCGCAGCCTCTTCCTTCTCGATGTGGTCGCCCACCCTCAGGCCGCTGTCGCCGGCGTTGACAATCTCCACGAAATCCAGAATCCGCGAATCCTTCACCTTGCGATAGGGCGACTCGATAAACCCGTACTCATTGATGCGCGCAAAACAGCTCAGCGAGCTGATCAGGCCGATGTTCGGGCCTTCCGGCGTCTCGATGGGGCAGATGCGCCCGTAGTGCGTCGGATGCACGTCGCGCACCTCGAAGCCCGCCCGCTCGCGGCTCAGTCCGCCCGGTCCCAGCGCCGAAAGGCGGCGCTTGTGCGTAATCTCCGACAGCGGATTGGTCTGGTCCATGAACTGCGAAAGCTGCGACGAGCCGAAAAATTCGCGAATCGCCGCCATCACCGGCTTGGCGTTGATCAGGTCGTGCGGCATGGCCGTCGTAAGCTCCTGATAGACGCTCATCTTTTCCTTGATGGCCCGCTCCATGCGCACCAGACCGATGCGGAACTGATTCTCCATCAGCTCGCCCACGGCCCTCACGCGGCGGTTGCCCAGGTGATCGATGTCGTCCACCATGCCTATGTTCTTGCGCAGCTTCAACAGGTAGCGGATGGTCGCGTAGAAGTCCTCCGGCGTCAGCGTGCGGTTGTTCAGCTTGGTGGCGTCCTGGTTTTCATACAGCTTGATGTTGAACTTCAAACGGCCCACGCGCGAAAAATCGTATTTGCGGGGATCGAAGAACATGCCTTCAAACAGCGCTGTCGCCGTATCCAGCGTGGGCGGGTCGCCCGGACGCAGCTTGCGGTAGATCTCGATGAGCGCCTCTTCCGGCTTGTGGATGGTATCGCGCTTGAGCGTGTTGGCAATGATATTGCCCGCGTCGTCGCGCTCCGGGAAAAACACCTCGAAGACCGTTGCGCCGCTGGAAAGGATTTTGTGCAGCCTGTCCGCCGTCAGCTCGACGTTGGCCTCCACCACCACTTCGCCGGTATTCAGATCCACCACGTCAGCTGCGGTGTGAGCCCCATCCAACTCGGCCGCCTCTACCTCGACACGTTCGATGGCCGCTGCGCGCAGCGCCTTGAGTGAGTGCGGCGTAATCTTGCGCCCGGAGTGCGCAAGTTCCTCGCCGTTATACATGATCGAGTGTGCCGGCTTGGCTCCCACCAGGTGGGTGTTGGCGTGTGCGTCCTCGGGCACCGCCCAGTGCAGTTTGCCCTCGGCAATGTGTACCCGGTCCACCGTATAAAAAGTCTTCAGAATATCTTCGTCCGAGCGCAACCCCAGCGCGCGCAGGAAGATCGTTCCCAGGAATTTGCGCTTACGGTCGATGCGCACATAGAGTGTGTTCTTCTGGTCGTATTCGAATTCCACCCACGAGCCGCGATAGGGAATGATCTTGCCCAGAAAATAGGTGCGATTGTTAGCCGTCTCAAAAAACACGCCCGGCGAGCGATGCAACTGCGACACGATTACCCGCTCCGTGCCGTTCACGATAAACGTCCCGTTCGGCGTCATCAGCGGAATGTCGCCGAAAAACACCTCCTGCTCTTTGATGTCGCGAATCGTCTTGTTGCCTGTCTCCGCGTCCTTCTCATAAATCGTCAACCGCACCGTCACCTTCAACGGCGCCGAGAAGGTCATCCCCCGCTCCTCGCACTCCTGCTGGTCATATTTCAGTTGCAGGCTCACCGGGTCGCCGCACTTGTTGCAGAAGTCAGGCGAATTCTTGTTGTAGGTGCCGCACTTCTGGCAAAGCACGTCCCCGGGATGAAACGGATCTGTAATCACCATCGACCCGCAATGCACGCAGGCCGTCCTCAGGTGATGGAGCCCCTTCAGGTGGCCGCACTTGCACTCCCAGTTGCCAATCGAATAATCCACAAAGTCCAGCTGAGAGATCCCGCGAAAGTCGGTGATCGGAAATACCGACACAAACACCGACTGCAAGCCGGAGTCATCGCGCTCGTTGGGCAGCTTGTCCATCTGCAGAAACCGCTCATATGAGCGACGCTGCACTTCAATCAGGTTCGGTATCTGTGTTGCGGTGGGAATCTTTGAAAAATCGAGTCGGCTGCGAATCGCGCGCTTCTCGTTCGGCATGCTTCACTCCTGAGCCTCGTCGCTCCGGCGCCGCTGCTGGGCCGGGCCCGCGCCTGAGTCTCGTTGGCGCCCGCTGATAACGGTTTACGGTAAGTAAGTCGAATAAATGGACTGGCACGCTGCTAGTTTCCAGTCCCCGCCCCTGCAAGCCCCTCCAGAAACAACTTGCAGCCAGGCCGCAAACACACTGGGAAATTCCCAGGGCTATGCACGTCCCATGAGAAGCCGGTCAAAAGCGCATTATGGGCATTGCCGCACATCCGGCAAGTGCGCAAAAAAGCGCACGATCGAGGAAATGAAGCAACCGTGAATCCTGTTTACAATTCTGGTGCGCCCCGTGCAGATTTACCTTCAAATTCATCCTCTGCCTAAGCCGAAATACACGAAAAGCCCGCAAGGCACAATGCCTCGCGAGCGCGGCTCATCGCCTGTGCCCCCATCCGAATTCTCTTGTTTTGCTCTCGCCGATCCCAAAGCTCGCTTCTGCCGCTCGCTCGCCAGTCGCTCACAACGTCAACGGATTCCCTGTCTGATCCAGAGTAAACCGCTGACTCTAAGGCACTTAACTCCACGCGATCCTCGCCGCCGTGGGCTTGGCTCTGCCCCGGCCTGCGGACGCTTGCGTGCCCATCCTCAACCCTCAATACGCGCCAACCAAACCAGCCTCATTCCCTAGAAAAAACGGAATAATCCGAAAAGACGCGCATCGCTTATTGTAGCGCGTCCCGGCCAGCCCTGCAAGCTACCCGGCCGCGAGGCCAGGCAGCCTGATTGAGCCTACTTGACCTCGATGGTCGCGATGCCTTCGAACTTCTTCCGGATCGCTTCAGCCTCGTCCTTGGTCGCGTTTTCCTTCAACGGCTTGGGCGCTCCATCCACCAGGTCCTTGGCTTCCTTCAGACCGAGCGACGTAATTTCGCGCACTGCCTTGATGGTGCTGATCTTGTTCGCGCCAGCGTCCTTCAGAATCACCTGGAACTCCGTCTGCTCTTCAGCCGCTGGAGCCGCCGCTCCGCCACCGGCCGCAACCGCCACCGGAGCCGCCGCTGCCGCCGAAACCCCTAGCCGCTCTTCCAGCTTCTTCACCAGAGCCGAGGCTTCCAGTAGGCTTAGCGACACTATTTGTTCTTCCAACTTTTCCAGATCCGCCATTTTCTTCTCCATTCAAAACCGAATTGTTGTTCCCGGCCGCAAACCCAGATTGGAAGTTTCCGATGCGCCAGACCCGCGCCCTTCCCGCCTGCTTCCCAGCCAAAACTCTTAAAAGCCAGCTTTACGCCGCACTGACAAACTTTTCCTTCTCCACGCCCTGGCCCAGAACCACTGCCACGTCGCGTCCCGCCGCGTTGATCACCGTCGCCAGACGCTGCGCCGGCGCATTAATCAGGTACAGCAGCTTCGAGAACAGCTCATTCTTGCCCGGCATCGTCGCCAGAGCCTTGATCTCGGCCACCGTTAGCAGCTTGCCATCCACGATGCCCAGCTTGAATTGAAACTCCGCATTGTCGCTCGCCCACTTGGCAAACACTTTGGCCAGTGCCACCGGGTCGCCCTTGGTGAACGCTACCGAGTTCACGCCCTTAAGCCCTTTGAGCGCAGCCTCCACGGGAGTTCCCTTGCCGGATACAGCCGCCAACGTGTTCTTCACTACGCGATACTTGCCGCCCGCCTCGCGGATGACTTTGCGCAGCTGATAATCCTTGGCTACCGTCAACTTGGAAAAGGTGCCGATAATCGCCGTCGTCGAGCTCTCCAGCTCACGTGCCAGCGCCTGGACCTTCTCCGTCTTCTTCGCCCTTGTAATTGCCATCGTCCTGCTCCCTCAGCCAGTCGCGCGCGAAAAATCCACAACGCTCCATGCTCAACTACTGTCTCTAGAATCCCAAGCCGGCCTTGGAAATAGCTTTAAACTTTCCGGCCGGTCTAAAACTGTTAGCTGATAGCTGTTAGCTGTCGGCTCCTTTAGTGCTTTCCCGCCGCGTCCGCAACCGCCGAATCCAGCGGCACTCCGGGGCCCATCGTCGAGCTCAGCGTTGTGCTCTTGATGTACTTGCCCTTGGCAGCCGAGGGCTTGGCGCGCACAATCGCGGTAATCACCGTGGTCGCGTTGTCCACCAGCTTCTGCGGCTCAAAACTCAACTTGCCCACCGGCACGTGCACCAGGCTGGTCTTGTCAGCGCGAAACTCCACCTTGCCGGCCTTGATCTCTTTCACCGCCGCGCCCACGTCCATGGTCACGGTTCCGGTCTTGGGATTGGGCATCAGCCCCTTGGGGCCCAGCACCTTGCCCAGCCGCCCCACCACCTTCATCATGTCCGGCGTGGCGATCAGCGCATCGAAGGCGGTCCAGTTTTCTTTCTGGATCTTCTCCACCATCTCCTCGCCGCCCACAAAGTCCGCCCCGGCATCCTTGGCTTCCTTTTGGCGGTCGCCGGCGGCAATCACCGCCACCGTCTTGGTCTTGCCCAGCCCATGCGGCAACACCACCGTCCCGCGGACCATCTGATCTGCGTGGCGCGTGTCCACGCCCAATCTCATGGTCAGGTCGACGGTCTCGTCAAACTTGGCGTACTTTACCTGTTTCAGCAGGTTGACCGCCTCAGGCAGCGGATACACGGGCTTCACGATAGCCGCGCGCGCCTTCGTAATATTTTTGCTGGATTTAGCCATTCATCCCTCGTCTCCCACCGCCTCTGCCAGCCCGCCTGTTGCGGGAGCCTGCCGCTGACCTGCGGGCAACGCTATTTCGGTTGCCCCGCTTTGCCAGCCCTCGAATCAGGCCCAGAAACCGTGGTGCTATTGACGGCCCAGGGATCTCCCTGGACAGTTATTAGAATCATAACGAAACGGCCCGGGAATTGCAAATAGACCTATCTTCGCATCACGCAGCGCGCGGCGTTAGCTTGATTCCCAGCGCCTTCATCACACCGAGAAAGGTCGATAGCCTTGGATCGCCGGTGGGCGAGAGAGCTTTATAAAGCGCCTCGCGGGTGACGCCCGCCTTGCCGGCAAGCTGCGTCATTCCCATGGCGCGCGCCACATCACCCAGAGCCGCCGCGATCAAGGCCGGATCGCCGTCCTCAAAGGCCGCTTCGAGATATTCCGCAATGGCCTTCGGGTTATCGAGATACTCGGCTGCATCCCACAATGTCGTTTTAAGCGCCATTTGTCCACTCCTTTGCCAGCTTCTTTGCCTTGGCTATATCGGCTGATTGCGTCTTCTTGCTGCCACCGGCGAGCAGCAGAACCAGCACGCTTCCGCGTTGCTGAAGGTAGACCCTGTAACCCGGTCCATAGTCGATCCGTAGTTCGCTGACGCCATTGCCGACGGGCTTTATGTCTCCGAAGTTGCCCAGCGACAGGCGACGAATCCGAATCAGGATGCGAGACCGCGCCTTCCCGTCGCGTAATTTGCGAAGCCAGTCGAAAAAGACGCCGGTCTGACGAACCTCAATCACCTGTTAACTATAATTCACAACCGCGGTTTTTTCAAGTGCAGGGCAGGCAGAAACCACAACGCCGCCCTTGTGATAATCTGAAAAACCTACCACTTCGAGGCACATTTCGCGATGTCTTCCTCTGCTTCCGCTTCGCCGCTCGCCCCCCTGCACATGATCGACCTGATCCGCAAAAAGCGCGACGGTGGCGCGCTGGACGCCCGCGAAATCGGCTTTCTTGTCACCGGCGCGGCCAACGAATCGATCCCCAACGAGCAGCTCGCCGCCTGGCTGATGGCCGCATGGATACGTGGGCTCTCGCTCGACGAAGCACGCGTGCTGACTCTGGCCATGCGCGACTCCGGTGAAAAGTTCTCGCCCGCGCGCCTCGGCAAAACCGCCGTCGACAAGCACTCCACCGGCGGCGTGGGCGACAAGACCAGCTTCCTCATCGCGCCCCTGGCCGCGGCCTGCGGTGTAGCCGTGCCCATGATCAGCGGCCGCTCGCTGGGCCACACCGGCGGCACTCTCGACAAACTGGAAGCCATCCCCGGCTTCCGCACCGCCCTCTCGCTCAAGGAATTTGAAGCAGTGCTGATGAAGTGCGGCGCCTCCATCATCAGCCAGACCAAATCGCTGGTCCCTGCCGACCGCGTCCTCTATTCTCTGCGCGACCGCACCGGCACCGTTGAAAGCCCGGGGCTCATCTGCGCCTCCATCTTGAGTAAAAAATTGGCCGCCGGCCTCGACGCCCTGGTTCTCGACGTAAAAACCGGCTCCGGCGCATTCCTGCGCAAACCGGAGGATTCCGCCTACCTCGCCGCTCTAATGGTAGCCACCGCCGAAGCCGCCGGAACCCGCACCGTGGCTCTCATGACCGACATGAACCAGCCGCTTGGCCACAGCGCCGGCAACTGGATCGAAGTGGTCGAGTCGGTCGAACTGTTGCGCGGCCATCGCCCTACCCACAGTGAGGACCTGCGCGAGCTGTCGCTGATTCTGGCCGGATGGATGATCCATCTCGGCGGTCAGGCCGCCACTCCGGAAGCTGGCTACGCCCGCGCAGAAAAAGCTCTCGCCGACGGCTCCGCCCTGCGCGCCTTCTTTGCCATGGTCGAGGCGCAAGGCGGCGACATTTCGGTCTTTGATAATCCCAACTTCCACTCACCCGGCGCAACCAAGGTGGTCCCGGTATGGGAGAGCGGCTTCATCTCCACCATGGACACCACCGCCCTCGGTTGGGCCGTGCAGCGTACCGGCGCGGGCCGCGAGAAAGCTGGAGAGTCGGTCGATCCCCACGCTGGCATCGACTTCCATGCCCGCCTTGGCGCGCACCTCGATAAAGGCCAGCCGCTGGCCACACTCTATGCCACCAGCCCCGCGCTTTTAGCCGAGCCGGAGGCCATTCTCAAGCAGGCCATTCACTTCTCCAAGACTCCCCCGCAGAAAGCGCCTTTGGTCAGCCGCATCTTTACCCGCGAATCGGCTGAAGCGTATTTGAAAGACAGCCGTTAGCTTTTAGCTATTAGCTTTTAGCTGTTAGCCTTGGGAGGGACAATGCAAATGCCACCAGCTCGTGAGCTAAAAGCTAAGAGCTAACAGCTAATAGCCGTTTTAAGGAGTGACTGCTGTGGAACGATACACCGGAGTGCTGGGCATTCTCGCCGTCCTTCTGACGGCCTACTTGTTCTCCACCGACCGCAAGCGCATTCGCTGGCGCACCATAGCCTGGGGTCTCGGCCTGCAACTTACCTTCGCCTTCCTGGTGCTGCGCTTCGACTACGGACAGCGCGCCATGACCTGGGCCGGTAGCGTAGTCAACTCCATGCTCGCCTGCACCTTCGCAGGCACTAAGATGCTCTTTGGCCAGTTAGGCCTACCCAACTCCGGAGCCTACGGCAATCTGCTGCCGCCCAACGCCGGCGCCATCTTCGCCTTCCAGGTCTTGCCCACCATCATCTTCATCTCCGCCTTCTTCGCTTTGCTCTACCACATCGGCGTAATGCAACTTGTCATCCGCGGCTTTGCCTGGGTCATGCTCAAGACCATGCGCATCTCCGGCGCGGAAAGCCTCAACGTGGCCGCCTCCGTCTTCATGGGACAAACCGAGGCCCCGCTCACTATCCGCCCGTTCCTCGCCAAGGCCACGCGCAGCGAGCTGATGACCATCATGACCAGCGGCATGGCCCACGTCTCCGGCGGCATCATGGCGGCCTACATCGCTTATGGCGTCGAGGCCCGGCATCTGCTCGCCGCCGTCATCATGACCTCGCCCGGCACCATCCTGCTCTCCAAAATCCTCGTCCCGGAAACCGAAGTCCCCGCCACCGAAGGCAAAGTTGTCATCCCCAAGGATGAGACTCATAAGGATGAAAACTTCATCGGCGCCATCGCCCGCGGCACCATCGACGGCGGCAAACTGGCCATGAACGTGGCCATCATGCTCATTAGCTTCATCGCTCTCGTCGCCCTGCTCGACAGCCTGCTAGGCTGGACGCACTCGCTCGCTTACATGCACTGGGTTCCCAGCTCGCTCGGCCAGATTCTCGGCTTCCTCTTTGCTCCCATTGCCTGGCTCATCGGCGTTCCCTGGCAAGACTGCGGCGCCATCGGCAACCTGCTGGGCATGCGCATGGCGCTCAATGAATTGCTCGCCTACGTCTCGCTGGGCGCGCAAAAGGCCACGTTGCTGCCGCGTTCCTTCACCATTGCCACCTTTGCTCTGTGCGGCTTCGCCAATCTGGGCTCCATCGGCATGCAGATCGGCGGCATTGGCGCCCTGGTTCCAGAGCGCCGCAACGACCTGGCCAAGCTCGGTTTCCGCGCCATGTTCGCCGGCACCATGGCCAACCTCATCTCCGCCTCCATCGCCGGAATTTTCCTGGGGTAGTAACTCTGGATTCAACCTTTGTTATCCTGTCTTCGTGGAGTACGACAGTTTTATCTATCCGCCCTATGATGCGCCTCTCGCGGACGCCTACGGTGGCCGTTACGAATCCGTCTTCATCATTCTTCATCCTTTTATCAGCATCCCGGAACACCTCGCCTGGAAGACGACCAGGCAATATCCCAGCGACGACCAGATTCTGAGCCACGGAGCAAAATGCTCCTGGGCCAGCGTTGCCGCTCAAGCAGGCTTGAACACCTGCGCAAAACTGAATCTAGCGCTGCTCACCTCCGCAGGATCCATCGCCCCTGAACTGCGCGACCTCTCCGCCGGCAATGCGCTGCAGAGTTTTCTGCAATCCGAATCCATCTGGATGCCCGTACAGGGCCGCTTCGAACCCCTGCTGCAAATGGATTTCCTCCAAGCCTTCAAAGCCGCCGGACAGGAAGAGCTGATCTTCGTGCCTGAGTTTCCCCATACCGATCCCATCCAACTCCTCAATGCTTCCCGGCTCAGAAATCGCACAGAGGCCTTCCCTTCCCGTGGAACTCTGCTCGCTCCGGACGAATCCTTCCTGTTTACGGTTGACTGGGATAGCTTTTTCACGCTTTTTTACGGCCCGCGCGCGTTCGTAACCGAAGTGGCCCGCCAACAGAATCTTGAAGGCTTTTTCGCCACCCCCACCACCGAGCACTTCTGGTTCAATTACACGCTGGGATGCTGCATGGTCACGCTGGCGCCGGAGGTTTGGCCGGCTGCCTGAGAACTCGTTCTCTCATCTGAATCGATTGTATTATCGCGACATCAACCCGCCGCCCTCTCCGCCCTCATCCTCTTCAATCTGTAATAAATCGTCAGCGCCGTCACGCTCCCGCATGTCAGCAAGCTCGCCGCCATTCCCAGAATCAATGACAGATCATGCTGATAAGCCCCATGCACAATCCCTACTATCTGTAGTACGCTGAAGCCGCCAAAAGTCAGCAGCGAAATCCCCGCATCACTCTTCTTCCGCCACAAGGCCACAATCTGCGGCACAAACAGCAGCGCATTGCACCCCAGTCCCAGCCCGAAGATCACCGCTACCAACTCCTTCATCCTAGCCCCCTCACACCCGAATCATTTTCCTCATTATCCTCTCATTCAACATCAAGCCGGCTCTGCTCTGCGCCTGTAGAATGTCTAAAGCGCACAAACGGCCAACCACAATGTCCTACTTCGACCAAGTTTCTGAAGCCGCCTCATTCCTTCAACGCAAGCTGGGCTCGCACAGCCCGCGCATCGGCATCGGCATCGTTCTGGGCTCCGGGCTGGGCGCCGTGGCCAATGAAATCTCTGACCCGGTCGTCGTTCCCTACTCTCAGATTCCGCATTTCCCTCAATCCACCGTCGAAGGCCACTCCGGCCGCATTGTCGCCGGACTGCTCGGCGGCATTCCAGTCGTTATCATGCAGGGGCGGGTCCACTACTACGAGGGCTACACCCCGCAGCAGGTCACCTTCCCCATGCGCGTATTGGGAGCGCTCGGCCTCCGGGCGGTCATCCTTACCAATGCCGCCGGCGGAATCCAGGAAGGCTACCGCGTAGGTCAGTTGATTGCCCTTAGCGACCACATCAACTTCATGGGCTGGAACCCGCTCATTGGACCAAATGAGCCCCGCTTCGCCGTGCGGCCCGGCGCGGGATTGCGCTTTCCCGACATGACCGAGGCCTACTCGAAACCTCTTCGCGCCCTGGCGCAGGAGGCCGCAAAGGAAGAGAAGTTCGAGCTTGCCGAGGGAGTCTATCTGGCCGTCAGCGGACCCAGCTATGAGACTCCCGCCGAGATTCGCGCCTTTCGCACGCTGGGCGCAACCCTGGTCGGCATGTCTACCGTGCCCGAAACCATCGTCGCCCGCCACATGGGAATCGAGGTGCTGGGCATCTCCTGCGTTACCAACCTGGCCGCGGGGCTGGGCGCAAAGCCCCTCGATCACGCGGAGGTTGCAGAAATCGGCCGCCAGGTCGAGCACCGCTTCGCCCGCCTGCTCCAGCGGCTCGTGCCTAAAATTGACGTCCGGATATCAACACTACAGACAGGAGCGAAACTGCCGTGAATCAGCAAGCCGGGCGCAGTGCGCGTCTTCCTTTTCCGCCTGTTGTGTTGGGCATTGCCGGATGCACCGGTTCCGGCAAAACCACGTTGGCCGCCGCGTTGGCCCGCACCCTCGGCGGCATCCACTTCCATATCGATACGTATTATCGCGATCTGGCCCATCTGCCGCTGGAAGAGCGCATCCGCCAGAACTTCGACCACCCCTCGCTGATCGAGATCCCGCTGCTGGTGGTCCACCTTGCCGCGCTGGCGCGGGGGGAAGCCATCGAGCGCCCCCTCTACGACTTTGCCTCCTATACCCGCGTTCTCGGCCCAGACGGAGTCGGCCTTACGGAGACCGTCCGCCCCAGCGCCTATCTGATGGTCGAGGGCATCTTCGCCCTCCACTTCACCGAATTGCTGCCCTACTACAGTTTGCGCATCTATATTGATACACCGGACGAACTCTGCTTCGAACGCCGGCTCAGGCGCGATATTGCGGAGCGCGGCCGTACACCCGAATTGGTCCGCCATCAGTATGAGTCCACCGTCCGGCCCTCAAGTGTAGCCTTTGTGCGCCCTTCGGCGGTCAACGCCGACCTTACCGTCGACGGCACCGGAGCCCTTGACTGGAAGGTCGAGCAGATTCTGGCACAGATGGGCCGCCGCGGTCTTTTGAGCTTACCGTTTTGAAATTCGCTAATCCTTGTTGGCTATTTTGGTTTCTTACCATAGTTTTATTGAAAAACTAACATATATTGAACCTCTTACCGATATGTTGGCTATGAAGATGAAAAAATCCTTAGAAATCTTGAAGCAGAACGTGGCCACATGGCTGCGCCAGGGTATCTCGCCCCGGAAGCTGGCCCTCACTCTTGCTCTCGGATTCGCCATCGGTTGCATCCCCGTGGTAGGCGTAACCACAGCCCTGTGCGTCGTCGCGGCGCTCGCCCTGCGACTCAACTTTCCCGTCATTCAAGCAGCAAACTGGCTTGCTGCGCCGCTTCAGTTGCTGCTGATTGTGCCTTTTGTGCGCCTCGGTGGGCGTCTGTTTACATTCGGCTCAAGCCGCGTCATCGAAATTGACTCTCTGCTCCACACTTCACCCTTGGCGCTGATTGCGCAAGTGGGCGGCATGGCCGGTCAGGCGCTGCTGGCCTGGTTGATGATCTCCATCCCCGCCGTAGCTTTGCTGACCGTGATGCTGACTACTCTGCTGCGCCGGGTTCCAGCCATCGCCCAAGCAGATTCCTGCGACTGACGCAGGACGTTAGCTTCGATATGCAAGTGAAATTCGTTTTAGCCGGCTCGATTTGCCCACTTTTGCGACAAAAAACTGCATGTAGAGCTACAGGCGAAAAGCTGAGTCTATGCAACTCTACTTTGGCGCGTAAGGGTCGTTTACCGGCTTGGCGCTTTCCAGCCAGGCGGTGTAGATCATATCCCGCAGCATGCTTGCGCCGGCCGCCAACCGCACGGCGGTAAACTCCCGCGACTCGGCCGTTCCCGCTCCCGCAAACCCACCCACCTTGTCCAGTTGGTAGACTCTTTCCACAAACGTCTTCGAGAGGCGCAGGTAAGCAACATAGGAGTCAAACAGATCGCCTTCGACGACCTTGACCGGAGTCATCTTGGCCCGTACGTCGGCTTCGTGGATGTTGGCTTCAACAAACGGTCCCTCAAACTGCCAGTGAATCTTGTGATCGGTGGTGTATCCATTAGGGTTAGGCCCCGTCCAGCCGTTGTACTGGATGGTAGTGTGCAGCGGCTGCGAGCCATCGCCCACGTAGTGGCCCAGCCAGCCGGCATAAAACAGAATCGCCTGCTCCACCGGGCGGGTATCCTGCTTTTCCGCGGCCAGTCTGCGGTATTCGCGCATCGCGCACTTCAGCCGCTCCCAAACTTCGTCCGTTTCCCAAGGTTGCAGGCCGATCTTCTCCGGACGCTGGCCGGCGGCAAAGACCTTCGCTTCGAAGTCCAGGCGGCGATGCGGTAGGGGACCCAGCGCGTCGGCCAGCTCCATGTCGATAAAGTGCTCCGGCGCCTGCGCGGCCACAAGCTCCGGCTCGGCAGGCGACCGCCAGCGATCCGGCTCGGGCCCCAGATACTCGATCTCGGCAATCGCCTCCGGCGAGCGCAGGAAAGCCGGAACATCGTCCGGCAGCGAACTGGCCGCCAGCTTGTTGATCAGGCGATGGCCGCCGTTGCCCCATGCGTGGGCCGAAGGCGGTTGAACAAGAATGCAAACCAGTCCGGCAGCGACCAAAGCTGAGAAAAACACACGGTACAACGCAGAGGTAGAGAACATGAGATCAGTATAGGTCTGACGTAGAAAGCGCTGTTTGAAATTTCTGCAAAGCACATCAGTTCTCGTCGCTGAAGATGGCTTCAATGGTGGTTTCAAAGAGGCGAGCAAGTTTGAAGGCCAGCGGAAGGCTGGGGTCGAACTTGCCCGTCTCGATGGCGTTGACCGACTGGCGCGAGACTTCCAGCCTTTGGGCCAGATCGGCCTGCGACCACTCTCGTTCAGCGCGCAATACTCGCAGCCGGTTTTTCATCTGTACCTCGCTTGATTCAGCGCATGAGCGATGCCGAAGAAGATGCAAAAGATCGGATAGACCCACGTCAGGTCCAAGTGGCGCAAGTGAACGAAATTTTCCAGCGAACCCCACACCACCGTCACCGAAAGCGTTGCCCCGATCCCCCAGAGCAACGCAAGCACTCCGGAATGCCGCTGGAACTCATCCTTCTCTTCCGCCAGGTACATACCGAAGGCCGCAATTTGCCCGACGATGGCGAGCGCCGGAAGAACGGCCAGTAGCCAGGCTACGGGGCCGGTTGGGCGGAAGTGGACAAATATCCAGACCGCCAGAATAAGAAACACAGCGTATAGCACCATCGATACAGCGAAGCGAAAAATGTAACGACGGACCGCAGGACTATTGGATTTGCATGGCATGATTGGTCTCCTTTACTGAAAGACAATCATACTTTACATTATTGCCTATTTCTTGTCAAGCGTCCTTGACATTTTTTTTACGAGGAGCGCGATAGGCCTCGATTTCGCGAATTGGGATCAAGGCTCTACACTCAACCCATGGGTTTTCAGAACCTTCTGGTGGTTTTGGGACTTAGCGGCCAGTGACTCAAAATCTTAGGGAGTGAGAAGGATGCGCCACGTCAGATGGGGATGGATTGTAGCTGGATTTGCCTTCGTGGGGCTGCTGCTGCACGCGCAGGGGCCGCGTTCGGCCGAGTACCAGAAGGTGCAGGAGCGGCTTGCCAGGGGATGGAACACCTGGGATGTGCACTCGGTTTCAACGCAGGTGCTGCTGCCGGAGGGATTAGCGATCCATGTAGGCATCGAGCACAACACCACGCTGTATGGCGACGCTTATCTGGGTAATGCGCTGATTGGACGGCTGGAGCCTGGGGCGGAGGTTGTGACGCCCGGACCGCACGCCTGGGATGGGAGCTATACGACCGCCGATTATGCCTGGAAGGGGCACAAATGGCGCGTTGAAAGCGCCCACGATGGAAATGATCTGGTAATGTTGGTGACGCCACTGGCTGCCACGGGCGCCTCTTCTCGACCGCCGACGGTGGTCTTTAGCGTGGGAGCGCTGTGGAATCAGTACTCAGGTGCATCCCGCTTTAGTGCGGACCAGATTCTAGTGGGCACAGGGGATGGCTCCGTTATTGAGGTGGACTGCACATGCGGGGAAGAAGCGGGTTCGCTGGTTGTCAATGTGCCGGTCGCGTCTCAGTACTTCGCATCGGATTTGACGAAGCCAGTAGGCGTGAGCACACGTATAGCGGAAAAGTACAAGACGCCGCGCACAGTGGAACAGATCCGAAGCGTGATCGATCGCCAGCGGAAGGCTTACGAGAAATCGATTGAGGCGGCGGGAACAAACGGCCCGATTCTCGACGCGATTGAGACGACGCTGGGCTGGGACACCATCTACGATCCGGAAAAGCAGCGCGTGATCTCGCCGGTAAGCCGGGTGTGGAGCGTGGGCTGGGGCGGATATGTGCTCTTCGACTGGGATACATTTTTTGCCGCCACGCTGGCCTCGGTGGGCGACAAGGATCTGGCCTATGCCAATGCGATGGAGATTCTGCGCGAGGAGACGCCTCAAGGCTTCGTGCCGAACTTTGCGCGGGCTGGCGGGTGGAAGAGCGAGGACCGCAGCGAGCCGCCAGTGGGCACAATTACGGTACTGGGATTGTATGAAAAGTACCATGATCGCTGGTTCATCGAGGATGCGTTTGTGCCGCTGCTCAACTGGAACCGCTGGTGGGCGGCACACCGGGATATGGATGGGTACCTGACCTGGGGCAGCGACCGCGACAACCAGCCGGAAAATCTGGATGACAGCTCCCGCGGCGCGTGGCAGGGGGCAGTCTATGAGTCGGGGCTGGACAATAGCCCCATGTATGACGGGAGTTTCTACAACCCGAAGACGCATCTGCTGGAGTACGCGGACGTAGGGCTGATGAGCATGTACGTTGCGGACTGCGACGCGCTGGCGAAGATGGCGGATCTGCTCGGGAAGACAGTGGAGGCGAAGGAGCTGCGCGAGCGGGCGGCGCGCTATCGGGGAAAGCTGGCGACGCTGTGGGATGAGCAAGCGGGAATCTTCCTGAACAAGGACTTGCACACCGGGCGGCCGGTCATGCGGCTCTCGCCCACCAACTTCTATCCCATGCTGGCGCGGGCGGCCACACCAGAGCAGGCAAAAACGATGGTAGATAAGCACCTCTTGAATCCGAAGGAGTTCTGGGGCGAGTGGGTGATTCCCTCCATCGCGCGCGATGACCCGGCCTTCCCAGATCAAAACTATTGGCGTGGCAGAATCTGGGGCCCGATGAACTACCTGGTCTATCTGGGCCTGCGCAACTACGATGATGCAACGGCGCGCAAGGAGTTTGCGGAGAAATCCTACAAGCTGTTTCTGAAGGAGTGGAGCGAAAAGGGCCACGTGCATGAGAATTACAATGCGCTTCTGGGTTCGGGCGACGACGTGACGAGTAGTGACCGGTTCTATCACTGGGGAGCGTTGCTGGGATACGTCGAGTTCATGGAAGCGAGCGAGGGCGAGAACTCTGCTCAGTAGAGGTTCAGCGAAGAAATGCCTTCCTATTGTTGCTTCGCTCGATTGCATTGTGATTCATGGCTATTCACCACCTCTTCAACCCGAAATAAATTAAACTCAACCCATGGGCTTTCAGGATTTTCTCGGCAATGCGGCGACGGTGACACGACTGCGGGAGAGCATCGGCGCGGAGCGATTTCCCCAGTCGCTCATCCTGGCCGGCCCGCGCGGGGCGGGCAAGTACACCCTGGCCCTGATGCTGGCCAAAGCCGTGAACTGCCTCCAGCCCACAGAAACAGACGGCCTGCCCGACTTCTGCGGCGCGTGCTCCAACTGCACTCGCATCGCTGGCTCCGCTGATCTTGAAGCTCTCGTTGCCGAGGCCGTTGACGCTCGCGAAGAGATGCGCGACACCGACAAAAAAGAGACCCGCATTCTCATCCAGACCCACCCGGACGTGCTCATCATCCCGCCTGACCCGCCGCAACTGCTCATTAAGGTAGGCCAGGTTCGCCAGGCCATCCACGTGGCCTACTACCGTCCTCCGGTTGAGGCCAAGCGCACCTTTACCATCTTCACCTCGTCAGCATTTATGAAAGAGGCGGCCAACTCCCTGCTCAAGCTGCTCGAGGAACCGCCCGCGCACAGCTCGCTCATACTTCTTACCGAGAATCCGCAGGAGCTGCTGCCAACTATCCGCTCCCGCGCAGTGGTGCATCGCTTGAGCACGATCCTCTACTCCGAGATAGAGGTTCTGCTCGCGCGGCGGCGTCCGCTTCTCAAGCAGAAGGACCGCGTACTGGTAGCGCGTCTGGCCGAGGGAGCCGTGGGCCGCGCCCTCACCCTCGACCTCGACGTGTATCTCGCCAGCCGCCAGGACGCGCTGGTCTTGCTTCGCAATGCCTTGCGCGAGCCAGACTACTCCGCGCTCTTTCACGCGACCGAGAGCTACCGCGCCGGCGCCGATGGACAGGAGAAGACTGTTAACCTGCTGCGCGCCCTCGGCAGCCTCATCGAGGACTTGCTGCTCATCGTGGCAGGAACGCCACAGCTTATCCGCAACCTGGACATCGAAGCCGAACTCACCCAGCTTGGCCAGGGTCTCAGCGTCGATTGGATTGATAATGCCGCCCGCGCTCTCGTCCAGGTCGAGCAGGGAATGCGCCGCAACCTGCTCCGTTCCCTCTCGATTGACGCCATGGCCGTCAGCCTTGAACCAAGCTAGCTAACCCCTTCCCCAGGAGGACTTTACATGAGTACGGAATCCACTCAGCCCAGCTACCAGGCATATACCCGCAAGCGGCCGGCCTCGCTCGCCCCCTTCCGCCTGCCGGGCTACGGCTACGGCCAGAAACAGGAGCAGGAGCCTCCCCATCGCAACGCCGAGCTCTTCTACCTGCAAAAGCAGATACAGACGCAGACGCCCATGGTGATTATGCTGGAAGGCGGCGATCAGGTCGAAGGCTGCATCGAGTGGTACGACCGCAATGCCCTCAAGATCCGCGGCCGCCAGAGGACCATGGTTTACAAGTCCGCCATCAAATATATGTACAAAGTAGGCGATCGGGGGTAGTGATCGAGTGTGAGTGTGTGCTGCAAATTTCTGACGCAGAACACCAAGCGAAAATTACGCATAAAACGCGAAAAAATGATCTCTACTTCGAGATAGAGGTTTTTTGCGCAAAATTGGGTTGTTTGGGAAGCGGAAATCTATGAATAATTCCCTATTTCTTCGCTTATCTGGTGCTTCCCGCCTTGAGCAACCGGTCTCGGATGGCTGCGCCAATTCCCTCGGGCGGCGGCAGGGGGCATAGAATCACCGTGCAGCCCGCGTTGTCGAGCGCCCGCAGGCCGGAGTACAGCTCCCGCGCCAGCTCCTCCGGCGCGGACCAGCGGCCCCAGGCGTAGACTGCCGCCGCCCCGGCCGGCGCAGACACCTCGGCGGGCAGCATTACGCCTACCTGTTCTTCAGGTAGATCAAGCAGAGCACCAGCCAGACGAGCTCCCAACTCGGCCAGCGCGCCTTCAATGAGCACCAGTCGCGCCCGGGGCGCATAATGCCGCAGCCCCATTCCCGGCGAGAGTTGCGCTTTGCGTGGTTCGGCTTCCAGCAAGCCGCCGTCGCGGAATACCTCGACTGCCCCGGCAGTGGTTCGAATCTGGACACTCGTGACAGCCCCCGGCCGGTAGATCTTCATTGGGCTCTGGCAGGGGTCGAGCACCGTGGATTCGACGCCATGCTCGGTTGGCCCCGCATCCACGACCGCATCGATCAGGCCGTCCAGGTCGGAGAGCACGTGCTTGGCAGTGGTCGGGCTGATGCGGCCAAAGAGATTGGCGCTGGGCGCGGCCAGCGGAAGCCCGGTGCGGCGAATCAGCTCGAGGGCTACCGGATGCGCCGGCATGCGCACACCGACGAGAGGCCGGCCAGCGGTGACCGCATCGGGGACCGCAGCCGACCGCGGCAGCAGCAGGGTCAGCGGCCCCGGCCAAAAGGCCGCAATCAGCTTGCGCGCCGCCTGCGGAACATCGCGGACGAGTCCGTCGAGCATTGTTTCGTCGGCCACGTGCACAATCACCGGGTCCCACGCCGGGCGCTGCTTGGCCGCAAAGATGCGCTCGACAGCCTCCGCATCCAGCGCATTTGCGCCCAATCCATAGACAGTTTCAGTGGGCAGCGCCACGAGGCCTCCAGCGCGCAAAATCTGCGCGGCGCGCTCCAGGGCCTTCTCGACCTCGGAACTCTCCAGATTTGCTGGATCGACAATCAGTCGCAGTGTCTTCACGCTCTTATTGTCGCTTGTTCAAGCCAGGCGCTGCTACTCAGCAGGTTTGATTGATTGATAAACGCAGCCTAAATCTGCCCCCTTCCAATTCGACTCAGCCATTTTCCGCCCGCACCGTGTACCAGAACAGTATAATAAGGAACTAGCATTCAAATTGAGCTTCGCTATGAGATGATGACCAGGTCAATGCAAGGAGAAGATTGTGTCTAACGGAGACGATTTTAAGCGGAACCTTTTTTCAACCATGACGATTTTCATACTCTTGGGCGTAGTGTTAATTCTTATTCATGTTGTCGCCTCGCCCCAGCTAGGGAAAAGCAGCGCCTTTGCGTATATCTTTGATACGCTGCGCGAAGTCGGGATGGGTCTGATTGTGGCTGGCGCGGTCGGTCTGGTCTTTGAGCGTATGGCGCACTCTCATCTCATCGGACGCGCCTTATCCGATGTCGAGAATAAACTGACCCATGCAGCTCAACAGCAGAGCACTCTCCTGGACAACCTAGAAGAAAGAGTGAATCGCGTCGGCAATGAGATCGTGATGACCAGTGGTATGTTGCGCAATGCCACAAAAGTCGGCATTGAAGCAGTCTACAACGGGAGAGAAGACGATTTCCATTTGGATCTGGCACGGACAATCCGCGAGGCCAAAGGAACCGTAAGGATTCTTGGCATATCTCTTGCCGATGTTTGTGGCTTCTGGGGAGGTAAATCGATTATTCACGAAGAAGTTGAAGCTCGAATGAAAAGCTCCGACGCAATTGACAATTTTCAGATTCTTTTTTCAGACCCCGATGGCGAAGGACTCAAGACTCGTGCCAAGTACGAACATCCTGGGACGGAACTCCAAAAGACAAGAGCGTATCGTCAGACGTTTTCAAAAATATCAGAAACTCTGGACATTGCTCAGGAAGCAATAAAGAACCATAAGGCTGAGGTACGCCTCTATACGGAAACTCCTCTTTGCTTCCTGGTCATTACAGAAGAGCGACTCTTTGTGGAACATTACCACTATGCAAGCCGTGGAGGGCAAAACCTTATCCTATCGATCAAGGGAAAAACTGGCTTATTTCGTCTCTACGAGGATCACTTTGACGCACTCTGGAAAGACGCGAAGATTCCGGATAGCGAGAAGTATGCTATTCTCGCGCACCACAATGACCATTCAGTGCAAAGTATGAGGACGCTACAATCAAATTAAGCGAGACACAGGCTGTCTTTTCCACCTGCAGTATACTCACTGCTGACGATGCCTGTCGAGACTGAGATCAAATTTCGCGTGGATGACCTGGCTAGACTGAGCCAGCGGCTTGAAGCTGCCGGCTTCCACCTGCAGACTCCGCGCGCCTTTGAGAGCAACGTCTTATACGACACGCCGGACCGAGAGATGCGTGCCCGCACAGAGATTCTACGCATCCGCAACTATGCCGGACGCTGCACCGTGACCCATAAGCGCCTGCCCGATGACAGGCCCGGCGAAGATACCCACAAACACCGCATCGAGAACGAGACCGAGGTAGCCGACGGCGCGGCGCTGGAGCAAATCTTCCTCTCCCTCGGCCTGGTAGCCGCCTTCCGCTACGAGAAATGGCGCACGGAGTGGACAGACGGCGAGGGCCATTGCGTCGTTGATGAGACCCCCATCGGCAACTATGCGGAACTGGAAGGCAAGCCTGAGTGGATTGACTGCGCCGCCGCCCGCCTGTGTATCGATCCGGCACAGTACATTACCCTCAGCTATGGCCGCCTCTTCGACCTGTGGCGCGCCGAGCACCACTCCACCGCCGAAGACCTAACCTTCGCCGCCGTAAGGACAGCTTCTAGCTGCTAGCTTCTAGCTTTTAGCTCAAAAAAAAACCTGAATACTCGCTGCATACCATGAAGGCGAATTAACCGTTGATTCGCCTGATCTTGAGCTAGTAGCTGATGGCTAGCAGCTAGAAGCTGTACTCCCCATTCCCCCGGTAATCAAATTCTAAAAATCCATTAACGAAGGCTCCTCCAATCGCCGATAACCCCATCAGTGAGTCAAGAACTGCGAGGTGCCCATTGAACAACAATCACTTTGAGCCTCTTCCCAGCCGGTTGCGGCGTGCCGGAGCCCGGCTGATGCAGGCAACCGCTTTGGCGCTCATGGTGATGCTGGCCATGCCTGCCCGGGCGGCGGACGAACGCGCCGTTAAAACCCGGGTTCCACCTGTTTATCCCGAAATTGCCCGGCACATGAAGATAGCCGGACAGGTCAAGCTTATGGTCACCGTGGACGCGCAAGGCAAGGTAACCGACGTACAACCTCTCAGCGGAAATCACACGCTCTCGGCCGCTGCAGAGGATGCCGTGCGCAAATGGAAATTCGCGCCTGGCGACGGCATCGCTACAGTGGAAATAATGGTCAACTTCGCTCTTTAACAGCCGGAGTTGCGATGGGTAAGCAGCATAGGTTAGTTCGCCGGTGCGAGCATCCTCAGAAGGCATGATTATCGTTCACGAGCGCTAAATGACATACCCGGAATCTCTCCTCGCTCATCCGGGCTCAAAGCCTGTATCGATGCAGGCAAACGGAAGCAAACGATGCCATGCCGATTCTCAACCTGATCTCCGATGCTCCGGGCACGATCTCCATCGCGCTCATCGATCCTGATAATCTACGCCGCGAAGAGGTAGCCGGCGTTCTGGCGGGATTTCCCGGAACGGCTGTCTATGAGCATGCTTCCTTCCCTGCCGATCTCGACGACCTGCCCCTGATGCTGGAACATCACTATGATGTCATCCTCATTGGGCTGGACAGCGACCCGGTATGCGCCTTCGATGTGGTTGAAAGCCTCTGCGCTTGCAACTCCACCACTTTGATGGTCTATACAACGCAAACCTCTCTGGAGCTGGCCATCCGCTTCATGCACGCTGGCGCCCGCGAGTTTCTCACCCTGCCCCTACTACGCGAGGAAATTGCGGACGCCCTGGACCGGGTTTTGTCCCGCCGTGTTACTACACCCCAGGGCAGAAGTATATCCAAAAAACTCTTCGTCTTTCTGGGCGCCAAAGGCGGCTGCGGAGTCACCACCATCGCCTCCAATTTTGCCGTCGCGCTGGCGCAGGAGTCCGGCGAGAAAACCCTCTTGATTGACTTCGGAGTTCCGCTGGGGGACGCGGCGATCAACCTGGGAATGGCTGCCGAGTACTCCACCGCCAACGCACTTCAGGATTCCGGCCGGCTGGACGCCAATTTTCTCCGCTCGCTGCTGGCAAGGCACGGCTCGGGATTATCCGTGCTCCCCGCGCCAAGTGAGTTCTCTTCCCTCCAGGCTACCAATGAGGCAATCGACAAACTGCTGACCGTCGCTCGACATAGCTTCGATTATGTGGTCGTTGATGCCGGATCAAGAGTTGACTTGATGGGAACCTCGCTTTTTGGAGAATCCGCCGTACTCTACCTGATCACCCAGGTCGGCGTTTCGGAACTGCGCAACTCCAATCGCCTCATCACGCAATTCTTCTCCACGCGCGGACGCAAGCTGCAGATCGTGCTCAACCGCTATACGCCTCATGGTCTGCTCTTCGATGAAGAGCAGATCACCAAGGCTCTCACCAGGCCGGCCCAGTGGAAAATTCCCGACGATTATGCCTCTGCCCGCCGCACCCGCAGCACGGCCGCTCCGATTGCGCTGGAAGATTCGCCCATCTCCAACGTAATCCGGCAGATGGCCAGAACCGCCTGCGGCATGTCCGCGAATCCGGATAAGAAAAAGGGATTCTCCCTCTTCGGAAGAAAAAAAGATCCATGGCCCGGTAATAATATGCTGCTGGAAATTGCCGAGCACGAATAAGGATAAACGAGCTGCAGTTACTTCCCGGCCCCGTGGCACTTCTTGTACTTTTTGCTGCCCCGTCAGGGGCTGGTACGTCGGCGAGCGACGGCCGCCGGGTAGTCACATCCGCTGTGACATGGCGCACAGACATTATTTCCAATCTATTTTTTCTTTGCTTCTGTCGGAGCTTGCGTCCATCGGGGGCGCAGTCCGCTGTCCAACAAGAAGGAGGCCGAAGATGACGATCCGTTCTTCATGGCGAGTACGTGCTATCACGATTTTGTTGTTCGTGACGGCAATGGCAATTCTTCTGTTGCCCGCAAGCGTCTGGACGCAAAGCAGCGGCGAAGCGACGTTTACGCCAACCATTTCGCAGAAAGTCGATGCGCGTTCCGGACCCGCCAAAGTCACGAGTGACGACGAGAGCGCGCTGGCCAGCAAGGGCTACGTCAAGATAGGGGTGATCAGCGCCTCGCAGCCGGGAAAGAAGGAGAATCCGGATATAACCAGGCAACTCGAATCGGCCATTCTCAGAAAAGCAGCTGAGGCCGGCGGCGACGTTGTCCGCTTCAACAAAGAAGGCTCCTATGAAGAGAGAGAAGTGCCCACCGGAAAGTCGAAGGTGAAAGGCGGGACATGCGACCAATACAGTACTCAAAGCGTAAGCACTACAACTTCGTCGCAGAGTTGCTATACCGACGTTCATGGGTTCGCACATTGCACGACATGGAACACGCCAGGATTAAGCTCCAGGAGTGTGTGCGTACATAGGAGTGGAGGAGAGACAATCCCGATAACAAAGCGGGAAAAAAGCGTGGTCAGCGAGGGAACGGTTTGGCGCTATGCTCCCAATTGGACCGCCGACATGGCGCGCGCAGCGGAGGCTGAGCGTGCATCTGCCCGGAATACGGCGGTAGCCGATGCGCAAGCTCTTCAAGCCCGTGGCGGCATTAACGCTACGGGCAGTGATGGCTATACAGCCTTGATTCGCGCTATCAGGAACGAAAAACTTGAAGACGCCGAAGCCCTGCTGGATCACGGTGCGGATGTGAATATACTTGCAAGTGAACCAGCTCACGATAAAGGGTGGTCACCTTTGCTGGAGGCGTCGATTTTTCTGCCCGGTTTGATGAAAACGCTTGTGGAACGGGGAGCGAGTGTTAATGCAACCGATTCAGGTGGAAATACCGCTCTTTTCTGGGCGGCTTGCGGCAACGATCAGGAAATCCTGAATCTGATGCTGGCCAAGGGCGCCAATATCAACAAGCAGGACAGTATTGATCAGACCCCTTTGATACATGCGGCCTCGTGCGCTTCTCCAGAGAATGTGAAATTGCTGCTGACGGCAGGCGCCGACAAATATCTGAAGGAGTATGACGGGAAAACAGCAGAGGATGTTGCGCAGGAAGAGATGAGAAAAGCCGAAAAATCAGAGGATAGAGCGAAGTATCAGCAGGTCCTTCAGTTACTCAGGCATTAGCATTCTGGTGACAGCTTCAGGAACTTCAAGACCGCACAAGCCGAGAATCCCAGCTCCCGAAGCCGCCAGCAGATTTTGATTTTTCTTATTGGAGCCTGTGTCCCCGCAAGGGCGAAGCAGAGCCCGGCAAGGAGGTCGAAGATGACCAACAGTTTCTCATGGCGAATATGTGTTATCACGATTTTGCCGTTCGCGGCGGCAATGGCAATTCTTCTGTCGCCCTTGAGCGGCTGGGGACAAAGCGCAGACCTTGCAACGTTCGCGCCTGCTATCCAACAGAAACTCGAAGCACGCTCAGCGCCCGCCAAAATCACGAACGACGACGAGAGCGCGCTGGCCAGCAAGGGCTACGTCAAGATAGGGACGATCAGCGCCTCGCAGCCGGGAAATAGGGCCAATGCAGCGGCTACGGAACAGTTGCAAACGGCCATTCTCAGGAAGGCTGCCGAAGCCGGCGGCGATTTTGTCCGCTTCAGCAAAGAAGGCATATTTGAAGAAAGAGACGTGCCGACCGGAAAGACGAAGAGGAAGGGCGGGACATGCGAGGAATACAAGGAGCAAACCGTTAGCGGCACTCCATCCTCCTCGACGAGTTGCTACACCGACGTTCATGGTTTCTCACATTGTATGACATGGAACACACCTACAACCCGCTCAATCTCATCGTGCGTACGTTGGGTTGGAGGAGAGGAGATCCCGATAACAAAACGGGACAAAAGCGTGGTCAGCGAGGGCACGGTATGGCGGTACGACCCCCACGGCGACATCGCTCGCGCAGAAGAGGCTGCTCGGCAACGGACGGCGGCTGATCGCGCCAACTTCTTAGCGACGATTGATGGCGCTCATTTCATAAAAGGGCTTGAGGACGATAAGTATACTTTCGACGATATAAATGCTATGGTCAATGCCAATCCTGGCCTGCTAACCGCCGAAAATTCATATGGCGAGAGCCCGTTACACGTGGCCGCAGAAAAAGGTTCTGTGAGATTGGTGGAGTTTTTTCTGGCGAAAGGGGCAGACGTCAATGCAAAGGCGTGGGCATGGCACGGCGATACGCCATTGCACACGGCGGCGAGGTGTGGACAGATAGATGTGGTCAAAGTGCTTCTGGCACATGGCGTCGACGCCAATATCATGAATACCTATAATGAAACGCCTCTGCACAACGCGGAGTTATTTCACAAGACGGAAGTGGCCGAATTGCTACGAACCAACGGCGGCCCCGACATCGCCCGCGCAGGGGAGGCAGCGCGAGAGGCCGCCCGGAAAAAGGCGGGGACCGATACGGAATCGCTTTTGGCCCATCGCGGCGACATCAACGCCAGGGACAGTGAAGGCTATACAGCTTTGATACGTGCTATCAGGAAAGGAAAACTTGATGAGGCCGAAGCCCTGCTGGATCATGGCGCGGATGTAAATGCACCCGCGGGTGAACCAGCTATTGACAAAGGGGATACACCTTTGCTGGAGGCGTCGACTTTTCTGCCGGGTCTGATGAAAACGCTCGTGGAACGGGGAGCGAATGTTGATGCAGCCGATATTGGCAAAGATACCCCTCTTTACAATGCGGCTTGCGGCAGAGATCCGGAAATCCTAAAACTGCTGGTGGCAAAGGGCGCCAATATCAACATGCAGGATAGCATCAGCAGGAGCCCTTTGATGCATGCAGCCTCGTGCGGTGATCCAGAGAATGTGAAAGTGCTGCTGGCGTCAGGCGCCGACAGATCTCTGAAGGACTTTGAAGGGAAAACAGCAGCGGACCTGGCGCGGGAAGGGATGGGTAAAGCCGATAATTCAGTGGATAGAGCGAAGTATCAGCAGATCCTTCAGTTACTCAGGCAATAGGATTCTGGAGACGGCTTCAGCAACTTCAAAACTACGCATGCGAAAGTCCCAGCTCCCGATTTTGGAACCTGGGACTCTCGCAACGAAATTACTTCCCGGCCCCGTGGCACTTCTTGTACTTCTTTCCGCTGCCGCAGGGGCAGGGATCGTTGCGCCCCACCTTTTCGCCTGTCCGCCGCTGCACTGTCTGGCTGGAGTTTCCGGCGCCGGCCATACTCGCCGCTTCCAGCTCGCGTTGTTTCTTGCGCTTGAATTCCTTCTCCAGCGCGTCGATGGTGGTGGATGGCTGGCGCGTTGAAATTCCAATCTCCCGCGGCTCCGCGTCCATCGTCAGAGGCCGGGCAGCGCTGGCCACCGGCGGCGCAGAGGGAACCGTTCGACTGATGCGCGGGGCCGCATCCACCGGCTGGCCATCCGGACCGAGAATCTGCATGCGGAAGAGGAAGCGGACGGTGTCCTCCTGGAACTTCAGCATCATGGCCTCGAACATGTCGAAGGACTCCCGCTTGTACTCCACCAACGGATCCCGCTGCGCATAGCCGCGCAATCCGATTCCTTCTTTCAGGTGGTCCATGGAGAGCAGGTGATCCTTCCACAGCCCGTCGATCACGTTCAACATCACCATCCGCTCGTGGTAGCGCATAGTCGCCGGCGAGAGAATCTTTTCCTTGGCCTCGTATTGCTCCTTCAGCTTGGCGAAGATCGCGTCGCCCAGCTCATGCCGGCTGTACTGGTGCGGATTGATTCCGGTGGCGCCGATATTCAGCGTTGCGAGTTTCAGCCCGAAGTGGTCGATGAGCTTTGCCTCCAGCCCCTTCATGTCCCACTGATCCGGATGCATCTTCTCTGGGGCAAACTCGTCCAGAATGTTGCTCAGAATTCCGCCGACATAATCCTCCAGAATCAGCTCCCGCTGCTCCACGCCCTCCAGCAGTTGACGCCGCAGCCCGTAAACTGCCTCGCGCTGCTTGTTCATCACGTCGTCGTATTCGAGCAAATGCTTGCGCGATTCGAAGTTCTGCGCCTCAACCGCCTTCTGCGCTCCTTCGATGCGCTTGGTGATCATCTTCGACTCGATGGGCTCGTCCTCTTTCATGCCCATCCGCTGCATCATGGTGCTCATCCACTGCTTGGCGAAGATGCGGATCAGGTCGTCTTCCAGCGAGAGAAAGAATCTTGACTCGCCGGGATCGCCCTGACGGCCGGCGCGCCCGCGCAATTGGTTATCGACGCGCCGCGACTCGTGCCGCTCAGTGCCCAGAATGAAGAGCCCGCCCGCCTCGATCACCTGCTCGTGCTCCTGCTGCGCCGCCTCGGCGTGAACCTTGAAGACCTCCGCCCACTCCGGCTCGGCGATCTCGAACTCCTGTCCCTGGTAGTAGTAGCGCAGAAATCCCGGCGGGGCCATGGGATTGATGGCGCCCTCGGCCACGCTGATGGCCCGCGCCTTGTTCTTCTTCACCAGTTCCTGGCGGGCCATGAAATCCGGGTTGCCGCCGAGCAGAATATCCGTGCCGCGGCCGGCCATGTTGGTGGAGATGGTCACTGCCGCCAACCGCCCGGCCTGGGCCACTATCTCCGCCTCGCGCTCGTGGAACTTGGCGTTCAACACCACGTGCTTGACGCCTTTGCGCGCCAAAATCCCCGACAGCCGCTCGCTCTTCTCGATGGATGTTGTCCCCACCAGCACCGGCTGCATATTTTCGTGCAGCCGCGCAATATCCTCGGCCACTGCCTTGTACTTCGCCCTCTCCACCAGGTAGACCACGTCAGGATTTTCAAGCCGCAGCAAAGGCTTGTTGGTGGGAATCACTACGATCTCCAGCTTGTAAATCTTTTCGAACTCCGCCGCCTCCGTCTCCGCCGTGCCGGTCATGCCGCTCAGCTTCTTGTATAGGCGGAAATAGTTCTGGAAGGTGATGGTAGCCAGCGTCTGGTCTTCCTTGCGGATATTCACGCCCTCCTTGGCCTCGATGGACTGGTGCAGCCCATCGGACCAGCGGCGCCCCGGCATCAGACGCCCGGTGAAGGTGTCCACGATAATCACCTCACCATCCTTAACCACGTACTCCACATCCCGCTTGTAGAGCGCGTGTGCCTTGATGGCTGTTTCGACGTAGTGCTTCATCTCCCAGTTTTCGGCATCGGCTATATTGTTGATCCCCAGCAGCTTCTCAATCGTCACCCAGCCCTCGTCGGTAACGCCGATGGTTCGCTGCTTCTCATCCACGATGTAGTCGCCGGTCAGGTACTTTTCACCCTCCCTGAGTTCCAGGCCCAGCTCCGCGCAGCGCCTGGTGTCGCTGGCTTCGATCTCCTCGCCCAGTTCCAGCTTCGGAACAATCTGCCGCGCCGTGGCGTACTTGTCGGTGGTCTGCTCGGTCGGCCCGGAGATGATAAGCGGCGTCCGCGCCTCGTCGATCAGAATCGAGTCCACTTCGTCCACGATGGCGTAGTAATGGCCGCGCTGCACGCAATCTTTTAACTCAAATTTCATGTTGTCGCGCAGGTAGTCGAAGCCGAATTCATTATTGGTTCCGTAGGTGATGTCGGCCAGATAGGCGGCCCTGCGCTCGTCATCGCTCAGGTCGTGAACGATGACGCCGACGGTGAGCCCCAGAAACTCGTAGATCTTGCCCATCCATTCGGCGTCGCGCTTGGCCAGGTAGTCGTTCACCGTGACCACATGCACGCCGTGGCCGGCCAGCGCATTCAGATAGCTGGCCAGCGTGGCCACCAGCGTCTTGCCTTCGCCGGTCTTCATCTCGGCGATCTTGCCCTGGTGCAGCACCATGCCGCCAATCAGCTGCACATCGAAGTGGCGCATCTGCACGGCCCGCCAGCCCGCCTCGCGCACCACAGCAAAGGCCTCGGGTAGAATCTCGTCCAGCGCCTCTCGCTCGGCCTTGTCCTGCTCAGCCGCTCGGCGTTCGGCAGCCTCCCGCGCCTCCGCTTCCCGTCCCTCTGCTCTCAACTCGTCGGGATTTTCAAACCCCTTCAGCCGTTCCGCAACGCGTTCCGCAATCCTCGCACGGAACTCCGCCGTCTTGGCCCGCAACTGCTCATCGGACATTTGCTTCGTGTCCGCTTCCAGAGCGCTGATCACGGCCACTTTCGGCATCAACCGCTTGATCAGGCGCTCGTTGGCCGTGCCAAATATTTTGGTTAAAACCTTATCGAAAAACACAGGATTCTCCGCTTATCAGTGTAAATGGTGGAGGTTATGAGCGGTCCCCCAATGGCCGTTCCGAAAAAACCGGGTGCCCCATCCTTTTCGCGTCATTTGCAAATGGGTGGGAAACTACGAACACTAACCGGCTCAAATCCGCAAGACCAGCCTGTCCACTGGCTCGCCGCGCCGAATCCGCTTGAGTTGGCGGTTCAGTTGTTTCATGAGGTTTTCCGGATCGCCTTCATCATCCTCGTCGGCGTCCTCCTCCTGCTTTATCTCCACGACATTGGCAACGCTGGGCCGATAAAAGACCTGCAAGAAGAGAAATGCAATTCCCAGTGCCGATGAAGACGGACAAAATCCGGAGTTCTTTCTTCCCAGCCGTTGGTTCAGCCGCCAACGGGTGCGCAGAAAGCAGTAGTAAACAAGAATGGCGCCAATCGCCAGAAATGGCGCGCTCATGACAAAGAAACCCAATACAGAAGGATCGACGTGCATCAGTACCCTCGCGGATCACAGGCAGAACTTCTCGAAGGAAAAGTCGGCGGCCGCAGAACAACAAAAGCTGTTCTGCAAAGCCGGACCAGTTCTGAGGGAATTAAGCGATTCGGAAGGGTGGCGGGCGCTGGAAGAGCGCGGGAAGCGCCGGAGCATCGGGCACGCGACCAACATATTCATAAGCCAGCGGCGCAAACAGGCTGAGGGGCGAGATGACTCCAACAACGAGAAGCGGCAGAATCGCAACCCAATCCGCGCCGCCGGAGTGACCTTGCGGGATCAACATGCACAGGAGGGCGAATCCGATTGCGATTGCCGCAATCAGGAGCCATCCACGCCGCTGCCGGTTCTGCATCATTGAATCTTCTCTTGCCAGAAGTATACCGGATCACCGGGAAGTCCTCAACCGGTCACCGCGCCAGCTCCATGGTTTGATAAGCTGGTTGATAATCCGCGCAATTCTCGTTGCAACTTGCTGTTCTCGCGTGTGCGCAATCAGATTGGCAACTGACCAAACAAGGAGTAGATCCAGCATGAACCGGACAAGCGAGTACTACAAAGATAAAGTTGCTGTTGTAACCGGCGGCGCATCGGGAATTGGACTGGCCCTGGGCGAAGTGATGCTCGGCTTTGGGGCAAAGCAGGTCGTCCTAGCCGATTTCAACCGCCAAAACCTGGAGCGGGAGGCCGGGCGTCTGAACTCCGCTTATCCCGGCAAAGTGCTCGGCGTCTACTGCAATGTCACACAGGAAGAGGATGTGCGGGAGTTGATGAGAAAGGCCGCCGCGTTTGGCGGGCGCATCGATTTCCTCTTCAACAATGCCGGGGCCGGGCTGAGCGGTTTATTCGACAAGCAGACGAATGAAGATTGGGAAAAGGCTTTTGCCCTGAACTTTTATGGCGCGCTTTACGGAATCCGGGCCGTACTGCCGATCATGCGCAAACAGGGCGGAGGACATATTGTGAATACGATTTCGGGTATTGCCTTCGCGCCGATGGCATGCCAATCGATGTATTCCGCTACAAAGGCTGCTCTCAATGGCCTGACGCTCGCCCTGCGCTATGAGCTATGGGATGAGAATATTCGCTTGACTTCGGCAACGCCGGGGACAACAGCGACCGCAATCTGGAAAGATGCACAGGCCCCTCCGGGCTCTCAATCGGCGGAGCAATCCGCGCATACAATTCTCGATGGTGTGGCCAGAAATGAGCGTTTGGTTCTGGGCGATACGCCAGATAAGTCTGCCGCGAAGCGGTGCTTCGATCCTGATTTTGCGGCTGCAATGGACGAATACTTGCTTAATGTCGCGCGAAAGAGGCTGAAAGGCGAGTGGACGGTGTAGGGCAGACGGTCACGGTTCAATTCGCCCATCGGCTGACTGATGCATTCTCCGCCCATATTATTGATAAACCTTATCAAAAATCACAGGATTCTTCGCATATTTGTGTAAGTTGTTGCTGCCACGCGCAGAATCCTGCCTTTGAAGAGTGCGTTATACGCGCCCGCAACTATAGCCTTTGGAATATATGAAAAATGATCGCCTGCGGATGCTACCGGGGGTATAGTAGTTCCTAGCCGAGAGGCTGAATGAAAAGTTCCCCGTAGGAAGGAGAGACAATGAAAAAAGCATCTCGTAGGATTGTCGCATTACTTGCGTTGCTAACCATGATGGCGGCAGGCGGCGCTTGTGCATGGGCGCAGAATGCGCCGAAGTCGCTCCCCAGTCCCGTGACAAATCCGGAGCTCAAGCAACTCCAGGCCACGGCCGAAAAGGCCCAAGCCAAAATTATGGCCTCCGTTGACGAGACGAGGGCGCTTTACAATGCTGTGCTGGCGAAGAATGTTGAGCAGGCAAAATTGATATTGCTCAAGAATGGCTTTACCGAAAAGCAGCTCGAAGGCGTCAAAATCGTTCTCGTGAACGATGCTCACGGCGGGGGCACGACGATGAAGAAAATCCATGTGAAAATCACCGCGTCTTGCTGCCCGCTGACCATCACCATCACGGTCTCATTCTGATGAAGGGCTACGTGTATTTTTCAACCAGCAGGAAGGATACTCTTCCGGGACCTCGGTCGTATTTCCACAGAAACTGAAGGCCAGTACGATTCGGCCTGAATTGTGGCGCTAGGTGTCCCAGGCATCGATTATGATGTCTGGGATACCATTATCCCCATCCCCATAGCGACCACCGTCCCGCCCCTTACAATGAAAATATAAGCCGCATTCCACCGCCCCATGGCCGAGACCGAAGAGAAAAAGCCGCAAAAGCCCGATGAAGAACCAACCGGCAAGGTCTATGACTCCCGGCTCATGCGCAGGCTCGGCCACTATCTGCGCCCCTATTGGTGGCAGGCTTCCGTCTCCGCCCTCGCTGTCAGCCTCAAATCCATCTGCGACGTCGCCGGACCCTACCTCATCATGGTGGCCATCGACCGCTACTTCCCCACCGAGCCCGGTTCCTCGCCCACCGCCAACCTCCTCACCAACGTCCTGGGCTCAACAAACTGGCTCACCCGCCGCCTTCCCGCCGATCCCTACCAGGGCATCACACGCCTGGCCGCTATCTATCTGGCCGCAATCCTTTGCGCCTATCTCTTCGAGTTCGTCCAGATATACCTCATGCAGTGGACCGGACAGAAGCTCATGTTCGACCTGCGCCGCGAAATCTTTCGCCACATGCAGCGCATGCACATCGGCTTCTTCGATACACACCCCGTAGGCCGCCTGGTTACCCGCATCACCTCCGACGTGGACGCCATCAACGAGATGTTCACCGCCGGCGTGCTGGCCATCGTGGATGACTTCTTCAACCTCGTTTTCATGGCCGCGCTCATGTTAAAGATCAACTGGCGGCTGGCCCTGCTGGCCTTCTCCGTCCTGCCGCTGATTCTCATCGTCACGCGCCTCTTCCGCGATTCTGTAAGGGAGAGTTACAGGCGCGTGCGCACCGCTATCGGGCGCATCAACAGCTTCACCCAGGAACACATCTCGGGGATGAGCGTGGTGCAGCTATTTAACCGCGAACAGCGCGCCTTTGATGATTTTGAAGATGTGAATCGCCAGCACATGGTCGCCTTCAAAGACACCATCTTCGCCTACGCGCTCTTTTACCCGGCGGTCGATCTGCTCTCCATGGTAGCCATCGCGCTGGTCTTATGGCGGGGCGGCTTCGGCGTGCTCCACCTCCCTCGCCCCCTTGTCACTATCGGCGAGCTGAATTTGTTCATCATGTATTCGCTGCGCTTCTGGCGGCCCATTCAGGACATGAGCGACAAGTACAACATCCTGCAATCGGCGATGGCCGCCGGCGAGCGCATCTTCCGGCTGCTGGACACCAAGCCGGAGATCGTCAGCCCCGCCAAACCGCTCAGCGGAGACGGCAGCAATCGTATCGAGTTCCGCCACGTCTGGTTCACCTATCAGAAGCTGACGGAAGAGCAACGGGCTGCTGTGGACCGGGCTGTTGCCGGCGAATCAGCCGCCCTCGCCGCCATCGACGGCATTGAGTGGGTTCTCAAGGATGTCTCCTTTACAGTCGAGCCTGGCGAGACAGTGGCCATCGTCGGCCATACCGGAGCCGGAAAAACCACCCTCACCAGCCTGATGATGCGCTTCTACGAGGTAACCGCCGGTCAAATTCTTTTGGACGGCATAGACCTCCGCCAGCACGACCTGACCGCGCTCCGCCAGCACTTCGCCGTTGTTTTGCAGGATCCATTCCTCTTCACCGGCACGCTGGCGGAAAACATTCGCTTCGGCAACGAAGCCATCACCGACGCCGACCTCCGCCGCGCCGCGCGCGACGTGAACGTGCTGGACTTTATCGAAAGCCTGCCCCACAAATTCGACGAGCCGGTGCAGGAGCGCGGCAACTCGCTCTCCACAGGCCAGAAGCAGCTCATCAACTTTGCCCGCGCGCTGGCCTTCAACCCGCGCATCCTAATTCTGGACGAGGCCACATCGAGCGTGGACACCGACACCGAGTTGCGCATCCGTGGAGCTTTGGAGCGCATGGTCGAGGGCCGGACCAGCGTGCTGATTGCCCACCGGCTCTCGACCGTGCAGCGGGCGGAGATGATTCTGGTGATGCACAAGGGGCAGTTGCGCGAGATGGGAACTCATCAGGAATTATTGGCCCATCGCGGCCTCTACTGGAAGCTCTACCAGTTGCAGTACAAGGAGCAGGAACAGTGGTCAGAGATCAGTGGTCAGTTATCAGTTGCCGGTGGACCGCTGACCATTGGAGCTTGAGATCAGTCGCTCTCAAAGGCAACAAACGGCAGCGGCGCTCGCCACTCTCACATAAAGTAGCCTTGCAGGTGGGTTGAAAAAACCTAAAAGCTGACCTGGGCATCGGAGAGAGTTGATGAGGAGGTGTCTGATAAGTGCTTCAAAATGAAACAAATACTGGCTTTAGTCAGGGCAAATGCCCTGGCCGACACGCCAGACTCTTTTACCCTCGAAATTGATGGAAAAAAGATTATATGTAGGGGGAACTTCAAGTATATTGAATATAACCCCATCCCCGGGGGTCCCCAAAATGGGAGTTCTGAATTGGTAGGGAGAGCTGACTCTCTCGGAGGAGACCTCAAATGTACCGGAAGTTCTATTCCCCTGTTGTTTTTCTAGTGGTGGCAGCGTTCTGCCTCGCTGTAAGCCCTAGAGCTTTTGCGAATACGGTTGTTAATATCAATTTCGTCTGTAGCGGAAGCATAACTGGTGCTAATGGCACTCAGTTGTACGCTGGTGCTGGCAACCTCTGCACGACTACGTCCAATGGGAACACCTACCCTGATCTCAGATTTGGGCCACAAGCGAGCCAGACGAGTTTCAGCGAATGGACCCAGGGAACTTCTCCTCAATTCACAGTTATTCCCAGCGCCAGTACCGGTACATTTGAATGGAATATAAACCAGGGCGAGGCGAATAACGCCAACACAGTTGGCCAATTAGGAGTACCCTCCTTTACGTCGACATCGGCTAACGCAACAATTAGCGCTACTGTTACAGACGGCGGCGCATGGTTCCAGTTTGACAGCGTTGACATGAAATATTCCGGCGGCAGCATGTCATATGAGATCGAAGGTTATTTGGGAAATACTGTAGTGTTCAACCTCATATGTAATGGTGTCAGTCACAGTGGCAACTGCACAGCTCTTAACGGTAACACCTACGTCACTGTCAGCGGAGCTGCATATGATATTCCGGCGGACGACATCAATAAGCTGGTGATTACCGAAACCGGCGCCGGTGGCGCCTATGATTACATGGACAATATCGACGTCACGACGGTTCCAGAGCCGACCAGTCTGATTCTGCTGGGAACCGGCCTGCTTGGACTGACCAAGGTATTGCGGCGCAAGCTGGCCCGATAAGTAATTATTGATGCATAAAACCTCATAGGGCGGGGAGTGTCAAACTCTCCGCTCTTTCTTTTGCCTGTGGCGCTTTCTAAGTTAGCCTGCTTGTTGAGCCGTAACGGGGAGTAAAAAGCCATCTGACCATTCTGCAGCGAATTCGTGGATAATCGCGTTCATTAGACGCATAATCGCCAATTCACTTTTTGAGGACTAATCGGTCCCGAAAAGCCGGCATATCGGAAATTGCTGATAGTGGCTGGTGCAGTTGGGTTGTGCGGAGGTTGAAATTCCACCCCGATGCACAAAAACAAAGACGCGCCGAAGGTGGGGCACCCGCTTTGGTGGTATACGCGGCTGATTCAATCCTTCTAGGCGACATCGATCACGATGAGCGTGATATCGTCCTGCTGGACCATGGAAGATGGTTGCCATTGGCGAATCTCGGAGAGCAGTTGCTCCACCAACTCAGACTGAGGGCGCGACTTATTCCTGCGGACAACCTGCTCGAGCTTGTAGTCGCCAAAGGGCTCGCCGCCGGCATTCTCGGGTTCGGTCACGCCATCGGTATAAAGCAGAAAGCGGTCGCCGGGATTGATGGTCATCTCAAAAACGGGGTAGTCGGGCTCGGCTACCACTCCGAAAAGCAGGCCGTTGCTTTCGACGCGCTCCAATTTGTCTCCGCGCCACCACAGCAGAGGCGGATGCCCCGCGGCTGAGTAGCGCGCTATTCGATTCTCAGTATCAATCCACAGATAGGACGCGGTGACGAACTGATCATGGAGTTGCCCGGAAAGGACGCGATTCAACCCGCGCATGATCTCCCGCGGGTCATGGGCGCTGGGCAGGATGGATTGCAGCGCGATCTTGATCATGCCGGCAACGAGCGCCGCCGGGACGCCATGTCCGGAGACATCAGCAACGAGAACGCCAACCCGGTTCTCATCGACAGGAATGAAATCATAAAAATCGCCGGCCACGGCTGTCATGGGGCGATAGGCGGCAGAGATACGAAGGTTGCTGAGTTCGGGACTGGCGCCGGGGAGAATCGAGGTCTGTATTCTGTGGGCGATGGCAAGTTCATTTTCTATCGACAGTAGACGGCGTTCGTTGGCAAAGACCCTCTGCAAGGCTACATAGCCCAGAGAAAATAGCAGAGCCGCAAACCCCAGGTCGCCCCAGATGGACGGAGGCTGGTAACCAAAAGGTCGCGCCAGGTTGACAAAGAGAGCTTCCACGGCGAAAAAAATTGTGCCGGCAGCCAGAACGCCGCGATTCGGCAGAACGAAAAACTTACGCGAGAGTCCCGGCAGCGTGAGTATGATGACCATGGCAATCAACATGCAGGTGACAAGGAGTTCGTTGTAGAGGATCAGTTTGCGATTCGAGCCGGTAAAGATGAAGAAGCCGATCCCCGCCACGCCAATCGCCGACCCCACGAAAACGACTGCCTTGAGAAACCACCGCAACTTGCCGGCGGTGAGCTCCAGAAACGCGAGCGCGGCAACCACCACGACGAAGTAGGCGTTGAAAACGTCCAGATAGGAAAGGCCGGCCCGGAACCAGAGCGGCACAGTCTCCACGGCCGCCAGCGAATCAGCCAGGGGCTTGGCCCCGTAGAGGGCGCTCCAGATGCCCAGCCACAGGATGGCGCGCACGCCGCTCCGCCGGCGAATCGCCGCAATCGAGCAGGCAGCCAATCCCATAAACACGAAAACCGTACCAGAGATGATGCCGTGGAGTTGATCACCGGGTATTATCTGAGGCTGAACTTGCATACGCGCACCTCGCAGACACAGCAAAGATAGCAGAGTGAAGGTTGTTATTTACAGGGCGGCGCATGGACATCTGCGCAGCTTCGTTGTGTTGGTTGGTTTTCACAATGAGGTGGATGGGTTGTGCGGGGGTTGAAATTCCACCCCAGCGACGAAGATCTATCGCTGGAGACCCCGGTAAACCCCCGCCTCCCTCCAATAAGAGAGTGTATATATAGATATCCCACCTTAGCGGCAAAAACAAAGACGCCGCGAAGGTGGGGCACCCGCATATATAAAAACAAAGGCGCCAGAGACTCCGGAATCTCTGACGCCTCGATCGCGATGAACTCAGGTTGCCTGGATCAAGCATCGTCCCGTTCAGTTTCCCGATGCTTCCGCGAGTTGCCCCGCGTAGTGCATCTTTCCGCTGTACCGGCGATGGAGCTTCAAGTTGCCTCGAATCTCCTATCCTTCAGCGCCGCAGTTTGTGAATCTCCGGGTTGCCCCGCATTTTCTCTTCTGCGACTCTTCTGATGCGTTCGCGAGTTTCCCCGCACAGCGCATCTTCCGGTATTTCCGACGGTGAGTTCACGGGTTGCCCCGCGCGCTCGCTCCCTCGGTTGCCGCTGGCGGATGGATCCGCGAGTTTCCTCGCACAGCGCTCCTGCCTGCGACGCCCTCGCTGCGTCCGCTGACTACCCTTCGGGTTGCCCCGCGGCTTGTCTCACGTCCTGCAGCTACGGCTGGGCCGATGTGACTCCCCGGCTGGACTCAAACCTTGCATCCCCGGCGCGGCCGAGGATGAATCTTTGTTTCCTTCCGGCTCCTGCACATTCCCCACTGGCTCTGGATGCAATCTCGATTAAACCTCATACTCCACAGCCGGCGCCAGCTATGGAGTTCCGCGCTCAATCGGATTCTGCATCGTCCTGCCAGCGGGGAACTGCGTTTCCAATTCCCTGGAGGTCACCAACTGAGAAGGAGCTTAGGCCGGTCAAAACTGTGGAAGCAAGTGCAAAAAAGGAAATTATCTGTGGATTTCACCAGTTATGGTGCATAAATCTGCGTTGCGATCAGCACGAGGTAGAAAATCAACGAAGTGCCGATGGCCCGTGCCATGATTGTACAATTCTGGCATGCAACGAAAAGCCTTCTCCTTGCTTCTTCCCACGCTTGTCTTTGCCGCCTGCTCTGGCTCGGCTATGTTTGCGCAGAGCCCGCTGCCGGCCACCTCAGCGGAAGACCGTGCCCTGGCACGTGAGATTTTCAAGGAGCTGGTCGAGATCAACACTACAGACACGCCGTTGGGAAACGTGTCCACTGCAACCGCGGCCATGCAGAGGCGCTTTCTAGAGGCGGGATTTCCCGCCGAGGACGTTCGTTTATTGGGCCCGAATGCACGCAAACAAAATCTAGTCGTTAGGCTGCGGGCAGCTGATCCCACAACGCAGAAGCCAGTTCTTTTTCTCTGCCACATGGACGTGGTCCAAGCTCTACGCTCCGATTGGTCCACCGATCCCTTCCAGTTTGTGGAGAAGGGCGGCTACTACTACGGGCGCGGCACGCAGGACATGAAGGAATCTGACGCGGCGCTGGTGGCTACCTTCCTGCGCCTGCACCGGGAGGGCTATAGGCCCCGTCGCGACCTGATTCTGGCGCTGACAGCCGACGAGGAGGGCGGTCAGTTCAACGGAGCCAGGTGGCTTGTGCAGCAGCATCGAGAACTGGTGGACGCGGCCTACGTGATCAATCCAGACGCGGGCGGCGTGGAACTGGACCACGGGCGCGTGGTGGTAGCCGACGTGGAGGCTACGGAGAAGGTCTACTCGGATTTCCAAATCACGGCAACGAATCGCGGGGGACATAGCTCGCTGCCGCGGCCTGATAACGCGATCTATGAGCTGACTGCGGCGTTGAACAAACTCGCAGCGTACTCTTTTCCATTTGAGATGAACGACGTAACGCGCACCTACTTCAAGAACCTTGCCGGACAGGAGAAGGGCCAAACTGCCACCGATATTCTAGCGATTCTGGCCTCGCCGCCCGATTTGTCCGCAGCCGAGCGGCTCAGTACCGATCCCAGCTTCAACTCGAACCTCCGTACCACATGCGTTGCGACGCGGCTCAACGCCGGGCACGCCAACAACGCCTTGCCGCAGACGGCCCAGGCCATCGTGAATTGCCGCATTTTTCCCGGCCATTCACCGGAGGAGATCAGGCAGCAGTTGATTGGTCTTTTCAGCGACGCAAAGTTGAGCGTGAAGTACGTCTCTGGCGCTGGCGAGATCTCCGACACTGCCCCAGACCGCAAGGCCATGGTCCCGCCTGCTCCGATCGCGGAGGTGTTCGAACCTCTGACGCGGCTGACACAGACGATCTGGCCGGGAACGTCCGTGACTCCGGAAATGGAAAACGGGGCCAGCGACTCGATCTACTTCGCCGAAGCTGGAATTCCATGTTACGGCTACTCAGCGATTGCGTTAGAGCGCGACGACATCCGCGCTCACGGACGAGACGAGCGGTTGCCTGTCGATTCCTTCTGGAAGTCGCTGGACTTCTTCTATTCGTTTGCCAAGGCTCTCGGAGGAGAGTAAGAACTCTCACAAGTTCTGGTTGAATTACCACTTACGTCCAGGAGATTTCTATGCCATGCGGAGTAGCGCGGATGTTGGGCGGCTTGTGGTGGGTGAGAATGCGGATGGCGGAGAAGCCTCCGCCGAGCACGCAAACCGCTCCGCCGCCCACCAGCAGGCCCAGCTTGCTGGTCGGCTCCGGATCGAGGAACGCCAGGATCACCATGGTGACGCCGACCGTGCTCATGCCGAGGGCCACAGAGACGCCGGCGATTTCACGCCGGGATAGGCCGGAGATGCGCGCCATCTGCAACAGAGTCTGATCTTCCGGATTGATGCCGAGGCCGGCATCATCGATGAGCACCCCGGCCTGGCGGGCGCGATAGAGGAGCGCCAGGGTTCGCAGCCAGTTGGGATCGGAGGTGCGGACAATCTTCTCTTGGGAATCGCTCATGGGAACGAGTCTATACCCTGGAGGAGCGCGGACGATGTCCGGGCGGTCAAACCAAAAATCTCTCCTAACCGCACCCGTAAAAATCCTGTCTAATGTATTGCATGGGCAAGAACGACCACGCAGCGATCTCGGCAATTCTCGCCGGGGACAAAGAGGCTTATGGAGAACTGGTGATGCACCATAGCCAGAGCCTCTTCCGGGTGGTCTTTCGCATCACCGGCAATGAAGCCGATGCGGAAGACATAGTGCAGGAAGCATTCCTGCGCGGCTATCGCAAGCTGGATAGCTTTGAGTCCCGGTCGGACTTCGGCACCTGGATCTACCGGATCGCGGTCCGTTGCGCGCTGGATAAGATTGGCGGCCATCCGTCGGATAAAACCAGCCGCGTGGCAGGGGCCGATGATCCGGAGCAGGACGAAGTACAGGTGGCGGATGGCGCCGCCGGGCCTGACCGACTGCTGTTGAGCGGCGAGATCGCGGCCCTGCAGGAAAGGGCCATGCATTGCCTTACGCCGGCCGAGCGAACCGCGTTCGTGCTGCGGCACATGGAAGACCGCACCATCGCGGAGATTGCCGCGGCTCTTGGCATTGAGCCGAACACGGCCAAACAAACGGTATTTCGCGCCATACAGAAACTGCGGCGTTGCCTGGCGCCACTCAGGGTGAAGAAATGAAACATTTGACTGAAGAAGAACTGATCGAGTGCTTTTACAACAAGAACAAGGCTGCCAGCCCGGCGAGCCGGCATATTGAGCATTGTGTTGCATGCGCTGAAGCCTACGCCGCGCTGCAGAGCGATCTTGCCCTGGTTACGCCGGCGGAGCCACCTGCCCGCGATGCCGATTATGGCGCGCGCGTCTGGGCATCGATCTCCGGTTCGCTGCCCCGGTTTGAAGCGAGCAAGCGGCGCTGGCCGCGCATCAGCATTTGGAGCGGCCTGAGTTACACCGCCGCCTGCGCGGTGCTGATTGCCTGCGCCTTCTATGCCGGCCGGTTGTGGGAACATCGGCAACCGCCAATCACCGCGGCCAAACAGTCTCCGTCAGAAGCAAAGCAGCGTGTGGTCCTGGTGCTTCTCGGCGATCACCTGGACCGCTCGGAGCGGCTGCTGGTCGAGTTGAAGCACGCCAATGCGGATAGTGCGGAGGTGGTCTCCCCGTTGCGCGATGAGGCCCGCAGCCTGCTGACGGTCAATCGCATCTGCCGCCAGGAGGTGAAGCAGCAGGACGATCCGGCGCTGGCCGAGGCCTTGGATCGCCTCGAGCCTCTGCTCGCCGAATTAGCCAATCCGCAGGGTGGACTGAACGCCGCGGCTTTAGCCCGGCTGCAAAACGAAATGAACTCCAGTGGCCTGCTCTTTGAAGTGCGCGTCCTGCGCTCCAGAATCCCGGATCAACAGCCGGCCGAGAACTCACGGTCGAAAGGAGGCACAATATGAAAACCAAAATCATGTTTTGTTCCGCAATTCTCATCGCACGTCTTTGCGCGCCAATCGCTGGACATGCCCAGATCACGCAAGAACAAAGTTTTTTGGGCGGCCTTCCGCCGGTTGGCATGGAGTATGCTCTCGCGGCAGCCGACGCGCCGGATAGCAAAGCCTTCGCTGACGGCACGCGAGCCATCAATGAAGGCCGCTGGGCCGATGCAGTGACCATCTTTTCCAGTGTTGTGCAGCAACGAGGTGCGCACGCCGACGGCGCGCTCTACTGGAAGGCCTATGCCGAGAACAAACTGGGAGAGGCTCAGCCCGCGCTGGATACCTGCGGCGAATTGCGTCGCGATTATCCCCGTAGCCGCTGGATCGATGATTGTGGCGCGCTGGAGATTGAGATTCGTTCGAAGAACAATCAGCCAGTCCAGCCGAAGGCCGAGCCGGACGAGAACCTGAAACTGCTGGCGCTGAGCGCGATGATGCAGAAGGATGAATCGCGCGCCGTGGGCGAGATACAGGAGATTTTGGAGAGCAGTTCTTCAGAGAATCTGAAAGAGAAGGCGGTTTTCATTCTGGCGCAGGGGCGCTCGAATCAGGCGCAGTCTCTGCTGTGGCAAATAGCCATGGGGAAGATGAACCCTGCGAATCCCGATCCTGTTTTGCAGGCCAAAGCGGCTCGATTGCTTCGCGATCTGAGTGGCAAGCAAGCCGGCTCACCCTATCCCGCACCGGGGAACGGGAACCGGACAATGATGCTCGACGTTGTGGTCACGGATAAATCCGACGCTCCCGTAAGCGGCCTGCAACTGTCGGACTTTAAATTGTTTGACAATAAGCAACCGCAGGATCTCATTTCTGTCCAGGCGGCCAGCGCGATGAACCCGAATGCCGATCCTCCAGTCGAGGTTATCCTGGTCCTCGACGCGATCAACATGCCCTTTGAAGCCCGAGCCAACCAGCGGCAAATGCTGGTGGACTACTTCAATCAGAACGGCAAGGTGCTTGACCTGCCCACTTCTCTGGTCGTCCTCACCGATAACGGCATCTCGGAACAGAATCGGCCCACGCGCGATGGCAACGCGCTGCTCCGCGTCCTTGACACAAGTTACACGGGATTCATGCAAATCAAGAAATACGAGCGCCTTGAAGGCGCGCTTTTGCGCGAGGAGGACTCGCTCAAGGCTCTCAATTTCTTTGCCGTGCAACAGAGCAAGAGGCCTGGCAGAAAGCTCTTCATTTGGCTCGGTGAAGGTTGGACCGTGGCCTCCAGGCCAAATTCGATTGGAGGGCCAAAGAGGCGACAAAGCATCTACGATTATATCGCTTCGCTGTCTACGGCGCTGCGCGAGGCGCGTATCACTCTCTACGAAATCATCCCCGTCAGCGGCATCGGCAGAGGGGACGTCTATATGCAATACGTCAAGGGCGTACGCGATATCAACCATGTTGACCTGGGAGATCTCTCTCTCCCGGTCCTCGCCACTCAGACCGGCGGGCAGGTTCTCATGGGCATCCACGACCTGACCGGCCTGATCGACCGCTGCGTTACGGACGCGAAGACCTACTATGTGCTCACTTACAACCCGCCTCCAGCCGCTCATCCCGACGAGTATCACGATATTGTGATCAAAGTCGACAAGCCCGGCCTGAAGGCGCGCACACGGATCGGCTACTACACGCAACCGTAATGGCGGTTTGCACTACAAGAATCACCAAGGGCCACTCCGCAACTGCGAAGTGGCCCTTATATTTTTTCGCGCGAATGCGCCGCCGGAGGCCGGAGTTACCTGGCGACCAGCGGCTTGGTGCTGAGCGCGCCGCTCTTGTATCCCTTGGCGATTTCGGCGATTGAAACGGCCTGGTAGTCGCCGGCGTGTCCGGCCTGGCCGAACTGCGTCATGCGCAGGGCAACCACCTTCTGCATGGCCTCACGGGCCGGCTTGAGGTAATCGCGCGGGTCGAACTTCTCCGGCTGCTCCCAGAGAACCTTGCGGATGGCGCCGGTCATGGCCAGGCGGTTGTCGGTGTCTACGTTAACCTTGCGCACGCCGTTGCGAATGCCCAGCTGAATCTCCTCTACGGGCACGCCCCAGGTCTCCTTGAGCTTGCCGCCGTACTTGTTGATGACATCCTGCAAGTCCTTGGGCACCGAGGAGCTGCCGTGCATGACCAAGTGGGTGTTGGGCAGGCGCTTGTGAATGGCGATCAGCACGTCCATCTTGAGCACCGAGCCGTCGGGCTTTTTCGAGAACTTGTAAGCGCCGTGGCTGGTGCCGATGGCGATGGCCAGCGCGTCCACGCCGGTCAGTTCGGCAAACTCGACCGCCTGGTCGGGATTGGTGATGTGCTCCAGGCCGGAGCCGCCCGCGCCGTGGCCGTCCTCAACGCCGCCCAGCACGCCGATCTCGCCCTCCACGGTGACGCCGCGCTGGTGCGCGAAATCGACCACGCGCTTGGTGACCGCGACGTTCTCTTCAAAGCTCGCCGGGGTTTTGCCGTCCTCCTTGAGCGAGCCATCCATCATGACAGAGGTATAGCCCAGCTCGATGGCGCTTTTGCAGGTCTCGAAGCTGTTGCCGTGGTCCTGGTGCATGGCGATGGGGATTTCGGGATTCAGCTCGGCCGCCGCCAGGATGAGGTGAAAGAGGTATTTGTCTTGGGCAAAGGCGCGCGCGCCGCGGCTGGCCTGGATGATGACCGGCGAGCGAGTTTCCTTGGCTGCGCCCATGATGGCCTGAATCTGTTCCATATCGTTGACGTTGAAGGCGCCGACGCCGTAACCGCCCTTGGCGGCCTCGTCGAGCAGTTGCCGCATGGAGACTAGAGGCATTTGAGTTTCTCCTGTGCCGGGAAATCCGGCGAGTTGGGTTTGGGTCCGCCGCGCGTATTCGAGTGCTTCTGTACAGGCTTGTCAGCCTGATGGCCGGCGGCGTGAACCGCAATCATCTTTATGGTAGCAGGGACACTCAAGGGGAAAGTGTGTGGGGGAACACAGGCGTATAGCGGCGTGCCGGAATGGACGCTTCCCGATCTGGATGGTTCTGGAGACGATGCTTTCGGTGGCGGGGTTAGGGATGACGCTGGCGCTGGCTGCGGCGCTGCGAAAAACGATAAATGCCTCTATACCGGGAGATTTCTCGAGCACACACGTTTGCTTACACTACGTGAATGCCCCCATGCGGGACCTTATGGACGTCTCGAAGCTCCGATCTTGCTTTTTCATGACGCCCTTCCAGCCGGTTTAGAATCGTTCCTATGAACAACTCGACGCGAGTAGTCGTAACCACAATCTGTATGTTGTTCACCAGCGCAACACTTTTTTCCGCTTCGGATAAGCCATCGCTGCCGCTGCCAAGTGGTTCTTACGGGATTGGGCGCGTGAGTTATGAGTTGACGGACCCAAGACGACCGGAACCTCTCTCGTCGAATCCTGATGCGCGTCGCAGAATGATGGTGTACGTTTGGTATCCTATAGACAAACCAATCTCCAACGGAAATGACACTGCTCCGTACTTGCCAGGCCTTGACGAGGCCAAATCCAAAGTCAGCCCCGGTGATATTGCTGACATGTTTTATCCGGCAACCTACGAAGGGCCGCAGTCTCTACCGGCAACTGTCGTCGTTGACCACGCGCCAATCGCACATGGAAGGCAGAGATTTCCGTTGCTGCTCTTTGCTCATGGATGGGGCAATTCAACCTTCTTATACACGGCGGAGCTGGAGGATATCGTCAGCCACGGCTATGTTGTCGCGGCCATCGATCACCCTTACGACACCAACTACACACGGTTCCCCGATGGCGAAGTGACAGGGTTCGCACAAGAAAGTTTCAATAAGGCGGTCAAACAACCGCATGGGATTCGCGCTTACACGAAAGAACGCGTTGAAGCGATGGCGCAAGACAATCAGTACGCACTTACTCAACTACTGAACTACGCGCACACGCGAAGTTTTCATGCCCCTTTTTATGGGCGTATCGACGTGGACAAAATTGGCGCGTTTGGGCACTCAATCGGAGGCCTCACAGCAGCCAGGACCTGCCAGATCGACTCGCGAGTGAAGGCGTGCATGGATCAGGACAGCACTGATTACCGTGGGTCCGCATTTGTTATTTCCGATCTCCAGCAGACCGAGAGACAGCCGTTCTTTCTCTATGTTGTCTCGTCTGCTGATGTGTGGAGTTCGAAAGCGCTCAACCCAAGCGATGCGGAATTAGCTCAACAAAAGGTGACAAGACCTGAATTCGACTCGATTATGAGAGAGCAGCAGCAGAATCAGACGACGCAACTCGCCGGAATTGCAGGCGGAAGTTATCGACTTATGCTCTTCGACCTTCCCGGGTTTATTCATCGAACCTTTACCGACCAGACTCTACTCGCTTCAAATCTGGACCACGAGCAGAGCCTTCACAATTTCCATGTTGCCGAAACATATACGCTTGCCTTTTTCGACAAGTACCTCAAGGGAGACACAAAAACGGTGCTCGATACTGGCATAACCGTCGATGGTCGCGCCAAGCTTGAAGTCTTCCCGCCACATTAGTTTTGATTGGCCTGCCTGTCCCGGTTATGCGCCCATTGGGTCATAAAACACCGTTGAAGGGGGAGTTACTTCTTCCTGAGAAGTCGCTTTTAGTGGAGATTTCGCGCGATGCAGGGATGTCCCTACTCCGATCAGGAAAGTGCATATTAGCCCAGCACTGCCCGCTGCGCGGCAAAGATTTCCTTCAAGCCCGACTCAGCCAGATCGATCAGCGCATTCAGCTCCGCGCGGGAATAGGAACCCTTCTCCGCCGTGGCCTGCGTCTCGATCAGCCCGCCGTCGGCCCTCATCACTACGTTCATGTCTACCTCGGCCTGCGAATCCTCCTCGTAGCAGAGGTCGAGTACGGCCGTTCCTCCAACCATGCCCACCGAGGTGGCGGCGACCAGTTGCTGGAGCGGCGAAACTTTGAGTGTTCCTGCCTTGACCAGCGCGTTGAGGGCCAGCGCCAGAGCGACAGCCGCGCCGGTGATGGCCGCGGTGCGCGTGCCGCCGTCGGCCTGAATCACGTCGCAGTCCAATATCACGGTCCGCTCGCCCAGCGCCTTCATGTCAACCACAGAGCGCAGGCTGCGGCCGATGAGCCGCTGAATCTCGTGCGTCCGTCCGCCGATCTTGCCGCGTTCGCTCTCCCGCGGCGTGCGCGTGACGGTGGAGCGGGGCAGCATGGCGTACTCCGCCGTCACCCAGCCGCGGCCGGTGTTGCGCAGCCAGCCGGGAACTCCCTGCTCGATGGTGGCGCAGGTCAGCACCCGCGTGTTGCCCAGCGAGACCAGCACGGAGCCCTCTGCGGTCTGGACATAACCGGGAGTGAGGGTGAGGGGGCGAAGCTCCAGCGGGCTCCTGCCGCCGGGACGATAAAAGGTGGAGGCGCCTGGCATGGAGAGATTGTAGAGGAAATGGCCTGGGTGCGAGGGCGAAAGCCGGGCGTGTCCCAGGATGGGAAACTGCTGATTTCCCGGCCCGGAAAAGGAATCTCAGCGTAACCCATTGAAATAAAAGTATTTGCTGCTGTTATGCCGCATCCATCATTCCCGTTTTGGGAGAATGTGAGGCGTAGGCCTCTGCCGGAGCTTTCCGGGAATTGGCGGCTAAACCCCTCCCTTATCAGGAACTTAATTCGTGTGTTCTAGTTTGGCACGCCACGTGTATTGGAACAGGGCAGTTTCCAATCCTGGATATCAGGAACGGGAAGAAGAGGGAGTTGGGGTTGGGGACGAGGGATTAGGGACCAGGGAATAGGGAGTAGGGACTAAGGACTAGGGAATAGGTCAGTACGGAGTTGCGGGGAATGTGAAACTGACCACTGTCCACTGTTCCCTGACGCCTGAAGAACAGGAGCGAGCTATGCAGCCGACAGAACAGGCAGCGAACTCAAAAAAAACAGGTGTGGCTGAAACCGGGCTATTGGCGACCGGGCTTGCGGAAGCAGGAGCTGCAGGAGCTGGGCTTGCGGAAGCGGGCCTGGCGGGAATCTCCGCGACCAAGCGCAAGCGTGTGGAGACGGTGGTCGAGACACTGGCCAACCTGCGCAGCAAAGGCGAGAGCCTGGCCGAGGTGGCCCACGATACCCGCAACATGGTCACCGCGCTGGGGCTCTACTGCGACCTGCTGGAGGAACCGGGGGTGCTCACCCCTGGGTTCCACCACTACGCCGGCGAACTGCGGCTGGTAGCTACGGCCAGCCGCCGTTTGGTGGAAAAGATGTTGGCGCTCGATGCCCGGCAGGGCACGGATACCGGCCACTTGAGCGACCTCGGCGCGGCCCGGACGGGGGCCGAAGCTCACAGCACCAGATGGCTGGAGCAGGCGCGTCACTGGGATTTGCTGCCTCCCGAGCTCATCGACAACCTGGCTGGGGAGCTTGTGGCCAACCGCAATCTTCTCTCCGCACTGGCCGGACCCTCCATCACCCTCACCGTAGACGCGGAGGGTGGCGCGCTGCCGGTGCCGCTGACCGGAGAGGATCTGACCCGGATTCTAGTCAACCTGGTCAAGAATGCCGCCGAGGCCATGCCCGCCTCGGGGAGAATCTCGATCAGCCTGCATGAGTTTCATGCCGGAGCGGCAGATCCTCCCTGGCTTCTGCTCTCTGTTGAAGATAACGGGCCGGGCATCCCCGCTGGGGCTCTGGAAAAGATCTTCGACGCCGGTTACACCACCCGCAACGGCGGCTCGGCTGATGCGGGCGCTTCGGGTACAGACAGCCCCGGCAACTGGCCGGCCTCCCACCGCGGACTGGGGCTATCCATCACCCGCTCGATTGTCGAGGGGGCCGGAGGCAGCATTCATGCCTCCAACCGCGCCCCGGCCGGAGCCTGCTTCCAGATCGAGTTGCCCGTCCGCTCTCTCTGACCTCCGGCAGGCGGGCGGCGACCGCGGCGAGTGGAAGAAAATCGGCGGCAAGCGAACGAAAACGGCGGCAGGCAGATGAATAAAGCGGCAGGCAGACGAATACAGCGGCGGGGAACAGAACACGGCGGCAGGTTGACGAAAACGGCGGCAGGTGGACGAACACGGCGGCAAGGGGACAGAACACGGCGGCAAGGGGACAGAACGCGGCGGCAGGTTGACAGAAACACCGCGTCAGGCAGACGAAGAACCGCTACGCGAGGAGCAAAAATAACTCCCCGGCGAGGCGGCGACAAAAAAACCAGTTAACCAATCATGCGTGAGGCGAATACAATGCTCGAGACAGTATTAACCACGAGAGCCATGGAGTTTATCCCCCAACTCGCGGAGCCGCCGGTGCGCTTGCACCTGCTGGTGGTCGATGCCGACACGGCTATGCGCTCGGCCTGTGCCGAGATCGCCGCCAGTCTGGGCTACGCGGTGGAGAGCACCGGCGACCTGGGCCAGGCGCGCAGTATGCTGCGCGGCTCAACCGCCGACATCCTGCTGGTAAACCTTCCAGCGGGCTCCAACCAGGGGCTGGAGCTGGTCAGCGAGGTCAAGCTGCTCTACCCGCAAACCGCGGTCATCGCCATGACCGCCTCGGGATCGGTGAACGCCGCCGTCGAGGCCATGCGCTGCGGAGCCTCGGATTACCTGGCCAAGCCCTTCGCCATGGACGAGCTTTCCACGGTTCTGGATCGCGCCGCGGCCTCGCTGGCCACCGACACCGCCACCCGCCAATTGCGCGAGCGGCTGCGGCTCTCGCAGGGGCTGGGCGCCATGATCGGCCGCTCCGGGGAGATGGAAAAGCTCTATCGCATTCTCTCCAAAGTCGCGCAAAGCACCCACCCCGTCCTGATCCTGGGCGAAAGCGGCACCGGTAAGGAGTTGGTGGCGCGCACCATCCACGCCTACGGGCCGAACTCGCAAAAGCCCTTCCTCCCGGTCGATTGCGGCTCGCTGGTTCCCACCCTGATCGAGAGCGAGCTCTTCGGCTACGTTAAGGGCGCCTTCACCGGGGCCAACCGCTCCAAAGACGGGTTGCTGGTCTCGGCCGAGGGAGGCACGGTTTTTCTGGACGAAATCGGCGAGCTGTCGCTCGACCTGCAGGCCAAACTGCTACGCGCCCTTCAGGAAAAGGAGGTCCGCCCGGTGGGAGCCACCCACCGCGTGCCCATCAAGGCGCGCATCGTGGCCGCCACCAACCGGGATCTGGCGGTGATGGTGGAAAAAGGCGCCTTCCGCAAGGATCTCTTCTACCGGCTCAACGTGGTCAACCTGCGCCTGCCCCCGTTGCGCGACCGGAGAGAGGACATTCCTCTGCTGGCGGCGCATTTTCTCGACCGGATCAGCCGCGAGCATGGCGCCAAGTTCGCCTTGAGCGACGAGGCCCTGCGCACCATGATGCGCTACGACTGGCCGGGCAACGTGCGGGAATTGGAAAATTCCATCGAACGCGCCTGCGCGCTTTCCAGCGGTCCGGTCCTGCACCTGGGCGACCTGCCCACGCAATTGCAACAGCAGGGGCTGGAGGCGCGGCGCACGGCTGCCCTGGCCGGCGAGCCGGAGGTCGAGGGCAGCCAGCCGCAGTTGACCACCCTGGCCGACATGGAACGCCAGGCCATCCTGGGAGCCATTCGTACCCTCAACGGCGACAAGCTGCAGGCCGCCAAGCTTTTAGGCATCGGCAAAACCACCCTCTACCGCAAGCTGAAGGAGTACGGCATCGCCGACCCGCTTCGGGAAGAGTAGACGCCACTGACTCAAGCCGGGACAGATTGCGCCGATAGGGCAGTTACGGAACTTCGCAGGCCCAGACGGATACTTTCACAGACCCAGATGGGAAACTTGACAGGCCCAGGTTGAACACTTCAAAGGCCGCGAGCGGGAAATGTTACAGGCCGCAAGCGGAACGAGCAGGGAATTGACCTGCGCGGAGCGCAAACGGCCGCAGAGAGAGGTTGACCGGGTAAGCCATCAAAGTCTAAGAGGAGCTGGATATGAGCATTCTAATCGTGACCGGAATTGAAGGCGCCCGCAATTGCGCCGCCGTGGTAGCCGCGCAGCTGGGCATGGAAGTGGAAGTGGCCGACGGGCGCAAGGCCGCGTTGGCCGCGCTGCGCCACCGCGAGTTTGCCGCCGTGGCAGTGGACGAGACCATGGCGGAGTGCGATCCGGCCGCCGCCGAAGCCGTCTGGGAGCACGCCGGGTTGGCCATCCCCCTGCAGATCAACTTCGCGCTGAGCGGCGCCGCGAGGCTCGTCCGCGAGATTCGCTCCGCCCTGCATCGCCGCGAGCGCGAGCAGACGCTGGCCCGCCGCGCCGCCACCGCGGCCATCGAATCCGAGCTCAAATCCACGGTCGCCGGCCTGCTGCTCCACTCCCAGCTGGCGCTGAACGGCAGCGAGATGCCCCTGCCGGTGGCGGAGAAGCTGCGCGTAGTGGCCGATCTGGCCGGCAGCCTGCGCCAGCAGTTGAACGCTCCGCCGCAGGTCCGCGCTGACACCGCCGCCTGAGGCACTTGCAGTGCGGCAGACCCTTCGGCTTCGCTCAGGGCAGGCTCTTCGGCTTGCGCGCCAAGGAGTTCATGGCACTTGCGATGGGTGCAGGCCGTCCAGGCGAACGCCTTCGGCCACCTGCGGTGGGGCAGAAGGCGATTGCACGTCATGGGGTTTGCGGCACTTGCTGGACGGCCAGTCCCAGTCCTGGGTTAATCTGAAGGCAGCATGAAAGATTCTGCCGTACTGCTGATCGACTGCCCGGACCAGAAGGGCCTGGTGGCGCGCGTCTCCTCGCTGCTCTACCGGCACGGAGCCAACATCCTCCACGCCGACCAGCACCAGGACCACGAGCTGGGCCTCTTTTTCATGCGCGTGGAGTGGGGTCTGAACGGCGCGGCGGACGGCAACTCTTCAGCCACACAGCCAACTGATAACCCGTCCAAAACGCCACTGAAAAGCCTGTCCAAAATGCCGCCGCGCGCCGCGCAACCGCAGGCAGTACGCTTCGATCTGGATGCCTTTCGCGCTGCCTTTGCGCCGCTGGCGGACGAGTTGGGCATGAGGTGGAAGCTGACCTCTGGCGAGCGGCGGCCGCGCGTGGCGCTCTTCTGCTCCCAGTACCTGCACTGCATGGCAGACCTGCTCTACCGCTGGCGGACGGGCGAGTTGGAGTGCGAGATTCCGCTGATTGTGTCGAACCACCGCGAGGTCGAAAGTTTAGCCGCCTTTTACGGCGTACCCTTTGAGCATATCGAAGTCATTGCGGCCACGCGCGCCAAGGCCGAAGCCCGGCAGCTTGAATTGCTTTCGCGAAACAAAATCGATTTGGTGGTGCTGGCGCGCTATATGCAGGTGCTGTCGCCGGCCTTTGTCGCACGCTACCCGGCGGCGATTATCAACGTGCATCACTCGTTTCTGCCCGCATTTACCGGGGCCCGGCCCTACCACGCCGCCCACGCCCGCGGTGTCAAGCTTATCGGGGCCACCAGCCACTATGTCACCGAGGCTCTGGACGACGGGCCCATAATCGAGCAGGACGTGGCCCGCGTATCGCACCGCGACCAGGTGGAAGATCTGGTGGCGCGGGGGCGCGACCTCGAGCGCATGGTCCTGTCGCGCGCCGTCCGCTGGCACCTGGACCGGCGCATTCTCTGTTACGGCAACAAGACGGTGGTCTTCGATTAGAAGCTATAGATCAAGGGTCAGGAGTTAGAACTCAATTCGGATATTGCCGGTCTCAACTTTGAGTCCTGGGAGTATATCCTGCTTCCCAACCGCATCCTCGCCCGGTTATGATGTCCCTCCATGTTCCCCTATGATCCCAACATTCTCGCTGCCGTCCAAACCACCCCGCAGACCATTGCGGATGTGGTCCAGATCCTCGAAGCCATCCAGAGTGTCAGCGACGATGGCGACGGGCTGAAGTGGTTTAACGGACTTTATCTTCAAGTGACCCAGGCGGTCGAGGCGCGAGTCAATGCGGGAGAGTTTGAAGATCCCGCCTGGATCGCTACGCTCGACGTTCGATTTGCCCGCTTCTACTTCGCTGCTATACAGGCCTCACTCTCCGGCGGAGCGCAAGGGCAGACACCCGGATGTTGGCAGGCGCTCTTCGACCAGCGTAGCCAGGTTACCCTTGCCCGTATCCAGTTTGCCCTGGCTGGCATGAACGCCCACATCAACCACGACCTGCCCCAGGCCGTCCTTGATCTCTGCCAAACCACAGCTGTCGCGCCGCAGCACGGCACCGTGCCCTATAACGATTTCACCGCGCTCAACAGCACTCTCGACAGTCTCATTAATAAAGCTAGAATTACCCTCCACGTGCGCTTGCTGGGCGACGCCCTGCCGCCTGTCTCTCATTTGGAAGACACACTGGCGGCATGGAGTCTGGCCGACGCCCGGGAAGCAGCCTGGAATAACGCCGAGCTGCTCTGGCATTTGAGAGATGCCCCGCTAGCCGCCTCAGCCTTGCTCACCACCGTGGACGGCCTCACCGCCATCGTAAGTAAAACGCTGCTTGTTCCTGCGCCATAATCTCTGGTCCCTGTTCCCAGCCTCTTCCATGCCGTAGAATCGCCTTGTATGAAATGTCCTTATTGCGGCTTCGGGCAGGACCGGGTGGTGGACTCGCGGGAGAGCAAAGATGCTGATTCCATCCGGCGGCGGCGGGAGTGCGAGAAGTGCAATCGCCGCTTCACCACTTACGAGCGAATCGACGAAATCCCCTACATGATGATCAAGAAGGACGGGCGCCGCGAGCGCTTCGACCGGCAGAAGATTCTGAACGGCCTGTTGCGCGCCTGCGAGAAACGGCCCGTGGCGGCGAGCAGCCTGGAGGATATCGTGAACGCCGCCGAGGCTTTTTTGGCCGAAGCCCCGGAGCGGGAGCGCACCACGGCGGAGATTGGCGAACTGATCATGGAGCGCCTCAGGGGAATCGACACTGTAGCCTACATCCGCTTCGCCTCGGTCTATCGCGACTTCAAGGATGTAAGCGAATTTAAGGAAGAGCTGGAAGGGTTGCTAGGCAGCCGCACCAGCGGCAAGGGAAAGAAGTAGAGAACAGGGACTAGGGACTAGGGAATAGGGAATAGGGAATAGGGAATAGGAAAACGCAGTGGTCGAACACAAGACGCACAAGGTAACCCTGATTCCTGGCGACGGCATCGGACCGGAGGTGACACAGGCCGTGGTGCGCATTCTGGAGGCCACTGGTGTGCGCTTCGAGTGGGAGCGCTTTGCCGCCGGCGCCGAGGCCTTCGAGATCTTCGGCGAGTACATCCCCGCCGCGCTGTATCAATCCATCGAGCGCAACGGGGTAGCACTTAAGGGGCCGGTGGCGACGCCCATCGGCGGCGGCTTCAAGAGCATCAACGTCACGCTGAGAAAGCGATTTGACCTCTTTGCCAACTTCCGCCCCATCAAGAATCTTCCCGGCCTGGAGACGCACTGGCCGGGCGTGGACCTGATCATCGTGCGGGAAAACACCGAGGGCGAGTACCTGGGTTTGGAGCACGAAGTCGTCCCCGGCGTCGTCGAGGCCATCAAGGTCATCACCGAGAAAGGCTCAACGCGCATTGCCAAATTCGCCTTCGAATATGCGCGCAAGCACGGCCGCAAGAAGGTTCACTCCATTCATAAAGCCAACATCATGAAGCTGTCGGACGGGCTTTTTCTGCGCTGTGCGCGCCAGGTGGCCGAAGGGTTTCCTGACATCTTCTACGGAGAGCACATCATCGACAACACCTGCATGCAGCTGGTGATGAACCCCTACCAGTACGACACGCTGCTGCTGGAAAACCTCTACGGCGACATTGTCAGCGATCTGTGCGCGGGGCTGGTGGGCGGGCTGGGGCTGGTTCCCGGCGCCAACCTGGGCTTGAACTGCGCCATCTTCGAAGCGGTCCACGGCTCGGCCCCGGACATCGCCGGCAAGGATATCGCCAACCCCACGGCCTTATTGCAATCCGCCGTGCTGATGCTGCGCCACCTGAACGAAGAGGCCGCGGCGGACAGGGTGCACAAGGCTCTGGAGACCGTCTACGCCGAGCGCAAGGCGCTTACTCGTGATGTGGGCGGCACGGCCGGTACCAGCCAGTTCGCCGACGCCGTGCTCAAGGCCATGGGATAAAGCTAGAGCGAAACCAGAGTAAACGTGCCCTTGTCGAGAGTATTCAAGGTGGCTTTTACTTCCACCCCACAGACAAAGACCTGTCCGCGGGGACCCCGGTGAGGAAAAAGCCACTTGGCGAAGTTGCTTTCGGGATATAGCTACTCTGGTTTCGCTATGAGCCAGAAGCAGCACAAAGAGGCTGGGCATCTTGCCCAGCCTTTTTGCTTGCCTCGCCAACCGGGCGCGACTACGGAACTTCTGTTCAATGAACTTACATTTTGGCTGCACGCACCGGGGATAGTTTGTAGAGATCCTCGGCGCTCTTCAACATGCCAATGTAAATCATGTCGAATTCCAGCGGGATACGCAGCATGACAGTGCGTCCCCCGATCTGGATGGAGATATCGCGATTGTTGTCGACAATGCGCCGCATGGCTGCACTCAGTATGTGCTCCGTAGACGGGGTTTGGAGAACGGCAAGCAGAGAGGAGTCGCTCCAGTGGTAGATGGCGTCGTCGTTGCGCAGACTGGAGGTAAGAAAAGCCGAGACCGCCATCAGGCTATCCTGAATAGCCTCCATGCCAAACCGTTCGCCGATCACGTCCAGCAAGCCGAGCTTGAAAAGAACAACAAAACCCTGACCGCCCTGATCTATGATCTTTTTGACATGCTCCACAGCCGCTCCGCCGCCGCGCAGCCCGGAGGCGTTGTCATTGGCCATGGTTCGATCCGCCACCTTGTGCGGCGAGGCCATGACCGCCTGACCATCGACCTTGCTAACACGCAGGAAATCGGCCAAGAGCACGAGAAAAGCATGTATCTCCTCGCCGGTCAGCAGGCTTGCGACCCTGCGCGTCATCTGAACGGCATCGGCCGAGGCTTGGTCAATGCCCAGCCTGGCCAGCAGCTCAGTCAGCAATTTCGAGGTCAGTGTGCGCCACGCCGACAGGCGCTCCCGGAGAGCAATTTCAGAGAAGCTGTGATAGCGCTCGAATTCGCGAAGAATCCCTCGAATCAGCTCCTGCTTTTCTTCATCCTGCAATCGGTCCGGAATCTTGAGCGCCAGCCCTTCCATATTCCCGCAGAACTCCTTGTAGCTGATGGAATCTATCTCCGGCATTTGCAGGGTTATTCCCTCGATCAACTGGACAAGAATCCGTTCAAACGCAGGAGACAACGATTTTCCTTTCGCCGAAGAAGGCGAATGGCTAAGCCCGGCCATCTGCCGCAGACCCATCGAAAACACCCCCTATGAATCCATCGGCAGAAAGCCTGGTTTCAACAGGCATTTGGCGGCTCTGCCTCCTGTTTCGGTGCTACAACTCTCCAGGGAATTGCTACAGGTTTCGTTTCAATTCTGTCCGCGTTACCCTCAACTGTCTCCCTAAAGACGTTCAAATTATTCCAATCCTCCTGTACACTGAGTGTTCAAGGCCATGAAAAACAGACATCCAATCGGCATCCTGGGCGCTACCGGAATGGTGGGACAGCGCTATATTCAACTCCTGGAGCGTCATCCGTGGTTTGAGATCACGTGGCTGGCGGCCAGCGACCGCTCCAGCGGCAAAACGTATGGGGAGGCCGCCAAGTGGCGCCTGGACACGCCCCTTCCTGAGCGCATCGCTCAAATGACCGTCTCGCCGGCGGAGCCGGAAGGCGCCCCGAAGATCATCTTTTCTTCCATCGATGCGCCCATCGCCCGGGAGCTGGAGCCCCGCTTTGCCGCCGCCGGCTGCGCCGTAATCTCCAATTCCAGCGCCTTCCGCATGGCTCCCAACGTGCCCCTGGTGCTGCCGGAGGTCAACGCCGGCCATCTGCACCTGATTGAGGAGCAATCCTGGCGCAAGGAGTCGGGCGGCTACATTGTCACCAACTCCAATTGCACGGTGATGGGCCCGGTGCTGGCGCTCAAGCCCATCGTCGACCGCTTTGGAGTCGAGCAGATCATCGCCACCTCCATGCAGGCCGTCAGCGGCGCGGGCTATCCCGGCGTGGCCTCCATAGACATCCTGGACAACGTGGTTCCCTACATTCCAAACGAAGAAGAGAAGATGGAGGAAGAGCTGCTCAAGCTGCTGGGTTCACTCGATGGCCACGTGGTGAAGCCGCTGGCCGCGCGCATGAGCGCCAGTTGCAACCGCGTCCCGGTCGTCGATGGCCACACGGTCAGCGTCTCCATCAAGCTTGGCAAGAAGGCCACCCGCGAGGAGATTCTGGCGGCATGGGCGGAGTTTCGTCCTCTGGCCGGAAAGGGATTGCCGACCGCTCCCGAGCAGCCCATCGAATGGGCGCCGCAGCCGGATCGTCCGCAACCGCGCCTGGACCGCAATCGCGGCAACGGCATGGCCATCACCGTGGGCCGCCTGCGCCCCTGCGGCGTGCTCGACTGGAAGTTTACCGTGCTCACGCACAATACGATTCGCGGAGCCGCGGGTGCCACCATCCTCAACGCCGAACTGCTGGCAAGCCTGGGGAAACTCGCATGAGCCTGGTAGTGATGAAATTCGGCGGCACCTCGGTCGAGGACCCGGCGGCCATCCGCCGCACAGCGGAGATTGTTGCCGGGCGCGTGGCCCTGGGCAAGCAGCCGGTGGTGGTGGTCAGCGCCATGGCCAAGGTCACCGACCTGCTGCTGCGCTCCGCCGAAACCGCCGTGCAGGGCGATCGCGCCGGAGCACTGGCCATCAGTTCGCGCCTGCGCGCGCTACACCGCGACACGGCCACCGCACTGGTCAAGGACTACGCCGCGCTGGTCGGCGAGATCGACCAGAATTTCGACATCCTGGATGAAATTCTGCGCGGTCTGGCGGCGCTGCTGGAACTGACTCCGCGCATCTCCGACCTGATTGTCAGCTACGGCGAGATTCTATCCAGCCGCATTGTCGTCGCCGCCTTCCGCGAGCAGGGCATCGACGCCGCCCACGTTGACGCGCGACAAGTCATCATCACCGATTCGCAATTCCAGAAGGCCATTCCGCAGGACGCGCTCATAGAAAAACGCTCTCAAGACAAGCTGCTCCCGTTGCTGGCGGAGAATCATGTGCCCGTCATCGGAGGCTTCATCGCCTCCAACGAGGCCGGCATCACCACCACCCTGGGCCGCGGCGGCTCCGACTTCACCGCCGCCCTCATCGGCGGCGCGCTCCAGGCCGAGACCATCGAAATCTGGACAGACGTTGACGGCATCATGACAGCTGACCCGCGCGTCTGCCCCGATGCTTATCGCGTGAAGGTCATCAGCTTTGAAGAAGCAGCCGAGCTGGCCTACTTCGGCGCCAAGGTGCTGCACCCGGCCACCATTCTGCCCGCGGTCAAAAAGAATATTCCGGTTCTGGTGCTCAACAGCCGCAACGCCAGTTGCGAAGGCACGCGCATCATCTCGCTGCCTCCGCACTGCAAAAGCCCCTTCAAATCCATCGCCGTCAAAAAGAAGCTGAGCATCATCGACGTGGTGGCCAGCCGCATGTTGATGACCCACGGCTACATGAAGTCCATCTTCGACATCTTCGACAAGCACCGCTGCCCGGTTGACATGGTCTGCACCAGCGAGGTCTCCGTCTCGCTCACCGTGGACTCCAACGAAAAGCTGCCCGACATTGCCGCCGACCTGGGCAAGCTGGCCGACGTGAAGTATGAGGGGAAAAAGGCGCTGCTTTGCCTGGTGGGCGACGACATCCGCGGCCACAGCGGCATCGCTGCCCAGGTTTTTACCGCCATGCGCAACATCAACGTGAGGATGATCTCCCAGGGCGCCAGCGAGATCAACATGAGCTTCATGATCGAAGAGGACGACGCCGACGAGGCCGTCCGCCTGCTGCACGCGGCATTTTTCAAAGACCCCGACCCGGCGATCTTCGACGTGGGGGCACGGCGTAAATAGTAAGCGGAAATCCCAGGTCTCAGAATCGAGACTGGGGCAACCGGCAATTCAGCAGCTTGCGGACGGGGCTGTCATTCATTTCGGATCTACTGCAAAGTCGTAGACATAATTACCTACAACGAAACCATACTCGCCGGCCTCTGGAGCCTTGACCTCCAACCTGTACGACGACTCGCCGTACCTGGATACTGCAAACTTTAGAAGGAATGCTTTTTTGTCAGTCACTCCTCCGAACGCTTGCGCCGCGGAGCTCGCTATCAGCCCTTCGCGGTTGCCTCCTTGATTTGTGAAAGCGAGCAACTGATAAGCGGGGAAAGTCTCGCATTTGACCACGAATACCAAGTCGTTTCCGCCCTTAACATGAAAAGAGGATGTCGATCCCGGTATCTGAATAGCTACTTTTACGCTGTAAGACCTCCCGTGGGTTTCTACTTTGGAGGCTGATTTCGCCGGTTCCTTTGGAAGCGGTTTCAGGGTCTGGTCAGAGGAGTCCAGGAAATAGACCACATCCTGCGTATCTGGCTCCGCTGGTTTAGCTTGCTGCGCCAAGACGGGCGACAAACCAAGCAGGATAATAACTGGCACGAAACAACTCCGAAATACTGACATCGAAAGTCCTCCTTTTTCAGTTCTGGAATCCTACGATAATGAACTGACATGTAGATTTACAGCCGTTTAGAGCGTCTCTGCCCGCCCCTGCGGCACAGCTCAAGTTCCCCCCATCGACGAAGACTGTCGATGGGGATCCCGAAAAGCCGTATCCTGATACAAAAACCATATTCTATCGCAACCTTCTACACTACGTATCACACTCCGTGCGGTTTATTTACGGCCCCTGGAGGACGCGATCTCCCATGCGCCATGCGCCGAAATCTTTGGTCAGCATGCAGGATTTTAGCTTGCCGCTCTCGTGAAAAATGGCACAGCAGTAAAATTCAGACGGAACTAGCCAGCGGCCCTTTCCGTGGCCAATCCTGCCGTCCTCTTGCGCCCGTAAATCACCAGCAGCGCCGCCAGCAGAAGAAGAATCACGCCCAGCACCAGAAGGCTTCCCTCGGGGCCGTCCGCGCCGCCGCTCCACAGCGTGTTGCCTGATGGGGTGGCAGTCAAATAGTGACCGGGGGCGACCATGCCGCTGTCGGCTGTGCCGTAGAAGAAGGTCTCCGCCCAGTCCCATGCCGCGTGGCAGCCGATGGCCCACCAAGCCGTGCCGGTGACCCGAACGCTCACGCAAAAGACAAAGCCGATGAACGCCGCGGCAAAGATGCCAACCCAGTTTTCGCCGGGGTTGCCGAGATGGATGTAACCGAAGAACGTTGATGTGACCCAGGCCGCCTGCCAGAACCCACTCCGCGGGGTTTTGCGAATGTGCAGCATCAGGCAGGGAACAAGCCCCAGCAGGGCCATGGCATAGATGCCCCAGGCGCTGTTGCCCATGGCTCTTGCGTACAAACTCACGCAGAGCAGCGCATTGGTCCCCAGCGCCCACCAGAAGTTGATGCCGCGCGTAAAGGTGAACTGGAAATAGCCGCGGAACATTCCCTCCTCCACGCAGCCCACCAGCAGAAAGGCGCCGCCCCATATCGCACCAAACCTGAATATCTCCGCGCCGGAGAGCGCGGCGGGGCCAAAGTGCAGCCAGCCACCCCAGGCCATGACCTCCACCAATGCCGAAAGTGCCAGGAATCCCGCCGCTAGGCCGCTGAGAAAGTGGGGAATGCGTCGCGGGCCAGTCAGGTTGTAGGCCAGCAGGCTGCGGCGGCGCTCGAACCACGCCATAATTGAGGCTGCCCCTACCAGCGCCAGAAAGGCAATCAACTCGTTGAAGAACGCCGAGGGGGCGGTAGGGGCACTCTGCTTGCTGAAATCGACAAGATGGAGCCGGACAAAAATAAATCCTATACCAGCGCCAATAAGACCGAGCAGGATAAAAAAGATCAGCGCCGACCATCCGGCGCGCAGGCCCTGACTGCCGTAGAAGGTCCAGCTCATCCAGTCAAAGATCCGCTCTCCCAGAGAAGGGGCAGCGGTTGCAGGCGCATGGGTTGCCGCGGCGTCTGTCCCGGCAAGCGGCGCATCCGGCTGTGGGGGCTGAATCTCCGGCTCCATCGAGCCTCCTTAAAAGACAGATTTATTAGATGAATTGTCCTGAGGACACGATACTCTACGCAATCGCAGCACAGACGGTTCCTTGGTGGAAATGACTGCTGGACAAGCAGCTGGCAGTGTTTAATTACATACCCCCGCCTTGACACAATCGCCCGCTGCCTTGATGCTAAACAGTTCTGGTTATTCTGTTTTTTCCGTGCACGGAGGGGCTCAGGTCTTGCAGGTTCGCGTTTTTTACCATGACAAATGCTTCGACGGAGCCTGCTCAGCCTCGCTCTTCACGCGCTTCCACCGCGAGTGCATCGCGCGCAACGCAAGCTACGAGTACCACGGCCTCGTCCATCGCGCCGGCGCGCTGTTCGACGAGGATGAGTTCACCGGCGATGAGAACGCCATCGTCGACTTCAAGTACTCGGCCTCGCCGCGGATAACCTGGTGGTTTGACCACCACCTCTCGGCCTTTCTCACGCTCCAGGACCAGGAGAATTACCTTGCCTGCAAGCAGGACCCGGCCTGCGGCGCCCACAAGTTTTACGACCCCGACTACACCTCCTGCACAAGCTATCTTGCCTACATCGCCTCCACCCATTTCGACTTTGACACAACGCCGGTCGCCGATCTGATTTACTGGGCCGATGTCGTGGACGGCGCCAAATACGAGAGCCCGGAGGCCGCCGTGGAGATGGCCGCCCCGGCCATGAAGCTCACCCTCATCATCGAGTCCACACAGGATGACGCCTTCATCCCGCGCCTCATCCCGCTGCTCACCGAGATGTCCATGGCCGAGGTGCTCAGCCAGCCCTTCGTGGCCGGGCTATTGCCTCCCTTGCTGGAGCGCCACGCGAGATCCATGAGCCTGATCCGCGAGCGCGCCGAGGAGCGCAACGGCACCATCTTCTTCGACCTCACCGATCAGCCGCTCGAGGGCTATAACAAGTTCATCCCCTACTACCTGTATCCTCAGGCCACCTACTCCATCGGCCTGTCCAGCTCCAGCTTCCGCACCAAGGTCTCGGTCGGCTCCAACCCCTGGTCCATGGCTGACCCGGCGAAGATGACCAATCTGGCGGCCATCTGCGAGCGCTACGGCGGCGGCGGCCATGCCCGCGTGGGCGCCATCAGTTTCCCGCCCGACCAGGCAGGCGAAGCACGCAAAGCGGCGGAGGAGATTGTGGCCGAGTTGAGGACGAAGAACCCGTTGGAGTGAGAGCGAGATTGGGGTAAAGCAGCGCGTTGGTTTTGTTACGAAGGGTATCAGCGTTAGTCCGTTCCCTTCATTAACCAATTTCTCGGCTAGGTTTCTACGCCTTCCGTTTCAAACTCGGCCACTCTGCTTTGCGCTGCTCCAGGAATGCCCTGACGCCTTCCGCGAAGTCGGCCGTCGAACGCTGCTGCGCGTTCACCTCGATGGCCTCTTCAATCTCCTCGTCGAGCTGGCGGCGGGCGTGCCTGGCAAGCAGTTGTTTGAGCGCCTGCATGGCCTGGGGGCTGTTGTGCTGTAGCGTCTTGGCCAGCGAATGGGCTGATTGCATCAGCTCCTCGACGGCCACAACTTCAGTCACCAGCCCCATTTGCATCGCCTCCTGCGCCTTCAGTATTCTGCCGGTCAACAGCAGCTCGCAGGTGCGCTTTTCACCTATATGGCGCAGCAGAAACGAAGCCGCAATCGTCGGCACATAGCCCATGCGCATCTCATTCAACGCAAACCGGGCCCATGGCGTGGCCAGGGTAAAGGCGGGGAGAGTTGCCAGGGTCATGCCGCTGCCGATGGCAGGACCGTTCACTGCGGCAATCATCGGCTTGGGAAAGTCATAGATCATGCGCAATACACATGCAATGTTCTCTGTGTCGCGGCGATGCTGAGCCGCCGTGTGAGACTGCGAGGCGCTCAGGTACTCAATATCCAGGCCGGCACAGAAGGCCGGGCCGGCCCCGGCGAGGATCACGACGCTGCAATCGTCGCTAGCCGTCTCCTCAAGGGCTGCTATCAGCTCTTCGATCAGCGGGGGAGAGAGGGCGTTGCGCTTTTCCGGCCGGTTCAGCGTGATGGTCTTCACCCCGTTGGCGGCCTGAACCAGGATGTGTTCGGAGCGGGCCATGAAAACCTCCTTCAGCGACGAACCCAAATTCAGATCCATGCGCTGAAAGGCTTATCGTAGCGCAAAGGCAGCTTCGAATGATAGGGGTTTGGAAGCGGTTTTGAGGCTGCGTTCAATTCCTGTCATTTGGAAAGTTGGATTCTACCTCTCACAGCCCCAACTCGCCCGCCCGCTTCTTCATCGCCTCCAGACAAAATGCGATGTGCGCGTCCAGTTCCACGCCCAGTTCCGCCGCGCCCTGCACAATGTCCTCGCGGTTTACGCCGCGGGCGAAGGCCTTGTCCTTCATCTTCTTGCGCACACTGGCCACTTCCACCTCGGCAATCGCTTTGGTCGGCTTGACCAGCGCGCAGGCGGTTAGAAAGCCGGCCAGCTCGTCGCAGGCAAAGAGGGACTTGGCCAGGTGCGAGACACGCGGCACGCCGGAGTACTGCGCGTGGCCCAGAATAGCGGTGCGCAGCGCTTCGGGCCAGCCGAGCCGTTCCAGCTCGCGGACACCAACATACGGATGCTCCTCAGCCGTGGGGTGGCGTTCGTAGTCGAAGTCGTGCAGCAGAGCCGTGGCCGTATACAGCTCGATAAACGCGGCTCGCTCTTCCCCCGCCAATCCCAGCCGAACGGCTTCCGCCTCGCCCATGGCCGAAACGCAGGCCTCGACCGCCAGCGCGTGCTTGCGCAGGTTTTCGCTCTGGGTCCATTCGGTCAGCAATTGCCATGCCTGCGCGCGCCCGTAGATGGAACTGCTTTCTTTTGCATCATTTCCGGTGCAGTTATTCATGATTTCCTTGACCTCGAAGTTTACTAACTTGATTCGTGGTTTATCAGGTTTTTCAGGACATAATCGGGTATGATCCCTGAAAGTTGGGTTTGCATCCAAGTTTTCACTTGACAGTTATGGTACGCTTCCCGGAAAGTATCCCATAAGTGGTGCAGCAATGCACTGCGGGGTTCCTGCTCTGGCACTCCGCACACCGCACATGGCAACTACGCTGGCTAGCGTGGAAACACGCGAAGTTGTGCACTGTAGATTCTGCAAGCTGGTTCAGTTCAGACCAAGCAATTCCCACTGCGTCAGATGTCACAGGCCCTTGGATGTCGAGGAGCCGGTCCGGCCTGGGCCTGTCCCGGTTGACCATCATTCCGAGGACCCTGCCGCCGAAGCCGGAATGAGGGTAGCCGGCCTGGTGAAGGAAATCCGACGGGCGCGCCACATGAGCCAGCGCCAACTGGCTGGGCGCATGCTGGTGCCTCGCACCTACATCTCCAAGATCGAGAACGGCAAGGCCATTCCGACCCTCAGCTCTTTGCAGAGGCTGGCCGACGCCCTGGGCGTGAATGTGCGTCAACTGGTTCGCGACGCCCGCAGCCTCCGCGAGGAGGAGGAAGCGGCCATCCTTGCCGATCCGTATCTGGCAGAGATTGCGGCTATGCTGCCTGGCCTGTCCCCCCTGCACCGCTCGCTGGTAGCGAGTGCGGCACATGATATGTACCTGGGGCACCGGCGCATCGCGTAGAGGGCTTCCGGCCTGGAACTTTTCGTTTCCGGTTTTGGGCCGGATGGCGCCACGCTTTCCGCCGGGAGGCTGTCGTACGGCGTGCGCCTTCAGTCCCGGTCGCCGAGGCGATTGCGGCCCATGGGCGCATGTGCTACGGTCAGGATGAAACGCCTCGGCTCTCGGCGCCGGCAGGATGGTGTGCCGGCCCGATAGCTCGAATGCATTTGATGAGGCAAATCCCTTGTTTCCTGCTGCCAAGCTGCGCATTGAAGACCTGAGCGCCGAGGAGCGCGCCGTTTACGCGACTCTCAAGCCCGAGCGTCTGCCCCAGCACGTGGCCATCATCATGGACGGCAATGGCCGCTGGGCGGGCCATCGCTCGCAGAAGCGCTTCTTCGGCCATCAGCAGGGCGCCAGCACCGTGCAACTGGTCATGGAAACCGCCGCGCGCATCGGCCTTCCCTGGCTCACCCTCTACGCCTTTTCCCTGGAAAACAACCTCCGCCGCCCCCGCGCCGAGGTCAACTTCCTCATGCGCCTGCTCAAAACTTACCTCGATGCCAACGTGCAGCGCATGATGGACAACAACGTCCGCCTGCGCTCCATTGGCCGCACTCATGAGCTGCCCGACGATGTCCAGGAGAAATTGCGCTGGGTGGAGCAGGCCACAGCCGGCAACACCGGAACCACCCTCACCCTGGCCCTCAACTACGGCAGCCGCTCCGAGCTGGTGGATGCATTCCGCGGCCTGGCGGCCGAGATGAAACAAAAACACCAGAGCGCGGAGCGCATTACCGAAGAAGATATACACCGCCACCTCTACACCGCCGATATGCCCGATCCCGACCTGCTGATCCGCTCCTCGGGCGAGATGCGCCTGTCGAATTTTTTGCTCTGGCAGATTGCCTATACCGAGATCTATGTCACCGAGCGGTTGTGGCCGGATTTCACCGGCGTTCATCTGCTGGAGGCCATTGCCGACTACCAGCAGCGTGAGCGCCGCTACGGCGGCCTGAGTGACAGCGTAGGCGAGGTGGAAGAGGACGCCGAGCAGATCAAGATCGTGGCCAACTGAAGTCTTTGCCACTATTACTTCCCTTTTTTATCTGAATCAAAAAACCGACTATTTACGCGTTTGTGCTTCCCACGTGAGAAATGGACATTTACACTCACTTCGCAGCAGGACTAGAATAGCGGGCTGGGAATCGATTCCCACGGAGGATGCGATGAAAAAAGTACTGGTAAGCATTTTTTCATTAGCCATGGTTTGGTCGTTGAGTCAACTGGCGGTTGGCCAGGCCGCTCCCGGTAGCCTGGATGACCAACTGATTGCAGCCGCCCAAAAAGGCGACGCGTCAGCGGTGCGCTATTTACTAGACAAGGGCGCTAACATAGAAGCCAGTAACAGCTACGGCGACACAACGCTGATGATCGCAATCTTCTGGTACAGGAGTGACGTTATTACGCTCCTACTGGCGAAGGGAGCGAACATCGAAGCCAAGAACAACACTGGCTACACAGCGCTGATTATGGCAGCGAGAAAAGGTGAGGCCGAGGTTATGAAGCTGCTTCTGGAGAAGGGCGCCAATATTGAAGCCCGGGACAATAACGGGGATACAGCGCTGATCGAAGCAGCCTCAGATGGCTATGCCGATGTGGTGAAGCTGCTGCTGGACAAGGGCGCCAACATCAATGCCAAAGACAACGGTGGAATTACAGCTCTGCAGGCGGCGAATTTAAGCGGCGAGCCGGATATTGCAAAGTTGCTCAAGGAGCACGGCGCTCACTGACTTCGGCACAGCGCTGCGGCAAACAGCCCCAAAAAGAGTAGTCTCCTTTCCCAAGGAGCAGGCGATAAAAAAAATACTGACAAGGATTTTTGTGCCTAAAATGGTGCTTGATAAAGACTTCGTCTTTATCGAGGAGCACCCACAGGAAAAGGTTTGGCCGCGCAAAACCGACTACGTCGTGTATACTCCATTCGAATCTTTTCTGGACATGGAGATTGCAGCCAAGAATCGAGCTTGACGGAAGTACATACAGGGCGCGCTGCCGCATGGTCCAGAAGTCAATTTTGGATGCAGTACGCCGCACAGGCCCAGGAGTTTTGATCCTGTGCGCATCCGAGCAAGGAGGAAATATGCGCAAACTGACGATCTTCGTTGTGATGGTCCTGATGTGCGCCTCGACGAACCTGTACGGATCAAAGCGGAACGAGAATATGGAGCAGTGCTCGAGCAGTGATCTCGACCAGGCCATCCAAGCATGCACAGCGATAATCAACAAGCCGGGCCATGAAAGCAGCAGTGACCTGGCCATTGCTTACCATAACCGGGGCATCGCTTACCAGAAAAAGGGGAATTATGACGGTGCGATCCAGGACTACAACCAGGCGATTAGGCTGAATCCTATTAATGCGAGCGCGTTCTTCGCCCGCGGCAGCGCCTACGATCTCATGAACAATTATGACCAGGCGATCCAGGACTTCAGCCAGGCGCTGCAACTGAATTTCCGCAAAGAGGTTACGTTTTACTGGCGGGGCAACGCCTACTTTGACAAGCAGGATTATGACCATGCTATCCAGGACTATGCCCAGGCGATCCAGTTGAATCCCAACAATGCGGATGCGTACGAGAGGCGGGGCAACGCCTACCTTCTGAAGAACGATTTCGACCAGGCGATCCAGGACCTCGATCAGGCGCTCAAGTTGGATCCCAGCAAAGAGCTTGCGTTCTTGCAACGGGGCAACGCTTACTTTAAAAAGGCGGATTTTGACCACGCGATCCAGGACTACGATCAGGCGCTCAGGCTGAATCCCAGCAACGCGGATGCGTTCATTGTCCGGGGCAACACCTACTTTATCAAGGACGATTACGACCATGCGATCCAGGACTTTAGTCAGGCGCTCAAGTTGGATCCCAGCCAGGAGGGCGCGTACTTTCAACGGGGCAACGCCTACTTTCTCAAGGGCGATTACGACCATGCGATCCAGGACTTCGATCAAACGATCAGGCTGAATCCCGGCAATGCGACCGCATTCTTCAGTCGGGGAACAGCTTACATGCGCAATCAGGACTTTGACCGCGCCATCCAGGATGAGGATCAGGCGCTCAAGCTGAATCCCAACAATGCGATGGCATACGCCATCCGGGGCATTGCGCATTCGGGAAAGGAGGATTATGACCGCGCGGTTCAGGATTATAGCCGGGCGATAGAGCTGGATTCCCGCAATGCCTACTTGTTCAACAACCGCTGTTTTGCGCGCGCCATCCTCGGGCAACTACAAGACGCCCTTGCGGATTGCAACCAGTCGCTGGCCTTGAACGCTAACAATGCGGAAACGCTCGATAGCCGCGGCTTTACCTATCTCAAGATGAAGAATGCCGATGCGGCTATCGCCGATTTCAGCGCCGCGTTGGCGATTCAACCGAGGCTGGCCTCGTCGCTTTACGGCCGGGGAGTGGCAAAGCAGATGAAAGGCAACAAGGCTGCCTCTCAGCAAGACAAAGCCGCCGCGGTAGCGATCCAGCCCGACATTGCCAGCCAGTTCGCTAAGTGGGGCGTGGGTGCGAGCGCGCCAGTTCCCAAGTCCAAGCCAAGCCCTGCAGCGTCGAGTCCGACGCCACCGAACCCTGAACCACCAAGCCCAATATCACCAAGCCAGGCACAGGGGTGGAAGACCTACAGCTATCCCGCCGACGGCTTCAGCGCCTCTTTTCCCTCTGAGCCGGTCGCACGGACGAATTCCGTTCACATCTATGTAGGCGTCGCGGAATTGCACAGCTATATGGCGGTAGATGGTGAGGCGGCCATGTTAGTCGGAGTTCGTTATGACGGTCAAGCTGCCGTGGGGCACAATCCCGACGATCTGCTCTTTTACGAACAAACCGTCTCCCTTGCCAGAACCAACGCCCACTACATCAGCGGGAAAAAGATTACCCTCGGCATCAACCACGGCGTGGAGTTCGAGTCAGAGGACGATTCGATGCACTACTCAAGCCGCTTCTACCTGGTGGGCACCACGATATACCAGTTATCGACCGCCGCACCGCTCGGACGACCGTACCCTGGCGCCGCACGCTTTCTCGACTCATTCCAGTTGATTACACGCACCCATGATTGAGCCTGGGTTCTTCATTTGAGGCCGCAAAAAAGCGGCCTCATCGTCGGTGCGATTGGGCGGAAGTTCTAAGGAGAACACGATGAAGAAAGTTCTGATTAGTATTTTTTTGTTCGCCGCCGTTTTTTCGCTGGGTCATCTGGCCGCGGCCCAGGCCAGCTCTAACAGCCTGGATACCGAGCTGAGCGCCAACGCCATCCTCGGCGACACGGCGGCGGTGCAACATTCGCTGGACAAGGGCGCCAACATTGAAGCCCGGAACGATGACGGCAACACGGCGCTGATTCTCGCGGCCTTCTCCGGCAATACAGATGTGGTGAAGCTGCTCCTGGAGAAAGGCGCGCAAATCGAGGCCAAAAACGATTCCGACGGGACGGCGCTGATGGTGGCGACGATCAACGGCAAGACCGAGGTTGTCAGGCTGCTTCTGGAGAAGGGCGCCAACCTCGAGACCAAGGACAACTCCGGCGACACCGCTCTGATGATGGCGGCTACCAATGACACCAGCGATGTGTTCAAGCTGCTGTTGGCCAAGGGCGCCAACATCGAGACTCGGGACAATGATGGCGAAACGGCGCTGATTATGGCGGCCAACAACGACACCAGTGAAGTGGTGAGCCTGCTTCTGGAGAAGGGCGCGCAAATCGAGGACAAGGACAACATGGGCCGCACGGCGCTGATCATGGCCGCCGACAAAGGCAAGATTGAGGTAGTGAAGCTGCTCCTGGCAAAGGGCGCCAACATCAATGCCCGGGCCAACTATGGCTTATCGGCGCTGCTGATGGCGGCTGTGGCAGGCAACACCGAGGAAGTGAAGCTGCTTTTGGAAAAGGGCGCTAACATCGAGATCCGGGATGACCATGGCAATACAGCGCTGCTGGCGGCGGCGATCATGAACAAGATCGAGATGGTGAAGCTGCTTTTGGAAAAGGGCGCCAACATCAATGCCAAGGACGTAAACGGAGACACGGCGCTGCAGCTGGCTGCCAAGAACGGAAATACCGAGGTGGTGAAGCTGCTCGAGGAGAAAGGCGCACACTGAGCCTCGAGAAGTGCTGCAGCTACAAGATGGGATTGTTGAAATCGGCAATGAACTGGATGCCGGGAACATCCAGCTTCAAAAGCTGCTGGTCGCCGGTGAGAAACAGGTCGATGCCAGCCGAGGCAGCGCAGGCCAGGTGGATCGCATCTGCAATCTTCAGCCGCTCCTTTGAGCGCAACCTGCTGAACGGAGCGACGGCCCCTTCATCGAAGGGCAGACAAATGAATCCCATTTCCCGCACAATCTCGCGCACTGCGATTGCTTTCTGCGGTTGGGTGGATTTTTCCGCCCCCGCCATCAACTCGCCCAACACGAGATAGCTGGTGAACAGAATATCGCCCCGTCTGAAAGCACGATCAAGAAGTTGCCGCGTTCGCTGGAAGTATTTCGGATGCCCCTCCAGCAGATAGATAAACAACATCGTGTCCCAATAGATTCGGCTCATGCCGCTTCCTCGTCGTACCCGCGGACCCAGCGCAGAAAGGCCTCGCCGCCGCCGTACTCCGCCAGCTCTTCTTTCAAAAGGCCACGCATCTTTTCCGTCAGCCGATAGGCGCGTTCCGAAGGGGACTCTTTCTTCAGATTTGCAATCTCTCCTTCCAGTCCAACTGTTCCTGTCGTTGGCTTCGCCACTCGGCTCACAACCTGATAACGCACAACAACCGTAGAACTCTGCTTCTTGGGGGGACCATCAACACCCTCAATCTCAAGCCCATTCTCGCGAAGGAATTTCTCTGCCTGGATCGCGGTGCAGACCTGTGGCCAGTTTCTTTCTGGGAACCCGTCAGCCTGAAGATGCCGCATCAAATCCCGGACCGCAACGGAAAACTGAACCTTCCCCGCGCGGATAGCTGGATGCACATACTTTTCCAGGGCAACAGCGCGCACTTGATCGCTTAACCCATGGTTCATGAAGCTCCTTTCTGCCGAACTCTGAGTGAATGTTCGAGAAGAGGCAGATTTAGAATACAAGATAAACAGACTGTCTGTCAATATTCCTATAGACAGTTTGTCTATGCTGAAAACTCAATTCGCACAAACTCGATGGCCGAGAAACCGGCCATCCCACACCCAGCCCCGGCAGTGTATTCTCATCCCTAATGAAACGTGTATATACGGCCCTCATCCTTATCCCCCTGGTTCTGGTCCTGGTCTTTTTAGGGCCGTGGTGGCAATGGCTGTTTACCCTGGCGGTTGCGGGGGTGGCCGCGCTGGCCGCATGGGAATTTATGGGCCTGGCGGAGAAGGCCGGCGCCACCCCGCCGCGCATCGCGGTACTGGTAGCTGTTCTCGCTCTTTTTGCCTGCAACTTAAAGTGGCCTATCCAGAATCCGGCAATGTTCGGCATATTTGGCATCTTGAGCCTGGGCCTGCTGGTCTATTGCACTTTTTTCAGTCCTGTCGAGCAGATTATGGCCGATGCCTCGTCCTCCATCTTCTGCTTGTTCTACATAGGATTCACCCTGCTTGTTCTGCCCGCACTGCGCGATAACCCCGAGGGCAACGGCCCCTCGCTGGTCGCCTTTCTGCTGTGCGCGGTCTGGGCTGGAGACACGGCCGCCCTTTATGTGGGCCGCGCCTGGGGACGCCACAAGATGGCCCCCACGCTCAGTCCCGGCAAAACCTGGGAGGGCGCGATCGGCTCGATGGGAGGCAGCCTGTTTTCCACCGGCATCCTGCTCGGCCTCGCGCAACTGATGCAGATGCCGATGTGGAATGTGAGCTGGCGGCTCTCCTACTCCGGCGGGGCCTGGTGGTACTGGCTAGGGTTGACCGTGGTGGTCAATGTGGCTGCCCAGGTGGGCGATCTGGCGGAGTCCGCCCTCAAGCGCTCGGCCGGCGTCAAGGACTCCGGCTCGCTGCTTCCCGGCCATGGCGGCGTTCTGGACCGCATCGACGCCCTGCTGATCGCTGCTCCCGTGCTGTGGTACGCCCAGATTATTCATCAGTGGTTCTGAGCGGAATCGGGAAGGAAGAAAATATAACGAGTTGGGCGCATAATAATTCAAGAGGGAGTTTCATGTCCCAAACATCGATTCTTGTCCAACTCGATCCTGCAGTACAGGCTCGTCTGGCAGCTCTCGCTGACGATCGCCAGCAGCCTGTCTCTGACTTGGCAGCCGAAGTGATCTCCATGTACGTTGCGCCCGATAGCTGGGAACACAAGCACATTCGCGCAGGAATGGCTGAGTTGGAAGCTGGCCAGGGTATCTCAAATGAGCGCGTGATGGAGTGGTTGGACAGCTGGGGCACTGAGAACGAGTTGCCTGCACCGAAATGATCATTCGCTGGTCGCCTACGGCCGTCTCTGACCTTGAGGCCATCCGCGACTACATTGCGCAAGATAGTCCCTCTGCTGCGCGTAAGGTAGCGGATCGAATCAAGGTATCGGTCAACCGTCTCATTGACTTTTCTTTATCAGGCAGAGCTGGACGTGTACCGGGAACACGTGAACTGGTCATCCCTGGAACCTCCTACATAGCCGCCTATACAGTTCAAGGCGACGAGGTGCGGATTGCCGCCGTGCTCCATGGAAGACAGCGCTGGCCAGAATCTTTTATTAACCCTGCCCCTGGCAACTGAGACCTGGAAGTTCTTCGGGGATTGGCCGAGCGATAATTAAAGCACGAGGGAAAATACAATCGCCTTGAAAAAACTCGCTATCCTCGGTTCCACCGGCTCCATCGGCCAGAGCACCCTCTCCATCGTCGAGCAGTTTTCGGAGCGCTACTCGGTCGCCTCGCTGGCCGCCGGTCGCAACCTCGACGAGGCCTTTGCGCAGGCCCTTCGCTGGCGGCCGAAGCTTGTCTCGCTGGCCTCCGAAGAGATGGCTGCGAAGCTCTCCGCCAAGCTCAAAGAGGCAGGCATCAGCGGCATTGAAGTGGTCTATGGAACCCAGGGCACCGTCGCCTGCTCGACCCTTCCCGATGCCGATTTCGTCGTTTCTGCTATCGTTGGCGTCTCCGGCCTTGAAGCCACGCATGCAGCCATCCTGGCCGGCAAGCCAGTCGGGCTGGCCAACAAGGAGTGCATGGTAGCCGCCGGCGAAATTCTTACCAAGGCCGCCCGCGAGCGCAATGTCCCCATCCTGCCCATCGATTCCGAGCACAACGCCGTCCATCAGTGCATGCGCGTCGGTGCGCACAGCGAGGTCAAGACCATCTGGCTGACGGCCTCCGGCGGGCCCTTCCGCAAGCTGCCGCTGGAACAATTCGCCGGCATCACTCCCGAGCAGGCACTCAAGCATCCCACCTGGGTGATGGGCCGGCGCATCACCATCGACTCCGCGACAATGCTCAACAAAGGCCTGGAAGTCATCGAGGCCTGCCGCCTCTTCGACGTAACGCCCGCGCAGGTTCGCGTTACGATCCATCCGCAGTCCACGGTCCACTCGCTGGTGGAGTACGTGGACGGCTCCATCCTGGCGCAGATCTCCGTCACCGACATGCGCCTGCCGATTCTCTATGCGCTGGCCTTCCCGGAGCGACCCACATCCACGCTCACCTTCGACATGGCCGCATTGAGCCACCTGGACTTTGAGCAGCCCGACATGCAGCGCTTCCCTTGCCTGCGTCTGGCCTTCGAAGCCGCCGAAAAAGGCGGGGCCCATTGCATCGCACTTAACGCCGCTGACGAGGTAGCCGTCGAGGCCTTCCTTGACCGCCGCATCCCCTTCACCGGCATCCCGCGTACAATTGAAAGAGTGCTCGCTGCCACGCCTGAAGCGCACCCCTCCACCATCGCCGAAGTGCTCTTGTCGGACCAGGAGGCGCGTCAGACAGCGCGTGCGCTGCTGGCAAAGTAGTTTTCAGTTGTCAGTAACCGGCGGTTTGTGCTTGCCGCTGATTTTTTGATCTCTGATCTCTGTCCACTGACAACTGATAACTGTTTTATCGAGGTTAAAACCGTATATCTATGCACAATTTTCTGGTTTCCGTTGTCGCCTTTATCGTCCTCGTTGGCGTTATGGTCGTGGTCCACGAGTTCGGCCACTTTGTCGTCGCCAAGCTCTGCCGAGTCCGCGTAGAGGCCTTTTCCTTTGGCTTCGGGCCGCGTCTCTTCGGCTACAAATACGGCGACACTGACTACAAGGTCTGCGCGCTGCCGCTGGGCGGATATGTCAAGATGGCCGGCGAGAACTTCGCCGAACTCAGCGACGCCGCCAAGGGCACGGCCACCGTCGCCCCGCCGGATGACCCCGGCGCGCTCACCTCGCATCCCCGCTGGCAGCGCATGTTGATCGGCGCGGCCGGTCCCGTCGCCAACTTTATCCTGGCCTTTGTGTTGATGGTGGGCTACTACGGCTGGATCAATGAGGTCCCCGCCACCGAAGTCAAAACCACCACCGTCGAATGGGTCACTCCAGGCTCCGCGGCTGCCCAGGCCGGAATTGAGCCGGGCGACATTTTTCGCAGCTTTGCCGGCGACAACAATCCTGACTGGGAAAAAATCTTCTATCGCCTCAAGCTGAACGCCAATCAAACCGTACCGGTTACGGTGGAGCGCGGCGGCAAAACCCTGCAACTGAGCCTTCACGTGCCCGCCGCAGCCAAAGACGATGACTTTGACCTGAATGAAGAGGGTCTTTTGCCCCAGATGCTGGCCGGCCCCATCGGCGTTCAGGAGGTGCAGCCGGGAACGCCAGCCGAAAAGGCCGGCCTGCGCGCCGGCGACGCCATCCAGTCCGTCGATGGATACCCCTTCCATACCGTGACCTCGCTGCTGGCCTATATGAAGGCCGGCCAGGGCAAGCCGATCTCGCTCGTCATCCTGCGCAACGGCGCCACTCTCCCGCCCGTCGTCGCCCATCCCGCCATGCGCGAAGGAGGCTGGAAGCTGGGCTTTTTAACCGTGCCCTTTCCTACTCACAAGGATCCGCTTCCCTTGGGCAAGGCAGTCACCAAATCCAGGCAGTTCTGCGCCGAAAAATCCTTGCTGATCTTCGAGGTGCTGCGCGGACTCTTCACGCAAAAGGTCTCCGTCTCCCAGCTCGCCGGGCCGGTGGGTATTGCCCGCATGGCCGGCGATACGGCGCAAACCAAGGACTGGGGACAGATGATTGGGCTGGCCGCTATGATCAGCCTCAACCTGGGCATCCTCAATCTGATGCCCTTCCCCATTCTTGACGGCGGCATGATTCTTATCTTGCTCATTGAAGGCGCCCTGCGCCGCGAAATCGGCATCAACGTGAAGGAGCGTATCTATCAGGCGGCGTTTGTAGCGTTGGTCGCGTTTTTTGTTTTCCTTACCTTCAACGACATCGCCAAGCTGCCCATCTTCACGCATCTGAAGCCGTGAGGCGGGCTGTGTTGAAAAGGCGCCCAGGTTTGCAGATAATTACCTTCCTCCGGCGCACAATCTCAATAAGTGGTCAGAGCAGGCAATGAGGTCAAAATGTGGTCAAGAATCGAAAAAGGCAGGGATGGAGGAATCAGTTCAGGCTTATCGCCCGGTCTGTACCGGAAGCACCCCCCACCCCCACCCCCCTCCCCCCCGGGGGTCAATTCACCTTTTCTTCCCCCTAAACTGTGAGACTGTGAACTTACATCGCGTCCAAAGGATGAAGGGGGTAAGGGAGAAAACCCGGAGAAACCCGAAGAAATGTGGATAACTTCGCGTTCCACGTGGAAAACCGGGGACGAAATTCAATCATTATCAGACACCGGGAGAGGTCGCTTCATGCCTGTAACCACCGAAGTTCGAGTCCGCTACGCTGAAACCGACCAGATGGGCATTGTCTACTACGCCAACTACCTGGTCTGGTTCGAAGTTGGCCGTGTGGAGCTGCTCCGCTCCCTGGGCTTTTCCTATAGCATGCTGGAGACCGAACACGAGTGCATCCTGCCGGTGGTCGAGGCCTCCTGCCGCTACCGCTCTCCCGCCCGCTACGACGATCGGATTATCATCGAAACCCGCCCCGCCCTGCTGCGCGGCTCCGTCCTCAGGTTCGCCTACCGGATTCTTCGCAAAGCGAAAGAAGGCAAGGAGCCTGAGCTTCTGGCCGAGGGCGAGACGACCCACGTGGTCTGCGATGACCAGATGAATAAAAAGCCACTGCCGGCGCACTACGCCGCCGCGCTACGAGCCATGATGGAGCCGAAGCAGAAAGAGTAAGAAATGGAACTAATTTTTGAGGTACGCGAGGCGGAAGAGGGCGGATACACAGCGCGAGCGCCGGGCCATTCGATTTTTACGGAAGCCGAAACCTGGGAGGAACTGCGCAAAAACGTGCGGGAGGTAGCGGCCCTGCATTTTGAAAATGCGCCCAAGCAGCCCGAATTGATTTGGTTGCACCTGGTCAAGGACGACGTGATCGATGCCCGTTCCGGCGAGCCGGTCCGCGCGAAGGTGCAGGAATCATGGATTCAAAAGCTGGAACCCGCTCTCACAACTGCCCCTGAACTGCAAGGCGTGCTCGCCGAACTCTCCCGCCGCGAACCGATCTTCCATCGCCCTGAATTCGGAACCACGCGGGCCGATTTCGAGCGCATGACGGCGGAGGATTACTGGGAGACCGGAGCCTCGGGTCGCCGCTATTCCCGGCAGTCTGTGCTGGACGGCTTGGAGGAGCGTTTTTCCGTCCCCCACGAAGACGTCTGGGAGACGCGGGAATTTCATTGCCGCAGATTGAGCGAGGATACCTATCTGCTGACCTACACGCTGCTCCAGGACCACCAGCGGCTTACGCGCCGGGCCACGATCTGGCGCAGCACGGCGGAGGGATGGAAGATTGTCTACCACCAGGGGACGATTGTGCAGGATGCGTAAGAAAAGCTGCTCGTCGCTGAGCCGCTACTTCTCCCGCGCCACCACAAAATCCGGCACCCAAAGCAAGGCGCGCTTGTACTCAGAGTCAGGCAGAGAGGCCAGAGCCTGGCGGCTCTGCTCGGCATAGCGGTCGGCGACGCTCATGGCGTAGTCCACCGAGCCGTTGCGCGCCAGAATCGCCTGAATCCGCTCGCGGCTGACACGCTCGAAGCTGCGGTCCTCTAAAACTCTCTGGATGGTCTGGCGGTCGGCGGCGGTGCCGTGGTCGATGGAGTGGATCACGGCCAGAGTGGCCTTGCCCTCGCGCAGGTCGCTGGCCACGGGCTTGCCCAGAACCTCTTCGGTGGCCGTCAGGTCGAGCACATCGTCCACAATCTGGAAAGCCAGGCCGACGGCGCGGCCATAGGCAGCCAGGCTTGTCTCCACAGACTCGGGGGCGTCTGCCAGCACCGCGCCCAGGCGCATGGAGACCGAGAAAAGGCAGGCGGTTTTGCGATAGATGAGGTCGTAGTACTCGGCCTCGCTGACGGCGCGGCCCAGCTTTTGGATCTGCAAGAGCTCGCCCTCGACCATCTGCTGAGTCAGGGCGATGAGCTGGTCGAGCATGCGCAGGCATTTTTCTTCCAGAGCTACCTTGAAGGCCTGCATGTAGAGCCAGTCGCCGGCCAGAACGCATTTTTCGTTGCCCCAGGCGGTGTTCGCGGAAGGCCGGCCGCGGCGGGTATCGGCGCCATCGATGATGTCGTCGTGAACCAGCGTGGCGGTGTGGACCATTTCCACCACCGCGCCCAGGCGGATGGCGCTCTGGTCGAAGTAGCCGAGCGCGTGCGCGGAGAGCAGCAGAAGGGATGGACGGATGCGCTTACCGCCGCCGCTTCTGAGGTATTCGGCAATCTCCGTGATGGTGCTGACGCCGGAGGCGGAGTCGCGGCTAAGCTCCTGCTCGATGGCCACAAGGTCATCCCGCAGGAGTTCGAAAACCTCTTTTGCCGTTGCTGTTGCCAGTGTGCTCAAAAGCTCTCCGAATCGTGCCGCTCGCTAATCTCTGAAAAGAATACCTCAGGAGATCGATGGATGGGTTGAAAACCCACTTTGTCCATCCCGGAACAACGCTAATTCGTGCGGTAGTTGGTGAACTGCAAATCCAGCCCCATCTCTTTGCCGCGCAGCAACGCGATGATGGCCTGCAACTCGTCGCGGTCCTTGCTGGATACTCTGACTGTATCGCCCATGATGGTGACTTGCGCCTTCTTTTTTGCGTCCTTCACCAGGCGGACAATCTCCTTGGCCTTTTCCACGGGAATGCCCTGCTGCAGGTTGATCTTTTGGCGCACGCTTTTGCCCAGCGCGGGCTCCAGCTTGCCATAGGTCAAATTCTTCAGCGGGACGCCTCGCTTGACCAGCTTCTGGCAGAGGATATCCTTGACCGCTTCCAGATGATACTCTCCGTCGGATGCCAACTGGATGGCGTCGTTGCCTTCCAGCTTGACCTCCGAGTGGGAGTCCTTCAGGTCGAAGCGCTGGCGAATCTCCTTCAGCGCCTGGTCGATGGCGTTGCGGACCTCCTGAATATCCACTTTGCTGACGATGTCGAATGAATTGTCCAGGGCCATGGTTCTCACCCCCAAAAATCGTTCTGCCGCTGCTGCGCGGAGGGCGAACGTGGCTGCAATTGTTCCCTGCACAGCACCAATATTAGTTTCCCACGTCAGGCTTGAGGTCAAACAGCCGATTGAAGTTTTTCGTTGTGATGCGGGCTATTTCCTCTTCTGAAACGCCGTGCAGCCCGGCCAGAGTTTGCGCCGTAAGGCTCACCCAGGCCGGTTCGTTGCGCTTGCCTCGATTGGGCGCCGGAGCCAGCCAGGGCGCGTCGGTCTCGACCAAAACTCCGTCCAGAGGAAGGCGCGCGGCCACGTCGCGGAGCGGCTGGGCTTTAGGATAGGTCAGATTGCCGGCGAAGGAGACAAGGAAACCCAGATCACGCGAGCGGGCAGCCTGTTCGTAGTTTCCCCCAAAGCAGTGCATGATGCCGCCAAGTCCGGTGGGCCGCCAGTGGGCCTCAAGAATCTCAAAGAGATCGTCCCAGGCGTTGGTGGTTCCATCCTTAGGCCGACAATGAATCAGGATGGGTCGCTTGCGGGCGGCGGCTATTTCAAGCAGGCGGATGAGGCCTTTGCGCTGGACTTCGTGCGGCGCGCCTTCGTGGTAGTAGTCCAGTCCGATTTCGCCGCAGGCGATGACCTCCGGGGCTGCCAGCAGGCGGTCGAGTTTGGCGAGAATAGCGTCGTCGATTTGGGGCGTGTAGTGCGGGTAGACGCCCGCGCTGGCATAGAGCTTCGGAATGCCCAGCTGTCCGTTGAACTGGCGGCAAATATCGTAGGCCTGGTGCATCTGGGATGGCTCTTCGCCGATGCCGATGGCCAGCACAGCGCCGATGCCTGCCTGCCAGGCGCGGTGCAACATTGCCTCGCGGTCGTTGGAGTAGCGCGGGCTGTCAAGGTGGGCGTGAGAATCGATCAGCACTATGTGGGCCTCCAGCGGGTTCATTGCAAGATTGCCATTATGTTCCGGCGAGCCAAAGACGTCTGCCCCGCCGCAGGTGCTTTTCGAGAGTCCCACCGCAGGCGCTTTTCGAGGGCCGCACCGCAAGCGCCTACTTCAGCCGCGCGCCCAGCGGAACTTCTTCGAGAAATCCTGCCAATACCGGTGCGCCATCGGGCAAAGATGCGGCCAGCAACATGCCGTTTGATTCGAGTCCTCTCATCATGCGCGGGGCAAGGTTGGCGACGATGACGATCTTGCGCCCGACAAGTTTTTCCGGCTCGTAGTACTGGGCGATGCCGGCGAGAATCTGCCGCTTTTCGTAGCCCAGATCGACCTCCAGGCGCAGCAGCTTGTCGGCCTTGGGAACACGTTCGGCAACTAGGATTTGCGCCACGCGTAGATCGACCTTGAGCACATCGTCGATGGAGATTTTCTGCAGCTCCTGCGACACCTGCGATGCGGCTGATGGTTGCACGGCGGGAGGAGCAGGTGATTTTTCTGAGGAGCACACCTCAGGGGCTAAAGCCCCACGTTCATTTTGGTCTGCTTCCGGCACGACTGAAGTCGTGCCCTGACGCAATGCTGGCACTTGTGGCGCGGTTTGCGTGGATGGCGGAGCCGTTTGTTTCGGAGCCGAAACCGGAGCGACTGTTTTCGCAGCAGGAGCTGCAACAGCCTTGGCAGCAATCTTTTGCTGGCTTGTAGCTTCCACAACGCTCGAACTTCTTTGATCTTCGATGTTTTGCATACGGTCGATGGCATCCTTTTCCGCGCGGGGAAAGAGAGGCGCGGGCTCGGCAAATTTTGTACCAGCCTTCAATCCGCCCCAAGCGATTTGCGTCAGAAATGACTTCTTTGCAGCGTCGGCAATCTCGCCCTGGCCAAGCTGACGCCAGACTTTGGCGGCAGAATCCGGCATGATCGGATAGACCAGCGCGGTGATGATGCGGATGGCCTCGGCGGCAGTGGCCAGTACGCGGGCTTGCTGAGCAGCGTGGTCGGCTTCAGCGCGGTCGGCGGGCTTCTTCCATGGCGCGTTGGCGGTCAGGTAGCCATCAGTCTCCGCTACTAAAACCCACAGAGACTTGAGGGCCTCGGAGAAGTTCAGTTCGTCGAAGGCCGGACCGAAGGCGGCGATGGTACGCTCCGCGCATTCGCGCAAAGAGATTTCCGCAGAGGTTTCGGCGCCGGTCTTGGGCACCACGCCCCCGAAGTATTTGTGCACCATGTTCACCACGCGGCTGACCAGGTTGCCGTAGCCATTGGCGAGGTCGCCGTTGTAACGCTGGACGAGAGCATCAAATGAAAAACCGCCGTCCTGGCCGAAGGGAATCTCCCTGAGCAGGAAGTAGCGCAGGGCATCGGTCCCCAAAACCTCCAGAACCGTCTCGGTCCGCACAACGTTGCCGCGCGATTTGGACATCTTGCCCTGGTCGAAGAGAAGCCAGCCGTTGGCCATCACCGAACGCGGCAGCGGAATGCCGGCAGCCATCAAAAACGCCGGCCAATAGACGCAGTGGAAGCGGCTGATCTCCTTGCCGATGAGGTGCAAATCCGCCGGCCAGAATTTTTCGAAGCGCGCTTTGTCGGCAGGATCGCCGGAGCCATAGCCGAGAGCCGTGATGTAGTTTGCCAGCGCGTCGAGCCACACGTAAATCACATGCTTTTCGTCGCCAGGAACGGGAATCCCCCAGGAAAAACTGGTGCGGCTTACGGAGAGATCGCGAAGCCCGCCGCGTACAAAGGAGATGACCTCGCGGCGTGTCGACTCGGGGCCCATGAAGCCGGGGTTGGCCTCGTAAAACTCCAGCAGCTTGCGCTCGAAGGCTGAGAGCTTGAAAAAATAATTCTCCTCGCTGACGGTTTCCGTCACGCGGCCGCAGTCGGGGCAGACTGTGCCGGCGGGGCCGTCCACATATAGTTCATCACTCACGCAGTACTGACCGGTGTAGGAACCTTTGTAGATGAAGCCGCGGTCGCGCAGCGTGGCAAACAACTTTTGCACGCCGCGGACGTGACGGTCTTCCGTAGTGCGGATGAAGTCGTCGTAGGTGAGCCCCAGCCGGTCCCACAGTCCGCGCCACTCGCCCGCAACGGCAGTGGCAAACTCCATCGGCGTGCGTCCGGCCAGCGCCGCGGAGCGCTCGATCTTCTGCCCGTGCTCGTCGGTGCCGGTGAGGAAAAACGTGTCGATTCCCAGGGCGCGCTTGCGCCGCGCAATGGCGTCGCAGATGATGGTCGAGTAGGCGTGGCCCAGGTGTGGCCGCGCATTCACGTAGTAGATGGGCGTGGTCAGGTAATAGCGGGCTGAGCTGGATGCAGAATTTGTCATAAGAGGAACGCTGTGCTGGATTGTCCTCTCTTTGCAAGCGGAAATCCAAGATAATCTACTCTCCATTTTACGGCATTTATCCGCGGTATATCAGCAAATGAAATTACATGAGCCATTTCACAAGGAGTAACAGTATGATTACCGCCAACGCTAGGACGGCCAGCATCAAATAAGGATGAGCCACCATGCTTGATGCCTGTTTTGAACCACTGCATGCAGGTATTGAATCGTGTATAAGCTCGGGTGGAAGCCCAACACGATGGCGTTGGGAGATTACGCGGGCGGTGGGAAGATCTAGCTGGATGGATTGTAGTGCACCGGAGGTTTCATTGGGAAAGCGCAGGAGGCCGCGCAAAAGATGATCCGTATCGATATAAGCCAACTTGTCCATATCGGCTTCCTCGGCAGCATACGCCAGAGCCATCTTTGAGTTGTTGTCCAGTCGAATCTCAGCCTTCCGTTGATATTTCGAAGCTTTTCCAAGAGGCCACGGAATTTCAAACAGCTTACAAAACCCAGGAATCCGTTTTTTTAAGTGATCAATTTCGAAGATTCGCGTGTTACCCTCCCAGGCAAGACCGATAAGAAGATGCGCCGTAGTAATGTACCTGGCTTGTTGATGACCAGCCACATAGCGGGCAAAGAAAACTGATCTTCTTGCTTGCTCTGTATATCGTTCAAACATGTTGAACCTCTCACGCAGTTTATCATCGCTCATCCTACGTGGTGCCTGCTAAAATATCATTGAAAATCAAGGATTTCTGAGGCCCATCAACGTGTACCTGGAATTGCAAAAACGGCTCGCGGAGCATCTTCGCGCGGTACTGGCGGCAAAATATGATTTGCAGCTTGAGACAATTCCGCTGGAGATTCCGCCGGAGCTGAGGTTTGGCGAACTGGCCACGCCCATTGCCTTTGAGCTGGCACGCAAGCTACGCAAGGCGCCCAAGGTGATTGCGCAGGAGATTGTCACCGCGCTGGGCCATCTCGATGGCTTTTCTTCTTTTGAAGTCGCAGGGGCCGGTTATATCAATGCACGGCTGGACCGGGCAGCCGGCGTGCGCATGACAGCCGCGGCCGAGGCCGGATCGCAGGCGGCGTCGGGGATTCACTCGCTCGTCGAACATACCAGCATTAATCCCAACAAGGCCGCGCATATCGGCCATTTGCGCAACGCCATTCTGGGCGACACGTTTGTACGCCTGCTGCGAGCCGCGGGGCAAAAGGTGGACGTGCAGAACTACATTGACAACACCGGAGTGCAAGTGGCTGACGTGGTGGTGGGGTTCTTGCATCTGGAAGGAAAATCGCTGGCCGACGTACGCGTGCTACTGGATGAACTTAAGCAGAAGGGTCAACGAATTGATTACTACTGCTGGGATCTCTACGCGAAGACCTCGCAGTGGTACACCAGCGGAACAGCGGATGAAAATGAAGCGCGCAAGAAGCTGCGCAATGCGACTCTTCACGAGCTAGAGCGCGGCGGCAACGAGACGGCTGAAGTTGCTGAGTTGATCTCGTCTGCGGTCTTGCGGCGGCACCTGGAAACGATGCAGCGGCTGGGCATCGAGTACGACTTTTTGCCTCGCGAGAGCGAGATTCTGCACCTGAAGTTCTGGGAGGCGGCCTTCGAGCAGTTGAAGAAGACCGGCGTGCTCTACTTTGAGACCGAAGGCAAAAACAAGGGCTGCTGGGTGATGACGCGGCCGGGCGCAGACACGACGGAAGATGAGACCGACGAAGATGCGAAAGTTATCGTACGCTCCAATGGCACGGTAACTTATGTCGGAAAAGACATCGCCTACCACTTATGGAAGTTTGGGCTGCTGGGAAAGGACTTCGGTTACAAGCCGTTCTTTACTTATCCGAAGCATGAATGCTGGATTTCGACGGAAAAGGGAGTGGAGCCGCATCCACACTTTGGCGGGGCGCAGGCAATATATAACGTGATCGACGCGCGACAGAGCGATCCGCAGGCCAACGTGATTCAGGCGCTGCGCGGAATGGGATACACGGAGCAGGCCGACAGCTATACGCACTTCAGTTACGAGATGGTGGCGCTGACGCCGCGCTGCGCGGAGGAGCTGGGGTACGAAGTTTCCGCGGAGGATATGGCGCGGCCGTACATCGAGATTAAGGGGCGGAAGGGCTTCGGCGTCAAGGCAGATGACCTGATTGACAAGCTTATCGCCGCAGCGCGCGCCGAGGTGAATGCGCGACAGACCGGGCGCGACGAAGCGGAACGCCGGCGGATTGCCGAGCAGATTGCGATTGGCGCGTTGCGCTACTTCATGCTGAAGTTCACGCGCAACTCAGTGATTGCTTTTGATTTCAAGGAGGCGCTGAGCTTCGAGGGCGAGACAGGACCATATATACAGTACGCCGTAGTGCGGGCCAAGAACATCTTCCGCAAAGGAGGAACCACGCCGGAAGCGGAGTTGACTAAGTTAGCGGGGTTAGCGGAGTTAGGCGGCTATCTTCAAGGTGAGGACTATGAAGATATCTGGGCGCTGTGGCTGCGAGCGGCGCGGCGGACGCTGGTTCTGGAGCAGTGCATTGCAACCTCGGAGCCGGCTTACTTAGCCAAGCATGCATTCCAGTTAGCACAGGAGTTTAATAACTTCTATCACAAACACCACATTCTGACAGAGGAAGACCCGGCGCGGAAGACGTTTTTGCTGGCGACGGCGGCGGTGGCGCTGCGGGAGTTAGTGCTGGCGCTGAGCTGGCTGGGGATTGAAAGCCCGGAGGCGATGTGAGGAAGGCTTTAAGTCGGGGCCTTCTCATGGTCAGTGATGTATCGATTAAGACCCATAGAGGGAGAGGTGATTGCCGTCAGGGTCATCGAAGTTAGCAACCCTCATAGTGGGCGTGATGTTTCGCGGTTCGTGGGTGAACTGGACCCCTTTTCCCAGCAGCGCTTGATAGGCGGCGGTTACATTCTCAACAGAGAAGACAACCTCGCCAGCGCCGGCAACCTGGCCACGGACTTTGGCCGCAGGCTCGCTGAGACATAAGGTGACCGCGCCTGCGTTGAGGAACGCGAAACCAGGGATCTCACGCTGAACCTCCAGGCCCAACTTGTCGCGATAGAACGTCAGAGCGCGCGTCACATCGTGAACCCCCAGCATAACAACGCTAACTTGAGAGAGCTTGTAATCCGCTTGTTTCATCCCTGATCATCCTTTCTAGAAAATACGTGCGGTCCATAGTCAGAGCCTTGGTGCACTTATCTTTAGTATTATATCACACTCATATCTTGCCGTCAAACTTATACTCATTAGTCGCGAATAAGTAAAGCGACTTACGAAGTCCTAGTCCCTAGTAACTCCTCACCCACTCCAGAATCGAGCGCACCGCTACTCCGCTCGGCCCTTTGGCGATGTAGGGCTTAGACTCTTCCGACCAGGCCAGGCCGGCGATGTCGAGGTGAATCCAGGGAGTGTCTTCGACGAAAACCTTGAGGAACTCGGCTGCCGTGCAAGCGCCACCCCAGCGTCCGCCGGTGTTCTTGATGTCGCCGATGTCGGACTTGATCATTTCGGCGTACTCCTCTCCCAGGGGCAAGCGCCAGAACTTTTCACCGGATATGGCAAGAGCCGCGTTGAACTTGGCCCAGGCTTCATCGTCGTTGGAGAAAGCTCCGGCGTTGACGTAGCCGAGTGCGACGACGCATGCGCCGGTGAGCGTGGCGGCGTCTATCAGGTGAGTTGCGCCGAGCTGGCGCGCATAGGTGAGGCCGTCGGCGAGGACCAGGCGTCCTTCGGCGTCAGTGTTGATGATCTCGATGGATTTACCGGGTTTATCGGGAGAAAATGGCATCGCCGTCTGCACGTCGCCAGGTTTTTGCGCGGTTCCGGAGGGCATATTTTCCGCGGCGCAGATTACGGCGATGACGCGCACCTTTGGCTTGAGCAGGGCGATGGCGCGCATGGCGCCGAGCATGGCAGCACCGCCGGCCATGTCGGTTTTCATCTCTTCCATTTTGTCTGAGGGCTTGATGGAGATGCCGCCGGAGTCGAAGGTGATGCCCTTGCCGACCAGGCCGAGAATGGGGCCGCTGGTCATACCTTTCGGCTCGTAGCGAAGGACGATGAGGGCGGGCGGCTCAGCGGAGCCCTGCGCCACGCTCAGGAATGCGCCCATCTTAAGCTCGCGCAGCTTGTCGGTGGAGTGGACCTCACAGCCGAGACCAACTTCGGCGGCCATCTGCGCGGCGCGTGCCCCAAGCAGCGTGGGCGTCAGCTTGTTGCCCGGCTCGTTGACCAGCGACCGGGCGAAGTTTTGGCTCTCGCCGATGATGATGGCCTCAGCGAAGGCTGATTCAGTCGCGGCCTTGTCGGCATTGGCAGGCACAGCCAGGGTGAATGACTCCACGCTCTGGTCCTTGCGCTCGCTGCGATAGGTGTCAGGATCGAAGTCGCCGATACACGCGCCCTCGACGGCTGCGCGGGCACCTGCCGTGTGAGGCAACATTTTTGGGTCGCTTTCAGGCAGGGCAAGAACCAGCTCGCGGATGCCGCGCGGTTTGATGAAGCGGACGGCGGTTCCGGAGGCAGAGCGCACGGAGTTGGCGTTGACTTTGGCCTGCTTGCCCAGGCCAACGAGGAGAAGGCGCTTGGCGGCGAGGCCCACAGGGGCGTGCAGTAGAGCCGTTTCGTTGGCGCCGGCCTTGAATTCGCCGCTGGCGAGGACGGCGGTCGCTGCGGCCTGGACAGCCGGGTCGGCGGTCAAAAGCACGGGCTGGGGCTTGGCGTCGGCGGCTTTATCGGTCTGGGTGTCGAAGGCCAAAACGGCAAGAAGTTCGGATTCAATTTTGGCAAGGGGAACAAAAGAGAGATGGGTCCGCATGGAGACTATTATTTCATTCGGGGGCGGATGGGATGCCTGCCTGTGATGAGACTTTCTTACCGCCCCATTTTATGCTTGCTGGCGTTAACGGCGGCGCGAGCATCGCGGTCGGCTTCGCGGCGCTTTTCCGTTTCGCGCTTGTCCCAGTCCTGCTTGCCCTTAGCCACGGCCAGCTCGCACTTGACCCGGCCATTGCGGAAGTAGAGCCGGGTGGGGATGAGCGTGTGGCCCTTGATCTGCGTCTTGGAGAGTAGCTTGCGTACTTCTGCCTTGTGCAGGAGCAGCTTGCGGGTGCGCGTGGCGTCGTGGTTGGAGATGTTGCCGTGGGAGTAGGGGCCAATATGCAGGTTGAGCAGAAACGCCTCGCCGTTCTGGATGAGGCCGTAGGAGTCCTTGAGGTTGGCCTTGCCCTCGCGAATGGACTTGACCTCGGTGCCGCGCAGGCTGACACCGGCCTCGAACTTTTCGAGGAGAAAGTAGTTGTGGCCGGCCTGGCGATTGTGAGCGGCGTCCCGCTCGCCCGAGGCAACCGGGTCGCGGGGCTTGGCAGTCTTTTGCGGGCCGGGGCTGGCCGGCCGGGCGATCACATGGCTGGATTGGCGGGCCATTGACAAGGCTCCTTGAATCTCAATCCTAGCATTGGCACGGTTTTGTTAGAATGAGGCATTGTTGAATGAATAGATTCACCCATGGAAGTTGCGTCATGATGCGCGTCTGGGGCAGCCAAGGCAGCCCCCATGAGCCCGATGAGCAGTGTGGTCCAGTGAAGACGCCGGGGAGTTTGATGAAAAGCCGCATTCAAGCACAGGCCGCCTCCAGTTTCGTTTTTTCGGGAACCATTTTCCGGATAGCGCTTCTTGCCGTTTTGGCGATCTTCAGCCTGTCCTGCGTAGCCCTGCACGCTCAGTCGGCCAACACTTTTTTCAAGCGCGGCCAGACCGCCGAGGCGCGCGAGGACTACGACGCAGCCCTTGACAACTACCAGAAAGCCTACGCCAAGGCTCCCAAGGACCTGCAGTTCCGCACCGCACTCTATCGCGTGCGCATTACCGCTTCGGCCACGCACGTGACCAAGGGGCAGAAGCTGCTGGATGCGGGCAACGAGCAGGGGGCGCTGTCAGAGTTTCTGCACGCCACCGAGATCGACCCCAGCAACGAGGCCGCGCTGCAGGCCATCGCCCGAGTGCAAAAGAAGCATGGAGAGATAGCCCCAGTATCCGAGACCAGCCTTTTCCAGCCCGAGGGCAAGGAGGAGAACCTGGAAACCATGGCTCCCCCGGCTGTCCTGAAGCCGGTCTCCAACGAGCCGCTCACCCTGCACATCCAGGAAGACTCCAAGATGGTCTACCAGGCTATCGGCAAAGCCGCCGGCGTCAATGTCCTCTTTGACCCGGATTACACCTCCAAGCGTATCCAGGTGGATTTGAACAATGTCTCACTGCTCGACGCGCTGCGCATTGTGGGCACCATCTCCAACACCTTCTGGAGGCCGGTCACCGAGAACACGCTTTTTGTGGCCGCCAATACCCGCGCCCGCCACACCGAACTCGACGAGCAGGCTGTACAGACCTTCTATCTGTCCAACGCATGGCAGCAGAGCGACTTGACCGACGTTAATACAGCCATTCGCAATCTGATGACCAACGTGAAGGCCTTTGGCGTGCCCAGCCAAAACGCCATTGTAGTTCGCGGAACTCCAGACGAGTTGCTGCTGGTGCAAAAACTCATCAACGACCTGGATAAGGCGCGCCCGGAGGTGGTGGTAGACATCGCCGTTCTGGAGGTGAGCAAGAACTGGGAGAAAACCCTGGGCATCGCCTGGCCCAGCAGTGTGGGAGTCGCGCTTCAGCCGCCCTCCAGCAGCACCAGCTCAACCAGCACATCCACTTCGACAACCAGCACGTCATCTTCCACAGCGAACCTGACGCTCTACAACCTGGCCCACTTGAAGGCTACGGATTTTGCCGTGACGGTGGGTTCGGCCACGGCCAACCTGCTGCTCACCGACACCAATACGAAAATTCTGCAGAATCCCCGCATCCGGGCCACCGACGGCCAGAAGGCGGTGATGAAGATCGGTTCCAAAATTCCGATCGCCACCGGCTCCTACCAGACCGGCGCCGCCACAGCACTGGTCAGCTCGCTGGTCAACACACAGTTCCAGTACCAGGATGTGGGCGTCAATATCGAGATGACGCCGACTGTCCACTTCGACCGCGACGTCACGCTCAAAATCAAGATTGAGGTTACCGCGCAGAGCGGCTCAGTGACCATCAGCGGCGTGACCGAGCCGATCATCAGCCAGCGCAGCGTCGATCACGTCATTCGGCTACGCGAGGGCGAGGCCAGCATCCTGGGCGGCCTGCAGAACAAGCAGGACACGCAAAGCTCGACTGGCATTCCCGGCCTGAGTTCGATTCCCATTCTCAAATACATCTTCGGCTCCAAGGATCACACTATCTCCGACGACGAACTGGTCTTCCTGGTGGTGCCGCACGTGGTTCGTTCGCAATCTCTGGAGCAGTTGAATCTGCGCACTGTCGACACCGGCTCGGGTACATCGATCGAGTTACGCCACACTCCTGCTGAAGGCGCCACTCCGAACCCAGAAGCGAAGCCTGCACCCAGCCCGGCGATCACGGCGCCTCCGACTTCCAGCACCAAGCCCAATGTGGGCACGGTTCCCGGACAAAGCGCTCTGGCCGCAGCCCCGGCCGCGCTGGACCAGTTGCGTCAGGCCGCGGAGACCACCGGAAACCCCGCTCCGGCTAACCCGCCAGCATCCACGCCTTCACAGTCCAACGTGAAATTCGCGCTGGTTCAGCAGCCCGCGCAGGTGGCCCCCGGCGCCACCTTCCAGATCTCCGTGGTGCTGACCGGAGGACTGGATATCGCTTCTGTTCCCTTACAGATTACCTACAATCCAACCGCACTTTCATTGCTCAATGTGGACAATGGTGATTTTCTGGGCCGCAACGGGCAAGCGGTAGCGCTGGTGCACCGCGACGACGGGCCCGGCACTATCAACATCAACGCTTCCCTTCCACCGGGAGCTGCCGGCATAAACGGAGCAGGGGTGGTCTGCATGCTCACCTTCCAAGCCAAGGCAGCCGGAGAGAGTGTTGTCGCCATTACCAGGCCCAGCGCGGTCAACAGCACTCAGCAGTACCTAACAGCCGAGGGCGCGCGTATCAACATTCAGGTGAAGTAGGCCAATGAGGCTCGTAGCGATAAAGGAAGTCCGGCTAATCCGCACTGTCCGTCCCGGCGAGCGCGGACTTACGCTGGTCGAGCTGATTGTGACCGTGGCGATTCTCGCCATCCTCGCCTCTGTCGCCCTGCCCGTCGCCCGCTTCCAGGTAAAGCGCCAGAACGAGCGCTACCTGCGCTACGACCTGTGGATGATGCGTGACGCAATCGACAAATATAAAGACGCAGCCGACAGAAACGCATTCCAGGTGAAGCTCGACAGCCAGGGCTATCCGCCCGACCTGGAGACGTTGGTCAATGGCGTCGATATACAGGGGAAAAAGGTGAAGTTCCTGCGCCGCATTCCCGTAGATCCCATGACCGGCAAGGCGGAGTGGGGATTGCGCTCCATGCAGGACGATCCAACTTCGACCTCCTTTGGCGGGCAAAGCGTCTTTGACGTGTACTCCAAGTCCACGGGCACGGCTTTGGATGGAACAAAGTATTCTGACTGGTAGGATGAAAACGGAGCTAGCGGGCTAACCCGCTGAAACAGAGGATTCATTGAGCAGGATTCGCAAACAGGACGCGGGCTTTACGCTGATCGAGCTGATCATCGTGATGGCGATTATCTCCACGCTCATCATGATCGCTGTGCCTCTTTATATCAGCGCCATCAAGCAAGCCAGGGAAGCGGTGCTCAAGGAAGACCTGCACGTGATGCGAGCGGCGATCGACTCCTACACCATGGACAAGCAGAAGGCGCCGCAGTCGCTCGACGACCTCATCACGGACGGCTACCTCAAGGCTGTCCCTGAGGATCCTTTTACTCACTCCAAGGACACCTGGGTCACCGACTCCAACGGAGCGCTATACTCCGTGGACCAGATTGAACCCGGCATCGACGACGTTCACTCCGGCTCGCAGGAGCTGAGCACCAGCGGCCAGGCGTACTCCACGTGGTGAACGCAGCATTGTCTTCGCCGGGTACACCATAATGAATTCCATGGCTACCAATCCGCCCGCGGAGTTTGAATTTGCCCTGCAGGTTGAGCGGTACTATGCTGGGCTCATCCTGGCCGCAGGCACAAGTCCAGATGCGGAACACAGCCTGGGTGGGAAACTCCTCTATGCGGGGAAGCTCGATGCCGATGTACGCGCCCTGCTAGTGGCAACCAACATCGCCGGCGCAGCTTCACTGGCTGTTTCGGCAGATGCAGCCGTTGGCAAGCAGGCCATGCGCGACGGCGTTGTGGACTTCCTCGTCACCTCGCTCGACGAGGCCCTGCGCATCCTGAAAAACGAGATTCGCAAGCAATCTACGGTTGCTGTCTGTGTGACCCATGAAGCTCAAACACAGGAAGCTGATTTTGCTCGCCAACTACTGCAACGCGGCGTGCTGCCCGATCTGCTGCCTCCACGCTCCGCGCCCGCACCCGAGTTCGCCGCCTTCCTTAGCAAGGGCGCTCGGCCAGTGGTGGCTATCCATCCCGATGTAAACCAGGTACTCCTCGCCTGGAGCATCGCGGATGCACCGGCACAATGGATGCCCAAACTCGACACCCTCGCTCAAGATTGCCTCGGCGCTGATCCGAATCCAGCCGTCGTCGCGCCAGGCCGCCGATGGCTCAGCCTCGTCCCGCGCTACATGGGCCGGATGACACAGGGCCTGCGTTTACTACGCTGCGATGAAAGGATCGCCGCGAATTTCATTGACGGTGTGCGCAAACAAATAGAACGTGGAGAGATTGGCGTTTCAATAGAAATCACGATCAATCGCAAAGGCCAGCCGGATTTCTATAGCTTTGCGCCGCTGACTCGCTGACTTTCTGACTTGCTAACTCGCATCAGCTGCCTCAATCCGCGCCCAGAGTTCCTTCACTCCATAGCCGGTTTTGGCCGAGACAGGCAGTATTTCGTCCAGCTCCAACCCCTGCTTCAGCGCGAGCAGGTTGCGTGTGCGCTGGTTGCCGCTGAGGCGGTCAATCTTGGTGGCCACTACAACAAACTCGCGTCCCGCGGCTCGCAGCCAGTCGATCAATTGCCGGTCGCTCTGCTGCGCGGGAACATTCGAGTCCACCAGGCAGACACACAGCTTCAGCGTCGAGCGCATCGCCAAGTAAGGCTCAATGAACGACGGCCAGGTCGCCGAAATCGACTTCGATATCTTCGCGTAGCCGTAGCCTGGAAGATCCGCAAAGATCAGCTTCGTCCGCTGGCTTGAGTCCAATAACGCAAAAAAGTTTATGGCCCGCGTCCGTCCCGGCGTCTGCGAAACTTTGGCCGCCTTTTCACCCACCAGCTTGTTCAGCAGGCTCGATTTGCCCACATTGGATCGGCCTAGAAATGCGATCTCCGGCGCATCCGTCGCGGGGAACTGCGCCGCCGCCAGGGCCGAAAGCAGAAATTGTGTCGTGTATCGCATAGAGTGAGCAAATGAATAGAACTGCTACGAGGATACAGCACCGTCGGCGAAATAAGCTCAGCGGCAATGATGAGACCGGATGCAGCGGCATAGCGGGGAAAAGAACCCGTGCCGCAGGCGCGGCACGGGCAAGCTGAATCAGGTTACTGAAACGGCACTGAACCGTTGTCAGGGCGCATTGGTAATGGTAGCGATGGTCTGTGTCGCGAGGCCGCCGGCGGGGACGGTCACCGTCGAAGTCCAGGCTTTGGGGTTACAGGAGCCTTGCCGGCTTGATGGATATGCGGAGCAGGACACCATATGAGCGCCGGACCTCGGAGTTTCTTTGATGGTCACTGTACCGGCCGTCATTTCGATAGGCGGCGAGCAGTAGCCTACCGGAACAGTAATCGGTCCTATATTTCCCGGACTGACCGTAAAGGTGAAGTTGCCAGTTACGGGCGGGGCGGCTACCGTGGCCTCGGCCTTCTTGCAGATTTCGAGATAGCCAGTGTGTGGCTTGATTATCTGAACGTTATTTGTCATCTCATTAGTCACCTTGTTGTTCGCCTTGAGTGACTTGTTGATATATGTCACTTCGGTGACTCCAGGGCCGACCTTGACCGAGACAGTGCCGGCACTCAGGTTTGGCGGAACCGCAATTTGAGTGGCTGGCGTCACAACGATGTTCGACACCGCGTCGCCTGCCGGGATATTCTCCTTGATCGCCATAATCGTGCCAACGGGGAGAGGATCGCTATGCTGGCAGTATCCACCGGGAGCGGGACCCGCTGGAATCGTGGCCGTGCCGGATGAGTAGGGGTCGGAGTGAGTAAACGTGAATGGCGTGCCGACTGCAATTCCTGGTCCGGCCACCTTGCAGCCCTTGATGATGCCGCATTCCACATAGTGAGTCACACTGTTGCACGGGTTGTTGTTGCCAGCGGTGCCCTGCGCGAGCAGCGGGGTTGTCAGCAGTACGAGGATACAGCCCAGGATACTCGCGTATATTAAGCCGCGATAGTTGTTTTTCATGACTTTCTCCTTTCGGTACTGTGACCGCGTGATTCAACGGTCGCAGCGAATATATGCTTTCTTTGCTGTTCTCGCAAGCACATTTTGTGCACCCCGCACGCCGGACGCCAGTCGCCCCAAAGCCTCGTATTTGAGAGCTGGAAAACTATGAACCCTGGCATGCCATGGATGCGTTTTTTGCAAATGTACTTTTCTGAAGGTTCCGCCGTTCGGTATATTCTCTTGTTATGGAAACCACTGGTTGCGGTACGGCGATTGTGACGCCCTTCCGGGCGGACGGATCGATTGACGAAGCGGCGCTGAAGGCGCTGGTGAACTGGCAGATTGAGTCGGGCATCGACTTTCTGGTGGCCTGCGGATCAACCGGCGAGGCGGCCACGCTGGACGAGGATGAGTGGCTTCGGACGGTCACCTTGGTAGCGGAGACGACTGCCGGCCGCGTGCCGGTATGGGCAGGGTGCACGCAGAACAACACTCGTACATTGGTGCGAATGGCCAGTAAGCTGAAGCAGGTTCGCGGCGTGGCCGCGGTGCTGTCGGCCAATCCCTACTACAACAAGCCTTCGCAGGAGGGCCAGTTCCAGCACTTTCTCGCTTTGGCCAAGACCGTCGAGCCGCTGCCCGTGGTGATCTACAACATCCCGGGGCGCACTGGCGTGAATCTTGATCCGGCGACGGTTGTCCGGCTGGCCGAAGCTGCCGCCAACATCCAGGCCGTCAAGGAATCCAGCGGCAAGCTGCCCCAGGTCGCCGAGTTGGTGCATCTGCTGCCCAGCGGCTTCAAGGTCTTCAGCGGCGATGACAACATGGCGCTGGGGTCGATTGGCGTTGGCGCGAAAGGACTAGTCAGCGTGGCCTCCAATGAAATTCCCGCCGAAATGAGCCGCATGATCCATGCCGCGCTCAACAACGACTGGGCGGAGGCCCAAAAGCTAGAGAGCCGTTACGCGAAGCTGATCGACGCTAACTTCTGGGACTCCAATCCCTGCCCGGTGAAGACGGTGCTCTCATTGATGGGCCGCTGCACAGACCATGTCCGCCTGCCGCTGGTTCCTCCCTCGGCCGCCACGCGACAAAAGCTCGAGCAGGTTGCCGGCGAATACGGGTTGCTCAAGAAGTGAGTAGGCGGATCGCAGTATTTTAGATGTTCTGCTTCGGCGTATTCTGCTTGCACCAAATCACGCGGATTTTTGAGGAATGCAATAATGGCCGACTCAGCCATACAAAAGAAAGTGGAAAAGTGGGTTATCGAGAGTAGACTCCCCGAAATCTTCGGTCAGGCGTTTGTACCTCGTTCGTTGCCATTGGAATGGGGAGGCGTATTTGAGTTCGATGGGGTAAGCGCTGACGGAACTATCGGCGTCTGCGTTTCCACTAGTTCTTATAAGACTGGTGGTTATAAAGGCGGCTCGGGAAAGGTGCAGAAGATAAAGGCAGATACACTATATTTATTGCATACTAAGACACTGAAAAGGCGTTTCCTTGTATTTACAGAAGCGGAAATACTCAATTACTTCAAGAAACAACAGGAGAAGGGGAGATTTCCGGTTGCCTCTCTTATTGAGTTGCTCCTCGTTAAGATTCCAGAGAATCTTGCTGCGCAACTTGCAGTAGCCAAACAAACTGCGTCTTCCGAAGTTACACCGCAAGTCTGAATCAACTACTCATAAATTTCAATTGCCCGCTAGCGCCTTCTTTACTATCTCGCTGACTACGCGGCCTTCAGCGCGGAGGCTAGCGGCTTGGAGTTTGGCTTGCACGGCCTTCATTACGGCGCCCATTTCTTTGGGGGTGGGCTTCTGGCCGGTGACAGCGGCGACTTCGGCGACGGCTTCGGTGACCAGAGCTCCAAGAGCGGCTTCGTCGAGGGCCTTGGGCAGGAACTCTTCGATAACGGCGATCTCGGCGGCTTCTTTGGCGGCCAGTTCGGGGCGATTGCCCTTGGTGAACTGTTCGATGGAGTCGCGGCGCTGCTTGATCATGGTGGCCAGGGCCTGCTGCTCCTCAGCGGGAGTGAGAGCTTCGCGCTTTTCGATGGCCTTGTTCTTGAGGGCGTTCTTGATGAGACGCAGGGTGGTGGTGCGGACCGCGTCGTGGGCCTTCATGGCGATGATGACCTGCTGGTTAACCTGAGCTTCGATGGCACCTGCTTCAAGCATGGGGTTCCTTTCGTTATAGCTTTCAGCTTTCAGCTTTCAGCTTTCAGCTATCAGCTTTTAGCTCTTAGCTATTAGCTGGTTGAGGGAGATCATGGGTTTGTGGTTTCCCACCCTCTTCTGCCGTCCCAAAGGAAAATTGTACCGATTTTGGGGCAAACGTGGGAAATTTGGGGCGGCGGCGAGAATTCCACAGATAATATAATCACAATTATCACAATTTTGTGTATTCTGTGATTGACGGATGGCCGTGGGGAAGCTGGGGCGGTTCTGGGTTGCGACGAACCTGTCCGACACTGGTTAGGCTTCGGCATCTCCATCAGGCCCCGTCGAAAACGAGGAGAGAGCCATGATCCGCAAGACACGCCTGTTCACGCCCGGCCCGACGCCGTTGCTTCCGGCAGCCCAATTTGCCATGGCGGCGGCTGACATTCACCACCGCACGCCGGAGTTTCGCGCGCTGTTCCAGAAGGTGCTCGCCCAGTTGAAGGTTTTTGTCGGCACGCAGAATGATGTGCTGTTGCTGGCGTGTTCGGGGACAGGAGCGATGGAGGCATCGGTATCGAATCTGACCTCGCCGGGCGACCGGGTTCTGGTGCTGACGGCGGGTAAGTTTGGCGAGCGATGGGTGGAGCTGGCCAAGGCCTTTGGCTGCGTGGTGGACGTGGTGGAGAAGCCTTATGGGCAAACATTTAACATCGCCGAGATCAAGGCAGCTCTTATGCCGCAACACAAGGCTGTGTATATGCAGGCTTCGGAGACCTCAACGGGTGTAAGTCACGATGTGGAGTCAGTTGCCGGGCTGGTTAAGGGAACGGATACGCTGCTGATTGTGGACGGCATCACCGGGCTGGGGACGCAGAGCTTCGACGTGGACGGCTGGGGGATTGACGTGCTGATTGGCGGCTCGCAGAAGGCGGTGATGATTCCGCCGGGGCTGGCCTATCTGAGCGTGAGCGAGCGGGCCTGGAAGGCGATGGAGGGGGCGAAGAACCCGAGATATTATTTTGACCTGCGCAAGGAACGCAAAAACGCGGTGAAGGGCGAGAGCGCGTACACGCCGGCGGTAGCGCTGATTGCCGGGCTGGGCGCGGCTCTGGATTACATTGCCGGGCAGGCGGGAGGCGATTTGGAAAAGGGGCGCATCGCGCTCATCGACAACGCGCAAGTGAATGCGTTGGCGACGCGTGCCGGACTGGTGGCGCTGGGGTTCACGCTCTTTGCGCCGGCATCGCCGTCGGCTGCGGCAACGGCGGTGCTGGTGCCGGAGGGGATGGATTCGGGCGTGGTGGTGAAGGCGCTCAAGGCAAAGTTCAGCCTGGTGACGGCCAACGGACAAGGCTCGATGCAGGGCAAGATCTTCCGTGTGGCGCATTTGGGGTTCTTCGATTACCTGGACACGGTGGCTTTTCTGGGCGCGATGGAGCACATTGCGAAAGATTTGCTGGGTTTGCCGGTGAAGTTTGGGCAGGCGGTGGCGGCGGCGCAGGAAGTATATGCGAAGGCAGTGAAGCAGTGAAAAAGTGAAGAAGTGAACGGCCCTCACTGACAATTCGCCGCTGAATCACTCCTTCGCTGTATTGGTTCACTCGTTCACTTATTCACTCGTTCACTTCGTCACGTTGTTGCGAAAGGCATTTATGACGGAATTGAGTTTCGGGGAGAAGCTGTTGATTGCACGCAAGCAGCTTGATCTCTATCAATACGAGATGGCGGAGCGGCTGGGAGTGCATGCCAACTCGCTGACCAAGTACGAACGGGGCGAGGGCAAGCCGCACGCGGCGGTTGTGCGGATCTTCGAAATGCTGTGCGAGCAGCATAACATTCGATTTGACGAGTATGAGGCCGCACGCAAAGGCCAGGGAGGCAAGATGAAGATCGTTTTGGCGGAAAAGGTTTCAGCGGCGACGCTGGCGGTGTTTGCCGCCGAGCCGGGGTGGGAGGTTCTTACGCACGATCAGTTGCCGCAGGGGTTGGCGGCGGCGCTGGCCGATGCCGATGCGCTGGTGGTGCGCTCCGCGGTGCAGGTGGACGATGCTCTGATGGAGAGCGCGCCCAAGCTGCGGGTGATTGGCCGCGCAGGCGTGGGCGTGGACAACATCAACGCCGAAGCGGCCACGCGCCGGGGCGTTGTGGTGATGAATACGCCGGGCGCGAATGCAGTGGCGGTGGCCGAGCTGACCGTGGGGCTGATGCTGGCGCTGGCGCGCAAGCTGCCGGCCGCAAATACGACCATGCACGCCGGCAAGTGGGAGAAGAAGAGCTTGCAGGGAGCGGAGCTGCGCAGCAAGACGCTGGGCATTCTGGGGCTGGGGCGAATTGGGCTGGAGGTCGCCAGGAGAGCTCGCGGCTTTGGCCTGGAGATCATCGGCAGCGATCCGTTTGTTTCGGCGGCCGTGGCGCGCGAGAACGGCATTTTTCTGGTCTCCTTGGACGAGCTTTTTGCCAAGGCCGACTATCTGACGCTGCATGTGGGGCTGACACCGCAGACGACGGGCGTGATCAACGCGAAAACATTAGCCGCGATGAAGAAGGGCGTGCGCATCATCAACTGCGCGCGCGGGGAGCTGATTGATGATGCGGCGCTGGTGGCCGCGCTGAAGAGCGGGCAAGTGGCGGGCGCGGCGCTGGACGTTTTCTGCGAAGAGCCGCCGAAGAACTCGCCTTATGCCGAGTTGGAAAACGTAATTCTTACGCCGCACATCGCCGGCTCGACGGCCGAGGCGCAGGAGGCGGTGGGAGTGCAGATCGCCATGCAGGTGCGCGATTATCTCAAGCTGGGAGTGGCGCAGAATGCGGTGAATCTGCCGTCGTTGAGCCACGAAGAGTACGTGGCGCTGGCGCCGTACATCGACCTGGCCGAGCGGCTGGGCAGCTTTCTGGCGCAGGCAGGCAAAGGCGGCATTGAAGCAATTGATCTGTCCTACGGCGGCATGCTGACCGAGGCGAAGACGGAACTGGTGCGCAACGCGGCCATCGCCGGACTGCTGGCGGGTTCGGAGAACGTGAACCGCATCAACGCTGCGTCGGTGGCCGAGGAGCGCGGCATTCGGGTACACGAGGAGAAGCAGGAGAGCCATCGCGGCGGCGCAGCCTCGGTGCTGACCATCGAGCTGCATACCAGCACGGGATCAAGCCGCGCCAGCGCAACCGTGATCCATGGCGAGCAGCCGCGACTGCTGGAGTTTGACGGCATCGACATTGAGACGCCGCTCGAAGGCAACCTGCTGGTCTGCCGCAACCTGGATGTGCCAGGCGTGATTGGGCGGATTGGCACCATCCTGGGCGAGAAGGGCGTAAATATCGCCAACTTCGCGCTGGGCCGCGAGCGAGCTGGAGCGAAGCCGGTGAAAGCACTCTCCGTGGTGCAGGTGGATGCGCCGGTCTCCGCCGCGGTGCTGGAGGCGCTGATGAGCATCGAGGCGCTGCTGGAGGCAAAGCTGGTAAAGCTGCCGGAGGCGGGGTACTAGAGCGAAACCAGAGTAAACGTGCCCTTGTCGAGAGCATTAAAGGTGGCTTTTACTTCCACCCCGGCGACGAAGACCCATCGCCAGGGACCCCGGTCAGGAAAAAGCCACTTGGCGAAGTTGCTCCGGGGTACAGGTACTCTGGTTTCGCTGTAGCTCACTTCGTCGGATCGGTTACGCGGCCCATGAACAGGATGCCGCCCGAGCGATTGTCGCGAATCAGGAAGACGAAGGGGTGGTCGGCGCGGAACACAGGTGGCGGCGGCAGCTGAAATCTCGGCGGCATCGCCGTGGGTCCCCGCATAACCACTGCCGTCGCCGCTGCTGCTTCGGTTCCCTTCTCATCTACATCGATAAAAGCCTTATGAATCACCGCAGAAATATACAGATCACGGTTGCCGGTCATTCCTGAAAAATCGGCGTTGCCCGGATTAAACGCCCGCGGCATCCCCATTGCGCCCAGCGTGCCCGCAAGTCCGAATTGTTGCGTCATCTTAAACTTCGGCAGCGTCAGGATCACTTTGGGAACCCAATGTAACTGATTAAGCCATTGCTTCATGTGGGACGCCGTCAGCGACTCTTCCAAAGCAGGCAGCCCGCCTATTTCCTTTGGCAGGAAGACGATCATGGACAAATCACCGCTCTTATACGGAATTGCCAGGGCCTGAAATGTTCCGCCGTCGAAATAGTCGAACCCTTCCGAGAGGTGCATCAGGGGCGCTTTAACATTCCGCGCCGCGGATAGATGGAAGTCCTCATCCTCCGTGTCTGCCTTGGGGAAAGCCGTCCGCCAGTCACCCTTGAAGTAGATGGCATTGGTCAGCACCATCTTTGTCAGCGAGTCAAGCACTCCCGGCTGGAGCAGTTCTTTAATCTTGTTATCGGTTTTCTGCTCGACCCACTGATTGATGGTCAGCCGCGCCGCCTCGGTTGCGCCTTTGAAATCCACCTGATTGAATCCCGCGCCATAATCGCTCCTGGTCAGCTTGAGAAAATCAGGGAGAAACACATAGTTCTGTTGCGCCCAAAGAGAGTCGGCGACGCGAAGCTGGTATCCCTTATGCGCGGCGTTGAGATCGCTCAGCAGAGCGCCCATCGCCGGATGCAACCGCTCCGGCGGGAGCGTGAAATGCAGCGTTTTCGCCATCTCGGAGGCGGTGTCGCCACGCGCCCCGGCATAGGTCATGGCCAGCGCGGTAGAAATGCTCTCGGGCGAGAAGAAGAGATTGCCGTCTTGCGAGCGCAACTGGCCGTAGAGCGCTATGGCGAAGGCGTTGTTGCCCTCAACGATCGCCATCTTGTCGGAAGTGGCGGATGCGGAGGTCTGTGCCGCTCCTGCAGCCGCATGAATGACGAAACACGCGATTAGCAATGAAACCATGCGCTTCATGGAGATCTCCTTCCAGCTATGCCCGGCTGAGGTAAGCGCCCTCGCTGGTGTCAACGCGGATTTTTTCGCCTTCGTTGATGAAGGCGGGCACCTGGACGACGAGGCCGGTCTCGGTTCTGGCGGGCTTGGTGACGCTGGAGGCGGTGGCCGACTTGAGGCCCGGTTCGGTCTGGACGACGGTTAACTCAACCGCCGCGGGAAGGTCGATGCCCACAGCCTGGCCGTCGTGGTAGCTGACCTTGATTTGCAGATTCGGAGTGAGGTACTCGATGGCGTCGCCCAGCGTAGATCCCTTGAGGACGGTCTGCTCGTAGTCAATGGGGTTCATGAAGTAGTAGTCGTCGCCGTCGTTGTAGAGAAAATCCATGGAAATCGAGTCCACGACAACTTTTTCAATGGCATCGGCGGAGCGGAAGCGGTGCTCGAACATGGCGCCGGACTTGAGGTTGCGCAGCTTTGCCTGGATGAAGGCGCGCAGGTTGCCGGGGGTGCGGTGCTCGACCTTGAAGACCAGGTGCAGTTGGTCGTTGTGTTTGATGATCATGCCGGGACGCAGTTGCGTGGCGGAAATCGCCATAAGATTTGAAGCTCCTTGCTGTATATGCGGGTGTCCGCGAAAAGATTTGGCTTTGGCCTGTCTTCATTGTAGCCTAGGAGCGCAAAAGCCATCCCAGCGAAGCGGCGCGCGTGGTATTATTTCGCCAGCAAATTTTTCAGTATAAGGCAGGGCGCAGAAATGAAGACCTGTCCTGTTTGCGATACCGATTACCCGGATCAGCACAGCACGTGTCCCAGCGATGGGGCGGTGTTGATCGTCTCCCACGAGCTGGCGGCCGGCTCCCTGGTGCGCGGCAAATACCGCATTGTCAGCAAGCTGGGGCAGGGCGGGATGGGTGTGGTCTACCTGGCGGAGCACATTCTGCTGGGCGGCAAAGTAGCGCTGAAGTTTCTGGCCGGTGACCTGGGCAAGGATCCCAAGTTCATCAAGCGCTTTCGCATGGAGGCGCGCGCCGCCCACCAGTTGCGCCACCCCAACATCGTCGAGGTGCTGGATCTGGACCAGGCCGAGGACGGCAGCCTGTTTATCGCCATGGAATACGTGGCGGGCAAGAGCCTACGCGCGGCGCTGGATGAGGAACAGAGCGGATTTGCCGTCCCGCGGGCGCTGGATATCGCACGTGGTGTTGTCAGCGGGCTGGCCGCGGCCCACGCGCACGGGACGGTTCACCGCGACGTCAAGCCGGAAAACGTCCTGCTGGCGCATGCCGACGACGGGCGGGAGCTGCCTAAAGTTTTCGACTTTGGCATAGCTGCCATGGCCGAGAGCGCGACCCATACAAACATGACGCGCGGCCTGCTGCTGACGCCGGACTACGCCGCCCCCGAACAGTGGATGGAGATGCCCGCCGCCGAGATGGACGGTCGGACGGATCTTTATGCGATGGGTTGCGTCTTCTACGAGATGCTGACAGGCCACACGCCGTTTCACGCGCACAACATGGAGAGCTGCAGGCGTCAGCACATGGAGGAGACACCCAAGCTGCCCAGCGAGGCGCGGCCGGATCTGGCCGATTGGACAGGGCTGGATGGCCTGGTGATGCGGATGCTGGCCAAGAATCGCGACGACCGCCCGCAGGACGCGGAGGTGATCAGCCTGCTTGACGCCGTGCGGAGCGGTCCCGCAAAGCAGTGGCAGAAGCCGATTGCCGCAGATGCCTGGGTGCGCCCGCAGACGATCAGCGAAGAGAGCATGGGGCGCTATGAACCGGTACAGACGCCGGTTCAGACGCCCGTTCAAATGCCGGCTCCGCAACCGGTTCCGCAGCCAGTGATTCCTGCGCGAAGGCCCGCATCGGGGAAAATTCCCATTTGGGTATGGGCCGTTGTCTTGGTTGCGGCGCTGGCTGCAGGATTAGCCGCAGTATTGATCTTTGCGCCCAAGCCGCAGCCCCAACAAGCGCAGGAGACTCAGCCCGCTGTTATACCACCTCTTCAGGCGAGCTCGAATACCAGTACACCCCTTACGCCGCCGAGCCAGAATTCCGACCAAACCCTTACAACTCCCCCTGCTACACAAAAACCGTCGCCCGCAACGCCGGCATCTGAGACGAACGTCAAGCCACCAAGCAATCAGTCTGTGTATTCCCAGAGTACGAATCCTGCGCAAGCGAACAATACCAACCCCTTGGTTGTTCTGCAGCATATTGTCAAACCACCAGCTCCGCAGCCGAACAATGCCGATATCGCGCAGCAGGCTCTTTCGCTCTACGGCCAGAAGCGTTTCTCCGAGGCCAGTCCTCTGCTGGACAAAGCCTGCACGGGCGGCAGCGCGGAGGCGTGCAAGGATCTGGGCAACCTGTACCATGATGGAAACACCGTGCCAAAGGACATCTCGCGTGCGGCGGCACTCTACTCCAAAGCCTGCAGCGCGCACTTTGGCGTGGGTTGCACCAACCTCGGCGTGATGTATCACAATGGCGATGGCATTGCGCAGGACGATACCAAGGCGGCTGCTCTGTACTATCAGGGTTGTAATGCAGGCGATGCCATCGGCTGCACCAATCTGGGCAACAGCTACTGGAACGGGCGCGGCGTGCCCCAGGACGATTCCCGGGCAGCGGCTCTTTACGCACAAGCCTGCAACACCGGCAACGGCGCCGGCTGCAGCAGCCTGGGGAATTGCTATTGGTTCGGGCGTGGCGAGGCAAAGAATCCTGACATGGCGCGGCAGATGTTCATCAAGGGCTGCGGCCTGGGCAACCAGTGGGGCTGCGACCGGTTGAAACAGTTGAAATAGAGAGTAACATGCAGGGAATTTCATGCTTTTGCAGCCGGTGGGGCGATTCCATCAAGAACAACCGGGAGCGTGATATTCTTTCGCCAGCAACTCTCTCAGCTTGAGGGTAGGCGCCAGCGATGAAGACCTGTCCCGTTTGTGACACGCCTTATCCGGATCAGCACACCAACTGCCCCACAGACGGCGCGGTGCTGATTGTCTCGCATGAGCTGGCAGAGGGCTCTCTGGTTCGCGGCAAATATCGCATTATTAGCAAGCTGGGCCAGGGCGGGATGGGAGTGGTCTACCTGGCTGAAGACATCATGCTGGGCGTGCGGATGGCGCTGAAGTTTCTGTCCGTAGAGCTGAGCAAGGATCCCAAGTTCATCAAGAGATTTCGCAACGAGGCGCGCGCCGCCTACCAGTTGCGCCATCCCAACATTGTGGAAGTGACCGCGCTGGACCAGGCCGAGGACGGCAGCCTGTTTATCGCCATGGAGTATGTGGAGGGTGTGCCCCTGAATGCCTACCATGGCGATCCGGAGTTCGCGGATATACCGCATCCGGTGGAGCGGGCGCTGGGACTTGCGCGCGAGATTACCTCGGGGCTGGCCGCGGCCCACGCGCAGGGAACCGTGCATCGCGACATTAAGCCGGATAATATCCGGCTGACGCGCGGCAAGGATGGGCAGGAACACGCCAAGATACTCGACTTCGGCATTGCGGCCATGGCCGAGAGCGTGACCCGAGTAAGCATGACGCACGGTATTCTGCTGACGCCGGAGTACGCTGCGCCGGAGCAGTGGCTGGAGATGCCGGCGGCGGAGATAGACGGGCGGACGGATACGTATGCTTTGGGCTGCGTGCTCTACTGGATGCTGACGCGGCAAACGCCCTTTCACGCGCACAACACTGCAGGTTGGATGAAGCAGCACCTGGAGGAGGCGCCCAAGCCGCCCAGCCAGTTGCGGCCGGATTTGGCTGACTGGGTTGGATTCGACGAGCTGTTGCTGCGGATGCTAGCCAAGAACCGCGAAGACCGCCCCTGGGACGCGGAGCTGCTCAGCCAGCTCGATGCCGTGCAACATGGCCCCCGCGAGCAGCGGCGGCAGACGGTAGTGGAAGAGGCTCCGAAGCGGTCGAAGACGATCTTTGAAGAGGCTGGTGAACGGCCGAAGACGATTCCTCAAGAGACGCCGACGCCAGCACCGCCGCCCCCAATCCCTCATCCGCTTACAACACCGCCGAAACCGTGGCCGGAGATGGCGGAGGCGGAGCCCGCCGGAAAGGCGGAGGTTGATGAAAGAGAGTGCCAGGACCAGAGTTCCGTGGCGTCAGCTCCCTGGAGCCGCCTTCGCAACTGGTTTGCCACACTGGCCGCCGCACAACCCGGCGCGGAGCTGGGCAGGCTGTACGTTGCTGGCTGGCTTTTGCTGGCTGTTTGCCTGATAGCGCGCGGCGCGATATGGCTGGCTACAAGCCGGCGTTCGGACGTTTATGTGAGCGTGTTTACGAGCTTGCCCGTCACTCCTTTTTACGTTTTTTGTTCCTATTTTCTCAAGTTCGCTGGAGTCGTAACGATTGCCTCGAGCTTATGCATTGCGATCAGCAGGAGAACCCGCGCCGTGGGAGCGATGCTGGGCGCGATCATCCTCGCGCTCGTCTTTCTTTGCCTCGCGTACTTTTTTGCATTCTTCATTGGGAAAGGGTATAGGGGTTTGGCGTGGGTGAACGCATCCGATGGGCTAGAGACTCTAGGCTGGTGCGGGGCTGCACTGATGATCTCCGGGCTCGAAGGGTTACGCATAGGCAAGTCGATACGCTGGTTTTCCGTAGGGCGTTTTCTTTTTACGGCCGCCACGTTGGCTTTCATAGCGGCTCGATTCTGGTTCGACCTTGTTGCGTTCCGCTTTAGCACTTACAATCCGCTTGATTACTACCACCATAACTTTTCTCCTGCGATATGGTGGGGAAACTGGCTAGCCTGGCTCTATATTCCAGCAGCGGCGCTGGCCTGCATTTGCATTTTCTTCCGGCGCATGGCGCGGCCGGCGGCGCTGTTTCTGGGCTTTGCCACGCTGCTGTATATCCCGCTGCTCGTTGCCTTACGGTTTGGCGTTCTCTTCCATATCTACACAGCGCGGGCGCTTCTGCCGGCGTGGCTGCTGGATTTTGGGGTTGCCGGAGGCGCGCTGGTTATGGCCGCTGCGCTCAGCGAGAGGAGCGAGAGCGGCATTGTATCCGCTCCAGCGCTAACGATAAGAAGCCGTATTGGCAATCTCTTCCGACGGCGCTGGGTTCGCTGGAGCGCATTGGCTGCCGGAATTCTGGTGATTGTCCTGATTGTCCTGCGCGCCATCGCTCCCCTGCTCTTCTATGAGGCAATCATGGGGGAGAATGCCGCGTGGGTCGATGCCACCGGGTGGCTGTATATTGCGACCGGCGCCAGCGGCCAACAGTCTGCCTATACGATCCACGCCGCAGTGAGCCAGGCCCATGCTTGTGCGGAGGGCAACATGGATGGATGCCTGGAGCTCGGCAACTACTACCAATACTCAGATATGTCCACGTCGAGTACCGAGCGGGCCGGCCATTTTTATGCCAAGGCATTATCGGCGTACAACGCTCGCTGCAATGGCGGCGATGGGGGTGGATGCTACGCCCTGGGCACGCTGTATCAAACGGGGCATGGCGTCACTGAGAATGATGCGTATGCCGCTATTCTTTTTAAGCAATCCTGTGACGCTAACAATACCTATGGCTGCAGGGCCCTGGCTAACGCCTACCACGACGGCAAGGGAGTGAGCCGCGATCTCAGCAGGGCCGAAGCGCTCTTTACCAAAACGTGCAAGGGCGGCCAGGATTATGACTGCTCGAATTTCTTTGACAGCCTCGGCAACGCTTACAAGCAAGGTAATGGCGTAGCGCGCAACTACGACCGTGCAGGCGCGCTCTATAAGAAGGCCTGCGCCTTTAGCAACTCCTATTACTATGGCTGTTCCGATCTCTTCGACATCGCATACGCTATCGACACGGGAAGCGGAGTAAAAATCGATCATGCAAAGGCAGCAGATCTTTACGCCACCGCATGTGACAGCGGCATAGCAATGGCATGCACTGATCTCGGAATCGATTACCACAAAGGCGAGGGTGTCGCACAGAATTACGCCCGGGCGGCGGCTCTCTATACCAAGGCATGCAATGGAGGCGATGCTTCAGGTTGCAGCAATCTGGGGAACCTTTACCGGTTTGGCGCTGGGGTTGATCAGGATGTCGAGAAAGCCAAACAGTTCCTTACCAAAGGCTGCAACCTGGGCAATAAGTGGGGCTGTGACCAACTGAAAGAATTGAAATAGCCATAGAGTGGCGGCTTGATCTGCCGGTAAGGCGGCAGGATGGATGGTTTCCGGAGCCCGAGCAGAAAAGAAATCGAAGGGTTTTTCTGAAATCGAAGAAGCAGCCTGCGCGGACCCGGCTCGATGGTTCGAAAATGGCCAGGAGATTGAATGGACCACAAGGAATTTCGCGAGCGGTACCAGTACGACGCGGAGAAAGATTTACTGGGCGCCGGCGGATTTGGCCGAGTTTATAAGGCGCACGACTCGCTGCTCGATCGCTGGGTGGCGCTGAAGATTTTTTCCCGCGATGTGCCGGATCGCTACGACCTGATCAACGAGATCAGAAGGGCAATCGATCTCAACCACCCCAATATCTGCCGCTATCACGGCGCGGAGGTGCTTAAAGGCGTCAATCCCCTGGGCGAAGCACAGACGATTCAGGTGGGAATCATGGAGTTTGTCGAGGGTGGAACGATCGATAAATTTCTGGTGAAACGTCCCGAATTCCGCCAGAAGCTGCTGGCCGACGTGCTGCGCGGCTTGAGCTACCTGCATCGCCATCATCCGCCCATCATCCACCGCGACCTGAAGCCGTCGAATGTGCTGGTGGGCTTCCAGGACGGGACGCCCGTAGCCAGGATTACGGACTTCGGCATCTCAAAATCCATCAGCGAATCGGGCGCCCAGGTTTCTGTCATGGGGCTGGGAACCTATGCCTACATGGCTCCGGAACAACTGAATCCGGTCCGCTATGGGGTCAATGAAAAGGTGCAATGCAACCTCGACCTGTGGAGCTACGGGGCGATGATGATCGAGCTGCTCACCGGTGTCTTGCCCTTCGGCGCCGGACAGGCAGGGGCCAGCACCGGCCAGATCCTTGAGGCGATCACCCGTGGGATTTCTTCGCAAGAGCTGAACAGCTTCGAGGAGCCGTATCGCAGTGTGCTCGCCCGGTGCATGGTGCAGGATGCCGGCAAGCGCGCGCAGAGCGCCGATGAGTTGCTCAGCCTGCTTGAAGCCGTACATTATGGTCCCGGCGAAAAACGGCGGGAGACAGTTGTCGAAGAGGTCAGGGTGCGGCCGAAGACGGTGGTTGAAGATGCCGGTGCAAGGCCGGAGACGATTTGGGAAACGCCGGTGCCTGCGTCTTGGTCAATGCCGGAAGAGTCCGTGCAACTGGCTGCCCCGGAGGTTGCGGAAGATGAGGTGAGCGCCGCGGTTCCGGTCAGCGAAGAGCAACAACCACCGCGCAAACGGAACCTTCGCAAAATAGCTATGATTGTGACGGCGGTTGCGATTATTCTCTTCGTTCTCGAGATTCTCTATTTGTACGTGAAGCTTTATCCCTTCTCCTCTCTGAATCCCTCGCGCATTGAAGCCAATGAAGCAGCCGCGATTCAGTCCATGCGCGCGATTCATGAGGCAGAGGCGAAATACCTGGCAGCTTATCCGGACAGGGGCTATGCTTGTGACCTCGCGAAGCTGGGAGGAAATCGAATTTTCGGCCATCCTACAGCGGATGCCGCGCAGCTTCTGCCCAACGACCTGGCCGCAGGCGCCAGCAAAGGCTACAATTTCGTCACGGCTTGCATGTCTGAGGGCTACGAGGGAGGCCGCGTGGTTGGCTACAATCTCTATGCAAATCCGCAGATTGTGGGCAAGACCGGCAAACGTGGCTTCTGCAATTACTGGTTTTCCGACGACATTACGGTGGACCCGAAGGTGAACCCCGCACGCGGCGCGGATTGTTCACAGCGTCTGAAGTAATGGAACATCTTTAGCGGCCTTGAGAAGAATTCCGGAGTTGAATGCGTGATCAGGATTTCGCTGTTGGGGCGGCTGTTGGATGAAAGTGTTTTCATGGAGGATTCGCAATGACCGAATGGAGCAGGCGGGAGTGCTTATCGAAGGCTGGGATGAGTTTACTGGCGCTTTCCCTGGCGCCGGAGTTGCTTTGCGAAGAGCCGCATATTCACATCTCTCCGCTGAACCTGCTGAGCGATGAGGACGAGATCGCGCTGGGACGGCAGTTTGCAACGGAGTTCGAAAAAGAGGAGACGATAGTCAGTAATACGCTGATTGACCGCTACCTGGGCGGAATTGTCACAGCCTTGGCCGCAAAGAGCCAGCGGCCCAGCCTTCCCTTCTCGATCAAGCTGGTGAACTCGCATGTTCCCAATGCGCTTTCGCTGCCTGGAGGGTTTCTTTACGTAAACCGCGGTCTGATAGAGCTGATCGCCAGCGAGGACGAGCTGACAGCCGCGCTCTCCCACGAGATTGGACACGTGGTGGCGCGCCACGTGGTTAACCAGTTGCTGATCTTTTTCGCGGCACAATCCCTGCTTAAACCAGTGCTGGACAACCTGGATAAACAAAATAGCGTGATCAATCAGATCATTCTTAAGTTTGGCGGAGCGGCAGTCATGCTGGCCAAGCTGCACTTCAACCGCCGCGACGAAGCGGAGGCAGATCTGCTGGGCTTTTACAATATGCTGCGCGCCGGCTGGGACCCAAATGGATTTCTCAAGCTGTTTGCGCAACTGGATACGCTGGAGAAGTCACAGACCGGAACGCCAATTCCGTTCCTGTCAGACCATCCACCAACACCGGAGCGGGAAGCAGCTATTAGGAGCGAAATGAAGCAGGTGAACGTACCGGCAGGCGCGGCTACGGATTCGATGAAGTTCCAGATATTCAAGTCGGCAATGGGGCTTTTGCCCGAGCCGCCCAAGCCGGCGAATAACAGTCAGCCATAAAGCCTAAAATAAGAAAAGCCGTCACAAGGAGAGCCAAGATGCGGAAGCCATATGCTGGACTCGCTGTTGTGCTTTTGGGTTGCAGCTTGGCGGTGGCGGGTTTGCCGGAACGCAGCCAGGCCCAGGACACCGCGCTCTATGGAGCCCACGGGATTAGTCCACAAGCGGTTCGCCAGGGCCATCTGGGCAGTTGTTATTTTCATGCGACGATTGCGGCGCTGGCCAAAACCGCGCCCGGAACCTTGCGCAACGCCATCCGCCGGAATCCCAACGGAGGCTACAAGGTTCACTTCTACAGCGGAGCGGATGAGACGGTGTACTCCAGCGACGTTGCATATGGGCGGGAGCACGGCTACGACCGCTCGGAGGGCACGTGGGTCGCGGTGTTGATGCGAGCCTACGCGCAGCGCACCCTGCGGAAGAGCCTGGTTCAGGCCATCCAGAAATCGGATGTAATTCCGAGTTTTATACAGCCCATGGCAATTTCCTGGCTGGACGAGTCTGACACGTTGCTGGTGGCATATGACCGGGCAGTCCGTTTGGTGGTGAGCCAGGATGGATCGATGGATCAGTATGCGCTCAAGCAAAGCCTGACTACGGAGCTTCATACAGAAGGCATACCTTCAGCCGAAGCGAAGGCATTGGTGGGATTTCTCGATGAAAAAGGATTTTTCGCCGCGCTGGCGCAGACCGTTCAGGAGAATGGCGAGGTCTTCGGGGCATACAAGGGCCTGGGACAGGGCGGGATTCCAGTTCGCGTGATGGAAGCATTCCTGGGCAAGGCCTACTCTGGCTTTACGAATAACTTCCAGCAAACGATGGCGCAATTGCGGCGCTTCCGCGCGGGCGGAGTGGCAATGGTGGCCGGAACCAAGAACATGGCGCCCAACGAGCAATTCGCCAGCGCGAGCTGGTGGGTTGCGGCGCACTGTTACACGGTGATGAGTTACGACGAATCCGCGCAGACGGTAACCCTGCGCAACCCGTGGGGATCGCACCCCGGCCCGGATGGGACTTTTACACTTCCGTTATCGGCCTATCTTGCAGGCTATGAATCCTTCACCTACTCCCAATAGAGCGAAGCTGGAACAAGCGTGAACTTGCCGACGCCCCATCTTTTCGCTCGCGTGGCGAATAGACGGGGCGTCCGGATTCCAATCAGAATGAAAATGCTCAGCGCTTGAGCTCCGCCATCTTGTCAGCGATATATTTGTCCAGCAAGGCGGGAATCGCAGCGTTCATGCGCGCCACCATGCGATCCTCTGCGCGCCTGGTCTCGGCATCCATGGTTTTAACCAGGCGGTCCTGGGCGTCGGCCATCTTTGTATCCATGCCGTCGAGGCGATCATCAAGAGCTTTCAGCCTGATATCTAGCGCGGGCGTGAACTGGCCGACAGCGTTCTGCGCCTGAGTGCGCAACTGCTGCACATCGTCCCTGGTCTGGGAAAGCTCCCAGCACTGCCAGATGTTGCACCCCAGCAGAACGAGGATGATTAACAGATTTATCACCAGAATGCTTTGCAGCGACTTCATCTTGCTTTCAAGAATTTGCATGTCTTCACCTTCTGCCGCGCTGGGCGCTGATTGCATAACAGCAGTCCGGGGAGCAGCGGGAACTCCACGGACAGCTTCGGCTGTGTAGCCCTGTCTTCCCACTGCCGCAGGCGCAACAGGCGGAGGAGAAGGATAAGGCGCGGATGCCTGGCTGGTGATAACGCGTGTGGGTTCGTGATTCTGAACACGCGTTGGCTCATATTGAGCGGGCGGCGTATAGGTCTCCCGCTCCAGCAGGCGAATGCGGATCTCGGGTCCTCCGTTTCCCAGACGAAGGATATCGCCGGAGCGAATCGCGGCGCCGGCGCTGGCAGGATGGCCATTCAAGTAGGTATCGCCGCCCGGAGGCGTATCCCTGGCCAGGCTGACCGCGCCGCCTACCATCTCAAGCACCAGATGCTCGCCTGCCACCGAGGGGTATCTCCCGGGCGGCAGGTTGACTTCGCAATTCGGGTCCACCCCGATGCGGATGCGGGGATAGTTCAGAACCCACTTGCCCGACTCCCCGATAACAATGATTTCAATGTCCATAACTTACCCCAAAGCTCATAGTCTCTGTAGCATCGGCCGGCAGCGAAGGCCAGGACGCGCCCTTTTGGAAGACGCGCGAGGCCGGCACAGCGGCCGCCATGAATCCCGCTCAGTGAGAGCGCAATCCACGCAAGCAGAGTAACACCGCGCATGTTGTTCTGAGAATTTTCTTTTGCAATTTCTCCTTCATCGGCGGGCAAGGCTGGCGCGTTTCTCGCGTTCCGCTTCGCCTGTTGCTAAATCGCATAGCTAAACTATGACTTTACGCTGGCGTCAGGCGCCGGTATGATAGGAGCGAGGTTGGTTTGCGAACAATCCATGCGGATGTGAGCCGTGCTGGAGGCGGCTGAAACAAGGCTGTGCCGGCAAGGATGAAAATGTCCGCATATTGTTGATTACACATAGGATGCGGGAGTAGTTCAGTGGCAGAACGTCAGAATCTCAAAGTAGTTAAATGTATGATTTTCAATATCTTGCAAGAACAGTAAATAGCCCAATGCAACCCTAAACAATCAAAAACAATATTTACGATGGTGCCGAGTATGGTGTTTCCCCTTTATTCATGCGGGGGAATCAGCGCCTTCAAGTCAACACCATTCTCAGCACTATGGCAAGAACACGCTGACGTTCTGATGCTGTTTTTTATAAATTCCTTGGAGAACTATTGAGGAATAGGATTTAAAACAGCCTGACCGGCTGACGTTCTCAAATGCTGCGCAGTTTGCAAATCAATTAAAGTCCAGAACGTAAAGATTACTTCTGAATGCCGTGATCCAGTTCACGCTGGTACTGGACACGGCGTTGTTTAACATCGTGGATGTGGAAACAAATCGGAGTGCCGTTTCGTCACAACCTCTGTCTCTTACGCCAGACTTGAAGGATTTCATTCAGCAAATTCTTGTGCCAATTCTCGTTAACCTCTACCTTGAACGCAGGAAGAGGGACATACCAAAGCGACTGCGAGAGTAAGCAGTGCTGAACAGTCCAATCATCGCCAACAAAGCTCCTATCGAGCCGTGACGGTGCTTCGAGCAAATGCTTTGCCGAGTTCCCGAGCTCGCCATCGGATGGAGGCACAGTTCGTTCGACCGAACATCTCTGAGGCGTGCTTCCAGTTGCCAGTGCGATGAAATGCATCCAATGCAATCTGAAGACCTGGAATGCTGGTCCCCCCAAGACGCATGAACTCGTCGAGGCGAAATCTCTGCTCCTCTCATTCTCGGCGCTGGCATCCAGCTTGCCGAAGGTACTCTGAGTTCGAATGACAGAACTCGTCGGAAGCCCCATGTTCTGCGTCGACGTCGAACGGGAGGTTTCTGGGACTTGAGAGCGGTTGTGTTCGCCACGTTGCGTAAAGAGTATTGAACCTGTTGGTGAGGCATTGGTTGATAAAACTGCGGAATCTCGCTTCGTTTGCCCCGTTCATGCGCTCTTGAACAAACGTCTGAATCACATCCTCCTTGCCTCTGCTCCGGTGTACCGAGCCAATGGGCAAAGCCGCCAGATGCAATAGAAGCTCTTGCGTCCAGTCTTCTGCCTCAGTTGCCGAAACATAATCTCGAACCCTTCTTCTTACACAGTTCGCAACATAGGTATCGTAATCCCCAGAAGAGACTCCTGCCCCTCCTCACCCAACTCGCCGAGCGCAGTCTTGTCACTTGCCGCCAACCATGAAGCTACCAACGCTCGCAATGGCCCCTATTGGAGCGCCTACATTTTCCTTTATTGTCGCATTGAGCCGTGATGCCCTCAAGCACAGAAGCGCGCCACGTCCATAATGCTTCATGAAGGTTTCTAATGTTTAACCCGCCCTAAAAATGATATTTTGGTTTTCCTATAGCTCAAGGAGCCGTATGTTGGCGCAAAATTATCACGTTGTATGATCAGAATTCGAGGCGCAATGCGAATTGAATCTGACGCGGCGTACCTGTTCCCACGGGGCCTGTATTCACGGTGGTAATGATCTCACCGAAGGTCGATGCGGATAAGTCCGCGAGCGGCTGGCCATATTGGGCGCGGTTGAAGATGTTGAAGAACTCACTGCGAAATAGCAAATGAGCGCCTTCGCTCAGGCGGATGTCTTTGGCCAGGCCAATATCGGTTTGCAATAGGCTGGGGCCGCGTCCGATATTGCGAGGGGCGTTGCCGTAGTCCGAGTTAGTCACCAGAGAGAAGGCCGCTGGATTGATCCATCGATTTATTGATCTTCCGCCGGGAGGTGTCAGGGAAACTCCAGGCATGCGGTTGGGGCGCTGGTTGGTGGTGTAGCCGGTGGCCACCGAACTGCTGGAGCGGTCTTCGGTAACATTGACCGGCAGGCCGCTGCGCGCCGTATCGATCGCGGTCAGTCTCCAATGGCCAAAGACTGCACTGGCAAATCCCGGCCGAACGAAGAGCACCTTCCCAGGACCGAAGGGGAGATCATAAACGGCGTTGGCTGTCATGACATGGCGAACATCGTAGTCGCCCGAGGCGCGTTCGCAGGAGGGGCAGGCCGGGTTCTCAGGGAAATCGGCATCGCCGCCGCCGGCCGCGTCCTGATCGATCTCATGCGAGTAAACGTAGTTAGCGGAAAGCAATAAACCACGCGTAAAGCTGCGCTGCAAGCTGGCGACAAATCCCTCATAGGAACTGCTATTGGTGTTTCCCCGCCACTGCACCTGGCTAAAGGCTGGATATTGGCGCAGGCCGGTGGCGGGATTGATCAGGTTGACGTATGAGGTCGTCAGTATATTGGTGCCTTTGCTGCCCACATACGAAAGAGTGCCGATCAGTTCGTGCGCCAGAGCCTGCTGAATTGAGAGTCCCCACTGGCTGACATACATATCTTTGCGGCGGCGATCATCGTCCCTCGCCGAGACCGTTCCGGGGCCGTTCAGAAAAGGCGTCACGGGAAAGGAGAGCGTGGGAATGGTCTTCGAACTGAGCGAATACTGACCAACCTCGTTGCTGATGGGCAGGTTCTGGTCGTCGAGCTGGCCGTCGCCATGATAGAGTCCGAAGCCGCCGCGGACAACGGTCTTGCCGCCCAGAGCGGCGGGCGCCCACGTGATCGAGATGCGCGGGTCGATGTCGAGCGTGTTGGGATTGCCGAAGCTGGCTCCGGCGCCGCAGAAGCCATCCGCTCCGCACGTTGCAAAGTCGAAAGGGATGGCCTTGCCGTTCACCTCGTGGAAAAGGTTGTAGAAGGTGTAACGGACGCCCAGATTGAGGGTGAGATTCGGCCTCGCTTTCCATTCGTCCTCTACGTACGAGTAAGCCACCGTCTTGCGCAGGCCGTTGACCGGCAGCGCCTGGGCATAGGTTGCGGAACTGACTGAGTTGATCAGAAAGTTAGCTGCCGATGAGAAGGTGATGGTTCCGTTGGACGTGTTTCCCTGGTTGAGCTGAATGCGGCGAACTTCCACGCCGAGCTTCAGCGTGTGGTTGCCGCGCACCTCGGTCAGATTGTCGATGTAGGAATACGAGTTGCCCACGCCGGTTTTAAACTCATTGTTAGCCAGCGAAGTAAAACCGGAGACAACGATCGTGTAAGGAAGATTCGCAACTCCCTGATTGGTGGTATAGACATTGCCGCGATTGAATCCGAACTTCAACTCATTCACCAGCCTGGGCGAAAAGATGTGCATCGACTCCAGTTCGCCATTGACCGGCCTGGATGTGACCTGCTGCCTGTCCTCCAGGTAGCTTCCACCCTCAACGAGCGGCGCATCGCTGAATGCGGCATCAAAGTTGAATCGCAGGAAGGCAGTGTCGGCGGCCGAAAAGTGTTGGTCCAGCCGCAGCATGGCTGAGTTTTCGCGGTCGAGTTGGCGCCCGGAGCCGGTAAATTCGTCTTCATTCGGGTTTCCTGCAACAGGCGACAACCCGGTGGTGGGATAGGCGCTGATGATCGCTGCCAGCACGGGGTTGGCGGCGGCCACCTGGGCGCCGAATGCCGGGGAGGGGAGATAACCCAGCAGCGGCTGGCCATAACTCTGGCGCAGTCCCTCGTATGTGAGGAAGAAGAAGCTGCGGTCACGGATGATCCGCCCGCCGAGGTCGCCGCCAAACTGGTTGAGGCGAAAGGGAAGCCTGCTCGCAAGAATAGGCTCACGGGCATCGAAGATGTCGTTGCGGAGAAACTCAAATGCGCTTCCATGAAACGCGTTTGAGCCGGACTTCGAGACCACGGCCACCTGTCCGCCGGGCGTGCTTCCATCCTCCGCCGTGAAGAGCATGGTGCTAATGCGAAACTCCGCGATGGCGTTGGTGGGGATGGCCAGCCGCACAAAGGGCTGCTGTGCCTGGTTCACGATGTTAGTGGCGTCGATGCCGTCAAAGGTGAAGTTATTGTCGTCCAGGCCGCGGCCGGCAAAGCGGATGCTGCGCTGGTTGCTGCCTCCGGTGTCAACCGCTCCCGGCACCAGCGCCGTCAGCGTCGACCAGTTTCTTCCGTTCAGCGGCAAATCCTTCACCTGCACCAGCTCGATGCGGGCGCTTAGCGCCGCCGTGGTCACGTCCAGTTGCGCAGTCAGGCCAAAGACCTTGACCTGTTGCGTCACTCTGTCCACCGCAAGGGTGAAATCAAGGGTTTGTGTGAGGCCGACGGTCTGCACAATACTGTCAAAGGCGGCCTGCTGAAAGCCGGGCGCCAGGCAGGTCACGCGGTAACTCCCGATGGGCAGCTCGGGGATTGCATAACTTCCGGTGGACGAGGAAACAGCCTCACGGATGAGTCCTGTAGAGGTTTGGACGGCGCGAATCGTTGCGCCGGGAACGCGCCTCCCTTCACTGTCGCGAACCGTTCCATTCAAGCTGGAGCGATCAATCTGCGCGGTGCAATATGCAGGAAAAATCAGCAGTATGAGAATGCGGAGGATGAGCTGTGCCGGACGATATTTCATCGCTAAGCCCCTTGAATCGGAGTAAATTCACCTCTTGCCGACACGAAACATTAAGGAAGTGAAGATGCAAGCAGTCGGACGAGCGCGGTTGGACATGCACATTGTATCGTGCCATTCGCGCCGAAACTCCTGTGTTGTGCGCAAGAGTCCCGGTGCGATAGTCACACTGTTTTCAGTTTCCTGCCGGCCTTGGCGTGCGAGCAGTTTTATGAGCGAGGGAGCGCCGGTAATCCGCCAGCAGCTTGTCACGGTTCTGTCGCAAATCCTTGCCGGTCGGCCGGGAGGGATAAGGCCGGTTGCCCATCATTCCCCTCCAGAGAACGCGGTTGAAGGTGTCGTCATCGACGCGATCTGCATCCCTGAAGTCCATCCCCCTGGTAACTCGCGCCCAATACCTGGCATCTGGCGTTGGGCTATTGCAAGGCAGTGCTGGACCCGGCAGCGGCAGGCTCGTGCAGTAAAGAATTGCCGCGGGGGTTGCGGTAAAGCTCCATGCACTTGGCGTGGTGTTGAAAATGTCGCTCATGGGCGTGGCCAGCGCGTCATTCAAATTCATCGGCTGCAGGCCCATGACCTCTTCTATCGTGCGAATGAAGTCAAGCGTGGTATACGCCGTGGAGACCACCGCATTCTTCACGTAGGCGCCGGCGATATAGGCCGTGGTGCGGTGCGAATCGATATGGTCTCCGCCATCCTGCGCGTCGTCTTCTACGACAAAGATCAACGTGTTGTTTTTGTAGATGGGGCTGTTGGCGATCTTCTGCACAACTAGTCCCACCGCATAGTCGTTGTCAGCCACATCCCGATCCGGAGTATTCACGCCGTCGATGGCAGTTGCGAAGCTCCCGGTGTGATCGTGCATGAAGCGAATCAGAGTCAGATTCGGCAGCCCGCCTGTTGCGTAGTTGGCATCGAAGTCCCGCTCCCACTCCGTGTAGCGGTAGTAGTCCGGGAACGCGGGATCGAAGCCGCGGAAGTACGGATCTGTAAAGGGCATCAGAGCTACATTCGCGGGGGGAGCCACGATAGTGTTCGTCGAGAACGGGTCATGCGCCAACGGAGTCTGGCATGCGGGCTCGTTATAGCAGGTGGTGTCGACGTAGAAACCATAATCGCGAACCGTGAGGCCGGCGCGCAGAGCGCTGTTCCACAGAAAGCCGGTATTGATTTCGTCGTTCGGTCCATCCGGCGAGTCCGTGTCGGTCTGGCCCGGCAGCAGATCCTCGCCGCCCGTGACAGTTGGCGAAAGAGCCCCGCCCGGCATCAGTGGATCGGAGGCTTGGCGCTGGGTCAGGGTTGGCAGGGCCACGTTCACGCTGCGATTCAAACCCCCGTCCAGAGCCAGTCCGCGTTGCGCGTAAAAGACCGGATATTGGTGTTCAACCACGTCTGGGGTGCGAGCCGACGTACTCCACGACCATCCGTCATAGCTGACTTCAGCGGTGGCGCGGAAGTTGTCAAGGGTAACGAATTGCTGCGCGAGGTTATGCTGATTCGGCGTAATCTCCTGGCCGAACAAGGTCAGTGCGGGATCGCCGTTGCCGCGTCCCAAATCGCCCAGGATCTGGTCGTAGGTCCGGTTTTCCTTGAGGATGTAGATCACGTGCTTGATGCCGCTATGCACAGCAGCCATGATTGCAGCCGCGTCAGAGCTCTCAACACTGGCGAACCGGTTGTTTGTAGTTACCTGCGTCGTCAGCGCCGGAAGCTGCGCCGGGAGGCCGGCAACCGGGAAACTGAGCAGGCCGGCTTTGGTCAACTGCGGATTGTACTCACTGGCGGGAGCGCAACCGGGGTAACCCGTTGGCCCGTAGTTATAGCACCAGTTGGGATTGGCGCCTGTCGGCGACTTCATATTGACCACATACGCCCAGGTTCCATCGTTACTGAGGCTCACCGAGTTCGGATACCAGCCGGTCGGGATCAGGCCGATCACCTGATCGCCATGATTAGTCCCGGTCAACTGCACCACTGCGATGTTATTCAGATTGCCATTGGTCACATAGAGAGTCTGCTCATCCGGCGAAAGTGTCACGCTGTTGGTATTCGCGCCGGTATATTGTGTCAGCGAGAACGATGTCAATGCCGACGCGGGTGCGATCACCGGTATGGTTTCGACGACCGTGTCCACCGTGGCTGGTTGGTTCTGGCCGGGGCTGCCTGTGTCCAGCGGGTTGAGGTCGATCACGTCCACTGTGTCCGATTCGTCTTCGGCCACATAGAGCAGCGTACCGGCCTTGTTCAGCGCCATCTTGTTAGGCTGGCCTTTTACGGGAATACGGGCTGATACGGTAGGCGCCGTGTTTGCAACCTGACAGGTGGGCGGAACAGTGGGACTCACGCATGTCTCCCTCAGACTGACGACGTCTATCTCGCGATCGCGCAGGCTCGACACATAGGCTGTTGCGCCCGGTCCGCTGCTCCCCGCCAGCACCACCCAAAACGGATACTCTCCGCCCGGTATGCCGGGAGTCGGCGATGAAACGGCCTTGCCAGGACGCAGATCGAGTTCCGTCCCTTGCAGCGTTCCCTGGCCTCCTTGCGCCGAACCGGTGTCTGTCACCCATTGGCTTAACCAGACGCTCAAGCCTCCGGTAAAGACCGTGATCGAGTCATTGAAATAATTCGCCACCACCAGCGTCTGGCCATCGCTCGAGATCGCTATGCCGGCAGCCATCGGAGCTACGAAAACCGCAGCGTTGACAGAGGCGAATTGATTGTTGGGCACCGGAAGACCGTTTCCCGATGGATGGCCAAGAACAACAGAGGCAGGGCTTTGGCCCAGGTCAAGTTCGGCTACATTCTTCCAGTATCCGTTGGGTTGCAGGTGAACGATGTGGACATTGTCGCCGTTGTTAGGCAGGGGGTAGGGAACGGGGTCAGTGCCGAAGGGAGCATCGCCCATGCCACCGGAGACGTAAAACGCCTGACCGCTCGGATCCCAGACAATTCCGTGATAGGCATTGGGAATTGGGACCGCTTGCTTGAAGACGGGCGAGTGATTCGTGATGTCAAAGATGAAAATGTACTCATTTGAATAGAGCGGGTCAAATATTGGGAACGCGCCCTGAAAGACGCGGTTGTATCCGCTGGTCAGAACCAGCAGGGTATTGCCATCCGGGCTCACCGCCGTGCTGACCGCTTGCCCCGCCAGCCATTCCACCGGGAGTACCGATGGGTCGATCGTATCGGTCACCACCATGCCGGTGTCCAGAAATTGGAAACTCGAACCCGTGGTTGCCAGCGGCGTAAGCGATTGGGACATATTCGGAACGGCTTGGGGCATGTTATAGACCGTGATGGTGACCGGCGCGGAGACTGTCCCCGTCCCATTGGAGGCGGTCACCGTGTAAGTCGCAGTAACAGCCGGCGGTGGCACGATCGCGGATGGCACAGCCACGGGAGTACCGGTGATGACGCCAGAATGGGGATCCAGGCTTAGGCCGATCGGGGTGAGATCGGGGCTCACTGTGTAAGAAAGCGGAGCTCCTCCGGGGTTGCTGATGGTTGGATAGTTCGCTGTAATCGGCACCCCGGCGACATAGACCGGAGCGGGGGCGCTATATGCCAGGCCTGACAAAGTCGTTGAGTTATTTACTGTGAGAGTAAAGGTGGCCGTTGTTATTCCAGATGAATTGGAGGCAGTGACTGTATAAAGGGTAGGACCGGAAGCAGCCGTTGGCGTCCCACTAATGATACCCGTGGCATCAATACCGAAGGTGGGCGGCGGCGGCGGCACGGAGCTTATAGTCAGACCATTCGGAAGCGGCGGATTGATGCTGTACGCCGGAATCGTGACATCACTCGCATTCACATAAGTTGTGGGAGCCCCGCCAGTGCTGGTTGGAACATTCTCCTGTATCGGAATGCCCACTGTGTAGACCGCATTGCCGGGAGTATAGACCAGACCCGCCGGAGCTGTCAGAGCCGTCGAGGGAGCGTTATTCACCGTGATCGTCAGAGTTGTCGTCGCATTGCCGCCCGTGTTGGTCGCCGTCACCACGTAGCTGGCCGAGCCGGTTATAGCTGATGGCGTTCCGCTGATGATGCCCGTGGTAGTGCTCATGCTCAGGCCGGAGGGAAGGGCCGGATTCACGCTGTAGGAAATTACAGTTCCGCCCGTATTGGTCGGAAAGTTATCCGTGATCGGCGAATTGACGATGTAGTTTGCCGCGTTAGTGGCATAGCTGAGGGCCGTGGGCTTTTGATCGTTTACCGTGATGGAGAGAGAGGCCGTTGTGCTGCTGCCCGAGCCGTAGGCGGTGACCATGTAGGTGGTGTTGCCGACCACAACGGTGGGGGTTCCACTGATGACTCCTGTCGAGGAGTTCAGGATCAAGCCCGCGGGAAGCGGCGGACTTATGCTGTATCCGAACACCGATGCACCGCTGCCGATGGGGCTGTTGATAGTGATCGCCGCACCCTTGGTGTAGACCGGCGCGGATTGAGAGTAGGTGAAGGTCGCCGGCACCGGCGCACTGCCGCCATGCCCGCATCCGCAAAGAAGAACCAGAACTGCCGTCAGAGAAAAGCCAAGACTACGCATCGACTGCATGAAACTCACCCTTTCGCTTATCGCCTGAAACATTACCTAGTCGCTCGCGTACAAGCACCCAAAGAAAAACGGCTACACAGTCAGAATTCCACCGTCTGGTTTCGGTTCTTAGAAAAAGCGCATGACTTTTTTCGAGGAGTAAAGAAGAGGGAACGCAGTACCAGAGTGGGAATTTAAAACGAAAAAATGAGGCCCCATAATTTGCCGAACCCGGTTCTGTGACTCATCGTAAAAACAACGGCTCTGGCTGCTGATGCTCAAGCCTCATGTGCCGAAGAAACCGTCGAATGAACATTTCGGCGCTTGTACTATGCAGAAGGAGAAGTAATCGTGCCCATACTTTCGCGCCGCACATTTCTTGAGCTGGCAGGCTTGGCAAGCGCCGGTCTCCTCGGCGGATGCAGCGGAGGCAACGGGATTACCGGATCGGATAGCTTCTCGGTGCCTGTTTTCTCCGATGTGCATTTCCAGCCATTTATCGATCCGTTTGCGGCAAATGGCACATATCCGAATCCTGCAACATTGAATGATAATATAGCGCTTGTTGCGCAGCTTGATGCGGCGGATCCCTCCGATTGGCCGGCGATCTTTGAGGGCGCGTTGAATACGACGAATAGTGCGCCTTCCCCCCTTGGCACCGACACCAACTATGCGCTGCTCACCCTGGCGCTCGCAAGCATCAAGCAGAACCTGGGAACCAGTCCGGCGGTCCTGTTTACAGGTGACTTTCTTGGCCACGGCGTGGACCAGTTTTACTCGGCGTATTCGGGGAACCTCGTAAGTGCCCAAGTAAATGCGTTTGTCGACAAGACACTCACATTTGTCTTGCAGCAGATCAGAACAGCGGTGGGCACTATCCCTGTCTACTTCGCGCTGGGCAACTGCGATTCCTATACCGGTGATGGGCCGGACACCGTTTTTCTTACCAACAATGCGCAGCAGTTATACACGCTCGCTTTGAACGGGTCAGGGAATCAGGCGGATGTAATCAGCACCATTACCAATGGCGGATACTACTCCGTAGAGCCCGCGGGAATGAATCTGATGATTGTCGCACTTAACACGTTCGCGCTTTCCCCAGGTATTACTGTCGAGCAGACCATGATTCCAGATCAATTTGCCTGGTTTGATGCAAAACTTTCCCAAGCCAGCTCGGCCGGCAAGAAGGTGTGGCTGCTGATGCATGCGCCTCCTGGCGCGGTTGAGAGTACAACCGGCAATCCGACCAATGACAATGGCCAGATCACGGCAGCCACGATGATGTGGGCTGACAGCAATCAGGAAACGTTCATGGGCATCATTGAAAAGTATCCCGGCGTCATTGCCATGTCTCTTGCCGGTCATACGCATATGGACGAATTCCGGCTGATGTCGCCGGGCAATGCGCTGGCAATTACCGCGGGCATCAGTCCGTACTTTGGCAACTACCCCGCCTACAAAATCTTTACTTTGGATGGCGTGAGCCTTGCTCCGACCGACTATTCCGCTGTGAACTGCAACCTACTGCTGGTGACGCCTGCCGCGTTCAACAGCTATTACACATTTTCACAAGCCTATGAACTCGAAGGCCCTCTCGCCACTTCGTTCGCGGAGCTGTTTCCCGCGCTGATCGCATCAAACGCGGCAAAGATGCAATACCAGGGCGCATTCTACTCCGGCAACAACACGGTGAATCCTTTCACCAGTAAGAACTGGAATCCTATTACCAGTACGAACTGGCCAGTGTACTGGTGCGGCATCGGATACATGGATGAACAGGAGTTCTTCACGGCCGTGAACGCTTTCTGACATTTGCCGGCGCACGCCGCTTTTTCTCTGTTCCCTTTGCGTTCTTCCCGGAGTTGGCATCCGCTTGAATTCCAGTGAAGAACAAAGAGTAGAAGCGATTTGGCCCGTGAATACCTTTCTCGCGGGAGAATATTACTCTCTCGATTTATTTGGCGGCCACCTGAAGGTGATCGGACTGAATACGATTATGTGCGTGGCCTGCTCCTCTGCAATGCCCCAGCGCAGGTCCACCTCGCCCCAGGTGACGCCGCGACTCTCGCACAGACGGCGCAGTTGCGGAAAGACCTGCTTGACCAGCTCCTCGCGCTCCTCCTGCATATCGCGAAAGGTCGAGGAGATGAAAACGCGTATCTCGCGCCGCTCGGCAGCGCGCCGCTTCGCTTGGGCTTTATCGGTCATGAGGAACCACCTTCATCGGCCCAGTAAGTCGCATGGGCCACTCAACAAGTGAATGAAAAACACCATCACCATGGATTGGAAAACGATCAGAAGAGTGGGTTCAGTATAGAGCCAGGAATGCCAGAGGACAACATCCGGCGCCTCGTGGTAGGTCATCTCGCAGCGTCATCAGTGTCGGCACCGCCTGTCGAGCGCTCCAACCCCTTTCCAAATACCCCTTGGAATCCTCACATCCTGCCACCGTGGCCTGATGTGCCGATCGATGAGGCTCTTGTTCGTGGTCTGCGTGAAGTGGCGAAGGGAAGGAAACTCTTCTTTTATGTAGCGGTCGATAACGGTGCCCATTGTTGCGGCAACATTGCCCCCGAGTGTACCCGCATTGAGAGCCGAGAGCTGACCCTCTACCGATTTGCGTACACCACGCTCGGTTGGGTACTTCGCGGAGTCGAACGTCTGGACTCTGAGTTTACGAGACCTGTCTTTCGTTGTATCGTAATATCTGAACTCCCAAACAAACTCTTGGGAGCGGAGAGTTTTACGGACACTGCCATGTTGATATCGCTCACGGCTGGCTTTCATCTCGCCACCCTCCCCAGAGTTGAAGATGCAGCCACTATATCGATGGTGTTTTGTGGTGTTCGCGAGTCCCCAAATACTCTGTATGTTATTGATTCAAAACAGGATGCGGGAGTAGTTCAGTGGCAGAACGTCAGCTTCCCAAGCTGAATGTCGCCGGTTCGATCCCGGTCTCCCGCTCCAAAAATCAAAGACATAATGCCCGCGGCAGCAAGCCGAGTTCTAACTCCGCCTCAATCCACCCGATTCATCTCTCCTGCTGTTCTCTGGAGCAACGCTCATCGTAGGCCTGCAACAGAATCTCCGCGGGATGGATGGCCTTGAATATTGTCCCGTGTTCGATCTGCATTTGGCATGTGGCGCACTCCGTGGCGACCATCTGCGGCTGCGCAGCGCTGATGCTCGTGAATAACTCCTTGCCAATCTCCATGGAGACCGCGTACTTCTCCTGCTTGAAGCCGTAGGTGCCGGACATGCCGCAACATCCGGCATCCAGATCCTCGACGGCAACGCCGGGAATCATGCGCAACAAGTGATACCACGGGCGGCCTATACCCTGTGACCTCTGGTGGCAGGGCGCGTGGTAAGCCAGCCGCAGGTTGGCGAGCCGGAAGTTGATGTTGAGTTTTCCCGCATCCGCTTGTTCCATCAGCAACTCAGCAAGGTCAAAGGTACGGCTGGCGATTTGTTGAGCCGCTCCGGCAAACTCCCTATCATCTTCGAGGACGCCGCCAAATCCCGTCTTGAGCATGTGTCCGCAACTGGAGCAGGCGGTCACAATGCGCATCCCCGAATCAACCTGCTTGGCCAGGGTTTTGATGTTGGCTCGCGCCATCGCACGCGCCTCCACCGCAGCGCCATTGGCCATTGCAGGAACTCCGCAGCACTCTGTTGAGGCAACTTCTACGGCCACGCCGTTCCGTTCAAGCAGATTGATCACTACTCTTCCCAGAGCAGGCCGGTTGTAGCGGATGAAGCAGCCCGGAAAGAAGACTACCCGCTGCGTCTCCTTGCTGCTGATTGCTGGCGAGCGCAAATTCGGCCGTGTATAGCTGGGGAATTTGCGTCGCGGCGTGATCTGCATCAGCTTCGACATGAGATACCGCGCCGGCTTCATGGAAAGCACAAAGTTAGATTGCGCGGGGAGAATTGTTGTCAGCCTGCCCAGCAGGCCGGGACGCGCAAACCACCAGTCGCGCAGGCTGCGGATAAGCGACTTGCGGTGCTCCTTCTTGGCGCGCGCAATCATCTCTGAAACGTGTACCTGATGAGGACACGCCAGATCGCAGCGATGACATCCGAGGCAGTATTCCACCCACTCCGTGTCTGTGGAGATTCCTTCGCGGCGCATGCGCTCCAGCTCCGGCCCCAGGCGCTTGGGCCCGGGATATTGGGTATGAACGGCCAGCACCGGGCACACAGTATTGCATAGCGAACACTTCAGGCAGTTATCGAGCGCAAGGTCATCAAGCCGCATGGTTCCCTCTTGTGGACGCAGCGAGACTTCCCGCCCGATAACCGGTGAGTATGCGCATGACGTTGCCGTAATCGCCGGCGCTGGAATGCGGAATCGGCCCGGCAACAAAGAGGTTGCGCGCCATCATGGAGCCTGTAGAAGTGAGCGGCCGCATCTGCTGATCGCAGCCGGTAAATTCCCCTCCCAGAGGATTTGCAGTTCGCCGGCCGGTGGCCAGCACCGCACTCTGGCAGTGCAGATTCAGCGGGTGGCCGGGGCTTTCAACCTGTATCCCGGTGCATAAACCGTCTTGTATCTCAACCTTGTTGACGGGAAATCCACAATAAAGCTCCACGCCGATCCTGTGAAGGTAACTCTCCAGATGATGATAGACACGCAAGCCGGGAATGGATGGAGGCAGAGTGGGTATCTCGCCCACTTGGCAACCGAGCTCGCGTTCAAATTCCGCAATCTGCTCCGCAGAGGTTTCTACTCCCAGTATGCCGGGCGCCAGGATGCGCTTAAATCCGGAGGCCGCCGCCCGCAATGCATTCAATAGTTCCATTCGAAAGGTCGAATCCCGATCTAAGCACTGTGCGATGCGCAAGGTGGTAACGGGAACTCCCATGTCGCGTGAAAGAGAGATTTGCCTCGCCATGTATGTGCAGCCGGAAGTTATCAAACGCGCCTGCTCCGTGAGACGTTCGGCCATGAAGTTTTCATCGAAGCTGGATAGTCCGCGAATGCCTACTATCGCGGTGGAGATTCCTTTGCGAGGCTCAGTATTCCACAGCGTGAGAGGCGCGAGTGCAACGCTGTGAAAGTCACCAAGAATGGACGGCAGAAAGCACGTAACCGAAATATCTCCCGCATACGGGCAGCCGGCAAGGCTCGCCAATTCGCAAAAGTACGCAATGGCCTCTCCCAGATCAGGCGCCGCGGATGCTTGCTGTATTTCCTGCGCCTTCAACCATGCAGGCCCGGTGACAAAGGAACCCGCCCCGGTGGCCACCAGCGCGACATTCAGGTTGCGATGAGCGGCCACCCCCGCCGCGACAAGGCCGGAGAGCCCCGCGCCCACAACAACAACGTCGTAGCGGTTAGTTCCCATCTTGCACGCCCGGCTTCGCGCAGAACGCCTGCTCCGCGCCGTAGAGATCGTGGTTAAGTTCCAGTTGCTCGAGCTGCTTGCCTTGGTGAATGAAGGACTGTCCTTTGGAGCGCTCGTGAAGATATGCGGAAAATTTGTTGGCGGCTTCCGCTGCTGTCCAACGGTGAGTCTGATAGCCGGCAAGCATTGCTTTGTATCCGCAAAATGTTCCCTGGCAAGGCCCGAAGCCGAGGCGCGTCCGCCGGCTTACATCGCTGATGGTATAAGCTGGCGCCGGAGCAGTACCGCCGAGGACATACTCCAATTCCCCGCGAGTGACTAACTCGCACTCGCAAACTAACTCAGCCAGCTCGGGCCGTGCTTCGATAGCCTGAATGACTCGAAGCACTTCAGGGCCCAGGCGACGCTCCATCTTGTCCGCAACCGGATGCAACAGCAATTGTAGTGCGCGTTGATGCGTCTTGCGATCGATGGCAGGCCGTAAAAGCGTCTTGTCAGTTTCACATTCCGCATCGACCCCAAGTTTTTTCGCAACGCAATCGCACACCTCGGCGGCCATCAATCGATACGTGGTGAGCTTGCCGCCGACAATGGAAATAAAGCCGCACACTCCGTCCCGTGTCTCGTGATCGAGCAGCGCAAAGCCGCGGCTGATCTCGCGGCCTTTTGCAGCCTCCGCGGTCTTGGGCGCATACAACGGCCGAACGCCGCAGAAAATGCGCAGAATGCGTGTATCAACCAATCCGGGAATCATCTCCTCGCCCAGCCGCAGCAAACGATCAACCTCCTCGGGCGATACGGACAATCCCTCCGGTCCGGGAACGCGAATCGAAGATGTGCCCAGAATGCACACCGGTCCAGCGGGCACCAGGATGTCGGCATCGCTGGACTTGCGGCAGCGGTTGATTACGCGGCGATTCAGCCGGTGATTGAGCACCAGAAGCGTGCCTTTGTCGCAGTAAATGGGCACCTCGACGCCGGCCAGTGCTGCAATGCTCTGCGCCCACCCGCCGGCCGCGTTGATCACCATCTCGCAGGAAATCTCGTGTTCCTCGCCGCTCAGCGTGTTGCGATAGCGGACTCCGCGCACGTGGCCATTGGCCGTGTGTATGTTAGTTACCTTGCTGTAGGTTTTGAAGCGTCCGCCGCGAGCCACCGCAGCTTCAAGATTTGCCAGCACCAGCCGGAAGACATCGACATGCGCGTCGGGGCACGTAAATGCGCCAAGAATATTTGCCGCCAGGCTCGGCTCCAGCTCACGCGCTTCATCCGCGCTCAGACGGCGGCTGCGAATTCCGGCAGCCGCGGCGGCGCGCCACCACTGCTCAAAGAATGCGGGATCATCCTGGGCGCACTGAACGAACAGTCCCCCGACGTCATCCACGCAATGAGGCGCAATAGCTTTGATGATGCGGCTCTCGGCAAGACACTCACGCGCCGTGTCAGTATCCTTGACGGCGTAACGCCCACCGGAATGCAGCAGCCCATGACAACGCCCAGTAGCGCCGTTAGCAATGTCTCCCTGCTCCAGCAACGTGGCGGAGATGCCGCGCAGGCTCAGGTCCCACAGAATGCCAGCTCCCGTTGCTCCTCCGCCGATTATGACGACCTGCGCCGTTTCCATGCCTTGCCCTTCGAGTTGTCCGCGACCACACCACATTGTAAAGCCCGCTGCTCATCGGAAGTATCTTTCACCGGACTTATTTCTGGCAGAGCGTCGAGGTAGACCGGGCGGTTCAATCTCCCCGGCCCTGCGTGCTGAACAAGAAATGCTGCCCGGCATGGGCACACCCAGGGAGAGCGAGCTGCGCAGCCGCGAGTTCTGCGCTCCGTGGAAAAGTAGTTTGCCTGGGCCGTTGCCATGAAATGCCACAGGAAAGTGTATGCTGTAGTTTGCTTTTTGCCGCAGGCTAAAGAAGGGTTTTTAACTCACACAGATTCCAGTAAAGTACCAGGGGGACACATTGAGCATGCAAAAGTTGCATATCGGTATCATCGGAGCCGGACGCATCGGCAAAGTACACGCGGAAACGCTGGCCTTCCGCCTGCCGGAAGCACAGATCGCCGCCATCACGGACGTCAACCGCAAGGCCGCCGAAGCGCTGGCTGCACGCTGCAATATTCCCAGGGTGGCCGCGTCGAGCGATGAAATCCTCGCCGACAAGCAGATCGAGGCGGTACTCATCTGCTCGCCGACTGGCACACATGCCGACCTGATTGTGCAGGCCGCCAAGGCCGGCAAGCACATCTTCTGCGAGAAGCCCATCGCCTTCAGCCTGGAGCAGATTGACCATGCCCTGGCCGCGGTGAAAACCGCTGGAGTGCAACTGCAGATCGGCTTCAACCGCCGCTTTGACGCAAACTTCATGCGCGTCCGCCATGCCGTGGCCACGGGCGAAATCGGCAAGCCGAAGTTGATGCACCTCATCAGCCGCGATCCCGCGCCCCCGCCGCTGTCCTACATCAAAGTCTCCGGCGGCATCTTTGTGGACATGACCATCCACGACTTCGATATGGCCCGCTTCCTCATCGGCGACGAGGTGGAAGAGATTTATACCGTGGCCGGTGTAACAGTTGACCCGGAGATCGGCAAGGCAGGCGATCTGGACACCGTGCTGATCGTGATGCGTTTCCGCAACGGAGTCATCGGGACAATCGACAATTGCCGCAGAGCGCCTTACGGGTACGACCAGCGGGTGGAGATTCTGGGCAGCGAGGGAAAGATCGCAACGGAAAACTGCTATCCCAACCAGGCAGTGGTCAGCGATGGAAAATCCGTGCACACGGACCTGCCCCTCTACTTCTTTATGGAGCGTTATACGGAGAGCTTTGCCAGCGAGCTCAAATCTTTTGTCACCGCCATCCGCGAGAAGCGGACGACCGAGGTCACCGGCATCGACGGACGGATTCCCGTGGCCATGGCGCTGGCGGCGCGTAAATCGTACGACGAGCACCGGCCGGTGCGTTTGAAAGAGGTGGACGGATGAAAAAATCCTGGCTGATTTCCATCCTTACCGACGTGCACCTCTGGGTTCCGGTCGGAGTTTTGATTCTGGGAATAATCCTGCTGATGAGCTTGAGGTGAACTCTTGAGCGAACCTGTGACCGCCTCGCGAGTGCGTTCGACCCTCTCCCTGCATAAACTCGGCGTCTTCTGCGGATTGACCGCGGCCGTCTGGCTGGGCACCGCCGAAGCGCCCACCAAGCTGGTGAACGCCGGATTCTCGCCCTTCCTCATCTCCATGGGTATGGTCATGGGCGCCTTTGTGGCCCGCTGGACGGTTCCCACGCTACTCAAGGGCACAGGCTTTATCTTCTCTGACCTGCGCGAAAAACCCCACCTGATTGTCTGGGCGCTGCTGGCCGGAATGTTGTGGGCCGTAGCCAATACGTTCACCATCTTCGGAGTGCGCAACGTGGGCCTGTCCATCGCCTTTCCGCTATGGAACATCAACAGCCTGGTGGGCCTCTTCTGGGGCTGGCTGCTCTTCAAGGAGCTACGCGGTTCCGGCATTAAAGAATGGTCGAAGGTGTTGGGAGGCGCACTCGCCATCGTCGGCGGCGCGGCGGTTTTGGCCTATGCTACGGCCAGCCAGTCCAATGCGCCGGGCAAGGCTCTTGTGGGCATCGCGGCAGCGCTCGGCGCAGGCGTCCTGCTGGGCACCATGTACATTCCCTACCGCAAGGCCTACATCAGCGGCATGAACCCGCTCTCCTTCGTCACCATCTTCACCTTTGGCGAGTTGGGCACGGTCACCATCCTCGCGGCCATCTTTCACGGCGGCGCGGCAAATCTCATCAGCGAGTTGCATCGCGCCCGGCCCATGCTCTTCTGGCCCTTCCTGGGAGGCTTCTGCTGGGTAATCGGCGACCTCTTCCAGAACTTTGCTGCAAAATATATTGGCATCGGGCGCGGCATCCCGCTCTCCAACACCAATCAGCTGTGGGGATTGGCGTGGGGCGCTCTGGTCTTTGCCGAGTTTTCCGGATTGAGCACTTCGAGTAAGGTGTTGATCCTCACCGGATCGCTGGTGATGATCGCGGGCGCTCTCTCCATCAGCATGGCCGACCCCGGCGCTTCGGAATTGGTGAACTGGAAGCTGGCCCGTGAGCGGGAGTGTGAGCGCTACGGTCTGAACGCCGAAACGGTGAGCGCGGTAGTCGCCGGCGACGACCCGCTGGCCGATCATCCGCCCGTGCGCCGCTGGTGGGAGGCGGTGGTGTTTATCGTCGCTGTGGGTATCTTTGTCTGGCTGGGCATCGGCACCGTCAGCCAGCATCTCTCCCTCAACATGCCCTGGATGATTGTCCTGGTCATTGGCACTATTTTGCCCCTGGGCCTCTGCGGAACATTGCTCTGGCGGCGAACTCGCTTCTCGTAGATGCTTTTTTCATCGACTGAAATTTGGGTGCTCCATCCTTCGCGTTTTTGCGAAGGGTGGGTCCCCCGCTCACCCCATCCTGACCTGCGCCGTTGACTCCCGCACAATCAGCTCGGCATCAACCTTGATACGAATCTCCGATTCGTCCCCAGACATCAGTTTGAAGAGGCTCTCCATCGCCAGCTTTCCCATGCGCCGCATCGGCTGGCGGACCGTGGTCAGCGGCGGATCGGTATAAGAGGCGAAGAAAAGATCGTCAAAGCCCACCACGGAGATATCCTCCGGCACGCGCAGCCCGCGCAGTCGTATCGCCCGCATCGCTCCCAGGGCCGACATATCGTTGTAACAACAGATCGCGGTCGGCGGATCAGCGAGCGCCAGCAGCTGATCCATGGCGCGCTGGCCGCCTTCCGGCTTGCCGTCACCCTGAACCACCAGCTCCGGAGTGAACTCGATCCCGGCTGCTTCCAGAGCCTCCCGATAGCCCGCGCAGCGTTCCGCTTCCGATTGATAGCCTGTCTGGTCGCCCAGGTACGCAATTCGCCGATGCCCCAGCCCTATCAAGTGGCTGGCCGCCGCCCGGCTGCCTTCCTGATTGCGGATCATCACCGAGTGAACGAACGCCCCCGGATGCTGGTCATTCAGCAGAACGATGGGAACCATCATCTCCGAGAGCAGCGGAAGATACAAAGCGCCCACGCGCGATGAGGTAACGATGATTCCGTCCACCCGCCGCTCCGCGAAGCTCCTCACCACTTCCTTCTCGCGCTGGGGATCAGCGTTCGATTCGGCCAGAAACACGCAATACCCGCGATCGTGGGCCTCTTGCTCAATTCCGCTGAAGACTTCGCTTGTAAACGGGTCGGCGACGGTGGTAACAACCAGCCCGATGGTCCGTGTCCGTCGGGTTACCAGCCCGCGCGCCACGGCGCTGGGGCGATATCCCGCCTGCTCGGCGATCCTGCGGATCTTCTCGGCGGTTTTGGGATTCACCAGGGGGCTGTTTTGCAGGGCGCGGGAGACCGTAGGGTGCGATACATGGGCAATCCGCGCAATGTCTTTGATGGACACCTGGCGAGCGGCTCGCATGGAGCCGTCAGGAGGTGAACCTCCTAACACCTTGCCGGCATCTTCGTCAGACATATGCAAATATCTTACATCGCTTGAGTTTACGGCGTGTGCCACCGCCAGCCGGAGCCAGGAACAACCGCGAATGTCCCTATCCGCATATAATTCCTCCTGTGATTTCCACAGGATTGTGGGAACCTGCTGATAATAATCCCCGCCGGTCGTGAAACCTTTACCATCTCTCCGCATCTATAATGACAATTAGCAGAGGCTTCCCCGAAACACCACCCACCAAGAAAGGAATTCCCTCCTTCTTGAAGGTTCTGTAAGGACCTCTTCCCCACAAACCCCTAGGACCCCCCTCCAATGCCTCTCGATTGGGCCTGCCGGAAGGCAGGCCCTTTAATCGTGTGCCGCACTAGAATGGAAGCCAGATGCCCTCTTCCACTCCAAAGGCCTTCCCCATGTCGGAAATTAAGCAGATCGACGCGCGTTTTAAGCAAGCGGGCCTGCAGCGCAACCTGCGCGGTAAAGCCGATAGCGTGACAGGCAGGGTGCGTCTGAAGCGCTCGACCCAGCAGGAGCTGATCCCCGCCGCGCCGCTTCCCCGCACAGCCCCCAACGGCGTCCAGTGGCTGGCGGTTCCTGCCTGGGAAAAGATGAACTGGCTCTGGCATGGCTTCAGCACACGCCGCGGCGGCCTCAGCAGGGCCTACTGTGCTGACGACGCCCCAGGCGAATTGAATCTTGGTTTTACGAAAGAGGATGATCGTGAAACAGTGGCCGGCAACCGGCGGCTTTTTGTTGAGGCGGTCAGCGGAGATCCATCCACGCCGCTGCTCGATCTCCACCAGATTCACTCCAACGTGGTGCTTCTGGCGCGTGCGGCAGACATAAGCCGGAAAACGCCCCGTGAGGCCGACGGCCTCATGACCGGCGAGCCCGGTCTGCTCGTGGGCGTCAAGACCGCCGACTGCATCCCCATCCTGGTGGCCGACCGCAAGCGGCGCGTGGTGGCCGTTTTCCATGCCGGCTGGCGGGGAATGGCGCAGCGTATCGTCGAGTCCGGCATTGGCCGCATGAGGCTTGAATTCGGCTCCCGGCCTGAAGATTTAATCGCCGCCATCGGTCCCGGCATCGGTCTCTGCTGCTACTCCGTGGGCGAAGAAGTGTTCTCCAGCTTCGAGTCGCAATTCGCCTACGCCCGCGAGCTCTTCCGCGAGGTCTACGACTCTGACCCGGTACGGACCAAATATCCTTTGCTGTTCATGACGCAGCGCGCTCCGGGCCACTCTCCCATCGGCCCCAGCCTGCATTTGAATTTAGTGGAAGCCAACCGCCGCCAGTTGCTCGCCTGCGGCCTCAAGCCCCGGGCCATTCATCTCGTCGGCGGCTGCACAAGTTGTCATAGGGAGTTGTTTTTCTCCCATCGCGGCTCTGAGGGCCGCGCCGGACGCATGATGAGCGTCATCGGCATCCGGCCAAGCTGACAGTTCAGCCCTAAAGCTGTTCGGACTCCGTTTTCGGACGCCCCGCAATGGCCAGCGCGGCGGCAATAATCAGGATGGGAAAGCACTCCAGCGTGTAGCGCGGCTCGGCGTTCTCTATGGTTGCCAGCAGCAGGCAGCGGAAGACCAGGTAGGCGCCCAGCATGGCCGCAAAGGGCACACGACGGCGAGCAAAGCCGAGGCCGGTCAGGGCCAGGAGCGCCGCGTTCAGCAGCCCGTAGCCAAAGGCAATCAGCGAGCCGAGCGGATGCTCGTGCCACTCCCACCAGCGGATGGGCAGCACACCCTTGAACGTTTCGATGGCCGGCGGGTCTGTCATCAGTTCGGTGCGCGGACGCAGAGTCATATCGGCCACGCGGGCCAGCGGCAGAGCCACGTAAAACCGCAAGGGATGGCGGCTGATCCGCTGCTGGGCCAGGGCGGCAAAGCGGGCATCGATCTCCGGCGTAATCGTGCATATTTCGTTGTAATCGGCGATCAGCTTCTCCGTCTGCCGATACTCCTCCGCTGAATCGAAGGCCCGGCTGGGCAGCAGGTGAATATCGAGCGGATCGCTGTCCCCTTTCCAGAAAATATCAGGAGAGGAAACGTATTCGACCAGCCAGGTTTTGGTCCAGCGGTTGAAGCCGGGCAGCGTGCTATCGCCGGGATCGTTGCAATAGCGCGGAGCCAGCGGCTGGAAGACATGAAAGACGCGGTAGTTGCGGATGGTCCAGGGAACGAAGGGAAGCGCGGTCAGCAGCGCGCAGAGCAGCGTGGCCCGCAGCGCGGCTGCCGGTGAAGAGCGTCGCGTATACCACCAGATGCCGGGAACGATGGCGGCTGAAAGCAGCCCGCCGTCGGGGCGAAAGAGAATGGCGCCACTGAGGGCAAAGGCGGTGAGCGCCAGGTAGCCCCACGGGATTCGGCCCTGTAAGCGGAGGCCGCGAATCAGGCGGCCGCTGGCAAACACTCCCAGCGCAACGCAGAAGATGGAGTTGGTCTCTGTCATCGGCGTCGCGGTGTAGTTAGCGGTAAAGGGGCAGAGAACGGCCAGCCATAGCGCCCAGTGAGCGGCGCGCCGCGAGACGTGATCGCGGACAAATCCGGCGATCAGCAGGCACGAGGCCAGGTCGATGACCATTTGGATGGGACGGGCCGGCTCATAGTTTCCCATGCCGAAGAGCTTGAAGATGAGTGCCAGAAAGAACGGATAGCCGGGCAGCCGGATGAGCGTCAAATGAAAGGGATTATCCAGCGCATAGGCGTGATGGACAAGCAGGTTTTTGGCGATCATCCCGTAGACGGCGCTGTCTCCGTCGAACTCCGGATAGACAAGAATGAAGAACAGACGCAGCGCAGTGCCTGCCAGCAGGGCCAGCAAGACGCTCCAACAGGGCAACGCCGCCCGGGTGAAGGCCTTGCGCGAGAAATACGTCGACTCTCCGCCGATCCAGGACATGGAAGCGGCAAGCGCGCGGCGTGCGAAAGATGGAGATTTTTGAGGAGCCATGCTTCGATACCGAAAACCACTCACCGGCTCCGCCTCAAAAAGGCTTAGGCAGGGACAACTGGCGCTATATGCCTCGGGAAAAAACCCGCGCTCAAGAGGCTTTGGCCGCCTCGCCGGGATTGACCAGGTCGCGCAGCTCCTTGGAAGGCTTGAAGTAGGGAACCTTCTTGGCCGGAACCTCGACGCGCTCCCCGGTCTTGGGGTTGCGTCCGATGCGGGGATTGCGCTGGCGGGTGCGGAAGGACCCAAAGCCGCGAATCTCAATCTTGTCTCCACTCTTGAGAGCCCCGATCACCGCTTCAAAGATGGTCTCGACGATGACTTCGCCGTCGCGCCGCGTCAGGTCACCCACCGCTGTCACCTTTTCCACCAGGTCTGCCTTAGTCATGTTCTCTAGCCTCCCTTCACAGAATAAACGGATTCTACCCGTTCTGGCGTGAAAAACAAGGCTCCCCTGTGAATTTGAGCCTTTTCCTCTCAATAGCTTACCGGAAATACCCTGCTCCTGAGAAGCCGCCAGCCAATTTCGCCCCCGGGCGTTTATGATGACCTGTAACATTCCCCGGGCTTTTTAACCCCCGGTCGCCAGGGACGGGGGTGGTAGAGATCGGGGTCCCCAGGAAGCGGTCTTTGCTTCATGGGGTAGTAGATCGGGATCCTCAGGAAGCGGTCTTTGCTGCATGGGGTGGTAGAGACAGGTCTTCGTTGCCGGGGTGTAAAGGGCGGGAAGGCGCGGGGAGGGGGCGGAGACGTGAAGGACGATTTCAAGCACAACACCGGCAACAGAGCCCGGCCAATGTACAGCATCGTGATTCCGGTCTACAACGAGAGCGCCCGTGTCCTGGCGGCGCTGACTTCGGTGGTGGGCTGCATTCGCGCGCGCCGCTGGAATGCCGAGGTCCTGGTGGTCAACGACGGCTCAACCGATTCCACCGCAGAGGTGGTGCGCACCTATGCACAAACCGCGCCCGAGGTCCGGCTCCTCGAGAACCCCGGCAACCGTGGCAAAGGCTACAGCGTGCGCTCCGGAATGCTTCATGCTCAGGGCAATGTGGCGCTCTTCACTGACGCCGACCTCTCGGCGCCCATCGAGGAGGCGGAACGCCTCTTTGCCGCCATCCAGCAAGGCGCGGACATCGCCATCGGCTCCCGCTGGCTCGAGAGCGACCGACAGACCCAGCGCCAACCTCTCTATCGACAGTTCTTCGGACGCTGCTTCAACATGGTCACCCGCCTCATCATGCGCCTTCCCTTTGCCGACACCCAGTGCGGCTTCAAGGCCTTCACCCGCGAGGCCGCCCAGACCGTCTTCCAGCTCCAGACCATCGAGCGCTGGGGATTCGACCCGGAGATTCTCTTTATCGCCATGAAACGCGACTTCTGGATCATCGAGGTGCCGGTTAGCTGGGCTCACGACGAGCGCTCCCGAATGAGTTACCTGAAAGACGGCTTCAAGATGCTCCAGGAGATCTCCATCGTCCGCTGGAACGCCTTCCGCGGCCGCTATGATAAGCCGGTGGACGCGCCCCCTCGCGTATCGAAGGAAAGGTAACCGAAACCACTGCCGCTCCGCCGTCGATTGAGACTAATCCATAGCGCATCTCGTCCCTCATCACAGGCGGCGCATTTAGTCTCATCGCCAAAATCTTTTTTCCGGAGGAAATCAATGGTTCGCAAGTCACTGCTCGCTGTACTCTTCTTTACATTCGCTTCCGCCACCGTTCTGGCCGCGGACTTCAACGGCAAGTGGACCGCCGAGTTCGATACCCAGATCGGCGTGCAGAAGTACACCTACGAATTCCACGTCGACGGCACGACCGTTACCGGCAAGGCCACGAACGAGCACGGCGAAACCCCCATTACCGAGGGCAAGATCGACGGCGACACCATCACCTTCGTTGAGATGCTCAACTTCAACGGCATGGACATCAAGATCACCTACACAGGCAAGATCAATGGCGACGAGATCAAATTTACCCGCCAGGTGGGCAACTTCGCCACCGAGGAACTGACCGCCAAACGGGTCAAGTAGCTCGCGTCTCTGCTTCACTCACTGGCCGGTTGAGGTTCGTGGTGTCCCAGATCCCAGAAGCAGAACCTGAAGCACCCATATTTAGGTTCTTTCCCCACCTAGATACCTCAACCACCCGCTGGCCATGATACAATGTATCTACAGGAGGGAATATGCAGGCTCAAGTGCTGAAATGGGGAAACAGCTTGGCTGTGAGGATCCCGAAACCCATCGCGGATGACGCTCGCTTGCAGTTGGGCGACCCGCTGGAGATTGCAGTAGCTGCCGATGGGGTTGTGCAGATGCACCGGGCAGGAAAGATCCCCACCCTGGCCCAAATGGTGGCCCAAATCACCCCTGAGAATCGCTACGCGGAGATTTCACTCGGGCCGGAAGTCGGAAGGGAAGCCGTCGAATGGTGAACCAGTACGTTCCCGATACCGGCGACATTATCTTCCTGGACTTCGATCCCCACGTTAGCCGAGAAGAGATTGACCGGGAACAGGCTAAGCGCCGGCCCGCGCTCGTTCTGACCGATCTCCGCTACAACCGGGCCAGCGGTTTAGCCGTGGTTTGTCCCTTGACCAGCAAGGTCAAACCCTACCCCTTCGCTTTGCCAATTACCGTTGGAATCGTGGAAGGGGCGGTGCTGGTCGATCAATTGAAGAGCATGGATTGGGAGCGGCGCGGGGCGGAATTTCATTCCAAAGCTCCGGCAAAGATGATCGCCAAGGTGCGCCAATACATCGCGGTTCTGCTGCAGATTCCGATCAGGTAGATGTGGGCTGTTGAGGTTCGTAGATTCCCACCCTTGCATCAGATAAAATCTCAAGGATGGGGTACCCGGTCCGTTCAAGGATTGGGCACCCAACTACCGCTATTGACACTTTCTTTCTTTCCAATTAATTGTTGCAGCAAAATCACCCTCGTCACTGGTACTTGATACTTTGCGATAGATTACAACAACGACATTTTGATAGTCGAGTAAAGTTGTTGCACCATCTCCGACCTGTGATATTAAATCAATTTCGTGTAAATCATTTAATTGTTTGCCTCTTTCACGGATAGGCGCAAACTCATCAAGGATGCTGTCTATAGTATCTCGAGATAAATTGGAATTTAAGAATATTTTTCCTGACGAATAACGTCGTCTTTCAATTCCTATCTCACAAACTTGTCCATCTGATGTATATCTTGGCATCGCTAAAACGCCCTGTCGAACTTCATAAGCTTCGATTGGCTTATATTTCGCAAATCTACCATGTCGTGGATTCGCAGCCATCATTAAGAATGCTGCGGAAATAAAAACTGCGATCGATTTTGTCATAACCTATCTCCGTAAATTCAAAAGTCAACTCATTGTAGATCAATTGTGGTAACTATGGAGACGTGTGCCCCTGCTCTCGCTCGTGATACCTAGGACTCCCGCTCGCCGCGCAGCCCCTTACGCCGTCGCCGCCTCCGCCACTGACTGCAATCCCCGAGCCTCAATCTCGAACTCGCGGATTTTGTATTTTTGTATCTTGCCGCTGAGCGTCGCCGGAAACTCGGTGACGAAGCGGACGTGCTCGGGAATCTTATAGTAGGCGATCTGGCCTTTGCAGAATTCCTTGATCTCTTCTTCCGTGGCTTCTACGCCGGGCTTCAGCCGCACCCATGCCGCGACAATCTCGCCCAGCCGCGCACTGGGAATGCCCACCACCTGCACCTCGCCGACCTTGGGATGCGTGTAGAGAAACTCCTCCACCTCGCGCGGATAGATGTTTTCTCCGCCGCGGATAATTACATCATTGGAGCGGCCGGTGATGCGCAAGCAGCCATCTTCGCGCATGACGCCGAGATCGCCGGTGTGCAGCCAGCCGTTTTCCTTGATCACCGTAGCCGTGCCCTCCGGGTCGCCGTCGTAGCCCTTCATCAGCGCGTAGCCGCGGACGCAGATTTCGCCCTGCTCGCCGCGCGAAAGAGGCTCGTTGGTGGCGGTGGAGACGACCTGAATTTCGGTCTGGGGCATGGCGCGGCCGACGGTGTTGACGCGGACTTCGATGGTGTCAGCGGCGTCGGACATGGTGACGACCGGCGAGGTTTCGGTCTGGCCGTAGGCAATCACCAACTCACGGATGTGCATCTCGTTGAGGACGCGCTTCATCAGTTCGATGGGGCAGGGCGCGCCGCTCATCATGCCGGTGCGTAGGCTGGTCAGGTCGAAGCTGGCAAAATCCGGCAGCGCCAGCTCGGCGACATACATCGCCGGAACCCCGTAGACCGAGGTCGCCCGCTCGTCGTGAACGGCCTGCAGCGTGGCGCGCGGGTCAAAGGTCCATTGGGGCAGGATAATCGCCGCGCCGGAGTTCACCGCCGACATGGTTCCGATGACGCAACCGAAGCAGTGAAACAGAGGCACCGGTAAAACGATGCTGTCCTGCTCGGTGTAATGGAATCCCTGCGCCAGGAACTGTCCGTTGTTCACCACGTTGTGATGAGTGAGCATCACGCCCTTCGGCAATCCCGTCGTTCCGCTGGTGTACTGGATATTGGCCACGTCGTCCACGGCCACGGCTTCGGGAAGCCGGCCCTCGGCATCCAGCAGCGCCGGCCACTCCGGCGTGTCGAAGTAGATAGTGTGTTTCAGCTCCAGTGTGAGCCCGTGGCGAGCGCGGCCGAGAATCTCTTCGTAATCGGCGTGCTTGTCCTTGTGCCACAGGAATAGGGCCTTCATGTGCGACTTCTGCAGTGTGTACTGCAACTCGTGCGAGCGGTAAGCCGGGTTCACGTTCACCAGTGCCGCTCCGGCGCGCGCGCAGCCCATGTGCATCATCACCCACTCGATGCAGTTGGTGGACCACAGGCCCACGCGATCGCCGCGGCGGATGCCCAGCGACCAGAGTCCGCGCGCCACGCGGTCGGCCTCGGCGCTCAACTCGGCCCAGGTAAGCCGTTTTTGCTGGTGGCAGGACACCACAGCCAGGCGCTCGGGAAAACGGCTGGCCGTTCGCTCCAGCAGGCCGCCGATGGTCAGCTCCAGCAGAGGCCGGCCGGGCCCCTGAGATTGGCTCAAAGCACGAAGGTTTTCTTCCATGGGTATGGCCCTGGTCCCGCAACGGGAAACGGCAGTTTACACCCGCAGCGTCGGTTAGAAAATGTGACCAGGCCCACATCTTTGATGGCATCAGCGCAGCTCGGTTTGATCGATCAACAACAGCTAGAAGCTAGCAGCTAAAAGCTCCCCCGTGTAATCTCGCCTGCCGCTGTTACCGTCCATCTAGTTGAGGGAAGTCGCGATGGCCAGTTTTCGTTGCCCATGCTGCGGATACAAGACGCTGGAGTCGCCCGAGGCTATGGCCCTGTGCCCCGTCTGCTGGTGGGAGGATGACGGCCAGGATGACGGCGACGCCTTTGATGTCCGTCTGACCGTGAATGGAACCCTCAGTCTGGCCGAGGCCCGCGCCCACTATGCTCAATGCGGAGCGGCCCATCCGCGATTCCTTCCCTACGTGCGCAAGCCTCAGCTAGCCGAGCAATAACCGGAGTCCCCACGGATTCGGGGCCCCCGGCGAGCGAACTTTGCTCGCTGGGGTGAAGGGACAGGTCTTCGTCCGTGGGGTGGAGTAGTGCCATTCCAGGTCAAGTAGTGCCTTTCCCGGTGCCCCCGGCGCCAAAACCTGCCCCGCCGGTTTGACCCTGCCAGTAAACCCTCATACCATGAATGAAGGGATCTCCCCCATCCTTATGGGTGTTGTGTGCCCGCAGCGGAAACAAGTGGCTGCAAGCCTGTCAAAATACCGGTTGCTTGCGGCTTTAAACGCTGTTTTGTGGACCGAAACAGGCGGTTTATCCCCAATTCTTGCATCATGTTCGGCGCAAATAGCGCATGGAAGGCATAACATTGAGTTCTACCGGCACAGTTGAAGAGAAACCACAACCTGATGAGGCCCAGGCGCATGACGGCCCCGAACATACTCATGATCACGAAGGTCACGATCACCAGCATGGGCCGGTGTTAAACCCGGATTGCACTCGTGAGCTGGTGATGGACATCCCAGCCGAAGAGGTCTCTAGGGCCTATAAGAAGGTGACCGGAAACTATCAGAAATACGCCAAGATCCCCGGCTTCCGCGCTGGCAAAGTGCCGGAATCTGTCGTTCGCCGCCGCTATGCCGACGGAATCCGCAAAGACGTTATCGACGGCCTGCTGCCCGAGCGCTTCAACAAGGCAGTTCAGGAGCTGGGCATCAAGCCCGTCGGCGAGCCTCGAACTACCGAGTTGACCGTTGAGGACGGCCAGCCGCTTCATGTGAAGATAATCTTCGAGTTTGTGCCGAAGTTCTCTATCGAGGGCTATCAGAAAGTCACTGTAGATAAGCCGCCGGTCGAAGTCACCGAAGATGAGTACCAGCGCGAAATGGAGCAGTTGCGCGAATCGCGCGCCACTATCGAGCCGGTGGAAGAAGACAGAGTTATCAAGGACGGCGACTGGGCGCAGATCACCTACAAGGGCATCATCGAGGGCGAGCCGGAGGCTGCACCGGTTGCAGGTGAGGATACGCTGGTAGAGGTGGGCGGCAAGGACACCGTGGAGGCCTTCACCACTGTCCTGCGCGGCGCCAAACCCGGCCAGGAGCTAAAGGCCGAGATTATCTATCCCGCCGATTATGCAGAACCCAAGCTGGCCGGCAAGACCGTGGCCTACGAGGTCGAGGTCAAGGCCATTAAGAAGCGCACCGTGCCGGAGTTGAACGACGATTTCGCCAAGGAGCTGGGCAACTACGCGAATCTGGCGGAGCTGGAAAGCCGCGTCCGCGAGCACCTGGCCAGCCGCAAGCGCCGCAGCGTGGAAGGCGAGACCAAGGACCGGCTTCTCGCCGCGCTCGCTGAGCGCTTCCCCTTTGCGGTCCCCGAGTCGCTTGTGCAGGAGCAGATTGACACGCGCCTGGAGCGTGGCCTGCGCGCTTTGGCGGCCCAGGGCATGAATACCGAGCAGATGCGCAAGCTGGATTTTGCCCGCCTGCGCGCCGCCCAGCGCGACGGCGCCATAGCCGAGGTAAAGACCAACCTCCTGCTGGAGAGCATCGCTACCGAGGAAAACATCAGCATCAGCGACGAAGAACTGGATCGCGAATTGCAACTGGCTGCTGTGCAGTCCAGAGAGACGGTTGAGGCGTTGCGTAAGCGCTTGAGCGCGGACGGCGGACTGGACAGAATCAGGGAGCAGATGCGGCGTGAAAAAACCGCGTCTGTACTGTACGAACGGCTGCCCGCGTAGGGCGCAAAACGAAGAGGAGCGGGAAGAGGCTTTATGGCATTGGTTCCCATGGTGGTTGAGCAGACGAGCCGGGGCGAGCGCGCCTACGACATTTACTCCCGTCTGCTGCGCGACAACATCATCTTTCTGGGCACGCCCATCAGCGACGATATCGCCAATCTCGTCGTGGCGCAGTTGCTTTTTCTCTCCGGCGAGGACCCGGAAAAGGACGTGCATCTGTACATCAACTCCCCCGGCGGCTCCATCTCCGCCGGCCTGGCCATCTACGACACCATGCAGTTCATCAAGAACAAGGTGGAGACTATCTGCATCGGCCAGGCCGCCAGCATGGGCGCGTTTCTGCTGCTGGCCGGCACCAAGGGCAAGCGTTTTGCCCTGCCCAACTCGCGCATTCTCATTCACCAGCCGACCATGGGCGGCCTCAGCGGCCAGGCCACGGACATTGACATTCATGCGCGCGAGATTCTGCGCATCCGCGAGATTACCAACAACCTTATAGCCAAGCACACCGGCCAGCCCCTGGACCGCATCGAGCGCGACGTCGAGCGGGATTTCATCATGAACGCGGAGCAGGCAAGGGAATACGGCATCGTCGATGAAATCATCGACCGGCCGAGAACATAACCCGTTGGCGGAGCCGTCAGTCGACTCCGCTGTTAACGCTAACCCGGCTAACTGCGTTAAACTCGTCCAAAGGGAGCCGTCATGATGAAGATTCGCACGGGACCCGAAGAAGCGCTGCGCTGCTCGTTCTGTCACAAGTCACAGGACGCTGTAGCCAAGCTGATCTCGTCGCCCAGCGATTACCCTCGCGCCTACATCTGCGATGAGTGCGTGGCCGTCTGCAATTCGATTCTCGAGGATGACCGCAGCGGCACTGGAGATACCGCCAATCCGACCATCCCCGCCGGCCACCTGCCCAAGCCGCAGGAGGTGAAGAGCTTTCTCGACGACTATGTAATCGGCCAGGACCAGACCAAGAAGAAGCTCGCCGTGGCGGTTTACAACCATTACAAGCGCATCCAGATGAACAAAATGCGCAACAGCGATGTCGAGCTGACCAAGTCCAACATTCTGCTCATCGGCCCCACCGGATCAGGAAAAACGCTGCTCGCCCACACCCTGGCCAAGATGCTCGACGTGCCTTTCGCCATCGTGGACGCCACCACCCTCACCGAGGCCGGCTACGTGGGCGAGGATGTGGAGAACATCATCCTCAAGCTCCTGCAGGCCGCCGAAGGCGATGTGACCCGCGCCCAGCAGGGCATCATCTATATAGACGAAATCGACAAGATCGGCCGCAAGGACGAAAACCCCTCCATCACCCGTGATGTCAGCGGCGAGGGCGTTCAGCAAGCCCTGCTCAAGATTCTCGAAGGCACCGTGGCCAACGTGCCGCCGCAGGGCGGGCGCAAGCACCCCCACCAGGAGTTCACCGCCGTCGATACCACCAACATCCTGTTCATCTGCGGCGGGGCCTTCGTCGGCCTGGAGCGCGTTGTGGGCCGCCGCGTGGGCCAGAAGGCGATGGGCTTCAAGTCCGTCGACGCCGAAGCCGATGCCGCCACCACCCGTTCCCATCGCGACACTGAGTTATTGCGCAAGACCGAGCCGCAGGACCTCATCAAGTACGGCCTGATTCCCGAGTTCGTCGGCCGCCTGCCCGTCGTTGGCGTCCTCGACGAGCTGGACGAGTCGGCGCTGATCGAGATTCTCACCAAGCCGCGCAACGCCATCCTCAAGCAGTACCAGCGCCTCTTTGAATTCGAGAACGTCCGCCTGCACTTTTCCATTGAAGCCGTCGCCGCCATTGCTCGCGAGGCCCTCAGCCGCAAGATCGGCGCGCGCGGACTGCGCATGATCCTCGAAGAGCTGATGCTCGACTTGATGTTCCACCTGCCCAACAGCAAGAGAGTCCGCGACCTGGAAATCACTAGCGACATGGTCGAGCGCAAGGATCTCTCCCTCTGTCTGTTGGAAAAAGCGGGCTGATGTTACTTGACTCTCTGTTCAAAGGCTCCTTCTGCCGGGTGGTGGAAGGGGCTTTTTGCTTTTATGTTTTGTATTAGTAGATGACCTTGGTCGTGTCAATGGAGTGAATAAGATCGACCGTATCGAACTGTGATTCAGAGGGAGATATTATGCACATTAAGCGCATTGTCGTAGATAACTTCTGTTCCATAAAACATGCAGATATCGAATTATCGCCTTTGAATGTATTCGTGGGGCAAAACAATCACGGAAAAACAAATCTATTTGAAGCGATTGCCTGGTTCTACACCGGAAAAGGGGATATCAATAGTTTCAGATTCGGCAGGAAGGGGGACGACGAAGTATCTGTAGAGGTTACCCTTGAGGGGGTCCAGGATGGATTGAGTCGGATGAAAAACGACAGAAACCGCTCATCAATTGCGAACGTAATTGGCAAGGTCGATAGTCTACGAATACGTAGATCAAGTCGGGAGGGATCAAGGACGCGAAATATCTACCTTGAAGAAAAGGGCGACTGGCTCGAGAAAAACCCAGCCGGGTTCGATTCCGCGTTCAATGATTTCCTTCCAGTTTTCGAGTATGTCGACACCAAGACCACGCTCGGTGACGTCTCGAAATATGGAAAAGCCACCCCCATTTCTTCAATGTTGTCAGGGGTTCTCACTGCAATTCTTGAAAAGAGTGAAAAATATCAACGATTTAAGTCCACCTTTTCCGAACTTTTCGAAGCCGAAGATTCTGAGGTTCGAATTGAGCTCAATAACGTAAGCGGACAGGTCGAGATATACGTACGAAAGCAATTCCCAGACTGCACACAGGTGAAATTCGAGGTAACCCCACCCATATTCGAGGACCTGCTGAAAAGCTTCCAGACTTCCGTTGACGACGGAATACCTACTGAGGCATCTCAAAAGGGTGACGGCATGCAGCGTGCCATCATGCTCGCTATTTTAGAGACCTATGCCGATTTCCGGAGGCAGAATGAAGCGGCGGGAAAGACATTTCTATTCTTCATAGACGAGGCTGAACTACATCTACACCCTACAGCGCAGAGAAGCCTTAAGAAGGCCCTCGAAGACCTGTCAACGCAGGGAGACCAAGTGTTTATTAATACACACTCATCAGTACTCGTTGCAGATGATGTTGTGGGACAAACGATATTCAAGGTAGAAAAAGTAGACCGAGAATCGGAGATTCGTCCCATCAGGTCTGAAGAGAAACCGGTGATCATATACGAACTTCTTGGTGGTAGCCCTGGAGATCTATTGCTACCGAGGAACTTTTTAATAGTCGAAGGTAGAAGCGAATTTGAGTTTCTCAGCCGGGTCATCCACCGCTTTTATGGTGAGAAGCCCGATGTGCAAATTGTTTATGCAGAGGGCGCGGAAGAGCGGCAGCGTCGCTCAATGGAAGCCATAAACAAATTATTTGTCCCGCTCAACGGCACACCAATTTATAAAGGGCGTGCAATCATACTTTGTGATTACCCATCAGATGCGGCGAGGAGGGATTTCGAAGATTTTCAGAGGGTCTATTCTAGCTTGGTCACTAACGGACAATTACACGTGAGTCCAGTTCATAGCCTTGAAGAATACTACCCAGAGCCGTGGCGACAAACGGCCGATCAGGTAGCCGACCTTGGGAGTCATAAGGGAATAAAGACTCAATTAGCGATCACGGTCGGGCAAGCAATTAGTAGGGAACAATTTGAGCAGGAAATGTCTACTTTTAAAGCCGCGTTAGAAAATTGCTGGAGACTGGCTCATCCATAAGTCAAACAATCTTCACGGCGTGTCATCCGCCACGATTCGAAATCAACGAGAATCTCTTCCTCGTTAATCCGCGCTTGGAAATCTGGCGCGTCACTGCCGCCTTTACAAATTCTCCTGCACCTTCATCACCAGGCAGGTCACCGTCTGTTCGCCGGCCACCAGCATCTGATGGGGCAAGCCCGCCGGCACATGCGCCACGTCGCCCGCCCTCAATTCCTGCCGCACTCCACCTTCAATCGAACTGCCGCGCGTCTCTCCCTGCTTAATCAGCCGAGCGCCCACGATCGTGCCGCCGGTCACCAGCGTGGCCCGCCCTTCGAGCACGTAAAAGACATCGGCAAAGTTTTCATGCGCCTCGGCCTCGCCGTCGCGGCTGCGAAACGAGAGCATGGCGCAATGCCGCGGATACTCCTTCAGTGTCTCACTGGCCGAGCCGTCGCCGTGTTTCGCCATCTTATGCAGGTACGCCGCCCGCTCCAATAAAACGGCTGAAGTCCAATGGTCCAGATGCGCCGCAGTCTTCTTTCCTCCAGCCCGCGCACTCGCCGCCCGCGGCGCAACGTCCTTCTCCGCCGGAAGTAGCTCCTTGAGAATCTGGTTTTTGATCTTGTCCATCTCGCCTCCATGTTTACTTCTCAGCTTATTTCAAAAACGTGCTTTGTATCAGGGCACGACTTCAGTCGTGCCGCAATATGCCCAATAAAAACTGAGGGCTTTAGCCCCTGACGGACAGCTCGCTCAAACTGAACTATAATCCAACCCCGCCACTTCCCTTGCCCGCTTGAAAATCTCCAGCAGCATCGTCCGCGTCAGCTTCCCAGTGTTGGTATTTTGCAGCGAGGGATGATAACTGGCCATCACCATCACTCCATTTGGCAAAGTAAACTCCGCGCCATGCGCAAAAGTCATGCCGGAGCGCGTCGCCAACTTCCCGCTCCGCCGCGCGTGCGCCAGAAAACCGTCGAAGGCAATCTTGCCCAGGCAAACCACCACGCGCAGATTCCTGAGCAGGCTAATCTCCTCATCGAGAAATGGTGTGCAGTTGCGCAGCTCCTCTGGCGCGGGTTTGTTGGCCGGAGGAGCGCATCGCACCACGGCGCTGATCCACAAATCGGTGAGCTTCATGCCGTCGTCGCGGCTCTCGGCCCTGGGCTGCGATGCAAAACCAGCTTCATACAGCACCGGATAGAGAAAATATCCCGACCCATCACCGGTGAAGATTCGCCCGGTGCGATTTGACCCGTGTGCACCCGGAGCCAAGCCCAGAGCCAGCACCCGCGCCCGCGGGTCTCCGAATGAAGGCACGGGCTTGCCCCAGTACTCGCACTCCAGATAGGCGCGGCGGCGCACCCGCGCCACCTCGGCACAGTACTCGCGCAGCCGCTTGCAGCGCTTGCAGGCAACGATGCGGGCATTCAAATCTTCCAGCGAAGGGCGGACAGCGGCCATGCTGAGATTCTAGGTCATCTGTGTGCTATAGTTTACTTGCTTTAACGAATCCCGGAGCAATTCAACGATGCCTTCCCCGTCAAATCCCGAGTTTCTGCGCCGCGCCATCGCGCTGGCCACGGAGAATGTTCTCCGCGACGCGGGCGGACCCTTCGGCGCCGTTATCGTGCGCGACGGCCGCATCGTTGGCGAGGGCGTGAACACCGTGACCGCATCGAACGATCCCACAGCGCACGCTGAAGTGAACGCCATTCGCGCGGCGTGCGCGGCTCTGAAAACTTTTTCCCTGGCCGGATGCCAGCTCTACTCCAGTTGTGAGCCCTGCCCCATGTGCCTGACTGCGGCCTACTGGGCGCGGATCGAGTCCATCTGCTACGGGGCCAGCGCCGCCGACGCAACCCGCGCCGGCTTTGACGACGCCTTCCTCTACGATGAGCTGCACAAAAACTCCGCCGAACGCAAGCTCCCCGCCACGCAACTGCTCAGCGATGAAGCCTGGGCCAGCTTCGCCGCCTGGATCGCCTCGCCGAACAAAACCAAGTACTGAATTATTTGGCGTTGCTGTCGAGCACGCGTCTATACTGTGTGCCATGCGAGTGATGCGCCTGATCCTGCTTCTATCTCTGTCGACCTTCGCCTTCGGACAAACCCCCACTTCTTCGTCTGCAGTCTGGCAGATGCAGGACTCCGGAACGACCGCCAGCCTGCGCGGTATCTACTCTGTGGACGGCACAGTTGCCTGGGCCAGTGGCAGCGGAGGCACAATCCTCAAAACCACGGACGGCGGCGCGCATTGGCAGAAGTGCGCCATTCCCGACGCAGCCACCGACGGCGCAACCCTCGACTTTCGCGGCGTGCAAGCCTTCGACGCAAAGACTGCCTTCGTCATGTCTAGCGGCAAAGGAAAACTATCGCGGATATACAAAACCACCGACGGCGGCAAGACATGGAAGCTAATTTTGAAAAACCGGGACAAGGAAGGCTTTTGGAATGCGTTCTACTTTGATCGAGGCCAGTGGGGATGGTTGCTTGGCGATCCAGTCAAGGATCAATTCACTCTCTTCTCCAGCGAGGATAAAGGCAGAAACTGGACGCGCCAGATCAACAAGGGCCTTCGTGTCCAAACCGGCGCCCAGGGGGCGTTCGCAGCCAGCAACTCGTCATTGATCGCTTTTAGTGGATTTCCGGTATTTGGCTCGGGCGGCTCCGGCGGTGCATTCGTATTTTCAATTACAGAGACGACTTTATGCGTCGATGATTGTCCTCCGGAAGATTTGAATCTCGACGGAAGAAGAGATAAGTGGATTCGAGAGCCTGTGCCGCTGGGGCAGAATACGGATTCATCGGGCGTCTTTTCGATTGGTATGCGACCCACAAATCCGTCAGGCTTACCTATTGGCAGCAATGTGTTGGTTATCGTCGGTGGTGACTATTCCAGCCCGAATGAAACCCGCAATACCGCTGCATACAAACTCTATTATGATCAGCCCTGGCTCGCCTCCACCACCCCGCCCCACGGCTTCCGCTCCGCCGTCCAATGGTCCGAGAGCCTCAAACTCTGGATCACCGTCGGCACCAACGGCTCCGACATCAGCCGCGACGACGGCAAAACCTGGCAGCCCCTCGACAACAGCAACTGGAACGCTCTCTCGCTGCCCTTCGTCGTGGGCCCCAACGGACGCATAGCCCGCCTCAACCCCGCAGCCCTCCCACCCTCAACGCCATGAATACACACCTTTTACGTGCCTCGCGATCCCCCGTTTCCTGATTTTCCCCTCTCTTAATACCGCTTGTCGCGGCCTTTTTTGCCCAATTTTCGCAAAAAATGCTCTCCTTCTACGCACAGCTTTTTTTGCGCGCCCTGTCACTGTTGTTCCTGCTGTTACCAACGTACTTCACTTGGCGCGGAATCTACGGCCAGCACGATAAAATAAGGCCAGCCGGATGATGAAAACCTCTTCCACGGTCGCCAGCCAGCACCCCCGCTCTGCGCGGGAGGCAAAGCCGCGCATAACAACCGTAAAGCCCCTCATCATTCAGGTCCGGAATCTGGAAAAAACCTACACCACCGCGCGCGGCGCGCTTACCCTCTTCCAGGGCCTCAGACTGGATGTCAAAACCGGCGAGATGGTGGCCATTGTGGGCCAGTCAGGCGCGGGCAAGAGCACTCTGCTGCACATACTGGGTGCGCTGGATGCGCCTACGGCGGGAACGGTCCTCTGCGCCGCGGTCAATGTAGTCCAGCTCTCGCCGCGGGAGGCGGCAACCTTTCGCAATCGCGAGATCGGTTACGTCTGGCAGTTTCATTACCTGCTGCCGGAGTTCTCAGCTCTCGAAAACGTCGCCATGCCGCTGCTGGCCCGCGGAGTCGGCCGGCGGACCGCGCTGAATACTGCGGCTAACTGGCTCCGTGAGGTAGACCTCGCGGATCGCGGCAGCCATCGTCCCGGCGAACTCTCAGGCGGCGAACAGCAGCGCGTGGCTCTGGCCCGCGCGCTGGTTAACAACCCCCGGCTGCTGCTGGCCGACGAACCCACCGGCGACCTGGACGCAACCACCGCCGGCCGTGTCTTCGACCTGATCGAGCGGCTGCACAAGAGCCACGGCCTCACCTCGATCATTGTGACTCACAACATAGAGCTGGCCGCGCGCGCCCGGCGTATCCTGCGCCTGGAGGCGGGAAAACTGGCCAGCGTGCAATTGGCAGCGCTAACGGCGTATACTCCTCAAGCGGGAGTCCGCGCCGGAAAGAAATGAGCAAAAAATGCGCCGTTTCGGGCGGAATTTGAGTCTAATCGTCAAGCGGCACTTTTGAGTGACTTTTAAGCAAGTTGGGACAAGGGAGGCTCTGATGTTCGAACGCTATACGGAGAAGGCGCGGCGCGTAATCTTCTTTGCGCGCTATGAGGCCAGCCAGTTCGGTTCGCCCTATATCGAGACCGAGCACCTGCTGCTCGGCCTGCTGCGCGAAGACAAGGCGTTGACCAATCGCTTCCTACGTTCCCACACTTCGGTGGATTCAATTCGCAAGCAGATTGAGGCGCACACTACCGTCCGTGAAAAAGTCTCCACCTCCGTCGATCTGCCGCTCTCCAACGAGTGCAAGCGGGTGCTGGCTTATGCCGCCGAAGAGGCCGAACGCCTGGGCCATAAGCACATCGGAACCGAACATTTGCTTTTGGGGCTGTTGCGCGAGGAAAAGTGCTTCGCCGCGGAGATTTTGATGGAGCGCGGACTGAAGCTGGCGCAGATTCGCGAGGATCTGGGCCGCGTTACTCAGGAAAAAATCCAGCCGCAGCAGCGCCAGCGCGACACCAGCCTGTTGGGCGAGTTTAGCCGCGACCTTACCCAGGCAGCCATGGAAGGTCAGCTTGATCCCCTGGTAGGCCGCGAAGGCGAATTGGAGCGCGTGGTGCAGATTCTCTGCCGCCGCACCAAGAACAATCCCGTGCTCATCGGCGAGCCCGGCGTCGGCAAAACGGCCATCGTTGAGGGCCTTGCCCAGCGCATCGCCGACGGCGAAGTACCCAGCTTCCTTGCCGACAAGCGCATTTTGGGATTGGACCTCTCGCTCATTGTGGCCGGAACCAAGTATCGCGGCCAGTTTGAGGAGCGCCTCAAGAACATCATGAAAGAGCTGATGGAAAACCAGAACTCCATCATCTTCATCGACGAGTTGCACACCTTGGTCGGCGCCGGCTCCGCTGAGGGCTCGCTAGACGCGGCCAACATTCTCAAGCCCGCCCTCAGCCGCGGAGAAATTCAGTGCATCGGCGCTACCACGCCCGCCGAGTTCCGCAAGTCCATCGAGAAGGACCGCTCCCTCGAGCGCCGCTTCCAGGCCGTCAAGGTGCCCCCGCCCACCGAGGCCGAGGCCGTCAAAATCATCCACGGCATCAAGGACCGCTACGAAAAATTCCACGCCGTCAGCTACACCGACACTGCCGTCGAGTTCGCCGTCGCCCACGCCAGCCGCTACATCCCCGATCGCTTCCTCCCCGACAAGGCCATCGACCTCATCGACGAGGCAGGCGCACGCGTCAAGCTCCGCCAGACCTCGCTCCCCGAGGAAATTACCGAGGTCCAGAAGCGCATCAAGTTCATTGTGCATCGCATGGACTCGGCCATCGCCAACCACGAATTTGAGAAGGCTCGCTTCTACTCCGACGAGGAGCGCAAGGAGCGCGAAACCCTGCGCGCTCTGCGCGACAAGTACCACCTCGACGACTCCGCCAGCGGCATCGTTGCCCGCGAGGACATCGAGGATGTGGTCAGCCGTTGGACGGGCGTGCCCATCAACAGCATCAAGGAAGAAGAGACGCAGAAGCTTCTGCGCGTTGAAGAAGAGCTGCACAAGCGCATCATCTCGCAGGAGAAGGCCATCAACGCCCTGGCCCGCGCCATTCGCCGCTCCCGCGCCGGACTCAAGTCGCCCAACCGGCCCATCGGCAGCTTCCTCTTCCTCGGCCCCACCGGCGTCGGCAAAACCGAGATGGCCCGCACTCTCGCCCACTTCCTCTTCGGCTCCGACAAGGCTCTCATCCGCTTCGATATGTCGGAGTTCATGGAGAAGCACTCCGTCTCCAAGCTCATCGGCTCGCCTCCCGGCTACGTGGGCTACGAGGAGGGCGGCCAGCTCACCGAGCGCGTCAAGCGGTCACCTTATTCAGTTGTTTTGCTTGACGAAATCGAGAAGGCCCACCCCGATGTCTTCAACATTTTGTTGCAGGTCTTTGAGGACGGCCAGTTGACCGACGGCCTGGGCAACACCGTCGATTTCAAGAACGTCATCGTCATCATGACCTCCAACATCGGCGCGCGCCACCTGCAAAAGAAGCAGGGCCTGGGCTTCGCCAGCGACCGCGACGACATCGTCAGCGACAAGGTCGAGGAGCTGGTCAAGGCCGAGGTCAAAAAGACCTTCAACCCCGAGTTCCTCAACCGCCTCGACGAGGTCATCATCTTCCAGGCGCTCAACGACGCCGACCTGATCCAGATCGTCGAGCTGATGGTGCAGCAGCTCAACGTCAATCTCGCCCAGAAGTCCATCACTATCTCGGTCACCGAGGAAGCCAAAAAGTGGATTCTCGAAAAAACTCTCGTGGATCGTAGCTACGGCGCCCGCCCTCTGCGCCGCGCTCTGCAACGCTACGTCGAGGACCCCTTGAGCGAAGCCATGATCGCCGGCCAGATTATCGAGCGCCCAGCCTTCCTCGAGGTCTACCTCGACCAGAACCAGCTCTTCTACCGCCCCATCACCGCCGACGATAGCGCCAGCGAAGAAAAATCCGCCGGCGTGCTGCTCTTCAGCGCCTAACCGGCTGCCGCAGCTGTTCACAAAAAAGCCCCCGGCCAACCCGCCGGGGGCTTTTATTCTTTGAGAAATAAATCCGTGGCCAACGCGAAATGCCTCGGCCCTGGATTGATTGTGCCGTTTTTACAACGGACTACCTTTTAATCGGTTCCAGATGCAAGACCGGCTTGATGACCAGCTTCGGCGGGGCAACCCTGGTGAAGATCTTCACTGCCGCATCATTCTTGAGCACCGTGGTGTCGAGAATGCAATCATCGAGCAGCGCTTCATTCGTGATGCCGGCAGCCTTGCACACCACGGTGGCGTGCGCCTTTTCCGCAAGGGTAAGATCCTGGGCAGTCAATGGGGTTTTCGGTGCTCCGCTTACGGCTGGAGGCAGTTCGACGAACAGTGAGTTGGCTGGATCCACGCGCCAACTGTTGGCGTATTGGCCATAGAGATCGTTCACGTCCACCGGCACCTTGAGCGTAACACCGTTGGCGGTCTTGATCTCATCTATCTCGTCACTCGGATTGCCCAACAGCCCGCGCACTCGGGTGTCCGGCGAACGGCCCAGATTCACTGTGACGTTCATCCACAGTGCCTCGGCTCCGTTCGAGACCAGGTCGGCGATCACCGTGTTGCCGCTGTCATCGCTGATGAAATACTGCGTGCCCTTGAGCGTCACCTGAACCCCCGTCGGCAGCGTGACCGTCTTGCCGTTGGCCAGATTGTTCGTCTTGCCGTCGATGACCAGCCGGGCGGGCTGCAGGTAGACTGCAACACGCGTCCGCCCCATCATCACAGCGACGGCTGTATTAGTTGCCGTGCCGGGATATCCGGGAGGGCCCGGAACCTGCCGCGTATGGACCATGAAGTTCGGGCCCGCTTCTGCCAGCAGGAAGTCGCCAAAGGCCTGGAAGTCATACTCTGTTTGCCCATTGAAAGGATGGATGTGCGTATCGCCCAGGCTGATAGCGCTCGAGCATGGCGCTGTCGTCGGGCTGCCCACATTGGTTTCCGTGAACACCAGCGACGGCAGACTCCCCTTAGGCGGGTTTGACGTTGTGGCAACCAGCGTCAGGTTGTTCGATTCGCCGGTGAAGGTTTGGAACGCGCAGCCAGGGCCGAGCGTCGTATCGCTGGCTACGCTGGTGCGCACTTCAAGCGTCGTGCTCGGGTCAAAGAACGCCTCCGACCCGCCACCATCTCCAAAGAAATTGAATTCAACTTCAGTCCAGTTCGACTTGAGGTCGGGGAACTCATCGGCGCCTGCGACATGGTTCGCAACGCCCGAAATCGTCGCAATCGCATTGTCTGATGGGTTGCTCGTGTCAGCGGGAAATGCACTCATCGCAATGTTCGTGAGAGAAGCAACAGCCACATCTCCAATCCCCGTGCCCATCGACCCATCATTTGTCGTACCGTTAATGACGCAATCCTGCCACGTGTTTCCGTAAATATCTTCACCGGTGAACGGGCACCATCCGTCGGTAAACGCATGGGCGCCGTCGCAAAATGCGCCGACGGGCGCTTTGCAGGTGGCGCCCGTAGGACCCCACCCCAACAGCCAGTACTGGATAAAGACTTCACCACCGTTGTCCGTGCTGTAGACAAATTGCTCCCATCCCTGGCACCCAGGCTGAGTCGCAACTCCCGTGGCCGTCGAACCCGAACACGTACTCGTAGTAAACGGAGCTGTGTTAATTTGCAAGGTATACGATGTGGGGTTACTCGAACCGGTGGTCGAAACACTGTCGAACGCACCTTCCGCCTCGCTGATGTTGTTCGTCGTGGTGGCGGAGAAGTCGCCTCCTGCGCCTCCAACCTGATCTGTACGCACACCACCCTTTGACACCCTGGGCATATTTGCCTTTTGTTTGATCGACTTGCAGGCAACCTCGTGCCATGCCACATCGGGATAGCTCGCCTGATAGCAAGCGTTCGCCTTCTCGCGTGGAGTGTGGACAATCGTCTTGCGCCACGTCTCCAGCTCCACCGGAGTCGGCTTATGCGTGACCACCGCCCGCTCCTGCTCCGTGATCGGCTTAATCGGAATCTGCTCTTCGGCCGGCCTGGCCTGCTCCTGCCCCGCTCCCGGCGAAGCCATGCTCAGCGCCAGTACCGCTAGAATCGCGCAGGACTTGATGCCTGCGCTCGCGAGACGGCCCATCCATATCCGTCCCAAAAGTTTGCCTCTGTGTTGCGACTGATTCGAGGATGCGTACAGCATCTGATCGTGCACCGCAGGGGAGATTGCGAATTGCTCGCAGAGTTGCTTGATCATAGATCCTCTTTTCGTTTCTGTAGCAGGAAGACCTGCTAATTGGATAGTGTAGCTCCAATATGATTCGTTTCTACAACATATTTGTAGGCAGCCTGAACATATCAGGCACGCTCCGGTCTATCTACTTATAATGCAAATGGTTACCGCTTCTTGGTTGAGGTTGTAACCGGAGATAAAGCCCGACGGCGTGCTGCTCTTCAGCGCCTGACCAACTGCCGCAACTGTTCACAAAAAAGCCCCCGGCCAATCCGCCAAGGGCTTTTTATTGACATGCACGAATACGCCTGAAGACGTTATCTTGTTTTCTTGAACGTGCCGGATTCGACGTAGTTCGTTCGTTTGCTGTTGTCGGTGAAGTGCGTAAACATCTGGGCGAAAAGCTCGTCCTGGCCGCGCGGCTCAATCACCAGGATACGTTCCGAGAAGCTGTCATGATAACGCACGATCAGGGCTCGCGCGGTGGCTACAAGGTTGTCACCCACACCAGGCGCATATAGGTGAGCATCAATGTTGCCGATCTCGCAGGGCTTCGGCGAGCATGCGCCCCATGCCTTCACGTCCACATCGAGGCCATGGACGTGGATGTCGAGTTCGACCACGCCGCGAGTTTGCGGGTTCACGTTCTTCCAATGCCCCTCAAAGAGGGCTGTTTGTGCCGATGCCATGTTGGCGAAGGCTATTACCATGCCGATAATCAGAGTTCCAAACGCAATCTTCTTCATCTCATTACCTCCTAGGAAGTCCAGAATTTTTATTCGATATCCTGGCACTCGTCATGCTAAATATGGAAGTCATCCTTGTCAAAGCTATTCGGGAGTGAGGTCCAGGGTATTCCCTGATCCCTGTTCGTACCCCACTGACTTGCTGACTCGCTTGCCCGCCCCTACTGTCTCGAATCTCACCGAAAAACTCCCTTTGACCAGGGCTGGTCAGGGATATTCGATCTTCCTTCTATCGCTTCCAAAAATCACTACTGAGAGCTTTACTACTCCCTACTCCCTACTCCCTGTTCCCTGTTTTTTCACACCCATAAATACGCATAGAACTTGCGGACTCTACGCATAACTACGCATAGAAAACAGCCTAATTTACGCATAATTACGCATATTTCCCTCTAAAACCCCTATTTATATTGACGCATAAATGGCCTGGAGCGAATTGGATTCTGTCGGTCCAAATAGCGGGTGCCGGACCTGTCATACATGGAGATTCACAAATCGCTCAACTTAAAAACTCGGCAATCGCGCTGACCACGGTCTCTTGCTCGTCCTCGCGCAGCTCGGGGAAGATGGGCAGGGCCAGAACCTCGCGCGCCGCTCGTTCGGCTTCGGGGAAGCTGCCCTCGCTGTAGCCCAGGTTCTTCAATGCCGCTTGCAGATGCAGCGGGACGGGGTAGTAAATCTCCGAGCCGATCTTGCGCTCCGTGAGGAACTGACGTAAATCGTCGCGGCGGGTGGTGCGGATAACGTATTGATGCCAAACGTGATGCGTGCCGCGCACTTCCTGCGGCAGGACAATGCCGTGGATGGGATAGGGGCCGGCCTCGACCAGTCCCGCGTCGTGGAAGAGCGCGTGATAGCGGCGGGCCACGGTGCGGCGAAGCTGATTCCAGCCGTCGATGTAGCGCAGCTTGACGGCGAGAATAGCTCCCTGGAAGCCGTCCATGCGCGCGTTCCAGCCGGTCTCGTCGTGGTAGTAGCGGCGCTTCATTCCGTGCTGGCGCAACATGCGGGCGCGCTCGGCCAGCTCACCGGAGTTGGTGGTGACCATGCCCGCGTCGCCTGCGGCGCTGAGGTTCTTGGTGGGGTAGAAGCTGAAGGCAGCGGCATCGCCGAGAGCGCCGGCTTTCAATCCATTACACTCTGCACCCCAGGCCTGTGCGGCGTCTTCGATGAGCTTTAGATTGCGTTCCTTGGCGATGCGGGCAAAGGAGGTCCAGTCGGCGCATTGGCCGTAGAGGTGAACGGGCAAAATAGCGCGGACGGACGCGCCCTGCGGGCCGTTGAGGAGGGCTTCGACGGCGGCAGGTTTGAGGTTGAAGGTGGCAGGATCGATGTCGGCCAGAAGCGGCGTAGCCCCGGCGCGGAGAATGGCGCTGACCGAAGCGAAGAAGCTGAAGGGAGTGGTGACAACGGCGTGGCTATGACCGATTCCGACAGATGCAATGGCCAGCCAGAGGGCGTCGGTTCCCGAAGAGCATCCGATGGCGTGGGCCACGCCCAACTGCGCTGTGGCGGCTTTTTCGAAGGCCGCAACCGATTCACCCAGAATGAATTGCTGCGAGGCCAGAACCTGGCCGAGGGCCTCCATTAGTTCGCGGTAGAGGGGCTGGTACTGGCGTTTGAGGTCCAGCATGGGCACCGGCTGAGCGGTTGCGGCGGGATTCTGAGGCGGATTCTGCTCGGTTTTCACAGAACTATGCTAGCAGCCGCGCGGCTTCCCAGGTTCCAAAAGCGGGACGTTCAGCCCAGCAAGAAAGAGACGCTCGCCGGAAAATTTGTGACGTTGAGGCCTTCGTGTGATGTGGAACACAGCGGCGCAGTACACAAACAAAGGAAATCGGCCAAGATAACGAAAATTTGGCTAATGTGGGTTGAAAAGGATTGAAAATCACTATATTGTTAAGCAATTGTGGGATTTGGCGGCTCAGGTGCTTCCAGAGCCGCACCCGTTGATTTGTACTCGTACATGCTATTAATTAGCATCCAATTCCCCGAGGAAAGCAGGAGATCGGCAATGGATACCAAGCCGGCACAAAACATTCAGGACACGTACCTGAACACGGTCCGCAAGGACAAGACCCCTATTACGATTTATCTGGTCAGCGGAGTCAAGCTTACCGGGAAGATCCGGTCGTTTGATAAGTACTCCGTTCTTTTGGAGAACAACAGCCAGGAGCAGTTGATCTTCAAACATGCCATATCGACGGTGGTGAGCAACCGGGGCTCGCTGCACAGCGAACACCGTCAGGCTGGCACGTTCCCCGATACTGTTCCGGCCCCCCCCACACCTTCAGCCGCCGGGGAATTGCGATAGCAGGCAGGAAGCGGTCTCCTTTGGCCGTAGGCGCGAGCAGGACAGGCGCTCGGAGTTACCCCTCTGCGCCCGTTTCGGGACGCGAGGGCGAAGACTCGGAGCGAGCAGTATTGGTGGGAGTGGACATCGGTTTCCGCTCCCGCAGCAATCACGCAACCCAATCGGATGCGCGACGGGCTGTAGTGTGCGAGGAGCCGTCTGCGCCGGATTCCGGAGCCGGTGAGACGGAGCGTCTGGATACGGGCGCTTCCCCGGCCAGAGCGGTGGTGCGTTCGCAAACGGAGCTGGATGCGGAAGAGTCTCTTGCCGAGTTTCGCGAACTGGTGGCGAGCGCGGGCGGCACGGTGGCCGCGGAGATCCTGCAGCGGCGCGCCAAGCCCGATCCGGCAACGCTGATTGGCGCGGGCAAGGTGGAGGAGATTGCCGGGGTTGCCGCCTCGGTTGATGCCGACCTGGTGCTTTTCGACCACGACCTGACGCCTACGCAGTTGCGCAACCTGGAGGCCGCGCTGCCCTGCCGCGTTCTGGACCGGACGCAGTTGATTCTGGATATTTTTGCCCGGCACGCACGCACTCGCGAGGGGCAATTGCAGGTGGAGCTGGCGCAACTGGAGTATCTGTTGCCGCGGCTGACCGGCAAGGGCAAGGCGATGTCGCAGCTGGGCGGCGGCATCGGTACGCGCGGACCGGGTGAAACCAAGCTTGAAACCGACCGGCGCGGGATCAAGCGCCGCATCGACAAGCTGAAGATTGATCTGGACGCGGTGCGCCGGGTGCGCAAGCAACAGCGGCAGAGACGCGAGTCGGCGCCGGTGCCGACAGTGGCGCTGGTGGGCTATACCAACGCAGGCAAGAGCACTCTCTTCAACCAACTGACCGGGGCGCAGGTGTTGCAATCGCCAAAGATGTTTGCCACGCTGGACCCTAAACTCCGAGCAATAGAGCTGCCCAGTCGCCGCCGTGTTCTGTTGTCGGACACGGTCGGTTTCATCCGCAACCTGCCGCATACGCTGGTGACCAGCTTTCGCGCGACTCTCGAAGAGGTGGCGCAGGCCGAGGTGCTACTGCACGTGCGCGACGCGGCCTCGAGTTATGGCGAAGAGCAGAAGTTGCAGGTCGAAAAGGTTCTGGACGAACTGGAATCGCTGGGCAAGCCACGCGTTGAAGTGCTGAACAAGATTGACCTGCTGGGCAAGCATGAGCGGGAAGGGCTGCTGGAGCGGGCGGAATCCTCGGGAGAAGTAGCCGTCTCCGCGCGCTCGGGCGTTGGGATGGAGGCGCTGCTCAAGGCCATCGATGGCGCGCTGCATTCCGATCCGATGATCGACGCGGAGTTATGTGTTCCGCAGCAGGAGGGCGCGGTTCTGGCGGCCATCGAGGCGGGCATGGTGGTACACAGCAGGGAGTACGAAGGCAATCTGGTTCGACTGACGGTGAGCGGTCCGGCCTCGCTGATGGGGCGGCTGCGGCAGTACCGGTTACGGGAAGAGTAAATGGTATTTTAATCGAATTGCGACATTTTCATAGCATCAACGAAGGTAGGATAGACGCATTGAGCGCCGAGAGAAACCCATGAACCCGACCCCGCCCAGCGCCGGCCGTTCCATCACCACGCTCGCCAGCCGCGAGGTCTATCGCAACCGATGGATGCGGGTGCGGGAGGATGAGATTTTGCGCTCGAATGGCGAGCGAGGCATCTACGGCGTGGTGGAGAAGCACGACGCGGCCATCATCCTGCCCATCGAGCAGGGGCGGGTTTGGCTGGTGGAGCAGTTCCGCTACACCATCGATGAGCGGGCGCTGGAGCTGCCGCAGGGCGGCTGGGAGATGGAGGTTGAGAATCCCGAGGAGCTGGCGCGTGGCGAATTGAAGGAGGAGACGGGACTGGAAGCGGCGCAGATGGTTCACCTGGGTGAGCTGTGGATCGCCTATGGCTTCACGCGCCAGAAACAACATGTCTATCTGGCCACCGGTCTGACGCACGCGGAGAAGGAGCCGGACCGCGAGGAGCACGACATCGTGGTTCGCTCGGTGCCCGTGGAGGAATTTGAAGAGCTAATGCGGTCCGGAAAAATCCGCGATGGCTGCACGCTGGCGGCGTGGGGGCTTTATCTGTTGTGGAAGGCGCGGTAATAGCCGACGAAATGTCGCTTTATCCCCGCTTCTCTATGGGAATGTAGGGTGCGGGATAGGGCGGGCCGATGTATTCGGCGCGGGGACGGATGAGACGGTTGTCGTCCAACTGCTCGATGATGTGAGCGGCCCATCCGGCGATGCGGCTGATGGCGAAGATGGGCGTATAGAGATCGATATCGATGCCCAGCGTGGCGTAGGTGGAGGCGGAGTAAAAGTCTACGTTGGCGTTAAGCTTCTTGTCGGCGTTGATGTAGAGCTCGATAGCACGGGACATCTCAAACCACTTGGGTTTTCCTGCGTCTTTGCCGAGTTGCTCGCTCATCTTGCGCAGATGGGTGGCACGGGGGTCCTCGGTCTTGTAGACGCGATGACCGAAGCCGGAGATCTTCTGCCGCGCGGCAAGCATTCCCTTGACGTATTCAACCGGGTCAGCGCCTTCCCTGTCGATCTCGTAGAGCATGCGCATGACGCCTTCGTTGGCGCCGCCGTGCAGCGGTCCCTTAAGGGCGCCGAGAGCGCCGGTAACGGCCGAGTGGACGTCGGAGAGGGTGGCCGCGATAACGCGGGCGGCGAAGGTGGAGGCGTTCAGCTCGTGCTCGGCGTGGAGGATTAGGGCGATGTCCAGCGTGCGGGTGGCTGTTTCGGAGGGCTTGACGCCGTTGAGCATCCACAAAAAGTTGGCGGCATGGTTGAGCGAGCGGTCGGGGGGCACAATCTCAAGGCCCTTGCGTAGCCGGTCGTAGATGGCCACGATCATGGCGAACTGCGCGGTCAGGTTAAAGCATTTGCGCACGTTGGCGTCGTGGGAGTTGTCCTTCTCGTCGGCGTCGTAGAAGCTGAGCGCCGAGACCGCCGTGCGCAGCACCTCCATGGGGGTGGCCGAAGAGGGAGCGGTGCGCAACAGGTCGATGATGCGAACATCGAGGCTCCGGGCCAATGTCAGCTGCGACTCGAACTCGCGCAACTCAAGCTCGCTGGGCAGGATGCCAGTCCACAGCAGGCTGGTGGTCTCCTCGAAAGTGGAGTTCAGGGCCAAATCATGAATGTCGATGCCTCGATAGGAGAGTACGCCGGCTTCTCCGTCGATCCAGCAGATCCCGGAGTTTGCCGCAACAACTCCCTCCAAACCTTTCCCAGCGACAGCAGTCGACATAAATTTCGGATTTCTCCCTTATCGTGATTACTTAGATGGATGCGGCAATTTTACCTGAGATTCAGATGCGTCTGCGCCTAAAAGTGCCCTAAAGATGTTTATATCGTAGCGCTTCCATGGTTGTCACGAATGGTGAGACAAAGCAGTGGGAAAACGGGCTGCAAAGCCTGAACCAGGGCGTGTGCTGTACAAAACCGGGCAGCTTTCCCTGCACAATCGGGGATATTTCTATATTCTGTAGATGAACCCCATGGATGCCTGAAGCGGGAGCTTCGACTAGAGCATTTCGGGTGGAATCCCGACAGAATATCGGGAATTTGGGAGATATCACTTTTTTACGGCGTCTAACAGACAGGAAGACGTCTAATCACGACAAACGGTCCGCGAGACGGACACGAAAGAAAGGCAAACACATGAGTGAAGTTGACAATGCACCCCGGAGCTATTCGGGCGCGTTTTTGGCGGCCGTCGCCGTGGCTCTGGTGGTCGGGATTGGCGGCCTGCTTTGGAGCTGGTCTCTGAGCAGCCGCCTGAGCGGCCAGGAAGCAGCGCTGGCCGACGCCAGGGATCAGAACAAGAAGCTGGCATCTGATCTGCGCGAAACCGACGCCCGGCTCAAAGTAGCAACCGAGGAACTGGGCCAGTCGCTGGGGCTGACGCAGAAACAGATGGATGCCCGCGCCCAGGAAATCCTTCGACGGGAGAAGGCCGTAGAGACCGCCCAGCAGCAGACTGCGCAGGCGGTAAGCGGGCTTTCAACGGATGTCTCGGGCGTAAAGACCGACGTGGGCGGGGTCAAGACCGATTTGACCAAGACGCAGAGCGACCTGGCCACGGCGATAAGCCAGTTGCAGTCGATGAAGGGTGATCTGGATGGCCATAGCACGCTGATTGCCCGCAATCATGACGAGCTGGAATTGCTGAAGCACAAGGGCGACCGCACTTACTACGAGTTCACGCTGACCAAGGGTCAGAGCAAGCCGGTGGGCACGGTGAGCCTGCAACTGACCAAGGCCGATCCCAAGAAGTACACCTTCAGCCTGACGGTAGTGTCGGATGACAAGCCCGTGCCGAAGAACAACAAGGGCATCAACGAGCCGCTTCAGTTTTATAGCGGCAAGGACCCGCAGCTCTTCGAAGTAGTGGTGAACAATATCACTTCAAAGAATCAGGTAAGCGGGTACTTGTCGACGCCCAAGAGCGCGCCGGCTCCAGCTAATGTTCCATAGAGCATTTCCCGAATTCACCTGGTATCACGAAGGGTTGTGAAAGGCGGCTTTTACTTCCACCCCACGGATGAGAACCTGTCCGTGGGGATCCCGGTTAATGAAAAAGCCACTTCGCAGTTGCAGCCACAATCAGATCTATTGAGGAAATGCTTTAACCGCGGTGTGGGGTGTGAGCACCAGGTTGTCCTGATATTGGAACTTGAAAGTGAAGTTCAAATCCTTGCGTGCCTCCCACTCCTGCCGTGACAGGAGGAAGATCCAGAAGGCGGTGCCCTCCACATTCTGCTCCGGCTCAATGGTGGCGTGGGGCGAAAGCGCGTTGGAGTGCAGCGCTGCCAACTCGGGATAGGCAAGAAAGACCTCATCGTATTGGCCTGTGCTTCCGGCGGATATGGAGAGAATGCCGTCTGACTGCTTGATATTGGCCAGCACATCCTCAAGGACAAGCGGGATTTTGCTCTGGTTGCGCAGCTTGATGCGGGCAAAGACCAGCACCTGGTCGAAGCTCTTCCTGGCCATGGGCGCACCGCTGGCGTCAAGGCCCGAGGTGACGACGTGGTTGGGGTAAGCCCAGACCTGAACAATCTCTCCGCTGGCCACGGGAGGCTTTTGAGTCAGCAGCACATATACGGCGACGGCGAAGACAACCAGAACGGTGGCGACTACGCTGGCCCAGCCCACATAGCCTGTTCCACTGGTGTACTCATCACTGCGGTCGGTATCGTCAATATATCTCGGATTGTCCTGATGGAGTAAGCTCATAGCGCCCTTATCTTATCTTGACAGGCGCATATCAGGCTATGAATTCCTGCATTAATGGCAAAGCGGAGGCCGCGCTCAAGTTGGGAGGATTACTGCTGCTGGCGGAGCCCGCCGGCCACGTCAAGCTACTGAAATTTCAGCATGAACTGAAGGCGGCGCTGTCGGCAGGCTTTGAAGTGACTGAACGTCCGGGAATTCGCAGGAGCCTGGCGGCGGTTTTACGCAGGCGAGATCAAAACTGACCGGATTCGCAGGGGAAGAGCAGCCGGGATAAGCCATAAGATACGCTATCGACGGTGTAATATTAAGAATATAAAACACTTACAGGAATCTTAGTGGTTGTGACGAAGAGAATATAAAGGACACACCCCACGCGTCCGCATCGTGACGGCCCTTCTCTATCGCCCGGTCTATCGCGCCTTTAGGTCTCGTTGGCGATAGCGCTCGGGGTAGCGCTAGGGGCAGCGCTTGGGGTCGCGCCACGCAGCCGGATCACCGCATCCGCCTGGGCGCCTTTCTGGCCCTGGACGATATCGAACTCAACGTCATCGCCCTCTTTCAGAGTCTTGTACCCGTCCAACTGTATCGATGAATAGTGGACGAATACGTCCGGCCCATCTTCACGTCCGATGAAGCCGTAGCCCTTGGCGTTGTTGAACCACTTGACCTTCCCTTTGTATTGAGCCACAGGGTCCTGCCTTCCTTACATCCTGTGATGTACGGCGGGCTATAACTGGGGAACACCCACCGGTAAGCATTATGACGCAAAAAGCTCTTAAAAAGATGCAAAAATGTGATTAAAAACACAAAAAAAACCAGGGCCGGATTGTGGATTCAGGCCCTGGTTTGGATGGGTTGCTTGTACGGGGCCTATTTGCGGCCGTTATTTCTTGCTCTTACCGGAGAGCTTACGGGCGAATAAGAGCACGGAGGAGAGCGTTTTGCCGTCCAGAATCGCGCCCAATTCGATCAGTTTGAGCAATTCGGAGAGTTTGACCAGGCGAAAGGCAATCTGCTCATCGTCTTCCGGATGGGAGTCGCCCGCCACCAGGCCCTCGGCCACAAAAACCTTCATCGATTCGCCCAGAAAGCCGGGGCTGGCGTAGTACTCGACAAGCGGTTTCCATTTTTTGGCGCGATAACCGGTCTCCTCGGCCAGCTCCCGCTGGGCGCCCAGCAGGGGGTCTTCGCCGGGTTCCAGCTTTCCGGCCGGCAGCTCCCAGAGAAAGCGATTGGCGGCATGGCGATACTGCCGCTCGACCACAATCCATGGGTCTTTTTTGCTTTTCGAGTTGTCTATGGCCAGAACGACCACGCTGCCGTTATGGCGGACGATGTCGCGGGTTGCCAGCTTGCCGCCCGGCTCGATGAGGCGGTCGCGCAGCACCCGGAAGAGCGGCCCCTCGAAGACCGACTCGGAGCTGAGCAGTTCAGCCTTCTCCTCCTCAGCGGGCAGGAGCACCTTAAGGGCCTTCTTGGCCTTGGGCTTTTTGGCCTTGGCTTTCTTCCCTTTGGATTTCTTTGCCTTGAGCTTCTTAACCTTGGCTTTCTTCCCCTTGGTCTTCTTCAGGGCTTTTGCTTTTTTACGGGCTTTCTTATCCTTTGGCTTGGCGGCTTTCTTCCCCTTGGTGGCCTTCTTTTTCTTTGGTTTGGCGGCTTTCTTCTTCTTGGGCATCTGCTGTCTCCCCTCCACGGTTACGTTAGGAGCGCATTTGGATAATATGCGCAATCAGATAAAGAGTATACGCACAGATTGCCCATAATGCCGCAAACAAATTGTACTGGTGCATCAATTGGGCCTGGCGTGGCATCCTTAACAGGAGCCGAATCCCATTCAGCACGCGCAGACCGGGTTCGCCCTGGGATTCCCTGGCCTGAAGAGAACGAATTGCTGAACGCAAAGTGCCATCCCATCACCGTCGTGCCGGGGCTGAGCCGGCTGTATCTGGAGTACTGCTCCGGGGCGGCGGCTGCACGTGGATTCTATGCCCCCAGCTCATGTAACGAAAGCTGGCAGCAGCGTCCGGTGGCGCCCGCGCACTGGGCAGAGTTGGTAAAGCTGCTGGCCGGGCAGAATTCTTCAACGGCTGCGGCAGCGGCCCTTGAGGTTTTATGCGGCGGCGGTGGAGTGGTGGTCACCGGGCAGCAGGTGGGTCTGTTCGGCGGGCCTCTGTTCACGCCCTTCAAGGCGGCTACGGCGCTGGCCCGCGCACGAGAGGCAGCGGCTGCGGGACGGCCTCACGCGTCAATCTTCTGGCTGGCCACGGAAGACCACGACTTTGCGGAGATCAACCGTGTGGTCTTTCCCGCGCGGCGTGAGTTGCGCACGCTGGTTTACTCGGCAACGCCCGAGCCGGCGCGGCCAGTGGGCGGCGTGGTGCTGGACGACTCGATTACACCGCTGGTGGAGCAGGCGGAGGAGTTGCTGGGAACCTCCGAGGCCATGGAGGCGCTGGCCGCGGCCTACAAGCCGGGGCGAACACTGTCCCAAGCCTTCGCGGAGTTTTATTCCCGGGTTTTTGCCGCACAGGGGTTGCTGGTACTGGACGCGAGCGGGAGGGAAGCGCACCGCATGGGCGCGCCTGTGCTTAAAGTCGCTCTGGAGCAAGCCGATGAGCTGCATCAGGCGCTTTTGGAGCGCAATCGGGAGCTGGAAACGGCCGGCTACCACGCGCAGGTGGCCGTGGGAGCGCAATCCAGCCTGCTTTTTCTCATTGACGAACGGACAGGCGCGCGCGTGGCGCTCAAGCGGCTGCCGCCGAACGCACAGGAGCCAAATGGCCTTTGGCAGGCTGGGCGGCAGAATTTTTCGACGGCGGATTTAGTGGGGATTCTGGACGCTGAGCCGGAGCGCATCTCTCCCTCGGCGCTGCTGCGGCCGGTTTTCCAGGATTATCTGCTCTCGAGTTCGGCCATCGTCGGCGGGCCGGCGGAGATTGCCTACTTTGCCCAATCCGCCGTGTTGTATGAGCGGATTCTGGATAGGCTTACGCCGGCGCTGCCGCGTTTTTCTGCCACGCTGGTAGAGCCAAAGATCGGCGAGTTGCTCAAAAAGCACGAGCTGACGCTGGAACGGGTTTTTGGCGAGAGTGCGGACTCGCTGGCGCAATTGCTTGCATCGAGGACCATGCCAGAGGCGGGAAGGCAGAAGCTGACGGCGGCAGGGACGGCGCTGGAGACCGAGCTTGCGGCGCTGCTGGAGTGGATGCACACGCTGAATGCGGGTCTGGGCCGTTCGGCTGAAACTTCGGCCAGCAAGATGCGCTACCAGATGAGCCGCCTGCGGCGTTTGGCTGCCAACTTCCAGCTACAGCGCGAGGAGGCGCTCACGCGCCAGGCTGAGGCTGTCAGCCAGGCGCTCTATCCTGGAGGCGCATTGCAGGAGCGAGTGCACGGCGCGGCCTATTACTTTGCCCGCTACGGGTTTGGGCTGGCGGAGGAGATGACCGCACAGGCCGTGAAGTGCTGCAATGGGCACGCGGAAATGTGGCTTTGACAGGGATCAGAGATCAGGGTTCAGGGCCACACGATATTCGAATGCAAGTCCTACACAATGCTAGACTGATTGAACCGTCCTGGAGGTTCTTCACACATGAAAACTATACATCGGCTTGGCGTAGACCTGATGGTCGCATTGACTTTGTTCTTTCTCTTCCCTGCCCTGCGAGCGCAGGAGACACGGCCAGCCGCGCCAACGCCGGCGGCGGGCGCGGAGACGCATAAAGACGCCGACAAGGAGACGCCCATCCCGCCGGAGAAGACCGTCGCCACACATCACGAATTGGCGCTGGGCGGCAAGACGCTGAAGTACACGGCGACGGCCGGCACGCTGCTAATCCGCGACGAAGAGGACAAGCCCTACGGGAGCATCTTCTACGTGGCCTACACGCTGGACGGAGTTGATGCGCAGACGCGGCCGGTGAGCTTTCTTTACAACGGCGGGCCCGGCTCTGCCTCGCTGTGGCTGCACATGGGCTCATTCGGGCCGGTGCGGATTGTGACCGACAGCCCCGACCCCACCGCCGGACCGCCCTTCAAGCTGGTGCCAAACGAGTACTCACTGCTGGACAAGAGTGACCTGGTCTTCGTCGACGCGCCGCTGACCGGCTACTCGCGCGCAGTGGGCAAGGGCACGGCCAAGGATTTCACCGGCGTGGATCAGGACCTGCGCGCCTTTAACCGCTTCATCCAGCGCTATCTGAATGTGAACCAACGCTGGAACTCGCCGAAATTTCTTATCGGCGAATCCTACGGGACTACGCGCTCAGCGGCCCTGGCCGACATGCTGGGCAACGACGGGGTGCAATTGAACGGCGTCATTCTGATCAGTTCGATTCTGAATTACGGAGTTCGCGCCGGGGGCTACGACACGGTGTACATCTCCAACCTGCCCAGCTACGCGGCGGCTGCCTGGTACTTCAATAAGATTCCCAATAAACCGGCGGACCTGGCGGCATGGGTGGAGCAGGCGCGCGTCTTTGCCTCCGGGCCGTACGCGCAGGCGCTGTTTGCGGGGCACAACCTGCCCGCGGCGCAACTGGATTCCGTAGCCAAGGAGGTGAGCCGGCTGACGGGCCTGAGCGTGGATTACGTGAAGGAGGCCAACCTGCGCATCTTGCCGACGCGGTTCAGGAAGGAAGTGCTGCGCGATGATCGCCGGACGCTGGGCCGCTACGATATGCGCTTTGAGGGCGTGGACGTGGACGCGGCCGGCGAAGCGCCGAGTTACGACCCCTCCGACGCGGGAATCACGGGCGCCTTTGTCGCCGCCCTGCACGATTATCTTGAGCGGGAGCTGAAGTACGAATCGACTGACGCTTACCGGCCCACGGCCTACGACATCATCCAATGGGACTGGAAGCACAAACCCACCAGCGGCGGACCGGGGATGGGGGGCTTCGGCCAGACGCAGTCCGAGCCGTGGGTGGCCGCAGACCTGGCCAGCGCCATCCGCAAGAATCCCCACCTGAAGGTCTTTTCGGCCAACGGCTACTTCGACCTGGCCACGCCGTTTTTTGCCACCGAGTTTGACCTGGCACATATGAACCTGGAGCCGGCGCTGCGCGGCAACGTGCAGTTTGGCTACTACCCGTCGGGGCACATGATCTATCTCAACGTAGAGGCGCTGCGCCAGTTGAAAGGCGATCTGGCGAAATTTATTGGCAAAGCGGGGAACTGACAAATCCCTGACTCAGGAGAGTTTTCCTTCAGACTATATAATCTCCGCGAACCATATTGAGGTTACCAATGAGACGTTTTTTTTGCGGCGCTGGTTGTGGTTTTGATGTCGTGCGGATGGGCACAGTCGCAAACAGAGCCTTGTGCAGTGGCGGACAACAACAATGCTTTTCTGGGCATCCAAACCATTCGCCTGTGGCCGGGGGACGCGCCCGAAGCCAAGGGCAAGGCCTGCGAAGATACGCCCACGCTGACCATCTTTGAGCCACATCATGGCACCGAGAACGGCTCGGCGGTGGTGATTCTGCCTGGCGGAGCTTACGCCCATCTGGCCGCCAACCTGGAAGGCCGGCAGTTCGCCGATTGGTTCACTGCGCGGGGCTTTCGCGCCTTTATCCTCAGTTACCGGCTCTCCTCGCACGGCTACCTGCTGCCGGTTCCGCTGCTGGACGCGCGGCGCGCCGTGCAGACGGTGCGGGCGAGGGCGCGCGAGTACCAGATCAACCCCAGCAGGATTGTATTGATTGGTTTCTCCGCCGGCGGGCATCTGGCGGCGCTGGCTTCGACTCAACCCGTCCCCGGCAACCCCGACGCCGAGGATCCCATCGAAAGAGTCTCCAGCCGGCCTGATTACCTGGTGCTCGGCTATCCATGGATCGGCGCCTTATCGCCGGACACATCACACCTGAGTTACTGCAAGATGTTCAATGTGATGGACAAATGCGAGGAGTTGAAGGCAGCCTACTCTCCGGATTTATTTGTGACTAAAGATACGCCGCCGACCTTCTGGTATCACACCTTCAACGACAAGACGGTTCCGTTGGAACAGGGGTTGCGGTTTTACGAAGCATTGGTCAAGGCGGGCGTACCGGCCGAGGCGCACATCTTCGCCAACGGCCCGCACGGCACCGGCCTGGGCAAGGGCGATGCGGCTCTGGACCAGTGGCCCAATCTGCTGGAGATCTGGCTGCGCGCCCAAGGACTGCTGACGGCGGAAAAATCGGCGGCCAAGCCGTAGGGGATGGGCAGCGAAATAGGTCAACTGCAGGAAGAATAACAGCTAAACAAATTAGAAGCGGGCAACCGACTCCGGGAGTGGAGTGACTTCCCGAAGCCGACCGCCCGCTGGACCCTGGACCGGGTCTAGGTGATAACCTCAGTTTAGGCTTGTTTTAGACAAAAGCAAGTTCTTTTTTGAACACTCGTCCCAAATAGTGACCGCCATCACGGAAGTCCCGAATTAGGGGCCAGATTCGTTGACTTGACGGTTCGCTCTTGATACAAAAAAGTGTTCACCCGCGCGCGAGAGATCCATTTGATCGCCTGGACAATCTGAACAAGCTGAATCGGCATGCAAGTACTCATTCAACAACTCGGGACGTTTCTGCTTAGCTCCATACCCACGATTTTGCTATTCACGGTGCTGGTTCTGGCCTACCAGTTTCTGGTTCAGGAACCGCTGACGGCCACGCTCGAAGAGCGCCGCAGCCGCACCGAGGGCGCGCAGGAGAAGGCGCACGAGGCCATTGCCCAGGCCGAAGATCTGACAGCCGAGTATGCCGAACGGCTGCGCCAGGCCCGCGGCGAGGTCTACAAGGCGCGAGAGGCTCGCGTAAAGCAATGGAGTGCGGAGCGCGACGCGGCGCTGGATGCCGCACGCAAGGCAGCAGTGCTGAAGGTCAACCAGGCCAAGGCGGCTCTGGAAGCCGAGGCTGCGCAGGCCAGGAAGTCAATCCAGGCTTCCGCCGGAGATCTGGCCCGCCAGGTGTTGCGCGCCGTGCTGCCCGTGGCCGCCGGGGGTTCCCGTTGAGAGATCGCATGCAGCAAGGGCGTTTTTTACCTCCCATTTTTCGCATGTTGTTTGTGGCGATATTTGTCGCCGCAGGGTTGATTACACCCCTCCGCATATCGCCCCAGAACTCCGCACCCGCTGCCCAGCCGGTGACAAAAGCGGCAACCAGTGAGGCGGCCAGGCCCGAGGCGGCCAAACCTGAAGAGGCGACCAAGGCAGACCCGAATGACGTTTATCTGCACTCTCCAACGGTGCAGGCGATTGCCCGGATGATTCATCTGGATGTGGAGACCACGGCGCGCATCTTCGAGGGCATCAACTTTACCATCATCGTGCTGGCTGTAGGCTTTCTACTTCTCCGCTGGCTGCCCAAGACGCTTCGCAATCGTAAGTCAAAAGTTCGCACCGATATCGAGTCGGCGCGCAAGATGACCGAGGACGCCTATGCCCGGCTGAGCGCCATCGAGGCTAAGCTTTCGGGACTGGACAGCGATATTGCGCAGATTCGCGCGCAGGTGGAAGTGGAGAGCCGCGAGGATGAGAAGCGCATCAAGTCCGCTATTAAAGAAGAGAGCGCGCGCATCGTAGCCGCCGCCGAGCAGGAGATGGAAGCCGCGGCCGCGCAGGCGCGGCGCGAGTTGCGCCACTTTGCCGCGGACTTGGCCATTGAAGAAGCCGCGAAACAACTGGCGATTACGCCAGAGACTGACCGGGAGCTGATTGCCGAGTTTCTGGGCGACACGGCGGTGAAGACCGCGCCGAAGGGAGGGCGGAAGTAGATGGCAGTTTTTGTCGCACGTTACGCCCGCGCCTTTGCCGATGTGGTGACCCAGGAAAAACTGGACACAGCAGCACTGGACCGGCAGTTGGACGATTTTCTTGCCACATGGGAGGCGAGCGCCGATTTGCGCGAACTGATGGTCAATCCGGCCATCGCCGCGCTGCAGAAGATCGCGGTTCTGGACGAGATGAACGTGAAGCTCAAGCTGCAAAAAGAGCTACGCAACCTGTTGGCGGTGCTGATCAAGAACGACCGCATCGGCGAGGTGAAAGAAGTAGCCGCGGCTTATCGCACGGAGATGCAGGAGCGGCAGGGAATTCGCCCGGTGGAGATTTTGACCGCACGAGCATTGGACGATAAGGACCGCGTTGGCCTGGTGGCCGGGGTGGGCAAACTGGCGGGCGCGCAGATTCAGGCCAGCTTCAAGCTGGATAAGTCGATCCTCGGAGGAACAGTGGTGCGCATCGGCTCCACGGTTTATGACGGTTCGGTGCGTGGACGGCTGGACAGATTGAAGGAAGCATTGATTGCAGGGTAGGCGACAGGGACTAGGGACTAGTCCCGCAAAGGAAGAAAATGGCTCAGATCAAGGCAGACGAGATTACGCAAATTCTTCGCGAGCAGATCGCGAACTACGACTCCAAGGTCCAAGTGGACGAGGTCGGGACCATCACGTCGCTGGGCGACGGCATTGCCCGGCTGCATGGACTGGACAAGGTGATGGCCGGCGAGCTGCTCAGCTTTCCGCATGGCATTGCCGGGTTGGCTTTGAGTCTCGAAGAAGATTCGGTGGGCGCGGTGATTCTGGGCGACTACACCGAGCTGAACGAAGGCGACGAGGTGAAGCGCACAGGGACGATTTTGAGCGTGCCGGTGGGCGAGGGCATGATAGGCCGCGTGGTGAACGCGCTGGGTCAGCCCATCGACGACAAGGGCCCCATCGCGTCGAAGTCCTCGCTGCCCATCGAGCGGCTGGCCCCTGGCATCATTGACCGCCAGCCAGTGCGCGAGCCAATGGCCACGGGACTCAAGGCAATTGACTCCATGATTCCCATCGGGCGCGGTCAGCGCGAACTGATCATCGGCGACCGGCAGACGGGCAAGACGGCCGTGCTCCTGGACACCATCATCAACAACGCCAAGAACGATCTGATCTGCATCTACTGCGCCATCGGACAAAAACGGTCGTCGATTGCTCAAGTCGTCCAGACGCTGACCGAAGCCGGAGCGATGGGGCATACGGTCATCGTCGCCGCCTCGGCCTCGGAGCCCGCGCCAATGCTCTACATTGCTCCCTACGCGGCCTGCGCCATCGGCGAGTTCTTCCGCGACTCGAAACGCCACGCGCTGGTGATGTACGACGATCTCTCCAAGCACGCCATGGCGTACCGTGAGATTTCTCTGCTGCTGCGCCGTCCGCCGGGGCGCGAAGCGTATCCAGGCGACGTCTTCTATCTGCACTCGCGCTTGCTGGAGCGCGCCTCTAAGCTGAGCGACAAGAAGGGCGGCGGTAGCTTAACCGCGCTGCCGGTCATCGAGACCCAGGCGGGCGACGTCTCGGCGTACATTCCTACCAACGTGATTTCCATTACCGACGGGCAGATTTTTCTTGAAACCGATCTCTTCAACTCCGGCGTGCGCCCGGCGGTGAACGTGGGGCTGTCGGTTTCGCGCGTGGGCTTTTCGGCGGCCATCAAGGCGGTCAAGCAGGTGGGCGCAACGCTCAAGCTCGATCTGGCGCAGTATCGCGAGCTGGCGGCTTTTGCGCAGTTCGGCTCCGACCTCGATCCGCTGACGCAAAAACAATTGAATCGCGGCGCGCGCTTGACGGAACTGCTGAAGCAGCCGCAGTTCCAGCCGTTGACCTGGCAGCAGCAGGTAGTGGTGCTCTTTGCCGGGACGCAGGGCTATCTGGATGATTTGCAGGTCAGCGACATTCGCGCATTTGAAGTTGGCCTCTACAAGTACTTCGAGAACGCGCAGACAGCGCTGATGGAAGACCTGACGAAGAAGAAGGCGCTGGACGACGACCTGCGCAACCGGCTGCACGCGGCGCTCAAGGAATACTCGGAGAACTTCAAAGTGGAGCTGGCAGCGGCTAAGTAGCTGATAGCTGGAAAGATCTATGGCAAACGTACTCGATCTACGGCGGCGGATTCGCAGCGTGAAGAACACGATGCAGATCACCAAGGCTATGAAGATGGTCTCGGCGGCCAAGTTGCGGCGCGCGCAGGAGCGGGCGCTCAGTGCCCGGCCCTATGCCAAAATGATTACCAGCGTGCTGGAATCGCTGACCCGGCGCGCGGAGATCTTCGATCCGGAGACCGGCAACCTGCGCCATCCGCTCTTCATCACGCGCCCGGAGAAGCGCGTGCTGCTGATCATCATCACCGGCGACAAGGGATTTGCCGGAGCCTTCAACGCTAACATTCTCAAGACCGCCTACCAGTTTTTCGGGGGCAACCCTGACAAGCAGATCGACATCGAGGCGGTGGGGCGCAAGGGCCGCGATCAGATACGGCGGCACTATCCGACAGCGGTTTACTCCGAGCAGACCGACGCAAATGGCAATACCGTCAGAACGAGAGTACGCAAGGCCCCGGTCGAAATAACCGGCGACCATCCGGGAATGCTGCTGAAGCTGGAAGTCAGCCGCGTCTTCGAGTTGGCCGAGAGCGTCATCAATCGCTACGTGCGTGAGGAGATCGACGCCGCTTACATTGTCTACAACGAATTCAAATCGGTGATCGCGCAGCGGCTGGTGGTGGAGCGCCTGTTGCCCATCATGAAGATCGGCATTCCGCAGATTGCCGGCGCAATCGAGCCGACCGCCGAGGAACTGGAACGCGTGGCCGAGGCCGCACTTTCAGCGGGCATTTCGATTGAACCTGTGGACACCGCCGAGGCTGACGATGAAGCGCGCAAGTTCGGCACCGCGCAGGTGGACTACATCTACGAGCAACCGGCCGGGGAACTCTTCAACGGCCTGCTGCCGCAATACGTTTCTTCCATGCTATACCACGCCATGACGGAGTCGGTCGCCGCCGAACACGCGGCGCGCATGACGGCGATGGATTCGGCAACCAACAACGCCTCGGATATGATCGACGCGCTCACGCTGCACATGAACCGCGTGCGCCAGGCGGCCATTACCAAGGAAATCATCGAGATCGTTTCCGGCGCTGCGGCGCAGTAAATCAAGAAGGCAGAAAAATGGCAGAGAACATAGGCAAGGTCATCAAGGTATCGGGTCCCGCGGTGGACGTGCAATTTGAAGAAGCGACGATGCCGCCCATCTACCAGGCACTGCGCGTCACCAGCGAGGGCTTTAAAGTGCCCACGCCCATCAACGTGATCCTCGAGGTGGAGCAGCACCTGGGCGAGGGACGCGTCAGGACGGTCGCCATGGAAGCCACCGACGGCATGGTGCGCGGCATGAAGGCCATCGACACCGGCGGCCCTATTACCATGCCGGTGGGCAAGCAGACGCTGGGGCGCGTGATTAACGTGATTGGCAATCCGGTGGACGAGTTGGGGCCCGTCGGCGAGAAGTCGCGCATGCCCATTCACCGTCCCGCACCGCTGTTCGACGAGCAGTCTACTCACGAGGAGATGTTCGAGACGGGCATCAAGGTCATCGACCTGATTCAGCCGTTTTTGAAGGGCGGCAAGATCGGCCTCTTCGGCGGCGCCGGAGTGGGCAAGACGGTCATCATTCAGGAACTGATCAACAACGTGGCCCAGCAACACGGCGGCTACTCGGTCTTTGGCGGCGTGGGCGAGCGCACCCGCGAGGGCAACGACCTGTGGCTGGAGATGACCGAGACGGGCGTGATCAAGCCGGGCGACTGGGCCAACTCCAAGTGCGCGCTGGTCTTTGGCCAGATGACTGAGCCGCCCGGAGCGCGCCTGCGCGTGGCCCTGAGCGCGCTGACCGTGGCCGAGTACTTCCGCGACGTGGAGGGCTCGGACACGCTGCTCTTTATCGACAACATCTTCCGCTTTACGCAAGCCGGGTCGGAGGTTTCGACACTTCTGGGCCGCATGCCGTCTGCCGTGGGCTATCAGCCGAATCTGGCCACGGAAATGGGCGAGTTGCAGGAGCGCATCACTTCGACCAGCAAGGGATCTGTCACATCCGTGCAGGCCGTCTACGTTCCGGCGGACGATTTGACCGATCCGGCGCCGGCGACGACCTTTGCTCACCTGGACGCGACCACCGTATTGAGCCGGCCGCTATCGGAGCTGGGCATCTATCCGGCCGTCGATCCGCTGGCCTCGACTTCGCGCATCCTAAGCGCACGCATCGTCGGCGATGAGCACTACGATGTGGCGCAGGGCGTGAAGAAGATTCTGCAACGCTACAAGGATTTGCAGGACATCATCGCCATTCTGGGCATCGACGAGCTTTCAGACGATGACAAGCTCACGGTGGCGCGAGCGCGCAAGGTGCAGAAGTTCCTGTCGCAACCCTTCCACGTGGCCGAGCAGTTTACCGGAATTCCCGGCGCATATGTGAAGGTGGCCGACACGGTGCGCAGCTTCAAGGAGATTATCTCGGGTAAGTACGACGACATTCCGGAGCAGGCCTTCTACATGAAGGGCGCGATTGAAGAAGTGCTGGAAACCGCCGAGAAGCTGAAGGCGACGGTATAAGAACAGCTAACAGCAGACAGCTGATAGCTAACAGTTGCAAGCCCCGGGGTTTTTAACTGTCAGCTGATCGCTGTAAGCTGTACTGAAAGGACATATGGCTGAGGAAACCAATCAACTTCGAGTGCGGCTGGTCACTCCCGAGCGGACGCTCTTCGAGCACCCGGTGACGGCGGTTGAGCTGCCCGCGAAGAACGGGTACATGGAGGTGCTCTACGGGCACGCGCCGCTGGTAGCCGAATTGGGCGCGGGCGACGTAACGCTACATGGCGGCCCGGATGGCGACCAGCGTTACAACGTCAGTTGGGGCTTTGCCGAAGTGTTGCCCGACCGGGTAACGATTCTGGCCAGTGACGCGCTCAAGCCCGAGGAGATCGACGTAAGTCGTGCTCAGGAGCAACTTGCCCGCGGCCACAAAGAATGGGACGAAGCCGGCGACCGCGAAGACGCCTACACCGAAGCCCTGCGCGTTATCGCCGAAGCCGAAGCCAAGATCGCCTCAGCGACGGAAAAGAGCTGATAGTTCGATACAGATCAGGGCCAGAGTTCGCCGCGCCGTTCCAGTTGTTTGTAATTGACGAGTGAATAAACCACGGATGTTAGCCCTAGCCAGAAGCCCCAATACTGTCCAGAAACACAGGCCAAATATGGAGAGCAAAAGTCTGAGCAAGCCCGTAGCCATAGCGATTCTGGCGGCAAAATGATACATATCTCTTAAATATCCATTACTCTATGGATTCATTTGGTTATCCGAAAGGTGGATGTCATAATATACGATCACATTGGTCATGAAATCCATTTTCTCACTGAAGTTATAACAATAACGAAAATAAAAATCTTGATGTATTGCAGCAATCTCGGTAGCATCAAGATTGGGGGGCTTCGGACTTGCCGCCGTTGTTTTCCGAACAAAATATCGAGTTACAAGAAAGCTCTTTACCTCCGCCGCAGGCTTTTCCTTGATAATTTGTTTCAATTTGTCTCGATCTACTGGGGTTAGTTCGGTGACCATTTTGCTGTCGAGAGTAATACCCAAGCTCGCGATGACCTTATAATCCTCCTGCGAGAGAGGATTGGCAGTCGACTGGGCGCCGCACATTGGGATCGCGAATAGTCCGCCTAGCATCAGGCAAGCCAGCATCTGTTGTTTCATACGATAGTACTCCCTTGCATACATTTCCGAATCGCACCATGTATACGCTTGTGTTCTAGTTTGTGTCAAGAGTTCTAAGCGATTTTGAGCGGCCATAAAAAAATGTCCCATCCACTCGACCGCCGGATGCAAGGCCCTCAGGATCGATGAAACTACGGGCCAGTGTTGGAAGAAGATCAGCAGTATCGTGTTATCTATTCCGTGATCGTCGAGCCGTAGTTCTTCGGCGGCGGAGCTGTGCCGCGAATCTGCGCGATAAAATCTCGCACGGCGTTCACGACCAGCTCCTTGCGGTTCAAATGCACCTCGTGCCCGCTGCCCTTGGCGATAATTCTCAGGCTATGGGTAGAGAGCTGCTTCAGCTCCTCCTGCATCTGGGCATAGAGAGGTTCGAGCTTGCGCATCTCGGGAGGCTCGTTGGGCGCCACGCCAGCTGCCGGATCGTGGGAGATAATCAGCAGCGGCAGGTCGCCGTATGGACCGCTGTGCAGGGTTTCCGCGCTCGATGCGTCAAAATTGTTGTACTCGTTCACAAGCGCATCGAAATGCGACCGGCACTGGTCTTCGCCGAGCACACTGCCGGCGTGGGCCTCCATGCCTGCGACCGGCTTGCACATGCCCATCAAGCGGGGAATGCCCGCGCTGAATGCCAACCTGGCGATGCGGATGATCAGGGCCATGTGCGAATTATCCTGAGGACCGGTGACAGCCTCGATGCGCTTCTGCTGATCGGGCGTTGAGCTATCCAGAAGAATGAGTCCCTGCACATTGGCTGGAAAGTGTGCCATGTAATCGCGCACGTAGATTCCGCCCCATGAGTGGGACAAGAGCACAATTGGGCCGGTAACTCCAGCCTGCGTGAGAAGCTCATGCAGGTTGGCGGCGACATGGTCAGCGTCACCTGGGTCCGGTTGCGGATCACTCCAGCCCAGTCCCGCCCGGTCATAGGAGCAGACCCGGGTGATCTGCGCCAGACTTGGCTGAAAGTCGCCCCAACCCAACACCGGCGACGAAACTCCCCAGCCCGCTTCCAGCACGATGGTCGGCGAACCGCTCCCCACGCAGTAGAGGTGCATCTTGTAGCCGTGAATCTGGTAAAAGGACCCCGGCGCAGGATGGGTCGCCCGGAAGATCTGCATGATCGCCGCGTTGAAAGCGCTGCTTACGGCCACGGTTGCAGCAACCAGAATGAAGATAGACAACACGATGCGTTCGGCAAACTTCTGCCACCTCCGGCAGGATTTCTTTGTAAGCGAAATCATGCGCCCAACGCACAACCACACAATAAGAATTCCAACCAGCAAAAAAATAGCCGGCATGACAATGTAATCGAAAATCATCCGCAACCTCGTTCGTTAAGCTCCCAGCTTGTATCCGCTCGTAACACTGACACCGGAATCCTAGCACAGTTGGCGTTATTGGCGGGCGCGTTAATTATCCGGAAATAGTCGAACGATTACAGGAGAGTTGTCTGACGTCCCGGCATTCACTCCGCTCAGGAGTCTACGCCGGGTTCTTCCGCGTCATCGCCGAAGCCGAAGCTAAAATCGCCTCGGCGTCGGATAAGCACAGAGACATTTTCACTTTGTTATGCAGAACGGCTCCGCTATCGCTAGCGGAGTCGTTTCAGTTGAATGCCTGACTTATGGCGTTTGTTTCTTCTTCAAGACGACCATCGTGCCTAACTGGTTGAGGACGGCTTCGCTGACTTTTCCGGCGGAATCGCGCTTGAACTCGATGGAGATGCCCTTTATCGCGTCTAACTCGAATGTCGTTCCGCGCTTGGGATTGAGCTTGTAATCGGGCTGTCCGGGAACGCTGATGATGAGCGAGTTTTCGCCGCGCAGTGAGACTTTCAGTGGCACCGGAGAACCCTGAATCTCATAGTCGCCTGTAAAAGCTTCTATAAAGCTGCGCTGAGTGAGTTGGCGGTCGGGCATGCGGGTGAAGACGATGTCCTTCACGTCCGGCTGCAGCGGCATGGAAATGCTCGAGATGTCACCATTCATGTCAGTAAGGAATTGGACTTTCATCTTCTCGAAGTTATCGAGCGGATCGGCAGGCGTCTGGAAGATGTCGTAGTGATAATGTTCCAGCTTTCTGCTGATCTTGTTGAGCGTGATCTTGAAGCTGTCGCCGTCAGGCTCGATGGTGACCATGCCGTAGCCGGGGTGGGAGTAATCGCCGGCGTAATCCTTCAAATCATGCGATGGGCGGGTTCCGAGTTTGCGGGACGAGTAGCCTTTATCCTTGGCTTCCTGCTCGGCTTTTTTCCCGCCCGACTCGGAGGCCAGGAAACGCTGGCTCCAAGGTATCTGATCGAGACCGAGCAGGCGGTCGAAGACGTTCATGGTGACGATGTTGGGCACGGGGTTGCCGTCGAGATTGGTCAGCACGACGACCCCGATTTTTTCTCCGGGCAAGAAAGCGAGATTGGCGCTGAAGCCGTCGATGTTACCGCCGTGCTCGACTTCCTTATGGCCGCGATAAGTCGTTAGAAAGAAGCCCATGCCATAGCTGGTATCGCCCATCTCTTTGTAAGGGGATGCGCCCTGTATGACCATCTGCGGCGTCTGCATCTGCACGGAGTTGTTCTCGGAGAGCAGTTGCTTGCCGTCCACTTTGCCGTGGTTCATGTGGAAGAGCATGTACTTGCACATATCAGTAACATTGGAGTTAATTTCTCCGGCTGGCCCCATGGCACAGCGGTTAGGACATTGCGCATCGAAGGGGATCCGTTTCAGTTCGGCCTTCAGGTCATTGCCCTTGCGATAGGGCTGGCCAAAGTCGGCGCTGTTCTGCGTCTCCAACTCGGAGAAATTTGTGCCGGTCATTCCAAGCGGCTTGAAGATGCGCTGGGTGATGGTGTCTTCCCAACTGGCGCCATTCAACTGGCCGGCGATATAACCCGCCGTCATGAACATCAGGTTGTTGTACTGGAAGGTGCTGCGCAGCGGCTTGCTGGGCTCAAGATATTGCAGGCGGCTGAGGATGCTTTCGCGGCTGAAGTCCGACGTGTACCATATCAGATCGTGGCGGGGAAGGCCGGTGCGATGGGTAATCAGGTCGCGGATAGTTACCTGCTCAGTTAGCTCCGGAGTATAGAGCTTGAAGGTCGGCAGATAATCGCGGACCGGTTTGTCCCAATCGACCTTGCCTTCGTCCATCTCCATGCCCAGCGTGGTCACGGTGAAGGATTTGGTAATTGATCCAATGGCAAACAGCGTATTGGGAGTTACCGGCAACTGTTTCTCCATATCGCGGTAACCATAACCCTTGAGGAGAACGACTTTGCCATCCTGGATGACGGCCAAGGCCAGACCCGGCACCTTCCAGTCCTTCATGGTCTGGGTGACGAATTCATCGAGGCCATCCAGCGTCGGCTTGGCTGCCGGAACCGCGGCGGCGGGTTGCGCGGGGGTGCGCTTGAAATCGAGTTTGAGCGGCTGGCCCTGCGTCCAGGTGCCGTCAATCTCCGTTACATCTTTGTTGACCGTGCCTTCATAGCTTCCATGCACGGCATCAATCGTCAGACTCAGTTTGGAGTCCTTGAGCGTGATTGCGGATACCGGGATGCCGTTGGCTCCCTGGTCGACGCTGTCCAGTGTGGCGGTAAGGCTGCCGTCATTGGCCGCGACAATGTGCAGAATCAGGTGGAGTTGAGGTCCTGGGGTAATCAGCGTTCCCTGCCAGTCTCCGGCAATTTGCGCTTGCGCGCCGCACAACGGCGATAATGCCAGTGCGGCAAGAGCCATGAGGATGAGCCTTGAAATGATAGAGGATTTCATTGTTCTCCTTTTACTACGGGTAATAGTACGTTAGAGTTCGCCGCGCCGTTCCAGTTGTTTGTAAATCACCAGTGAATAGATCACCGACGCCAGCGCCGGAAGCAAGACAGCCGCGAGCGCCCAGAGATATAGGCCTGCAATCGAGAGCGCCAGTCCCACAAGTCCGCCAGCCACAGTGATTCTGGCCGCAAAGCGATGAGTGGCATTCCAGACTCGCTCGCTGGCCAGCGTCCACGGTGTTCTGATCCCGAGGTAGAAGTTCCGGCGCAGCTTTCCCATTAGGTTGCCGAAGAAGGCATAGAACAGACAGACTCCGCACAGGAGTGCCTGGCTTGTATCGAGAGAACACCCGTAGGCTGTCGCGAGAACAACGGCATAGATATACGTCATGATGCCGAATGTCAGCAGCATCACCCAATGATAGGTTGACCAGAAGCTATCGATCTCGAAGCGCTTGGGCGAGAGCCAGGGAAACAGCCAGGTCAACAACATCACCATGGCCATGAAACCGGGACCAAAGAGGAAGAGTGTCCACTTGGGATCGTAGCGGTCAGGCTGGAAATGCAGATTCCAGTGCATGGGAATCTGTGCCGGGAGATGGGGATACAGGATTGCCGTGGCTACCAGCGCCGCCGTAATCATAAGACTTTCGAAGAGAAAGATTTTGCGTGTCATTGCTGTTTCGCTCCTTTCCTTTTGCTGTCGCCGATCAGGTCCATGGCCCATGCCATCAGATCTTCGACCACGGTAGTATTCAGCCCGTACCAGATTTGCTGGCCCTCGCGGCGGCTGGTAATCAGGCCGGCCTCTTTCAGCACAGAGAAATGATGCGACATGGAGGGCTTGGTCATGTCGAATCTCTCCGCCAAATCTCCGGCCGTTCTCTCTCCCCGGCGCAACAGGGCGAGAATCTCCCGTCGAGAGGGGTCGGCCAGCGCTTTAAATGCTTCGTTGTTTCCCATAATCTTTAGGCCTCCGCCTAATTAGACTACTGTCTAAATATAAGCGCCCATGAATCTTCTGTCAAGAAAAAATTAATGGCGTAATGGGGAGGTATCCCTGCATCCCCATTGCGGCCCGCTTAGGATCGATGTATCTTCATATGTGCGCGGTTAATTAGCGTTTATGCTTATTCAAATTCATGGGAGGGAATCTATATGCTGTCTGATCGAGCGGTTCGCTGGGGTAGTTCCGGACGATGGCTGCTGGTGCTGGTGGCTATTGTTTTCTCTGCACATACGGCCCTGGCGGCAACCAAGGTCATCACGGACGCGGACAAGGGCGGTGTTGTCCACATGAAGGTCGCGGACCGGCTGGAACTGCGCCTGAAAGCGAATCCTACAACTGGGTATATGTGGTACATCGAGAAGGAATCGACGCCGCTGTTGAAGCTGGTTCACCAGACGCAGACCGAGATTCCGACGCCTGTCGAGGAGCAGCCCGGCCTGGTAGGCCGGCCCGTTTTCCAGGTTTTTACGTTTGAGGCGCGGCATATCGGCACCGGGGAACTGAAGCTGCATTACGTGCGCAGCTGGGAGAAGCCCACGCCGGAGGATGAGCGATTCGAGATTCGCGTGGTGATTGAGTAGGGACGCGACGTAAGACTGTAAAAGGCTGTAGATATGGATATCCTACCTTAGGCACAAATACAAAAGCGTGCCGAAGGTGGGGCATTCGTTTCTGTGGGTCACTCGTCTTTTCAAGCAGATTTGCCCCCTATGCAATGTATCCGAAATGCGCTTACAATGCTGCTAGAACGACCATGGCCAAGGCGAAGGAAAAGATTTTCGAGTTTGCGTGCCCGGATTGCGGTGCAATGCTGAAGGTGGATGCGGCCACCGGGCTGGTGGTGAGCCATACCCCGGCGCCGCGTAAGCGGATGTTCGAGGACCTGGAAACAGCGGCCCAGGCCATGCGCGAGCATGACGAGCGTAAGGAGTCCATCTTCCGCCAATCGGTGGAAGCAGAGAAGAATAAGGAAGATCTCTTCGAGAAGAAGTTTGCCGAGGCCCTGCGCAAGGCCAAGGACGCCCCCGAGGGCAAGCCGCTGCGCGAGTTCGACCTGGATTGAAGAGCAAGCCGGAGCAGGCAAACTTTGATTTTGAGCCGATTTGCGGCACTCTGTGCGCAAAAGGCAGTTTAGAGCGATACTGGATGCACCGTTCCCGAGACCGTCATGACCGCGATCCGGGACGGAAGGAGAGAAGATGGTGGTTGTGCCGCTTTCCAAACCTGCGAACGATTCTGCAACGACACCGGAAACCGAGAAGTCCGAGCCCATAAACTGGATCGGATTTGCGGCAGGCGGAACTCTGGTAGCAGCCGGGTTGCTGCTGCTGGTGGGCGAACGCCGCGCCGGAATGGTAGCCGCTGCTTCGGGAACGGCCCTGGCCCTGATTGAAGAGAAGGAGCTACTGCACTCCTGGTGGAATGCGCTGCCCGGCTATATCGATCAGGTGCAAGGGGTGCTCAACCAGGTGCAGGCTACCGTGGATGAGGTAGACGCCAAACGCGAATCCCTGCGGCGGATTCTGGCCCCGTAAATAGAAAGCCGCCCTGACGGGGAGGCCAACGCCCTATCCCTGGAATCTGCCTTAACGGAGGCTTGCTGGCGGCGACTTCACTTGTGACAATTCCCTGAACCACGCATCGGGCAACTCAAGCCCCGCCGCTCGAATGTTCTCTTCCGCGTGAGCCAGGGAAGATGTTCCGGGAATCGGCAGCATGACGCTGGAGCGCCTGAGCAGCCACGCCAAAGCAACCTGGAACGGGGTCCAGCCAAGTTCTTTGGCGACTCTTCCCAAAGCTTCGTTTTCCTGCCTATTCTGCCCCAGAGGCGCCCAGGGAATGAACGCTATCCCGTTCTGCTCGCAGTGGTTGAGCAAAAAATCCCATTCCCTGTCGGCAAAGCTGTAGCGATTCTGTACCGAAACGATAGGCACGATCTTGCGCGCCCGTTCCACATGCTCCAGGGTCACATTCGACAGCCCGATGTGGCGAATCTTCCCCTGCTCACTCAGCCGGGCCAGCGTTTCCATCGAGGCGTCAAAGGAAACGGCAGGATCGGGAATGTGCAGTTGGAAGACGTCAATCCTGTGAAGGCGCAGTCTCTTCAAGCAGCCCTCCACTGCGGCCTGCAAATGCTTTGGGCTGGCATTATGAATCCACTGCCCGGGGCCGACCCGCTCCCATCCGCCCTTGGTGCCAATCACCAGGCCTGCAGGATAAGGCGCAAGAGCCTCGGCGATCAGCTCCTCGGAGACGTTGGGACCATAGGAGTCCGCCGTGTCAATGAAGTTCACGCCTAGCTCGACGACGCGCCTCAGCGTTTGCAAAGCAGCATTGCGATCCTCCGGAGGCCCCCAAATGCCTTTGCCGGTGATGCGCATGGCGCCGTATCCCAGGCGATTGACGGTGCAGTCTCCGAGTTTGACGGTCCCGGTGTTGGCGGCAGAGATGACTGGATTGTTCTGGCTCATGCTCTGAATCCCCTCTTCTTTTGGCCGGCAGAAGCGCAGTGCGCGGCAGGTGGCGGAAAAAACTACTTCTTGCGTTCGACCAGGTAGCGGGCAACGGCTTTCAATCCATCGGCCCGGCTGCCGTAATGCGCGATGGCGTCAAAGGCCTCTTCAATCAGGCGGGCGGCGTCGCGCTGACTTTGCTCGACGCCGTAGACGGACGGCCAGGTAGCCTTTTCCGTGGCCTGGTCCTTGCCCGCGGTCTTGCCCAGGTGCTTGGAGTCAACCGTCATGTCGAGGACGTCATCGACGATCTGGAAAGCCAGTCCGGCCTTGCAGCCAAAGAGGGTCAGGCGGGCCACATCTTCCAGGGCTGCCCCGGCATAGACGCCGCCGGAGACGACGCTTACCCGGATGAGCGCGCCGGTTTTGGCGCGATGAATGGCCATCACTATATCCGGCGTGGGCTTCTGGTGTTCGCTCTCAAGATCCAGCACCTGGCCGCCTATCATGCCCTCTACGGTGCCTACGGCGCTGGCGATCAGCCCGATAATCTGGACCGTCGCCGCGGGCGGCGAATCAAGGCCAGCCAGCACCTCAAAGGCGCGGGTTTGCAGCGCATCGCCAGCCAGGATGGCGATGGCTTCGCCAAAGGCCTTGTGGCAGGTGGGCTTGCCGCGGCGCAGGTCGTCGTTGTCCAGTGCGGGCAGGTCGTCGTGGATGAGCGAGTAGGTGTGCAGCATCTCCAGGGCCGCGCCCAGCCGGGCAATTCCCGCAGGCAGCGTCCCGGCAATGGTGATGGCGGCCTGGTAAGCCAGCAGCGGACGGAGCCGCTTTCCCCCGGCAAAGACAGAGTGGCGCATGGCACCGTGAATCGAGGCGGGCACGGTGGTCACGCTGGGCAGCAACTCCTCCAGCGCCTGCTCGGTCAGCACCACGCCTTCCTGCAAGAGAGAATTCACATCGACGGACATGGCTCTCATGATAAATGAGAGCGGGCCGGTAAAGCGGGGCCGGTGAGTTGAATTCAGGCCGATCATTTAAAATCCACTCTAGCATTCAAAGTCACAGTGAGGCCCTCATGCAGTTTCTCGTTTTAGGCAAAGGAAAAACCGGCAGCCTGGTCGCCGAGGTAGCCCGCGAACGCGGCCACGCAGTGCGCGCGCTGGACATCAATGATAATCAGAACGCATCAGCCCTCACCGCTGACAATCTCAAGGGCGTGGATGTAGTCATCGACTTCACGGCTCCCGAAGCCGCCGTTCAGAACATGCGCGCCGTGCTGGCCCTGAGAGGGCGTATTGTGGTCGGCACCACCGGTTGGTACGCGCACCTGGACGAGATGAAGTCCCTGGCGCAAAAGAGCGGCGCGCTGCTCTATGGAACCAACTTTTCCATGGGCGTGCAAAAGCTCTTCCGGCTCACCGCCGACCTGGCAAAACTGGAAGGCTACAACTTCTCCATCGCAGAAACCCACCACACTTCCAAACTCGACGCCCCCTCAGGCACCGCCATCACGCTGCGCGAAATTATCCAGGCGGCTCGTCCGGGCATCGATGTCCCCATCACTTCGCACCGCGTGGGAGACGCCAAGGGCGAGCACGTGGTCACCGCATCCAGCGACGTCGATATGCTTGAACTCCGCCACGAAATTCACAGCCGCCGCTGCCTGGCCCTGGGCGCGGTCCGCGGAGCCGAATGGCTCGCGCAAAAATCCGGCGCATGGGACTTCCGCGAAATCTGCGACCAGTTGTGAATCCGGCTTCGGAGACTGGCATAGTTAGCTGCCACAGGCCGCTTAATTCTCAAACTCGACCACCACGAACGTAATATCGTCCTGCTGGCTTTCCAACCCGCCGCCCAACCATGCGGTCACCTTGTCGAGCAAGGAGCTGCAAGCCGCGTTTGCCTCCAGTCCGGAATTTCGGGCCAGGAATTCGCTGAGCCGCTCCGCGCCAAACTCCTCGCCCTTGTGGTTCGAAGCCTCAACCAATCCATCGGTATACAGCAGACAACGGTCGCCGGGCTCAAACGCCGTGCAAAGCGAAGCGTATTCCGCCTTGGGAAATGGTCCGAGAAATAGCCCGTTTTCTTCCAGTGCTTCAACCTTCCTGGCCCCGGAGCGCCACAGCAGCACGGGTGGATGTCCCGCTCCAGCGTAGCGCAGTTCATGCCGTTCTGTGTCGCAATACACATAGGCGGCGGTGATGTATTGATCCTGGAGAGTCCCGCACAGGGTCTTGTTCAGACCGGCCAGAACCTCCTCGGGATGAGCCATCTGCCCGGCTTGCGCCCTCAGCGCAACCTTCATCATGGAGGCCGAGAGCGCTGCCGGAACACCATGGCCGGAAACGTCCGCGATGAGCACGCCCAGTCCGTGCCCGTCGGAGAGCACGTCGTAGAAGTCGCCAGCCACTGACCCCGCGGGCGAGTAGCGGGAGTGGACCTCTACCCCGCCTATTGCCCCTTCCAGCCGGGGCAGCAGCGCCGACTGGATCTGGCGGGCTATGTCGAGCTCGTTGCGAATGGCAATAAGGCTGGACTCCATCCGCAAGCTGCGCGCAGCACTCACGTAAAGGAACGTTCCCAGCAGGAAAACCATGGCCAGCGGCTCCAGAAAAGCAACCTTGGGCAGAATGCCTATCGCCGGCAGGTTCTGGTAGAGCGCTGAGAGCGCTAGAGCCAAAAGAGCGATTCTCAACGCGCGCACCTCCCTGTCAACCGGGATTTTTGGAAAGACGCCGATGTAAACCCATCCGGTCAGGCTCACAACGCTGAGGATCCGAGTCAGGAACGAGATGTGGTCCATGGGCGCCTGCTGCACCAGTCTGACCGTGCCCACCATGGCCAGCAATACATTCGCGGCGACCACTCCCCGTATGAACCACGGGTAGGCACGACCGATCGTGCTGCCTATATACAGCACGAACGGCAGCCCGATCACCAGGGTGATCAAAGACGCGAAGACGCGCCAGGGAACGGAAGGGAATGACGATTGCAGCGTTGTCAGCTCGACTATCAGCCGCAGCCCATACAGCAGCGCACCGAGTCCGAAATAGAGCGTCGAGCGATCAGTTGTCCGGGAGCGGAACTGGTACAGAATCAGGGCAACTACACCGGCGCTTGCAATGAGTTCCCCTACGATGAGGCGGAAAGCATCGTCGCGTAGTGCGTCGTAAGCGATAGTTATCGGCACGCGGCCATTTTACACAAGAACGGGGCCCTGTGTGTGGATGGGACGTAAGCTCCGGCTACCGTTTCGGCTTGGTGCCCCGAATACAGCTTACGCGTCCTGCGATTCCCTGAATGTGTCTTACTGCGGCGCAGGCAGGTTCGTCGTCAGTTCTCCAGATGGCATCGCAGCCATCACCTCCGCTGCGACGGGCAAACCCGCAGGCAGCGGCCCCTCCAGCGCCAGCGCCAGCACCTCGTCCATATTGTCCACAAAGTGGAGTTTGATGGAGCTCTTGATGTTGTCGGGCAGCTCGGCAATCTCTTTCTCATTGGCGCGGGGCAGGATTACTTCGAAGATGCCGGCACGCAGTGCGGCTAACAGCTTTTCTTTAATTCCGCCTATCGCCAGCACCTTGCCGCGAAGAGTAATTTCGCCGGTCATGGCGATATCGCGCCGCACGGGAATCTTCGCGAGTGCGCTGGCCAGCGCCGTGGCCATGGTAATGCCGGCCGAGGGACCGTCCTTGGGGATGGCGCCTTCAGGCACATGCAGGTGCAGGTCCACATTGCGGTAGAACTCGCGGCTGAGGCCAAGGGCCTGCGCGCGCCCGCGGATGTAACTGAGCGCGGCCTGCGCCGACTCCTGCATCACGTCGCCCAACTGGCCGGTGATGGTCATTTTGCCCTTGCCGTCGAGCACCTGCACCTCGGTAGTCAGGATGCTGCCGCCCACCTCGGTCCAGGCCAGGCCGGTGACCAGGCCTATTTCGCTCTTTTCATGCACCTCGGAGTCGCGGAACTTGGCCACGCCCAAAAACTCGCCGATGTTGGCGGCGGTGATCTCTTCCTTGTGTTTTTTGCCGCCTTTGACTACCTTGCGTGCCACCTTGCGGCAGACGTTGCCGATCTCCCGCTCCAGATTTCTGACGCCGGCCTCGCGCGTGTAAGAACGGATGATCTCGATAATCGCTTCGTCAGTGAATACCAGGTTTTTCTCGCTCATACCGGTCTGCTCTCGCTGCTTCTTCACCAGATACTGGCGGGCAATCTCCAGCTTCTCCTGCTCCGTGTATCCTTGCAGGCGCAGCACCTCCATGCGGTCCTGCAGAGCCGGCGGAACAGTGTGCATCACGTTAGCTGTGGCCACAAACAATACCTGCGAGAGGTCGTAATCCACGTCAAGGTAGTGATCCTGGAAGGTGGAGTTCTGCTCCGGGTCCAGCACTTCAAGCAACGCCGATGCCGGATCGCCGCGGAAGTCGGAGGCCATCTTGTCCACTTCGTCGAGCAGGAAGACTGGATTCTTGGTGCCGGCCCGCTTCATGTGCTGGATGATCTGCCCCGGCAGCGCGCCGATGTATGTACGGCGATGACCGCGTATCTCTGCCTCGTCGCGTATTCCGCCCAAGGAGAGACGCACGAACTTGCGGCCGGTGGCTTTGGCGATGGACATGCCCAGCGAGGTCTTGCCCACGCCCGGCGGGCCGGCGAAACAGAGAATCGAACCCTTGGGATTCTTGACCAACTGGCGCACGGCGAGAAATTCGAGAATGCGTTCCTTGATTTTTTCCAGGCCGTAGTGGTCGGTGTTGAGCACCTTTTCGGCGTAGTCGATGGAGCGCGTCTCCTTGGAGCGCTTCTTCCAGGGCACGGCCAGCAGCCAGTCGATGTAATTGCGGCTGACGGTGGACTCGGCCGACATGGGCGGCATAGCTTCGAGCTTCTTGAGTTCCTGGATAGCCTTGTCGAGCACCTCTTTGGGCATTCCGGCGGTCTCAATCTTTTTGCGCAGTTCGTCGAATTCGCTTTTTTCGCCGCGTCCCAGTTCTTTTTGAATGGCCTTGATCTTTTCATTGAGGTAGTACTCTTTTTGCGCGCGCTCCATCTGCCGCTTCACGCGCGACTGGATGTTGCGGTCGAGGTCGAGTTTTTCTATCTCGACGTCCAGCACGTCGGCGATGCGCGCCAGGCGCTGCGCGGGGTCGAAGATGGCCAGCAGATCCTGCTTCTCCTCGACGCCAAGTTGCAGATTGGCCGCGATGGTGTCGCTCAGCTTGGCCGGTTCATCCATGCGCACCGTGGCGATGATGGTCTCGTAGTTGAGCGACTGCTGGAGCTTGACATATTGCTCGAAGAGGCCTGTTACGCGAGTCATGAGCTGCTCAACTGCCGGGGTCATTTCAAACTGGCTTTTGCCCACGCGCACCGTGGCCACAAAAAAGCCGTCGCGATCCGTTACCTCGATGGATTTGGCGCGCTCTACGCCCTCGACTAAAACTTTAATATTCCCGTCGGGCATCTTCACGTTCTGCACGATGTTGCAGATAGACCCGACCTGGTAAATCTCCTTGGCCTTGGGCTCGTCGACCGATGCATCATGCTGGGTGGCAAGGAAGATCTGCCGGTCGCCGGTGAGCGCCTCTTCAAGGGCGCGTACGCTGGACTCACGGCCCACCACGAAGGGCATCATCATGTAGGGAAAGATCACCATGTCCCGAAGGGGCATCATGGGCAGCTTGCGCGCTTCGGCTTTTTCGCGGGATGCGGTCATTGGGGTACCTTAAGAATTGGACGCGCTAAGACAGCTTACGATTCATGAACCGGTTGAATCGTGCCTGATGGGATTGTACAACAGTGACACTTCCGGATTTCTGTGCTATCGTTCGGCCATGAAAAATACTACAGTATTGCTTGCCGCATGGTGCATGGCCTTGCCCATGGCCGCGGCGCAGGCGTCCGCGCCAAAGATCGAAGTGCGCGAGCAAGCGATGAGCGCCGACGAGGCGGTCATCCGGCAGATCTCGGAAGACTGGATCAGGTTCTATAACGCCGGGGACGCGGCGAAGGTTGCGGCTTTGTACACCGATGACGGCTATTATCTCTCGGCACACATCCTGGCGCACGGGAGGCAGGCGATCGAGGCATATTGGGAACGCGGCATCAAAGCGGGCGGACACATGGATTTTATCAAGCCGCTGACGATCTACTTCACCGGTGACCTTGCCTATTGCGCGGGAATTTACCAGGCGACCAACGCGGGTGTGACGGTCGATGGGCGCATTCTTATCGTGCTGAGGAAGGTGAACGGCAAGTGGCTGATGGCCGCGCATGAGACAGTTGTGCGCGACCAACCGCTATGAGCCGGGATTACACGCCTGAGCATTGAGCAACTGCATATTTACAAATCTGCCAGGCCAAACTGTGAGCGCGTACGCGTCAGATTCTATCTCGGTTTTCCAGCAGACGTTCTCACGGCGGTAGACAGCAACTCGTCCAACTGCGCCTCGCTCAACCGCACGTGATAGAAGGTCTCGTAGAAGCGCCTCGTCTCCTGGCGCATGTCGTAGCGAAAGATCTCCGGGTAAAAAAGATTTGCCAGCCACTTGATGCCCATGATGCGGTTGACCGAGGGAGGACGGTCGAGCCAGCTGAAAGGATATTGCGGCGTTTCATAAACCTCGCGGTTACGCACTGCGGCTGCAAGCTGCCAAACGGAATCAGTCCAAATCGTTTTGTAGAACGCGCTCGCGGCAGTTGTGTGGTCGCGCGCGCAGATGACGATCTCCGGGTTCCAGCGCAGCATCTGCTCCATCGAGACAGGCGAGCGCCCATAACCTGTCTGTCCTTGCATCCCCGTCGCAACATCGACGCCGCCGGCAAAGTTGATAGCCTCGACGTGCATGGAACCGCCCGGCTCCGTCTCCAATCCCTTCGGCCCTTCGGCGTAGTAGTAACGCCTCCGCTTTTCTTGCGGGATTGCAGCGACTATCTGTTTGATCTCATTCAGCGTCTGGCGGCATTCGGCGGCGAGTTCAGCCGCGCGCGTCGCACTTCCCAACAGTTCCCCGGCTTTTTCATATGCCTCCGGCAGATGCTCCAACCGGCCGTCGAGAATAAAAACCGGAATATGCGTTTGGCCCTGAACGCGCTCGGCCAGCGCAATGGCGAAGGCATCGTCCATGGAGATGAGCACATCCGGTTGAGCCTGCATGATTTTTTCCAGATTGCCTGTATTTTCTTTGCCGTACCAGCCCCCCAGCACCGGAAGATTACGATAAGGCTCCGGCAAGAAGGCGCGCTCATCGGCGTCGAGCGGGTAATTCCATCCCAGCAAGAGTGATGGATCCAGCGTATAGATCAGGACCGTGCCCATGGGAGTCATGCAGAGCACCCGGTGAATGTGCGCGGGCACCTCGACCTGACGGCCAGCCATGTCGGTCACGATGCGCGTTGCGGTCTTTTCGTCAGCTGGCGCCGCAGCACGGCACAGGCTTCCGCTGAGAAGCGTTGAGCACAAAATGAACAACATAAATCTTCTCGACATGCATTTTCCTTACTTCTGATTTGGCACAACTATCTTGATTCCGGATTTGATTCCTGATTGGGCGTCTATTTCCACGACGCTGACCGGCACGCCATAAGCTTTCTTCAACAAGCGCGGAGTGAGAGCCTTAGCTGGAGTATTTATAGCCAGAATGCGGCCCTCGCTCATCAGCACAACGCGCGATGCGTACATGAATGCATGGTCGGGCACATGCGTAGTCATGAGCACGCCCAGGCCGGCCTTGGCCAGCTCGCCGATGGCGCGGAAGACTTTGATCTGGTTCCCCAGGTCGAGATTCGCCGCGGGCTCGTCGAGGATTAGCCATTGCGCCTGTTGCGCCAGAGCGCGCGCAATCAGAACCAATTGGCGTTCGCCGCCGCTGATTTCGGTGTAGGGCGTGGAGGCCAGATGCAGAATGCCCATATAGTCGAGCGCTTGATCGGCGATGCGCCGGTCTTCCTTGCCCGGCGAGGCAAAGGGAGCCAGATGCGCGGCGCGCGCCATCAACACAATCTCGCGCACTTCGAAGGCAAAGGGCGGAATATGCATCTGAGGCACATAACCAAAGGAGCGCGCCAGACGGCTGCGTGACCAAGAAACAATATTCTCCTCGCCAAGGCGCACGCAACCGTGGCTGGGACGCAGCAGGCACAATATCAACTTGAAGAGAGTAGTCTTGCCGCATCCATTGGCGCCCAGCAGGCAGACCACCTCGCCGGAATGCAGCGTGAAGCTGACATCGTCCACCACGGTTTTGGAACCGTAGCCGCCAGTCACGTGCTCCAGAGTAAGATTCATGATTTGTGCCTGCGCTCCCGCATGAGCAGAAAGAGAAAGAACGGCGCTCCGATCAACGCGGTGAGAATGCCGACGGGAATCTCCAATGCTCCCGCGGTGCGCGCCACATCATCCACCAACAGCAGGAAGCAGCCGCCGATGATTGCCGCCGTGGGCAATAAAAATTTGTGATTCGGGCCAACAACCATGCGCGCCAGATGCGGCACTACCAGGCCGATCCAGCCCACCATGCCGCAGATGGAAACCGAGGCGGCGGTAATGAGAGTGGCGCACACGATCACGGTGAAACGCATGGCGCGCGTGTTCATTCCCAGGGTGCGCGCTTCCTGCTCTCCCATGCATAGCACGTTGAGCCGCCAGCGCAACAGCAGCAGGGGAATGCCGCCCGCGGCAATGGGAATGCCCGCCATCCACACATCCCTGGGAGTGATGGAAGCAAAGCTGCCCAGCAGCCAGAAGGTGATAGCCGGCAGTTTGTTATATGGATCGGCAATGTACTTGGTCAGAGAGATGAGAGCCGTAAACATCGATCCGATGAGGATGCCAACCAAAACCAGCATGAGCACAGGATCTCCGCGGCGGCAAAGTCCCGATGCCAGCGCCCATGCCAGCAGCACTGCCACGAGCCCGCCGGTAAAGGATATGGCTTGAATGGCTACAAAGTTGAAGCCCAGCAGGATGCCAACCGCCGCACCCAGCCCCGCGCCGGCTGAGGCGCCCAGAATATCGGGCGAGACCATGGGGTTGTTGAATAAGCCCTGATAAGACGCGCCGGCCAGGGCGAGTCCGCTGCCCACCAGGATGCATGCCAGCAGCCGGGGCAGGCGAATTTGCAGCAGCACAATCTCCGGCGTGCTGCCGGCCGAGGGCGCGGTCAGCAAGTTCCACCAGTCGTGCAGCGAGATCGGGTAACTGCCGATGGCCGATGAACCAAGCGCAATCACAACCAGCAAAAGTGTCAACAGAGCGAGGGTTTTATCGCTTTGCAGGCGATGCGGCTTGCTATATTTCAGCGAATTATCCTGACTGAGCACAGTCGCCATGGACTTATAGCTTACCGCAGGCTGCGGGCCAGTTGCATGGCGCCGTCTTCGCCGTTCGTCGTTATTGCTTCCCTTCCCCGCTTATTACGCTGGCAAGAGGCGCTCCTATCTGCGTTTCAATAGTCAGAGCAACAGCATTAGCCGTAGCCATACGGCTATGAACGGCTTGAAGCGTATGCGAATCATAGCTGAACCGGGCGAGCGCAGGTTGGAATCGCTGTACAAGTGTAACCAGTCTATCGCCGCGAACCAGCTTGTCCGCGAGATATACGATGGCGTTTTCGTCGAGGCAGCCGCCTGAGAAATCCAATTCGGTGTGCGCACCCACAACCGCTGCGACCCGCGTAAAATCCATGGAGCGCAGAAGTCCTGCGCCAACTGCCGCATGGTCCGGCTGGCCCTTGGCCAGATCGTGCAACAGTGCCCCGGCTCGTACCAGCTCCAGGTTCAGCGACAAGCCGCTGCGCGCCAGCGCCAGAGCGATGCGCTCAGCCACCTCGGCCACCTTGCGCGCGTGGCGAACCAGAGACGGCTCGACGGACTGGCCAGCGAGAATTGCCTCGCATTCGGCGCGGGTTGGGATATCGCGGCAAGCGGCCAAAGCGCAAAGAGCGTCATAATCGGCGGGAGTGTCCATGTCCATGTGAATGCCCTGATCCGCTACAGGCAGGTCGATGGCCTCGCCCTCATGCCGCGCGAGCAGGTCGCAGAGCGACACCTCTGCGCCTGCCTCAACCGCCTCCATCAGAATCTTGCGCGTAATCAAAGGTGGGTGTCCGCGACGTCCTTCGAAGACGGGGTACAAAATGCCGTCCCGCCGCGGGACAAATGCAGCCGCCATTTGACGAATCGTATGGGTCCGCACCAGCGGAATATCCGCCGGCAACACAAACGCCGCCTCTACTCCGCCTGCCAGCGCTCGGCATCCTGCGACAACTGAAGTGAACATTCCTTGCTCATAGTGCGAATTGCAAACCCATTGCGCGCCGGCGCGTTCGGCTATAGATTGCATCTCCTCCGCGCGGTGGCCTAGAATGGCAATCACCTCGGCAGCGCCAGCATCGAGGAACAGGCCGATGCAACGCTCCAACGCGGTGCTTCCGGCGAGCGGAAGCAGCGGCTTGAACTCAGCCATGCGCGAGGAACAGCCAGCGGCCAGGACAATAGCCGCCAGCCGGTTCTCGACGGCCTCAGCCGGAATGGGTTGGTCTGCCGTACTCATCGTTGTTCTCTGCCCACTGATTTATTGCTGTATACAACCTTTGTGTGTGAGCGATATCACACCCAGGCGAAGGAAATGAACGATTACGGCGTGATAGATACCTCGAAATCTGACGCCTGCACAGGGGGATTCTTGCATAAACCGCAGTGGGCGCCAAAGGGAGTATAGCTCAAGCCGTCCTTTAAACAGCTTAGGGAATCTGAATCCCGAAAGTGCTCTGCCTTTGTGCAAAATGGTTAATATTGCACAGTATTCCACTGCCACGTAGAACAATCTGTTATTAGGAGAGGTGTGTCGTTGCGAATGCCACACGCCGTTTTTTCCCGCGCTGAAAACCAGTTGCTGGAGCCGGCGCAGCAATTCGTGTTCGACAACGTCATGCATCCCTCTGGAGGCGGCCGATGAACGCCTTGTTGATCTACCCGGAATTCCCCGATACCTATTGGAGCTTCAAACACGCGCTCAAGTTCCTGGGCAAACGGGCGGCGCAGCCGCCGCTGGGGCTGATGACGGTGGGCGCGCTGTTACCCAAGGCCTGGAATAAGCGGCTGGTGGACGCCAACGTCGAGCGGTTGCGCGACCGCGACCTGGCCTGGGCGGACGTGGCGCTGATAAGCGCCATGCACATCCAGCACGAATCGCTGGCAGCCATCGTCGAGCGGTGCCGCGCGCGCGGGTTGCGGACGGTGGTGGGCGGACCCATCGCCAGCAGCATTTCCCCGGCAGAGTTGAAGGCGGACCACGTGGTCATCGGCGAAGCCGAGAGCTTGATTGCCAATTTGGCGCAAGAGCTGGAGCAGGGAACGGTCAGGCCTGTCTATCAGGCCGGCGAAAGGCCGGCGATGGAGACGAGTCCCCTGCCCGACCTGAGCCTCATCAAGATGAACCGATACTCCACCATGGTCGTGCAAACCTCGCGCGGTTGCCCCTTCAATTGCGAGTTCTGCGACATCATCGAAATCTACGGCCGGCGGCCGCGCGTCAAGGCCGTGGCACAGGTGTTGGCCGAGTTGGACCAGTTGTACGCCGCCGGATGGCGTGAATCGGTCTTTATCGTGGACGACAATTTCATTGGCAACAAGCCGCGCGCTAAGGAAATCTGCGCGGCGCTTGCCGCCTGGCGCGCCCAACACAAAATCAGCTTTGACTTCATTACCGAAGCCTCGCTCAACCTGGCCGACGACGCGGAGTTGATGCAGCTGATGAAGGAGGCCGGATTCACCTCGGTCTTTCTGGGCATTGAGACCCCTGATGAATCGGCCCTCATCGCCTGCAACAAGACGCAGAACACGCGGCGCAGCCTGCTCGACAGCGTGGCCTTGATCCAGAGTTACGGCATGCAGGTGATGGGCGGCTTCATCCTGGGCTTCGACACCGACCGTGAGGACATCTTCGACCGCATGGTGGAGTTTATTCAGAAGAGCGGTATTCCCATCGCTATGGTCGGCCTTCTGCAAGCCATGCCCGGAACCCAGTTATTCCGGCGGCTGTGGAGGGAGGGCCGGATTCTGCACGCGGGTGGCGGCGATAATACGGATGACAAGCTGAACTTTCTTCCCCGCATGGACTCCACCAGGCTGGTGGAAGGCTATCGCTCGGTGCTCAAGCGAATCTACTCCTGCGAGGCTTACTATGAGCGCGTCAAGCTCTACCTGAGCCGCGCATTGCCTAAGCCCGGCAAACAAAAAACCGGCGAGCGAAAACCACGGCAGCCATGGATGACTGCGAGCAATTTGCGCGCCCTTGTCAACTCGATTGTCCGCCAGGGGGTTTTCGGCCGGCATCGCTGGAGTTACTGGAAGTTCCTGCTCACCGTGGCCACGCGCTATCGCCACTGCTTTGGTGCGGCCATGACTCTGGCAGTCATGGGTTATCACTTCCAGGTCATGACCAGAAGATTGTCCGAGGCAGCGAAAGCGCCTTTCGCTCCGCCCGTGATAGAAAAGCGCATGCCCGCCAAGACAGGCGGATAGACCGGATCAATTCAGATGTATTGAACTCAAAGCGCTGCAAAGCCACGCCGAGTCCCGCTCCAAACGCCCGCCGCGATAGACTGCCAATAAGGATGCAATCTTGAGCGGAGACCAGCAAGCAGGACAAAGAAAGCCACCTACCACCGGCATTTCCCACGCATGGCGCGCCCTGCGCCATCGCAATTTTCGCCTCTTCTTCGGCGGTCAAACCATCTCGCTCATCGGCACATGGATGACGCGCGTGGCCACCGGCTGGCTGGTCTATCGGCTCACCGGCTCGGCCCTTCTGCTGGGCACGGTCAGCTTTGCCGGGCAGATTCCCACCTTTCTGGTTGCGCCCTTCGCCGGCGTGTGGGTGGACCGGCTCAATCGCCGCCAGGTGCTGGTCTGGACCCAGACCCTCTCCATGGTCCAATCCCTCGCCCTGGCCGCGCTGACGCTTACTGGCCACATCACCATTCCCCTGCTCCTCACGCTCAGCGTCATGCAGGGCTGTATCAATGCCTTCGATATGCCCGGCCGCCAATCCTTCATGGTCATGATGGTCGACGACAAGCGCGACCTGCAGAACGCCATCGCCATCAACTCTTCCATGGTGAATGTGGCGCGCCTCATCGGCCCGTCGCTGGCCGGTATGTTGATCGCCATCTCCAGTGAGGGCTGGTGCTTTCTCGTCGACGGCGTCAGCTACATCGCTGTCATCGCGTCGCTGCTCATGATGCGCCTTCATGCGCCAGTCGTCCAGCGCAAGGCCTCGTCCACCTTCGCCGATTTGAAAGCCGGTTGGACCTATGTCTCCCGGTTTCTGCCCATCCGCACTATTCTTCTGCTCTTTGCATTGGTCAGCCTGATGGGCATGCCCTTCGTTGTGCTGATGCCCGTCTTTGCCAAGGTTGTACTGCATGGAGGGCCGCACACGCTCGGATTCCTGACCGGCGCGATGGGCCTGGGCGCGCTTGTCTCGGCGCTATCTCTCGCGGCGCGCAGGAACGTCCGCGGGCTGGTCAAGATGATTCCCATCGCGGCGGCGGTCTTCGGCACAGGGCTGATCGGTTTCGGCCTTTCGCGTGTCTTCTGGCTTTCCATGCTGATGGTCTTCATTGCGGGCATGGGCATGATGCAGGGGATGGCCGCCAGCAACACCGTCATTCAGACCATTGTCAGCGACGACAAGCGCGGCCGCGTAATGAGTTACTATACGATGGCCTTCATGGGCATGGCGCCCTTCGGTAGCCTGCTCGCCGGGACCATGGCGCACGTGGGCCTGGCGCCGCTGAGCGGCTGGGTAGCCCGGATGTTGGCGCACATGGGCATGGCGAGATTCGGCAGCCTGCTATCCGGAATACTGGCCCATGCCGTGGGCGCTCCATGGACGGTGACCGTCAACGGCTCCGTGGTTCTTTTGGGCGCAGTTTGGTTTGCCACTAGACTGCCGGAGCTGCGGCGCCAAATTCGGCCCATCTATCGCGAAATGGGCATTCTGCCGGCGGAGGGCCTGCAACTGGCGGAGGAGGAAATCCAGCAATGAGCAACGAAAAATCTGATCTTAAACTCGATGCGCGGCATACGGCCATCGTGGTCATCGATCTGCAAAAGGGCATTGCGCAAATGCCCGGTGGCGGACCGCACACCAAGACTGCCGTCATCGCCAATGCTGCGCGCTTGCTCTCCGCGGCCCGAGCGGCCGGAGCACAACCCATCCTGGTGCATGTAGGCGGCTCGCCAAATGGCGCCGACCGGCTGAAACCAAACTCCGATCAGCCGATGCGCATGACCGGCCCCCTCCCGCCCGATTGGAGCGAGTTGATTCCTGAGCTCGACCGCCAGCCCGGTGACATTGTGATTCTCAAGCGCCAGTGGGGCGCATTCTACGGCACCGATCTCGACTTGCAACTGCGCCGCCGCGGCCTCGCGACGATTGTGATCTGCGGCATCGCCACCGAATTTGGCGTGGAGAGCACGGCACGCGACGCCTATGAGCGTGGCTACGAGCTGATCTTTGCCGAGGATGCCATGACCGGCTCAACTGCCGAAAGCCACGCAAACAGTGCGGAACGCATCTTTCCCCGCATGGGCCGCGTGCGTTCCACCGGAGAGATCATCGCTGCGCTCAAAGGCTGAATCAGGCAGCCTGAGCAAGAATCGTATCGATGGCCGGCAGTTGCACACCGCTCCGGCTCGCTCGGCGGTACTGCATGGTGTCATAGCGATGTTCGTTCGCAATGTACAAAAAATACTCCTAGATAAGCGCCGCGTTGCATAAAGCTCATCAATGCCCTAAGGTTGCAAGCATACCGTACAACAAGAACAACCCTATAAAAGGAAGAATTACGCCCGGAATGCTAATCACAACGATAGTTTGTTTTGCGCGGCGAAAGTCTGGATCGATTGATTGAATCTTTCCGAATTTTATCCACCAGCGAACCGTCATCACCGGGACTGCAAAAAGAAGAAAAAGTAATCCCCAATAGCCAAGATGACCTACGATAGGAGCAAGGCTTAGAACAAAAGAAACCAGTATCGCGAAAACCATCACCCTCAGATAGCTGGCGTCACTGCACGCCTGGTTCACTTTGGCCATGGTCTCCGCGGCTTCCTCTGCCGCGCCCGCATCGACAGAAGCGCCACAGAAGCGGCAGAACTTCACCGAGGTGTCGATGGTCTCCTGGCACTTGGGGCACTGAAAGATTCTGGCCGCGCTACTGATGCTTATACTCTCAAACATCCTGGTCTTCCTTTCAAAACTCAATTCCCTGACGCCCGTTCAAGGCAAACCAATCCCATCCTGCGAAAAAGAATACACCTTGCGCCTCGCCGCCCTTATAACGCTCTGCTGGAATCAGCAGAAAATCCCGGCTTGCTGCATCACTTTGTTGTTGCATCCTGGCCAAAACCGCTATAAGATGCGTCAATTGATACCTATGCCCTTTTTTAGCTCCACTCCGCCACCTCCTGCGCCCGCGCCCCCCACTCCGCGGATGCGCTTGATCAACCTGGGCAAGCTGTGCGTTGCCATTCAGGCCGCCTCGCCGGCGGAGCTGATCGAGCGAGCCGAGGCTGCCCTGGCGGATTCCAAATTCCTTGAGTTCCGCCTTGATTCGCTGTCCAAGCCGGCCTCCGCTTTGCCTAAAGTGAAGGAATTCCTTGCAAATCATCGCGATACAACGGTTTTGGCAACCTGCCGGCGCAAGCATTTTGGCGGCCTGTTTACCGGTTCCCTTAAAGCCGAGCTCGAGGTCCTTCTGGAGGCCGCCGAGGCTGGCTGCCAGATCGTCGATCTGGAGGTCGAATCGGCTGAGGAGGCCGCTCCCAGGCAGTTGGACCAGTTGCGTGACGGCTTGCGGGCAGCTGGCACGGCGCTGCTGATCAGCTTTCACGACTTCGCGCGCACCAGGAATCTTGACCAGGCGGCTCTGCGCATCTCGGTCTTCCAGCCGGATTTCGTCAAAGTGGTATCCACGGCCAAGTCGCTCTCCGACAACCTGGCCGTCCTCAAACTCATACAGGAACACTCCCGCACCGCCGAGGTGATCGGCCTCGCCATGGGAGAGGAGGGACTGGTGAGCCGCGTGCTGGGCCTCAGAGCCGGTGCGCCTTTTACCTTCGCCTCATTCTCTGATGGCCCGGAAAACATCTCCAAACATGCGACCGCGCCCGGCCAGTTGACCGCCCGCACCCTGCGCGATCTCTACCGCGTCGAGCAGCTTGACCAGGCCACGCGCATCTTCGGCGTGGCCGGTGACCCCATCGCCCACTCGCTTTCGCCGCTGATGCACAACGCCGCCTTCCGCCGCGAAAACGTGAACGCGATTCTGCTCCCGCTCATTACCCACAAAATCGCCGATCTGCTCACTCTGGCACGCGAGCTGCCTCTGGCCGGCTCGGCCATCACCATGCCGTTGAAGCAGGAGGTCCTGCCGCATCTGGCTAATTCCGACCCTCTCACCGCGCGCATCGGCGCCTGCAACACCCTGCGTACCGGGGCCGACGGCAAGCTCTACGGATTCAATACCGACGTGGCCGGCGTGATACGCCCGCTGGAAAGGCGTCTGAAGTTGCAGGGCGCGCGCGTCGTTGTCATCGGCGCAGGTGGCGCGGCGCGGGCCGCCGTCTTTGGCCTCGTCGAACAGGGCGCGGAGGTCTCCATCGTCAACATCATCCACGAGGACGCCGTCAAGCTCGCCAAACAAGCCAAGGCCAAGGCGCTCAAGCGCGACCTCTTCGCCAAGAGCAGCTTCGATGTGCTCATCAATGCCACCCCATGCGGCATGGCTGGCTTCAAGCAGCAGATGCCTATCACGGATAAGGAACTGAACGCCAGCCTGGTCTTCGACATGGTCTATAACCCCATCGAAACGCCTCTCCTCAAGCTGGCCAAAGAGCGCGGCATCGCGGTTATCAGCGGCGTGGAAATGTTCGTCCAGCAAGGCGCACGCCAATTCGAAATCTGGACCGGCAAACCCGCCCCCGAAGCGGAGATGATGCGCGTGGTGGAGCTGGAGCTGCGCCGGCGCGGGTGAGGACCATCGAATTTAATCCTCACGCCCCAAAATATCCCTTGCGCATCCACGTGATTCTCCTGTAAACCTGACTCTAACGACAGCGGGCTTTTCCCGCTCTCCCCACATCCTCCGGAGGTATCCATGTCTTCTCTCAAGTGTCTCGCCGTAGTAGTGTCTTCGTTGCTGATCGGGACGGCGGCCATCTCCGCCTCGGCAGCGACTGTGATCCATGCCTGCTACAACAAAACCACCGGCGCGGTTCGCATCGTCCCCGCGGTCACCGACTGCCACCCCAATGAGCAGGCAGTTTCCTGGAATGAAGAGGGCCCCGCTGGCCCAGCCGGGCCTGCCGGTCCCAAGGGCGCAACAGGACCAGCTGGACCCGCGGGAGCGCCCGGCGGCGCGACGGTTCCCGCCAACCTGGCCGCTCTTTCAGCCGCACTCAGCACCAACGGCGGCGTTGCATTGACTGGGGCCACCCGCTTTAGATACGCCGGGACCTGCATGATCGGCGACATCATCCTGTCGGTGAATGGTTACGGCTTGGGAGCCCTGCCCGCGGATGGACGTCTTCTCCCCATCAACCAATACGTGGCTGTATTTTCCATATTAGGTACCAATTTTGGAGGAAACGGCACTACCAATTTCGCTCTGCCGGATCTGCGCAAATTTGCGCCTCAGGGATTGCAGTATTCCATCTGCGTGCAAGGGATATTCCCGTCCTCCCTCTAGGCGGGCGCCATAGAGCTTGCCCTGAGCTTGCCGAAGGGTTTCGATTCTGGAACCTGGGAGATCCGTAATCCGCGCCGACTACTGGCAGATACCGCGCGCTACCGGTTCTTCTTCTTCCCCGCCTTAGCCTTGGCGGATTTGGGTTTGGATTCGGGTTGATGACTGAAGGGGATCGGCCCCATGTCGGGGCCTATGCGCACGGCGCGCGTGTCGTTCATCTCATATGTAATCGTCCGCGGCGAGACAGGTCGCGGGATGCCGATGGCCGGATCTATGGTCATATCGGGGCCGTTGGCGATCTGAAAGCTGAAGGTGGGCGCGCTGCTGTTCGATGCAGGCGTGACCCGCACCGGCAGATAGCCCTGAATGGGATGCAGCCTGAAGGCCGTCTCGTAGCGATGGTGCCGGGTATTCCAGGTAAAGACGCGAACCTGGTCAAAGTCGAAAGGCAACCCCGCCTTGGGCGGCGCCAGCACGGTCACGTACTGCGGAACCTGGTGATCGGGCGTTGCGGCTCCGTTGTCCGCCACCTTGTTGAGCACGTAGGCGCCCACGTAGCGCTGTCCCTCGGCATAGGCGGCAATCTCATCAGGCACATCCACATCCATGCGGCTGGCGAGCATCCACCCGGTGCGACCCTGATCGTCGCGCACCAGCCACCAGTCCTCTACAATTGGCCCGGTATCGGGCTGGCCGGGAAGGTGCGCCGCGCCTTCCGGGGCGGCCGATTTTGCCGCTGATTTTGATTTCGTCCGCGCGTTGGGAGTCTTTGCCGCTGGGCCAGGCGTCGGCGCCATCGGATTGGGAACCTGCCCGGAGCCGGGCACAGCCCTGGCGACCGAGGCGCGTTCCAGAAGCTGAACCCTGGAATTCGCGCCCAACAGATAAAACCGCTCCGCATCCCGGCCGGGCATGAGATGCAGGTAGATTTCGTCGCGCAATACGCCGCTGGCTACCACCGGATCCTGCCGGTGTTGAACCCCCAGTTGGTCAAAGGCCTGGAATGTCTTGGCGTCGATCACCGCCCGCTCTTCTATCCAGCCGACCTCGTTCTTTTCGGTCCTTACCCGCAGAAAGCGGCGGTTCTGTTCCAGCACATCCAGCCGCTGGCCGTTGCTCACCTCGGCCACGCGGTTGGAGACGGCGGCTACCCGGTCATGCAGGTACATCTGCCGGGCAGAGACGTACACCGTGCCGTGCCGTTCGTGGCGGAAGTGGCTGCACGCAGAAGTAAACACCAGAAAACACGCGATAAGCACAGCAACCGCGGGAGCCTTCATGCGCCGCGCGAAAGAGACGAGTGAGATGGAGGATTGTGTGAACACTGCCAGTGGCTATCCAATAGAGAATAGCACTTTTACTCAGGAGCCAGATTTTACCGCCGCCCTTGCCTCCCGGATCAAAGCCGGCAGCACCGCGCCAAACTCACCTTTTCCTGGCTCGCCGAAGGCAAAATAGAGCTGGCGATAGTACTTGTACAAGCTCTCATACACTTTTTGGGCCGATTTCTCCGGCTCGTAGACCTTGTGCGGCGGGCAAATCTTGTCCTGTGCCTCGCCGATGGTCTTGAAGGCGCCCGCTGCCAGGAATGCGAAGACCGCCGAGCCGAGTCCTGTCACCTTGCTCGCCGGCACCAGCACCGGCCTTCCCAGAACATTCGCGTAAACCTGGTTAAGCACCGGATTGCTCTGCGGGATGCCGCCGCCGTTGATAACCCTCAGCGTGGGCGCGCCGTATTCGCTCATCCGGTCGAGGATTACGCGTGTGTGAAACGCGGTTCCCTCGATAGCCGCGAAAAGCTCGTCCTGTGCGGTGTGCTGTAGGTTCCATCCCAGCGTAATTCCGCCCAGATTCGGATTCACCAGAACGGTGCGGTCGCCGTTGTCCCAGGTCATGCGCAGCAGTCCGGTCTGCCCGGCGCGATAAGCCTCCAGCCCCTTGCTCAATTCGGCCACTGTTGTGTTGGCGCGGCGCGCAATGGCGCTGAAGATGTCTCCCGTGGCCGAGAGCCCGGCCTCGACTCCGGTGTATTCTGGGTGCACGCTTCCCTGAACCACACCGCAGACGCCGGGAATCAGTTGCGCCGCCTTCACGTACGCGATGATGCACGTGGAGGTGCCCACCACGTTCACCACGTCGCCCTCCCGCGCGCCCGCCCCGATTGCGTCCCAATGCGCGTCGAAGGCTCCCACAGGAATAGGGATGCCCGCGCGAAGCCCAAGTTTTTCCGCCCATTGCGGCGCCAGTTTTCCGGCAATCTTGTCCGAGGTCGCGCACTCTCCCTCCAGCTTTGCTCGCACGCCGGCCAGCAACGGGTCCACTTTAACCAGAAATTTCTCCGGAGGCAGCCCGCCCAGGGCGGCGTTCCACAACCACTTGTGGCCTATGGCGCAGACGCTGCGCTTCACCCGCGCCGGGCTGGTAATCCCACACAGCGTGGCGGCAACCATGTCGCAATGCTCGAAGGCGCTGGCGAAATTCTTGCGCTTCTCCGGATTGTGGCGCAGCCAATGGAGCAGCTTCGCCCACCCCCATTCCGACGAATAGACTCCCCCGCACCACTGAATCGCTTCCAGCTTCTCGCGGTGCGCCGCCTCCGTGATTTCAGCGGCCTCCTGTTTCGCGCGGTGATCGCACCACAGGTAGTAGTCGTCCAGCGGGCTCATATCGGCGGCCACGGGAATCACGCTCGACCCCGTCGTGTCCAGTGCAATCGCCTCCACCTGCTCGCCGCTGATCCCCACCTCCTTCAGCATCTGCCGCGTGGCGGTGGCCAGCGCCTTCATGTGGTCGCTGTGCGATTGCGTCGCATACTCCGGGTCCTCGCGCTTGCGATGCAGCGGATACTCGGAGATAGCGGAACCAATTAGCCCGCGTTCGCCATCGACCAGTGAGACGCGCACATTCAACGTGCCAAAATCAACTCCCGCAACAATGCTCATCGTTCTCTTCCGTCCCCGCCGCCGAATCATTGCACGGCAGCTTTCATTCAAAATTCATTTGTCCGAAACGCAGTACTAACTCAACAGCAAAATCCAAATCCCTCCCGGACAGGCCGAGATCATGGCTTCTTCTCCTGCCCGTAATAGGCATGACTGCCGTGCTTGCGCAGAAAATGCCTATCGAGCAACATCTGCAGCAGCGGCCGGGCTTCGGCATTGATTGACAGCGTGTGGCATGCCATGCGCGCCACGTATTCCAGAAGCACGGCGTTGTGCGCTGCCTCCGTCGCGCTCGCCCCCCAGCAGAATGGTCCGTGCCCGGCCACCAGCGCCGCCGGTATCGAATTGGGATCAAGCTCTGTAAATCGCCGGCAGATCGCCGCCCCGGTCTCCCGCTCGTATTCGCCCGTAATCGCTGTCTCGCTCAATCGCCTGGTGACGGGCACCGGCCCGTGAAAATAATCCGCATGTGTGGTCCCCAGGCACGGAATATCCATCTCCGCCTGCGCCCACGCCGTGGCATATTCCGAATGTGTATGCACAACTCCGCCGATGGTCGCGAAGTGCTTGTACAACTCAAGATGCGTAGCCAGGTCCGAAGATGGGCGCAGCGTTCCGTCCACAATCTTGCCCTCGAGATCGGTGACCACCATCGTCTCCGCCGTCAGCTCCCGGTAGTCGACGCCGCTGGGCTTGATGACCACTAGCCCCAGCCCGCGTTCGATTCCACTCACATTGCCAAAGGTGTATAACACCAGCCCGCGGCGAACCAGCTCCAGGTTTGCCTCCAGTACTTCTTCACGCAGCTCCTGCAACAGCATATTCGCGGTCCCCTCTGCTCAGATGAATCGACTATCTACTTAATTACCACATCCGCATCCCGGTCCGCGATTCACGGCTCCGGCTCCAGCGCATAGGCCGCTCTCAGTCTACGGCGCCGCGACGATAGCAACTGGCCCGGCTCCTAACGAACCGCTAAGTGAGTAGGTGTCCAGTTGGCCGGTCGTAGTGGCATCAAAGGTGAAAGCACTTAAAGGGGAACTGCCTTGATTGTTCACCACCAGCACGAAATTCCCTGTCGAATCCACAGCCATGCCATATGGTGCGACTCCGGTGGAAACCGTATTGCTTTGCAGCGTCAGCGAGGGGGTCGATGCGTTCAGCAGGAATGCGGTGATATTCCCGCTGGAAGAGTTCACCCAGTTCGCCACATAGACGTAGCCGTTGGAGTCGGCCAGGATGGAATGAGGTCCCGTTCCTCCGCTCGCATACGGGGAACCGGAGGCCTCGCTTCCCAATACATCGGAGGTAATGGAAATCATGCGCAAACCGCCAGAGGTCGATAGGCCGGGAACACCGGTTTCGCCTATATATAAAAAGCTGGTATTCGGGCCAAAAGCTACAGAAACAGCGGTTCCTTTGGCTGTTCGATAATCAAAGGTCGAACTAATCGGATTTGTAGCGCCCGTGTAGTCGGTGCCAGACGTAAAGCCGTACGTCTGGGTCTCCAAGCCGGCGGCAATGGAAACCAGTTTGTTGTCAGGAGAGATGGCCATTCCACCCTGGCCGACGCTGCCGCCGGAGACCAAACTCCGATAGGGAACACTAATACCGCTTCCAAGCGTTGATTCGCCGTTCGCGGTGCTGATCGGCCAGGCAAAGAGAGTAGGTTGGCCTGGAGTATTCGATGCATCCAATAGCCAGTGACCTGTCGAATCCACCTGGAGGGCAAAGGGATATATGTCGCTCAAGAGCACATTGGTGTCCCGGGTCAGCGTGCCGCCTGTGCCGGTGTCGTATAGCAGAATGCCCCCATTTGTGCCCACATAAAGAAAATGGCCTGTGGGATCAATAGCCATGGAGTAAGCCTGTCCGTTAAGAGCGGGAGAACTGCTGAGTGCAGTCAGTTGGCCGGAGGCGATGGAATAACTGGCGACTTGGAATGTCGCCGCTGTTAAGTTACTCAGAATATAGAAGATGCCGCTGTTGTTCGCTGTGCTGCAACTGCCTGACCCCACGACAGCGCAAACAGTGGTGGTCGCCGCAACACTGCCCGAAACGCCGGTGACCGTAATCTGATACGCTCCGGCGGTCGTCGTCGCCGTTGTGGTCGCGGTTAGCGTAGAGGTCTGCGCCGTCGCGCTGCTGAAGGTAAGCGAACTCGAAGAAAGGCTGCATGTCGTCGGACTGGTGGCGCTCGAAGGAGAGGAGGTAATCGCGCAACTCAGTGTAACTGTCCCGGTAAACGAATTCGTCGGTGTTACGGTAATGGTCGAGGTGCCGCTGCCCGCCGCGCCGGAGCTGATGGTGATGCTGGTTGGGTTGCTTGAAAGGGTGAAACTGCTGTTGCCGCCCGGCGCCTGCCAGAAATCTCCGCACCCTGCCACAAGCAGGGCCGCTGCCGGCAACAACCACTCCCATCTCCTTATCTTCATCGTCGCTCCTATTGCGCCGTCCTCAGAATACGCCATCTACAGGAACCTGCTTATAGGCTATACCTACACGCACGCCCCATCATTTATGGTAGACGCAAATTTGCGGAACTTCGCTTGCCGCGGTCTTCCCCCCATCCCTTCCACCTTGCTGGCAGTCCCTCCCTCAACTGATAGATTCATAACAAGGAAGCCCCATGTTCCACACCACCGAAGATCTCCGCATCCAATGGACCAAAGTCGTCCTGCCCCCGGTATTTCTTGAGGAAGAGCGGCCTGTCACCGAAGCCGCTTCAGACACCATCTTCAACGCCCGCAATGAAATCTCCGCCATCCTCAATGGCCGCGACTCGCGCCTGCTCACTCTCGTCGGCCCCTGCTCCATTCACGACCCCAGGGCCGCCCGCGAGTACGCTGCCCTGCTCCAGGCCGCCATCGAGGAGTTTTCCGCCGACCTGCGCATCGTCATGCGCGTCTACTTCGAAAAGCCTCGCACCACCATCGGATGGAAGGGCCTCATCAACGATCCCCACCTCGATCAATCCTTCAAGATCAACGACGGCCTGCGCCTGGCCCGCCATCTGCTCCTCGACCTGGCCGAGATGGGCGTCCCCACCGGAACCGAATTCCTCGACGTAATCTCGCCCCAGTACATCGCCGGGCTGGTCAGTTGGGGAGCCATCGGCGCGCGCACCACCGAAAGCCAGGTTCACCGCCAACTGGTCAGCGGCGTCTCCTGCCCGGTGGGATTTAAAAACGGCACCTCCGGCAACGTGCAGATCGCTATCGACGCCATCCTCTCCGCCGCCCACTCCCACGCTTTTCTCGGCCTCACCAAGACCGGCCAATCGGCCATCCTCATCACCAAGGGAAATCCCGACACCCACATCATCCTGCGCGGCGGCCGCGGCACGGTCAACTATACCGCCGAGAGCGTAGCCGAGACCGCGGCGCAGATGGAAAAAGCCGGCCTTCCCCCGCGCATCATGATCGACTTCTCCCACGCAAACTGCGGCAAGGATTATCGCCGTCAATCCATCATCTGCCACGACGTCGCCGCCCAGATCGCCTCGGGCGACAAACGCATTTTGGGCGTCATGATCGAGAGCAATCTCGTCGCCGGCGCGCAAAAACTCATCCCCGGCCAGCCTCTTGTCTACGGCCAAAGCATCACCGACCCCTGCCTCGACTGGAAGGAAACCCACACCCTGCTCGCCGAGCTAGCCGCCGCCGTCCGCGCCCGGCGCACACTCTGAGCCTGCGCGGCAAATCGAGCCAGCGCGGTAAATCGAAGGAGAAGCAACATGAAAGTCCTTTTCATCGGAGGCACCGGGAACATCAGCACTGCCGTCACGAGACTGGCCGCAGGGCAGGGATTTGATTTGACCCTGCTCAGGCGGGGACAACGGGCAGCCGAACTGCCGGCGAGTGTCCGCACCATCACGGCGGACATTAACGATGAGGCAGGCGTAGCCCGGGCCCTCGGCAATCAAACCTTCGATGCGGTCGTCGACTGGATTGCCTTCACCACAGCCGACATTGACCGCGACATCCGCCTTTTTCGCGGCCGCGCCAATCAATTCATCTTCATCAGCTCGGCCAGCGCCTATCAGAAGCCGGTCGGCCACTATCTCATCACCGAATCCACCCCGCTCGCCAATCCCTTCTGGCAGTATTCGCGCGACAAAATCGCTTGTGAAGAGCGCTTGATGAAGGCCTGGCGCGAAGAGGGTTTTCCCATCACCATCGTGCGCCCCTCCCTCACCTACGGCGATACGCAGATTGCGCTCGCGGTCAATAGTTGGCAGAAGTCATGGACAGCGGTGGACCGCATGCGCCGCGGCAAAAAGCTCATCGTGCCCGGCGATGGCTCCTCGCTCTGGGTCGTCACTCACAACACCGACTTTGCTCGGGGATTTGTCGGCTTGCTCGGCCATCGTCAGGCCATCGGCCACGCCTTCCACATCACCAGCGACGAGGTGATGACCTGGGACCAGTACTATCGCATCACCGCGCAGGCTGCCGGTGTCCAAGCCCGGCTCGTTCACATCCCCTCCGACTTTATCGGCGCCTGTATTCCCGATGAAGTAGGCAGCCTCACCGGCGACAAGGCCGCCAGCGTAGTCTTCGACAACAGCAAAATCAAGCGCTTCGTTCCCGGCTACTGCGCCAAAGTGCCCTTCGCCGAAGGCATTCAGAAAACTATCGCCTGGTTTGATGCCGATCCTCGGCGTAAGCTGATCGATGACGACGCCAACGCCGCCTGGGACAAGCTCATCGCCGCCTACGAAAACGGCCTCGAGACAGCCCTGCGCAGCTTCCGGCCATAAATCCCGTCGAAGCTTCCGGAAATATTTATTTAGCGTCGCAAGAAGTGTCAGGGCACGACTTTACTGGGATCCCCATCGACTCGGGGTCCCCGGCGAGTGTTTTTTGCTCGCTGGGGTAAAGGGACAGGTCTTCGTCGATGGGGTAACTTCACAGCTTGCGGAAAAATTCATTTGGCGTCGCAAGAAGTGTCAGGGCACGACTTTAGTCGTGCCGAAATGCCTCAAAATTAATGCGGGCTTTAGCCCCTGAGGTATCTTGACGGAGGGAGCAGAGGGCTTCAGCCCTCTGAATCAAAGTGAATTGATACACGGCCTTTAGGCCCGGACCATTGCCGTCTTTAGGCCGGAAAGAAATTCATTATATTGCCAGGTGTCCCAGATCCGGATTTTCGTACCTGGGATTCGCGCCAACCCGCTATGATGGCATCAGTACAAAACCGGCGGCGCGAGCCAACAAAATGTCCACCACCATCTTCATCTCGGCAGGCGAAGCCAGCGGCGAACACTATGGCGCGCTGGTAATTGCCGCGCTCAAAAAGCAGCTTGCCGCGGCCGGCCAAGCGGCTGATTTCTTCGGCATGGGCGGAGAGCGCATGGCCGCCGCCGGCCTCGATTGCGTCGTCCGCTCTGAAGAGATGGCCGTCATGGGCCTCACCGAGGTCGTCCGCCACCTGCCGCGCATCTGGCGCGAGTTCCGCAAGCTCAAAAAATCCCTCCGGACTCGATTGGGGAATGGCCGTCCCAGCGTCGCCATCCTCATCGACTTCCCGGAAATCCACTTCCGCCTGGCCAAAGAGCTGCACCAGCTGGGCGTTCCGGTTCTCTACTTCGTCAGCCCGCAGTTGTGGGCCTGGAAGAAGCACCGCATCAAGCTGGTCCGCAAGTACATCGACCGCATGCTGGTCATCTTCCCCTTCGAGGAGCCCTTCTATCGCGAGCAGGGCGTCGAGGCCGAGTTCGTCGGCCATCCGCTGGCGGAGTTGCCGCTTCCCGCCGTCAGCCGCGCTCAATTCGCCGCCGAAAATGGTCTCGACCCCTCGAAGACCTGGATCGGACTGCTCCCCGGAAGCCGTCCCCGTGAGATTCGCGACCTTCTGCCGATAATCCTGCGTGCGGCGCAAAAACTGGCGGAGCATTCAGCGGAGCACGCAACTGCCAGCTACGAGTTCATCATTCCCCTCGCGCCGACCCTGAACGCCGCGCAGCGCGCCGAGGTGCGTCAACTCGTCGATACATACGGCTCCGGTCTCTCCGTCCACCTAGTCCACGAAGCCCGCGCCACGCTCCACCACGCCCGCGCCTCCATCGTCGCCAGCGGCACAGCCACCGTGGAGGCAGCTCTAGCCGGCAATCCCTTTGTCGTCGTCTATCGCGTCTCGGCGCTGACCTACACTATCGCCAAGAGAATCGTCACCGTGCCACACGTGGCCATGGCCAACCTTATCGCCGGCAAACGTGTTGTACCCGAATTGATTCAAAGTGAGTGTACTCCGGAACACATCCTCCGCGAGATCGAGCCTCTGCTTCCCGACGGCCCACCGCGCCAGTCCATGATGGAGGAGTTGGCCCAGATACGCGGATTACTGACACGCGGCCTGCTGAAGACCCATCCAGTCGGCGAAAACGGCAGCGCTGGCGAAACTGGTCGAGCTATCGCGCACGTAGCAGCCGTGGCGCTCGAGCTGATGAAGATTAAATCTCGCTGATGACCCCGTTTTGAGTGCGGAGTTTTTCTTCATTTTACACTTCAATTAACTCATTCATTCCCGCTTTTAAACGCTTCTAATCTTGGACAAACGCCCCTAAAACCTCCTCATCCGCACTTGTTTTCGCGCTATAGCTCTTAACGCAAACTGCCGATGATGTCAGCATGAGATTGCTGCGTCTCTTCATCCGTGTCATCTTGCCGGTTGCATTGAACCTGACCCTCACGACAGCATATGCCGCGCCGCGCAATCCGGCCTCTCCGGCCGCATCCTCCGTGGCAGCACCGCGCGTTCAAGGCGCCGTTGATGACGCCGCGCGCGTGATTCTCCACGGCAACACGCATCCGCTGATTCGGACTGTGGCTGGCCAGGCCGGAACTATCCAGGGCAAACCGTTACATTCCGAGATGAGCCAACCCGTAACCGATCTCGGCGTGGTTGAAGATTCTTTGCCCGCGGGCCGGATGCTGCTCTTGCTTCAGCGCTCTCCGGAGCAGGAGGCGGCGCTCAACGATTTCATTCAGTCCGTGCACACTCCGGGCAATCCCTACTATCATCAGTGGTTAACTCCGGAGGAGTTTGGCCGCCTCTACGGGCCTGCCGACTCGGACATTGCCGCCGTCACTGCCTGGCTTCAATCGCACGGCCTCACCATCAACCAGGTGCATGCCGGGCGGCTGGCCATCGAATTCTCTGGTACCGCGGGCCAGGTCAGCGAGGCCTTCCAGACCGAGATTCACCGCTATCAGGTAAACGGCGAAACGCACCTTGCCAACTCGACCGACCCTTCGGTTCCTGCTGCGCTCGCGCCGGTTATCTCCGGCCTGACGCAGTTAAGCGACTTTCATCCGCAACCCCGTTTGCAGGTTCTGGGACGTGCCCAGTTCAATCGCAAAACCCACCAGACCACGCCGCTTTGGACGTATCCGGAGAGTAGCGGGGTCGTCTTCGTAGTGGCGCCGGGCGATTTTGCCAAGCAGTATGACATCAATTCAGTTTATGCGACCGGAACCACCGGCACGGGGCAGTCCATCGCCATCGTCAGTGCATCGAACGTTGACCTGAGCCTTGTTCAGGCCTACCAGAGCCTCTTCGGATTGACCGCCAACCTGCCAACGGTAATAGTCGACGGCACAGACCCCGGCCAGAACAGCGCGGCCATCGAGGCCTATCTGGACATCGAGCTCGCAGGCTCGGTTGCGCCCGGCGCCACGGTCCTGCTGTACACCTCGGGCGGGACGGCTTTCACCGACGGCCTCGCCCTGGCTGCGATGCGCGCTGTAGAAGACGATCAGGCCGGGGTTATCAGCGTAAGCTACGGCGAGTGCGAAATGGATCTGGGCCAGAGCGGCAACGCCTTCTGGAGCGCCCTCTGGCAGCAGGCCGCTGCACAGGGCCAGACGGTTTTTGTTGCAGCGGGCGACGGCGGCTCGGCCGGCTGTGACAACTTCGACTCCCAGCAGGTCGCCTACGACGGACTCCAGGTCAACGGCATTGCCTCCACTCCTTACAACATCGCCGTTGGCGGCACCGATTTCTACTACAGCAGCTACGCCGGAACGGCCTCGGCCATCAACACGCAGTTGAGCTCCTATTGGTCCTTGAGTTCCACCACCTCGCCCGCTGTCTCCCTCAAGCAGACCATCCCCGAGCAGGCCTGGAATGACTTCTTCGGCTTCAATATGTACGACAGCGGCAATCCTGCCAACCAGCCCATCGAGATTATCGTGGCCGGCGGCGGAGGAGCCTCGAACGCCGCGCTCTATCCCAGCGGCGTCGCCACGGGCTATTCCAAGCCGGCCTGGCAAACCGGAACCGGCGTCCCCGCAGACCATGTGCGCGACCTTCCCGACCTCTCCCTCTTTGCCGCCAATGGCTACAATTACAGCTTCTACCCCATCTGCGCCAGCCCCGGCGACTGCACAAATCTCACCAGCACCGGGACCGTGGTCATCACCGGCGTGGGCGGCACCTCCGCCAGCTCTCCGGCTATGGCCGCCATTCAGTCCCTGATTAACCAGAGCACCGGCGCATGGGCTGGGCAGGCCGACTTCATCTACTATCCGCTCGCCTCCAGGCAGCCGACCGCCTTCCACGATGTGACCATAGGCGGTAACCAGGTGCTCTGCTTCTCCGGCACGGCCAACTGCGTGGCTGGCTCCTCGTCTACAAACTCCAGCGGCTACTACGTTGAAAACGGCTACTCCGCCGGCACGGGCTATGATCTGGCCACTGGATTAGGTTCGGTTGATGTTGCCAACCTGATCAAGTACTGGAGCACGGTGACCTTCTCGGCTACCACAACCACTCTAAGCGTCAATCCCACCACTCTGGTTCACGGCAAAACAACCACCGTCAGCGGCACCGTCGCTCGCTCCTCGGGCTCTGGCACGCCCACCGGCTCAGTGAGTCTGACCGGCAACGATGGCATTCCTTATTACACAGCCATCGACGACATCGCCCTCTCCGCCGGCAGCTTCTATGCCTCAGTGGACAACCTGCCCGGAGGAACCTATCAGCTCACCGCCGTCTACGGCGGCGACGGCACCTACGCCGCCAGCAAATCAGCGCCCGTCACCGTTACCATCACTCCGGAAAACGATACGCTGGCAACCACCGGCTGGGCATGGAATCCCTACGACCTCAACCTCTACGCGCTTTCCTCCGGCATAACCGTACCCTACGGAGCGCAAATCTTCCTGGATGCGCAGCCGCTGAGCGCCAACGCCACCATCGCCACCGAGCCCACGCCAGCCACCGGAACCATCACCTTTACCGACACGCTGGGTTCGGCAACCATCACCGCGACGCAGCCGCTCAATGCCTCCGGCGTAGCCGAGTGGTCCACAGGCGTCTTCGCGCCCGGCAATCACACGGTCAGCGAGTCCTACTCCGGCGACCCAAGCTATAATCCATCCACCGCCGCCGCCGCCGCCTTTACCGTGATTCCCGGCAGCACCAGCCTCACCATCAAGCCGCTGGTCTCCACGGTCGCCGCCGGAGCCAGCGTGTCCGTCGATGTCATTCTCGCCACCGGTTATCTCTCCCTCTACGGAACTCTGCCCACCGGCAACGTAACCGTAACCTTGGGCACTCAATCGGTCTCCGCTCCCTGGCAGCCCTATGGCACAACCGGCAACGCCAGCCTTGAGGCGGTGGTCGCCTTCAGTAATGTCCCGGCCGGCATTCTGCCCCTCATCGCCTACTACCAGGGAGACAACAACTGGCTAGGCAGCGCCGCCAACGGTGGAACCATCATCTCGCTGGCCAGCAAACTCACTCCCACAGTAGTACTCACTACCAGCTCTGCCAACCCCTCACCCGGCCAGACTTTTACCCTCGCCGCCACCGTCGCCGGCGCCTCCGGCAAGCCTGCTCCCACCGGCACAGTCGCCTTCATCTCCGACGGCCAGAGCTTCAGCGCCTTCGTCAACCTGAGCAGTGGCACGGCTACTCTCGCCATTCCCGGCTACGCCGCCGCTAACGGAACCAACATCTTCACCGCCGTCTACCAGGGCGACACCAATTACAACGCCGCCGCCTCCAACGCAGTGAATGTCACCATCGCCCAATCGGATTTCTCTCTGAACGCTCTTAACCCCGAACTCTCCATCTCTCCCTCCGCGTCGGGAACCAGCGCGCTGGCACTCTCGCCCATCAACGGCTTCAGTGGAACCGTCACGCTCTCCATTAGTACGCCCGTCGGCCTCACGGTGACTCCCGCCGCAACCTCCCTGGCCCTCAGCGCGCCTACTGCGGATGTGCTCACGCTTAATGTCGCCGCCGCCACGGCTTCCGGAATCTATCCGGTTACCATCACCGCCAGCGGCGGTGGACACGTGCACACCGCGCAGATCCTGGTCCGGGTTTTGGTGGTAGCCGCGCCCATCTTTTCTCCGGCGCCCGGAACCTTCGTCACCGCGCAGACGGTCACTCTGACCGATGCCACCTCCGGCGCGGCCATCTACTACACCACCAACGGAACCACGCCGACCACCTCTTCCACCAGGTACTCCGGCGCCATTTCCGTCTCTGCGACAGAGACCATTAAGGCCATTGCGGTTGTCAGCGGCTACGCGCCCTCTACTGTGACCTCGGCAACCTACACCATCGGTTCAGCCTTCTTCGGATGCCCCTCCGGAAGCGGCAGTTGCGTGGATAACTTCACCGGCGCTTCTGGAACTCTCCTGCCCACCTATAACTCCCGCTGGGTGCTCGCCGGAGGAACCAACTCCATTTACACCTCCGGCTCCAACAGCGCGCAGATCTCCGCCTACAACAGCGCCGTCTACTACTACAACGGCTCCGTCTCCGACACCGCGCAAATTACCCTGGCTCCCTCCAGCACCACCATCGGCTATGCCATTCTGGCCTGCGTCAGAGTCTCAAGCGGAATTCCCGGTTACTGCGTGGGCTTCAGCGCCGTATCCGGCGGGAATTACACCGCATGTTATGTGATGAAGAACTTCAGGTACCTCGGTGGAGGAAGTTGCGGCACGGTTTCGGCAACCACGGCTCACACCCTCAGGCTGGTCGCCTCGGGAACATCCACCGTCACATTATCCATCTATGTCGACGGCGTCGCCAGCGGAACCGTCACTGACAGCTCCAGCACATACACCATCGCAGGTTCCGGGTTCGGATTGCAGGGCGACAGTACCCCAACCGACAGCACCGTGAACGAATGGCAGGATTACAGCGGCGGTTCACCGGCAGCCACGCCCACCTTCAGCCCCGTAGCCGGACCCTACACTTCGGCTCAGTCGGTGACCATCTCCGACACCACCCCCGGCGCGGTCATCTACTACACCACCAACGGCGCCGCGCCAACCACAAGCTCCACCCTCTACACCGGAGCAATCACTGTATCAGCGACGGAAACAATCGAGGCCATCGCTACAGCCTCCGGTTATCTGCAAAGCGCCGTCGGTACCGCGACTTATACCATCAGCTCAGCTATCTTCGGATGCCCCTCCGGCAGCGGCAGTTGCGTGGATAACTTCACGGGCACTTTAGGAACGCTCTTACCCACATATAACTCCCTGTGGATTTTGGCTGCTGGCACAAACTCGATTTACACTACCGGCAACAACACCGCGCAGATTTCCGGCACAGTCAGCGCCGTGTATTACTACAATGGGTCCGTCTCAGACGCTTCGCAAATCACCCTTGCGCCATCCAGCGCCACAATCGGCTACGAAAAACTCGCCTGCGTCAGAGTCTCAAGCAGCCTCGGCGGCTACTGCGTCGGTTTCAGCGCAGTGTCCAGTGGTAATTACACCGCATGTTATGTAATGAAGAACTTCAAATACCTGGGCACCGGAAGTTGCGGAACGGTCTCAGCAACCGCAGCTCACACCCTTGGCCTGGTCGCATCCGGCACATCCCCCGTCACTTTATCCATATATGTCGACGGCGTTGCCAAGGGGACTGTCACCGACAGTTCCAGTCCTTATACCGTGGCCGGGTCCGGATTTGGATTGCAGGGAGATGGAACGCCCGCCGACAGCACCGTGAATGAATGGCAGGATTACCTCGGCGGTTTGCCCGCGGCTACGCCTGCCTTTAGCCCGGCAAGCGGAACATACACTTCGGCGCAGACGGTGACTATCTCCGATACGACTTCCGGCGCGGTCATCTACTACACCACCAACGGAACCGCGCCGACTACCGGTTCGACAGTCTATAGCGCGCCGATTGCCGTCTCTGCCTCGGAAACAATAGAGGCCATTGCCGTGGCCTCCGGCTACTTGCAAAGTGCGGTGGGCTCGGCCGCTTACAACATGAATATACCCGTCGTCCACTGCCCCACTGGCAGCGGCAGTTGCTTTGACAACTTTACCGGCGCCACGGGTACCGCCCTGCCCACTTACAACTCTCAATGGATATTGGCGGGAGGCACGAACTCGATCTATACCACCGGCTCAGGCAGCGCGCAGGTCTCCGGCTCCGCCAGCTCCGTTTACTACTACTCCGCGTCAACCTCGGACACCGCCCAGATCACCCTTGCCCCATCCAGCACAACCATCGGCTACGAGAAGCTGGCCTGCGTGAGAGTGTCAAGCGGCATTCCAGGTTATTGCGTGGGTTTCAGCGCCGTATCGAACGGATATTACACCGCATGTTATGTAATGAAGAATTTCAAGTACCTGGGCGGCGGAAGTTGCGGCACGGTTTCGGCCACTGTAAATCACACTTTGAGCTTGGTCGCATCGGGAACTTCAACCGTCACCTTATCAATATATGTCGACGGCGTTGCCAGGGGAACGGTCACGGACAGCTCCAGCCCTTATACCGTGGCCGGGTCTGGATTCGGTTTACAGGGAGATGGAACACCCGCCGACAGCACCGTGAACGAATGGCAGGATTACAGCGGTAGTTCATCAACACTTAAGATCATCAACAACCCAGGAAATGGCTCAAAAGGCTCGGCGCAAGTCTTAACAATGAGTTCCAGACCCCTGCATATGGTTGTTCAATAAGCCGCCCACGGAATTCCTCCCCAAGCAACAACGGCCAGCCCGAGGGCTGGCCGCTGTTGCCTGTGAAATGCTGTTGACTGCTTATTAGTTGTCGCTCCTGCTGGGCTTTCCCCAGGAGAGAACCTCCAGATCAACCTGAGCAAGCCCGGACTTGATCATACCCAGTTTCTGGGCGGCGCCATACGACAGATCGAGGATGCGCCCGCTGTAAAGGTAACCGCGGTCGGTGATGCGCACCACTACCGAGCGCCCGTTTCTGCGATTCACCACCCGCACTATCGTGCCAAATGGCAGGTTTGGATGGCAGGCGGTCATCGCGTACATATCGAAGCGTTCTCCACTGGCCGTCTTCCGGCCATTGAATACGCCTCCATACCAGGAGGCTATGCCGTGGAGCGCATAGGTTGTTGAGTTGTCAGTCGGTTTGCCCGGTGCGAGCAGAACAGGTGTCGTGCTCGCTACAGGAGCCACCGGAGGAGCCAAAACTGCCGGCCGTGAAAGCCGGGCATCCGCCTGCACCGTCCGCGGGTAGATCACCAACACCCCCGCGACCAGTAAAACAGAGGAAAACCCTGCCGCCAGCCAGACTCGTAGGGAAGTTTTCGAGTTCGTTTTGCTAGATTTTCGTCTTTTCTCCATCTGCCCATTTTACCAATTCGACACTATTTAATCTGCATGTTATCTAAATGAATACGAGGAAAACCTGCCCAAAATGGTACTGTTTTCAATGCTTTTTCCATATAAGTTCTTGCCTCACTACCACTTAAAAGTGGCACAAAAAAAGTGCACTTTAGTGTATTTTTTTGCCCTTTTTGGCCGATTTAATGCCCTTTCTCCCCAAATCCCCGAGTGTGGCCTAAAAAACCACACTTTGCCTTCTGGATAGGGGTGGTGGCGTAATCGTCGCCCGCCTGAACGGCAAGTTCCCACATCGCATGTCTTTTGCAGATTATTTCTCCATTCCTGCTAGCGTGAAAGTGACGTTATCTCAAACAAAGAGCAGGGGGAAACATGAAATTCAGCGCCGCCGGCATGGAGCTACTAAAAAGGTCCGAGGGCTTTCGCGATCGCGTTTATTTGGATGTAGCTGGCATATCCACCATCGGCTACGGCCACCGGCTGCTGCATGCCGATTCTTTTCCTAATGGAATCAATGAGTTGCAGGCTGCCAATCTCCTGGCTTGCGACGTGCGCGATGCCGAGCAGGCCGTTCAGCGCCTGGTGACGGTTCCCCTCACCCAGGGCCAGTTCGACGCTCTGGTGGACTTTACCTTCAACCTCGGCGCTGCAAGGCTGGCCGCTTCCACCCTGCTCAAATCACTCAATGCAGGCCGCTATGACGATGCCGCCGAGCAGTTGTTGCGCTGGGACCATGCCGGCGGGCGGGAATTTGCAGCCCTCAAGGCCCGCCGCGAGGCCGAGGTCGAGCTTTGGCAGAAAGCCCCGGCGCGGCAAGAGACCGCCGCTTAGAACCAGCACATCTTACCCCTTCGCCTTCCGGCTGGCGTGTTTTTTGTGCTTGACAGCTGGCCGAGCCTGAGCAGCCGGTGCCGTCACCGGGGCGGCCGCAGCTCCATTTGCCGTCTTTGCCGGCGGGTCAAGCCACTTCAGCAGCACTGAGGTAAGCAGCCCAGCGCCCTCATCGGAGAGATGAATGCCGTCGCTCGAACGAATCTTGATAGTCTGGCCGTCGTCCTGCGTGACAAACTCCCGATACTTCCCCGCATCGTCGCCCACATAGGAGACCGGATTCCACCAGGTGGCCTGCGGCGACTGGCTGACTACCGTATAGGTAATGCGATTGAGGTCGGTGATCTTTTCGTCATAGATATGCCCCCGCATGGGCGGAAGCCCTACCCACACCACGCGCGGCCCGCCTTCTTCCACCATAGCCAGGAACTCGGCAATCCTCTCCTGGTAGACCTTCCGCCAATCTTCGCTGCCATAGGGCAATACCTTGCCGTCCACTACAAAGCCCTGTCCGTCATTGGCCCCAATGGCCACAATCACCACATCGGGCTTTACCTCGCCCAGCATCGCCGGATACTCATCCATCCAGTTGAAGACCTCCGGCCGCGCCAGGCCGGTGCCGGAGCGAAAAGCCTTTACGATGCGCAGATTCTTGTCGCCCGCGGCCTCGCGCATCAGTTCGGCGCTCAAGCCGACCGCCATCATGGAGTCGCCGGTCAGCACCACCACACGCTGCTTGCCAGGCTCGACCGGCGGCAGAGGAACTAAAGCCGTGGTTCTTGGCACATCTCCAAGAAGCGGCGTCCGCGCTCCCGGAGCGTTGAGGAACGGAATATGCGCGCTGTGATCCGGAATTTTCGCGCCGGAACCCAAACCAGTAGTCGAGGCCGGATTTGGGCTGTTTGCCGATGCTGAAGGTGCGCAGCCGGATGCTCCTGGCAGATCGCAAGCACGGGGAGGGTTTGCGGCCTTCGCCAACAGGGCTGCGTCGTCGGTCCAGCCGACGCGCGCCAGGGCTACAAGAGCACGATCGCGGATTGCTGCCACTCCCAGCGGATGCAGTGTCTTCTGAACCGCTGCGGTGACCGGAACGGCGACGGTACGCAGCGGACCGATCTCCAGGTGATTAGCCCAGCTGGCAAGCCCATCGGATTCAAGCAGCACAATGACCGCGAGGAATCCCACGATGACCAGGGCCATATTCCGGATTGGTTGGGTCAACGAAACGCTTCGCATAGCTCTCTAAAACTGGAAGTAGATGAACGGGGCCACTCCCGTCGGCCCCAGAATTTCAATGGTGGCGATGGCCACAGCCAAAACCGCTCCGCGCGCCAGGGCCGGCCAGCGGCCCAACTTGATCTCGAAGCCGTTGCGCCAGCGTGGCGGCATGTACTGTCCAGCAAGCCCGAGAAACAGCACGACCAAGACGGGTCCTGTAGCCAGTGTCGCTGCTCCTGGAACCGTCAGCCGGCTAAAGACCGTGAATGCGGTTGCAAATGAAGAGGCCCGGAAGAAGACCCATCCCGCGCAAACCGCGTGGAACAGGAGAATGCGCGACGCCCATCGCCATGCCGCGGTTGCCCGCCAGCGAACCAGCGGACGCCAGCCGATACGAGACCAGAGTCGATGGACAACCAGGTAGAAACCGTGCAGGCCTCCCCAAACTACAAATGTCCAGGCGGCGCCGTGCCACAGGCCCCCAAGCAGCATGGTCACCATCAGGTTGATATAAGTCCGCAGCTTGCCCTTGCGCGAGCCGCCCAGGGGAAAGTAGAGATAGTCGCGCAGCCAACTGGAGAGCGAGATATGCCAGCGGCGCCAGAAATCCTGCGGATCGGCGGCCGTGTAAGGCGCATTGAAGTTGCGCGGAAACCGGTAGCCGAGCAGCAGGGCGCAACCGATGGCGATATCCGTGTAGCCCGAAAAATCGCAGTATATCTGCGCCGCATAGCCGTAAACGGCAAGCAGCGTATCCCATGCGCCAAAGCTCTGCGGCACCGCGAAGACCGGCTCCACCAGCCGCGTAGCCAGCATGTTCGAGATAACTACCTTCTTGAACAGGCCGCCGGCGATCAGCAGAAAAGCGCGGTTGACGCGGATGGAGTTAGGATTGCGCCGGATCGCCAATTGGGGAAGAAACCGCGAAGCGCGCAGAATGGGACCAGCGATGAGCTGGGGAAAGAAGGCTACATATAAGAGCGCGTCGCCCAGGTTGACCGGCTCGCGAACCTTGCCGCGATAGCAATCACACAGCAAGGATATGGCGTGAAAGATAAAAAAGGAGATGCCCAGAGGCAACAGGGGCGAATAGATCTGAATGTGCGGCGGAGGAGCGAAGCGGCCCCAAACCTGGAGCAGCGTCGTCAGCAGAAAGCCGGTGTACTTGTAATAACCCAGCGTGGCCAGGCAGACGGTGACGCCTGCGGCCAGCCAGCACTTTCTGGCAGCTACCGTCCGGCTGCGCTGGATGCGCTGGGCGACTAATCCGCTGAAGAGCGAGATGCCGAATAATAGCGGAATATAGGCCCAGTTCCAGAAGCCATAGAAGATATAACTGGCCAGCAGAAGAAAGCTCTTATGCGCTGTAAGGAAGCGGTACAGGCTCCAGGCAACGGCCAGCACTACGAGAAAAAACAGCGCGTACTCGACCGTGGGAAAAAGCATGAATGTAATAAGCCTTTGCTAAGAGCCTGGAATTTCCTGTACGAGGGGCTTCGAGCCGCCAGTTTCAGGAATGTGTATGGCGAAGGAAGAATAACACAATCTCTTCCCCGTTCTTGTAATCCGCACTTCGACTGGCGCGAGAAAAAATCGCGGGCGGATCTCCTCCATAACGGCCGTTGGCGTGGCAGCTGGTTTGCCCACTGAAACAGAAGCGCCACCATGCGCCGGTTCGGGCTATGGTTTATTCTCCGGTACGACCTTGGCGCCCTTCCCCTGCTGGGCCTCCGCGTGGAAGCGCTTGTAGTCAAAGCAGCGCTCGGTAAAGTGCTGACGGATGCCTTTCACCAGCAACACGCGCGCCTGCACGGTTCCCTCGACGCCGGTAGGAAGCCATATCTCGCCGTTTACCTGCGCCTGATCGAAATGAAAGTTGGAGCCCTTCTGGATAGTGGCCACAATTCCACCGGCAACGCGAAAATTGTCATCGAAGGCTACGTCCAAATGGGCGACCTGGCTATCTGCCTCATCGATCCATACCGTTCCCTTCAATTTCTTTGAGGCGTCCTCGGCCAGGCCGTGCGTCCTGGCGTCTTTGCGGCCCACAAAATCAAAGACAATCGCCGGACGGCCGCGATAGTTCTCGCGCCGCTCATTCAGCACATCCATGATCTCCAGTAAGCGGCTGATGGTGACCTCGTGGCCTTCCAGCGGCTGATCCGGCGGCGTCTTTTCCGCCTTCTTCACCAGCTTGGTCACGCGCTCGGTCTCCTTTTTCTGCTCCTCATCCGTTAGCGGTTTTCCTTCTTTCTTCACCAGTTGCCAAATCTCATGTCCGTTGACGAAAAAAACCTCAGCCTCCTCCGTCTCGGTTTTGCTCACCTTCCCTTTGGCGTCAATCTCCTGAACCTCCTGTGAGACGCTGAAGGTGTAATTCTCGCGCACTTTATCGAGTTGTTTCTGGTGTTCGAGAACCTCCTTCGAGAGCTGCGGAATTGCGGGCAACGGAGGATTGGCCGCTTGCTGTGCCTCTGCCGGCAGCGCAAACAATAGAGGCAGTAGACTCGCCGCAAGAAATAGCATTCGTACATATTGCATGAGGACAAATCCTTATTGTTATGAACCGATCTCCGTCACTTCAAGCCGCTCGCCCGGCTTCAGGTAGCCCTTGCGGCGGAACCAGTCTTCCATGGCCGGCTGAAGACGGTCGAGTGGCACGCGCGCCCCGGCTTCCAGCACTCCATCGGCCACCGGCAGCGTATCGTCGAAGACCGGGTCGTTGGTGAAGTTGCGCATGGCAAAGTTGTCGATCCAGCCAATTGGGCATGCCTGCCTGAGGCCGTTCAAATCCATGCGTTGAATTGAGATCCTGCGCGCGAACATGCTTCCAATGTAACGGATGCAGGCTGGCAACCCGCACCCGCACTGGCTATTACAACCAGCCGTAGCGCCGGCGTCCTCTCTGGCTCGCGTGTTGACAGGGCCCCTCGCATATCCCTAGAATCAAGGGGTATGAGTCTGCTGTTTTTCTAGCGTAACTGCTAGAAATATCAATGGTTTAGCGGACTTCATTCAGGTCTGGGCAGCAATCATTTATCAGCCGGATCGGAGAACGGCAAAGATGCCTGATGCGCGCGTCAGTCCGCGGGAGCGGCTGGTGCTGATGGCCATCATCGAGCAGTACATCGCCACCGGCGAGCCGGTAGCTTCGCAGGCGGTCGCCCGTCATTTTTCCAACCAGGAGGGCCTGAGCGCGGCCACCATCCGCAACGTAATGGCCACGCTGGGCGAGTCGGGTCTCTTGGAGCAGCCGCACACCTCGGCAGGCCGCGTGCCCACCGCCGCTGCTTTTCGCTATTACGTCGAGCAGATTACTCAGCCCGGCCGCATGGCCGCAGGCGCGCAGTCAGCCGGCCTGAACGCTGCGCAGCCCGGCGCTACTCCCCTGAGCGAAGCCCGGCGCGAGCAGATCGAGGAGAGCTTCAGCGGCGTCACCAGCAGCAACGACTACCTGGAGCGCACCTCGCACGTGCTGGCGCTTTTGTCCAGCGGACTGGGCGTGGCGCTGGCCAGTTCCACCGCCAGCCAGGTGCTGGAACACATTCACTTCTCGCGGCTTTCCACCGGCCGTGTGCTGGCCGTGCTGGTCACTCAGTCCGGAGCCGTACAGGACCGGGTGCTGGCTTTGGACCGCGATCTGACCCACATCGAACTGGAGACCGCCGCGCGCTACCTGAACGAAAACTTTCGCGGCTGGCATATCGAGCGCATCCGCGCCGAGGTGGCCCGGCGCGTCGAACTGGAGCAGGCCGCCTATCGTCAGATGCTGGCCTCTGTCGAGGAGCTTTGCCGCAAGGGAGCGCTGCAAGGCGCTGAAACCAACCCGGCAATTTATGTCGACGGAATGGCCAACCTGATTGCCGCCGAGGTGGACCGCGAGCGCCTGCGCCAGATGCTGCTGGCTCTGGAAGCCAAGCAGCGGCTGGTGGAGTTGCTCACTGCTTACGTAGACGGGCGTCAGCAGGAGGTACGCGTGGTAGTTGGCCTTGACCAGCTTGCCCAGGAGGGTACCGAATCGGCGGGTCAGGCCGAGATCTCGCAAGTAATGCAAAATCTTGTTCTCATCGGCGCTCCGGCCCGTTTGGGCGACTCCAACCTGGGCACTGTAGCCCTCATCGCGCCTACCCGCATCCAATATCAGGAGATGATCCAGGCGGTGCGCTACATCGCCCGGCTCTCCGAGCGGCTGCTGGAAGTTCCCGCCGATTAGAAACCCGGCTTTGTATCAGGGCACGACCTGACAGGCTGCGGAAAAAATAATGGGTGTAGCACGAAGTGTCAGGGCACGACTTTAGTCGTGCCGAAAATGCAACAAAGAATCGGGGCTTTAGCCCCGGAACGGAACCGGAGTTGCTTTTGAAAATCAGAAGATAACACGGCGCAAGCCGTAGAAATTATCATGGAAACATATGACAAAGAATTTTCGTAGAACGCATAGAACGATGCCGGAACAGGATGCAGAGTTGACCTTGTCTGAGGAGGCGTCTGCCGCGGCTGCCTCGCAGGCCGATAACTCCGCATCCGAAATGCCCACGCAGGAGCCGAGACCCGCACAGGAGCCGAACCCTGTGCAGGGGCCGGACAAGACCGCGGAGGAAGCTCCGCCCGTTCCCCGCGCGGAATACGACCAGCTCAAGGCCGAGCGCGACCAACTGCTCGACCGGCTCGCCCGCCAGCAGGCCGAGTTTGAAAACGCTCGCAAGCGCGCCGAACGAGATCGCATCGCGGATCGCGACTATGCCGTCGTCAACGTGGTCGAAAAGTTTCTGCCGGTGCTGGACCATTTCGAGATGGCGCTCAAATCGGCCGGTACGGTGGAACAGCTGCGCTCCGGCGTCGAGTTGATTGTGAAGCAGATGGAGGATGTTCTGCGCCAGTTGCAGGTGACTGCGATTCCTGCGGAGGGAGCAAAGTTTGACCCGCGCCAGCATGAGGCATTGGGCGCTATCGAGCGCCTCGACCTGCCCGACCAGCACGTCGCCGAGGAGATTCGTCGCGGCTACAAGCTGCGCGACCGGCTCCTGCGACCCGCGCTAGTGCGCGTCGCCTCCAACCCCAAACAGACAAGCGAGTAGGATTTGAATCCAAACGTGAGTAAAGCAGACTATTACGAGGTTCTGGGCGTCTCGCGCGACGCCAGCGAACAGGAGCTGAAGAGCGCCTATCGCAGGATGGCGCGCGAGCACCATCCTGACCTCAATCCCGGAGACCATGCCGCCGAGGAGCGCTTCAAGCAGGCCAGCGAGGCCTACCAGGTTCTAAGCGACCCCGACAAGCGCGCCGCCTACGACCGCTTCGGCCATGCCGGAGTCAGCGGCGCCGGCCAGGGATTCGGCGGGCCCTTTGGCGCAGGCGTCGACATCAGCGACCTCTTCGGCGACCTCTTCGGCGAGATGTTTTCCATGGGAGGCAACCAGCGCCGCCCCAACCGCCAGCAGCGCGGCGACGACCTCCGCTTCAACCTGACCGTGGACTTCGAGGCCGCCATCTTCGGCGTTGAAACAGAGGTCAAGATTCGCCGCCTCGAAGCCTGCGACGCTTGCAAGGCCACCGGCAGCTCCTCCCACCGTGGACCCACCACCTGCGGCCACTGCCAGGGCCGCGGACAGGTCCGCTTCCAGCAGGGCTTTTTCTCTGTGGCACGCACTTGCTCAGCCTGCGGAGGCGCGGGCCAGGTCATTGGCGACCCCTGTCCAACCTGCCGAGGTGAAACTCGCGTCAGCAAGGAAAACAAGCTCCACGTCAAGGTTCCGCCCGGAGTCGAGACCGGAACCCGCATCCGTTACGCCGGCGAAGGCGATGCCGGGCGTGCCGGCGCGCCCAAGGGCGACCTTTACGTCGTCCTCTCCATTCGCTCCCACGAATACTTCCAGCGCGACGGCCACAACCTGCGTTGCGTCCTCCCCATCAGCTTTCCCCAGGCCGCCCTCGGCGCTGAAATCGAAATTCCCGCGATCGGCGGCAACGTCACCCTCAAAATTCCCGAGGGCACGCCCAGCGGAAAGGAACTGCGCGTTCGCGGCAAAGGCGTTCCCTTCCTCAACGAGAGAGGCTCGGGCGACCTGATCGTTAAGGTGATGGTTGAAATTCCCAAGAAGCTCAACCGCGCCCAGCGCGAGCTAATCAATCAACTCGCCGTGTCGCTAGCCATTGAAAACAAGCCCGCCTCCGTTAGCTTTCTCGAAAAGATGAAGGATTTGTTCAACTAGGGCCGTTTCTGAATCACTCGTTGTTTTGAATGGGCATGGCCAGGTGCCTTAGGTCCGGATTTTTGGACATGGGATCGGAGCCCCTCTAACTCTTCCACGGATTTACAACCGCCACCCCCGCCGCCAAAAACGGCGCGGTATCGCGCGTGGCTACAGCGAATCCATGCACGACGGCGATGGCGGCAATCTGACAGTCAGCCACGGAGATGGAATAGCCCTTCGCTGCCGTGATGCTTCCCAAAAGAGCGAAAGCAATCGCCGCTTCCCGGTCGAAGGAAAGAAAGCGGCCCGCAAAGAGCTTGGTTTGCAACTCCCGCAGCGCCTCGGCCATGCCACGTTTACGCTTGCCCGCCGGGAGAAGCGCGATACCGATCAGGATTTCCGCAAGATTTATTGCGGTGAGGTACAAAGTCTCTGGATCCTGCGCGTCTAGCCATCGAAGCACCGCCGGATCGGCGAGCGGCTTCAATGGTTCCGAGATAACGTTGGTGTCGAGAATGATCATTCAAATTCTGCCGGTTCGATTGGCCTACGATCGCGCTCGTAGTTGAGTTCGATGCCCCCATAGCGGCGCCCAAAGGCCGCCAGTTCTGATCCGATTTTAATGCGCTTCCGGGGAGCAACGGCCTCTTCCAGAATCACTCGAATCTCGGCCTCGGTGCTGCGTGCGTTGCGCGCCGCGCGTAACTTAAGCGCGCGATGGGTCTCTGTGGGTAGATTGCGAACGGTCACGGCAGGCATGAATCTTCACCTCCATCAATATGCTATCAATGATAGCATACTGCTATCACTAACCGCAAACCCCTGCCCTTCTTAGCCAAGAAGCACTTCACGCTAAAATAGATCCAGGCCTCGCTCCTGCGAAAGTGGCGGAATTGGCAGACGCACCAGACTTAGGATCTGGCGGAGCAATCCATGGGGGTTCGAGTCCCCCCTTTCGCACCATGACCCCTGCCCGGCCAACCGGCCCTCAGCCCGCCTCACCCCCGCCCGCCGGAGTAATCTGGAGAAACCATGAGTCCATCCGCGCAACAACCTCAAATGAACCTCGTCCAGAGCCCCGACTACCGCGAGGCCTACGCCAACAGCGTCCAGATCCGTGCCAGCGTCTGGGACTTTCAATTGGTCTTCGGCCTGGCTTCTCCTGAGCCCCCCGACCAGATCACCATTCGCAACCACAGCGCCATCTTCCTCAGCCCGCAGCAGGCCAAGGCCCTGTGGAACATGCTGGGGCAGCATCTTGCTCAGTACGAGCAGGCCTTCGGCGCGCTCAACCTGGAGCCGCACGGCCACAACTTCCCGCAGGGGCCCGTCAACTAGTAGGAGTAAACCCTTTGCGCTGGAAAATCCTTATTCCGCGGTGGCTCGCCGCGCCCCTCCCTGCCTGGATGATCTTTCCTGTCATCTTCACGGTGCTCTTCGCCAGCCACTTTACCCTGCTCCGCCTGCCCTACTACTGGGACGAGGCCGGCTACTACATCCCCGCGGCCTGGGATTTCTTCCGCACCGGCTCCCTGATTCCCCTTACCACCATGAACATCGCCCATCCGCCGCTTCCTAGCATTTACCTGGCGCTCTGCTGGATGCTCTTCGGCTTCTGCCCCATAGTCACGCGCCTGGCCGTGCTTACAGTCGCTTCGCTCGGCCTCACAGCGGTTTGGCGGCTGGCCCTGCGTCTGACCGGCGTGCCTTCCGTCGCCCTTTGGACCGTCGTTCTCACCGCCGTTTACCCCATATGGTTTGCCCAAAGCTCCCTGGCCCACGCTGACATCTTCGCCGCCGCCTGCGCTCTTTGGGGGTTTGTCTACACGTTGCCCGCACGCAGCCTGGAGACGCCCGCCAAGCCCTGGGCCGCGGCTCTGTGGTTTGCCCTGGCCACGCTCTCCAAAGAAACGGCCATCGTCATCCCACTCACATTAGCCGCCGTCAGCCTCTTTGAAAGCCTCCGCTCCTCCGGCATCACTCGCACCCGGCTCTTGCGCGAGGCCGCCTGGCTCTCAAGCTGCGTGCTTCCTCTGGCCGTCTGGTACGCATTCCACTACCTGAAGACCGGCTTCCTTTTCGGCAGCCCCGAGTGGCTGCGCTACAACGCCTCTCAATCCAACCTCTCCGTCCCGCGCATCCTGGCCGCCTTCGAACACCGCATCATCCACCTCACCGCGCACATGTACCTCTTTGTCCCGGTGGGCATGGCCATCGCCGCACTGCTACTAGCGCCGCGTCTCGACGCTGACAGCCAACCCCGTCCTGGCATCGCTCCCTCCGCCCTGCGCCGCATCTTTCTTCTGCTATTGGTCAATGCCGTGCTCTACAGCGTTCTGGGCGGCGCGCTGCTCACTCGCTACCTGCTGCCCCTCTTCTCGCTGGTGCTTCTCCTCGCCGTCACCACCTTGTATCGCCGTGTTCCTTACTGGCAAGCGCTGGCCGGCTTCTCCGCCGCGGTCTTCATCCTGGGGATCTTCATCAACCCTCCCTATGGCATCGCCCCGGAAGACAACCTCACCTACGCCCGCGTCATCCGTCTCTACCAGGCCGGTATCCGCCAGCTTGACGCTCGCTACCCCGGCTCCACCGTCCTCTCCACCTGGCCGCTCAGTGACGCACTCTCCCGCCCCGAGCTGGGCTACCTCAGCCAGCCCTACTCTGTCTATCTTGTCCCCGATTTCACCGCCGCCGGAATCGCCCCCGCCGCCCAGGAACCCGAAAAATACTCCTCCGCACTGGTCTTCTCTACCAAGGTTGATGTGTATTCGCCGTTCTTCAATCTAGGCGCAAGGAGCCGCGCGGCCGATGAGCGCTACTTCGGCCTGCACCATGACCTACCTCCTGAGGTAATCGCTCGCCAGCTCCACGGCGACCTGGTCTGGCAGCAGCAAGATCACGGCCAGTGGATCGCTCTCATCCGCTTCAACCGCCAGTTCGACGCGCAGCTGGAAAGTGAAAACGATTTACAGTTGGTGTCGAGCAACGCCAGATAGGTTCGAACTGCAATAAAGAAGTTATTCGAATTGTTAGGATAGATTATTCAACAAGCCGGTTCGCCGCCCGCTTTCCTCAGCAGCGCCAGCAGCCCTGTCACTTCCACCCCGCGTTCCAGCCGCAGGAATCCTTCATCCAGCCTGCCAACAACCAGTCCTGCCTTCTTCGCCGCCTCGCGAACGTGATCCTTATGGTGCGTATATCGCCCTGAATCCGTGAGATGAAACGGGTATTTCTCCCCGCGTTCCGTCGTGAAAGCAAAGCATCCGCCCGGCTTGAGCCGCACGGCCGCCAACGCCGCCACCGGCTGAAGATCGCCAAAATAAACCAGGCAGTCGCAGGCCACAATCAAATCGAATTGCGCCGTTGTCTGCTCAAGCCACTCGGTGATCTCCGCAACCTCCAGCTGGTCATAGATGCCGCGCTCCCGCGCATGATCAATCATCTCCGCAGAGAGATCGATCCCCACCAGGCGCGCTGCGCGCTCCTTCAAGCACACTCCTGCCAGCCCCGTTCCGCAACCGATATCGAGAATTTCCAGGCCCGCGGCATCGCCCATCTCAGCTCGGATCAGCTCCTGAATGCGTTCCGGAGCCTGGTAGCTCAGGTTGTCGCGCATCTTGGCGTCATAATGCGAGGAAAAGTCGTTGAAGATTTGCAGAATGCACTCATTTGAGGCGCGCGGCGGCGGCGTTTCGTCCCGCAAGGCCGTCAAAATCTGTCGAATTGAGGCGTCTTCGGGCCGGGCCTCGAGATAATTCGCAAACGCATCCCGCGCCGCCTCGCGCCGTCCCACAGCCTGCGCCGCAAAACCCAGTGCATGCCACGTGTCTGAATTCTCCGGCGTCAGCTCCGTCAAGCGTTTCAGGCATAGGAAGTAGGTCTCGCTCATGCCGCTTTCGCGGAGTTTGTCAGCCAGGCCGATTAACTCCTCGATAGTCAGTTCGCGGAGCCGGACCGTCGTGCCATCGCCCCATACTAGCAAGCCGGCCTCAATCCCTGCGTCTATCCAGCCATCGATCTCGGTCGTTTGGTCCTCGGGCATCAGCGGCCCGGCCAATGCGCGTATCTCATCCACGCTTCGGCTGCCGTCGCACAATTCGGCGAGCAGCGCGCCCATGGCGTTCAGTTCGTGCACACAGTCTCGGACGGAATCGTACGCCAGATAGCCGCCTTCGACCGGCGACACTCCTACGTCGGGGTTGAGGACAGGATTAGCCATGGATGCTACCGGGCATTATATGAGTAGACACCTGTATGCCATCCACCCAGGGTGGCATACAGGTGCGGATCACTGTGGGGCGGGCTTGGTTTCGCTCTTGAGCGGCTTGGTTTCGCTTTTGAGCCATGCCGGATTTGCGCCGCTGTTCTTGGTTTGGTTGCCGGTACCGGTTGAGGCTTTGATCGGCGACGTCGATGTCTTTTCTCGGCCAAAAGTCAACGAATCCGGAGTTGCGCTGCTGTTCTTGTGCGTGCCGGCGTTGGTATTTTTGATTGCGTTGTTAGTGTTTTTGATCCCGGCGTCGTTTTTGATCCATATGTCGCTGTTGTTTTTGTGTGCGCCGGCGTTGGTGAGCTTGATCGAGTCGTTGTTGTTTTTGAGTTCCGTGTTCCCTTTCGCCGCTGTCGCGTTTTTGGGGAAATGGGCGCCGGTAGCGTCCTGTGCAGCCAAAGACGCCGATGTCAGCAACGGGGCTGCCGCAACCCCGGCAAGCAGGATTCCCAGGAACTTACGCCGATCAGGATCCACGTGCGCCAGCGCCTCATCCATCTTAGCGGTCAATTCTTGTTCACTCATAAATACCTCCCACGAAATCTGAAGGTCAGAAATCTGCGTACAACGGTAACACAGATTGTATATTGCGCGTCAAGACGATAATTGTGGGCGGAATCGAAGTTCTGCCAATCCTTGATTCTCACCGGGGTCTCCGGCGACACGGGGTCCCCAACGAGTGATTGTTACTAGCTAGGGTGTGGGAAACGATCTTTGTTCGCTGGGGTGGCTGCCGGGGGCCCCGGCGCCTTTGCTCGACTTGGCGTCCTATTTGATCTGCGAGTTTGCGCCTTTGATCTGATTGCCACTATATTTCAGCTGCGTGTTTGCCCCCTTGTTCTGATTGGCGCTATTTTTTAACTGCGAGTTCGCGCCCTTGTTCTGATTGGCGCTATTTTTGAACTGCGAGTTCGCGCCTTTGTTCTGATTGGCGCTATATTTGAACTGCGAATTTGCGCCCTTGTTCTGATTGGCGCTATTTTTTAACTGCGAGTTCGCGCCCTTGTTCTGATTGGCGCTATTTTTGAACTGCGAGTTCGCGCCTTTGTTCTGATTGGCGCTATTTTTTAACTGCGAATTTGCGCCCTTGTTCTGATTGGCGCTATTTTTTAACTGCGAGTTCGCGGCCTTGTTCTGATTGGCGCTATTTTTTAACTGCGAGTTCGCGGCCTTGTTCTGATTGGCGCTATTTTTTAACTGCGAGTTCGCGCCCTTGTTCTGATTGGCGCTATATTTGAACTGCGAATTTGCGCCCTTGTTCTGATTGGCGCCTCGGGCGCCACTGGCTGGGGCGCCGCCTTTCGTCCAGGTCCCGGCTCTCTGGTTACCGGGTCCGTTCCCGGCAGCCAGTGACGCCGAAGTCAGCAACGGAGCCGCCGCGACCCCGGCAAGCAGGATTCCCAGAAATTTACGCCGGCCGGGATCGACTTGCGCCAGTGCCGCATCCAACTTAGCAGCCAATTCTTTTTCGCTCATAAATACCTCTCACGAAATCTGAAGGTCAGAAGCCTGCGTACAACGGTAGCACAGATCGTATATTATGCGTCAAGAAAACTAATCCTGAATGTAAACAGTGTTATCCTGATCACTGTTCCCTGTTCTATATTTGCTATTCCCTGTTCCCTCTCATCTGCTACACTCGCTGCAACTTAAACCATGCTCTTCAAGGCTCACAGCGCGGCTGTCTACGGAATCGACGCCAACCTCATCGATGTCGAGGTGGACTACAGCGGTGTTGTCGCCAACGAGGACCACTTCCACACCGTCGGCCTGCCCGATGCCGCTGTGCGCGAGAGCCGTGACCGCGTCCGCGCCGCCATCAAGAACTCCGGTTACCTGATACCGCCCACCCACATCACCATCAACCTGGCCCCCGCCGACCTTAAAAAGGAGGGTTCCGGCTTCGATCTGCCCATCGCCGTCGGCATCCTGGGCGCATATGGCGCGTTAACCGCGACCGACCTGAGCCGCTTTCTTCTGGTCGGCGAACTGGGCCTGGACGGCAGCATGCGCGCCATTCCGGGAATGTTGCCGGTGGCCATCATGGCGCGTGAAAAAGGCATCGCCAACCTGATTCTCCCCGCCGCCAACGCCGCCGAAGCCGCCGTGGTCGAGGGCGTCAACGTCTTTCCCGCCTCCTCGCTGCTCGACGTGCTGCAACTGCTCAACACCATGGTCGTCGGCGTCATTCAGCGCGAGCCCTATCGCGTTTCCACTGAGGCTCTGCTCGGCGAGTTGCAGCACTTCACCCTGGACTTCAAGGATGTACGCGGCCAGCAGACGGCCAAGCGCGCCCTCGAGGTGGCTGCGGCAGGCAGCCATAACATTCTCATGATCGGCCCGCCCGGCTCCGGCAAAACCATGCTGGCCAAGCGCCTGCCCTCCATCCTCGCCCCGCTCACCTTCGACGAGGCTCTCGAAACCACCAAGATTCACTCCGTCGCCGGTGTGCTCGACGCCGCTCAGGGCCTCGTCACCCAGCGCCCCTTCCGCTCGCCCCATCACACCATCTCCGACGCTGGACTCATCGGCGGCGGCATCATCCCCCGCCCCGGCGAGGTTTCGCTGGCCCACAACGGCCTGCTCTTCCTCGACGAGCTGCCGGAGTTTCCCCGTAACGTCCTCGAGGTCCTGCGCCAACCCCTGGAAGACCACACAGTCACCATCGCGCGGGCGTCCATGTCGCTCAGCTTCCCCGCGCGCTTCATGCTGGCCGCGGCCATGAATCCCTGCCCCTGCGGCTTCTTCAACGACAAATCCCGCGAGTGCCAGTGCACCCCGCCCATGATTCAGCGCTACGTGGCCAAGATCTCCGGACCGCTTCTCGACCGCATCGATATTCACATCGAGGTTCCGGCGGTCAAATACAAAGAGCTGCGTGGCTCGGCTGCTATCGAGGGCTCTGCCGAGATTCGCGCCCGCGTGCTGGCCGCCCGCGAACGCCAGCGGCAACGCTTCCGCAAATTCGGCGAGAAGATCTACTCCAACGCGCAGATGACCACCCGCCAGATTCGCGCCTATTGCGAGCTGGGCGTCGACGCCGAGCGCCTCTTCGAGCGCGCCATGCAGCAGCAGGGCCTCACTGCCCGCGCTCACGACCGCATCCTCAAAGTCGCCCGCACTATCGCCGACCTCGAAGGCGTCGAGAACCTCTCCGTGGCCCACCTCGCCGAGGCCATCCAATATCGCACTCTCGACCGCAGCTACTGGGCCTGATCGCCGTCGAACAACAGGTTTCAACTGGCTCCCGCCTTTCCGCGCACCGCGACAGCTATAATTCTTCCGTGCTTCCCGCCCAGGGAAAGTGAACCGCAAATGAAGACCTCGTCATCTACTCCCGCCATCAAGCCGTTTCCAAACTGTCCTGCCCTCGACGGTTGCCACTGCGTCACCGCTTCGCTGGCCAAGATTTATCGCCACGCCGGTCATCCCCTCTCCGAAGAAATGCTGCTCGGCCTCGGCGCGGGCATGGGGTTCATTTACTGGCAGATGAAGATGGGCGGCAGCGTTTCCGTCTTCGTCGGCGGCCGCGGCAATAGCAAGAACTTCTATGCCGACCTGGGAGAACGCACAGGCGTGGCTATCGAAGAAATCTGCACCTCCAGCTCGAAAAAGGCCGAGGCCGAGTTGCTCGGCGAGCTCGTGCAGCAGCGCCCCGTCATGCTGGGCGGCGACATGGCCTGCCTGCCCTGGTTCGACCTGCCCAAGGGTTACCATTTCGGCGGCCATGCTTTCGTCATCTGCGGCTACGACGGCGCGCGCACTCTGCTTGCTTCCGACATCGATCCCAAGATGTCCGGCGTGAAGAAAGGCATCTATTCGACGGTCACGCTCGACCAGCTCGCCAAGGCGCGCTGTTCTCCGTTCAAGCCCTTCCCGCCGAGGAACCTCCGCATTGCATGCGACTTCGCGCGCTTCCGCCAGCCCGGTTCCAAACAGATCGCCGCCTCCATCGCGCAAACCGTCGAGGCACATACTCATCCGCCGATTAAGAACTTCGGCCTTGCCGGACTGCGCCACACCGCCGCCATGCTCCCCCAATGGCCCCTGCTCTTCAAGAATCTGCGCGACCTGCGCATGAACCTCTTCAACTTCTACGTAATGATTGAGATCGGCGGGACTGGCGGCGGCTGTTTCCGGCCCATGTACGCGCGCTTCCTCGAACAGGCCGCGCCTCTCTGTGCCAGGAAGACCCTGGAGTCTGCCGCCAGGCTCTTCCATGAGTCCGGCGCGAAGTTCACTCAAATCGCCTGTCTCTTCCGGGACGCTGAAACATCTAAGAACCTCAATGAGAAAATTCGCTCGGCCTCCAGGCTCTTTACCGATATTGCCGCAATTGAAGAAAAGGCTTGCCAACTTCTGCAGAACGTCGCATAAACCGCACAAGAGCGCCTTAAATCGTAGTAACCAGTCAGGTTCCCATATTGTGGAACAGAACACTAAAAAGTCTCCTGTTTTCAGAGATATCTTTACTAAAACGAAGAGTTTTCTGGATAAAAATACTCTTTATCTTATAGATTTAAAAGCGTTTATTTCTCAATAGATGCCTACTTGTCCCCTCCCGGCCCAGAGCCGTCACCCTCCCCGGAAAAAACTGTTGACCTTGAAGCCCTTACAGTATAAAGTCATGATTGCTATCCATTATTAGGGCGGATTAGAGAATGTTTGTGCGCCCGTCCGTTTTTCCCGCATCATAATTGAGCTGCGGCTCATCTGTTGATGCCCCGGTGCGTTTGTTCTTGGCCGGAACGGGAATGCGGAATGGATAGTTCCCAAGGCTGCAACCTGTATCGCTGATACGGCATGATGCCTGTTCCACAAGCTGCGAAAGTGCGTCAGCATTTTGAACTATACGCTTCTTTCGTGCGTCTAAAACCTTGGGAGTGGGAATTAGGGGTAACCCTTATTGCAGGTATGCCCCAGTTGCGCCGCCGGCGTATGTTTTCTGCCGGTAGGAGCCACTTTTTTTGAAGGAGAATTTCTTATGCGTTCTGATTTAGTTTTTGGAGCCCTTTCTCATGTCTCCAATCGTTACCAGCTCTGCCAGTTGGCCAGCAAGGCAACCCGCAAGCTGCACAAGCCGAACACTCGTCTGCAGGACACCACCAATGAAGTCCTGGGCCGCTTTCAAACCACCAACCCCGGCTCCGCATTGCCCATCGTGGCCTCCGCGCAGCAGCCGGTCGAAACTCGTCGTGCTGCTTGACACCACCCCCGAAGGGTATAGTTAAGTCAGGCAGCTATTTCTGGCGGCATGCCGTTCAAGGCAACCGCGCTTCCCGGTAGTTGATGCTCCACTTCATTTCAGGAGTGCCTCCAAACACGGCGCTGGCCGGTCGCCGGCATTGAATTCAAGCCGTTTCTTTTCCCGGAGTACTTCCCCCATCCGGCTTCTTCCGTTCCCAATTCCCACATATCGCAGGTAATCATGACCATCGCTGAACTCAAAGAAAAAAACATCACCGAACTGACCCGCATCGCCCGCTCTCTGGAAATCCCCGGCACCAGCGGCCTGCGCAAGCAGGATCTGATCTTCAAGATCCTCCAGGCGCAAAGCGAAAAGGAAGGCCACATCTTTGCCGAGGGCGTGCTTGAGATATTGCCCGACGGCTACGGCTTCCTGCGCTCGCCGGATTACAACTATCTGCCCGGACCGGACGACATCTACGTCTCCCCCTCGCAGATTCGCAAGTTTGATCTCAAGACCGGCGACTCCATCAGCGGCAACGTCCGTCCGCCCCACGAGGGCGAAAAGTATTTTGCCCTGGTCAAGATCGAGGCCATCAACTTCGAGTCGCCCGAGGAGACGCGCAACAAGATTCTCTTCGACAACCTCACCCCGCTCTATCCCCAGGAGCGCATCAGGCTGGAGACGGTGAAGGAAGCCATCAGCGGCCGTGTGATGGACCTGCTGACCCCGGTGGGCAGGGGACAGCGCGGCCTTATCGTCGCCCCGCCGCGCACCGGCAAAACCATGCTCCTGCAGGCGCTGGCCAACTCCATCACCACCAACCATCCCGAGGTGGTCCTCATCGTCCTGCTCATCGACGAGCGCCCTGAGGAAGTCACCGACATGCAGCGTTCCGTCAAGGGCGAGGTCATCAGCTCCACCTTTGACGAGCCGGCCGCTCGCCACGTGCAGGTCGCCGAGATGGTCATCGAAAAGGCCAAACGCCTGGTTGAGCACAAGCGCGACGTGGTCATTCTGCTGGATTCCATCACCCGTCTCGCCCGCGCCTACAACACCATCGTGCCCCCTTCGGGTAAGGTGCTCTCCGGCGGCGTTGACTCCAACGCCCTGCAGCGCCCCAAGCGCTTCTTCGGCGCCGCCCGCAACATCGAAGAGGGCGGCTCGCTGACCATCATCGCCACCGCGCTCATCGACACCGGCTCGCGCATGGACGAGGTCATCTTTGAGGAGTTCAAAGGCACCGGCAACATGGAAATCATCCTCGACCGCAAGCTGGTCGACAAGCGCGTCTTCCCGGCCATCGACATCCAGCGCTCCGGAACCCGCAAGGAAGAGCTGCTCATCCCCAAGGAGGATCTCGCGCGCATCTGGATTCTCCGCAAGGTGCTAAACCCGCTCTCGCCGGTTGAAGCCATGGAGCTGCTCATCAGCCGGCTGGAGAAGGTCCGCAACAACGCCGAGTTCCTGGCCAACATGAATCAGTTGTAGGGTCTGAAGTTAATTCAACATATGTTGTCATTCTGAGCGAATTGGACCTCGAAAGTTTTTCAGTTCGGGGATGGTGAGCGAAGAATCTGCTTTTTCTATCTGTTGCTTGGGGAAAAATGCGTACGGAGTAGCAAGAAGCGTCAGGGCACGACTTCAGTCGTGCCATAAATGCCACAAAATAACGCGGGGCTTCAGCCCCTGCGGTCCGTTTTTTGGGAGTTGCAATGTGCATGCGACTGAGTCTCTTCGTCCTGGCTTTCACACTCACCTGCGCCCCGAGCGCCGCCGCCCAGGACCGCGGCAGTTGGATGGCGGCCAGCAACAACGCCTCTGCCATCACCGGCGCTATCGCCATCCGCGAGGCAAAGCTGACCATCGACTTCATCACCTATCCCATCGCGCAAATCCGCAGCCTGCAGCCGGCCGAGGTAGCCGCGGTCTTTGACGCGGACGCGAACTCGGCTGCCAACGGCGCGCTCTACCGGCTCAATATTCCGGCTGCCCAGCGGTTTCTGAACAAGAACACGCTGTGCGGCTCCGAGCAGACCCAGTGGATGGCCACCTGGGTTTCCGGCAAAACTCTCTCGGTCGCCTTCTTCTCCGGCGACAACATGCCGGTCTTCAGCTTTGAAGCAATCAACAAATCGACGGACCTGTGCGGGATCTTTTTCTACAGCCGTTGAATATGGGAAGCCTGTTCCTGGTCGACTGCTCTGTAACACCAGGCTGTAGCTGGCTCTTTCCACAAAAGGCAGCCAATGGTAAGATAGAAAAGTCGTGGGGCTGTAGCTCAGCTGGGAGAGCGCCTCGTTCGCAACGAGGAGGCCAGCGGTTCGATCCCGCTCAGCTCCACCAAACCCATCCCTTGCCTCCACTGCAATCGCGTTCCGCATAAACCCGCTTCACCCCCTTGCCCTCCCTGCAACCGAGTGCTAATCTTGCTGGCGAGGATTCCCGCCATGTTTTTACGCAATCTATCCGCCGCCATTTTGGGCTGCGCGCTTCTTGCCACGCCCGCTTCCGCCATCGCCGCCGGCCGCGGCCCTTCCACTCCCGAAGAGCGGAAACAAGCCCTTGATTACATTCAGCACTTCATGGCTGACCCGCTGAACCCAGCCCTGAAATCGGAAATCAAATGGCTTTTGGAGTGGACGGCAGAAGTTCCCGATGTGCGTGTGAGCCTCTGTTCGATTCTCGATAAGCTGCCCAACGCCGATAAGAAAGACAGCCAAGCCCTGTTCACCGCGATGGTGCTGGCGCAGATCGCCTTCGCAATTCAGAATCCCGACAAGCAGAATGACGACCTGGTGCAATACCAGGCGGGTGTCGAAGGCGTGTTGCGTATCTACGAGCTCCTGCTGAAGTCCAACCCCAAAGACCGTCAGCCGTATCTCGACGACCTGATCCAGCGCCGCGATGCAGGCACGCTGCCTCAGTGGGTCAAGGAGCGCGCAGTTACCGAAGGCTGTCTAAAATAGCCGCTCGGTCTATTTCAGTTTTCCTATTCACTCCGGTCAAACTGCCTTTGCCCTTTTACCCGCGTCGTCTACCATCCCCACAAGAGGTTTCGTGGAAACGACTGAGATCGAACCAGCCCAGCCATCGCCGCCCGTGCCCTCCGCGCCGTCAACCATCGCGCCCGTCTGGCACACCATCCTGCTGGTTGCCGCCATCATCGCGCTCTCCATTCACGGTGCCTCGCGCATGTCGGCCATCCATGGCGAGATCGACCGGCTGGCCACCTACGGCTTCACGGCCGCCTCTGAAGCCGCCATGCTCGCTTGGGTCGTCTTGGGAATTCGCCTCCGGAAGACTCCGCTACGCTCGCTGCTCGGCTCGTGCCCCTGCACCATTCGCTCCATCGTCGCGGATATCGGCTTCGCGTTCCTCTTCTGGATCGCCTCCCTGATGGTTCTGGGCACGTTGAGCATTGCCTGGTCGGGCGTTGAGGCCGCGCTCACCCATCGTCCGCCGCCAACGTCCGCCGCCCCGCAATCCGCACAAGCTCCGCTCTCGCCCGATCCCTCGCGACTCGAAGCGGTGCGCGAGCTCTCCAGGCTGGCGCCGGAGAATGGAAAAGAGATTGCTGTATGGGCATTACTCTGTCTTCTGGTCGGTTTCATCGAGGAGATCATCTTTCGCGGTTACCTGCAGCGCCAGTTCACCGCCTGGGCGCGCGGCGGCATCGCGGTGGGCGTGCTCGCCTCCGCCGTGGTCTTCGGCAGCGCGCATGGGTATCAGGGCGCGCGCAGCATGGTCCTGCTCTCCGTCTTCGGCGCGCTCTTCAGTCTGCTTGCTCTCTACCGCCGCAGCCTGCGCGCGGGCATCTTCACGCATGCCTGGCACGATTTTTTTGTCGGTTTGACCCTCTCTTGGCTCCGCTCGAGCCACTTTTTCTGACTCGGACCCGAAAATTCTCCTTTCCAGGCTCAAAAAATATTTGTCTCTTTTTCCACCGTTATGTCGTTTTTTTCTTGACATGTGCGCTAAGAGATTCTATACATTCAACATCTGCAAAAATCATTTGCAGATCGATGCAAAATCATCGAAAGGGAGAATAACAACAATGGCAACCAAGAAAGCAGCGAAAAAGCCCGCGAAGAAGGCCGCAAAGAAGAAGAAGTAGCGGCACCTCCAACCAAAGGCAACACATCAGGGGAGCGCATCCAGCGCTCCCCTGATGTGTTTTTACGGAAAGGATTAAACTAGTACACGCGAGCATCGAAGGGATCCATGACACGCCGACGCTGGATTGCCGAGCATTGGGACGAAGCCACCGCCACCCTGGTGGGCGAGCAGGCCGAGCACATGGCCCGCGTCCTGCGAGCGCAGCCCGGCATGGAGGCCGATGTGGTGGCTGGCGGCCACGTCTTTCATGCGCAGGTGGCCGCGGTCACTCGCGATGAGGTCCGCTTCAACCTGATCGCCGAGTTGGAGGCCGATCCCGCTCTGCCCGTTACTTTGGTGATGGCCGTCTACAAATTCGACCACATGGAGTGGGCCATCGAAAAGGCCACCGAGCTGGGAGTGGCCGCAGTTGCGCCGGTGATTGCCCGCAGAACGGAGAAACATCTGGCCGAGGCCGCGGGCAAGCGCGCCGACCGCTGGCGGCGCATCGCGCATGAAGCGGCAAAGCAGGCGCGCCGCTCTGACGTGCCCATCATCTTCGAGCCAGCCCCTCTGGCCGTCCGCGTGCGTGCCGCCTCCGAGTCTCTGGAAGTCGCGCGCGCCGCTTCCGGCTCTGCGTATATCGTCCTCGCCGAGCAGGAGCGCACCACCACCCTCCGCCATGCGCTCGAAGAAGCCATGGCCGCAGCTGGCTCCGAGATGCCCCGTCTGGAGCTTGCCATCGGTCCCGAGGGCGGATGGGCTCCCTCGGAAGAGGCTCTCTTCGATGCCAACGGCTGGCGCGCCGCATCCCTCGGTCCGCGCATCCTCAGAGCAGAGACCGCCGCCATCGCCGCGCTCGCCGTCGTCGCTTCCTATCTGGAGTAGAGGTATACAAAGAATGATTCAACTGAATCCAGGGCAGGGCGCACTCATCAGGACTCTGATACTCGCAGCCGGTCTTACAAGCGCCATGCTGGCTTCTCCACAACCGGCGCCCACGCTCACCATACGCTGGGAAAAGATCACCGTCATCTCGCGCTCCACGCCCACGCTGCAGGTTGTGGTCAACCCTCCGCTGCGCAGGGGCGAACCGCTGAGCGCGGCCTCCTACAAGGCGGTGAAGGAGCTGGGCGCCGGCTATGTGCGCTATGTGCCCTGGCTGCCTTATCCAAAGCTGGCCGTGGCGGAATTGGAACCGCCCACCCCGCAGAAGACCTCTTGGGACTTCAGCCTCATCGATTCCATGACAGAAGATTTCCTAGCCGCCACCGATGGCCATTCAGTGGTGATGAACTTCAGCACCATCCCGGCGTGGCTCTTCAAGACAGAAAAGCCGGTAACCTATCCTGCGGACCCCAACACGGTGACCTGGGAGTATTCGCAAGGTACCGAGTTGCGAGATCCCAGCGGCAAGGAGTTGGGCGACTACTACCGTCGGCTCGTCAGTTGGTACGTCAACGGCGGCTTCATTGATGAGAGAGGCGCGCGCCATGACTCTGGCCATCATTACAAGCTGCCGGTATGGGAGGTGCTGAACGAACCAGACTTTGAGCACAATATGACCCCCGAGCAGTACACCGTGCGCTATGACTCAATCGTGAGCGCTATACACAAGGTCTCGCCGGAAACAAAGTTCGTAGGCCTGGCGCTGGCCATGCCAAGCCTCCATCCGGAATACTTCGAATATTTCCTGAACCATAAAAACCATCGGCGCGGCACGCCTCTGGATATGATTTCATATCATTTTTATGCTTCGGCGTACGCCGGACAAGCCATCGATAGCTGGCAATACACGTTCTTCGATCAGGCTGACGGCTTTCTGAATACGGTTCGCTATATTGAGGAAATTCGCAAGCGGCTCTCGCCCCAGACAAAGACGGATATCGATGAACTCGGAGTCATCCTGCCCACTGACAACACCGCTGCGGACAAAACGCCTCCGCCGCCCGCCTACTGGAACCTGGCCGGCTCGTTCTACGCTTATCTCTTCATCGAACTCTCGCGGCTGCAGATCGACGTTATCGGCGAGTCGCAGTTGGTTGGCTATCCCTCGCAGTTTCCCAGCGTGAGCATGATGAACTGGACTACGAATCAACCCAACGCGCGTTTCTGGGTGCTCAAGCTGCTCAAGGATTCCTTTCATCTTGGCGACAAGCTGGTGGAAACTACTGTCAGCTCACATGACCTGGCTGCGCAGGCATTCCTGACCTCCGAGGGCCGCAAGTTGCTCCTGGTCAACAAACGGAATCGCTCCATTGAAATCCCACTGCCCGACGCGGACAAGGCTACGGTGCTCACCGTGGATGTTGAGAGCGGCGACGGACCCGCGCGCCCCATGAAACCGGCTGGCGGTAAGATCAAGCTTGAGCCGTTTGCCGTCACCGTGGTGAGCTGGTAAGTGACTAACTCAGGCCTTCACATTGCCCGGCTTGAACGCAGCCATCAAACTGAAACCAGCCAGCACAAGAGCGGTAACCCAGTGCATCATCGGTCGCGGATCGAAGATGTTGTGAATCAGCACGCCCGCTGCAAAGGCTGCAATCGCCCACGACAGGCTCCCCGCAAAACTGATCCACGCCAGCGGACGGTCCCCGGGACGTTCCACGCGCAACAGGTTGACAGCCGCAATCAGCAGCGTCAGCAGAGTGGCACACAGCGACCACAGCATGGTCATGGGTTCATTCCTGTACATGTGGCACGATCCCCACCCGTGCAACAATCCGCCGATAACAAGTATCCATGCAAAGATGCGATCAATGATCTTCATGCAATCTCCCGTCGTTGAAATCTACTGAAAGACTTAGGGTGCACCATCCTTTCGCCGGGTGCCCCACCTTCGCCGATACGCGTTCTTTGCGCATCGGTTAAGGTGGGATATCTACAACTAAAGTTCTTTATTGTCTTTTATAGAGGGTGCCCACATCCCGCTTCTGAGATATGGGATTCGCTCGATGCTTCGTGCCCAATCCATTCGCGTTCTTTGCGAATGGGTGGGAACCCACGAACTTCATGGCACGCAAGTACCGTCTGCCCCACCGCAGGTGGTGGGATTCACAAATGCCCGAACCGCACCAGCACTCCCGCCAGCGCCCCGCCCAGCAGTGGCCCCACAATCGGCACATAAGCATAGCTCCAGTTCGATCCGCCCTTGCCGGGAATCGGCAGTAGCCAGTGAATCAAACGCGGTCCCAGGTCGCGCGCCGGATTGATGGCGTACCCCGTCGTCCCGCCCAGCGAGAGGCCGATGCCCCACACCACGCTGGCCACCAGCCACTGCCCCATTCCCGCCGCCACACCATTTGCTGCGACTCCGCGTGAACCGATTGCGAAGGCCACCACCACCAGCACTGCCGTGCCCAGCGCCTCATTCAGAATATTGATCGGCGGATTGCGCACCGCCGCGTTGGTGCAGAAGATACCCAGCTTGGCCGCCGGGTCTGGCGTCAGCTTCCAGTGCAACGCAAAGTGCAGCGCCACCAGCGCCGCGCCGCCCATGGCTCCCAGCAACTGCGCCGACCACATCAGCGCCAGTTGCGAATAATCTCCGCTTGTCACAGCAACGGCCAGCGTGATGGCCGGGTTCAGGTTCGCGCCTGAACTGCCGAAGGCCTGTGCCACCAGCACGCCGCACAGCACCGCCAGAGCCCACCCCGTGGTGATTACCATCCAGCCCGCGTCGGCCGCGTACGACTTGCGCAGCGTCACGTTGGCGCACACGCCGTTGCCCAGCAGAATCAGAACCAGTGTCCCCAAAAACTCGCCAAACCACACTGAGTGCATCGTGTTTCTCCAAAAAAATGGAATCTTTGTCCGAATCGGTCTCAGCCCATTCCTTGATTCAGTCCCGGCTTACAGCGGTTCCACAATTGCTGTACTCCGAAATCACTGCCCTCAAGTGGCATTTTCCTCAACCGGGGTCCCCAGCGACTGGTTTTGGTCGCTGGGGTGGAAGTAAATGCCACTCTGCACGATATTGGAAAGGGCACGTGAATTGTGGAACCGCTCTAGAGCCACGTCTTCTTTTTATACTCCAGGTACTCTGCGCCGAACTTTTCCTCCAGCACCCGTGCCTCGACCCGGCTGCGCCACACCTGCATGGGAATCAGTACTACGAAAAACAGTAGCAGCCAGGGCATATTGACCCATAGAAAAAATCCCGCGATCCCCAATCCGCTAAATACGTAGATCGGATTGCGGATGCGCGAGTAGAGTCCGGTGGTCACCAGCGTGCTCGCCTTGGCCTGCACGCTGAAGGCTCGCCCCAGTTGAATGCGCGCCAACGCCAGTAGCAGCAAACAAGGAACGCTAATAACGAGCCCGGCGATGCGCGCCGCTGTCCAGGGTGGTCCCCAGAAGTGCACGATAAAGAACGTCACCAATACAACCACGATTGCCAGCGTTGCGATATTCAGTTTCAAAAACAACCTCCATATGTGCTGAACCAAGCATTCTAATACGCGGAACGAAGGGAGCGCGAACAGAAAAGGCGCGGCCAAAGCCGCGCCCTTTTGGAAACCGGGGTGGTAATAGGGTAGTTACTGCCTCGGTTGCGTTGCCGGCTCTGCAGGCGCAGTAGACTCCGGCGCGGGTGTCTCTGTCTTCTTCTTGTCAGACAGGCGTGTCTTGTCGCCCGTGGTGGTAGATGTCTTTTTCTTCTTCTTGGACGTATCGCCGGCCAGGCCCAGCGGTCCAGCCTGCGTTTGGCGATCGGCAATCTCGGCGGCGTCTGGCGCGGCAGGAGCTAAAGCGTCAGCAGCCGGTCCTTGTCCTTTCACCTTCTGCTTCTTCGCTTCCCGGGCGCGATCGCTGAAGCGCGTCTTCCTCGTCGGCGCGGCTGGTTCCAGCGGGTTCACCGGCTCCTGGCCGGAACTCGCCGTTTGCGTCCCCGCGCCTGCGTCTTCTATTGTGCTCTGCGGCGCGTTGGGCAGCGTCTTAGTTGGCGCCTGGCCTAGGCGGATCTTTTCCTTCTTCCCCGGTTTCATCGAAGCCTGGTCAGTTCCCTTGCCCTTCTTGCCCTTTGTTGCCGGAGCGGGTGTTTGCTCGGCGGGCGACTCGGCAGCTGCTACCGGCTTATCCTTCTGCCTGAAGCCGTGTGTGTTCTCGCGGAAGCGGGTGCGCTCCACCTTCTTCTTTTTCTTTGGCGCGGGCGGCACATACGCGCTGAAGATCGGCTTGGTCTCCTTGGCGCTTGCGCCGGTATCCGTATAACCCGGCTTGATGTCGATGAAGGCCTGCTCGCGCATGGTGGTCAGATAGGCGCGCATGGCCGGCTCCATCCGCGACATGAATAAGTTCTCTTCCACCTGCTGCTCAACATCCTTGTACTGCGGAATGCCGCCGGCAACATGCTCCGTCACCATCAGGATGACGTAGCCCTGCCGCGTGCGTATCGGTTCGGTGTACTGTCCCGCCTTCAGCGCAAAGGTCTTGTCCTCCAGCACCTTGGCCAGTTGGCCGCGCTTGTACTGGCCCAGATCGCCGCCCGAAGCCGCCGTCTGCCCGTCGCTGAAACTGCGCGCCAATTGTTTGAAGTCGCCGCCTGCCTTGAGCTTGGCCTCTATGTCGTTGACCTTCGCCAGTGCCGCCGCCAGCACCGCCGGATCATCCGGCTGTGCTCCGCCCGGAACCGTCGCCGACGGGGCCGGAGTTCCCGTGCTCACCAGAATCTCCGCCAGGCTCACGCTCTCCTGCTGCGCGTACTCCTGCTTGTGCTGCTCAAAGTAGCGCTGCGCCTCGCCCGGTGTGAACTGAATCCGCTTGCCAATCTCCTGCCGCATCACCAGTTGCGTAATAATCCCGTTGCGGATGTTGGCCTTGAAATCCTCAAACGAGACGCCCTGCTCCTTGGCCGACTTTTCCAGGTCTTCCATGCTCTCTAGGTTGTACTGCTTGCGAATCTCGTTCAGCCGGGTTATCAGCTCGGTTTCGCCCGTAATGCCCAGCTCCTTGCCCTTGGAGAGCCACAGTTGCTGATCTATAAGGTTGCGCAGCAGGTCCCTGTGCGCCTCCGAGATCTCCTGCATCGTGGCCCCGTGCTGCCGCGCCTCGTCGTCCACCTCCTTCATCGACCGCTCGTAGTCCGAGCGCGTGATGACCTGGTCGTTAATGCGGGCAATCATCTCCTCGACCGTGACGCCGCCGTAGGGACTCTGGGGCGCTGCCGCATGGGTTTGCGCTAATAGGGTGCTTGCAAGCAGCAATGCGCCGAACGCCAATGCCGCCGAATTGCGAATATGTCGAAGATTCATAAGGTCAGAACACCGCAGGGCGCGGCTACCCGCTCCCTCTTGCATAGACGTCATTGTAAATCCCTGGGCAGCAGCAAAGCCATCTTCCCCCAGTTTCCTGCCAAATCAGCCGTTTTTGCCGTAAATCGTTCAAATTCCAACAGGTTTCCACCCGCCTTCAGAAACCGCCTCACCTCCCGTCCAAAATCTGCCCTTCCGCCCCCAATCTTGTCGGCACGCAGGAACGGAGGGAGTAGGGGCCTTCAGGCCCCTGAAAGCGAGTCAATTTGAAGCGGCCTTCAGGCCTGGGCCGGGTTCGACATCTTCGGCACTGTATCAGGGCACGGCTTCACAGCTTGCGGAAAAATGCAAACGGAGTCGCAAGAAGCGTCAGGGCATGACTTTAGTCGTGCCGTAAACGCAACAAAACAAATATTGGGCTTTAGCCCCTGCGGTCTGTTTTCGTGTGATTCATATGGAAACAGGACTTTTTCCGCAAGCTGTTCAGTCGTGCTGATTATGGCCTTAACAACAAGGGTTTAAACCCTGAGGGCGATATCCATCCAGCGGTAGGCCAGGGATTTATCCCCGGCAAATCCTCATCCACCGTTTTTTTGAAAATCATTCCGCGTGCGTGAGCCGTGTTCAAACCACTGACCCCTGCTTCCTGCCGGGGGTCCCCATGCAGCTAGGACACTGGTTTGGATGAGTGAGTTGGACTCTTGGCGTCATAGGATGCGCGCAGCCTCGAACTGGCTCGGGTTAACCCGATGCCCCGCCGAGACTACGCTCTAAAGAACCTTCAGAACCTTTTTCCTTGAGCTCACGCGAGGTCGAAGCGATCCAGGTTCATCACTTTGCTCCAGGCCGCTACAAAGTCGCGCACGAACTTCTGCTGTCCGTCGCCGCACGCATACACTTCCGCGAGGGCGCGGAGCTGAGAGTTCGAACCAAAGACCAGATCGACTACGGTGCCCGTCCACTTGAGCTTGTTGGTGGCCCTATCGCGCCCTTCCAACACGCCTTCAGCTGTCGCGGACTTCTGCCACTTCGTCTTCATGTCGAGCAGATTCACGAAGAAATCATTGGTCAAGATTCCTGGCCGCTTGGTGAAGACGCCATGCTTGGAGTGCCCGTAGTTTGCATTCAGCGCGCGCATGCCGCCGATCAGCACCGTCATCTCGGGAGCGGTCAGCGTCAGCAGGTTTGCCTTGTCCACCAGCAGCTCTGCGGCCGATCCCTCCATCCCCTTCCTAATGTAGTTGCGGAAGCCGTCCGCAACAGGCTCCAGTACGGCAAATGACTGTACATCGGTCTGCTTTTGTGACGCATCCGTGCGACCCGGCGTGAAGCCCACCTTCACGTCGTGGCCGGCCTTCTTGGCAGCTTGCTCCACGGCTGCGCAGCCGCCCAGAACGATTAGATCAGCCAGCGAGACCTTCTTCTTCCCTGCTTGCTTGCCGTTGAAATTCTTCTGGATCGCCTTCAGCTTCTGAAGAACCTTCGCCAGTTCGGCCGGCTGGTTGACCTCCCAATCCTTTTGCGGCGCAAGTTGAATGCGCGCTCCGTTAGCCCCGCCGCGTTTGTCGGTGCCGCGGAAGGTCGCAGCCGAGGCCCACGCCGTCGTCACCAGTTGGGAGATCGAAAGCCCGGACGCGAGGATTTTGGCCTTCAGAACGGCAATCTTCTTCTCCCCAATCAATGGATGATTCACCGCGGGAACGGGATCCTGCCATAGCATATGCTCCTTTGGAACCAGCGGGCCCAGATACCTCGAAACAGGCCCCATGTCGCGGTGCGTCAGCTTGAACCACGCCTTGGAGAAGGCCTTCGCAAGCTCCTGCGGCTTCGCGAGGAATCGCCTGGAAATCTTCTCGTAAATCGGGTCCATCCGCAGCGATAGGTCCGTCGTGAACATGATGGGCGCGTGCTTCTTCTTGGGGTCGTGAGCATCCGGCACGGTATCCGCTCCGGCTCCGCCCTTGGGCGTCCACTGCTGCGCGCCGGCGGGGCTCTTGGTCAGTTCCCATTCATACTTGAAAAGGTTTTCGAGATAATCGTTGTCCCACTTCGCCGGTTTGGTGGTCCATGCGCCCTCCAGCCCGCTGCTTATCGTATCCACGCCCTTTCCGCTGCCAAAGCTGTTCTTCCAGCCCAGGCCCTGTTCTTCGATTGGTGCAGCCTCGGGTTCCGGACCGACATACTTGAGCGGATCGGCGGCGCCATGCGCTTTTCCAAAAGTGTGTCCCCCGGCGATCAGGGCAACAGTCTCCTCGTCATTCATCGCCATGCGAGCGAAGGTCTCCCGGATGTCGATTGCCGCGGCAATGGGATCAGGCTTGCCATTCGGTCCCTCCGGATTCACATAGATCAACCCCATCTGAACCGCGCCCAGAGGATTTTCGAGCTGACGGTTACCGCTGTAGCGTTCGTCGGCCAGCCACTTGCCCTCAGGTCCCCAGTAAATGTCCTCTTCCGGCTCCCAGATGTCTACGCGCCCGCCGCCAAAGCCAAAGGTCTTCAATCCCATCGACTCCAGCGCCACGTTCCCCGCGAGAACGATAAGGTCAGCCCAGGAAATCTTCCGCCCATACTTCTGCTTGATCGGCCAGATCAACCGGCGCGCCTTGTCCAGGCTCACGTTATCCGGCCAGCTGTTCAGGGGAGCAAATCGCTGCGCTCCCGCGCCTGCGCCGCCGCGGCCGTCGGCAATGCGGTAGGTGCCGGCGCTGTGCCACGCCATGCGGATGAAGAACGGCCCATAGTGGCCGTAGTCCGCTGGCCACCATTCCTGCGAGTCCGTCATCAGGGCGCGCAGGTCCTTGATCACCGCTTCCAAATCGAGGCTCTTGAACTCCTTGGCGTAATTGAATTTCGCGCCCATGGGGTTGGTTAGTGGACAGTGTTTGTGCAGGATCTTCAAATTCAGTTGATTGGGCCACCAATCTGCGTTCGTTGGGGCTCCAGCCGTACTATGTTTCAGCGCGCCCCCCGTTACCGGGCACTTCGCTTCGTCTGACATGGTAACCTCCGTTGGCTGTTTGCAATTTACTGCCGGATTCAGTCTAGTATTTGGCTGCCGGTCTGGCAACTAATGTATTGCTCACGGTAGCGTTGCGTCCGCGTATTCTGACAGAATAGGCGTGATTCAGCTCAGTACATCTGCTATAAATCAGGCAGTTGCGAGGTTCATCGATGCGTTCGAGACTGATCACCTCCCTGCTTCTCTGCCTGGGTATCCAACTTGCAGGAGCGCAGACGCGCGCATGGTTAGGCACACTCACGTTGCCCACCAGCGATGAGGGTGCGCCGGACGAGAATCCGCCGTACGACCTGTTCTCAAAAGCGCAGATGAATTATCCATACACCATGCGTGAAGCTGTGCGGCCAACAGAGACAGCACAGGCCTGGCGCGCGATTTTCCTTGAGAACGAGTACCTGAAGTGCTCGGTACTGCCGGATCTGGGTGGGCACATTTATACGTGCATTGACAAGGTGAACGGGCAACCGATGTTCTACGCGAATCCCTCGATCAAGAAAGCTCTGATCGGCTATCGGGGCGCGTGGGCTGCATTTGGCGTGGAGTTCAACTTCCCTGTTTCACATAACTGGGTGTCGCTCTCACCGGTGGACTATGCGTATGGGAACGATCCGGATGGCAGCGTCTGGGTTACGGTGGGCAATCGCGACCGCGTTTACGGGATGGAATGGACGGTGCGGATCGCGCTGAGGCCTGGAGAAAGCGTGGTGCAAGAAAGTGTAACGCTGGCGAATCGAAGCGACCTGCGGCGCCGCTACTACTGGTGGAGCAATGCGGGCATCCAGGTGTGGGATGATTCGCAAATCTGTTACCCCATGCAGTTCACGGCATCGCACGGGTTCAAAGACATTGACACATGGCCGGTTGACCGCTCCGGGAGGAACCTGAGCGTGATCGCGAATCAGACAGGAGGAAATGTTTCGCGTTTTGCTTATGCGAGCCGGGAGCCGTTCATGGGGGTTTATCACCCGCACACGGATGCGGGGGTGGTGCACTATTCGGCGTACTCGGAGCTGCCGCACAAAAAAATCTGGAGTTGGGGCGTGGACTCCGACGGAATCAACTGGCGTGATGTGCTCAGCGACAATAAGAGCGCCTACGTGGAGGTGCAGGGCGGGCTCTTTCGCAACCAGGAGACCTATGAGTGGATGGAGCCGGACGGGCAGGTGCGGTTTACGGAGTACTGGATGCCGGCGCGACAGACGGGGACGATCACGTACGCAAACTTGAATGGTGTGCTGGGTATGCGGCGCGGGCATGAGGTCGACGGCAATCCAACGCTGGTGGTGGGCTTGAATGTGACGCATCGCGTGGAGGGGGCCAGGATCGCGGTGATCGAGGATGACAAGATCATCCTGAGCACGCAGGAGACTCTCGATCCATCGATGACCTGGAAGCGGCAGATCGAGATCCGGCCCGGAGAGAAAAAGTACGCGTTTGAGTTGAGCGATGCCCATGGCGGAGCACTCCTGCGCTTCACCGAGGACGGCTACGACTGGACGCCGCGAGATCAGGTGAAGGTGGGGCCGATTCCGGAGACCAGGAAGCTCGTCCGGGCAAAGTGGACCGATAGCGACTACGTTGCGCATGGTGAAGAACAGGAAGTGAACGGGCTGGGAGTTTGGGCCGGGGAGACGTATGCACAGGGATTGAAGATGTACCCTGCGAGCTTGAAGCTGCAAAAGGCGGCCGGGCGGCTCTATGTGCATCTGCTGCGCTTTCAGGAGGCAGAACAACTGCTCCGCAAAGCCGAGGCGCAGGCCGCCGACGACGCTGAAACGCACTACTACCGCGGGATTGCCGTGGAGGGACTTGGGAACGAGGCTGAGGCCCGCAAAGAGTTTGAGGCGGCGGCGAGCGGTGCGAAATTCCGCAAGGCGAGCGGTCTGCTGGCGGCGGAGTTGAAGGCGCGGCAGAACGATGTGGCCGGCGCGCTGGAGACGCTTGAGAGCGCCTGCGGGGCAGAGGCCAATGCACGCTGCGCCGAGGAGCATGTTGCTCTGCTGCGCGCGGCAGGTCGCACAGAGGAGGCGCGCAAGCAGGCGCAGGATTCGCTGAAGTTACACCCAACCAGCAGCCTCCTGCGCAATGAGCTGGTAAAGCTGGGCGGAGTGGATGAAGCACTGGACCGGCGCCTGGGCGCGGAGAGCAACCGGGTGCTTGATCTGCAGCTTGAGTATGTGCGGCTGGGCATGTGCAACGACGCTGCGGAACTGGCACAGCGCAAGTATCCCAAGGCGGCAAGTGGAGAGAGCGAGCCAGGGGCGATTGCGCCGGGGGATGATCCACTCGTCGGGTATGTGCGCGCCTGGTGCCTGGAGAAGATGGGCCAGCCCGCGGGCCAGGCGTATGCGGCGGCGGCAAGGATGGGATTGAAATTCGTCTTCCCCAATGACCCGGGACTGTGGCCGGTGCTGAAGGCTGCGATTGCGGCCAACGGCCGCGATGGGTCGGCGCATTTCCTGATGGGCGAACTCGAGTTCTCGCGGGGACAGGTGGATGCGGCGCTCGCGGAGTGGAAGAAATCTGAAATGCTCAAGCCGGACATTCCGGCGCTGCACGCCAGCTGGGGGAAGGCGTTGGCCGAGTTTCGCCATCAGCCCAAAAAGGCAAGAAAGGTGTACGAACGCGGGATTGCCGTGGACCCGTTGAATGCGGAGCTTTACGTCGGTCTTGACAAGCTGATGAAGGCCCGCGGCGAGGATCCGCAAAAGCGGGTTGCGATGCTCAAGCGCTACCCGCAGCAGACTGCGCTTCCGGCAACGGTGCTGCGAGCGCTGGTGGATGCCTTGCGCGAGACCGGCAACGATAAGGAAGCCGACGCGCTGATCAAAAGCCAGTTTGTGCCGCGCAAGGAGGGCGAGGCGCCGCTGCAGACAACGCGGTAATAGGAGAAATCATCAGCCAACACAACCTGTGCAGATCACTGGACTTTGTGCGGGGGAAGGAATGTATTTTTGATAGAGGCCTTCAGGCCCAGTACTGCCGCAAATCAAATCGCCATGTGATCGAGAACACAGACTCATTGTCCTTAGGATTATCTATTATGGCTCTGCTGTTCGCCTCCCCGAAGAGCAGGTTCCGCCCGTTGCGACGCAACACGCCCAGAGGCGTAGGCGCAATTCCTCACAGGTTTGGTCATCCATTCGACGCTCAGCAGCGGGGACTCACACCCCTGCTAACCACATGAGTTGCGAGTTCAAAAAGGAGGAAACCATGCACACCACTTCGCTCATCCGAATCCAGTTGTTGATCCCCGGCCTGCTCCTGTTTGGTCTCGGCGCCGCGCACGCGCAAAGCGACATCCAGGCTAAGTTCATGCCTGCCATCGACCAGAAACTCGATGCGCGTTCCACTCCCGCCAAAGTCACGAACGACGACGTGAGCTCCCTGCTCGGCAAAGGCTACGTCAAGATAGGGACGATTCGCGCCTCGCATCCGAGTAATAAGGTCGCCGTCCCGTCAGAGGTGCGGGAATCCAAGGAGGATGCGGAGATAACCAGCCAGCTCGAATCGGCCATCCTCCAGAAGGCCGCCGAGGTCGGCGGCGACATTGTTCTCTTCAGCAAAGCAGGCATACCTGAAGTTACTGACGTGCCTACGGGAAAGACAAAGATCGAGAAACCGTGCCTCGAGTACCGTACTCAAACCGTAAGCGGTACTCCAACTTCCTCAACGAGTTGCACCACCGACGTTCATGGTTTCCAACATTGCATGACATGGAACACACCTACTACTCGCACAATCCAAAATTGCGTGAGTTGGGGCCCACCAGAGGAAGTCCAGGTAACACGACGGGAAAATAACCTGGTCAGCGAGGCCACGGTCTGGCGGAACGACCCCACGCTGGCCGCAGATGTCGCTCGCACAGAGAAGGCCAAAGGTATTGGGTTGGAATCGGGCGGCGATATCAACTCCATGGATAAAGAAACGAGCAATAAGCTGTTGTTCCAGGCAGTAATTGCGGGGAACAGGTTCGAGGTGGAACGGCTTCTGGCGCACGGCGCCGACGTCAACGCCAGGAATAAAGATTACTGGACGCCGTTGCACCAGGCGGCCTCTAACGGAAACAGGGAGATGGCCGAACTGCTTCTGGCCCACGGCGCCGACGTCAATGCCAAGGACTACAAAGACGATTTCACGCCTTTGCGCCTGGGCGCGGACATGGACCACATGGACGTGGTTGAATTGCTGCTTGCCAAAGGGGCCGATGTCAATGCCCACGGGGCGGATGGCAATACGGCACTGCACATGGCGGCATGGCGGGGCGATGTCCCCATGGCAGAGTTGCTCCTCGCCCACGGAGCCGACGTCAATGCCAAAAACTACAATGACATTCATATGAGGACGCCTTTGTGCGCTGCCGTGCTTAATAGCAAATCTAAACACACAAGGGAAATGGTCAGAATGCTACAGAAGCACGGCGGTAAGATTCATTGAGAGCGGGCCCCCGGTTGTGTCTGTCATCGCTCCAGGAATCAAACTCGAACTCGAAAGGAGAAAGGTTATGCGTCAGAGAATATTTTGGGCCCTTGCTTTCGTGGCAGTTGTTCCCTTCCTTCTAGCGAATCTGGCGTACGCGCAAAGCGATATCCAACCGGTGTTCACGCCAGCTAACTCACAGAAATTCGATGCGCGTTCAACGCCCGCCAAAGCCACAAGCGACGACGAGAGCGCCCTGGCCAGCAAGGGCTACTTCAAGATAGGAACGATCAGCGCCACGCATCTGGGTACGAAGGAGGACCCGGAGATAACCAGGCAGCTCGAATCGGCCATCCTCCAGAAGACCGCCGAAGTCGGCGGCGACATTGTCCGCTTCAGCAAAGTTGGCATACCTGAAGAAAGAGACGTGCCCACCGGAAAGACGAAGACCATGAAAACGTGCCTCGAAACAAAATACATACCAGGTACACCGTCCACGAGGAGTTGCGTCGCCACCTCTGTTGGCCCACTGTGCAGCGGTTCGTTGGGGACCGGTTCATCTACGAGATGCGTGAATTGGTACAAACAGGAAGTTCCGGTAACAAAGCGGGAAACTGACCTGGTCAGCGAGGGAACGGTTTGGCGCTACGATCCCAAGTTTGCCGCCAATGTCAAGAATCAAAAAGGTGAGACCCCGTTGTCCGTTGCGGCAATGATGAAGCGGAACGATGTGGTCGAACAGCTTTTGGCCCACGGTGCCGACATTAATGCCAGAAATAACGATGGCTTGACTCCGTTGCACGAAGCGGCACTCGGGGGGTACACGGATGTGGCCGAATTGCTTCTGGCTCATGGTGCCGACATCAATGCAACAAGTGGCGATGGTGAAACTCCATTGCACAGCGCGGCATGGTCGAATCACAGGTACGTGGTGGAATTGCTTCTGGCCCACGGCGCTGATGTCAACGTCAAAGATAACAAAGGCAGAACACCATTACACGCGGCGGCAAGTGGAGGAGATAAGGAGGTGGTCGAAGTGCTTTTGGCCCACGGCGCCGATGTCAATGCCAGAGATGGAGGGGGGATGACGCCATTGCACAGCGCGACATGGTCGAATCACAGGGACGTGGTGGAATTGCTTCTGGTCCACGGCGCTGACGTAAACGTCAAGCAAAACAGTGGCGAAACGCCGTTACACGTCGCTACAATGATGAGCTACACGGATATAGGTGACTTGTTGCGCCAACACGGCGCCGACATCGCACGCAAAGTGGAGCCAGAGGAGGCCCGGAAAGCGGTGACAGGGGCAGCAACAGCCCCTTCGATGCTGGGCAAGAATATTAACTCTGCGGAAATGAAGACATGGCTGTCAAGCCTGGGTCAACCGGAGATACTCCGGTCTAGGCTTACTGAAAGTTATTATTATAACTTCAAATCAAAGGGAATTTCTTTATTCTTCAATAATGCGAATGATACGCTGAGGGGTATAATCTTCTACTCTGAAGGTGCGGACGATTACCGGCAGTTCCAAGGTGACTTGCCATTTGGATTATCTTTTCAAAATACCCGAAGTGAGATTGAAAGTATCCTTGGCCCGCCGGACAAGACTGACGATGGTGCAGGAACCAATATCTGGACATCCTACAATTCGAAAGGCATCAGAATTAAGTACAACACAGTGCGGACTGATGACATGAATGCGCGGATGTACTTCATAATTATCAACACGGTTCCCTGATACGCGGTATGGTTCTCCTCTCCGCGGGCAAGCATGGTGTGTTGGACCTTTTGTGTTTGTGGAGATGTGATTAACTGAGGTGGTCCCGGTAGTTCGAACAGTTTTTGCTGTTCTTTAAGTGGAAGTTCTGTTGTTCGGTTCAGGCTGCCAGGGATGCTGACATGCGGTTGTCCTTACGCGAAGAATCGAATTCGAAAGGAGAAAGGTGATGCGGCAAAGAATTTATCGGTACATGGCTTTCCTGGTAGTGGCTGTCCTTCTTGGGTTGAATCTGGCGCGCGCGCAAAGCGACATTCAACCGGTGTTCACGCCAGCTAACTCACAGAAACTCGATGCGCGTTCAACGCCCGCCAAAGCCACAAGCGACGACGAGAGCGCACTGGCCAGCAAGGGCTACGTCAAGATAGGAACGATCAGCGCCTCGCAAAGAGGAGATCCCAAGAATCCGACGATAACAGGAAATCTCTTTGGGGCCATCCTCAAGAAGGCCGCCGAGGCCGGTGGTGACGTTGTCCACTTTACCAAAGAGGACGCGAAGGATAGAGAATATGAAACTGACGTGTCAAAATTTGGCAAGTCTGATCATGCGCGATGCTTTTTTTACGGAAACACTATCATTGGATTTGACGTACTCCCGGGGACTGTTCCCCCCTATAGGTCCTACACCAAACCCATATACAAATGCGAGGAGTGGGTGGTCGATATCGTGGTCGACGAGGGCACGGTCTGGCGCTATGATCCCAAGTGGGCCGCTGACATCGCGCGCGAAGCAGGGGAAGCTCGTAATAGAGACGATCTGATGACGATGCTTTATAACGGTAACTTAATCAACGCTAAGGCGCTTCTCGATGCCAACCCTGGCCTGGTCAACTCCAGAGATATAGGCAGGAACGGGGATACGCCGTTAATGGATATGGCGTCTGTGGGACGCATGAATGCGGCCGAACTGCTTCTGGCTAATGGCGCTGACGTCAATGTCAAGGATACTAAGTATGGCAATACTTCGCTGCACGAAGCGGCGTCTGCAGGAAGAAAGGAGATGGTCGAACTGCTTCTCGCCCACGGCGCTGACGTCAACGCAAGAGATAACTCAGGTGATACGCCGTTGTTCGCGGCAGTGAGTTATCCCGGCTATGCCGATGTAGCCGAACTGCTTATGGCACACGGCGCCGACGTCAATGCCAGGGATAACTCTGGCATGACGCCGCTGAACTCCGCGGCGTATGACAGAAATATGGAAGTAGTCAAACTGCTCCTCGCCCACGGCGCCGATGTCAATGCCACAGGCGATAATGGCAAAACGCCGCTCGGCTCTGCAGAGATGATGGGGTACGCGGATGTGGCTAACCTGCTGCGCCAGCACGGCGCCAACATCGCACCCAAAGCGGAGCCAGAGGAGGCCCGGAAAGCGGTGACAGAGGAGGCCCGGAAAGCGGAGCCAGAGGAGGCCCGGAAAGCGGTGACAGCGATATCAACAGCCGCCTTTCCGATGCTAGGGAAAGACATCAACAGTGTCGAAATGAAGACATGGCTGTCGAACCTAGGTACTCCCAAGATTGATAAGAATGAGTACATAATTAGTTACACCTTCAAATCGAGGGGAGTCGCATTGGTATTCGATACAAAGGATAAGCGGCTGTCATCCGCACACTTCTACGCCGAAGGTCAGGACGGTTTCCGACAATTCCAAGGTGATTTGCCGTATGGATTGTCTTTTCAGCTTACACGCAAAGAGGTCGAAAGCGTCCTTGGCCCGCCTGACACGTCTGGCGGCGAAGTAATCAATTACTGGGCACGTTATAGTTCGAGGGACATGAGAATTACGTACAATACGATGCGGACTGACGACCTAAATGCTCGGATATCCGTGATTTCTATAGTAAGTCCCTGACACGCGGTGTTGGCTCTCCTGTTCGGTTCAGGCTGCCAAGTTTGCTGGCAGGCGGTTGTCCTTACATGAAGAATCGAACTCGAAAGGAGAAAGGTTATGCGGCAAAGAATCTATTGGTACATGGCTTTTTCGGTAGTGGTACTCCTGATTGGAGCGAATCTGGCGCAGGCGCAAAGTGGCGTCCAGGTGACGTTCACGCCTGACAGCGGTCAGAAATTCGATGCGCGTTCAACGCCCGCCAAAGATACAAGCGATGATTTAGACACCCTGCGCAGCAAGGGCTATATGATAGGGTCGATTCGTGCCACGCAGGCGGCTGAGAAGTGGGACCCGGAGACAACCAGGCTGCTTGTCCTCCAGAAGGCCGCCGAGGTCGGTGGTGACTTTGTCGCCTTTACCAAAAAGAATGTGTTTGATTACGTAGATGTAACCGGCGTGTCAAAAATTGACAAGTCAAATAAGGCGCATTGTGTGAGATACGGAACCCAAGTCGTTGGATATGACGTCATCCCGATGAGGAATGGCCCCTACACCAAACCCATATTCAAATGCGAGTATTTGGTGGTCGATATCATGATCGACGAGGGCCTAGTCTGGCGTTACTACGATCCAACAGCGGAGGCACCAGTGCGAGATCGCCTGGGGGCTGCGCGAGAAGCCGCCCTGGAGCCGGATGCAGCGCTAGTTCTCGCTGCTGCACTCATCGCCGGTGACATGTCCAAGGCTAGGGCACTGGTCAATGCCGATCCTAGCCTGGCTCGCAGCAGCGACAAGCAGTACGGTACGCCACTGCTATTGGCTGTACAGCACGGCACCAAGGATATGGTGGAGCTGCTTCTTGCGCATGGCGCAGATGTCAATTCCAGTGGTAAGTTTGACCTGACTGCGCTGCACTTTGCTAAATCTTCTGAAATGGCCGAAGTGCTTTTGGCCCATGGTGCCAACGTCAACGCTAGGGACAGCATCGGTAGCACTCCTCTGCACGATGCCTCAAACAGGGATGTGGCCGAAGTGCTTTTGGCGCACGGCGCTGACATCAACGCCAAGAGAAACGATGGCGCCACCCCGCTGCACGATGCGGCAATAAGTAATAAGAGAGATGTGACCGAAGTGCTTTTGGCGCACGGTGCTGACGTCAATGCAAAGAATATGTTTGGCCAAACACCGTTGCTCATGGCGGCGGGTAATGGAAATAAGGAGGTAGTCGAACTGCTTTTGGCCCACGGTGCTGACGTTAACTCCAAGAGTAACATGCGTGAGACCCCGTTGGGGGAGGCTTTACGACTAAACCATGAGGACGTAGTGGACCTGTTGCGCCAACACGGCGCCGACATCGCACGCAAAGCGGAGCCAGAGGAGGCCCAGAAAGCGGTGACAGGGGCAGCAACAGCCCCTTCGATGCTGGGCAAGAATATTAACTCTGCGGAAATGAAGACATGGCTGTCAAGCCTGGGTAAACCGGAGATACTCCGGTCTAGGCTTACTGAAAGTTATTATTATAACTTCAAATCAAAGGGAATTTCTTTATTCTTCAATAATGCGAATGATACGCTGAGGGGTATAATCTTCTACTCTGAAGGTGCGGACGATTACCGGCAGTTCCAAGGTGACTTGCCATTTGGATTATCTTTTCAAAATACCCGAAGTGAGATTGAAAGTATCCTTGGCCCGCCGGACAAGACTGACGATGGTGCAGGAACCAATATCTGGACATCCTACAATTCGAAAGGCATCAGAATTAAGTACAACACAGTGCGGACTGATGACATGAATGCGCGGATGTACTTCATAATTATCAACACGGTTCCCTGATACGCGGTATGGTTCTCCTCTCCGCGGGCAAGCATGGTGCGTTGGACCTTATGTGTAGTTAGAGACCTGATTAACTGAGGTGGTCCCGGTAGTTCGAACAGTATTTTGCTGTTCTTTATGTGGAAGTTCTGTTGTTCGGTTCAGGCTGCCAAGTTTGCTGGCAGGCGGTTGATGTATACCTGCTGAATGGGCAATCACTGCGGGCAAATGTCCAAAGAGTGTTACACCAGCACCCCGCCTGGTACAAACGATTCTGGAGGTTAAACCCTTGGAGATCAATCCCGATATTAAGCACTTCAACTACTACGATGATTGGAAGTCCGCGGTTTTGGAATGTCCGCGGTGCCACTGGAGCGGGAAGTTCTCGGAAGGATTGGTTGGCTACTACAAGGAGCTGATGGATAGCACTTGTCCTAAGTGTGATTTTGCTCATGCCCCCATGCTGGCGACCGTCAACTATCCGACACTTGAAGAGATGCGGTCCTCCGGGGACCCTAGCGCCGTTCTCCAGGCTGGGGTGATGGAGCAGTTGCGGAAAAACTATGAAGCGCAAAAGTTGAAAAGCAGCGGCCAGTTGCCTGATTTGGACGCCCCCTCTTTCGCGTTAGTCTGGGACTTTATTGAGGACCATGACGAACATCGTACAGTGTTTCGATATGGCGACCGGGTGTTGTTTTCGGAACCAGCTGTTTGGGAGGGGTATCAGCGGTTTGAGGAAGTCTGCAAAATCGTTCGCGAAAAATATGGCAGCAAGGTCACCGACCTTGTGCCGACAAGTGCCAGTGAGCTGTACCTCTGGGGCGATGTCTTGTCGGCTCCAGATTTCGTAGACAAGGTTCGTCGAGAGGTATTTGGCAACTAAAAGGACCCCGCAAATCCTGGCCATGTCGTGTAACAACATTCGTCAGAACGCATGTCGAATGACTATTGCACGGGGAAATTGAAAGCTGATCAGTACCGAAAAGTCGGCATCTCAAGACCAATCTCGACGCCACACGAACAAAATGGGGTTGGTTCCCCTCTGCACCGGGGGTCCCCGGCGATTCGGAGTTCCCAACGACCGGGGCCCCCAAGAAGCGGCACTTGCTTCATGGGGTGGTAGCAAGCGCTTTTTGCACGTTCGGGTGGCTGACCACTGTCCACTGACCATTGGCTGGTGTCCCTATTCCCTATTCCCTGTTCCCTATTCCCTGTTCCCTGTTCCCTGTTCCACGCCCATATCTACGCATAAGACCCTTTCGCTGCCTTACCTGAACCCTGGTCCCTGATCCCTGACCCCTGTTTTTGTACCCGTTTTGTGATGAAGTAGCTGTATCTATACCCACACATTTAACCCTCCAAATAGCCCCAACTTTTGCAAAAAAGTGCATCCGGAACGCCACTTCGCCACCCTCCCCTCGCCCTCGCGCTGACCAAAGACTCCCGCCGCCGTCAAACATCCCAGTGCTATACTTGACCCTTAAGGCTGCTCTTTTCAGGCATTTTCCATGCTCTTGTAACACCGCACTCCGGAGGTTTTCCCGCCCATGACACCCCGCGCCCGCCGCGCCTTCTTCACCGCGGCTCTCTCTTTTGCCGTGGTTCTCTTTTTCGCCGTCTGCGCTGTTGCGGGCTGGTTCCTGCAAGACAAGGTATGGGCCCAGACCACGGCCGACGAAAGCCAGCTCCGCGACAACCTCAAGACCTTCACCAATGTTTATGCGCTGGTGGAGCAGAACTACGCCGATCCCATCGACAACGAGAAGGCTGACACAGCCATCTACGACGGTGCCATTCCCGGCATGTTGCGCGTGCTCGACCCGCATTCCAGCTTCTACGACCCCAAGGCATACGCCCGCATGCGCGAGGAGCAGCATGGCCGATATTACGGCGTGGGAATGACCATCCAGCAACAAAACAATAAGGTTTATGTCGTCTATCCCGCCGAGGGCGCGCCCGCCTACAAGGCTGGAATCCATCCCGGCGACGTCATCTACGCGGTGGACGGCAAGATCGTCTCCATAGACGGCAAGATTCCCGGCGGACTGACCTCATCCGACTTGGTTGCCAAGGCCCTCAAAGGTCCCCGGGGAACTCACGTTCAGGCCACCATGCTCCGCGAAGGCCAGCCCAATCCGCTGGTCTTCGACCTGATCCGCGACGAAATTCCCCACCCCTCCGTGGACCTGGCCTATGAAATTCGTCCCGGCGTGGCCTACATCCACCTAACGCAGTTCCAGGAGACCACCGCCGAAGAGTTTGTCACTGCTCTTAACGGCTTCAGCAATCTGAAGGGGCTGGTCTTTGACTTGCGCGGCAATCCCGGCGGCCTGCTCAGCCAGGCAGTGGAGGTCTGCGACCACCTCCTCGCCAAGGGCCAGGGCATCGTCAGCCAGCGCGGCCGCGCCTACCCTGATCAGGTCTACACCGCAACCCACGGCAACGGAGGCCGTACATTTCCTATCGTCGTTCTGGTCAATCGGGGAACAGCATCCGCCGCGGAGATCGTCTCCGGAGCTTTGCAGGACCATGACCGTGCCCTCATCGTCGGCGAAACCACCTTCGGCAAGGGCCTGGTGCAAACCGTTTACGATATGGCCGACCACACCATGGCGCTGGCGCTCACCACCTACCACTACTACACGCCCTCCGGCCGGCTCATCCAGCGCAACTACTCCGGCGTCTCGCTCTACGACTACTACACCCACGGCGGCGCGCAGCCGTCAGACACCGCCAGCCGCGAGGTCAAACTTACTGACGCTGGACGTACAGTCTATGGCGGCGGCGGCATCGCCCCGGACGAGAAGATTGAGAGTCCCAAAACCAGCCGCTTCCAGGAGACGCTGCTCTATCGCGATGTTTTCTTCCACTTCGCCCCGGTCTATCTCGCCAACCGCTCCGTGGACAGGAACTTCCAGGTAGACGCGTCGGTGCTCTCGGAGTTCAAAAAGTATCTCACACGCGAGGAGATTCCCTTCACCGAAGCCGACCTCAACGGCGTGATGGACTGGCTCAAGATCAGCATCAAGGAAAAGATCTTTATCGTTCAGTTTGGCGAGACGCAAGGCCTGCGTACCCGCGCTGACTGGGACCCCATGATCCAGAAGGCGCTCGCCTTCCTGCCCGAAGCCCAGGCCCTGCAAGACAACGCCCACAAGGTGCTGGCCCAGAAAGCTATGGCGCGTAGCGAGGCGCGGTAGAAAGTTAGAGCAAATGAGTCGCTGGTGGATTTGGTTGCTTGTTGGCGCTGTTGCGTCATTTGCCCAGCAGTCAGCACCGACCTCCTCAAATGACGCGGATGTTATGGTTGCTGCTGTTTCACGCGATAGCTCTATGTTCGGAGGAGGATTCGATTCTGGAATATGGACAGGGCGTGGAACCGTCTACGTGGAACCTTTGGGTTATCTCACGCAAACTGGAGAGTGGAAGGCCTTGCCATGCAGTAAAGATTGGCCAAAAACCTGCCCCAAGTTTGCGCGCGAATATCTGAACAAACCGCACACTTACATCGTAGTTAGCGCGGATGGAAAAGGCGCTACGATTCAAGCCACGCCCACGAAGTTAGATGAGTGCAGGTATTATACCGGCCACGGAACCTATTCGGGCGCTGCGATTGCCAACTCAGCAATTGCAGCGAGTTCAGCTGACTTTTTTGCCGATAGCGAACCTCTAAAGTCACTTAGCTACCAGGATTTAGCGTCAATTCGTATGGAACTGGGCAAGCTTGTTCCGAGCAAACTGGATTCCACCAGGTGGATACGGGGATTCTCTCTTCGCCTCGAAGGTCAGGAGCTTTTTGTAGCGCAGAGAAGCTATGCCGATATCGCTGCGCATGCAAATGTGAGCTACGATTTTATTTTCGCCATCGGAACTATGGACCAAGGCCGGTTTCATATTCTTCACTGGAAGAAAAATACAGAGGATGAGGCAGAACGTGTACTCGGAATAATTCACTTGAAGAACGGACGCGAATATCTGATTACTACAGTGGGCGATCCAGAATCGGAATGGTTTCGCGTCTACGGCATTCGTGATGGAAAAGTGGCCTTGGTTTATGAGGGTGGCGGATCAAGCTGCTAATCCAGAAACCCTTTTCCCGAAGTGAAACCCCGCCCCCACCCCCTGTAACCGCCGTCACAGCGCGCCCTCTTGCGCCGACCGTAGCCTCTTGAACGGAGTTGGGGAGGATTTTTCATGTCAGGTATTACCGCGGAAAATGCAGTAACCGTTCAGAACCTCATGGCCGCCTTTGAGGGCGAGTCGAACGCCCACGCCAGGTACACCGCCTTTGCCGCCAGGGCCGACGAGGAAGGCCTGCACGGCGTAGCCAGCCTTTTTCGCGCCGCCGCCCGCTCCGAGCAGATTCATGCCGGCAACCACGCCCATGTGATCAACCAGTGGAGCCTCCGCGCTGAGTGCGAAATCCACCCAATCGAAGTCAAGAGCACGCTCGAAAATCTCAAGACAGCCCTCAACGGCGAGCAATACGAGATCGACACCATGTATCCCGGCTTTCTTGAGGAGGCCACCGCACGCAAGAACACTGGCGCCATCCGCACCTTTACCGGCGCGCTGGAAGCGGAGAAGACCCACGCGCGGCTCTACAGCGAGGCCATTGCCCTGCTCGTTGCCGGAAAGAAGGATTCCTGGATTGGCGAGGCCCGCGACTTCTACGTCTGCCCGGTCTGCGGCTACACCTCGGAGACCGAAGAGGAGCACGAACGTTGCCCGGTCTGCAACTGCCCCTGGGAAAAATTCGAGATCATCCGGTAATAAGTGATTGTTTTACGAACGAATCGCGAGGTTCATGCTTTCTCAGGTCTCAAAAACGAGAGCTGGGGCATTCAGCCCGCACAGACTTCTTAATCAGACTTTCCTTCAAAACTGTACGATCTTTATATTCTCTGTTGCCAAACTATAAAGCAGAGATTTCGCAAGCGCGAGGATATTCTTGCCCGCTGGCACGACAAGATATCCTCTCACAAGTACGCGCTTCCGGACGCGGTGCACAATGTACTCTTCCATTGTAACTAGTTGTTCAGAGGTGTGAGGACTAAACAATGTGGATTCGATTTCCGCCTCGGCGACGATTTCTTCTGTTACGGTTCCTTTACTTGTTATCTTATGAGCGAAGACATCCGGTCGAAATGTCGGCATCGGGGATTTCGTTTTACTGAACCCTCGCCTCAGAAACTTTCTCCTGAAGGCGACAAGGATGTTTTCATGGACTTCGGCCATCGCGTGTCTTTACCTCTTATAGGAATTTTTTGACGTGATCAGCCAAGTTAGAATACCCACTCATACCGGTTCCAAAGCGCCGCGCTCCTCGTTTATTAGACCTCTTCCAAAAATCCGCTCCGAGGCGCTTCAACCCACTTAATTGCTTGGCAAAGTCCTTATCCTTATATTGTCCCAAGAATCGTGGAGCGATAAAGAAATTGAACGCGAACATCCCTGGCGTTCGCTGGATGGCGTAACGGCGAGGATCATCAAACGCTTCCGGTACATTTTCCTTGATCGCCATCCAGAAATGCGCCAGCCGTTTCGCTGCTACGTGGGTTTGCTTATACTTCTTCGTGATCAGAAGTTGACGCAAGGATGATACGAACGACTTCTCGGTAGCGATGTGTGAATGGAGTCGTTCCTCGTTTGGTTGACGAATTGCTTTATACCAAGGATTATCACGTAGGGCAGCACTCTGGTTCATATCGATGGTCATCTGAACCGCGGCAACCTCCCACGGTTTTACATCTGAAATCTCTTTAATGCAGTTATTTTCTATAAGCAAGCGCCTTGTTAAGGCAACGTCCATTTTCTTTGCTTTCGTATTAATCACATAAAATTGTGCTGCCTCTCGCACCTGATTCATGCCTTCGGTGATCACGATGGGAAATGAAAAAGTGTCCTTGATCAGCCCATCTTCCAGAGCTTTGATGAGTCCCTTCAGACGATGCTGCATATCGACAACCCAAACATTTACACCATCGGGAATCACAAGCTCTTTTCTTCGAGGGTTATATTTCAACTTGTCGGCTTCGCGAACATTAACAAGGCCCGCGACGGGCATGATCGCCCCTGATTTCTCAAAATACTTTGCAATATTATTGATTCTTCTTTCGTCCGGGTTTCGTTGATATCCGCGTCTCTTCGCTATGTTCTTCGGATCCCACCGGTCGACAGAAAATGATTCAAGCTTGCGAATCGGGATGACCGCCATGTACATGATGATCTTGTTCTGCTTAAAGCGGATCGAGGGAAGGATTAGGCTCATAATCTTAAATCATAGATCGCTACCACAGGTGATTGCAGATTATTTCTCATCTTTGTGCACAATGATTCTCAGAAGTCTTCCTTCAAACATCGTCCCGGCACGTCCTTTTCGCGCCGCCTTCCAGCCGGAAGCGGCCAAAAGAGGCCAAAACGTCCCGTAACTCCTTATCCTGGACGATTTTGCAGGGAACTCCTTTGTTTTGACGATTTTACAGCGCAACCCCGTCTGTAACCTCAAGAAAACAAGGATTTTGCGCCCAAAGTATGGGTGGGGGTACCCCATGGTCCAGCCGGGTGCCGGGTGCCCCTGGTCCGGGGTCCCCATGGTCAGGTCTTCGTCCATGGGGTGGTGATCCCTCGCATTTGGGGACCCGGGAAACCACGAACCTCGACCGTCCGTCTTCCGCTAGAAAACTTCGCTGTGAGAACCGATGCGCACCAGCCGCCCACCTGCCTGTGTTTGGTGTTCTAACGGTCAGTCGAGAGAGTCTTCCGGGCGCGGCGCCTCGCCGCCGTCGCGGTTGAGAATACGCAGAAAAGCCGCATCGTCGGCTCGCTCGCGGCGTTCGGCAAAGAAGTGCTCGGTCTGCATCACAGCGATCTTCTCAGCGGCGGCGATAACCAGAAACTGGTTCATGCTGGACTTGTCGCGCTTGCTGACCTTCTCCACCTCAGCCTTCAGCGAGACGGGCAGCCGCAAGGGGAATGTAGAAACTCGAGTGGTCATGGTATTAACCTCTTCAAGACTTCGCCGGGACGAAGAACTTCAATTCCAAAACTGCTGCGCGCCGCGCGCAGATCCTTCTCGTTGAAGGTCACAATCGCGCCAGCCTGCCCATTCACCGCAGCCTCCAGCACCATTTCGTCGCCGGGATCGTGCAGTTGAGGCCGCCAGCGGTAATAGGTCTGCACCGGCTCGGCCAATGAAATAAGGCGGTCCAGAAAGATCGCGATCTCCGCCAAGCTCAAACCGGAGGCAAGGCGATGCTCGGCGACCGTGCATTTGGCCTCGTACTCCAGCGCCAAAGGCACATTCAGCAGCATGGTGGCCCGCCCCAGCCGTATTTGCCGAAGAAGCTCGGCTGACCCGCCGCGTGGGCTGCGCATGGCCGCCACAACGACGTCGGTGTCGAGCACGAGTCTCACATCACATATAATATCATATCATATAGGATGTGATGCACTTTGCCGCTTTGCATGAGTCCAATATCCCGATTTGGGGACCCGGGATACCACGAACTACCTGGCGCGCAAGCGCCGTCCGCCCGGGCGGCAAGCCCTTGCAGATTATTTCCCCCTCCCGGCGCACAATCAAAGCAAATAAGAGGCAATGCCGCTCCGATCCTTGACAACTGAAAAACGCATCTTTTCACCTCCGACGCTTTCGCATTCCGCTCAATAACCATGGGTTAACTCCATCGCAAGCGCAAAAATGCAACAAATGTTTCCCCCATTTTCGCCTTTTTAGCCGATAACCAAATCCGGTAAGATACCTGAAATTAAGAACATAACCATTTCACGGTGGCCCAAAAAGGCGAAACCCTGGCGCGGGAATTCTCGCCGGATGGGCCGGGTGACGCTCGACATGAACTAAGCAATCCGTCCTGGAATCAATAACATAACCAACCAGCATGGGCAAACAAAGAGCGAAACCAAGGCGCGGGAGTTCAGGGAAAATTCGGGTTTTTGCCACGTGGCGCAGGCCTCACGGCTCGTCACTGTAAATCCTGATCTCCACCGGACCGCCCTCCGTCTGGCGCGCGCGAAACATGCCAGGAGTGTTGAAGCTCCACACCATTTGCCCGTCGGGAGTGATGGCGATGACGCCGCCGTCCCCGTGAAGCGCCTCTAATTCCTGGTGAATCACCTGGTCAGCGGCCTGCTGCAAGCTCATACCCTTGAAGGCCACCAGGTTGCATATCTCCCGCGCCACGCCCAGGCGGATGAAGTACTCGCCCGAGCCGGTCGCCGAGACGGCGCACGACTGATTCGATGCGTAGGTGCCCGCGCCGATAATCGGCGAGTCGCCCACCCGCCCCGGCATCTTGGCCTGCAATCCGCCCGTCGATGTTCCGGCGGCGATGTTGCCTGCCCGGTCCAGAGCCACCGCTCCCACCGTGCCGAAGTTGTGCGTCTCTTGAGATTCCTCAATCTGGGCCACCGGCTTGGCCGGTCCCGCGGGTGGAGGCGGCGCGCCAGCCGGACGCGGCGGAATGGGCAGGCCCTGCTTCTGCAACTGCCTAACCAGCGATTGCCAGCGCGCTTCGGTGAAAAAGAAGCTTGGGTCCACCTGCTCCAGCCCCACCCGCGCGCCAAAGGCGTCTGCTCCCGCGCCAATCAGCATCACGTGCGGCGACTTCTCCATCACCGCCCGCGCCAGGCTGATAGGATGCCGGGTGCGCGTCACCCCGGCCACCGCCCCAGCCTTCAGATTTGAGCCGTCCATAATGGACGAGTCCAGCTCGTTTTTGCCCTCGGCAGTGAAGACCGCGCCCCGGCCCGCATTGAACAGCGGATCATCTTCGAGAACCTTAATCGCAGCCTCCACGGCATCCAGCGCCGAGCCGCCCTGATCCAGCACCCTGGCTCCGGCAGCCTCGGCCTGGGCCAGAGAGGTGCGATAGGCCGCATCTCCGTTAGGGCCCAGCGCCGTCCGCGCGATTACTCCAGCGCCCCCATGAACCACGATGCTCCAGTGGTGAGCAGGCTGCCCTGCTTGTCCATTTTGTCCAGCCGGCTGTGGCGCTTGTGCCACACAGGCCAGCGTGGCCAGTGAAAAAACTCCCGCAAACACCCCACAAATCCTTTTCATCGGCAATTCCTTCCGCAAGAATCCCTGCCGTTAACCTAGCCGCCCATCTTCCGAATCGTCAACTCCGTGCCCCAACCGATTTTTTCCCCAATCCCGCTCCAATGTATTAAGCTTCTCGGCAGAATGAAAGACATCTACATCTCCGATCTGGCCAACTTCGATGAAGGCCGGTCCTTCGACGGCTACTTCCTCGTCCTGGCCAAGCAGCAACGCACTACCAAGAACAACAAGCCCTACCTTAACCTCATCCTGGGCGACAAGACCGGCCAGCTCGAAGGCCGCGTCTGGGATCCTGGAGACCCGCGCATCGCCAAGGACTTCGAGCGTGGCGACGTGGTCAAGGCTCGCGGTTCGGCCTCCCGCTTCGATGACCGCCTGCAGATGAAGATCGACCAGATCCGCGTGGCGGTGCCCAACGAGGTGGACAAATCCGACCTGCTGCCCTCCACCAACTGCGATGTGGCCGAGCTCTGGCGTCAGCTTCTCGGCTTCGTCAACAGCCTCACCAATCCCGACCTGAAGCGGCTGCTCAGCGCCATGCTCGCCGACCCCGCCCTCGCAGAGGCCTATCGCGAAGCTCCCGCCGCCCGGCTGCTCCATCACGCCTGGCTCGGCGGCCTGCTGGAGCACGTTATCAGCCTATGCACTCTGGCCGACCTCGTCGCCACGCATTACCCGCTCCTCGACCGCGACCTGTTGATGACCGGCGTCATCCTGCACGACATCGGCAAGCTCTACGAACTCTCCTGGGAAACCGGCTTCGATTACACCGTCGAAGGCGTCCTGCTGGGCCACATCCACATCGGCACAGCGCTGGTCGAGCGCGCCATCGACAGCCTGCCCAACTTCCCGCCGCGCCTCAAAACTCTTGTCCTGCACATGATTCTTAGTCATCACGGCAAGCTGGAGTTCGGTTCTCCCAAGCTGCCCATGATTCCCGAAGCCCTGGCCCTCAGCTTCCTCGACGACCTCGACGCCAAGATGCAGGCCATGCAGGGCGAATTCGACAAATGCATCCGCGAAGGCAAAGGACCCGACGAACTGACCGGCAAAGTCTGGGCGCTCGATCAGAGGCAGTTGCTGAATACCAAGCGGTGGCTGGGTGAGGGCAAGAAATAGGGGAAATGGATCGCCGCTGCTTGTCCTCTTCGACTCCGCATTGATGTTCAGTTTCAGTTTCCTTGCCAGGCTCGAGGCAGCCGGTTTGATGTGCAGGGCAGGTATACCGGTCGAAATGACAAAAATGTACCACACAGAGTGCATAATCTTGAATGTTGCGAGCCCGTAAATACGCCTAACTTATTTGTTTTCAGTTCACTAGAATAGTGCGCGAATTGCGATAACTTACCTATGATCAGTTTCCTGCCAGTTTTGAATGGCTGTTCTCGCTCGTGCAGTCCATCTTAATTGGGGCCCTAAAAATTTTTACTTGACACATTTCGCTCGCAGAAAGCAATATTATCTAACAAGAACGTAGTTGTTGATTGTTGACAACTTCAAACCGCAAGAACCCCGTTACTCACAAAAAGCTATTTCCCCTGGAGGATTACGAATGAAAATTCGAGTACTGAGTTTCTGTCTGCTTATCTCTGCGGCGTTTCCGTTGATTGCCAGTGCAGCACCGATACCCTTACCACCTGTCTGGCCCACTACCTGGGTAAACGTAGTTGATGACCCAAACATGACCCCCACCCCCAGTATGTACCCTGAGAGTTACGTCGCCACCCAAAACGAAATCGGGATGATCACCGACTTGTTCGTTGTAGGTGACAGTTACACCGTTTTCGTCAACGGAATTCCCGTATTAACCACCCCGGCCGTGCCAACCTGGACCGCCGATGGATGTTCAGGCCCCTACGATCCGAATTGTTTTACCACCGATCCGAACGTGGCTTGGGGCAATCCTATCTGGAGCCAAGGCACTTTCGACCTGAATGCGGGCGATATAGTCACCATCCAGGAGGACAACATCCCATCCGGCTTCACGGACGGTACATACGCAATCACAGCGATGACCCCAGAGCCAGGGACCCTTGGTCTGCTTGGCAGCGGCCTGCTGGGCCTGATGGGTGCTCTGCGCCGGAGGTTTGGCAATCGCACATAGGTTCCCCTTATTATTTTTTCAAATTCTGAAGCCCTTGGTGACGAACCAAGGGCTTTGGTTTTTTTGATTGAGGCTCAAAGAGAGCGGCTACGCGGTATCACTTGGACCACTCATACAGGGCGAATTCGACATGTGCCTTCGCGTAGGCAAACCTGCCGGTGAACTAACCGGCAAGGTCTGGGCGCTGGATCAGAGGCAGTTGCTGAATACGAAACGGTGGCTGGGGGAAACAGAGTATAACAACAAGAGAACGAGTTAGGACACAACCATACGCATGTATGCTCTTGTGTACTCTTTATGGACGCGATAATACAAGCACTTGATTATTCGGATGCCCTGCATGATGGGTATTCGAACGAAGGTCGCGCAGGTGGTAGCTTCTACCCCAGAGACGATATCTGTCCTTTCTGCAAACAAAAGGTCGACAAAGTTTTCTCTGGCGGAATAACAGAATACAATCCTGAAAACCAGGACTCCACGCAGGACGTTCACCATTCTGTGACAGCGATATGCTGCAAGTGCGGTTGGTGGACCGTTGAGGATGCGCAAACCTCCAACGCATATAACTTATATGCACTAGCGAACTGGGTTTCTGCCTTCCGGGGTGCCCTCAGGAAGTTTTCTCCGGAAGATACAGCTATCCAGATGGACGCATTTCGCCATGCCATTGCCAAAAGTCCAGAGGCATTTGATCCAACCAACCCACGAAATATGGAAATGTTCGTTGCTTCGGTCATGGCAGGATTCTGGCCCGGCTCGAAATGCAAACTCTGTGGTAAATCGGGCGATGGAAGCATGGATTTGCTGCTCATCATTGGTGATAAGCCTTTCGCGATTTTGGTGAAGCACAAGCAAGACATTCGCCCGGAAGAGTCAGTTTATCCTGTGACATATTTCATCGGCGCGGTCATAGGGGAGAACATCCCCAACGAGATATTCGTGACTTCGGCAGACCGCTTCCCCGCCGCGGAGGAAGCAGCGCGGAGCGCGGTTCCCACAATACCCGGAAGAGAATGCGTGGAAAGTTTCCAGCTGGTTGATCGTAGTTCATTCATGGAGTTTCTCGAAGCAACGAGCAGACACGTGCAAGATGTGTGGCGAATGTGTATTCCACCATGCCTCTTGGACGACTCTCACGGTCCGACACCATACTCGGTAAGTCTTAGGTCGCCATACTGACCTGTCCGATTAACTGTGCACTGACTGGGAATAGTCACTTCAGTGAGCACTAGCCGCTTTCAGGTAGCCCCCGCGGAACAGAAATAGGCTATTTCCTGTTCCCTGTCCTTCCCCGTTACAATCAAGAAGATATGATTCGTTTCTCAACCGCCGGCGAATCCCACGGAGAAGCCCTCATTGCTCTCATCTCCGGGCTGCCCGCCGGCGTGCCCTTCGATCTCGATTTCGTCAACCGCGAGCTGTGGCGCCGCCAGCAGGGCTACGGGCGCGGCGGCCGCATGAAGATCGAGACCGACGTGGCCCACGTGCTCTCCGGCGTCCGTCACGGCAAGACTATTGGATCGCCCATAGCGATTGAACTCGTCAACCGCGACTGGAAGAACTGGGAAGATAAGCTCCCCGTAGAGGCCGGCGACCCCACCAGGCACCCGGCCGTCGCCTCGCCGCGTCCCGGCCACGCCGATCTCGCCGGCGCTCTCAAGTACAACTTCCCCGACGCCCGCTACGTGTTGGAGCGCGCCTCGGCCCGTGAGTCTGCCGCGCGTGTCGCCGCTGGTGCCTTTGCCAGGCTGATGCTGCGAATGCTCGGCATCGAGGTCGCCAGTCATACCATCCGTGTGGGCCGCGTGGCACTCGACCGCGCCGTAGCATGGGAGGAGATCGCCGCGCTAGCTGCCCGCGACGAGGTCGTCCTCGGCTGTGTCGATTCTGCAACCGAGGCCCGCATGAAGCAAGAGGTCGAGGAGGCTTCCCGCACCGGCGACACCGTCGGCGGCATCTTCGAAGTAGTGGCGCATGACGTTCCGCCCGGCCTCGGCACATATGCCAACTGGGACGAGCGTCTTGACTCCCAGATCGCCTCCGCGGTGATGAGCATCCAGGCCGTCAAGGCTGTCGAGATTGGCCGCGGCGTCGTGGCAGCCGAATCCTTCGGCTCCCAGGTTCACGACCCCATCCAATACGCCGACAAAGACGCCGGCAAGCCCACCCGCTTCACCCGCCCGCAAAACACCGCCGGCGGCATCGAGGGTGGCGTCTCCAACGGCGAAGATGTTGTCGTACGCGGCTACCTGAAGCCCATCTCCACCCTCCGCAAGCCATTGGAATCAGTACGTTTTGACACTCGCCAGGCAACCAGCGCCAGCTACGAGCGCTCGGACATTTGTGTCGTCCCCGCAGCAGGCGTGGTCGGCGAGGCCATGGTGGCGCTCACCCTCGCCCGTCTGGTCCAGGAGAAATTTGGCGGCGATTCCGCCCTGGAATTGCGACGAAATTACGACGGATACATCCAACAATTACGGAACTATTAAGAATTGAGCAGATACGGAGCCATTCGCTGAAGCCGATGATTCTGAATATTGTCAAATATCCTGATCCCGTGCTCTCGCGGCCCGCCGAGCCGGTCACCGAGTTCAACGCCGAGTTGCGCAAACAGATTGCCGATATGTTCGAGTCCATGTACGCCGGTCAGGGCATCGGGCTGGCCGCGCCTCAGGTGGGCATCTCCAAGCGCTTTCTGGTGATTGACCTGAGCGTAGGCAAGGAGCCGAAAGACAAGCTGGTGCTCATCAATCCCGAGATCATTTTTAGCGAGGGCAAGGTCTACGAAGAGGAAGGCTGCCTCAGCTTTCCCGAGATTCGCGAGAAGGTGACGCGTCACGCCAAGGTGCGCATCCGCGCTCAGGACGAAAAGGGCAAGTGGTTCGAGATGGACGGCGAAGAGGTACTCTCGCGCTGCTTCCAGCATGAGATCGATCACCTGGAGGGCATGTTGTTCATCTACCGCATGAGCGCTCTCAAGCGCGATCTGGCCCTGCGCAAGATTCGCAAGCTGCAACGCGAAGGCAAGTGGTAAACTCGCCCCGGGGGATGAACATGACGAAACCCCTCAGGCTGATCTTCTGCGGCACACCCGATTTTGCCGTGCCCACGCTTCAGGCGCTCCTGGCAGCCGGCCATGAAATCGCATTGGTCGTCTCCCAGCCAGACCGCCCCGCGGGCCGCGACCGGCAGCTCACCGCTCCGCCCGTAAAGCTGGCCGCACTCGCTGCCGGTCTCCCCGTCGCGCAGCCGGTAACGATTCGCAACAATCCCGAGTTTCGTGCGCAGGTCGAGGCCATCGCGTCCGACGCCATTGTCGTGGTCGCCTATGGCCGCCTCATTCCTCCCTGGATGCTCGCGTTGCCCCGGCTGGGCTGCATCAATTTGCACGCCAGCCTGCTTCCCCGCTATCGTGGCGCCGCACCCATCCAGTGGGCAGTGGCCAAGGGTGAAACCGTCACCGGCAACACCACCATGCTGCTCGAAGAAGGCCTCGACACCGGTCCCATTCTGCTTCAACAGGCTCTCGCCATCGCACCCCATCAGACCGCGGCCGACCTCTTCGATGTTTTAGCTATTGGAGGCGCGCCGCTGGTGGTCAAGACCCTGGCGGGACTGGAGAATGGAACCATCACGCCCAAAACGCAGAATCCAGCCGGAGTCTCCTTCGCTCCCCTGCTCACGCGCGAAGACGGCCGCATGGATTTTGCCGCGCGCACGGCGAAGGAACTCCACAATCGCTGGCGCGGATTTCAGCCCTGGCCCGGCGCCTTCACTGCGCTCGACGGCAAGAAACTGATCGTTCACCGCATGGAGGTCGTGGACGCGCCCAGCTCTCAGGAGTCAACTCTTACCGAACCCACCTCCATCCTCCACGGCCAGATTCGCATCCACGATCATCGACTGTTTGTCGCCTGCGCCGGAAACACCTGGTTGGAACTCGTCGAAGTGCAGCTCGAAGGCAAAAAGCGACTCGAGGCCGCCGAGTTTCTCCGCGGAATCGCGCTTCCCGCTAACACTCGGCTCGGCTGAAGTTCATGGCTCAAATCTCCCCATCGCGCAAGGCTGCCTATCACATTCTTCTAGCCGTCGAGCGCGGTCAATCCCACTCCGACGACTTGCTGCGCGGCAAAGCCGTCAACGCGCTCTCCGCCCCAGACCGCAACCTTGCCACGGCGCTCGTCCTGGGTGTGCTCCGCTGGCAGATTCAGCTCGACCACCAGATCCGCTCACTGCTGGCCCGTCCCAACACCAAGCTCGATACAGAAATCCTGATCGCTCTCCGCCTGGGCGCATTCCAGTTGCTCCACATGGACCGCATCCCCGCCCGCGCGGCAATCAACGAAAGCGTCGAGCTGACCAAGCAATCCGGCCACCATTTCGCCTCCGGCATGGTCAACGCCGTACTGCGCAAGCTTGCCAAGGCTCCGCCGTTTCACTATTTGGAGGAGAGCGTTAAGGACTTGGCCCTCGCCCAGGCCCACCCCTCCTGGCTGGTCGAGCGCTGGATCAACTTCTACGGCATCGACGCTGCCCGCTCCATTTGCCGCCACGGCCAGAGCCAGCCTGCGCTGACGGTGCGCCTCGTTACTCCTGCCATCGAAGCCGAACTCCGCGCAGCAGGCATCAATCTCGAACCCAGCGAAATGCTCGCCGCTGCCCGCACCGTCGTCTCCGGCGACGTAACCACAACTGCAGCCTTCCACGAAGGCCGCGTGCGCTTTCAGGACGAGGGCTCGCAACTGGTGGCCGAGCTGGCCAGCGAAAATCACGGTCAAAAAGTAAAAACAATCCTCGATGCTTGCGCCGCTCCCGGCGGAAAGACGCTCATCCTGGCCGAGCGTAACCCGCAAGCTCGCATCGTCGCCATGGAATCCAGCGCTCTCCGCCTGGAACTACTTCGCACGCGCCTCGCCCCTCATGCCGCCTGCGTCGAATGTCGCCTGGCCGATGCTACAGCGCTCACGGAAGACTCCGCCTTCGACCTCGTGCTGGCCGACGTGCCTTGCAGCGGCACCGGGACGCTGGGCCGCAATCCGGAGATTCGCCATCGCCTCTGCCCGGATGACCTCGCTCGACAGGCCGAACGCCAGCGCGCCATTCTCGCTGCCGCACTGCGCGCCGTCCGTCCCGGCGGCCGCGTCGTCTACTCCACCTGCTCGCTGGAGCCTGAGGAAAACGAGCAGGTCGCTGCTGCCGTTCTCGCCGCTGCCCCAAACTCCTGTCCAGTTCCACTTGCGCCGCGAATCGATTCTCTGCTCGGCGCAGACATTCTCACGCCCAACGGCGCGGAAAACCTGCGCGGCTGCCTCACCCCCGAAGGCGCGCTCCGCCTGCTCTCCGGCGCATTCCGCACCGACGGATTCTTTATCTGCATGATTGAGCGGATAGCGTAAAAGATGAAATCCAATTTAATCTCAATCGAATTGTCGCCCGGATTGTCGGGATGGCCAATTCGGTTTTGCTTCGCGGTTCATGATTTTTTGACCTCGCTTGGCTGAGTTCTAGCTGATAGACTTTCATTCATTATTCGAGGATTCTATATGTCAGAACATGAAATTGGCTGTTGTGGCGCTTTCTGCAGAACCTGCCCTGGAATGACTGAAGGCAGATGTCCAGGTTGTACGGCGGGTTACGATACAGGTGATAGAGATCTCGCCAAAGCTAGATGCAAAATAAAAATCTGTTGTATCAGCAAGCTGGGAAGCACTTGCACTTGCGCGGACTGCCAGGACTTCTCGCGCTGTAACATCCTTCAGGATTTTTACGGAAAAACCGGTTACAAATACAAGAAGTATAGAGAATCGCTGGAGTTCATCAGAGCCAACGGTTATGCTGCCTTCCTGAAAATCGCAAAGAGATGGAAACGGCCTTACGGAAGACTCCTTTGATGCTGCAATCTGATGCTGTCATGCGCGCTATTCCCTGTATCCTGCTTTTTTACTTCGCCACCGTAAGTTTCACCACATCGTCCTGCGCCACGCGCGCGCCGGCAGCAGGCTGCTGCGCAATCACCGAGCCCGGCTTCACCGGCATCACCGGCGCTGCGTTGCCCGTGCCCACAGGCGCTATTGGTACATCCATAAATATGGGCCGCGCTGGATGGATGCCTACCCGCGCCAGCTCCGCCTGAGCCGCCACTACCGGAAGTCCGGTCAGGTCGGGCATGACAAATCCGTCTGGCGTGTTGTCTTCCGGCGCTGCTATCAGCAGGTCGATAGTAGGCCGCGCGATCCCTTGCGCATGCGCCGGTGGGTCTTGGGCAATCACCGTTCCCTCCTCCGCCTTGCCCCAGGGAAGCCGCGCCGTTATGCCCGCCTCTAAACCTACGCGCCGCAGCCGCAGTGCCGCCACCCGCTCATCCAGCCCCACCGTCTCCGGCACTTCCACCTTTTGCGGTCCCTGGCTCTCCGCCACCCGCACCCGCCACTCCCTCCGCACTACCGTTCCCGCTGCCGGCGACTGCGAAAGAATGTGTCCCGCGGCCACGTCAGCCGAGTAGTAGAGGTTGTCCACGTCCAGGTTTAGCCCCAGCCCCGAGGTCTGGCTGCGCGCCTCCGCCTCGGTCATCCCCTTGAGCGCCGGAACCTTCACCTCTACCCCGTGAATGGCGAATCGCATGGCGAAAATAGCTGACCCCAGCGCCACGGCCACCAGCAGCATCACCAGCGACGCCACCTGAAAAAAATTCACAACCGGACGTGTACTCATGGCTGAACTTCCTACCCGGATAGACGATCTCATTCTTGCAAATCTGCTCTCTCTCAAAGCATTTCCGGTCATTGATTAGTGTATACGGAATGTGTATTCTTGAGAAGGAAGGACGCGCTGATGCACAGCCGGGAAGTCATTCGCAGGCTCAAAGACGACGGCTGGTTCGAGGTTGGGCAATCTGGCAGCCACAAGCAATTCAAGCATCCCGTCAAGCCGGGACGGGTTACGGTTGTCTACCCTCAAAGAGATGTTCCCGAAGGAACGCTCAGGAGCATCGAAAAACAATCTGGACTCAAGCTCAGGTAAAGGAGCAATCATGGAATACATCGCCTACCTTCACAAAGACAAGAACTCGGACTACGGCGTCAGCTTTCCCGACTTCCCCGGCTGCATTACCGCTGGTTCCAGTTTAGAGGAGGCGCGCGCCATGGCCGCCCAAGCTCTGGCGTTTCATATAGCAGGTATGCGCGAGGACGGCGAGACGATTCCCAAGCCCTCCACCCTCGACGATCTGCGCGGCGATCCGGCGATGAAGGGCGCGGTCGCTTTCCTGACCGAACTGCGCGAGCCGGAGAGAACCATCCGCATCAACATCACCGCCCGCCAAAGCCAGATCGCCGAGATCGACCGACGCGCCCGCTCCAAGGGCCTCACCCGCTCCTCCTACATCGTGCAAAGCGCATTGCAAAAAAAGGTTGCTACTCGCTAGCGATAGGCCACTGGGCGAATCATTCCTCGCCCATTACCGCAAATTATCCGTCACCGGCTCGGGATGAATCGTCACCCGGTACACCTCCGGGCACTCCAGCTTGAAGCGGTCCTCCAGCTCGGTGATAGCGGTGTGAACCCGCTCCATCGTCAGATCGTCGGGCAGCGTGCAGTGGCACGAAACCTGGATGTGCTCGGCCGAGCGGCTCACCAGAATCTCATGCACGTCGATAATCTCCGGAATCTGCGCCGCTGCCGCCTTCATCGCCTGTTCGATGCGGCGATCCGCTTTCACCCGCTCTCCCGGCGGCTCAATTGTCGCCGGCTCGCTCTCGATGTGCGTCAGAACCTCGTCGATCTCCGGAACCTTGCGCAAGATCTCCGCTTCGAGCGCGCACACAAAATCGTGCGCCTTAAGCAGCGGAAGTGATTCATCCAGCTCCATGTGCTGTTCCACGCGCAGCCGCCCATGGTGCGACTGCACGCTCAACTCGTGCACGCTCACGTTGTTGCGCGCCGCCACCGCCCGCACCCGATCGAAGATGCTCTCCGCCCGCGCCTGCCTCGGCACCGTGTGAATCACCACGTCGGCCTCCGGCAGCGTGCGATGCACAGCCTCCGTGGCCGCTTGCACCAGCTCGCCGGTGTGCTCAAAAGTGAATCGCCGCGGCAAAGCCACCGTAAGGTCCGCGAAATAACCCGCTCCGGCCCGCCGCACCCGCGCCTGTTCCACGCTGAGCACTCCCGGCACCCGCGCCACGTCCTCGATCAGCCGCCCTCGCGTCTCCGCGGGAATCTCATCCAACAGCACGCTCACTGCCTCGCGCCCCAGCCGCACGGTCAGCCGCAGAATCAGCATCGAAACCACCACCGCCGCCAGCGGGTCCGCGTAGCGCAATCCACCAATGCCGTACCTCGCTCCCAGCCAGCTTGCCCCCAGCCCGCACAGCACCGCCAGCGACGACCAGATGTCGCTCGCAAAGTGATATGCGTCAGTCGCCAGCGCCGACGACCCGGTCTTTTCCGCCACCGCCCGCAGCCGTCGCGACCGCCAATAATCCACCCCAATCGAGCACACCACCACCACGGCCGGCCAGCCCAGATTTTGCAGCTCCTTCGTGGGGTGCAGAATCCGCTGAATCGCTTCCCAGATGATCCACCCGCTGGAGACGGCCATCAGCAGAACCACACCGAACGACGAAAAGTTCTCAAACTTGCCGTGGCCGTAGGTGTGGTCCTCGTCGGCCGGCTTGTCGCTCACCCGCACGGAAAAGAAGGTGAGCGCCGAGCCCACCATGTCCAGCCCGGAGTGGGCTGCGTCCGACAGCACGCCCAACGAGCCGGAGAGCAGCCCCGCCCCCAGCTTCAGCAGTGTCATCGCCGCCGCTGCCAGCATCGAGTGCAGCGCCACCCGCCGCTTCTCTGCGGAAAACCCGGCCACTTTGGAGGTTTCGTAAACCATCGCGTTTCTAGGCTACAGCGCCGCGCCGCGCCGTGTACAACCCCGCAATCCCAAAGGTGTAGGGCTGCCACGCGCACTGCACATAACCAGCCTTGCGCATCAGCGCAAGCATCTCCTCTGGCGCGGGAAAATTCCCCACCGAAACCGGCAAGTAGCTGTATGCCCCGTCCTTTCCGCAGATCGCCCGACCAATGGCCGGCAGCACTCGCCGGAAGTAGACCGCGTAGGCCTTGCCGATGAGCCCGCACGGCTCGCTGAACTCCAGAATCCCCAGTTGCCCTCCCGGCTTCAGCACGCGATGAAACTCCCGCAGCCCCGACTCGTAGTTGGCCAGATTCCTGAAGCCGAAGGCCGACACAATCAGGTCCAGCGACTCTGAACGCAGCGGCAAGTGCAGCGCGTCGGCCTCCAGCGGTACTGCGTACGGCCTTCCAAGTTCCGCGTACGGCTCGCCCGCATTCCGCGCGCCCACGCCAAATTTTTTCGCCCCGCGGCTCAACATATTGCGAGAAAAATCCGCCGCAAGAATGGGTCGCGCGCCCCGTGGCCGCCGCTTCAGCAGCGCCATGGTCATATCACCCGTGCCGCAGCAGATGTCCAGCACCGCTGTATCCGGCTCTGCCAGCACCACCCGAAACCGCCGCGCCGCCCTCCACCACCATAGCCGGTCCACATTCATTGACAGAACATGATTCAGCAGATCATAGCGCGGCGCAATCGCATCGAACATCTCCCGCACAGCCCGCGCAGCGCTGGCCTCGTCGGTTGCTCCCTGCGGCTTGGCTCCGGTAGTTGTCATCCAAGTCCCAAATCTGAATCTTTCCTTTTCATCCACCCACTAGCTTTAATAACCTGCAAAAGACGCCCCACATCTGAGGAAGCAACTGTTGGATTTATATTTTTGTACAAATCTTGCAATATCTTATCTAAAGTTAGTATTTTTATGGGGTTTCCCTGCAAATTCTGCTTGAACATTTCATAATTAGTCCACTTCGTATCGGAGCCTATTAGCTTAGTAACAGCGGTCACGTAGGTAAAGCTCCGTGTGCCGGTCAACCTCTCGATTTCGGCTAAGAAGGCGTCGGCCCATTTCGGCTTCACCAGTTCTCTAAAGTATTTCCATGCTGGACGTCCAGTAAACTTTTTTCCTTGCTTCATTTCTTTTTCTTGCTCAATTCCTTTCTCAATATCGGCAATAAATCGTGACGGGTTGAATCCAGCTTGCCAGCTTTTACAACTGACAACCCAAACCCGGTCAGGCCCCTTACGTAGTGGGTTGAAGCCAACTACATCAACGTCGCTGGCTACTGAATCCTTTTTTGTCTCAAAACCAATAGCTTCCTTCATAGGCTTGAACTTCAGGTTGTGCCTAGTAAAGTAGCGTTCGTTTTGGAGATAATCATCAACAAGTTGCTCAAGAATGTCTTCTTTCATCGCAATTAATCTCCTTCAATTGCAATTTGAGTTGGTCAAGTTAATTCCGCTCTCCTGCCCGCCCCAGCACATACCCCACCGCCGCCTCCAGCTCCGCAGCCGTCACATCTTCCACCACGCCCGCATCGCCAATCCCCAGCGGCAGCACAAATCGCCTCACCCCGCCGACGTTCTTCTTGTCACCGCCCGTAGCCGCCACCACCTTGCTCACCTTCAGCTTCAACGCCGGCAGCGGTCCATAGAGATAAATCAATCTCTCTAGTCGCTCAAATTGCCCCCGCGTAATCGTTCCCCGCTCGCGCGCCATATAGAGCGTGGCTACCATCCCCCACCCCACCGCCTCGCCGTGCAGCAGCGTCTTGTAACCGGTTGCCTGCTCCAGCGCGTGGCCCACCGTGTGCCCAAAGTTCAGAATCATGCGCAGCCCGCTCTCGCGCTCGTCCCGGCTTACCACATCGGCCTTAATGCGGATCGACGCGGCAATCACCTTCTCCAGCGCCTTGGCATCACGCCCCAGAACCTCTTCCGCGTGTTCTTCCATGAAGCGCACCAGCGCCCGGTCGCGGATGATCCCCGCCTTCACGCTCTCCATGAGCCCGGCCCGCAGCTCGCGCTCCGGCAGCGTCTGCAGCGCGGCCATATCGGCAAAGACCGCCAACGGCTGATAGAAGCTGCCCACCAGGTTCTTGCCCTCCGGCAGGTTCACCCCCGTCTTGCCGCCCACCGACGAGTCCACCTGCGCCAGCAGCGTCGTCGGGACCTGAATGTACGGAATTCCGCGCATGAAAATCGACGCCACAAACCCGCCCACATCGCCCACAATCCCGCCGCCAAAGGCAATCAACAGGCTGCCGCGATCTCCGCCCGCTTGCGCCATCTCCCGCAGCAGGCCTTCCACGCTCTTCATCGTTTTGTGTTCTTCGCCGGGCTCCAGAAAGAGCACCACCGGAGCATCCCTGAAGGACCGCTGCATGGCCTGCCCCCACAGCCCCCATACCGGCGCCGAAGTCAGCACAAAGACCCGTCGCGGCAGCCTGCCGTAGACCCGCTCGATGCGCGGCGCGAGCGAGCCAATCAGCCCGCTGCCCGTCACCACGTCGTACTTCGCCGAAGCCGTCTTGACTCGTATCGTCTGCACAGTACTTTTATCCTAATGCACGCCTGGCCAAGTTACCCGGTCGATTCAACCAGGCTGATTCGGAGCTAAATTGTCAATACAGCTTGAAGAATCATAGGATTAGCTCTTGTCAAGCAAAAGCAATTATCGGCTTGAAGAAGGGTTGAAATAACACTTGCAAGTATCAGCGCTGCTCTATACACTGGCGAACTGTCGGCAAACCCCACCGACAACCTGCTCTACGGGGTCAAAAGGAGAGAAAATGAAAGCAGTAAGGATCGTATGCGTAGCTGGCATTTGTTTCTGTATGGCAATTGTCAGCCTGATAGCTCAATCCCCGCCACGCCAAGTCCCCAGAATGGCGACTGTCCGGATCGGTGGATGGGCGTTGACCAACAACGGCAATATTGTGAAGAACTTTGTGTATACGGGATCATGTCCGGTCCAGTTGCAATTCGCCTGGGGCGTTATTCCCACGGAACCTACCGAAATCAAGTATCACTTTGGCAGGAGCGATGGCGCCCAGGCTCCTCCCGGGAAACAGTTTTTGCCGAAAGCCAACACTTCGGAAGATGTAATCACTACGTGGGAGTTAGGCGCGAGGACGCCGGAATTCAGAGACTTCAAGGGATGGGAAGATCTCATTATCGATTCTCCCAACCATGTCTCGCAGAAGATCAACTTCACCCTCCACTGCAGGTAAGGCAGTAATCGCCTTATATCGGGCGGGTGGGCCAACTGCCCGCCTGATATGAATGCTCCATACCGAATGCCGATGGAATCGACCGGCTGCTGACACGCAACCGGGATTTCAGATTTCCCGCAAACGCAAAGCGGCGGAGCCGTCAGGCTTCGCCGCTTTTCTACAATCCACCGCCTGATTCTGCGGCTATAGGTTACTTGTGGTGCTCGTTGCCTTTAGGCGGTGTCGTGCCACCATGCGGTGCCGTGCCGCCATGCGATGCCGTGCCGCCGTGCGATGTCGTGCCGCCGTGCGATGTCGTGCCGCCATGTGGTGTCGTGCCGCCATGTGGTGCCGTACCGCCATGTGGTGCCGTGCCGCCGTGCGATGTCGTGCCGCCAGGATGCGCGTTGCCGGTGTGCGCATTAGCGGTGTGTGTGTCGTGGTGTTCTGCGGGGTGTGCGTTGCCGGGATGCGCATTACCGGGATGTGTGTCGTGGTGTTCTGCGGGGTGTGCGTTACCGGGGTGCGCATTGCCAGGGTGTGTTTCGTGGTGTTCAGCGGGGTGACCTTCGTGATGTTCCCCAGGGTGGCGATCGTCGTAGCCGTGAGCATAATGACCATGCTCGGCCTCATAGCCGCCCCGTCCGTGGTAGCGGCCTCCATGGCCATGATCGAAGTAGCGATGTTCGCCCCAGCCATGGGCATATCCCCAGCCGGCCCAGGGGCCTACGCCCAGGAAGATGTTGTTGTAGAAGTAATCCGGCCCGTAAAAACCCTCGGGGGCGCAGTCATAAGGAGGGGCTTCATAATAGCCCCATTGACAGACGGGTGGAACGCCGATTTCGATGGCAACTTGCGCGCGAACCGCCGGCACCAAGGCCAGGCCCGCGAGCAATGCTGCCGAGCTGAGTAGAATTTTGAATCCGCGCATGTGTGACCCCTCCTGAGGTGTCTGCGGTTGCTTGTTCCCGTGCGGTATCCTGCTGCCGTCAACAACAGCCGGTAACAGCAGTCACCGTAAGTATTATGAAATCGTTCCTGAATCTACTTCACAACGTAGGGGTATGATGCCGCCCCCATCAACGGATTTGACTCTATTAGCCAGGACTGATACTGAGCAATATGGAACACTTTTCTCCGCGCTATGCTGCCCGGCCCTTGCTCCTGATTGGTAATACACAGGTTTAGGGCAATTGTTGCGGCAAGCCAGCGAATTCCTGACCCCTGCCCTCTCAGTGATAGCCTTAACCCTGATGGCAGTCTCGTCGCAGGTTGATTTTCTGGTGATGGGGGCGGGCGTGGCCGGGCTGCGTGCGGCCGTCGAGTTGGCCCGTCATGGCGAGGTCCTGGTTGTCACCAAGGAGTCCGTCGCCGAGTCCAACACCCACTATGCGCAGGGCGGCATCGCCGTGGCCATGGAGGGCGACCGTGACGTTGCGCTGCACCTCGATGACACCGTCAATGCCGGCGATGGGCTGGTCTATCGCCCCGCGGCTCAGGCGCTGGTAGCCGAGGGGCCGGTTCGCGTGGCCGAGCTGATGGAGTGGGGCGCGCGCTTTGATACCGAAGCCGGAGTGCTGCTGCGCACCCGCGAGGGCGCTCACTCTATCGCCCGCATTCTGCACGCCAATGGCGACGCCACCGGCGCCGAGATCAGCCGCTCCCTGGCCGCCTTTGCCCGCGTCCACAAGCGCATCCGCTTCGCCGAGTGGACCACGGTCACCAACTTCATCGTCGCCGATGGCCGCGTGGTCGGCGCCGATCTGCTCAGTTGCGACCGCCGTCCGCGGCTCCAGCAGAGCATCAGCGCTCGCGCCGTGCTGGTGGCCGCCGGTGGAGCGGGCCAGGTCTACTCCGACACCACCAACCCTGCCGTGGCAACCGGCGACGGCATTGCCCTGGCCGTGCAAGCCGGAGCTGTGCTGGCAGACATGGAGTTCTACCAGTTCCATCCCACCGCCCTCTCGCTCCCCGGCGCGCCGCGTTTCCTGCTCTCTGAGGCCCTGCGCGGCGAGGGCGCAATCCTGCTCAACGATCGCGGCGAACGCTTCATGCAGAGCTATCATCCGCTCCTCGAGCTGGCGCCCCGCGACGTGGTGGCCCGCGCCATCGCGCGCGAGGGCATGGGCGCAACCGCTGATAAATCCCGCGTCGTCCATCTCGACATGCGCCATGTCCGGGGCATCGACCTGCGTCACCGCTTTCCCGGTATCAGCGCCGTCCTGGCGCGCTACTCGCTCAATCTCAGCCGCGATCTTATCCCCGTCCGCCCCGCCGCGCACTACCTCATGGGCGGCATCCGCACTGATCTCTATGGCCGTACCACTCTGCCCGGGCTCTACGCCGCCGGAGAGGCCGCCTGCACCGGCGTCCACGGCGCCAACCGCCTGGCCTCCAACTCGCTGCTCGAAGGTCTCGTCTTCGGAGCCCGCGCGGCGCAATCGATGCTCAACGACGGCCTGGCCTTGCACACGGCGGATGCGCCTGAAAGCGATTCCGTTCCCCTGACCCCTGCGGAGCAAGAGCATCTGGAAAAGATAATCGCCGGCCTGCAAGCCTTCATGTGGGCCTACGCCGGGCTGCTGCGCGATGACGCCACCTTGCGCCTCGGCATCGCCGTTCAGCAGGCCTGCGCGGACTCGCTCGCTGAGTTTGCGGCGCAAAACAAGGGAAGCCGCCGCCTTACCGAGGCCCTGGCCATGAGCTGCGTAGCCCGCGCCATCCTGCTCTCCGCCTTGGCCCGCACCGAGAGCCGCGGCGCTCACTTCCGCAACGACTTCCCCCATCGCGACGACCAGAACTTCCTCAAGCACTCGCTCTTCACCGGACGCGAGCCCATCGTCTTCCTGGCCTGGTAGTGAATCAGGCCTTCAGGGCAAAATATTGCGGAAGAGCAATCTCTTCCGCTAAGCGATCCTGGTTCCTAGTCTCTGTTTTCAATTCGGCCGGTTTCCCGAGGTGGAGCGGCGGTGGAAACGCTCATCCACCGGCTGGCGGTCTTTGAAGCCGGAGTCCACCGGGTGCCAATGCTCGATTGCCGGCTCACCCATGCGCCAGCACAGCAGCACGACCTGGTCGTCCAGCCGGCAGGGAAAATCCAGCAATCCGGTATCCAGGTCCTTCACTTGCGCGCCGATGGCGTCGATCTCGGCAACGCTCTCGCGAACCTGCTGCACGTGCCCCTCCAGATCCGTGCGCAGTTTGGCCACCTTGCCCGTATCCACCCTCATGCCGCCGTAGAGATAGATGCGCCGGGCCAGCTCAGAGAGGCCGGACTCCGCCTGCTGAGCCAACTGCTTGCCCTCGATGGCGCGCTTCAGCAGCGACTCCATCACCGGCAACAGAGATTGCGCTTCTTCGAGCGTGAAGGTTTTCATGTTGATAGCTCTCAATTCACTGCCATCAGTTTACAGTTTCCGCCATCCGCTCTCAACTGCAAGCTGTCGGCTGTTAGCTGTTAGCTGTTAACTGTTTCCATCATCCGGTCCAGCGCTACCTTCGCCCAGTGCTTGACGCTCGGCTTCACCTGGATGCGGTTGACCACGCGGCCCTCGACCAGGTTCTCCAGAACCCAGGCCAGATGCTGCGGGCTGATGCGATACATCGTCGTGCACAGGCAGCCGGTATCGTCCAGCGTGATAATCTTCTTGCCCTCGGCGGCAAATCTGCGCGCCATGCGGTTGACCAAATGAATTTCTGTCCCCACGGCAAAGATCTGACCTGCAGGCGCCTGCTCCACCAGCGCAATCAGCCGTTCCGTGGAACCCATGGCGTCGGCCTTCTGGCAAACTTCGAAGCGGCACTCGGGGTGAACAATCACCTTGATGCCGGGATATTTTGCGCGCACCGCATCCACATGGCTGGGCAAAAAGCGCTGATGCACCGCGCAATGTCCCTTCCACAGCACCACGCGGCTCGCCGCCAGCTTTTCCTTCGTTTGTCCGCCCTGCAAACCCCACGGGTCCCAAACCGCCATCTCCTCCAGCGGAATGCCCATCGCATAGCCTGTGTTGCGGCCCAGGTGCTGGTCAGGCAAAAAGAGAATGCGTTTCCCACCCCAATGACGAGGACCTGTCGTTGGGGACCCCGGCTTACCACGCTGAAAGGCCCACTCGAAAGCAGCCCGTGTGCTCGACGAAGTGCAGACCAGCCCGCCCCGCTCGCCGCAGAAGGCCTTGATGGCCGCCGTCGAGTTGATATAGGTAATTGGCACGATCCCGTCCGCCAGTCCCAGCCGCTCCAGCGCCTCCCAGCAAGCCTCAACCTGCGAGATTTCGGCCATATCAGCCATTGAGCAGCCCGCGTTCAGGTCAGGCAAGATCACCTGCTGCCCTTCGCGCCCCAGCACGTCCGCGCTCTCCGCCATAAAGTGCACGCCGCAGAAAACAATGTATTTGGCTTGCGCCTCGGCGGCAATTTTGGAGAGTTTGTAGCTGTCGCCCGTCGCGTCGGCAAAGCGAATCACCTCGTCGCGCTGGTAGTGGTGGCCAAGAATCAGAGTTGTCGCGCCCAGCCGCGCGCGCGCCTCCGCTATGCGGCCGTCCATCGTATGGTCGGGGAGCGCCAGGTAGTTTTCCAGGCTGCATGCACTGCCGGCCTCCGGCGAGGCCGCCGTCAATTCGTCGATAACCAGGTTCACCGTATTCCGCCTTCAGTCCACTCGCCCCTTATCGGAGCAGCAGACGGGGATGTTGAAAGCAATTCACGGCTTGCAGTGGATGCACTGGCACTCTTTGAAACCTGCCGGCTCTTGCCGCCGGCTGCTTCTTGAGCGCCCCCATCCACGGGGTTGTTGCAAGCCTTTAACAGTTAGACGCGGCACTCGGCCATTGGATTCCAAGGAGAAATCCATCCCGGCTAAAGCCGCTTCCACTTACCTATTAGTGTAACAAAAACGTGAATATATTATCTAACGGATTGAAAAACAAGGAGTAAGCTCGTCCCCATCCGCTTGTCACACGCCCCTGGCCGGCATTGCCAGAACGCTCTCCCCGGATTTACTCCTGCAATTCAGTACAAACTCAAGCCGACGCGGACGCGCTGTTATCTTGCCCGCGTAAGCGCAGGCGAAGGCTGCTTGAAGACTACCGTCGTGAAGAACTCGATCATCAGCCCGAAGAGCCCATTGACCAGGAAATTGATCGGCGGCAGCAATCCCATTCCCACATTCATGAACATGAAATAGGAAAAGATCGATCCGACCACCAGCCCCACGACGATGCCGTTCCAGGCCCAATGCAGTTTCAGCCCCGAGGCGCCAATCGCAAAGCCCATCACTGCCCTGTTCAGCAGGACCCAAACCAAAGTGGCAACCGAAAACTTCATAATGCCGCCGTAGAACAAACCAGATGCACAAATCGCACCAGCAACCAGGCCGAAAAGAATCGCAATCGCAATCCGCTTCATTGTTACCTCATTCTGGGCAGGGAAAACCTGCGCTCCCGCTCCGTATGAATGATACGTCCAGGCGTGATCGTAAGTTCCGCAATTATTCGGATGCTTTGCGAGCCACTGCTTCGCAATTCTGAGACCAGGCAATGCCTCCGGTTGTTCGTCCCATGCGCGGGAAGGTATCATGAGTTTTCATGGTGATGCCACCAACAATCCAAGTTGCCAGCCTGGGATTTGAAAACTCGCTCATCCTCATGGTGCTGGCGCTGGTGGTCTTCGGCCCTCGCCGGCTGCCGGAGATCGGCCGCAGGATCGGCAAAATCATGTACGAGATCCGCAAGGCCTCCAACGACTTCAAGTTCCAGATGGAAGAGGAACTGCGCGTTGCCGAGGAGGCCGACCGCCGCAAGAAGGAAGAGGAGCGGCTGAGCGCGTTGGCCACCTCCCAGCAAAATGCCGCGGTTTCTCCTGCTACGGAAACAACCTCTGCATCGCTCGCTGAGAATCCCTACCCGGCTGAGATCCCTTACCCTCCAGCGACCGCAGCCGCTACTGAAATCCCGGCGGAAGAACCCTATCCGCGCATTCTCCCTCCCTCCACCGGTGAGCCGGTTCCGGCGGCGCGGCCAGGTAAAAAGTTAGCGCGAACCAAACCTCTGACGGCAAAGAAACCCGTCCGCTCAGCCAGGAGCAAAAAGGCCGCAACCAAGGCGCCAGCCCGGGCGAAAAAGACCAGCAAGGCGCAGGGGAGACGCTCATGATTGATCCCGCGGAGGCCATCGGCAAAGCGCGCGAGGTTGTGGCCGAGCGAGCAGAACTGCCCGGCATGAGCCTGATGGAGCATCTCGACGAGCTGCGCAAGCGCATCATCCGCTCGGCTATCTTTCTGGTCTGCGGATTCGCCGTGGCATGGGGCTTTCACGACCAATTCGTCGCTTTCATTCAGGCCCCCCTCAAAGCCATCGGCAAGTCGCTGGTGATGACCCACCCCATGGATGCCTTGAACCTTGACTTGCAGGTCTCCTTTATCGGCGGGGCGATTCTGGCCTCGCCCCTCATCCTCTATCAGGTGTGGCTGTTCATCGCGCCGGGGCTCTACCAAAAAGAACGGCGCTTTGTGGTTCCCTTCATGGCCGCCACCGTGAGTTTGTTTCTTGGCGGCGCCGCCTTCGGCTACTTCTGGGTTCTGCCCGGCGCGCTGCAAATCCTCATCGTGAACTTCGGCCATAACTTCACCCCCATGGTCACCATCGACGAGTACACCGGCTTCTTTCTCTCCATCATCCTCGGCCTGGGCATTAGCTTCGAGATGCCGGTGCTCATCTTTTTCCTGGCGCTCTTCGGCATCGTCACCCCGCGCTTTCTGTGGCGCAACATCCGCTACGCCATTCTTGCCGTCTTTCTGGTTGCGGCCATCATCTGCCCCAGCCCCGACCCCTGGACCATGTGCATCTACGCCCTCCCCATGTTGACGCTTTATCTCTTAGGCATCGGCATCGCCTGGTGGGTGCATCCCGCGCGTCGCAAAGCCAAAGAAGCCAAGGAGGCCGCAAAATGAGTCATTGTTTTCAAAGGGCATGGATTAATTGCTGCGGAAAATCTCATTGCGAGCTGCAAGAATTGTCAGGGCACGGCTTTACAGCTTGCAGGAAAATGCAAATGGAGCAGCAAGAAGCGTCAGGGCACGGCTTTAACCGTGCCGCAAACGCAACAATAAATGTCGGGCTTTAGCCCCTGAGGTTTGTATTTCGTGCGATTTTTCCTGAATTCGACCATTTGTAAGAGCTGGGTGCCCCAGGTCCCTCGCATTTGGGGACCTGGGAATCCTAGAATCTGGATGAGCGTCGTTCTTACTCTTTTTCTTCTCACCCCTCTCGCCGCTCCCGCCCAAACCCACTTCAACGGCGTCACAGCTCTCGACTACGCCCGCCAGTTTGTCGCCATCGGTCCGCGCTGGCCCACCAGCCCCGGCCACGACAAAGCTGAAGCCTTCCTGCGCGCTCACTTTCAGCATGACCAGCTCGAAGAAGACGCCTTCACCGCTTCCACGCCCATCGGCCCGGTCCCCATGTGCAACTTCATCGTGCGCTTTCCCGGCAAAAAAGATGGCGTCATCGTCCTCGCCACTCACTACGAAACCAATTACTGGCTCAGGAACATCAACTACGTCGGCGCCAACGACAGCGGCTCCACCACCGGCCTGCTACTGGCCATCGCCGACCAGTTGCGCGCCGAGACCGCGGGCGGAAAGAAGCTCGACGGCTATTCTGTCTGGCTGCTCTTCGACGATGGCGAAGAGGCCATCCAGAGCTGGACGGACTCCGACTCGCTCTACGGCACCCGCCACCTGGCCGCCAAATGGGCGCGCGATGGAACCCTGCCCAAAATCAAAGCCTTCATCCTCGCCGACATGATCGGCGACAAGGATCTCGACATTCAACACGACACCAATTCCACCGACTGGTTGGTTGCCCTGGTCCGGCAGGCAGCGAAGAAGTTCGGTTATGAGAAACACTTCTTCAAGATGGACGAGCCGATCAGCGACGACCACCTGCCCTTCGTCCAGCGCGGCGTCCCCTCCATCGACATCATCGACCTCATCTATGGCCCCAACAACAGCTATCACCACACCGCCCAGGACACCATGGACAAGATCAGCGCCCACAGCCTCACCATCGACGGCGATGTCATCCTGGAGACAATCCGGCTGATCAACCTGCGGTAATGCAAGAGGCAAACCAATGACAACCACGCCCGCCTACGTTCCTTCGCTTTTTCTCGCGCATTCCCGCCAAAAACTGCTTGAGCAATACTGGCCCCGGCTCAAGAGTTGCGTCGAATCGCTCACCGAGGAGCAACTCTGGTGGCGTCCCAACGAGGCCTGTAACAGCATCGGCAATCTGCTCCTGCATCTCAACGGAAATGTGCGTCAGTGGCTGGTGGCTTCGTTCAACCGGCAGGAGGATCGCCGCAATCGTCCCGCGGAATTCAACCAGCGCGAATCGATTTCAGCATCCGCGCTCCTCAGCCAACTCGGCGCGACCATGCAAAAGGCGTCAGAAGTCCTTGCGCGGCTCACCCCAGCCGAATTGGCTGCTCCCTATGAAATTCAGGGCTACCACGTCAGCGGCCTCGATGCTGTTTACCAGGTCGTGGAGCACTTCGCCATGCACTACGGACAAATTCTCTACATCGTCAAAACTCTCCACGGCGCGGATTTGGGTTTCTACAGCGAACTGAACAAGACCGGCCGGGCTTCCTGAGGTCCTTCCACGATGATTGCCGGCGTCTCCTGGATTTGGTGGCTCGGATTTCACGCAGTAGTGGCGGCTCTTCTCGTCGCCGATGCATTTCTCCCCGGGGTCCCCAACGACAGGTCTTCGTCGTTGGGGTGGCTGACCGGCCGCCGCGCCGAATCACGCCGCACCCAATCCCTCGCCTGGCTCTGGACTGCCCTGCTTGTAGCCGCCGCAGCCGCCTTCGCCGCCTGGATCGCCATAACCCGCGGACATCAGACGGCGCTCGAATTCGTCGCCGGCTACTCCATTGAAGCTTCGCTCAGCGTCGACAATCTCCTGGTCTTCATGGTCCTCTTCCGGGGCTTCCGCATCTCGCCCGGCCGCCAGCACACCGCCCTTCTCTGGGGAGTGGCCGGAGCCGTCGTTCTCCGCGCGCTTTTCATCGCCGCGGGCATCACTCTGCTGCATCGCTTCGCGTGGATTACCTGGGTCTTCGGCATGATTCTGCTCTATGCGGCTTGGCGGCTCATTCGCGGAGGCGCTGCTTATGCGGCAGTTCCTAAATGGATCAGAAGATTACAACCAGCTCGCGGCTCGCTGCTGCCCGTCATTCTCGCCGTCGAAGTTACCGACCTGCTCTTTGCCGTCGATTCTGTCCCTGCCGTGCTCGCCGTCAGCCACAATCCCTTCGTGGTCTACACCTCGAATATCGCCGCCATTCTCGGCCTGCGTTCGCTCTATCTTGCCTTGGCCTCGCTGCTGGACCGCTTTCGCTACATACACTATGGCCTGGCCGTACTGCTAATCTTTGTGGCGCTCAAAATGTTCGCTGCCCGCTGGATCGAAGTGCCCATCACCCTCTCGCTGGCGGTGATAGGGGCGATCCTGGCCGTCGGCGCAGTAATCTCCTGGCTTGCAGGCAACAGGGGCTCGGCAGATTCCTGATTCCTGATTTCTGGTTATGGCTTCTTTTGCAGCGCGTCAGCCGGAACCAGCGCCGTCGCTGCATCGTCGTCCAGCGTCACCGTGCCTTGCTCAAAGGTCTGCAGCGCGTCATCGTCGGCTGCCATCGTCATCCAGCAAACAACGCCCTTCTTGAGAACGCTGCAAACCGTCTCCATGGTCCTCTTGATCTCGGGGTGGCCAATCAGCGAGCCGGAGGCGCGTTCAATCCACATGCTGTGGCTGCCCAGTTTGTAGGTGTTATTCACCGGATTGACAACCTGAATGTTCTTCTTCAAGCCCTCATTGACGCCGGAAGCAATGCCCGGAAGATCCGTAGCGGTAAACGAGTGTCCCATGCAGTCAAAGGAAAGCCCCACGACCGCAATGGCCGATGGCGGGTCGCCGTGGTGGGCCGTCAGCGGCAGTTGGACACAAGCAGCCATCTTTGCGGCCTCGTTGCCGTAATCCCTGGCCGCCTGCTGCAGCACCGCCGGCATCATCTTTTGGGTATTCACAACTTCCCAGTCCGGCGGAATGATGTAGCTGAAGCCCAGATCGTTGCTCTGCGCCTGTGCGGCTGGAGGCGGAGGCGGAGGAGGAATGGGAGTAGTGTCAGGGGTGGCGGGCGCTTGCGCCGCAAGCGTAGCGGCGCAAAGGACAAGAAGCGCGGCAAAGATGCGGGTTTTCATATGGCAACCAGTCTACCACCATCCCCGCACAGCAAAACACGACGCCAGGTGTCCCCCTCACGCGTCCACTTCCATCGTGCCTTATCACGGCTTCTTTTGAAAGGCGCCAGCTGGAACCAGTGCCGCCGCAGCATCGTCATCCAGAGTCACCGCGCCGTGTTCGAAGGTCTGTAGCGCGGCATCGTCGGCGGCCATGGTCATCCAGCAGACCGCGCCCTTCTTAAGAATGCTGCAAACTGTTTCTACCGTGTACGTGGTATCGACGTGGCCAATGACAGTGCCCCTGGCGCGTTCGATCCAAACGCTGTGGGTGCCCAGAGAGTAGGCGCCGCGGATCGGGTCCGCGAGGTTAAAGCTCTTCTTGAGACCCTCCGAGGCGCCCGAGGCGAAATCGGGAAGATCCTTGCCGGTCATCTCCTGTCCGAAACAGGCATACGGCAACGCCACAACGACTATCACGGAAGCAGGAACGCCGTGGCGGGCAGTCAGCGCTACCTGGGCGCAGGCCGCGCCTTTCCTTTCGCCCTCGCTTGCGGCCTCATTCTCCACCTTTTGCCGCACAGCGGGAAGCGTCTGATTGGTATCAACAACCTCCCAGTCCGACGGGATGCTATAGCTAAAGCCAAGATCGCTGCTGTGCGTCTGTGCAACGGGAGTGCCGGCAGGGGTGGCGGGCGCTTGCGCAGTAAGCGTAGCGGCGCAAAGGATAAGTAGCGCGGCAAATAGACGGGTTTTCATATGGCAACCAGTCTAACACCATTTTGATTCAGAAAAGCGCCCACTGTCTCTGGCATTATTTCAGCAGCACTCCCAGCGTCGCCGCCACAATCCCGATAACCGAAAATCCCAGCCCTACGAACCAGTAAATTCGCTTGTGGGTCAGCAGCGTGATTGAGGTAATCACCAGCCCAATCTCCAGCAGCACCTCGCCCAGGTCGAAGCGGTTGGCGCGAGCCTCGGCGGCTTCCACTTTCTCCTCGAATTCACTTACTTTCTTCTCCATTTCATGGGCCTTGTCTTCGCTTTCTTTGAGCTCCGCGGCCCAATGTTGCTGGTGGTCGGCATAACCCTTGGTCTTCTTCTTCGCCTCATCCTTGTTGGCTATCGTCACCACGCCCATCAGGTCTGAGGTTAAATCCGTGTCGTTCGCGCGAATTTTGTGCGCCTGGTAAAAGGCCCACTCGTCCGCCACGCGGTTTTGCTCCACTGCGGCCCTGGTCTGGTTAAGAATTGCCTCGGTATGCGTGCGATGCCCCAGCACCGTGACCACCGCCACCAGCACCGCCAAAAAAGTCATGGTCAACGCCACCGGCCGCATCATCCGATCATGCTCGGCGTGCTCCGCGTGCTCCTCCAGCTCCTGCACTTCATTCGGTTCCATCTTTGATCTCCAGATTGCAATCGTTAATAGGTTGACTCATGTAGTAGGTTTGGGCGCTGATCACTGATCACTGATCACTGACCACTGTCATTTCCGCTTCCACCTTACTCCGTCCTTCGAATCCTCAATCACCACGCCCTTTTCCGCCAGCTCCTTGCGAATCTCATCCGCCCGTGCAAAGTTCCTCTGCTTCTTCGCCAGACTCCGCTCCGCCACCAGCGCCTCAATCGCCGCATCCGTCAGCCCCTGCCGCGCCAGCAGCTCCTCGGCAACCTCGCTCATCCGGCCTTCCTTCTCCGCCCACTCCAGCGCCCGCCGCGTGGCCTCCGCGTCGCCATCCTCCAGCACGTCGAAGACCGCATCAAAATCCTTCAGCACTATCAGAATCGCATCCCGGTCGCCGGTCTTCAGTTCCCCCTGGTCCATCGCCGTATTCGCCGCCCTCAGCAGCTCGAAGATCGGCGCCCGAGCCTCGGCCGTATTCAAATCGTCAGCCAGCGCGGCCAAATACTCCGCTCGCGCATTCTTGGTGACCGCTTGCAATAAAGAATTTTCGCCCTCCGCGTAGGAGCCGCTCATCAGCCGCTCGCGAAACGTCCTCAGCCGCTCAATCGCCGCCGTCGCCTCCGCCAGCCCCTCAAACGTGAAGTTGTACTGGTGCCGGTAGGGCACCGAAATCAGCGCCAGCCGTATCGCCGACGCCTTGTACCCCTTCAGCAGCAAATCGCGCAACGTGAAAAAGTTCCCCTCGCTCTTCGACATCTTCCTGCCGTCCACCAGCAGAAACCGCACGTGCATCCAGATCCGCGCAAACTCCTTATGCGTCACGCTCTCGCTCTGCGCAATCTCGTTCTCGTGGTGCGGAAAAATCAAATCCTCGCCGCCCGCGTGCAGGTCGAAGCTCTCGCCCAGATACTCCATCGCCATCGCCGAGCACTCGATGTGCCATCCCGGCCGCCCCCGCCCAATCGCCGTATCCCACGAGGTCTCGCCCGGTTTCGCCGCCTTCCACAGCGCAAAATCCCGCGCCGAGTCCTTCTCATACTCGTCCAGATCCACCCGCGCCCCGTCTTCCATCCCGGACAGATCCTTCTTGCTTAATTTTCCATACTCCGGAAACGCCGCCAGCCTGAAGTACCAGCTCCCGTCCTCCGCCTGGTACGCAGCGCCCGCCTTGGCCAGCTTCTGCACCAGCTCCACCATCCGCGGAATGTGCTCCGTAGCCCGCGCCATCACCTCCGGCCGCTGCACCCTGAGCGTCTCCAGGTCATCAAAAAAAGCCTTCTCAAACCGCGCCGTGTATTCGCCGATGCTCACTCCCGCCGCCGCCGCGTTGCGGATTATCTTGTCGTCCACGTCGGTTATGTTCATCACGTGGCGCAGCTTAGTCCCCGTCAGCTTCAGAAACCGCCGCAGCACGTCCAACTGCAAAAACGTCCTGAAGTTGCCTATGTGCCCGTAGTCGTAGACCGTCGGCCCGCAGGCGTACATCCGCACCGTCTCGCCATCGGCGGGCGTCACCGGGTCCATCTCTCCCGTCATCGTATTGAAGAGCCGCAGCGTCATCGCTCTCGCTTCTCGCTCAGATATCTTCAAAAAACAGTTGGAAGTAGCCATTTTTCAGCTTTTTATGATTGTACCAGCGCGCAATTCAACGGTGAAAAACGATAGGCGTGAGGAGTTTGGCAGGACTTTTCACCCCCCTAACGCCAGCGACGGATCAGCCGATAACGACCCCTTCGCAAATTCTCCAGCCTGAAACCGTCCCCAAGCTGCCGCTGCAATCATCGCCGCGTTGTCCGTCGACATCGCCAGCGTCGGAAAATCCACCCGCACTCCCCGCCGCGCGGCCTCGGCGCTGAACCTCTCGCGCAATTCGCGATTGGCGGCCACTCCGCCAGTGACCAGAATCTGACGCGTCCCCAGCGATTCCGCCGCCGCAAAACTCTTCTTCATAAGGTCGCCCACCACCGCGCACTGGAAGCTGGCAACCAAATCCAGCACCTGTTGCGGACACAGCGCCAGCGCCTCTTCCCTGCTCTGCGGCGGACGCGCATCAACTCCCGGCGCAAACAGCCGCGCCGCCCGCTGCCGTGCCTCGCCCCTCAGCCCATGCAACTCCACGTAGCGCAGCACCGCCGTCTTGATTCCCGAAAACGAAAACATAAATCGCGGGTCCAGCCCAGCGATCGGCGACGTCTTGGCAGCTTTGGTCCTTGGTGTCTTTCCCGCCAGATGCGCCTTCGCCTTGATCTGCGCAAACGAAAACGGAACCGCCTTCGGGTTGCCGTATCGCGCCAGCGCATCGATCCACGGCCCTCCGGGATAGCCGAAGCCCAGCAGCTTGGCTACCTTGTCGAAGGCCTCGCCGGCCGCGTCGTCCACCGTCCGCCCCACCAGCCGGTAACTCCACGCGCCCTTCTCCGCCTGCGTCAGATAAAGGTGCGTGTGCCCCCCGGAAACGACGAGTGCCAATGCAGGCTCATTACTCTTGATGTCATCCTGAGCGAACCCTACTCCTGAGCGGAGCGAAGGGGTAGGGGAAGTCGAAGGACCTGCTTCTTGCCCCATCTCATGCAGCAGCACCGCGTGAATATGCCCTTCCAGATGATTAACGGCAATCAGCGGCAGCCCCAGCGCCGCCGCCAGTCCCTTGGCGTACGCAATTCCCACCAGCAGAGCACCCGCCAATCCTGGCCCGGCGGTCACGGCAATGGCGTCCAGGTCGCCCAGCGCAATCCCCGCCTCCGCAAGCGCCGCCCTCACCACCGGCACAATGGCCCGCAGATGCTCCCGGCTGGCCAGCTCCGGCACCACCCCGCCGTAGCGCGCGTGCGTCTTGATCTGCGACGCCACCACCGACGATAGCGTCCGCGCCCCCCGCTCCACGACAGCCGCTGCCGTCTCGTCGCACGAGGTTTCAATGCCCAGTATGAGGCCGCGTCCGCTCATCTCTTTAGTTTAGCGGCACCTGCGGTGCGGTGGACGCCGCTTGCACGGTCAAAGAGGATTATGTTTGCGGTAGCAGGGTTGCGGAAACTGCTTTGGTTCCTACATGGCAGCAGCACGAGCGACAATGGATGCAGCAGCCATGCTCGCCGCCACACCCCAATTCGATGCTGCCCTCTGTATCATCGCCGCCCTGCGCGACGCCGGCCACCAAGCCTACCTTGCCGGCGGATGCGTCCGCGACCTGCTCCTCGGTCGCGAGCCCTCAGACTACGACGTCGCCACCTCCGCCATGCCCGATATAGTCCTTAATCTCTTCCCGCGCACCTTTGCCGTGGGCGCGCACTTCGGTGTAGTGCTCGTCGCCACCAGCTGCGATTCGTCAGACGGCACTTGCGGTGCGGCAGACGCCGCTTGCGCGGCTGGAGAGCAGTTGGTCCCATCGCAGGTGGCTGAAGGCCGCCCGCCTGGACGGCCAGTTCCCCCACCACAGGCGGTCACCGAGGTCGCCACCTTCCGCTCCGATGGCGCCTACTCCGATGGCCGCCATCCCGACGCCGTCCGCTACACCACCAGCGCCGAAGACGATGTCCGCCGCCGCGACTTCACCATCAACGGCCTGCTCCTCGACCCATCGCGGTTGTCAGACACCTCGCTCATCGCTTTTAAAAAAACGCCCGCCGTCCGCGAAGAACTTCGCTCTGCTGTCATCGATCACGTCCATGGCCTTGCTGATCTCGATGCCGGCATCATCCGCGCCATCGGTCAGCCCGGCGAGCGCTTTCAAGAAGACCACCTGCGTATCCTGCGCGCCGTCCGCTTCGCCGCCCGCTTCGGCTTCCAGATCGATCCCGCCACGGCCGCCGCCATGCGCCGTCTCGCCTCAACTATCAACGCCGTCAGCCGCGAGCGCGTCCGCGACGAGCTGACCAAAATGCTCACCGAGGGACGAGCCCGCCGCGCCTTCGAATTATTGGACGAAACCGGCCTCCTCACCGAACTCCTCCCCGAGGTTGCCCGCATGAAGGGCGTCGAACAGCCGCCGCAATTTCATCCCGAAGGCGACGTCTGGACACACACCCTTCTGCTGCTCGAGCAACTTCCGCCCGGCTGCCCGCTCCCTCTTGCCTGGGCCGCACTCCTCCACGATGTCGGCAAGCCGCCCACCTTCGCCCGCACCGACCGCATCCGTTTCAATGGCCATGTCGAGGTCGGCGTAGCCATCGCCGCCGGCGTCTGCCGCCGCTTCCGCTTCTCCAACGACGAAACTCGCCAGACGCTTTCGCTCGTCGAGAACCACATGCGCTTTGCCGACGCCCACCACATGAAAGCCTCCACCCTCAAGCGCTTCTTCCGTTTGGAAAATTTTCCCCAGCACCTCGAGCTGCATCGCATGGATTGCCTTGCCTCCAGCGGCAACCTCGACCACTGGAACTTTGTCCGCGAGCGCTATGAATCCATGCCCGAAGAAGACGTCCGCCCCGCGCCACTCCTCACCGGCCGCGAACTCATTGCCGCCGGCTACACTCCTGGCGCCGCCTTTAAGGAAATGCTCCGCGCCGTCGAAGACGCGCAACTGGAAGGCACCATCGCCACGCTCGCTGAAGCGCTCGCCCTGCTCCGCAACCGTTTTCCGCTGTCAAACTGAAGAGAGGCGTGAGTCATGAGCGATGGTCACGAGGAGCGGGAAGAACGTGAAAAGCGCCGTGAGCAGGAAGAACGAGAGAATTGCGAGGATTGCATCAACCGCGACCAGATTGATCCATGGGAGAGGCCTGGCTCATGGCTCGTAAACTCAAACCGGCTGCATTCCTTTGCCGCATCGCATAGAATAAGCGCATAATCCTTCCATAACAGAGGCCTTCCATGTCCCACGCGACCCTCAGGAACAGCTACCAGTCGCTCTCCGACCGGCTCAATCTTTTTCCGCAGGGCGCGCCGCCCACCGAGCTTCTCTTCCGCATCCTCGCGGTTCTCTTCACCCGCGATGAGGCCGCACTGGTCGCGCTACTGCCCATCAAGCCATTCAAAGTCGCCGCAGCCGCCAAAATCTGGCGCAAGCCCGCTGCCGAATCCCAGCGCATCCTCGAGACCCTTGCCTCCCGCGGCATGTTGCTCGATATGGAAAGTCACGGCGAGCAGATCTTTGTCCTGCCTCCGCCCATGGCCGGCTTCTTCGAATTCTCCATGATGCGCATCGGCAACACATACGACCAGAAGCTCCTCGCCGAGCTCTTCTACCAGTACCTCAACGTCGAAGAGGATTTCGTCCGCAACCTCTTCGCCGGCGGAGAAACCCAGCTCGGTCGCGTCTTTGTCAACGAGAACGCCCTCGCCGCCGGCAGCACCCTCACCGTCCTCGACTACGAGCGTGCCACCGAGGTCATCCGCTCCGCCTCGCACCGCGGCATCGGCGCCTGCTACTGCCGCCACAAGATGCAGCACCTCGGCAAATCCTGCTCCGCTCCCATGGACATCTGCATGACCTTCAACGGCGCCGCCCAGTCGCTCATCAAACACCGCATCGCACGCCCCGTCGACGTCAGCGAAGGTCTGGCCCTGCTCGATAAGGCCGTCAGCCATAACCTCGTCCAGTTCGGCGAGAACGTCCAAAATCACGTCGGCTTCATCTGCAACTGCTGCGGATGCTGCTGCGAGGCCATGCTCGCCGCCAAGCGCTTCGCCGTCCTCAACCCCATCGCCACCACCAACTTCATCCCCGCGCTCACCGCCGCCTCCTGCAACGGCTGCGGCAAATGCGCCGAAGTCTGTCCCGTCGAGGCCATGGCGCTGGTCTCCGCCGGAGATCCGCGCAAGCCCAAACGCAAAAAAGCCCGCCTCGACGAATCCCTCTGCCTGGGTTGCGGCCTCTGCGCCCGCGCCTGCCCCAACGCATCAATCAAGCTCCGCGCCCGTAAGCAGCGTGTGCTCACTCCCGTCACCACCGCCCACCGCGCCGTGCTCATGGCCATCGAGCGCGGCATGCTCCAGAACCTCATCTTCGACAATCAGGCCCAATGGAATCATCGCGCCATGGCCGCCATCCTGGGAGTGATTCTCAAGTTGCCGCCCATCAAGCAAATCATGGCCAGCAAGCAAATGAAGTCCCGCTACCTCGAACGCCTCCTGCAACCTCGCACTTTCGTCCATTCGGAGCATTGAGAAAAGTTCAGGAAGACTGGAGAGGCGTGGCCGCGCGCAACTGCGCAATCTCATCCAGAATGCGATGCGCGAGGTCGGACTTTGATTGTGCCGGGAAGGCAACTTCGCGTGTCGCGGTGATGAACGTGGCGGCGTTCTGTTCCGAGTCAAAGCCCAGGCCCGGTTGGGAGACATCGTTGGCGACGATGGCGTCCGCGCCTTTGCTCTTCAGCTTCTCGCAAGCGCTGCGGATGAGCGCTTGTGTGTCCGCGGAAGTCTCGGCGGCAAACACGATGAGCAATGTTCCGGGGTTGCGGCGGGCCGCGACGCTCTGCGCAATGTCTTCCGTGGGCTCCAACTCCAGCGTCAGCGGGCCGCTGCGCTTCAGTTTCTGCGCTGCTGCGGCCGCGGGGCGGAAGTCCGACACTGCGGCGGCTTTAATAACCATGGTTGCCTGCTCAAGATGAGCCATGACAGCCGCGTGCATCTCGCTCGCCGTGCTCACGTCCACGCGTTCGCATCCAGCCGGAGTGGCCAGTCCCGTGGGCGCGCTCACCAAAATAACTTTTGCGCCGCGCGACCTGGCGGCTTCGGCCAGCGCATAGCCCATGCGGCCGCTGGAACGGTTGCCGATAAAGCGCACGGGATCGATAGGCTCGCGCGTGCCCCCGGCGGTGATCAACACCGTTTCTCCGGCGAGATCGTTCTCATCGACGCGCTGAATGCGAGCGAGAACGGCGCGGACGATCTCGTCGATCTCGGCGAGGCGGCCGCTGCCCGTCATGCCGCAGGCCAGGTAGCCGCTGCCCGGTTCAATGATTTCTACGCCGCGCTGGCGCAGCGTGGCGAGATTGGCCTGCGTGGCGGCGTGGTTCCACATGTTCACGTTCATCGCCGGGGCAACCATGACCGGCGCGGTAATGGCCAGATACAGCGTTGATAGAAAATCATCAGCCAGTCCATGCGCAAATTTGGCTAGCGTGTGCGCGGTGGCCGGCGCCACCAGGAGCAGGTTGGTGGATTCGGCTTCGGAGATGTGTTCGATGGAGCCGCCTTCGTACGCATCCGTCTGCCACATTGAAGTGATAACCTTGTGCCCGGTAAGCGCAGCGAAGGTGAGCGGGCGGACAAACTCTTCGGCGGCGCGGGTCAAAACGACGTGCACGTCGAGCGCGTGCTGCCGCAATGCGCGAACCAGTTCGGCGGCTTTGTATGCGGCGATGCCGCCGGTGACGCCGAGCGTGACTTTGAAGGGATGCGGGCTACTCATGGTTTCTCCTGGATAATTCCTAAATCGAAAATCGTTGAATCCGTCTGTGTTTTGAAAGGGCCTGGCTTTACAGTTTGCGGAAAAATGCCAACGGAGTAGCAAGAAGCGTCAGGGCACGACTTTAGTCGTGCCGCAAAATGCCCGATACAATCTTGGGCTTTAGCCCCTGAGGGAATTTCATCGATGCCAAAACTCTTCATTCGAATCTTCCTATAAGATGGTTGTCAATCAGTCGCGTTTCTCCCAGTCGTGTGGCCACGGCAATCAGCGCCCCGCTGGTGGTGTCCGCCAGCGGCAGCAGCGTGTCGGGATCAACCACGGTGGCGTATTCCACAACAACTGAAGGCTCGGTCGTCAACGTCTGCTGCATGGCTTTAATCAGCGCCTGGGAATTGCGTTCGCCCCGCGCGTGGAGATCGGCGGCAGCGGTGAGTGCTCGGTTCAGGATAATGGCGCGCGCGCGCTGCTCCGTCGTCAGGTAGCGGTTGCGCGAGCTGAGTGCAAGCCCGTCTGCCTCGCGCACGATGGGGCAGGCGATAATTTCCACGGCAAAATTCAGATCGCGAACCATGGCGCGGAGAACGGCAAGCTGCGCTGCATCCTTCTGTCCAAAGTACGCGCAGTCGGGCGCGACAATGTGGAAGAGCTTGGCGACGATAGTGGCAACTCCGCGAAAGTGGCCGGGGCGGTGTGCGCCGTCCAGCCGGTCGCTGATGCCGCCCACTTCAACGAAAGTAGTTGCGTCGTCGGGGGTCAGTGTCTCGGCCGTGGGCGCGAAGAGAATGTCTACACCGGCGGCGGTGAGTGCGGCGCAATCGGCCTCAAACGTGCGGGGGTAACGGTCGAAGTCTTCGCCGGGGCCGAACTGCAAAGGATTCACAAAGATGCTGGCAACCACGTGCGTACAATCGCGCTTCGCCGCGGCAATTAGCGAGAGATGGCCGGCGTGCAATGCGCCCATGGTGGGTACCAGGCCGAGTGTGCCTCTGCGGCGGAGCTGACGGGCGGCAGCCTGCATCTCGGAAATGGAAGTTATGATTCGCATGGAATTAGTCAGTATGTTCTCTTCGATTGGTCGCTTTAGCTTTCATCGCTGGCGCCCGTGTTGCGGCTCGCGCTGTAAAAGTTCCACGCTGGCTTCGCTGGGAAGGTGGTAGCTCTCGGCATCGGCGGGGAAAGCGCCGTCGCGAACGTCGCTCGCAAAATGCTGAACGGCTTCGCTGAAGAGCTTGGACGCATCGGCATAGCGGCGGACAAACTTGGCTGGGGTTGCTCCGGTGAGATTGACGAGATCGTGGAAGACAAGGATCTGCCCGTCGCACTCCGGTCCCGCGCCGATGCCGATGGTGGGAATGGAGAGCGCGGCGGTGATGTGTCCACCCACTTCGCGGGGAACGCACTCCAGCACAATAGCGATAGCGCCGGCGGATTCGAGAGCCTGCGCGTCCGCGATTAGGCCGTCGATCTCGGCGGTGGATTTACCCTGCACGCGGTAGCCCATGCGATGAACCGATTGCGGAGTGAGGCCGATGTGGCCGACCACGGCAATCTCAGCCTGGGTGAGCGCGGCAACCAGCGCTGCGCGATTGCGGCCGCCCTCAATCTTCACCGCTTCCGCGCCGGCCTCCTTGATGAATCGCGTCGCGTTGCTGATGGCTTGCTCGGTAGAGGCGTGGTAGGAGCCGAAGGGCATGTCGGCCACCAGCAGGGCGCGGCGCACACCGCGGCGCACGGCGCGCGTGTGGTGCAGCATTTCATCCATAGTGACAGGCAGAGTGCTGTCATAGCCGAGGACCGCCATGCCCAGCGAGTCGCCGACAAGAATCACGTCAATGCCTGCCTGGTCGACGACGAGCGCAGTGGGATAGTCGTAAGCAGTAAGCGCAGTGATCGGCTCGTGGGCTTGTTTTCTGTCAAGAAGGGTTTGTGCGGTGACTTTCTCCGCTGCAGAAGACGCTTCCCGGGCGGGAAGTTGGATAAGACTCATGACCATTCTCCAGTGCAGCTCCGCAAGCCGCGCGGATGCTACCTGATAGGTACAACTCCAGTATACGTCTCCTGGTTCCTCTCCCCGAAGGCCCTAACTCTAAATCGGTATGCCCGGTCCACGCCGCCTACACAGCCCGACCCATTTCATACGCTTGTTTCATGGCTCGGCTTTTCAGGATGTCGCCCATCTCCCATGCGCCTGTGCCGTATACGACGCCTTTTTCTTTTGCCCCCGGCAAACAGGATGTGAATGCGCGGAAGCCTTCGATGGTTCGCTCCAGAGCTGCTTTGTTGCTGTCCGCCGCGGTCATGATGAAGTAGAAATCCTTATTGGTGATCCTCGTGTACCGGGCAACGGTCCGGTCAATCACCGTCTTCATTTGGGCGCACATGGTGTAGAAGTAGACAGGCGTCGCCATAACAATCACGTCAGCCGCAACCATGCTGTCGAGCACCTGCGCCATATCATCCTTCTGAGCGCATCGCCCATTTCCCCTGCATGCATAACAGCCCGTGCAGTAGTTGATTTTCTTTTCCGCCAGCACCACTTTTTCAACCTGATGCTTGGCTTCGACTGCGCCTTCCATGAAACGGTCGCATAAGGCGTTCGAGTTGCCCTTCTTTCTGGGACTCGATGAAAGAATCAAAACTCTTTTGCTCATCTTGCTGTCTCCAGTTCTAAAGGCCGGTCATCTTCTCAGCGTGTTCCGGGTAGCGCGCACCCTGCACTTCGATCTTCGCCGCTGCGCCTTCAATCTCGCGCAGGTCCTGGGCCGTGAGTTCGATAGCGGCGGAGCCGTTGTTTTCTTCCAGCCGATGCAGCTTCGTCGTCCCAGGAATGGGCACAATCCATGGCTTCTTGGCCAGCAGCCAGGCCAGCGCTATCTGGGCGGGCGTCGCTTTCTTCTGCGCAGCAATCCGGCCCAGCAGATCGATAAGAGCCTTGTTCGCGATCCGCGCTTCCGGCGTGAAGCGGGGAATCGAGCTGCGAATGTCGGTTTTTTCAAAGGTCCTGCTCTCGTCTATCTTGCCGGTCAGGAAGCCCTTCCCCAGCGGGCTATAGGGCACAAAGCCGATGCCCAGTTCCTCAAGGGTAGGGATGACTTCAGCTTCCGGCTTGCGGTACCACAGCGAGTACTCGCTCTGCAGCGCCGTGACCGGTTGCACGGCGTGGGCGCGGCGAATAGTCTTGGCGCCTGCTTCGGAAAGCCCGAAGTGCTTTACCTTGCCCGCCTGAATCAGCTCCTTCACCGCTCCGGCCACGTCCTCGATGGGCACTTCGGGATCGACGCGGTGCTGATAGTAAAGATCGATAACATCGATGCGAAGCCGCTTGAGCGAGCCTTCCACGGCCTGCTTGATGTGCTCCGGCTGGCTGTTGACCGGCTTCGGGCCGCGGCTTCCATCGGGATTGATATCGAATCCGAACTTGGTGGCAATCACCACCTGTCCGCGGAAAGGCTCGAGGGCTTCACCCACCAGTTCTTCGTTGTTAAAGGGGCCGTAGACCTCGGCCGTGTCGAAGAACGTAACCCCGCGCTCCACGGCCGCGCGAATAAGTGCGATCGAATCCTTCTTTTCCGGAAACGGAGCATAGGAAAATGTCATTCCCATGCAGCCCAGGCCGATTGCCGATACTTCCAGATTGCTTTTTCCCAATTTACGCTTTTGCATTGTCTCTCCTTCACTTTCTTCAGCGGAATTTACGAGCGGATTGAGTTTGGCACAACATCAACTTGAGGTGATGACCTGTCATTTCGGGGCCAGATCACCATACCAATAAGCTGCCGTCACACCACCATCCATCAGGAAGTCACTCCCTGTGATGAACGCGCCATCTGGTCCCATCAAGAGCGCTCCAACGGTTCCGACTTCGTCCGGCGTGCCGGCTCGTCCGGCCGCAGAGACCTCAAGCATTCGCCGATAGCCTGGGCCGCGCGGTCCCTTCAGTTCGTCGTTCGCAAGAGGAGTGATGATGATGCCGGGGCTGATCGTGTTGACGCGTGCGCCGCGCTTACCCCATCGCACTGCTTCAGCCATCACGCGCAGCGAGTTCCCGCGCTTCGATATCTGGTAAGCGTGAAGAGAATCTCTGATCATATCCGGTTGAAGCATGGGAAGCGAGAGCAGCTCTTCCACCGGCGTCTTAGCGAGCATTGCGTTTTGTTCCGCTGTGAGGGGTGGCAGCCGGTGACCGGATTGGGACGCGATCACGATGCCAGCGCCCCCGCGTGCGATGACGTTGCCGAATTCCTCAAGTACGAGTGCGGTACCGTAAAGATCGACCTTGAGGATTGTCTCCGGCGATGCCTGAGAAGGAGAAACGCCCGCCGCATGGATTACACCGAATACTTCACCAAGCTTGGTGGCGGCCTCAACGAGAGCATGAACTGAGGCGCGCGATGAAACGTCGGCCGTCGCCGTGGTGACGGTGAAACCGGCATCGTTGAGCGTTTTAGCGGCAGCATCGGCGTTTTCCTGTCGTATGTCGGCCAATAAAACGTGCTTGCCTGCGCTAACCCGCCGCACGATTGCCTGACCGATCGATCCTGCGCCAATTACAACGATCACTTGTGTCATGCTACTCCTCCCAATACCTGTCTCATGCTGCCTCTGATACGTTCAACCTGTAAACGTTTGGGTGCGACTTGCGCAACTTTGTTTTCAAAGGAAATGTTCATCTGCTCTTCCTGATCTGCCGGTTCTCGGTGGCATTTTCGTCAGCGATTGGTCATCTGCTCGACCTGCTCGGGATACCGCCCTCCTTGCACCGTGACTTGTGAGACAAGGCGGTCGATCTCGCGGAGGTCGTCAGAGGAAAGATCGAGGGCAAGCGCGCCAATGTTCTCTTCCACCCGCTTCAGTTTGGTTGTGCCTGGGATGGGAACGATCCAGGGCTTCTGTGCAAGCACCCAGGCGAGGGCGAGCTGAGCGAGGGTTGCACCCTTGCCGGCCGCGAAGGATTTAAGGAGTTCGACCAGAGCGAGATTTGCTTTGAGTGCTTCCGGGGCAAAGCGCGGGAGATATCCGCGGTTGTCTTCCTTGTGAAACTGAGTGTTTTCGTTGATTGACCCTGCGAGAAAGCCTCTGCCCAGCGGGCTGTAGGAAACGAGGCCAATGCCGAGTTCCTCGAGGGTGGGCAGCACTTCCTCTTCAGGGCGCCTCCACCAGATTGAGTACTCATTCTGGACGGCAGTGACTGGCTGCACGGCGTGCGCCCGGCGGATGGTGTTTGCTGCTGCTTCGGAGAGGCCGAAGTGGCGGACCTTGCCCTGCTGGATCAGGTCCTTCACCGCTCCAGCGACGTCTTCAATCGGCACGTCGGGATCGACGCGGTGCTGATAAAGTAAATCAATCGTCTCAACTCGCAGCCTCTTCAGCGAACCCTCGACGCTTTCCTTGATGTAGGCGGGGCGGCTGTCGACACCGGGATCGGGCCTGCCGTGCGGAGTGCGAGAGAAGCCGAATTTGGTGGCGATGATTACCTGGTCGCGCACCGGAGCAAGCCCTTCGCCAACTACCTCTTCATTGACGAACGGACCATAAACCTGAGCGGTATCGAAAAGGGTTACGCCGCGCTCAACCGCGCCGCGCATCACCGCGATCATCTCTTCCTTGGTGCCTGCAACCGGGCCATGGCCTTCGCTCATCCTCATGCAGCCCAGGCCGATTGCCGATACTTCCAGATTGCCTAATTTTCGTTTCTGCACGGCTTCCCTCCTCTTGTTGCCAGCCAAATTGGCAGGCGATTTAGACGGTGCGCCGGCCAAGATGGGAAACTCCTCCGAAATCACTTTCGATAGACCTGACACCCCGGTCGGCACTCGATTGAACCAATGCTCCTAGCACTCAGCGTCCGGTCATCTTCAACATGGCCTCAGGAAGGCGTGCTCCTTCGAGTTTCAGTCTGGAAGCAGCTTCGTCGATCTGCTTGAGATCGTTCTCGGTCAACTCGACATTCACCGCGCCGAGGTTTTCCTCGAGCCGATGTAGCTTGGTGGTTCCTGGGATCGGCACAATCCACGGTTTCTGTGCCAGCAGCCAGGCCAGTGCGATTTGTGCCGGCGTCGCGCCCTTGCGTTCCGCGACAACCTTGACGAGGTCAACAAGAACCATGTTGGCCTTGCGCGCCTCGGCCGAAAAGCGAGGCACGAGGTTCCGGAAGTCGGTGGCATCGAACTTCGTGTTCTCGTCGATCATGCCCGTGAGGAACCCGGCGCCGAGCGGACTAAACGGCACGAATCCTATTCCAAGCTCCTCCAGGGCCGGAAGAAGCTCAGCCTCCGGACCACGCCAAAAGAGCGAGTACTCGCTCTGCACTGCGGTGACCGGTTGGACCGCGTGCGCCCGGCGAATCGTCTGAACCCCGGCCTCCGACAAGCCGAAGTGTTTGACCTTACCCTGGGCAATCAATTCCTTGACCGTTCCTGCAACGTCCTCAATCGGCACGTCAGGATCGACGCGGTGTTGATAGAAGAGATCGATGCAATCGGTCCGCAGACGCTTCAGGCAAGCGTCCGCCACACGCTTGATATGCTCGGGCCGGCTATTGGTCCCGCCAGTCCGCGCGCCGGTCTCAAGATCGATGTCGAAACCGAACTTGGTGGCAATCACAACCTTGTCGCGGATCGGCTGGAGCGCCTCGCCTACCAGCTCTTCATTCACGAACGGCCCATAGGCTTCGGCCGTATCGAAGTGTGTCACGCCGCGGTCAAAGGCGGAACGAATCAACTTGATCATCTCGCCCTTGCCGGCTGCCGGGCCGTAGGCCGAGCTCATTCCCATGCAGCCCAGGCCGATTGCCGATACTTCCAGATTGCTTTTTCCCAATTTGCGTTTTTGCATTGTCTCTCCTGTTGCTTGTTCTGAACCGAACCAGCTCGTGTCGAATCGCCGGCACAGGTTTCGACGGTTACTCCGATTTCAGAGAAGCCATGTCGATGGAGAAGCGATACTTCACGTCGGACTTCAGCATCCGCTCAAAGGCTTCGTTGACCTTTTGGATGGGAATGACCTCGACGTCGGAGGTGATCTTGTGCTGGCCGCAGAAGTCGAGCATCTCCTGGGTCTCCGCGATGCCGCCGATGAGCGATCCGGAGAGGCTGCGGCGTCCGAAAATCAGGCTGAAGGCATTCACGGCGTGCGGCTTCTCCGGCGCACCGACAACTGTGAGGTTGCCATCCAGGCGCAGCAGGTTGATATAGGCGTTGATGTCGTGCCCGGCCGCAGCGGCGTCGAGAATGAAGTCGAAGCTGCCGGCATGTTTTTGCATCTCATTGGCATTGCGCGAGAAGACAACCTCATCCGCTCCCAAGCGAAGCGCGTCTTCCTTTTTGCTGGGTGAAGAGGTAAAGACCACCACGTGCGCGCCGAACGCATGCGCGAACTTCACGCCCATGTGGCCCAGCCCGCCCAGGCCGACTACGCCCACCTTCTTTCCCTTGGTCACGCCCCAGTGGCGAAGCGGCGAGTAGGTGGTGATTCCCGCGCAGAGCAGTGGCGCGGCCCCGGCCAGGTCAAGATTCGCGGGCACGCGCAGCGCAAACCTCTGGTCAACGACAATGCTCTCCGAGTAGCCGCCATAGGTGACTCCGCCCAGGTACTTGTCAGGAGAGTTGTAGGTAAACACTCCCTTCGGGCAGAACTGTTCAAGGTTGGCTTTGCACGCCGGGCAATCGCCGTCGGAGTCCACCAGGCAGCCAACTGCGGCGACATCGCCGGGCTTGAACTTCGTGACCGCGGAGCCAACCTTGGTGACGCGGCCCACAATCTCATGGCCCGGAACGCAGGGGTAGGTGGTAGCCATCACGGCGCTCCACTCGTTGCGCACCGTGTGAAGATCGGAGTGGCACATGCCGCAATACAAAATGTCAATCTGCACGTCGGTTTCGGTCGGATCGCGTCGCACGATCTTGGCGGAAGCAAGCCGCGCTGTCGCGCTGGCGGCGGAGTAAGCTTTGGCGTTGTACATGTGGGTTACCTCAATCTTTCCTATTGGAGTTGATGATCCTGTATGCGTCATGGTGCATGATTCATGTCAAAAATCGCGATTCTCATGATTCTGCCCTAGAAGAACACGGTATAGGTTGCTGCAACGATTAGCGGGTCATTGACTCGCGGAGTGATGGCTGCTCCGTGAATGTAGCTGAGGCCCGCATTCAGGTATTGCCCGGAATGAACGCGGAACGCGTAGCTGCCGGTAAGCGAGGCCGAGTTGCGCCAGACGGTCTTGCCGGCAGCCGCCAGCGAGTCTGTCAGGTACCTGCTGTGCCCCGTGTAAGAGGCTACCACCGAGGCCATGTCGGCCGGCCGGGAGCGGAAGGGCGCCTTCTGGTAGAGTCGCGCCTCGTAGTAGCGGTCGTAGGCGTTAAGGGAGGCGGTGGAGGTCATGGCGGTGCCTCCAAGGTAGAGTCCGTGCGCGGGCTGAACCGGATTGGGCTGGTGGATCTGTAAGTCGGCAAGAGCAAATGCGAGGTGGTTGCCGGTCTGCTGCTTGCCGTTGACGAGGCTGGTGAATGCAGTGCTGTTGTACGTGTAGCCGCCGCGGAGCCATACCTCTGGAGCGAAAGCAGCGGCAGCCCGCTGGAAACCCGCCTCCTCAATCAGGAGGAGACCATCTCCATGAGGATCAAAACGAAAGCCCGTATGATTGCGAGCCACCTCAGCGGTGCCTCCGTTGGGGTCAAGGCTGCGCTGGAAGCCGGTCTTCAGGTAGGTATGTTGCGGACCTCGCAGACGGATATTGGCGGATGGGGAGGTCAGTGGGAAGTAAGACATGCCGAGCTCATAAGGGAGGACAGCATAGACGCCCTGCGCCGCAGTGGCCGTAGAACCACCGACGAAGAGACCAACGAAGTCGAGGTTGTTAGAAACGTACCCGGCTTTCAATTCGACACGGTCCATGCCGAATTCCTTGTAGATATAAAGATCCCAAAGTTGCAGGGCCTTTGGATTGGCCGGTTCCCAGCTTGACCAGTTCCAGACGCCGGCAAGATAAAACTGGGTGTGCTGAAGGTGCAGTTGGTGGAGATCGGCACTGAGGATGGGCTGAATCATGGCGCTCTCGAAAGGCCGCTGCCCAACATAGCTCTGGTCATCGGCAGGGACCGGGCGGTTGAGAACATTCTGGTCGTAGACTTCATTCGAAATGACGCGCAGGGCGATCCCCTTGCTCAAAAGGGCTTGGCGGTACCGGGAATGCATATCGACGAGGCTCTCGGAAAAAGGAGGCATCACCGTGTCGCCGCCAACATAGTTCAGATCCTCAATCGACTGCCCGTTGCTTTTCGCCGGATCGGAGACAATAGGTTGATCAGGCGTGCTTTGCGCATGGGACCATGCGCCGGCCGGCACAAGGAATGTCGCGAATAAAATTAACTGTCGTATTTGTCTATTCGTAACCTGCACTCTGTTCTCCCACGATCTCTGCATCACGTCCGGGATGATTGCCGGAATGGCAACTTCGTAATTCTGATGCTACGGCGGGTTGAATCCGGAGCGGTATCACAATCCTTCCTAATGATTGCCTATTTCTGTCGAGAGATGCTATTTTTGTACATTACAGACCAAATTAGTTGTAGGCTGGATTTGTAGGAGCCATCAGAGGTCCATATGCCGAAAATGAAGGTAGCAAACATAGGCTCGCGGGCGAGAGTGGAGGAGATGCGGGCCGAACTGGCGCGCAAGATCGCCGCCCACACCCTCGTGGAGGGTCCGATTGACACCGCTCTGCCCGGCCTGCTCCTCTCCCGCAGAAGCGCGCCTTCAGAGTTTCTTTGCACCACTTACGAGCCCGAGTTGGTGGTCTTTGCGCAGGGAGAAAAGCGCATCACCGTCGGCGGCACAACCCACCTTTGTGACGGCTCCTCCTTTCTGCTGACCTCGGTAGATCTGCCGGTGGAGAGCCAAATCATCAAGGCCTCCAAAAGCGAACCGTACCTGGCTCTGGTCCTCAAGCTCGAAATGCCCATGGTTCGGGAGATCCTCAGCCAGGAGGAATTTCTCACCCCCGGAGTTTCATTCGGAGTACGCGGCATGGCGGTGGGCAAGACCCCTGTCGAGTTGCTCAGCGCCTGCTGCCGTCTGCTGGACCTTCTGGATAAGCCCGCAGACATTCCCTTTCTCGGAAGCCTGATGCAGCGGGAGATCATCTACCGGGTGCTGCGCTCGCCGCTGGGCAAGCATCTGCGCGCCATCGCCACGCTGGGCGAACAGAGCAACCGCACCGCCAGGGCCGTTGCCTGGCTCAAGGCGAATTACGAAAAGCCCCTGCGCGTCGAAGAACTCGCGTCTGTCGCGCAGATGGGTGTCTCCACCTTGCACCATCATTTCCGCTCGCTGACCGCGATGAGCCCGCTGCAATATCAGAAGCGGCTTCGGTTGCACACGGCGCGCGTACGAATGCTCACGGAAGGCCTGGATGCCGCCAGCGCCGCCTTCGAGGTTGGTTATGAAAGTCCCAGCCAGTTCAGCCGGGAGTACAGCCGGTTCTTCGGCCAGCCTCCGATGCGCGACGTCAAAGCGCGCCGAATCGCAGGCGTCTCCAGCGAGAGCGAATCTCTGCAAGCGGTATGATCGTCGCCAAATTCCGCTCAAACAAAAAGGGCCCCGCTCAGGCCAAAACCTAATCGAAGCCCCTCTCGTTTTTTCCTTCTCTTACTTAGCCTTCGGTCCAGCCGCCCGAATCGCCTCCGATGCATCGAATTGCTTGAAGTTCGCCTCGAAGCGCGCTGCCAGCTCGGCAGCCGTCTTGTCATAAGCTGCCTTGTCGGCCCACGCGTTGCGCGGATTCAAAATCTCCGCCGGAACGTCCGGGCAGCTCACCGGAATGCTCAGCCCAAAGGCCGCCTCGGTCACAAACTCCCCCTTGCTCAGCCGCCCATCCAGCGCCGCATTCACCAGCGCGCGCGTAATCTTCAGGCTCATGCGCTTGCCCACGCCGAACTTCCCGCCGCTCCACCCCGTGTTCACCAGCCAGCACGAAGCGTTGTGCTGCTTGAGCCGCTTGCCCAGCATCTCCGCATAAACCCGCGGCGCCAGCGGCAAAAACGGCGCGCCAAAGCAGGCCGAAAACTCCGGTGCCGGGTCCTTGCCCATCCCCGCCTCGGTCCCCGCCAGCTTGGCCGTGTACCCAGACAAAAAATGGTACATCGCCTGCTCCGGCGTCAGCCGCGAAATCGGCGGCAGCACTCCAAACGCATCCGCCGCCAGGAACATCACATTCCGTGGATGTCCGCCCACTCCCGGAATCACCGCATTCTCGATGAAGTCCACCGGGTAAGCCGCGCGCGTATTTTCCGTCAGGTGAATGTCAAAATAATCCGGCTTCCGCTCCGCGTCCAGAATCACATTCTCCAGCACGCTCCCAAAGCGAATCGCCCTGAAAATCTGCGGCTCCTTCTCCTCCGTCAGGTCCACGCACTTGGCGTAGCAGCCGCCCTCAAAGTTGAATATTCCTGTCGGCCCCCATCCGTGCTCGTCATCGCCGATCAGCCGCCGCGCTGGGTCCGCCGAAAGCGTCGTCTTGCCCGTGCCGCTCAGCCCGAAGAACAGCGCCGTCACCCCGTCCGCGCCCACATTCGCCGAGCAGTGCATGGGCAGCACGTCCTTATCCGGCACCATGAAGTTCATCACCCCGAAGATCGACTTCTTGATCTCTCCGGCATACTTCGTCCCGCCAATCAAAATCATCTTGCGCGTAAAATCCGCCAGAATAAACGCCTTCGAATTCGTTCCATCCCGCTCCGGCACCGCCTCGAAGGTCGGCGCGGCCACCACCGTAAACTCCGGCGCGTGATTCGCCAGCGCCGCCGCTTCCGGCCGCACAAACAACTGCCGCACAAACAGCGCGTGCCACGCATATTCGCTGATTACCCGAATCTGCAGCCGGTAAGTCGAATCGGCTCCGCAATATAGGTCCTGCGTAAACAGCTCGCGCCCCCTTAGGTGCTCCACCACCCGCTCCAGCAGCGCGCCAAACTTCTCCGGCGCAAAGGGCTTGTTCACCTTGCCCCAGTCCACCACGGCGTGCGTCAGCGCGTCGTCCACGGTGAACTTGTCCTTGGGACTTCGCCCTGTCCGCGCCCCGGTCTCCGAGACCAGCGCGCCGTTGGCCGCCAGGTGACCCTCGCCCCTAACCAGCGCTGTTTCAATCAGTTGCGCCGCACACAGGTTGGCATGAACCAGCGGTCCCGCCGCCAGCGCCTTCACCGCTTCTACTCCAGAAAGATGTGCCATCTACAGAACTCCTCCGTATGAAAAAGGCTTAAAAAATGACTTGATAACCCATTGTTACATCCGGACCACATTGTGGGAAGGGGGGAAGAGACAGGGAATAGGGAGTAGGAATCAGGGCAGGGGAAAGCAGTAAATGAGCCCTTATGCGTAGATATAAATAGGGGTTTTGGGGGTGTTTATGCGTATTTATGCGTAAATTGAGGGGTTTTTAATGCGTAAATATGGATGAGTTGCCGGGGAATCTATGCGTCATTATGGGTGGGGAAACAGCTATCAGCTTTCAGCAAATAGAAAGGCACGACTCGGCCGCCGCGGTCTCCAGTCACAATCCGCCCCCGTCCCCGGCGCGTGCTCACCCCCGTCACTACCGCCCACCGCTCCGTGCTCATGGCCATCGAGCGCGGCCTGCTCCAAAACCTCATCTTCGACAATCAGGCTCAATGGAACCATCGCGCTATGGCGCCATCCTGGGAGTGATTCTCAAGCTGCCGCCCGTCAAGCAAATCATGGCCAGCCACCAAATGAAGTCCCGCTACCTCGAACGCCTCCTCCAACTCCGCAACTTCGTCCACTTGGAGCACTGAAGTAGGTCATCTGAGACCAAGACTTCGAAGCAACGCATCGACTTGACCGAACGCGTCCTGCTGCCACTGATCGGCTGTTCGCTCTCCAAGTATTCTTGACTCTTCGACGAATAATCGCACGCTTGTCGGTCCATAGCCGTCTATGGTATCGAACTTCTGATCAATGTAACGAAAGCCTTCTTCTCCACTGGGATACTTGAGTACCGCCTCACAATCCTTGGCAAGAGCCTCGATCCCGTCTGGGTAGTTCAGAACGCAGTAGTAAATGTCATAGGCGTCCTTCAGTTTCAGGCGCCCGTTCATTGCGTGTCCTTTCATTGCCAAGAGCGCGGGAATCGAACAGACAGTCAATTCGACCTTGTTGGTTCCTCCACTAGGCATATTGCCCGAGATCGCAACCACCTCATTGAATTCGATACCAAGATCGGCTCCGTCGGCTCGAAGTACTCGGAAATCCTCAATGAGCGCAGGTCGGTTCTTCTTGATCTTCGCATCTCGCGGCATCAGGAAATCAACAACTACTTCGATAGGGGTGCCACCCTCTCTGGCAGGTACCTCGCGTATAAGTTGGAAGTCCTTGGTTGACTCGCTCTTGTGATAGTCCTGGCTCATAAGCTCCTCGATGAGGTCGGCATATTCGCCGTCGCCTAAAGCCTCGGCATGTAGACCGAGGTCGACATCTAGCGTACCCACGTGGGGCATGTCTTCTTGGTTCAAGAGCAGCCATGGAACGGCTCCGCCGATGATCGCGAACTTCCCTCGATAGCTCCCCAAAATCTGGCCAATTTCAAGTAGTACTGACTTCACCGCGTCCGTCGTGCGATCGTTATAGTCGTTTGCAGATTGAGGATTCGCTGCATTTATCCTTGCCATGTCAGCCTCATGCGTCTTAGATAGTCAGCAGCTTCGGCCCCACGCTCGCCTGCAACAGTAAGATCGAGGTAGGTTTGGAGCGGGCTTGTACAACGTATTCCTGGGGACGGTTCATAAGCATCCAGAAAAACGCCTTGATCTTTTGGGAACGTGACAATCACGTTTCCACCCTTAGCTGAAGAGGTGAGCTTTAGCTCCTTTCGAATACTGCCCAGAGCTGACTCCTCGGCATACAAGAAGAGGGTGCCAGAGCGAGCGTAGGGAGCAATCCAATGCGCCGCCGAAAGTGATGCAAGAGCCACATTCACTTTGTCAGGCATAGAGGAGAATATCGCGCGGATCGACTTTTCCATACTGCTGCCGTGCAGAATTGTGTAAAACTGGAATTCCTTTTCGGGGGAAGATACATACGCCATCTTCCAAGCATCTAGTAGAGAATCAGGAGCCGTCAGATGAATTCCTTCTGGCACAATTTCCGCCCACTCACGGTCCAATAGCGCTGAACGCACATTGCTCACATGTCCGAGACTCACTGCGGCTGCCTCTGCCAATTCGATCACACGCCATACTCGCTTTGGATTACGCAGGAGAACCCTTAAGACCCGCGCTGACTTCGGCATGAACAGCGATTTGAACTCACGACGTTCAACAGCCGGTCTTTCTGAGATCATTCGATCGATGAAGACAGTACCGAATGCTAGACGAGCATTGCCTTCGAGATCGAGGAACGAGACACCGTTCTCTCTACACAGCTCTCGTGATGCCGGCGACAAATAGGGTGCTATTAACACGAGAGTTGCTGGCTTTTGAAGATGGGCGGCGTAGCTTCGCAATTGGTAGATGGCGCCTCTCACATAACGCGGCTGACCGTTGTACTTTGCTTCACAGACAATGAGATGTTGCTGCCCGGAAATATCTACGCGCGCCGTTATGTCGATACCATGATCTCGCGGGCCTGGCTGTCCGACTTTGATTGTATTCAGTTTGAGAATGGGGATTTCGCGGAGTAGCTCTTTGAGCGCATTTGCCGCTTGATTCTCAAACTCTTTCACTGAAAAATGCATTTTCAACATGCGTTGAAAGTACCAGATATAGTGAAAATAGTCAATATTGATTTCAGTACAATGCCTACTTTCAACAGGCGCTGAAATAGTCTATCAGAGTGAAATACTACGAGTAAAATTTACCTTCTCGGTCTATCCTATTTATAATAAATAGTTTACGTCAACCGCAGAAAATCGCTAATGCAAGAGGCGACTGTCAGGATCTGCGCAGTCTGCAGTATCGTCGGGATCGTTGGAACAACGAAAAACCACCCTATCTGAGAAGAATTAGTACCGTCACGTCGGCATCTTAGAATCGATTAGTAGAGCACGGATAAATAAGCGACATTTTCCATGGGGGCCTGGGAGCCTGAATCTATCCACGCAGCTAAGGTTGCGCAAGTCGACCCTCAAGAATGGATACGGGCTGGCAGGTTTCAATCCCAACCTGCCAGCCCGTATCCTTCAAATCCCTGTTCCCTGCCCCCTGATTTCGCTTCCCAAATAACCCAATTTCGTGCAAAAAACCTCTATCTATACGTAGAGCTTTCGTGCGCGCGTTCTCTTCCCTGTTTTTTTATCCTTTAACGAGTAAGGGCATGGAGCCCTGCGCTTTGGCTTCGGCGACCACAAGTTCAAGATGGGCAAGGACTTCGTCCACGGTCATGGTGTAGATTTCGCGCCGCGAGTCGTAGCCCTCTTCGATGAGTTGCTTGAGAAAGCGGCCCGCGATCTGGGCGGCGAGCTGGTCGGTTATCACCTTTCCTGTCAACGACTTATGACGCACCCATGCCTCCAGCGGCAGGGCAATCCACATCGCCCTTCCATTTACGTCGTATCGGACATCGACGGCGTCGGCGTGGCGCGTGGCGATGGCCACCAGTGTGCCCTTCCATTGGCAGAGAAGCTCTTCGCCGCTCCAGCGCTCGGTTACGCGGAAGTCTTCATACATATAGACTTAGCCTACTGCCTGGCCCACGCCGCCGCAAGTGCCGGTGGACGCTCAGCTTCACGCGCTGATAGACTGAGGTGGTTGCAGTGGCGGCTCTACTCCTATGCGGAGACGCCGGCAACTCTGAAAACGAAGGAAAAAGAGACCCTGTGGATACACGTACCCGTCATTCATTGAAACAAGATCGCTTTGCGCAGGCCACTAAAAGCAGCATGGACTGGATGAGCGGCCATCGAGCTGGCGTGATGCGCTGGACCATCTCAGTGGCTGTGGTTGTTGTGGTTGCTACGGCGGCATTGATTTACCGGAGCTGGAGCTCGAACAAGGCGGATGCCGCTTTGAACGCGGCTCTGGACACTTATAACGCGCCGCTGGCGCAGCCCGGCGAACTGGCCCCGAGCGGAATGTACGCGACGGCAGCTGATCGCGCCAAGGCCGCCAATCAGCAGTTTCTTGACGTTGCGCGGCAGTATGGCTGGCTGCCAGAAGGCGCCAAGGCGCACTACTTTGCCGGCATCACTTACCAGGAACTCGGAAACAATGCATCGGCTGAGGCGGAGTTGAAGACGGCGGCGGGGGCATGGAGCTGGGGGGACCGGAATCTGGCGAACCTGGCCAAGTTGGCATTGGCCGGGCTTTATCACCAGAATTACCGCGACCCTGAGGCTATTCAGATTTACAACGAGCTGGCCGCCAAGCCGTCGGAGACGGTGACAGCCGCTGTGGCGCAACTCGATCTGGCTGACCTCTATGCGGAGGAGGGCAAGGTCGATCAGGCGCGCAAGCTGTGGGCTTCTATCAAGGATACGGAAAAGGACAGCATGGCCGGCGCGATTGCAGCGCAAAAGCTGGGTGGCAAGCCGTAAGGCAGGCAAAACGGAGTGGAAGGCTCGCGGAGCGATGGGCTTCGCGGGCCTTTTTCATTTTGGGCGGCGCGGGGGGCGGGGGCGGCGCGGGGGTGAGCATTTTGACGCCGGATTGCGTCTTGTGGACTATGAGCGCCGGTCAGGCAGTATTCTCAGGTTGGATGGAGATTGCAGACAAGGCTATGCACGAAGAGGCCCGCCGGCGCGATGAAGAGGCAGCGGTTGCGGTCCTGGTGAGCGAGTATGCGGGGACGCTCTACCGGGTGGCGTATTCCGTTTTGCGCAACGCGGCCGACGCTGAAGACGCGGTGCAGGAGGCGTTTGTGCGCGTGCTGCGGCATCGCGACACGCTTGCGGAGGTGCGCGACCAGCGGGTGTGGCTGATTCGCATTGTGTGGAACGTGGTGCTGGATCGCAAGCGCCGCATGAAGACCCGGCCGGAGACGGACGACGTGGCCGAGCTGGCCCGCGTGCTGCCTTCGATGGGGCTGAGCGCCGAGGAGCGCGTTGCCGCCGCCCAGCACCACGCGCACGTGCTGGCCTGCGTGGAAAAACTGCCCGCCAAGGAGCGCCAGGTGCTGATGCTCTCCGCCTTCGAGGAGCTGAACAGCGTGGAGATCGCCGAGGTACTGGGCATCAGCGAGTCCAGCGTGCGGTCAAGATTGTTTCGCGCGCGCAACCTGATGGCCGGATTGCTGGAGCATACAAGGAGTATGCGAAGAACAGTGGACAGTGAACAGTGAACAGTGGACAGTTGCTCGGTTCTTTGAGGCAAGGAGTTTGCGATGAGGACAGGGGTTAGGGAGTAGGGAGTAGGGAATAGGAATCAGTTATTGGGTTGATCGATCAGGCAAGGAGGATGCGATGAAGACTTCAGATCGGAACATATTCGTCAGCGGTCCTGGCAGCTATGAGGATACGCTGCGGCTGATTGCCCGTCTTTCCGCGCCCGAGGGGTTGGAGGAGCGTGTGCAGGCAGGATTGCGCGCGGAGGCTAGTGCGGCTTCGGGGAAGGCGCCGATTTTGCGCTGGCCTGTGGCACTGCGGCTGAACTATACCACGTTGCAAAATCTGGCTTGGGTGCAGAATCTGGCGCGCGCGGCAGCGGCGGCGGCGATTGTTGCCGTGGTGGTCGGCGGCGGATGGGGAATCTCTTCGCGCGTCTCCTCACGCTTTGAGGCAACTCAGCCGTCCAGCGACATCGCTGTTCCTCTGCATAGCACTGGACAAACTAGACAAGGAGGGTTTTCCAGCGCAGGAGCCATGCGCACTCCGCAGACGCTCAATGGACCGCTGGTGGCGCATCCGGCGACGGTTGCGCCGGAAAGAGCCAAGCCTGCCGTAAAGACACCGACTCGGCGCGGCAAGACTACGGCAGGAAAGAAGGGCGTGGTGCAGGCGGCCGTACCGACGGTGAAATAGCTAAGGCGCGTTTTGCGGGAAGAAATACATTTGGCAAGCTATAGGTAGTGAAGATCAATTCTCAGAAGTGTGCGCTGAGCATAAGACTGGTTGAACATTTTAGAAATCATTTCCGGGATAAATGAAATCACATAGGTCATGATTCTCTTTAAAGGCCTTGAGGATTACTCCAGATACGACCACAACATGGAGATCATCCGTAGCTCCCTTGATGCGATCTAGAAACGTCACGAATTGCCCATATGACAGATCAGAATCAACAACCACATAGACAACCCGCTCAGCCCTGTTTTCCATCAATGCCGAGACTACCGGGACTAGTCTATTTGACGTAACTTCTGTCTCGTTAATCCAACTTTTACCATCCCTAGTAAGCCTCACAAAAACTGGTCGACCGCCACAATCATATGGCTCATGTGGATCGTGGTGAATCCGAATCATCGGAATCCGTATTCCCACCGACTCAGGCTTTTGCACTACAAAGGCGCACAAGCTCAGCACCAGAAACAGACTGGCCATTGCGGGTGCGATCAGGACACGGAAACGGAATGGGTCCATATCATTCTCTGACACCGCCGGGCGCGGTTTTGTTCCCTAAGCTCGCCTCCGCCTGTTCCCATTGGTGACCGCCTGGATGAGCATGCCCAGCAGGGCCAGCACCACTGCTCCCCAGAAGGCCGGCCAGAATCCATTCACGCGGAAGCCATGCACCAGCTTGGAGGCCAACAGGATCATCAATCCGTTGATGACCAGCAGAAAGATTCCCAGGGTGATGATGCTGATGGGAAAGGTGACAACCTTCAGGAAGTAGCCGAGCGTTGCGTTGAGCAGGCCGATGACAAGGGCGGCGATCAGAGCCGAGCCCAGTCCCTGCACGTAGAAACCGGGCACCAGGTTGGAAACAACCAACAGGGCAAAGGCGTACAAGAGCCATTGAGCCAGAAGTCTGAGCATGGCAGAAATCTCCTTGACGTTAAAATCGTAGCATCCGCAGGTAACAGCGCGACATGTAGGTCAGGGCTTCATAGGTTGCGGAAAAAGGGCTGCTTCCAAGCAAAAAGACCGAAAAACATACCGCAGGGGCTAAAGCCCGGCGCTTTTATTGTTGCATTTGCGGCAGTCGGGGCTGAAGCCCCGACCTACCAGTCATGCCCTGACACTTCGTGCTGCACCGTTTGCTATATTCTGCAGCCGATGAATTCGTGCCCTTATACAAAACAGCTTCCCACCCTAGCCGCAAAAACAAGAACGCGGCGAGGGTGGGGCACCCGAATTTGTTTTCCACATGATGTGAAGCCGAACCCTTGCAAGACAATCACTCGGCCAGCGGGGGTTCCAGTTCCTCGGCAAACCGGGAATCGCCGGACCGCGGCCTGTCTTTGGTTTTGATCTGCGCGGTGGTCATCACGAAGACAGCCACCACGATGGCCGCCATGCCGGCAAACTCGGCACGCTCGGGACGTTCGTGGAGCAGGACGATTCCTAGCAGAACCGCGACCACCGGGTTCACATAGCAATAGGAGGAGACCTTGGCCACCGGCACGTGCTCCAGCAGGTAGATGAAGGCGGAGTAGCCCACGAGCGAGCCGCCGGTGATGAGCCAGGCCTGCGATGCAATGGAGGCCAGATTCACGTGGAAGCCGGGCCACTGACCCAGTACGGTGCCCAGCAGAGTGCAGAATGCGCCGGCGATGAGCATCTGCCAGGCGGCGGCCACAAAGCTGTTGACCGGCAGGCGCGCATGCCGCGAGACGATGCTACCCACGGTCCACGCTAAGGCTCCGGCCAGCAACGCGCCGATGGCCAGCAGGCGGGCAGAGTCCCCGGCAAAGCCGGTGCGCAACGAGGGCCACACCAATGCAGCCAGGCCGGCAAAACCCAGCGCCATGCCCAGCCAGCCGCGCGCCGAAAGCGGTTCGCCGCCAGGAAGCAGCATCTCAGCCATCGCTATGAAGAGCGGAGTCACCGCCAGCACCAGCGAAGCCAAGCCGCTGGGCACAAACTTCTCCGCATAGACCAAGGCCACATTGCTGACGCTGAGCAGTAAAAACCCAACCAGGCCGAGGATCAGCATGGTCTTTGGCGGCCACAGCAGGCGCAGCCCGCGCCAACGGCACCAGGCAAGCAGAATGGCGCCAGCGATGAGAAACCGCGTGCCGGACAGCAGCAGCGCGGGCATCTGGGCCGCTCCAATGCTGATGGCCGTATAGGTGGAACCCCAGAAAAAGTACACGCAGGCAAAGGAGAGAACGATGGATGCCGTGGAGGCCGCCTTCTTTGCCGGGATATGAGGAGAATTCGCCATGGGTTTATTCCATGCTACATGGAGAGGTGTTCAGACATATCCTGAAACCTGCGGCATTCTCGCGGATATGAGTCTTGTCCGGCGGCGCGTTGTGGGCCGGTTTCCGGCTTGTACGGCATCCATCCCTCCTCTGTTTGTTTGATAAACTGAACGCATTGGCGCGGTGTGAAACCCGTGCCGGAGGTTCCCCAATGAACGTCCCATCGTTGAAGCAGCCGAGCGCCTTTCTTCCCCTGGCCATGTCGCTCACCGCCCTAGGGATCGTGCTTGGTCACGTTGTCCTATACGGTGCTGCCCGGGAGGCTGATGAGGGCGCCGCTGCCCATCTCTGGCAGATTCTCATGGCAGGACAGATACCGGTGGTGGCGTTCTTTGCTATCAAGTGGTTGACGCGGGCGCCAAGACAGACGCTGTATATCCTTGGGCTGCAAGCCGGAACAGCGATCATAGCCATAGCCCCCGTCTATTTTCTCAATTTGTGACCTGTACCACCATTTCTGTCGCGTGCTGGTCGCAACGGATTTGCTGTACAGAACAAGCGAAAATGTTTTATTCTTAGTGCAGCGGGAATTCCATGCACGTGCATATTACACATCGACTGCTTGCACCGGCCACCTGGCGCTGGTCGCGGTCACGCGCGCTCGGCATCTGCCCGCGGCGCTACCTGCGCATACTCCCGCCTCTCACTCGACCTAGCCTCTTCGGCGGCGATTAGGTCAGTTCCGCCGAAGATACTCTCCATCTCTACTTCGTCCTCAGGACGAGCAGAACTGGACGATCCCACCCCTTTGGGATCCGCGGCCGGCTATCTAACTGATGTCCCGGCCGCACAACCGAATCTGTCGAGGAGATAAAGAAATGACAAAGCAAGAATTGCACGCAAAATACGGGCCAAAAATCGTCTGTCCTCTGCCCGGGCCCAAAGCCCGCGCCGCTATCGCGGCCGACGACCGGCTTATTTCGCCCAGCTACACGCGTTCCTATTCGCTGGTGGCCAAACGCGGTCGCGGATGCCGCGTGGAAGATGTGGACGGCAACCAGTTTCTCGACTTCGCGGCGGGCATCGCGTCGGTCTCCACCGGCCATTGCCATCCTGAAGTCGTCGCCGCTATCCAAAAGCAGGCCGCCGAACTGATTCACATCTCAGGAACCGACTTCTACTGCGAGCTGATGACCGATCTGGCTGACCGGCTTTCGGCCATCGCTCCCATGCCCGGGCCGCACAAGTTCTTCTACGGCAACTCCGGCGCGGAGGCCATCGAGTGCGCCCTCAAGCTGGCTCGCTATCACACCGGGCGCCAGAACATCATCGCCTTTTTGGGCGCATTTCACGGGCGCACCATGGGCGCGCTGTCGCTGACCGCATCCAAACCGCAGCAGAAGAGGCGTTTCTCACCCTTGGTTCCCGGCATCACACACGTTCGCTATCCATATGCTTATCGAGGCTGCTCCGGCGGCGCGCAGGAAGAAGAAGCTTTCAGCATGGAGTGTGCGCGTTCCATCGAGGAAAAACTATTCAAGAGCGTTCTCCCGCCCGAGGAGGTGGCTGCTATTTTCATTGAGCCAATCCAGGGCGAGGGCGGCTACGTAGTGGCTCCAGACAACTTCATGCGCGAGCTGAGAGCCATTTGCGACCGGCATGGGATTCTGCTGGTGGTGGACGAGGTGCAATGCGGAATGGGCCGCACCGGCAAGTGGTGGGCTGTCGAGCACTCCGGCGTGGAGCCGGATATTGTCTGCATGGCTAAGGGCATCGCTTCGGGCATGCCGCTGGGCATCTGCATGAGCCGCGCGGAGATCATGAACTGGGCGCCGGGCTCACACGCCTCCACCTTCGGCGGCAATCCTGTCTCGATTGCAGCCGCGCTGACCACACTGGACATAATCGAGCGCGAGGGGATGGCCAACGCCGTCCAGGTGGGTGCGTTGATGTTGCAGCGGCTCGAGGGCTGGAAGAAAACTCACCCGATAGTAGGAGACGTGCGCGGACGCGGACTGATGATCGGCATCGAACTGGTGAAGGACAAGGCTACCCGCGAGCCCGCACCCGCCCTGCGCAACCGCGTGGAGACGCTGGCTTTCGAACGCGGCCTGATGGTGCTGGGCTGCGGCGAAACCACGCTGCGGATTTGTCCGCCGCTCATTGTCAGCGAGCAGGAAGCCACTGTCGCCCTCGATATTCTCGAGGAGGCGATCGCGCTGGCGGAGAAGGAAAGCGCCATGGCAATGACGGCCTGAGGCGGACCGGATTTGCACCTTTCGCTTCTCCGGCGAGAGAATGGAATGCCATGGGATGGTTTGAGCAGATGCGGATCGGCTGCGAGGAACGTACTCTGGCCGGCCTGGAATGGGTGGCGCGCAGGCGAGAAGGGGCCGAAGGCCTGCCCGTTCACCTGGCTACCGGCATAGAAGGCGAGAATGCTGCCTTTTTCCATCTGCGACGCAAGGGCTACACCGTGGTAGCGAGGCGCTGGTCGTCGGGCGACCTGCCCGGCGATGTGGATCTGATTGCCTGGCAGGGACCGATGCTGTGTTTTGTCGAGGTGAAGACCCGCACAGCGCGCGACGAAACCCCGGCAGAGGTTGCCGTTGATGCCCACAAGCGAAATATCCTCCGCCGCCTGGCTCGCCAGTACGTTCGCCAATTGCCCCAGGAGAGCGCCCCTCCGGTCCGCTTCGATGTGCTCAGCGTCTACCTTGTGCCCGGCGAAAAGAAGGAGTTTCAGCACATGGAAGGCGCATTTGGCTGGAGGGAGCGGAGGGATTACGAGAGAAATTAGGCTCCTGGCTTCAGGAACGGGGCGGCAGCAACTCCGCAGCTACTATTCCTTCGCGCCCACATACTCCTCGTGCCAGGCCATCTGAATGGCCTCTAGACGCGACTCGTTGGATTTCCCCGGATCATCGGCAAAACCCGCCAGCTCTGTCACGAAGCGATGCAGGTCAGTAAAGCGCACCGTCAATGGGTCCACGGCAGGAAACTTTTCTTGCAGCAGAATGCCGATCTCCTCGGCGTCAGTCCAGTGAATCTCGCGCGGCATCGGGGATCTCCTTACTTCTCTTCGGCCAGAGCCAAAGGCTTGCCTTCGGAGACGTAGTTGCGGTTCCACTTAGGAATCTCAACCACATAATCGCCGGGTCTTGTGATGACGGCCTGGCAGCCGAGTCGCGAATTCAATTGCTGGTCGGCGGCCATGTCCATGCGGTCCAGCTCGTCGTCATCCGCTTCGCTGATTCCGGCTTGATCCTTGATCCACAGGTGGCAGGTGGTACAGGCGCAGACGCCGCCGCAGGCGTGATCCAGAAAAATGCCGAAGTTCTCCGCCACGTCGAGAAATGACATCGGCTTGCCATGATGCTCATAGGGCATCGTGCCAAACTCGAACTCCACCGTCTTTCCTTCGGGAAGGAAGGTGACCCGCACCAGTTTATCGGCGGGAATGGTTTTGTTTGTGGTATCGCTCATACGATTCCGTCCTTCCGTGCAGGCCCGCTGACTTGCTGACTCGTTTACTTGAATTCCGCCGGTGCCATGGCATGAGGCGCGGTGACGGTCTCGGCCAGTTCCTCGCCGGCTGTGTTCATGGTCTTGCCGCGCAGAGCGCTGGAGACGGCGGCCTCCATCATCAACTCAGCGAAGCGGCGCGTAGCGTGGTCGAGAATCAGTGTGCCTTCTCGAATTGCGGCTGCATTGTCGCTCTGTTTAACTTTGTTCAGGTAAACGCCGGCCAGCTTGATGGCTGACTTCTCGTCGCTGGTCAATTGATTCCATGCCGGATTCTGCGGCGCGCGCTCGACCGCCGCCAGAATCGTCTCCGCCTCGTTACGAGCCTCAATCAGCAGCCGCTTGGCAAAATCCGCTTCGGCGTTGTCGAAGGAATCCAGAATCATGCTCTCGACCTGCTCGTCGGTTAAGCCATAGGTCGGCTTGACTTCAATCTGCGCCGCCGTTCCGCTGCGCTGCTCGCGCGCGGAGACGTGCAGAATGCCGTCGGCGTCGATTAGGAATTTCACTTCGATGCGCGGCAATCCAGCGCTCATGGGAGGAATGCCCTTCAAGTCAAAGCGCGCTAAAGAGCGACAATCGGCGGCCAGTTCGCGCTCGCCCTGGACGACGTGAATAGCGACGTTGGTCTGGCCATCGACGCCGGTGGTGAAGTGCTCGGTGGCCGAGGCGGGAATCGTTGAGTTGCGCTGGATGATGCGCGCTACGGTACCGCCCAGCGCCTCAATGCCCAGCGAGAGAGGGGTCACGTCGAGCAGCAGCAGCTCCTCAGTGGACTTGGATGTGCCGGCCAGGATGTTGGCCTGCACTGCCGCGCCCAACGCGACAACCTCGTCGGGATTGAGTTCCGTGTGCGGGCGTTTGCCGCGAGCGGTGAGGTGGAAGAGTTCATCGACGAGTTGGCGCACCGCAGGGATGCGCGTGGAACCGCCGACGAGCACCACTTCATCAATCTGCTCGGGAGTGATGCCGGCGTCGATGAGCGCCTGCTTGCAAGGACCGACCGTGCGCTTGAGCACTGGGTCGATCAGATTCTCGAAGACCGCGCGGGGAATCTCACGCTGATAGCGGCCGCCGTTGGGCAGCTCGATGTCGAAGCGCGCCATAGGCTCGGCGGAAAGCTTGACCTTGGCCTCGATGGCAGCCTTGCGCACAGCCTGGACCGCGCCCGGATGCTGCCGCAGATCGACGCCATGCTCGGCATGAATCTCGTTGAGAGCGATGGCCAGCAGAAGGTTGTCGATGTCGTCGCCGCCCAGGTGCGTGTCGCCGTTGGTGGACTGCACCTCGAAGATGCCGTCGCGCAGCTTGAGAATCGAAATGTCAAAGGTTCCACCGCCCAGATCGTAAACGGCAATCGTGCCTGTCTTGGCGCGATCGAGGCCGTAAGCCAGAGCCGCAGCGGTAGGCTCGTTGACCAGCCGCAACACTTCGAGCCCTGCCATGCGGCCCGCGTCTTTCGTGGCCTGGCGCTGCGCGTCGTTGAAATAAGCGGGCACGGTGATGACGGCCTGCGTGACCGGCGCTGAAAAGAACCGCTCTGCGTTGCGCTTGAGCTGGCGCAGGATGTAAGCGGAAATTTCCGGCGGCGTGAAGCGAAGCTCGCCTAGCTGAATGCGCGGAACCTCACCGGCTTCAGTGTCCCCGGCGAGGCGGAAGGGAAAGAGCTTCAGCTCTTCCTGGATTTCTTCGAGGCCGCGGCCCATCAGCCGCTTGGCGGAATAAATCACCCGCTCCGGCGTCTGGATAAGCGCCTTGCGCGCACTGTTGCCCACGGTAACCGTGGGCCGATAGCCATCTGCAGGAATCGGAACCGGAATGGGATCGAGCGCCACCACCGACGGTACCAGGTTCGAGCCGTCGACGCCGGGAATCACCACCGGCTTGTCGCCTTCCATGTAGGCGACCAGGGAGTTGGTGGTTCCCAGATCGATTCCGACTACGCGTCCTTCCGCCATTTATGCTCCGGCTTCCAAAACTTCGTTCACGTCACGGACCAGATTGCTGAGGTAGCGCCGGCGGTCGAGCAGGGCCACTAGTTTTTTTTGCGCGGCTCCACGCGTGGCTCGGTCGCCCTCATCCCACTCTTTCCATTCGGCGTGCAAATCTTCGTCTACTGCTTCCAGCAGAACGTCGAATTTTCTCTTGGCCTGCTCCAGGCTGACGTGCAGCTCTGGATTTTCATCGCCTGACTTGCGCGCCGCACGCAACTCTTCGAGCTGCATGTTCAGCTCGAAGACCTCTTCCAGCAGATCAGCCGGGACACGCGAAGGGTCTTTTCGATCATGGCCGCCATGAGCCTGACTCGTGTCTGTGCCGATTTCCGCGCCCAGCAGCTTGAGCAGGTACTCGGTACGACGGATGGGGTCTTTGAGGGTACGATAGGCGTCATTGAGCAGAGCCGTGTCAGCCAGGCTCCACTGCTTCTCGTTCTCTTCGGCGCGGGCAAAGCGGTCGGGATGCAGCTTGCGGCTGAGGCGATGAAACTCATGCTCCAGCGCGGGCAAGTCCAGATTGAGCTTTGGCTCCAGGCTGAAGACAGAAAAATAATCGCCGCCGGGCGGAGGCTGAATCTTGCTGCAATGCGGGCAAAAGAGCGTGGAATCGTTGTGGCCGATGGAGCACGACCAACATGCTATGGGAACCGCAGAATCAATAACCTTGAACATGGTTTCACACTTACTAAAACCTACGCAGAAAACGACGAGCCGCAGCCGCAGGAGCGCGAGGAGTTGGGGTTGATGAAGTTGAACCCCTGGCGCATCAGCGTCTCTTCGTAGTCCAGCGTCATGCCGTGCAGATAGAGGAACGATTTGGGATCGACGAATACGCGGACGCCGTCGAACTCATAAATACGGTCACGCTCACGGGGCCGCGTGTCGAATTTGATGGAGTAGGAAAGCCCCGAGCATCCGCCTCCCATCACGCCCAGGCGCAGCCCGCCTTCTGTGGGCGAGATGTCTTCCTTGGCCATGGCCGCACGAATGCGCTTGAGGGCTTTGTCGGTTACCTGCAAGCCTTGCTGCGGCGCTTCTGTTGCCGCCGAAGGCGGCGTCTGCCGCACCGCAGGTGCCTGCGGCTGCTCCGCCTGTGGCTCTTGCGATGGTTGTCTTTCGATCGTCACCATCTTCGACATAAATGCCTCTTCTTACTGCGTTACCGCGGCAGTTGCGGTTTCGGCCGGCTGTGCGTTGCCGTTTTTCTTTTTCCAGTCGCCGATGGCCGCGCGAATCGCATCCTCGGCCAGCACCGAACAGTGTATCTTGACAGGCGGCAGCGAGAGCTCCTTCACGATGTCGGTGTTCTTGATGCCCAATGCATCATCGACAGTCCGGCCCTTGATCCATTCCGTGGCGAGAGATGAGCTGGCAATCGCCGAGCCGCAGCCAAAGGTCTTGAACTTGGCCTCTTCGATGACCTGGGTTTCGGGGTTGACGCGGATTTGCAGCCGCATCACGTCACCGCACTCCGGCGCACCCACCAGACCCGTGCCGACTTCCGTCGAGCTCTTATCCAGTTGGCCCACGTTGCGCGGGTTGTTGTAGTGGTCAATTACCTTGTCGCTATATGCCATTTTCCTGCTCCTTTTGCGGGGGGAAACCGCGAGTTTCAGCTTCTAGCTATTAGCTCCTAGCTGACGCCTCTAAGGTTGCTATCGAATGCCGACCGAATCGATGCATAAGCTAAAGGCTAGAAGCTAGCAGCTAGTAGCTGTTTTTCTAGTGCGCCGCCCATTGAATTTTGCTCAAATCGATACCTTCCTGCACCATCTCATAGAGCGGTGAAAGCTTGCGCAGATGCTTGACGACTTCGATGACCTTGTCGGCCACATAATCTACCTCGGCCTGGGTGTTGAAACGGCCCAGCCCGAAACGAATCGAGCTGTGCGCCACATCGTCGCCCAGTCCAAGCGCTTTCAGCACATACGATGGCTCCAGCGTGGCCGAGGTGCAAGCCGAGCCGCTGGAGACCGCTACGTCGTTGATGCCCATCAGCAGCGATTCGCCTTCGACATACACAAAACTCATATTCAGATTGCCGGGCAGCCGATGCTCCATGGAGCCGTTCACGTGAACGTAGTCCAGCTCGGCTTCGAGCTTCTCCTTGAGCCGGTCGCGCAGGTCTTGCAGACGGCGGCCCTCTTCCTGCATTTCTGCCTGGGCTAACTCGCAGGCCTTGCCCATGCCGACGATGCCGGGCACGTTCAGCGTGCCCGACCTCATGCCGCGCTCGTGGCCGCCGCCGTCAATCTGCGCCGCAATCTGCACACGCGGATTGCGCCGCCTGACGTAGAGTGCGCCCACGCCCTTGGGCCCGTAAAGCTTGTGCGCGGAGATCGACAACACGTCGATGTTGTCGGCGATTACGTCCACCGGAACCTTGCCCACCGCCTGCACCGCGTCAGTGTGGAAGAGCACGCCCTTTTCGTGACAGAGCTTACCTATTTCAGCAATGGGTTGCAGCACGCCGATTTCGTTGTTAGCCGCCATGATCGTTACCAGGATGGTTTTGTCGTCCATGGCGCGCCGCAAGTCGTCAAGGTCGATCAGCCCATCGGCCTTTACCGGAAGATAGGTGACGCGATAGCCCTGCTTCTCCAGCCGCTTGCAGGTGTCCAAAATGGCCTTGTGCTCGGTGACCTGGGTGATGATGTGGTTGCCACGCTCGCGGTACATCTCGGCGACGCCTTTGAGGGCCAGGTTGTCGCTCTCTGTGGCGCCGCTGGTGAAGATAATCTCCTTGGCGGTGGCGCCAATCAGCCGCGCAATCTGCTCGCGTGCGGTTTCGACGGCAGCTTCAGCCTCCCACCCAAAGGAGTGGTTGCGGCTGGCCGCGTTGCCGAACTTGGTGGTGAAGTAGGGCATCATCGCTTCCAGAACCCGCGGGTCCAACGGTGTGGTGGCGTGGTTATCCATATAAATCGGCAGGTGTACGCCCTTTGGCACTTCTACCTGGCTGGTAAATGTACTCATATTCGTCTCCATCCTTCGTTAGCGGTGTTAGCGGAGTTAGCGTTGTTAGCGGAGTTCGCCATGACTACAACCGCTGCTCACCGCGAGTTCCGCTCCTTACCCCTTCAATGCAACCAGCCCGCCGACGGCCTCTTGTGCTCTCGCCGCGGGCTGTTCGTGCTCCGCCAGGTCCTGAATGCTGATGCTCTTCAGGACACCGGCAATGGTCTCGTTTACCCGCGCCAACGGCTCCTTGATGGTGCAGCTCGGCCCCAGCTCGCAACCCGTTTTGCCCTTGGTGCAGGAGGTGATGAAAAACGGCCCGTCGATAGACAAAATGACCTCGTAAGCCGAAATCGAGCGCGCCTCCCTGGCCAGCGCATAGCCGCCGTTCATACCGGCGGTGGAGCGCAGCAGCCCGGATTTGGTCAACTGCTGCAGGATCTTGGCCAGTAGTTGTGCCGGAATCCCGTAGGCATCAGCGACGTCCTTAGCACTCAGCGCAGTGGTTTCCGGGTGCTCGGCCAGGTACTTAAGCGCCATCAGGCCGTAATCCGCTTTTTTGGTCAATTTGAGCATTGAATATCCGACTTCTTAGGTCCGTATTTAGTATACGACCATTTCTGTCGGAATTACAAGCCCTACCTGAATTTCTTCGTACCACAGCCTGAAACAGCCCAAATAAATAAAAAGTTCATTAGATATGGTTTCAAACATGGGAATTTGCCGATACAATTTGGCGGGAAGAGTACTTTTTCCACCCATACTACGACCGATGGCAACCGTTTGTAAGCATCCCAGGGTACGAGTCGTTTCCCGGCACGATGACACCGAATACGTCGAGTGCCAGGATTGTGGCGAGGTCTTTGACTCCGAAGAGTTTCGCGATATGGAGATTGAAGAAAAAGCCGAACCAGAACCCAGCCTGGAAGACTCCTGAAGCAGAGCGCCGTCCCCCCGGCTGACCGGGAGCGAAAGATAATACGCGCCCAGCCAGAGAGGCTGGAGACGCATAGGGGATTGGCCTGTTTATTTGCCGTTGGTTCCGTGGCTGTTAGCGCCCTGAGCGCCCACGCGCCTGGCCGAGACCCAGGAGTAATGCAGCCCCGAGGCGATGGTGAGTGCCATGGTGGCCCAGAGCGCACCTTGCTCAAAGATCGCCACCCAGCGGACCACGACATGATGTTCCTGCAACATGGCTTGAAACAGCACGGCAGCGATCGCGGCTATCTGCGCCAGGGTGTTGCCTTTGCCCAGGAGGCTGGGACGGAACTCCCTCCGGCCGGCGGCCGCATACAGTAGCGCCGCCACCAACAGGATGCCTACATCTCGGCCAAGAACCAGCGCTGTCACCCGCGCCGGAATCATCCCTTTGTAAGTGAAAACCAGAAAGAGCGTGCTAAGCAGCAGTTTGTCGGCCACCGGGTCAAGGTACTGTCCCAGCATGGTGTACTGCTTCAGCACGCGAGCCAGCAGGCCGTCGATGGCATCGGTCAGGCCGGCGATTACGAATATACAAAAACTAAGTGTATAGTGGTTGTCCAGGACCGCGGCCACAAGCAACGGCACCAGGCAGATGCGCGACAGGGTAAGCAGGTTGGGAGCGGTGCGAAACCGGTTCAGTCGTTGGTTAGCAGCATCTGGCATAAAGGCTACAAGACAACAAAAAACGATGGTACAGCATAACGGGTGCTTCCTGCCTGTCTTTTCGCGTTGCCCGGTTCCTGATAAACTACCTGAAGTTGCATTGCAGGCGCGTAGCTCAGTTGGTTAGAGCGCTTCCTTGACACGGAAGAGGTCGCTGGTTCGAGTCCAGTCGTGCCTACCATATTTATCAATGGCTTACGTCGATATTGAATGGAAGGCCCCGACTTTCTCACCTGTAAAACATCACCTGCTTCCGTTTTCACGGTCCCTATCCCCTATTGAACGGTCTGCGATCCGGGCTGCAAAGCCCGCATCATGGAGTCCTGCGCAGCCAACATCGACGAATTAACCCGGTGTGCGTACAGCCCGAGCGTAGTCGAGACGTTGGCGTGGCGCAGAAGCCCCTGGACCGTTTTTACGTCCGTTCCTTGATTGACCAGCCAACTCGCCAATCCGTGCCGGAAGTTGTGGAAGCCGAACCGTTGCCCTTTCTTGAGCTTCACTCCGGCGGCAATCGCTGCCGGGCGAAGATGGTCCCAAGTCAAAACGCTGCTCGACCTCGGAGACTTCCCCTTTTTCTGTGCGCTGGCGAACACCCAATCGGTAGGCCGCCCGTAAACCGTTCCGCGCTGCCAGTCCCTCAGATGCTGGGCCAGCAAATCGGTAAGTGGCACGGGGGCCTCGGAGTCCTCTGTCTTCATCTTCTCCACAATGGTGTCGCTGACCCAGACCCGGCGGAGGTTGATTTGCTTGTTCTGGTAGTCAATATCCTCCCATTTCAAGCCCATCGCCTCACTGATGCGGATGCCGGTTGCCGCCACGAGGATCGTCAGAGCCAATTCAAACCCCGACAGTTGCTCGAAGATTTTGGCGGCGGTAGCAGGGTCCAGCACTATTGGTTTGTAGCTGGACTTCGCCGATTGCTCAACCCACTTCACCGGATTCGACGAATCGCTGCGTGGCACAAGTCCGTACTTCTGCGCTCGTGTGTAGATCACGGACATGATGCGCCGGATTTTGTCCTTCGTCGGATTCGAGCGCTTCAACGATCCGAGCCACTGCTCAATTTCGAGCGGTTGAATGTCTAGAGCTACGCTCGCACCCCAACGAGGGAGCAGGTAATCGTTGACGTAGTGCTTCACGTTCGATTGAGTCGTCAACGCTAGCTTCGTCATCCCATTCTCCATGTAGCTGGCGGCAAGATCGTCGAAGGTTAGGCGGCCAGTGCGAATTTCGCCCCGGTCGAGTTGCGGTTTGAGATGCCGCCGGTCAATCTCTTGCCATGCGTCCTTTTCTGTTGGGAAGGTGGCCAGCGCACCCACGACAGTGTTGTGCTCGGTCCTCTTCCAGGATTCCGGCTTGACGACGTACCAGTGGTACACCCATACGGGTCCTTTCTTCCGTTCTTGCTTCGTGATCCATCCCCTTTGCGCCATTTCAGATCGTCTCCTTCGTGGCGCTGGAGACTGCCTGAATTCGATTATTCGCCATTCCACCAAAGAAGGGAACAAGATTCCCCGATGGCCAACGGCGGGCCTCCCAACCCCATCGAATTCCCACAGAAAACAGCAAGAATCTACCTCCGGGCGGTAATCGCCTTGCAGATTTCGGTTAGCCGAAAACGCCAGGTCCGCCGCTCTCCCTTCCCGAGCGGATAGGCTGGAATCTGGCCCGAGCGGGCCATTTCGAGGACGCGGCGGGGCTTGATTCCCAAGAACTCCGCCGCCCGCGTCGCATCGACGAAGCGTTCGGGGGTACTCGAATTGTTTATCCAGTCTCCTTCAAAATGCTGCATGCATGCCTCCGCAGGCTTTCATCAGTTGCTGCGTCTTCCCTCTAATTAGAGTTCGCCAATGTCCATGTGAACTGCCGTTCCATCAAAGTGCGGTGGCTCAGGAAGGGACCATACACGTATATCTACCCCTTTTATGCTCATGCGCATCGACTCCGCTCCCATTTCCTTCAACCATTGCCAGATCTTGTGAGGCTCGTAATGGAATTTCCTGATCGTGAGGTAGAGAAACAAGTCTTCCGATCGGAAGTAGATTCGACCTCCCTCAATAAAGGCGCTGCCCTTGATCAATTCATCACGATTGCGCGCCGGACGGCTGCCGGTGAAGTAGTTAAACAGCATATTCTCAAATTGCCCTTGCTCACTAGCATCCTCCGGATCTTCCACTGTGTCACAGGTTTCGATCAACTCCTTCAATCGCGCATGCCATTCCTTCGCTTTGCCGGCGATCAAGAGCTCGGAAAACCTCTCAACATATGCCTTTTGCAGCATTCGTGGACTAAGTAACTCATCTGTAGTCAATTCAATCCGGAGCCCCTGATGTTCCGCATACCAGCGAACGGATTCCCTGCTGACGCATTTCGTCAGGTTGTCAATCGTAAACATATCCGACTCACCCTTCTTACTCGTTCCTATCCCATATGCCCGCTTTGAGCACGCCTGCTTGTCGCAGTAACTGGACAAGGGTGGATTCTTACAGGTATACGAATAATCCTTGCGGCTGTAACTCTTGCGTATGCTGTCTACTTCGCGTTGTGATAGAGGGGGAGACACGTGCTTGACGTTGAATTCCACTAAAGCATCTTCCCATTCCCCCGGAAGCGACTTCTTGAAATAGACGGCGATATTTGACAGCGTGGTGTTGCGCGCACCTGATTCAATTCCCAGAGTGGCAAGGTGCTGAAGACAGGGAGGGCCGTCCGAGAATAGCTCCGACATTGGAACTTGCACTTCCTCTAATTCAGTGCTCGAAATGCGCATCATTTCGCAGTACTCAAGAAACTCTTTGAGGTTTGCTATTGGCTTCCCGTTCCTTATTGCATATCGTTGAGTGCCTTCCGGGGACAGAACACCGTAATAAGGCAGGTTGATCCAATTGCCCCTATCATTTTCGTTTACGCGCATGATCTGCTTCGGGAACACTTCACACCCCCCGTAACCAAGCCAGGCTGCAAACTTACTCAATATATCTCGAACCAGCTTCGCTGGGATTGGGGTCTCCGCGAGAAGATACACGTGCACACCACCACTTTTACTCCGACAGACTACAAGTGGAAGGCCTAACTTCCGAATTCGTTTCTCAAGCTTTTCGATGGGTTCCTTCAAATGAGTTATACCTTGGATATCGATGTCGATTGCTGCAAACCAGCAGGTGTTATCGCGGAGAAGAGGGATCAACCCGAGACTTTGACCACTGCCCTCCAGATGCGCTCGATACTCAACTAACGTTGCGCCGGGCCTCAATGTCTGTGCGCGGCCCTTGATTTTCCCATTTTCGTCTGGCTCACCTTTCAACTCGTGTAGTCCATGCGCCTCTTCATAGCCAATGAAAAGGCGTGCGAACTGCTCAACGAGTGCGGCCTCGTCTCGTTCTTGTTCCGTTACATCAGTGGATTTGGCGCGTTCAGAATTCTTTTGCGCGGTATGGAGGGTTATTGCTTTCTCCGGCTTCGCATTTGCCATGGGATTCTTTGAGTGCGATTTCATTCTGGTCTCCACGTGCTGAGCGACAACTCAATTACAAGAATCATGCCTTCGATAACGAATACCTATTACGAAGTCGAGTTGGCGCCAGCTTCCTTTTAAAGTTCCAAGGCCCAGCAATGCCCCGAGCAGGGGTATCAGCTCACCTGATGGCTTGCTCTGGAACATACCTTACTCAATCATTGTCAGGCTGGAGAAACCGATTACCGTTCGCCGAAGACGGTTCAGTGTTTATGCGGCTTCGAAAAGGGTCTAAAGGCGAGAACGCTTGGGACGACCAACCGTCTTTCCCAGTTCTCGTGCACACCACATGCCTTCTCTGATTTCATACGAATGGGACCAGAGTATCTCTTTCGCTAGGCGAGAGTGCTCAGGGCTATATATGAGTGAATCCGCGAAAACAATGTCGTCTATCGAATGACCCTCGGCGTCAAAGGGAAGCCGCTCCGCTAAGTCTGCGATTTTTTCAGGAGGAAGCGTAGCTAATATATTTTGGTGGTGACTACCAACTCTCGACACCGGATCAGACATAAACATTGTCCACACCCACTCAATCTGTTCTTGAGTGAGCTTCCGAATACCTTCTTCGCGAAACTTGCGATATAGACAGCCGGGTCCAGGATGAGGTAATCGACACCGAGGGCAAACCCCTTGTTTGATTCGTTTACGAGTCTGAAGCTGTTTTTCGGAGCGATGCTTCGGGCAGAGCTTCCCATACTTGGCGTCTTGATGGCTGCACTTGGGATTGGCACAGTGTGAGCCTACAATGCTCAATTGTTGAGCTTCGACGTGCTCTCCGCATTCGCCGCAGTAGAGAGCGAGAGCGGAACACTTCAAGCAACGCCCAAGCTGAGCGTTCCTTTCTAGGCGCTTGTCCTTGTATGGCTGGGGTTCGTATCTCACCGCAGCGCTTCTCCCACCGGGCGACGTAAACCTTTGCGCCGAATCGAGAGAATCAACGCAAATGTCCAGACAATCGTAACACCTCGTACATATCCTCAAGCCATTCGCTTGGGTCCTAGGCAGTTTTGGGGCTCCGAAAAAACACGCCGCTCAACCATAGGGGTAGCACCGTCAGCTTCCTTTCGGTCGGAGAGGGCCTGCGACGCGCTCAGGCAGGGTAGGAAGTGCGGAACAGGCCTTGCAGAAGCTATAAACCGCCGAAATGTGGCTCGCCTCTGCCCCCCGAACGAGTAGCGAGGTAGAGACTCTAGATGTATCTAGGGAGCCCTAGTGGAATCGGTTGGTCCCATTACTATCCCATCTAAAAAGGATTAAAAGTGATGCGCTGATGCTGTGTCCCTACCCAGAAGGATCGGAGGGAATGAATACCAGACTCCCTTGTGGCTACCGAACGAACTGCTGCCCGCCGCTATATAGAACCCTTCAAGCACCTGTTACACTTGCTACCTCGAAACATGGATTAGCCCGACGGAGCGACGGAGTCTTATTTATCTCCCTTTGCGTCTGTTACTTACCCTCCGTCGCAAATTCCGCCGAATAACGCCGGAGCTAATCTTCCCGACGGCTCTAATCCGGGGGCGCGCTGAATTTGCAGATGAATTATCGTGTTCTTTGTTTGGCTATATATCTAGGCCATCGATACCAACCGAGATAAGGCTCTTCTAGTCCGTTGCTAGGTGGCTTCTTCCCCTTTAGGTTGGGACAAGAGATGGGGTTGGTAGGTTTAACGCACCCACCCTTGTTGGCAGAGCCCCAACAATATGTGATCTGCATCACAAACATCGTCGCGTAAAAATAAATTTGTCTAGGACGTTAATTGCGGCACAGACTTTTGGTACATTTACATCAGGTGGCGCTCCAACGCGCTTCCATTTCCGAGCCATCGTTCAGCCTAGTGCGAGCGAGGCCATAAGGAGACAATATGACTCACCTCACACCTATTGAGCGCAGCATCTGCGCATCACAGTTCCTCACAACTCAGCTTACTTCCCGTGAACGCGTCCTTGTGGCGGCGTACTCCTTTGGGTTTCCGCCCTCGCAGGTCGCAAAGGCGTTAGCCATGTCTGCTCCGGCAGTCAGTCAAATGGCTCGGCGCATTGAAACCAAAGCGACCAGTTTCTGGGGCCAGTAAACCGCTGACGCGCCACACTGCGTCTCAGCATTGCCAAAGCAGAATACAAATCCAAAGGAGATACGTTCATGACTACAAATGCGACTACCACCACTACTCAGCCTGAAGTAAGCCAGCCTCTTGTACAGGTTGATACGGCCCTGATGTCGTTAAGGGCCTCCAACTTCGATACACCGGCAGCCGTCGGGGAGCCCGTTGACAACGCCATTCAGGCCGGTGCAAACACAATCAAGATTCGGCTGTTGGAAGGAATCCGCAAAGTTGGCAAGAAGCAGAAGCCTACCCCTGTTGTCGAACAGATTGCGTTTGCGGACGATGGCAGTGGTATGGAGCTAGATGTGCTTCGGCGCAGTTTGGTCCTCGGCTTTTCGACCCGCTACAACAACCGTCAAGGAATGGGACGATTCGGCGTCGGTGCAACTCTTGCCGGGATTAGCCAAGCAAAGCTCCTTGAGATTTTCAGCCGCAACACCCCCACTGGAGAATTCTTGTACTCCTACATTGACCTCGATGAGATTCAAGAGGGTACTCAGAAGGTCATGCCTGAACCAAAGCCCGCCCAGATCCCCTCTCAATTTGCTGATATGGCACCAGCCGGGACTGGCACTCTGGTCGTGTGGTCGAAGTGCGACCGTCTGACTCAAGGTGAAGATGGCACGGTTAATGACTTGAAGACAGTCAAGGACGAACTCCTCAACTGGCTTTCTCGTACCTATCGTCACTTCATTGACGGGGGTGTCAAGATTCAACTCAACGACACCTTGATCGAACCGCACGATCCTCTGTATTTGATGACGATTCCGCGCTTTGCCACAGATGAAAAGGCGGAGGTTCTGCTTGATGAGGACTTTCAATGGGATATTCCCTCCGATCCCACTCGTCACTCCGTTGTCCGCATCAAGATGACGCTCCTGCCAAAGGCTTGGCGTTTGAAACGCGGATGGGGAAATCCTGATCGCACTTTTACGCGGGACCATCGCATCCCTGAGAACGAAGGGATTTCGATTCTGCGTGCCAGGCGCGAGATTTTCTATGGAATTCTTCCACGGTTCTACCCATCGGCTGTCGAGGAACTTGATCGCTGGTTTGGAATTGAAATCTCCTTCGATCCCGAGTTGGATGAGTGCTTCCGGGTGAAGAACGTGAAGAAAGGTGCAGAGCCCGTTGAAGGCCTTCGCGACGCTCTAAAGAAGAAACTGGATTCCGCCGTGAAGACAGCTCGCAAGCGGATCAAGGAGACCTACACCGAGGAAGAGAACAAGGCCAAGACCGAAGAACGGATTCACGAGGAAGCAGAAAGAATCGGTACAGAGGCTGAGCAAACAGCTCCTAAGGCACGTTCCGGCTCGGACGTTGATGAATCCGAGAGGGAGAGTCGGCTGCAGGACCTTGCTGAGCAGGCAGCAGAAGCGGCAGGCGAAGAAGGAATCGCCACTCCGCCCGCTACCTCGGAGGAGATCAAAAGCCGCCTCAGGCAACTTCCCTTTTCCATCATTGACATGCAGTGGCCAGGAAAGGAGTTCATTCAAATCGAACACCTCGGGACCAACACAATTGTCAAGCTGAACAACAAGCACCCCTTCTTCACGAAGGTCTATGCTCCGGTTCTCAAGGCTGCCGGCGTTCTAATCGGTAGAGATGGAACGGAAAAAGAGCCAGTTTCTGCTGGTGAATTCCAAGAGATGGCTCGCCTTCTCCAAGTCGGACTTGACCTCCTGATTTTGGCTTACGCGAAGGCAGAAAGCATGGACAGCGATCCCGATGAGAAGTACGGTGATCTTCGCAGCCACTGGGGCATGTTCCTCTACAACACAGTCCAAAAGATGCCTGGTGGAAGTAATGCTTAGCACTCGTGCATGGCAACTCACACCTTGGATCGTTCACCTCCTCGTGCCGAACGCTGCAGTCGGAGCCTACCTGCTGGGTGCACCTCGCCCAGCAGGGCGAGGCCTTGACATTTGGTACTTTGGGCGCTCAGATACAGATTTAAAAAGAAGGCTACTGCAGCACTGTTCCACTCAAAAAGCGCTAATGTTTAAGTTCCGCGTTTGCGCCAACCCGGCTCAAGCTTTCATCGAAGAATGCTGCCTGTGGCATACAATTTCAGATTGTGTTCTGAACCTCAACATCAATCATCCCGCAGCTCCCAGAAGAAGCGGCTTTGGCTGTCCGTACTGTTCAACAAGCCAATTACCACCATGGCCTGCGACACGAAGAACGTCCTAAAGGAGAGTGCATGCGGAGCGCATCTCATTACGTAGAATGTCTCATGAATCTTCACAGAGACGTAGATCCCCATTATTGGGGGAACGAAACGCTTGGCAAGGCTCCACATAAGCCTCTATTGCTTCTTTGCGTCTTTGACCTTTATGCTGCCTACCCGACCAGGACAAACTGCATTGAGCCCACCTTATACCTCGAATCTACATTCGAGAGCTATTGGCAAAAGGTCTATGGGGTTGACCCAGATACCACATTCTCTCTCCCATTCTTCCATCTACAGACAGACGGTTTTTGGCATCTAGTTCCCCATTCGATTGAGAGTGGGATCGATCCACGGGCAAGGAGAACACCCCAAGCGTTAAGACAAGAAGTCCTATTCGCCTACTTAGACGAAAGCTTTCATTCGCTTCTCCAAATTTCTCAGTGGCTCTCTCATTTCCGCTCCGTAATCATAGCGTTGCACTTTGCCCCTGCTGTACATGAGCGATTACTTTCCAATACAACTGAGCTTCACTCTGACTGAGCCGATCAACTTCTCAAATGCCCTTTCGTGCGGTACCTATACTCGATTCTTCTGGCAAGTCGATCTAAAAGCACGAGAGGCCCCGGGAACGAGCCCCCATGCTTTGGAAATAGCCCGTAGTTCGAGGCTCCAAACTTTGCTTCCCGCTCACAATCTAGGCGACAACAGAATCTTGTGTACCACGCGAACTCCGCATAAACTACAAAAACGAACAGTAACAATCCGCCCAGGATCAAGATGGCGTACTGGTGGCATATTGAAACACCGAACTGCGTAAGGAACCAAAGCCCAAAGAATAACCATGAAAGCCCAAAGGCAACTCCACTCGATAAAGTGATCAAGAGAAGCGTATACCAATCCTCGCTAGGCCTTCGAAGGTACGGTGGGCATTCACGCACGCCAACAACCATTGTAATGGTCTTTCGTAATTGCTCTCCTGCCTCAGCGGCTGCATAAATCTCATAGTCGCGGACGGCGGCCATCTGTTCTAGCATTCGAATTTTTCGAGCGCGAAGTTCTGTATAGACTCCAATAAACACCAAACTTATCACTGAAAAGGCAATCAGGAGAATCCCGATCAACAACTCTCGCGGTGCCAGACTAAAGTGCATGTTCTTGAAAACATCGCTACTTCCGATGTAGTAAGAGGCTGTGATAACCGCGAATAGTAGCGTTGCAAAAAACACAAGAAGGTTCGTGAGTTTACTCTCTACGTGTTCAAAATACGATGATGCGCTTTCATACTGCGATATAAGAAACTGACTATTTGCATTCCGCTCAGGTTGACCTAAGCGCCGCTGATATACCTCCGAGAGACGACTGTTTGAAAAGTCCATGTCAAGTTCATGGACAATGAAATCAAGCAAATCCAGCTCACGTGGATCTCGTCCTTGATCCCAACCAGGCGTGAACCGCCCGAGATGCCAACGAACGGCTGATTCGATACAGTCTGCTGTCTTTGCATCGATTTGGTGCTTTTCTGCGATTCGCCGCCAGGTCTTTGCGGCGATCAAATGATGTGAATACTCAGTCCAGCTATGCCCATAGTCCTCTGGCTTAAAGGTGTCACTGAGAATCGTCGCAATAAAAACAATATCGTGAGACAAGGAGTCCGGGTTTCCAGTCTTATCTGTAAGATGGGGGTATATTCGTAGTTTTCGATCAATAGCAATGCAACACTCTGTTGTATTTAAGAGGATACCGCCGGGTAGAGATTGCCAGTCCGGATGGTGCTTTCCCGTCGAAGATGCCGGAGCAGTGTAGAACTCTAGGGGGGCTTCATTCTCCAGGTAATCCAATACCGCGAATCGGAGTTTGTCCGAGTGAATACCCGCAAGGCAAACCCGTTCAAATTCCGAAATATGCCGAGAAATCTCGGACGTCAGCGTGCTTGCCGCGCGTAAACGAGTGCGAACTAATTCAAGCATTAGTATTCGACCTCGGCCCGCTTTAGGTTCCGAATCCCGCCGCGTGGGCGCTCAACATCCCCAACAAACCGTGGGATGATGTGAACATGAAAGTGCTCTATTGTTTGGCCTGCAGCTTCCCCTTCGTTGATACCTATATTAAACCCCTGAGCGCCCTCTGCCCGGAGCAATTCCTGGACTTTTCGTAGGAGACTCCAAAGCTCAGTCCATTCCTCAGCTGTGAAATCCCCAACACGCGTCACGTGTCGAAATGGGATCAAGAGCGTGTGTCCAGTGTTGACAGGGTACTTATCCCTAACTGCGATAAAGTTCAGCGTGCTAGCAAGAACAGGCCGCTCGCTGTCATTCCGTAAATCACAAAAAATGCAGTCTCGCATTTCAACTCCAGGCTCATAGGTGACAGATCAGGCACGGCTCACTATCGTCTTCATCATTGTGGACTGTCTCCAGAATCTGATAGAGCCGCTGTCCGGTGTTGCGCTTCTCTTTCGCGATGTCAGATTCATGCTTTCGCTTGATTTCTGCCACGCGGTCGGGAGAGGAAAGCTCTGCAAGACTTTCTCTCTCGCTCCACGTATACCGCACATCTCCATCTTCCTTTTCGTACTTCTTAGCCTCCTCATATAATTCCGGATGCCGTTCCAAGAGGCCTACCCACTCTGACTTCCGCTGAAAAAAGCAGAAGTAGCATCCCGACCTCGTCCGCCACTCATAGTACTTGGGCAAACCAAGCCCGCTTTCATCAAGTATTCGCATCACATCCGGGTAAGTTATTCCTTCCTGTTTGAAGGGGAACACTGGTGTAATATTCGGCTTTGTGGAAATATATCCCTCTCGGTCCTCATCTGCCCGAATCGCAACGTAACTCATAACCGGATCGTCACCGACGAATGCCTCGAACGGTTTCAATTTGAGCATTTTCGTGCACCATCTCATCCTGGAGGAAGGGAGGTATCCTCCATAGATTTCCAGCCAATGGTCGAAACCACGGGTTGCATTGAGTCGATGTATGTTTTTCCCAAGATATGCTTGGAGACGATCAAGGTATTCATAAGTTTCTGGGAGTTCCTTTTGAGTGTCGCAGAAGACGTACTCCATCTGCGGGATACGGTCGCGCAAGTAAATGGCAAGGGCTGTGCTGTCCTTGCCACCTGATAGGCCGAGGATGTGTCTGCACTCCTTATCCACGCTGCGTCTCCTTAGACTTGGACTTTGCCGATTTGGTGTTGTTGTCAATACTGGTTAAAAGCCTCCTAGTTACGGTGCCCAAAGCGGCAAGCGCGAGGCTCGGATTGTCCTCTGCTCCTAATCCAGCAAGTGCTTGGTCGAGCCTCTCCACAATAACGCTTAGGACATCCATATTGTGAGGCTCGACAACCACAACGGTCTCAAAATCTTTCGAATGATGATCGGTTATGCCTATTCTCAACATCTCGCCGATACCTTCATCCGATCCTCGCCGCGTGATCTCTTTGACCAGCGATTCAATGTGGCGGAAGTTTCGAACGAGTTGACCGAGTGTCACCTCAAAACGGGCTCTGTCACTGTCCGACCAACTCTTCGGAGGTTTGCCTGCCAGCAGGGTTGTAACGGCTTCGATCCATGCTACATCTTCCAGTTCGTCATCCATTAGGTGCATGAGGAGAGCTCTCAAACGTGGCTCAACAGCATGCGCAAAAGCATTCCGTGCTCTAAAACGGACAACCTTTCGCCCTTGAGAGCCCGTGACGCCGAATGCCCTAAACAGCATTTGCTGTGACGAACTCAGTAAGTCGTCGTAGGCACGCTGTAGTTCGAGTAGGCCGCGCTTCAGTTCGTGGAAGAAGGGCTTTACTTCATCACCGCTTTGATCTATGGAGTTAAAAGGAAGAATTCCGCAAGCCACCGGCAGCTCTTCGAACAGAAGCACATCGGGCTCGCGAGCAGCAAACAGTGCATCACGTATAGCAAGCGCTTCAGGAGAAATTGCTTTCGTCTGACGGCTATAAGGGGGAAGTCGGTTAAAGAATCTGAAGAGGGGCCGAACAACTTCAACAAGGGTCTCCTTCGGGGCGGCATGCTTGCCAGGCGATTCAAGTAAGTCGGCGAACTGGTTGAACACCTCCCTCCGAATTCCTTCTATCGAATAGCGGCGAATCTCGAATTTCTCTGGAGTCCTCAGAAGACGCTCGAATACCTCAATGCTGATATCGGGCACAAAAACCCCACCTTCATAGAGTGCAATCTCCGTATCATGGGCCATGACCGCTGCGCAGAAGAGAACTGGGATCGGTCCCATCTTCATGCCGAAGGGTGCAGCTTGTAGCCTTGAAAAAAGTTCAAGGACCGGCTTCTTGTGTAGTTCGCAGCCTTCAAAAAACTGGCAAATCGCGGTCCAGACTCCATTTAACGAGGAAGTAGAAGAAGGAGGGCCAAAACAGAATCCGGTTTGTTCTTGGCGGTGGACTCCGGTAGCTTCGAGAAGGGAAGAGTAAATACTCACTTCTGGCGGGGTACCACTAAACCCCAACCTCACCTGATCTGATTTCGTGATCATCGCTTCGATGAGGTTTCGCCTCGCTGCTGCTGCTGCTGAAGACAGGGAGGATCGATTGATGAGTTCGTTGTTGATAATCGGTGTTTCACAATACACTTGATCGCAAACCGCCGAAAGAAGTTTGGTGAAGCTCTTGGCAGAATCGACCGAAATAGGCAGTCCTCGATGGAACCACGCAGTATCGCTGTCCGGACGACCAGGCGAAAAAAGGAGATCGACCTCATAGGCAAGATGTTCCTCTGCAAACGCAATCCTAGAGCGCAACTCCCGTCGCGCAATAGCATCCCCTCTGAGCTCAGGCGCATTGTGCTGCACCCACGTTAGTAATTCGACCTCTCTCATTGCCTCCTTAACAGCATCTACGCTTCTGGGTGCTGCGATTATCAACTCACCCCTCTCCCTTATTATCTGTGAGTTCGTAATCAGGTTGAGCGTGTCCTGACGTTCCGCTTCTGAAGTTGGGAGAACGTAGAGGAGAATTCCATCGGCCTGGGCGTGCAGCTCAAATGCATCAGTCAGTGTTGCAGCGTCCGTGAATCTGGAAACGAAGTACCGCAAGGTGCCAGTGGAAATGCTGTGCCGTTTGGCTACAATTGCTTGAGTTGTCCAGAGGGAACGAAGTGTCTCGGCAGTATTCAACTGCTCCGGCAACCTTTGTCTTGCTTGTGCTAGGGACGCCTCAAGGTCAAAATCGCTTCCTTCCCAGAAGCTGAATGAATTGCTGTGCTTCCTAAATACGATTAGAGATTGACGGACAAGTCGATCTGTGATCACATCAATGACTAGGTCTGTGAGTGCAAGCCCCAGCACTTGGGGAGACGGTTTCAACTCGCCGTAGCTCCCAACTGCGCTCAGAAGGCCAATAGTCTTAATAGTGCGCAACTCGTCGGAGGATGCATTTGCACACTTTTCCAACGCACCCTGAACTTCTGCCCACCGACCAGCTCCTTCTCCGACGCTAAGTCCCGAACCGATTGCTTCGTTTGTGTAGTCATAGAGATGATCTAGAGCATAGAGTGGACAATCTTCCTTACTGCCGTTTTGCTCCAAGAATGCGAGAAAGCCTTTGGGTTCCCTTGATACGAGGAACGAAAACAGTGAGCGTTGATTTTGACCGAATTTTCTGCAAAGTCTCGCCAGTGTCAATACTGTAACCGGATGGAGGGGAGCACAGTCTTGCAGGATGCTCACAATCTGGGCTTTCTTCATGCCACGCCCAACCAGGTTCAGGTCAACAGCGCGTTCGGCAAGGACTCTCACCCTTGCGCGAAGTCGTGTGATAATAGGGTCCTTCTTCTGTGAGATCGCGTTCGAGATCAAGAGCAAAAACTCCTCAGGGCTGTCTTGGAATCCAACATCGTCGAACCTACCTTGAACCTTCGCCCATTCATCCCGAACGGACGGACGCAGGCCAACCGCATATCGATCAAAGGACTGGTGAAGCACAGTGAACAACAGAAGACCTGGGACATCAAATCCCGCAGTCGCCTCAGCCAGGAGCTGAAGAGTGAAGATGTCGCCTTTCGACGGATGACGAGCTGCAAACTCAAGGAACTTTCCGAGTTCATCGATAATTATGAAGAGTCCTTGCGCCTTTCCGGATCGCTGGAGGGAACTCACAAGTTCGTTGATCGCAGCTACAATCTCGTGCGCGGGAATGCTATCAGCGCATTCAAGCTGCCCTAGCATCTTCTCCAATCTCTTCAGGGCAGCACTTCTGAAAGTTGGAATCGCATTCCGCAAATCGCGGACCACAGAACGAAGTAATGTATCGGCTATGGGTTCAGACCTTCCCATCAAAACAACTGGTACAAAGCCTTCCCGTGAGATCGCTCCGATTCGCCTCTGATCAAACAAGTCTTGGAATAGATCGGGAGCCTTGGTGCGTAGCAACTGACGAGACATTCTTACTGCGGAGTCGTGCTGGTTGCCAAATAAGCATGCAGAGAAAAGACAGAATGCTGACTTACCGGAGCCATATGGCCCAGTCAACGTCCACGCTCTGTGCCTGCCCGGACCTTTAAGGGTAGACGCCATCCGGTTTAATATGTCTACTGAAGTAGCTGTCAGAATGTACCCATCAACAGCCCCAGGCCCGCGCAGGTCACGTTCAAGATTTACTGACCTCGCGAATCGGGAAGAAACTTCGATTAACTCGTTGTAGCGACGCTTCATTTGCTCTCCCCCGATTCAGAACTCACTGTGCCGCATTGATAGTATTGGCTCAGCAAGCTGAGCCCAGTGCTCTTGAGCCTATAGACCTGCTTCAAGCCCGATGTGTCGCCAAAGTACAGTGCCCCTGAAGTGACAACCTCAAGCCTCTCAAGTCTCTCCATTAAGCTAGATTCGTCTATCCTGAATACCATTCCGGGGCTTCCAAAGCCGAATGCGATGTCTGCAAAGGAAAGGGTCTCCCGACCTCTTGCGAATTGATCCCAAAACTCCGCAAGACAAGATACAAAGACCTCATCCGATAGTGTCGGGCGATCTCCGCGCGTGAATCGAATCAAGCTTGCACTGCGATCCTCAGTAAGAAGTCCGAGTTCGGTCAGAGGGCAATCAAGAGAGTCTTCTAGCGTTACTCCCTTGCTGTTCCTACTCCGCGCATACGTCCTAACGAAGCACTCTATATCGCGTTTTAGGGTAGCCTCGCTTGGAGCCTTCATCCCACGCCCATTAATTTCACTTCTGATAAAAGCGGTGAGTCCGTCGCGTGTAAATTCAGTGGACGGAAAAAGATTGAATGCCCAAGCCCAGGTAGTCGCGCGCTCGATATTGTTCGCAAGGTTCCAGTGAAGAATCCAGAGCGTGTTGCTATCCTCCAAAAATGGATCTCCGGTACCATCTGCAAATAAGAGCTTCCCGAGTGTCGTTAGCTCAAGTTCCGTGCCGCGCGATTTGGTTTGATCGCAGAGCACCTTCGTCGCAAGTGCCCAGTGTCGGATTGAATGAACCATGTTCTTTCCGACACCTAATTTCACCATTGCTTCATCGCTACTAAACAAACGCTTATTGTCCGGAATTAAGGACGCTGCTTTGTAGAGCCACGAATAGCGGAACACAAATGTTTCGTGTCCAGAGAATGACGAATTACCGAGTTTTTGGCTGGATTCAGAACCCACGTCTACACTCCAAGAGGCAGCTGTAACTGTCCATTGATGATTCGGTCGAGCATTTGGTCGACTGCGAACTTTACGAGTTCGGTTTTTGTGATCCGCCTTCGGGCAGCAAGCGAATCCAAGGCTATTGTCTGTTCGGGTGTGAAGTAAATGGTATGGGGCTTTCCTGACCGGGACGATCTCTTGCCGCCCGAAGTGGCTCTGTCCTTGTTGACCATCGGGGCTCCTCGTGATGACGTGTCAGTACGCGTCAATATGGAAGAGTATACTCCCTAGGGGATAGCAGACTGAACAAATCGTCTATGAATCTAAGCCCGGGAATCGTGGGGAGTTCGATGGGGGATGGAAGGTGCATTCGGCATTTGGAGTCTCCACCTGTAAAATCACCTGCTTGAAACACGTCCTCTACGTATTTCCGCGTACTTTAGCAGTCTCAAGCGGCCTGTAAGTTGTTGATAATAGAGGAAATAGAGGCTTTGACACTGTAACCAGTAGCGATGGCACAAGGGCCATGGAATCAGCGAGATAGGGCCAATTCGGCGAGCTTCTTCACCTGCTTTTTCACCAGCATTTTGACCGCTTCCGGACCCGGAATGAGGTCAGAACCTCAATGCCTACAATACCTTCACAACGTCCACACACCCGCCAGACCTCTTCCTCGTACGGGAAGAGGTCGTTTAGTCGTCCCGAAATTGATTCCACTCTTCGGCCCTCTTGCCAATATGCCGCCTGCTACCTGTAGAGAACGCAAACTCAAATCGAGCGGGGGTCAGTTTTATGCCCGGTTCGTGACGCACATGGAGATGCGTAAACCTCACTGGCCAAGAAGTAGCAACAGCGACCTAGTGTATCGGTCGCATCTTTATTGACGGAGTGATGATTCTGATATTACGCTGCGAACTCTTTGTCTTAATCAAGTCCATGACGAGATCGACAGATGCCCGTGCCTGTTGTTTCAGTTCTGCATCTACTGTCCCAACGATAGCGCAGTTATCATTCATTCTCCATGCCTGCTGCAACATTTCAATGTTATCAAATCCAACAATCATAGGCTGCGGGTTACCCCGACGGATCTGCTTGAAAAGAGCTTTATTTACGCCGATAGCCATCTCATCGTTAAAGGCAAACACGCCGTGTATTTCCGCAACCCGCGGTGTTACTTTGTCCTTCATGAAGTCACAAAATGTCGATTCTGCTCCATCAATTGTCCATCCGCCCTCTATCTGCCAAATATGATATTCTTCGGGCTTTAGGACAGACCTCAAGTGTCCCTCAAAGCCATTAAACCTGAGTGCAGAGTGAGGATGTGCACTAGAGCCTTGGACGCACACTAGTTGAAAAGGCTTAGGCACTTCCTTCGTGCCGAGGCAGTCAAGCATAAGTTTTGCTGCAAGTCGTCCTCCGACTTCGTTGTCAACACACACCAAATTAGGCGCAATCCCTGTCGGGGCATAGTAACTAGAAGCTGCGGAGGGCGCCAAATCATGAAGCACAATTGGTGTGCCGTCAACGCTACTCTTCTTAACAATATCCATAAGCTCCGGCATCACACTTTGATCAGCCAGCGAAACAATGACTCCGGAGGCGTTATCCCACTGTGTAGCCACAAACTCCTTTAGCTGCAATATCTGCTCGTACGTCGCATAATCGTTCTTTAAGTACTCAACCCTGCAAGAGTAACCGCGATTCAAAACCGCATCATGAACGCTCTTTGTAAAAGCGAGCCAGAAACTGTCATGTGCATCTTCTGCGCGTGGTATGAAGACGTAAATGACTTTAAGATCTGTAAAGGCTACCGGAGATTTATGGGCGATTTCTTCCTGAAGACCCTTGCACTTATCTCCTAGCGTTCGCAGCTCATTTCCACTCCTCAGATTGTCCTGACGCTGTCTCTTAATCGTTGAGTACTGTTTAACTATAACGATTGAAAGCCCTACGGCCAGACAAGCTAAACATACAGCAGAGACTTCCCAAGGCGATACCACGACATCGAAGCTGATCCCAACCACTTTCATGATTGCGTAGGTAGCAGCAGCAATACAAAGCAAAATCGAAGTAATAAACATTAGCTTGACTTTAAGCGTCCTGAATCTCGCCCACGCACTCGGTGCATAGTACCATATAGCCACCGGCAAGAGGACGAGACCAATTATGCCGATTACAATCTCTGCTTTTCTGTCCTCCACAGTGGATCTCCTTATCTTGCCAGAACGATATCGACGCTCTACTTCCGATTAAAGCAAAAGAAGTCGTACTCAGGGTAACGTGCCTTTATCTGCCTATTCAAAACAATGGAGCCGTCAGCATCGTAGCCAACCATGTCTGTGGCTTCAAACAATGATACCCACTGTTCTCGGGAAAGAATTGTTGGATGATAGGCGTACGGGTTATCAACGTTGATGGAGCAAATCAAGTGGTCGGAACAGACGCGACACATTTCATATATTGCATGCAGGCCATCTAGAACTGGCAGGTGTTCGAGCACGTCGAGGCACAGGCAAAGGTCAAAACTCGACGAAGGAAATGGAAGGCTCGTCGCTGAAGCAACGAGGAAATGATCCCAGAGCTTAACGTTCTCCCTTTCATAGTAGAGGTTCCGCGCTACTGGCGAACAATCAACGCCCCATGCATCGATACCATGTGTGCTGGCTTGAGAAAGCAAGAGGCCTGGCCCACAACCCACATCAAGTACTCGTTTGGCCTTCTCATTCGCGATCAGACTCTCAAAGAGAAATGAGAATCTCAACGAGTGGTCCGGATCGTCATAGGAGAGTCCATGGTTACCGGTGCATCCGGGCAGGTCCTCACGCCAGTAGTGTTCATTGAAGTACACTTGGTCGTATTTCGCCAATTCTCCCTGGCGCAGTTCTTCAAGTGCCGGATGTCTGTAGAGCTTGTCAAGGCTAGGCACCGTGGCAACTGCATCCAGATTGTTCAGATCCCGAGAACTGTTCATAGTGTCCTCATTCAAAAGAATAGCTGCGATCATGAGTGCGCCTCGTTCCCTATCGACTGACCACGCTAAGTGGGAGAAGTTGCCGAGACTGGATCGTTGGGGATTTCCTAGCCGCTGCAACAGCGTCCAGTACTCCAAGCTTTCCAAGGTCCTTGCCGCTCTGCTTAATTGTGGCGAACATCCGACCGTTCTTTATAGCTTCGAGTCCGTCGGGGGTTGCGTCAAATCCGACAATGACTGGCCAACGCGTTTGATCAACATGTAGCGATTCAAGTGCGGCAATAGCACCAAGTGCCATCTCATCGTTACTGGCAAATATCCCTGCAAATCTCTCTCGGGTGAATCTGGAAGCGACAATTTCTTGCGCCTTATCGCGACTCCATTCTCCATTGACACGAACCACGTCAAAATGGTCCCCAACTGCCTTCATAAATCCGTTGGCACGGTCAATTGCACTTTGGTGAACTGGCAGGCCCTCAAGAAGAAGCACCCGAGGCTTCTGCCCCTTTCCTTGCAGAGCCTTTAAGAGTGTCTCGCCTGCTTTGAAACCGCCATCCAAATTATCAGATCCGATAAATGCAGAAATTGTGACGCCGGATGCTTTGACAGCGGATGGGTTGAGTTCTGTGTCGATCAAAATGACAGGAATTCCAGCATTCGAGTACTTAGCGACTGCTGGGACCGTGTCTGTATCCGACGCCGGACCCAGCACCAAGGCCGCAACATTACCTCTGGTGAGAAAGCCATTGAGCAAAGATGTCTGGCTCGCAGCATCCATGCTCTGACTTGCCTCAACTCTCACGTCGTATTGCGAGCTCAGAGAGGCGGCAGCCTCCTCGGCACCTGCTCTTACTTCCAGCCAATATGGATTGACTGCTGAAGGCAAAACGACGACGATGCGTGGCAACTCGGTGCGCCGAGTATGAAACCATGAAAAAGAAACCACTACCAAAAGCACTAGCAGTGGAGCTACGATTTTCCATGACGCCCAATTTCGAGCCATAATCATCCTCCTCCGGCTAAGAGTTGCCTCCCAAAAAAACAGGAGCAAACAGCTTCGCCGTGTCAAGTACGCTTCGCGTAAACTCCATCGATAAGCCCCGCCACCACGACACCGATGCCAAGAATCAAGTAATCCCATTCAAGCGGCACGTTCATTGCGTTTGTGATGTCACTTATTCCGAATACCAACAATGTTGCGAGTGCAACACATAGTGGGTCAAACCGACCACCGGTTATTCGGCTACCACCGATAACCGCTGCCGCGATTGCGAGTAATTCCTTACCCCATCCCATATTTGTTGCCCAACCACCTAGTTGCACGTTCACAAGAAAGAGCAGCGCGGATAATCCGACTAAAAGACCCGAGAAAATATATGCTCGAAGGTACACAGTGCGAATCTTTACTCCAGCAACCTGGGACGCTAATTCATCTATTCCGACCGCTATGTGGTCGAGCCCTGCATCAGTGTTGTATCGGAAAATGGCGAGCAGTATAACCACAACAAGGATAGTAAAAACTGGCCAGTTGAATAACCGCAGGTCATCTAGCGGAACGATCATCCCTGTAAGCCCGCTCTCCGAGTGCCTTCCAGTAATGGAGGCTTGAAGAACCAGAGAGATTCCTTGAGCTGCTATCGCCATGCCAAGCGAACATAGAAGGGCGGGGATTCTCCCAAAAATTGTCAGCATGTACATTAGAAGGTAGAAAAGAATAACAGAACACAATGCAAATAGAGCCGCAACCAGAAGACTGGTACCTGTGCCAAAATGTTTCGTCCATGCCACGATTATCATGCCAACAAAACTAAACGCTGCACCAGACGCAATGTCTATCTTTCCACAGGAAATAATGAGTGCTGCTGCTAGTGCCAAGGGGACGAGCGGGAAGGCTGACCGAATCCAGTTGGCGCAGACCAGGAGCGCCATATGGGGTGATGAAGTAGAGGCACCCAGAAGGATTGCTAAAATGGTCAGCAGGAGGAAGGCACGATAACGCATGATGAGCCCTCCTTCCTCTCAATTGGAATCGCGAGCAATTGCGTTTTCTCAGATGCCAACGCGGCTGCTAGGTCATGATCTCGCGAATCATGGGATACGAGGATGACCGAGCAGCCTGCCGCAAGGAATGTTCGGAGATTAGCGAAGAACTCTGCCGCACTATCGTCGTCAAGGTGAGCGGTTACTTCATCGATGAGAACAAGTTGAGCACCCCAAACGTACGCGCGTGCAAGACGGATAAGCGCTTGCCCTCCAGAAGATAGGGAGCCCAATAGTGTTTTGTCAGACTTGTCTCGGAGAATTCGAAGTCCACTGATGTACTCCATGAAGCGACGACGTGCATTCTTCTTAGGAAGGAATCCGCAATTCCTCGACAACTTTACGTTTTCCCAGATTGTCATTTCAGGGAACATGCGATCTGAATGCGACAAGAAAAAAGTGTTCTTCAAGTGGAGAGTTAAGACGGTTTCCTTGGTGTTAATAGAGGAATGGAACAATTCTCCCGACAACCGGGTGGTTGAGTAAGGTCTGAAGCTCTCTAAGCCAGCGAGGACACGAAGCAACGTGGTCTTGCCAACCATGTTTCCTCCGGTCACTCGGCAGATTGCCGCGCTCGGGATTACAAGGTTTTTGATGATGAGTTTCCAAGAAGTGGAGTCCGCGAATTGCGCAGGATAGGCGAATTCAAGATCTCGGATTTGGACAAGATCAGTGGCCATTGGAACCGGATTCCTCAAGTTGCGGATATGTCTTCCGTTGGATAACGGTTCAATTGCGTACAATTATAGCCGTCGCATGGTGACCACGACATCAAGGGACAATTCCCATTTGCAGCGATTTTAGCAGGAGGGGCGAGGGGTGGTATACCACTGCCTCTCCGCAAGCCCGTGAGGGCGCGGCTCAATCCGTTTGGCGCTGGCCTGTGAATATTTGGGAATCGACTCTTGGAAGTGGGCTCCAGTGCATTTTTCCTGAATGGGCACTGATGCATGTGCACAATCACCTATAGTAATGCCAGTCTTCCTCGTATTTCAGCGTTATTTAGCAGTCTCCAGCGACATGTATGTCGTTGAAAGTATTAGGAATAGTCGCCTTGACACTGTAACAAGTAGCAATAGCGCAAAGTGTGTGAAATCAGCTAGATAGGACCGATTCGGCGAGATTCTTCACCGGCTCTTCACCAGCATTTTGACCGCTTCCGGACCTGGAATGATGTCGCGAAAAACTAGACCGCAAACGGTAAGTATGTAGCTGGTGAGCCCAGCGAGACAATTGACTTTGCCTGCCGACGTGACATGTTTCATTTGTTCTGAAAACTGTCGACCCACCAAGTCACCTCATCGACGAGCACGCCATATTCCAACTTCTTCGGAATCCAGCTCTCATCATCGTAGTACGGGCGATGATAAAAGAATGTACCGCTATGCTCGGCGACGTAACGCTCCATGCTTCGAAATCGCTTGCCTTCGACGGACCATCCGCGATTTAGTTCGCGGCGTTGCGGAAAAAGATTGATGTCCAAAATCCCTCCGCTCGCATGGCCAAGGAAGTGTCCCTTGTCGGCAGTAAATGCTTTATTACCTAGAACGCGCTGCACGCCCGTATTGACGTTCGGAAAGCCGCGCATTCGGCTGACGTCACGCTTCATCAACTGCTCCACCGAAAGAGCATAGGCCAACGTGACACGCTCGTTCGTGTGATCGAATTCGAACACGGCGTATTCGAGATGCGTTTCGCTCAGTTGTGCATTGGGATACCTTGTATAGTAGTCGTCATCCCAGGACGCTACATGGTCTTCCCAATCCGAAAGCGCGCCCGGCACAGTGCGGTGAGCGTAGTCAAACACTCGCTCTAAAGCTGTCCGGTTCGACATCAAATCCTCCGAAGACCCCAGGCTTGATTTAGTCCTCGAGGTTCAGACGCACTTTGGCAAGGCGTTCTATTCCGCTTTGTGCCGAATGCACTGTGCAAACCCCTTCGGAGGGCCGGGGGACGACTGCGCCATTGGAAATGAGACAACTTCTTGAGCTGGTTCATCACCTTTCCAATGGCGCCTCCTTAACATAAGGAGAAATAGTGCGCCCTCAGATCCCGAGAGCCGAGAGCTAGACTCCCACTCCAGGAAACGGAAACTGTCCTGGCTGAGCCAAAGCCGGATCAAAATAAGTCCGAATCGCTGCGTCACAGACTGCATAACCCCAATTGATGAGCCGCTCTTGAACCGCATCATCCATTTTCTGAAGCCTAGTTGGGTACTGCGCCAGTTCTGTTGTCCGTCCGAGTGGGCAAGCCAGTGTTGATCGCCCGGAATAGGCGTCTATGTCCTGCCGAATACCCCAGTACGCCCCATTCCTCTCTTTCATCCCAAAGAGCGCAATCAGATCTCTCGTGCGGAGGGAGCGCACTTGGCTGTCTATCAGGTCCAGAACGCGAAATGCGTGCCGAGCCCAGTCATGGTGTGGAGAAGGCTCAGGTTTGTAGTGGCCACCACCATCACTCACGAAGATTGTGTCGAAGTGCTTCCAAGCAGTCTCGAGACCGAGGTTGTCATATACACCGCCATCGCTTAGTACCAGTGTCTCTGTATATGGTGGGAGATTCAGGTCCTCGGTACCGTCCGCTGGTTCAAATTGAAGTCCGTACTTGGAAACGTCGATCTCACATGGTGACAGTATCGGTGGAAATGCCGAGGAAGCAGCTACCGCCTTTGCTAATGGAAGCTTAGGGTTCTTAATCTGACCAACGCGGTAATCGCGCATATAGGGCCGAGAGAAGCGCATCAATACGCCCGACTGAACGTTGGTCGAATTAATTACGAAACGGGGGGCGGGTTTGTCCGGTGCAGAGTCGTCCGGCAAGTCTTGGAGCGTCTTACCATTGAAGAGCAGCTTGTCATAATGATCGGAGACGTGATCGGAAATGCTGCCTGGCAGAAAAATGCCGCCTAGAATTGCACCTTCGTCGATCGTTACTCCTGCGATCTTTCGAAGCGGCGAAATCACGAGCTCTTGGAACTCCGAGCTTGGGACTCCAGGTTTGGCATCGAGTCCATACCAGTTCATTCCAAGAACTCCGGCAGTGATCGATCCCCCAGAGACGCTCGATACTCGATTCAGCTTAGCCAACATTCCAGCATCATTTAACCGCCATAGACATCCCGCGTGAAACATCATGGCGCGATATCCGCCACCAGAGAGACAAAGGGCCCAACCCTTCTGCGGAGCACCGGCAGACGTATCGTGTACTGGTGCACAAATTGTGTCAGCCATGTATTTCCTCCTTCTAGAATTCAAACCTCATCGGTCCTCGTGCACCCTTCAACTTCTGGGTGTTCTTTAGAACGCTTCCCTTTTGGAGCGCCTTGACGAGATTCGTTGACGGCACTTTCCCTTCTTCGGTCCTTGCGTAGGGGCCGGCACTTGTGGACATCATGGTCTTCAACACCGTTGACTTGGTCATGCCTCTTCGTTTCGAAAATATCGTCCACAGACTCATAGGGGTTGCGTTGCGACTTCCATGGTGACCGACCTTATAAAAATCGACATCCTTGAGTAAGTTCTCTGTGCCGGGTTGACTGAGCGCCCAACTCCAGTTTTCCAATTGTGCATCGCCAGGGAAAAGGAGCTTCTTGCCATTTATCTCGAATAACAGAATTAAACTTGTGTTGTTCAAAAAGCAGTCGAGCGCAGTCACAATTCCGAATATATTGCTCCTAAACGCGGCATCAGCATGCTGGATAAACCAGCGCGCCTGGAATGGCTGGAGTTTCTTCATTTTCAGTGATTGGTTGCGAAATAAGCTAACTTTGCCTAACAAATGCGAGGCGCTCTCTTGCAATCCCCAATATTTACAGGCGATCCAGTACTCATCACTCTTTTTGGCATACTTGAGATTATTCTGCTCCTTCAGGGTGGGTGGACCGAGAACGTGAACTCTGACTCCGGGCAGCATCTTTGAGTTCTCGAGTCCCGAAGGGGAACCGTACTGTAAGAATCGAGGACGCTGTTTTCCCATCTTTCGAAGGTTCTTGACCGCATCAGGATTTGACACGTTATTGATAGCGAGATTTTCGAGACTAGTAACATGTCCACCTACGCCGCGCCATTGAGGTGCTTGTTGGACGACAGCCTCTGCAAAAGCATTCATCGCGCTCATCGAAGCAAAGAATAGCTTCTCGTCACTTACCGTCTTCTTCTTCGAGAATAGTGGCGCCGACGTCGCCTTTGCGGCAGCATCTGGATTCTCTGTCCATGGCTGGAGCACAATCTCCGGCTTGCAGGATGCAATGATGGCTCCAGGGCTATCTTTGCCACCTGCATCGGAGAACCCGCTAATGTGATCCCTGTGCCGGTGTGTCGCAATCACGGCATACAGCTTTCCATCGCATTCCTTCTTAATTTCTTTCGCGATTGCCTTTAAGTCCGCTTTTCCGGCGACACTCCCAAAGTCAATCAGAATATGTTGATCTTTAAGGGGCTTTGCGTAGTGGATCGTTAGCAGAAAACAGTCCCCAAAACCCACGTTGTACATGCGAACAGTGAAATTAGACGGATTCGTTGGCATCGTCGTCCTCCTCGAAATGAGCGGCTGGCGAGATTGCGACATCCCGGCGCAGTACACGCTCCATGTGAAGCGCTGCAAAGGATTTCTTACCGTTGAGGCTGCCATTCTCCCAGAGGTACCGCAGCCGGGGATTCTGACGCTTCTCATTTCTAATTCGGTTTCGCACGTGATACTTCAGACGACCCGATTCATCAAAAATCAACGTCCCACCACCAAAGATCGTCAACTGCTGCTCATCAGGCATACCTTGAGGTTTCTTCAGTCCGAGTTTCCGCAGTTCGCGTGCCTCAAGTTTGATCTGCTGTGAGTAGACTGCAGTCGTTTCACGCAAGAAGAAGCCATCAGCAGCCACTCGGTAACAAGGCCAGACCTCTTCAACCTTAGTATAGGCATTTTCGTCCACTTGAAGTTGCTCGCGATTCTCCCAAAGAAAGCGAAAGACCTCGTCTCGATCGAATTGCATTGATTCGTGGTGAGTCCTGTTGTATGCGAGTTCCAGACCCGCTGGGCCACCCCACAAGCCTGGTTCTGCAGTCTTGCCTTGAGCCTCGGAGCCCGGCTTGAACCCGAAGCCCGCAAACCCCTGCCGGAGGGCCTTGCGATATGTGTACCGACTATCGTCTGGATAGACTTCATAGTCGGAAGTCAGCATCGCGCTCAAGAAATCTCCAAACAATAGATCTGTAGGTGGACAGTAATCTAGAGCTCGAATGGCAATCGTGAGGAGATGATCAGCCGTTGCGACCGCTCCGTCCACAACCCCGACGCGGCTAACCATCCCTCTCTGCAATTCGCCAAACAGATCGATTCTAAATTTCCAAATCTTCAGAAATGCACCTAACACTGCCGCAACTAAGAGCTCGCCACGGCGATGCGGTTCTCGAAATTCTTCGCTCTTGCGCAGTTTTGGATCACTCTTCAGTTTGATAGATCTTCGCAGAGCCATGCCTTGAATTCCATACATGGCTTCACCAACTTGTTGAGCGAGTCCAAGTAGAACACCTTCTTTCAAGACCTTCTCGGTGAGTACAGACGACCGAATTAACTTCTTCTGGGTTGACGTGTGCAAGTCGAGGGCAGATGAAACAACCTCTCGAAGCGAAAGCACGGAGAGCATCGCGACGACGTCGGCAAACCCTTCATGGAAAGCTGCCTGGTCCGGTGAGGAAGGGTACAAGTAGTCCGACCGAAGTCCATCCACAAGAGCATGTGTCGTTTCGTGCGCGATCACCTCGTGTGAAAGACATGTGAATACGGTTCCACTTTCCCCCGGGTAATAGCCAAGGAATATCGCTCGGCCATCCTTTGAATAAAAGGCATTCAGGTCGAGAAAGGCGTGTGGAGCAATTGTCAACTGGTGCCCGAGGAAGCTCCAGCCGACGCGGCGACCCAATGCGCGTTCAAACCGCGCGAGAACTCGCATGGCAATCGCGTATGCGTTTCTATCATGAAAGGCGCGATTGTTCTCAAAATTAGCAGGTAACTGCAGATTCTTGCTTTCGTCGCATGGAGCAGGTTCGTAGAGAACCTTGTTGGAAGCGTCATAGTCGATGATTTGAACGCGATACCCGCGAGGGCCTGGAGAGAGCTTTTCGTTTGGAATCTCGATGTCTGCGTGGAGAACTCTTCTGTCAGATCCTCGAACACTGGGATCGAGCGCAATGATCCGATACTTGCATGTTGCCGGCAAATTCGGAATCAGGGCTACCTGCTGAGCAACTCTTTGTTTTGAATTGAGCACGGTACCTCCTCACTTCGGTTACGTTTCACGGCCTTGGCGCAACTATTGCTGCTTCGGGTTCGGAGGTTTGCTAGTTTGATCCTTCTCATTTTTCCCTTGCTGAGTCGGGGCACCGGAAGTACTCCCTGTCGTGTTGCCGGAAGGCTGAGCATTCACCCCAGTGCCTTGGGCTTTATTTGCGGATGCTTCTGGACATGTGTATGACGGTAGCGCGAATGCAAACGGCGTACTCCCCACCGTGTTACTCGGCTTTTGCTTTGCTGATGTCTCCGCGCCACCCGTCGAGTTCGTGTCCGCAGATTTGTATATCACAAAGTAGATCTTGGTATCAGGCGGAATGCAATTGGCAAGATTCATCGTGAATGGAAGCTCAGTGTCTGTGGAACCATTAGCTACCATGCTGATCGTAATGTCCGGGATTGTCTTGCCCGTAGTGTCAACCACTGTGAGAGTACCGCCGGTCAGATACACGCCAGAGATCTTACCTTTCTGATCCTTCTTCGGGGTTGTCCAAATCGAGGAGTCCATGTTTCCACTGTCAAAATCAACACTGTAAATGGTGGCCGGAATCGCCGTCACTTCCACTGTCATTATGCCCTCCAGAACCACGTGGAGATTGCTCAGGCTCAGACCATTTAAGGAACTCTGAAGTTTGCAATCTTGACGGTCGTCTTTCGGGGTGCAGTTAGTGGTCGTCATCGCTTTAAACGCTTTGGTGCGGAAGGCCTCATAGTTAAAAGGAGAATCGGTATCGATGATGGGCCCCAATAACTTTAGAAAGACCTTCCCTGTTTTTGGGTCCGCTATCATCTCCAAGGGCAGAAACAATCCGGACGGGTTGTTTAGAAAGAGCTTCTTGAAGCTGGGTGTGAGGAACCGCTCGATCGGGAAGAAAGCGACAATAATATCTGATCCCTGCTTAGGAATTAACTTGTTGGTTTGAAAGCCAAAATCACTGATACGGTTGATCTGGTTGACCGTTCCATCGGGCCAAAGTGTCGAGGCACCCGGCACCACAACCCCGTTGAAAGAGGCCACGCCTTTTGCGACGTCACCCGAAAACGGAAAGAGAAAGCCTGCCGCGACGCTTCCCAGTGAGGTGAGACCACGAATGGTCCAATTGCGCGCGGACCATTGCTGCGCATCGATCATCTCTCCGCGCACTAGGCGGGAATCGATGCTCGCCACTTGAGAGGCAATATTCGACTTTTGGTTCGTATCTAGTCCGGATGGAACGACATGGTCCGAATTCAGCGGATTGCCGAGAGTCCAATTGCTGTAATCCAAAAAGACGCCGTGGATGATAAGAGCAGCTTTCGGATCTCGGTTGGAAATGATCAGCTCCACGACCGCGTAGTTCTCTGACACTTCTCTGCCGAAGACTCTCCTGGCAAGGCTGGCCGGAATCAGAACAGCCTGAATGGCAGCTGCATCTGAGACGGTTGACGTGACAGTCAGGGGCAGACCCTTCTGAGCAGCATCCTGAACCGTCGCCCCAGTCGCCTGACCTGAGGAATTTGATGCCTCGGGTCCTAAAGCAAGAGCAAGGCGTGCGGTAAACACGGAAGCCACTACACCGACTACAAGCACAGACAATTTCCACGATTTCATGCTTATCCTCCTCCTCGGCACGCTTCCGGTGTCATGCGTGCGGCATTTTTGGCGAATGTCCAGCTGAGCCTTCTTCCATCACGCCCAGTCTTCGTCCTCAGCTGCACATTGACACCGGCAAACGTACGACGGCATATCATCGAGCCCTATGCCCAAATCTTTCGACAAGCTCCAATCCCTCGCAGGGATGCAGGGATATAAAGGAAGAAGCAGACTGATTCTCAGGAGAGGAATTAGGAAGGAATGATCACCGCGGGCACGTCGCATCTTGACGCGAGGTGACTCTGAGCTGGGAAGGTGAGCGCGCTCTGTGGAGACTTCTCCCCTAAGAATCTCCGAGTCTGGATTTTGATCCTCGTCAGGGAAGTCCGCTGTGCTGTGGATCACACGCGCGCGTGATTATCCACACCTACTCTAAGCAGTTGCCAGCTAGCTTCGTTAACAATCTGTTTCCCATACCAGGTAGGATAACCTTCGTTGATGCCAAATCGCCGAAGCGCTCATTGAAGGCAGATAGGTCCTCAAAAGTCGGCAAGTATCCTGGAATCTGTCAGATGTGCTCAGAGCGACGGAATTACCTGGCGCTACGGCGTATATCGTTATCCATGATATCCAATGGCCCAATGTTCCTGGATTTTCTTTCCTTTCGGTTGACAGGTGAACTGTGATACATGAACCATCTCTCCGACGATAGTTCCAAGGGTATCTGTTCAGGCTCTGCTTACGGATACCTTCCTCGGCGTTGCTGGATACACGACCTTAATGTTCCACGCACTTTCCTCTATGCCGATCTGCGTGCGCATTTTTAAGTAATCTAACTATTTCTACGTGGTTCCGCCTTTCCGCGAAGTCCAGTGCAGAACAGTTGTAACTATCTCCGAGCAATGTTGTCTTATTTACATTGATTCCTGGCGCCTTCAACAATTCGCCGACAATCTGAACGTCTCCTTGTTCAGAAGCCACCATTAAGGCTGTTTCGTGATGATTGTTGCTTCTGTTGACATCCAAGCCTTTATCAACCAAAAGCGTCACAAAGCCTTGTGGCGGTTCGTCTTCGCACGTTTGTATCGCAAAAAGCAGATTTGGACCGTTGTGGCTATCTGACTCCTCCACCTGTACATTAGGATTAACCCCGGCGTTGACAAGTGACCGCAGGTTTTGAAGCGCGCATGGTTTCTGGCGAGAAAGTGTACTTCGCACAGCCTCCGTTAAGACATCTCTCGAACCGTTGTATGACCTCACAACCATATCAAACTTCGGATCATCTGCTTTTGCGACGTCTCTGATTACTTTAGCCTTGGCGGAATCCGTATACGGAAACTTATTCAAGAGGACACGAAGTACCGCCTCCGAACTCATGTTATATTCACAACTCAGAGTTCCAGGAAACGGAATCGCGGTGCTTGATATGTTAACCATCCATCCAAATACTTGCTGTCTCTCTGCCGTAACATCATTGCATGCGAACATATGTATCCATTGTGCAATATCCTGAGCATGAAAGCTGGGAGACAGAACGATATCTGACTCGAGCCGAATGACGATATCCATATTTCCAAGTGAAAGCAAAATCGTCGGGAAAACGTCTCTCCGTTTCAAGAAGATTTTGACTGCATCTGTTTCATCCAGAGATGCTGCAACATATAGGGGCAATTCGTGGCTGCGCGACTCAAAATTCGGGTCGATGGTGGGGCTGGCCAGGACCGCTGAAATCATGGTCATGTCCTGAGATTTGATCGCCTGGAGGAGCGGTGTGGAACCGTCAGCAGCAAAGCCATTCAGGTTGACTTTAGAGCTTGCGATTGCTTGCACTGTCGCCGCGTCATGGGCCTTAATCGCCTCAATGATCTGTTTGATCTTGATCGTATCCGGTCCCACATTGGGATCGATGAGATTGTCAGTCGGAACTCCCCATGCCTGCAATTGTTGGAGGATATAGGCGGATTTGACGAAAGCCCCAGAGGCAGCGGTCGGAGACTTTAGGTGCATGCCCTCGAAATAGCCATCTTGGTTAAAGGCGCCCCCACCAGAAAATCCCTCATCCAGCGCCCCATTGGATACAAAATTCTCAACAAGGATTGGGCCCTGCGACAGGCTCTGCACCGTGCCGCACCATGTGCTCCAGTTGCCCGTCGCTGGGTGTCCAACTGCGATAAGAGATTCGTTCAATTGCGGTGTGGCGACGGTGAGCGCGGGCATTGCATGGGGTAGATGGGAAAGATCCACCGTGACGATTCCGAAGTCATAGGTGTTGTTGAAATGAGTCGTAAGAACGGTTGCGGGATAGGGAGTAGCAGATTGATAGAAATAGACCTGCGTGTTCAAAGCGAAACTTTGATCGTTTTCGTGTTGAAGTGTGTGCAAGGCAGTGACGAAATATGCGGACTGTTGATCTTTGCCAACGTAAATTCCGGCGGCTTGTTGAGCGCTGCCGTCGGCAAACTGGTCGTGAATGAGGATGTTGGCAAGCATCTTATCGGAGGCGTTGGGGCATTGTAAAGCAGCACAAGATGTTTCCCATGCGCTGAAAACAAGCACCAGTGTAACGAGTGGCCAAGATTTAATCGACTTCATGTTTTGTGAGCACTCCGAATTTTTCCAAGAGCCCGATGATAAATGCTGCAATGCCTGGGATGAGAGCGAGAGAACCCTTCCAGCTTATGTAGTGGTCCAGCAATGATGGCAATATATTTGATTCGTCTGCGGCTCCGGGCCCCACGCGCAACTCGCTGACTTTTCCCTGGATGGTCAGATCGATTCCATCTTTGAATTCTACGTGGGTCAAGTATAACGCCCGACCGGCTTTGAATGAAAGCAACTGGTGCGCAGGTATAGGCGTGGTTTTTGCAACAGATGGAAAGGTTGCCTGATTGGTTGCTCCTTGCGGCGGATCAAGCAGCACCGTTGTTGCTGTGCCCGAAACGGGATCGACCTGCTCGACTCTGACATCACCGAGCAGCGTGATTTGGTCCTGTTTCAGGGGCTGGCACGGTCCGATCAAATCGATCCTTGAATCGCCGTTGGTCGCGATAGTGACGTTGGTTCCACCCGCCGAATCGAAAGTTAATTCAACTTGTTGAGACGCAGGGTCATCATGAGTCTGAACTTCAGAGCAAGTAAAACCGGAAGGTCCGGGCTGCGACGTCATCATAAGAGTCTGCGCGCTGTGATTCATGATGGCAACAGAGTTCGCGCGATGCCCTGGAATCCACTGAAACTGCGTACTGGTCGGTGGCACAATCCCAATCTTGCTGACGCGCACGTTATAGAAAGCGCAGTGGGAAAACGGGGTCCCTGTGAGGCCCAGGTTATCCCCGGATATGGTGTTGTGCAGTTGCAGGTGCGGACCGTGAATATCAATGCGGTTCAGGTTAGAGACGAGGACTTCTTTGCTGTCGCTTGGGCTCAGGAGTGAGGTGTTATCTGTATTGAAAGCGAACTGAGAGACAGTCAGAGAGAGGGTTACATCGGAATCGGGATGAATCAGTTTGGCTGCGATGACTGCAATGCAGGTGAGCACCCACACTAAGATAATAGGCCACGCGATCTTGATTCGGAGACCAACTATAGTGCTCATAGTCCATCTTCCAACTGGTTAAAGTAGATCAAGAAGTTGATCGATGTGCGCTTCAAAGTTCCGGGCAAATGTCCGTCTACATTCACCTCATAAACACTGGTTGGCAATCCAGAGAAGTCCAGCGTTAAGGGAACCGTGCTGCCTGCGGAATACATGATGCAATCAGGATCGAGAGACGTTTTGCAGGTGATAGTGCGTTTAGCGGAGGCTACGGGATGCCCCTGTAGGTCTGAAACGGTTATGACAATTTTTTGGAGGTCATTGCCTGTTAAGAGATAGACAGTTGCGCTGGTACTGGCTGTAGGAGAGGAATCGTACACATCGACAGGAAGATAGACGGTGCGTCCAGAAAGCTTGTAACCAGCCAGAACGCCGAGATTGCTTGGCAGAATGTGAAGTTGGTCGATCACATCCTGTGTGGGCCAGGGCGTGAACAAGTTATACGAATTTGGAACAACGGCAAGTGGTGTTTTGGCCGACATGAAGTACTGGTGCCAGTCCCGCAATTCGGCTGCCTGAAGGAAAAGAGCCGTGGGCAATAGCCTGTTTTGATCATTGTCCTGAAGACTGGGGAGATAGTAGCGAACAGACAGGACTGAGTGCGGAGAAAAGGAAACGGAAGATCGATGTATGGCAAGGAGGGTGAAATCCTCAAGAGCGTGGTCCTGAATCCTTGTGCCTTCGTGCCTATTCGGGTAGGTGTTCATCTGGAAGGAAAACGCGGAGGTTGGAAGCCAGAGGAGTGCCGCAAGTACGAGTGCGCTCTGCGTCAGGGAAAGTAGCTGGGAAATGGCTAAGTCGGAGAAGTTTTTGCTGACAATGCTGATCTTCATGAGTGGATTCCCCGATTCGCTATGTGATGATGTTGGAGTTTAGACTACACGGGGTGGGCATGACAATAGTCTCATTCAATACCAGCAATGATAGTGCACTCCGACAGCGACAGGAGCCGTCCAACTCGCAGGTTAGGTGGAACGCTGGCTTCACGCTAAATCTCCGAGGTACTCCTTGAGGTGCCGATCAATACCGACAAGTCGGCTTCTCGAGCGTAAATCGATGCCCAGCCGCCGCTTCCAGTTGAAGACGGCAAACCTTGCGGGAGTGTCGAAGAAGTCCTCGCGAGTCAGAGAATTCGCGTCCACAATACTAATCCAGCCGTTAGGAGCCTTTTTCAAGAGTGCTGGTGCTCCGGTAGCTTCGGTTTATCTCTCACCTGTAAAATCACCTGTTAGATCTTCGTCCTCTACGTATTTCCGCGTACATTGGCAGTCTCCAGCGACCTGTAAGTTGTTGAAAGTAGAGGAAATAGAGGCTTTGACACGGAAGAGGTCGCTGGTTCGAGTCCAGTCGTGCCTACCATATTTATCAATGACTTGCGGCAGGTTTTCGACATCTCCCCATGTGATCCGGGTCCACAAAGTTCCAACTTCCCAAAATTGTCTGAATTCTGACAGCAGATGGACCCAAACAAGCGGACCCACTTCACCACGCCACTGTTAATGATCGAGGTGCCTTGGGAAGGATCATCTGTACAACCTTGGTTTGGGCTGTGCGCTTGTCCTGCGAGAGAGCCACAATGGGGTTGGCGCCGTGGCACATGCCTGTGACCTTTCAAGCCATTTAAAATTGCATCGATGCGAAAGAGTTTAACTTTAAGAAGCATCTCCTCGAATGAAAGGAATCCATGTCGTCTGATTTTCACCGCCGATTCGCTCTGATTCTAACCTGCGCGTTATCCGTAGTTCCGGCTCTGGCGCAACCATCTCCCACGCCCTATGACGCAGTGAATCCCTTCATTGGAACCGCTGGCGGCGGCAACACCTTTCCCGGTGCGTCGCTCCCCTTCGGCATGGTGCAGTGGAGTCCCGACACCAACCAAGACGCGTGGTATTTCTACAACGATAAGCAGATTCAAGGCTTTAGCCTGACCCACATCAGTGGCGCAGGCTGCCCGCTCTATGGCGACTTCGCCGTGCTTCCAACGACATCCCCGTTGGCCTCGAGCCCGGGCGGCAATTTTGCACCATACGCCGCCGACTTCAGCCACGACAAGGAAGAAGCCCATCCCGGCTACTACGCTGTCACGCTGGCGAACGGAATCCGCGTCGAGATCACCGTCTCCGAGCGCGCCGGCATCGCCCGCTTCATCTTCCCTGAAGGAACTCCCGCGCGCCTGCTGGTCAACGCCGGATCGAGCGCAAATACGACGGGAGACGCGCTGACCAAAACGCCCGGAACCGGCATCTATGGCAACCGCATTGAACTCAACGATGACTCCTACGCCGGATCCGTTACGGCAGGCGGTTTTTGCGGTCAGGAATCGCATTACACCCTCTACGTAGCCGGCCGCTTCAACAAGCCCTGGAAAGCCTCCGCCGTCTGGCAGGACAACACAACCGACCCCGCCGCCACCTCCGCCCATGGCAAGCACACCGGCGCATGGCTCGACTTCGGCTCCGAACGCGAAGTCCTCCTCAAAGTCGGCATCTCGTATGTCAGCCAGAAGGGCGCCCAGACAAATCTCGACAAGGAGATTCCCGGCTGGAACTTCGAGGCTGTTCGCTCGAAGGCCCGCTCCGTATGGTCCACCCTCCTCGACCGCGTCGCCATCGAAGGCGGCACACCCTCCCAGCGCACCGTCTTCACCACTGGTCTCTATCATTCCCTGCTTTCTCCCACCCTCTTCAGCGACCAGGACGGCCAATATATCGGCTTCGACAACAAGATCCACTCCCTCGCCGGCTCCTGCCAGAAAGCCCAGTACGCCAACTACTCCGACTGGGACATCTACCGCAACACCGTCCAGTTCCAGGCCCTCCTCGACGCCGACCGCTCCTCCGACATGATGCAGTCACTGGTCAACGACGCGGAGCAGAGCGGCTGGTATCCCCGCTGGCCCACAGCCAACGACGTCACCTATGTCATGGGCGGCGATTCGCCCGTCGCACTACTGGCCTCCTCCTATGCATTCGGAGCGCGCAACTTCGATCTCGAAACCGCTCTGAAGTACATGGTCAAGGCCGGAACCGAGCCCGGCGTGAGCGCGCACGGCGGCTCCGAGCGCCCCTTCCTCGCCGAATACATGAAACTCGGCTATGTGCCCGAGGAGATAGATCGCATCGCGGCTTCGCGCACCCTCGAATACGTCAACGATGATTTCGCCGTCGCCCAATTCGCAAGGAACACAGGACATGAGGCCGAATACAAGACGTTCCTCAAGCGCTCGCAGAACTGGAAGAACCTGCTTGATCCCGCAACAGGCTGGATCCGCCCCCGCGCAAGCGATGGCACATGGCTGCCTGGATTCGACGCGGACTTGGTGCTCCCCAAAGGCAAGAACTCATGGGATACAACTTCTCAGCAAGGCTTCGAGGAGGGCAATAGCTACCAGTACACCTACATGATTCCTTTCGACTATCCCGCCCTCTTTGCCGCGATCGGCGGCGAGGACAAGGTGATTCCGCGCCTCGATAAGCTCTTCCTCAAGCTCCGCTGCTGGGGCGACCCCTGCTACAACATCGAAAACGAACCCGACTTTGTTGTTCCCTATGCCTACGTCTTCGCAGGCCAGCCATGGAAGACCCAGGACGTAGTCACGCGCATCGCGATAGAAACCTTCAAGGCCACGCCTGACGGCATTCCCGGCAACGACGATCTTGGAGCCACCTCGGGCGTCTATGTTTGGAATGCGCTCGGTTTCTATCCCGCAGTTCCAGGTGTTGGTGGTATGGTTCTGGGCACGCCAATGTTCGACAAGGCCACCCTGCACCTGGCGGGAAAGAGAATCGTCGTCATCAGCCGCCGTGGCAGCGGTTTCTTCGTCCAGAAAGTCACCCTCGACGGCATGGAGTACCCGAATTCCTGGCTGCCCCTGGAAAAGCTGCACCCGGGCACCACGCGCATCGAGTTCACCACCGGGGATACGCCCAGCAAGGGGCGTGGCCGGGATCTTGAAAACCGCCCGCCATCCTTCCGGTAACGCACCTCCGATGTTTCCTCACTGATAGGCAGAGAGCGATGGCAACGATGTTCTTCAATCCATTACACTCAATTTGGCGGTTAAGTCGCAGACGGGCCGAAAGGATGTAACGAAGCCGTGAAGAAGTTGTTTGCATCATGGAAAGTCACAGTTATTTTACTGATGGGTCTTGCAGGCAGTCAGGCCTGCATGGCAAAAGTATCTCTTCCTTCTCTCTGGTCGGATCACGCCGTTGTGCAGCGCGGAATGCCGGTTAGAGTGTGGGGAAGCGCGTCGGCTGGCGAAATGGTCACTGTGCGATTCCGCAACGCGGAGGGGACAGGAACGGCCGACAGGCTGGGACATTGGGAGGTTGATCTTCCGGCAGGCGAAGCCGGCGGTCCCTTCACAATGGAGATCGAGGGCGAGAACAAGATCAGCCTTTCAGACATTCTGGTGGGCGATGTATGGCTGGCATCGGGCCAGTCCAACATGGAGTTCGGCCTCAGTGGCGTTCTTGATGCCGAGCAGGAGTTGAAGGATGCCGATCAGCCGAAGATTCGCCTCTTCCATGTGGATAAAAGATCGTCGGACTTTCCGCAGGATGATGTGCTGACCAAATCGTGGACGCTGTGCACACCAACGACAGTTGCGGATTTCTCTGCTGTGGCCTACTTCTTTGCGCGCAATATTCAGGCGGATCAGCATGTTCCCATCGGTTTGATCGAGGCGGATTGGGGCGGTACGCCCGGCGAAGCCTGGACGAGCCTGAAGGCTCTTGCGCAGGATGGTTCCCTGATGCCCTCCTGGGAAAACTGGGCTGACATGAGCGAGAAGGAACCGACGTCCCTTTTGGAACGTGCTTTGGAAGACAAGGCTCGCAAGGAAGCAATCGATGCCGGCAAGCCTTCTCCCGAGTTTCCATGGCGTCCCGAGTTGCGCTCGTGGTTGCCGGGCGGAGCTTTCAACGGCATGATCGCGCCGTTGGTGAAATTCCGCATTCGCGGATTTCTTTGGTATCAGGGCGAGAGCAATGCCAGCATCGAGCGCTCGTTCTATTACGACCACCTGATGGTTGCGATGATTCGTGACTGGCGCAAGCGCTGGCAGGAGGGAGATATTCCATTTCTGCTGGTTCAACTGGCTGGATGGGCAACCCCACCAGACTCCAAGTGGCCCGAACTGCGCGAGGCGCAACGGCGCACACTGAGCGTGAATCAGACCGGCATGGTTGTCGCCATCGACATCGGCGATCCTGACAACATTCATCCCAGGAACAAGCAAGAGGTAGGCCGCAGACTTTCGCTGGCGGCACGCGCCCTGGCCTATCATGAATCGCTGGAGTATTCCGGGCCGCTCTATCGCACCTATATGAAAGAAGGGACGTCCATGCGGATTTTCTTCGATCATGCACAGAGCGGACTGGTTGCCAGAGGTGGTTCCCTGACCGGGTTCGAGATTGCCGGAAGCGATGGGAAGTTCGTGCCGGCTCAGGCGGTGATTGATGGAACAACGGTAGTGGTATCGTCGCCCCAGGTGGAAAGTCCCGCGGCGGTACGTTATGGCTGGGCGGGAAATCCGCCATGCAACCTGTACAACCAGGACAACCTCCCAGCTTCTCCCTTCAGCACGCAATAGCCGGTTGAGTGGCCGCTTTTGAGTTCCTGCTGTATGGCCACAAAATCATCAGCCAACCAGAACGAAAGGAATCCGCAATCCGCTATGAAATACTCTCTCAAATCGCCAATCGTATATATCGGGCTGGTCTTGATTCTTTTCACCAGCAATCATTTGGTTGCTCAGGATGCCAATGTTACGGGCAATGCCCGCGTTGATCATCTTCTGGCAACAATGACGCTGGATGAAAAGATCGCTATGATTCATGGGGTTGGTGAAGACGCATCGACTTATCAGGGGGAAGCCGGTTACCTGCCCGGCATCAAACGGCTGGGGATTCCTCCCATGCGATTTGCCGATGGCCCTCCGGGAGTGTTAACGCGGGTTCCTTCCATTGCGCCTACATCTACTATGGGTGTGGCTTCGACCTTCAGCCGGGAGGATGCCCACCTCAACGGAACGGTGATCGGGCGTGAAGCTCGTGCCCGTGGAATCAGCGTATCTCTGCAACCATTCATCAATATAGATCGCGACTTCGCATTCGCGCGCAGTTACAACACCTTCGGCGAAGATCCATTCCTGACGGGTGAAATCGGAGCTGCCGAGGTTATGGGCATACAGCACGAAGGGGTTATGGCGCAGGCCAAACACTACATCGGTTACGACACGGATGGAACCGACGTATATGTAGACGATCAGGCCCTGCACGAGATCTATGCAGCGCCTTTTGCGGCGGTTGCGAGGGCAGGTGTCTCATCGATCATGTGTTCTTATAATCGGGTCAACGGCGCCTATGCATGCGGCAATCCTGAAACATTGAAGAAGCTGCTCCGGGAAGAAATCGGCTTCGCGGGCTTTGTCACCTCCGATTGGGGCGCAATTCACGCCACGGATTTCATCAACAAGGGCGTGGACATGGAGATGCCCGGCCCTCTCGATGTGCCCTTTGCGGGGGATTCGTTTTTTGTGCAGGGCTTTCCGCGAACCATGCCAGCAGGCGGAAACGACGAGGGCGCAGCGCTCACCGATAGCGGCATGCTTCCCGAAGAGCCGTTGCCTGCTCCTGACTCGAACACGGCCGATACAAATCCGCCGATATCCAACCTGAAAAGATTGCTGGCGCAAGGCGTTGTCTCTGAGGCGACCATCACGGAAGCGGCAGGCAGAGTGCTTTTGCAGATGGAGAAGTTCGGCTATCTCGATGGGAGAAACAAGCTGGATGTATTCCCAACCGACAACACGGAGAATGCGAGGATTGTCGAAAAGACCGCTATTGACGCGGCGATTCTGCTCAAGAATGAAGGTGGAGCGCTGCCCTTGAAAGCCGCTGATATAGAAAGCATGGCGATGATCGGTCCCGGAGCAGCGCAGATTATTGCCGTGGGAAAGACGTCTGAGAAAGCTGTCGGCTTGCCTGAACTTGAAGTAGGTCCGCTAGCGGCCTTGCGGCAACTGGCGGGAAGCGCCGCGCACATAACCTACGCTGTCGCCGACGATATGGAAGGCACACCGATTCCAGCCCAGTATCTGACACACTATGGAGTTCCCGGTCTTGAACGCCGCATGTGGAATGAAGATGCGGTCCACATCGATCCAAAGATCGACTTCACCAGCAAGGCCGGCAACGCACTGCCAGTCAACTCCAGCATCGTATGGAACGGCACGCTCAATGTTCCCGCGTCAGGGAAGTACAGGCTGCAGTTGCAACTGCTGGGCTGCTGGGGAAAGCTCAAGATCGACGATCTGGTGGTAGCCAAGAACTGGTTCAATTTCATCCACGGTGAAATCATCCAGCCAGGGCAGGACAGTCTTCTCCCCACTTCCGACGGGTTAGATAACCTGCGCGCTGAAATGGAGTTGAGCGCAGGCCCTCATCGCATACAGGTCGAAGTGAATCCCGATACATCGAATGCGCCTGTGCAAATCAAAGTCAGCTGGGTTACGCCGCAGCAGCAAGAAGAGAACTATCGCGCAGCTATCGAAGCTGCGAAGAATGCAAGAACAGTAGTGGTCTTTGCCTGGAGCCGATCCTTTCCGGTTTTTGCGTTGCCTGGAGATCAGGACCGGCTGATTCGTAAGATTGCAGCAGTGAATCCAAACACTATCGTCGTCCTGAACGTGAGCCAGCCAGTAGCGATGCCATGGCTTGGTGAAGTGAAAGCCGTACTGGATATGGGATGGACGGGCGACCTCGGTGGTCCTGCCACGGCCAAGGTGCTGTTCGGAACAGCCAATGCCGGAGGCCGCTTGCCCTTCACATGGCCCAGGCGGATCGAAGATATGCCGGCCGGCGATCCACAGCATCCCGAGCGAACTGCAAAGGGCGTGAACGGAAAGACGACCTTCAGCGAGGGCATTCTGGTTGGCTATCGCTGGTTTGACCAAAAGAAGATTGAACCACTTTATCCCTTCGGCTATGGGCTGTCCTATACCAGCTTCGCTTACTCCGATCTACGGGTTTCACCCGCTGCCGATGGCGGCATAGACGTCAGTGTAAAGATTCGTAACACTGGAACTGTTGCAGGCGATGAAGTAGCGCAAGTGTATCTCGACAAACCCGTAAAAACGCCGGTCAATGTGCAGTTTGCCAACAGCATTCTTGCTGGATTTGAGCGGGTATCGTTGAACGCTGGTGAATCGAAAACTGTCGCTATTCATGTCCCTCTGCGTCAGTTTCAATACTGGTCTACGGAAAAGCATGCTTGGGTCACGCCGGAAGGCAGCCGGTTCTTGTGGGTTGGAGGTTCATCGCGGGATCGTCGGCTTCAAGTCAAAACGAAGCCATAACTCTCTGGCGCTTCTATTTCGAAAAAGTAAACAAGACAAAGCAAGGAGTAGTGAGTTGAATCGAAGAAAGGGGCGATCATGAACACACGGAGATTACATCGGCGCGACATTTTGAAGGCTGGAATCGCACTTGCCATAACGCCTGTGATCGGCTTTGCAGAGGCGCCTGCCGCGGACATGCAGGATAAGGTTGTTCGAAAGGGACGAATCCAGCAGGCAGTTTGCCGCTGGTGCTATCAGGGAATTGCACTTGACGATCTTTGCGCCTATTCCGCAAGCATTGGCTTGAAAGGCATCGACCTATTGCAGCCTGAAGAATGGAGTATTCCTCAGAAGTACGGAATGATCTGCACCATGGGCTTTGCCGGTGGCGGCGAGATTTCAAATGCCCTTAATCGAATTGAGAACCATGCGGCCATCGAAGCGGCCTTTCGCAAGAACATTCCACTGGCAGCGAAGATGGGCGTTCCCAATGTGATCACGTTCTCCGGCAATCGCAATGGTATGTCCGATAAAGAGGGCGCAAGGAATACTGTGGCCGGATTGAATCGCCTGAAGAAGATCGCCGAGGATCATGGAGTCACGATCAATCTTGAATTGCTGAACAGCCGCAGGGATCATCATGATTACATGGCCGATCACACAGCATGGGGAGTGCCTGTTGTGATGGAGGTAGACTCTCCGCGCGTGAAGCTGCTCTATGACATCTACCATATGCAGATCATGGAGGGCGATTTGATTCAGACCATCCGCGACAACATCCGCTGGTTGGGGCACTTTCATACAGGAGGCGTTCCCGGCAGGCACGAGTTGAATGACCAGCAGGAAGTCCATTGGATCGGTGTGATGAAAGCGATCGCGGCCATGGACTTCAAAGGGTACGTGGCGCACGAGTTTATGCCTGCTGGAGATCCGCTTACGAGTCTGCGTCAGGCTGTCGATCTGTGCGATGTATAGCGGGGCTGCAGAGATCCTGTTGTGCCTTACTCCAGTTGCAACGCGGGCAGATCCTGGGCCCTGAACTGCTAAAACATTTCCCTCCTCGCAAGCTTCATGCATTCATTCATCAATGTGATTATGCCCTTATATCAGAGAGTCATATGCTTTGAGTTACGTTCAAGGGGTTCTGGATGAGTGCTCGAGGACCTGCTGAATGTGTACTCTACTTGCCTTAGCACAGCAGGCGATACTGCGCAAGCGCCGGTCAGTGCTGCGTAAATCAGGCGAGAAAGCTTCGCGGGCAGGCGAACACTGGCGATCCAATCAATTCATCCGGAATTTCCATTTCTTGGTCACGGCTATGAGCTAGTATACGCGGAAATCGACTGTTTGTATCCGGACTGAGGCTTCGCCATCCGATCCTCCCTTGAGGAAGCAGGCGCGAACCCGGCCCGCTGTGACAATCTAGAAGTCTGGAGGAGTTAGAACGACATGCCGCCTGAGAATCCTGATGTTGTTGCCGCATCGCAAGAGCTTCATGCCTGGGAAGCAGGCGGAGCTGATTCCGCCGAGGCGCTTTCTGCCTGGGTTGACGCGCGCCTCAAGGCGCATGAGGCAGCATTGGCTGCACTGTTGGCGGTCGAAGGCAAGCGCACGCCGAACAACTCGCTGCGCCTCTACGACGAGGCCATCGAGCAGCTCAGCTTGGCTGGCGCGCAGGCGGGCATCCTGAACTCCGTGGCCACCGACAAGGCAGTACGCGACCAGGCGCAACTGGAAGCGCAGCGGGTGGCGCAGGCCGCCAGCGCCCTGAGCCTGAACCGGGCCGTCTACGAGGCTCTTGCGGCCATCGATCTGGGCGGGGCCAATCCTCCCATCAGCGCGGCTACAAAGCACTATGTTGAGCGGACGCTGCTCAGCTACCGGTTGGCCGGCGTAGACAAGGACCAGGCCACGCGCGACCGGCTGCAAAGCCTGCACGACAAGGCTACGCAACTCTCGCTCACATTCAGCCGCAACATTCAGGAGGGCGCGAAGACTATTGAGGCCACCGAGACTGAGTTGGACGGCCTGCCCGCCGACTACCTCGCGCGGCATCAGGCAGACGCCGAAGGCCGCATCAAGCTCACAACCGATCCGCCCGACATGCTGCCGGTGATGACCTTTGCCTCGAACGCCGCGCTGCGCGAGCGGATGTTTTTTGCCTATAACACCCGCGCCTACCCGGCCAACAAAACGATTCTGGAACAACTGCTGGCCACGCGCCAGGAGATTGCCGATGTGCTCGGTTTCCGCAGTTGGGCCGATCTGGCCACTGCCGACCAGATGATGGCTTCGGCGGCCAACGTGCGCACGTTTCTGGCCAAGCTCAATGAGGCCAGCCTGGAGGGCGCGCGCCGCGAGCATGAACTGATTCTCAGCTTCACCCACCGGCGCCAGCCGGAGTTGGCGGCCATCGATATCGCCAGCCGCGGCTACTGGTACGAACAGTTCCGCCGCTCCGCCTTCGACTTCGATTCGCAGTCCGTGCGCCCGTACTTCCCTTACGCACAGGTGGAGGCGGGCGTGCTGGAGACGGCGGCGCGTTTGTTCAAGATTGAGTTCCGTCCCTCGACCGCGCCAGCGTGGCATCTAGACGTCTCGGTTTTCGAGGTCTTCGACGGCGGCCGAAATGTGGGCCGCTTCTATCTCGACATGCATCCACGCGAAGGCAAGGATAAGTGGTTCTCGGCCACGCCTGTGGTTACCGGCGTGCGCGGGCGCGCTCTGCCCGAGGCCGCGCTCATCTGCAATTTTCCCAGTGGTGGCGGCAGCGATCCCGGCCTTCTCCAATACAGCGACGTGGTGACGTTCTTTCACGAGTTCGGCCACCTGATGCATGCCATCCTGGGCGGGCATACCGAGTGGGCGGGCATCTCTGGTTTTGCCACCGAGGGCGACTTCATCGAGGTGCCCTCGCAGATGCTGGAAGAATTCTTTCGCGACGAAAAGCTGCTCCAGGCCTTTGCCAGGCACTATCAAACCGGCGAAACGCTCCCCTCCGAGACCATCAAAAAAATGAAGCTGGCGGGCGCCTTCGGACGCGCCGACTGGGTCCGCTCGCAGCTCTACTACACCACGCTCTCGCTTGACCTGCACGACCGCAACCCGTCGGGCCTGGACCTGGACCTTATCACCAGGCAGCTCTACCAGAGCCTGCAACCCTGGACGTGGCTGGAAGGCAACCGCATGTACGCGAGCTTTGGCCATCTGACCAGCTACTCGTCGAATTACTATACCTATGCTTTTGATAAGGTCATCGCGCTGGACTTCTTTGCCCAGTTCGATCCCGCCAACCTGCTGGGCTGCGATGCCGGCAGCCGCTACCGCAAATTAGTGCTTGAGCAGGGCGGGTCAAAGCCGGGCCGCCAGATGGTGCGCGAGTTCCTGGGCCGCGATGAGGAGTTTTCCGCATTCAGTAAGTGGCTCAATGAGGAGTTTGAAGGTCAGTTACTGGAGGTCACGCGATGAATGCATCCGACTTTCGCCGTATAGCGCTAAGCTTCGAGGGCGCTGAAGAGGGCTCGCACATGGGCGCGGCCGATTTTTGCGTCGGCGGGCGAATCTTCGCCACGCTCGCATCGGAGAAACAAGGCTACGGCAACCTGATGCTCACTCCCAGGCAGCAGGCGGAGTTTGTTGCGGAGCGGCCAGACCTTTTTCTGCCAGTTGCGGGCGGGTGGGGCAGGAACGGCGCGACCCATATCCGGCTTGCCTCGGCCAATGAAGACGTGCTCACCGGCGCACTGCAAACGGCATGGAAGCTGCGGATTGAAAAGAACAAAAATACAGGCAGAAAGGGTCGTGCTCCCACAAAGCGGTCGAGTAAAGCAAAGACAGTAGACGCAAAGCTCCGTTAAACTTGCCCTCCCGGATCCATCCATTATGATTTCGTAATGGCAAACACACAGGATTTCAACGGCAAATGGGCGCTGGTGACCGGAGCCAGCGCGGGAATAGGCGCGGCACTGGCGCGGGAGCTGGCAACATACGGAGCCCGGCTGATTTTGACGGCGCGCAGGCGCGACCGGCTGGATGCGCTGGCCAGCGAACTCAAAGTCAAAGGTGCAGAGGTCCGCATCGTTGTGGCGGACTTGTACGACCCCGCGGCACCGCAAAAGATCTATGACGCCACGGAAGGCGCAGGGCTCACCGTCGACATTCTCATCAATAACGCCGGCCTCGGCCAGTATGGCGCCTTCGCCCAGAGCGAGATTACGCAGGAGCTGAGCCAGGTGCGCGTCAACTGCGAGGCCATGGTGCGGCTGTCCCGGCTTTTTGTTCCGCGCATGGTGGAGCGGCGCAGCGGCTGGGTGATGATATTAGCCTCGACGGCCAGCTTCCAGCCCGTACCGTACCTCACCACCTACGCAGCCACCAAGGCCTTCGACCGATTTTTTGCGCTGGGACTGGCTGCCGAAGTTGCACGCTTCGGCGTCAAGGTAACGGCGCTCTGCCCTGGGCCTACCGAGAGCGAGTTTATCGAGGTGGCTCACGCCAGAGCCTTCAAGGGCAGGAATCAGCAAACGGCCGAAGACGTGGCGCGGCTCGCGGTCGCTGCTCTGGCTCGCGGCCAGCGCACGCTTATCCCCTACTTCGGGGGCAGGTTCAACGCCTTGCTCGTTCGCTTTCTGCCGGTTGGGCTGGTTACCCGCTATGTGGAGAAGGCTGCTCGCCCTTCCTGAAAACTTCGCTGGTATCGCCCGGTTAGCCTTTTAACGAATCTGATTCCGTGTGTTACGCCGACGCCGCCTGTTTTCTGTGTGCTCCAAGCTGGGCTATGAACTCCACCAGGGATTCATCGCACCCGCGAGCTGCGGCCAGTTGCATGCCACCGGCAGCGCAGGGAAGGATAACCACTGGCACTCCCGCCATGCTGAATGGAGTGGTGTAACGCAAGAGCCGGACACGAGTCTTGCTGTGATCCGCGCCGGCTGCCAGGCGCGCGACAGGAGTCGTAGGCATCAGCAACAGGCCATGCGCTGAAAAAACTTCGTCCATGCGGGCAGTGAACTCCGCGTGGCGATTGCGCAGCGCGGAGATTTCCGCGGACGTGATGCGCGCGCCCCACTCCAGCCGCTCGCGGAGGCCTGGTTCATAGCGGTCAAAGTGGCCGGCATGGATGCGCGCCGCCTCCCAGGCCTGGATGGGCGCGTAGATATCAAAGGCTTCGTTCCACCATTTTGCATCGATCTTGATAGCGCGCAGGCCAAGAGCTTCCAACTCGGAGATGGTGACGTGAAGGCCGGCGAGTATCTCCGGCTCGCAATCGTCATAGAAGCTCTCATCGAGAATGGCAAAACGCGTGAAGTTCTTAGTCGAAACCTTCTCCGCTGGCGCAAAGAACCCGGCCAGCAGCGGCGCATCTTCCAGATCGCGAAAGATCCATCCCATGGTGTCGAAGGATTGTGCCAGGTGCGCGCCGCCTCGCCAGTCGCCGCGACCCAGCGAGGCGCGATACCCGGCCAGTCCGCATAGCGCGGCAGGTACGCGGATAGATCCGCCGGTGTCTGTGCCCATCGCGGCCTCGGCCGAACCCTCCAGCACGCTGGCCGCCGCACCCGAGGACGAGCCGCCCGTCAGCGCGCCTTCGTTGCCCGGCTGAAGGCAATCGCCAAAGTCGGCGTTTTCGCCGGTTATGCCGTAAGCCAGCGGGTGCAGATGGGTCTTGCCGATGATGACCGCGCCGGACGCGCGCAGTTTTTCCACTAACCAGGAGTCTTGCGCGGCAATTCCGGCAAGCTTGCGATAAGCTCGCACGCCACAACTGGTGGGCGCGCCGGCCAGGTCGAAGCAATCCTTCACCGAGATGGGCAGCCCCCACAATGCACTGCGTCCATCGCCGAAGGGGCCTCCCTCGCCGCTTGGCATGGCTCCCGCGCGCGCCGCTTCAGCCAGCGTCCACGCCGGGTTCTGCCACAGGTAGGTGTTGCGACTTTGATTTCCGTTGGCGCGTGCCAGGGCCGTCTCTGCCAGATCAACGGGCCATACCGATTCAGCGGTAAGAGCTTCACGCAACCCGCGGATCGTCCAGGAGGCATCGGTCATAGTGAGATTCTAGGACAAGAGTGAGCGGCTATGCGTCTTATTCGCCATCTTCGACGTGGTTATGTCGGACGCTAGAAAGTGTATTAAGTGCAGATAATTCGTTATGTGATGACAGTAAATCGAGTTGCGTCAGGGTCACTTTACAAGACGTACACAACGACAATAGAGAGCGAAGAAGTTCATGGCGCCAGTCTGCACTGCACCGTCATGGAAGCTAACTATGCCCGCCTCGTCCTTGTCGGTGTCCGGAAGAACTCTGCCCCCTCCTACGGTGGATGACCAGTACCCTGCAACAATGCCGGGATACAATTCAACATTTGTGATCATTCGTGGGAAGTATTTCTTCTGGACTTGTTCATCCGAGCCAATAACCTGAAATAGGTCAGTTAGGTTCTGTATAGACGGTAGTCGCCAGTCTTTATGCCCCGCAAGAGACAGGTTGCCACAGTAGTCTTGTGATTCGCTCCAGTTTCTTTGCTTCCGATCATCGTCTTGTTGCCACATCAGCCCTGTCTTTTTGTCCGTCACAGTGCCGTCGCGGTTGTCTTTGAGGCGTTCCCCTGTGGTAGTGACGGGCTTTGCCGGGGCCTTGGCTGGCGCCTTCGTCTGCCCGACAGCCATGACTGACATCGCTACGGAGAGCAGGAGAAAAACAGGCAGGATCGCCTTCACTTGCATCATCTGGATTTCCTTGCATGCATCATAGCACATCGCAAACGATCGCCGGTTAACGTTTGGAAGATTCGTCAAGCCTTCGCAAAGTAAAACGGCCTTTGCTATAAAATTTCCCGATGGGTTGATTTTCTGAACCGCATTTCGATATAAGTTATTGATTCCGTTGGCGTCCCCGACGGGATTTGAACCCGTGTTATCGCCGTGAAAGGGCGGTGTCCTAGGCCGGGCTAGACGACGGGGACGTGAGGCAGGGTCAACAAGCGGCCAGGAGTGGCCAGATGCGCCCTTATGAAGGCTACCAACTCGGAGGAGCCATGTCAAAGAATCCGGAGCCGCTTTAAAGCGCCATCCAGGCAGGCTGGCCTTCGAGTATTCGATGATTCTTTACATCCATGCCCACCCGCAGGCATCACATTACAATAGAGAAGGCAACATAGAGTGAGGTAGATCGCTTTGAAACGCATTTTAGGAATAGGTTGTTTTGTTCTTCTTGGGTTTATGGCTACGGGCTGCGAGAAGAAGCCGGCTGGGCCGGCGGCGGGCGGGATGCCAATAACGCCGGTGCAGACGGTGACGGTCACCCTTGCGCCGGTGCCACAGTCAAGCGAGTATGTAGCCACCATCAAATCGCGCCGCTCGGCCACTCTGCTGCCGCAGGTAAGCGGAAACCTGACGAAAATTCTCGTCCACTCCGGCGACCATGTGAAGGCCAGCCAGGTGCTCATGGAGATTGATCCGCGGCTTCAGCTTGCCACCGTTGCATCGGCCCGCGCCACTGAGCGGCAAAAGAAGGCCATTTACGATTACAACGCGGTCGAAGTCGAGCGTCAGCGCAAACTCTTTGAAGCCGGCGTAACCAGCCGCGACGCTTACGACCAGGCGCAGCAGTCCTTCGGCAACACCAAGGCGGATTACGAGTCGGCGGTAGAACTGCGCAAGACGCAGGAAGAGCAACTGGCCTACTACACCATTCGCGCTCCTTTTGACGGCGTGGTGGGCGACATTCCCGTGCATTTGGGCGACTTTGCTTCGCCGCTCAACTCGCCGGCAACGGTGCTTACCACGGTCGACGAGATCAAGGATCTGGAAGCTTACATTTACGTTCCCTCGGAGCGCGCCAGCCAGGTGCGCCTGGGGTTGGATGTGGAGCTGATGGATAACGCGGGCAAGCTGATCGAGAAAACCAAGATCGACTTTCTCTCGCCACAGGTGGATAGCACGTTGCAGAGCATTCTGGTGAAAGCTCCGGTCCACGCCACTCCGGAAGTGCTGCGCAATGCGCAGATGATCAAGGCGCGCGTCATCTGGAGCACCACACCCATGGCTGTTGTGCCTGTGCTAGCGGTTACGCGCCAGGGTGGGCAGAGCTTCGTCTTCGTGGCCCAGGGGCAGAATGGCCATTTTGCGGCCCGTCAGGTAGCGGTCACGCTGGGCGATACCGTGGGCAACAATTACTCCATCTCCTCGGGGCTGAACGCCGGCGACCGTGTCATCGTGTCGAGCACGCAATATCTGGTCAGCGGCATGCCGGTGATGCCCATGGGCGGCTGAGCGTGCATAGCGAATCAGCATATTATTCCGACAGAATTAGTGCCCGCGGCACGCGAACTACCTGAAAGGAACTAACCCTTGTTCGTAGATTTCTTTATTCATCGGCCAGTTTTTGCGACGGTCTGCGCGTTGCTTATCATTCTTGCGGGCGCGGTGTGCATCCCCAACCTGCCGGTCGCCATGTACCCCACGCTGGCGCCTCCTCAGGTGGAGGTGGCCTGCAACTATGTGGGCGCCAATGCTGACACCGTCGAGAAGGCCGTCACCATTCCGCTGGAAGAGGCCATCAACGGCGTCGAAGGAATGCGCTACATCAGCTCGTCGAGCACCAACAACGGCTCCAGTTCCATCATTACTACATTCAAGACTGGTTACGATCTGGACATCGCTGCGGTCGACGTGCAGAACCGCGTGGCCAGCGTTACAGGCCGGCTGCCTGCGGCCGTCAACGCCACCGGCATCACCATCACCAAGGCTTCGTACAATTTTGTTTTCGGCGCCGGCTTCTTTACCCTCGACGGCCGCTACTCTCCAGAATTCATCTCCAACTACCTCGATGTTTATGTAAAAGACGCCCTCAAGCGCGTGCCCGGCGTGGGCGACGTAATGATCTTCGGTGAGCGCAAGTACGCTATGCGCGTTTGGCTTGATCCGGTTCGCCTGGCTGCGCGCAATCTCACTGCCACTGATGTGATCAACGCGCTGGTCGAGCAGAACGTCGAGATTCCGGCAGGTCAGCTTGGCCAGCCCCCTGCAGACGCGAAGCAGGCCTTCCAGGTGCCGGTGCGCGTCGTCGGCCGGCTCACCAGTCCCCGGGAGTTCGATAACATCATTGTCAAAAACAGCTCCAACGGCCTGGTGCTGCTCAAGGATGTGGGCCACTCCGAGGTGGGCGCTGAAGATTACAGCTCGATGTTGAAATACTCCGGGCATGAGGCGATGGGCATTGGCGTCATGCAGCTTTCCAATGCCAACTCCCTGGCAGTAGACCGCCAGGCCAAGGCTGTGCTGGAGGAACTTTCCAAGAGCTTTCCTCCCGGCCTGCAATACGCCATCGCTTTTGACTCCACCACCGTGGTCGGCGACTCCATCCGCGAAGTGCTGGTCACTCTGGGCGTGGCCGTTTTCATTGTCATCACCGTTATCTTTCTGTTTCTGCTCGACTGGCGCGCCACCATCATTCCCGCCGTCACTATTCCGGTCTCGCTGATCGGGACCTTTGCCTTCATTAGAATCTTCGGCTTCTCCATCAACTCGCTCACCCTGTTCGGCATCACGCTGGCCACGGGACTTGTTGTGGATGACGCCATCGTAGTCATCGAAAACGTGCAGCGCCACATCCACCTGGAACACTCCGACCCCCACGCTGCCACCTCGCGCGCCATGGGCGAAGTCACCAGCGCCGTCATTGCGACCTCCCTGGTTTTGATCGCCGTCTTCGTGCCGGTTTCATTTTTTCCTGGAACCACCGGCATTCTCTATCGCCAGTTTTCGCTGACCATCGCCTTTGCCATCGCCATTTCAGCCTTTAACGCGCTCACGCTCTCGCCGGCTCTTTCGGCAATGTTTCTGCGCGGCGAAGAAGATCGTCCCAAGCAGTTGGACTTTCTCCGCATCGCTCCGGTTTCGCGTCTTTTTGCGCAATTCATTCACTCCACCGACCGCCAGATCACTTGGCTGGGAGCCACCTACGCAAAAGCGATTCATGCTGCGCTCCGGATACGCAACGTGTTACTCGTGCTCTTTTTCGCCGGCCTGGGCGCAACCATCTGGATCTATCAACACGTTCCTACCGGCTTTATTCCGCAGGAAGACCAGAGTTTTCTGATGGTGATTGTGCAGGCCCCTCCGGGCTCGTCGCTGGCCTACACCAGCGCGCTGGCGGATCGTGCAACCCAAATTCTCCAGTCGAATCCCGATATTGCCGGTTCGTTCTCGGTTATCGGCTTCAATTTTTCAGGCAACGCCTCCAACGCGGGCATGATGTTTATCTCCACCAGGCCCAGCGATCAGCGACGCGGAAAGGGCCACTCCACCGCGGATATCGTCGCCGATCTTACTCCCAAACTGCAAAGCCTGATGTTCGCTCCCGATGGGGGCTATGTGGGCATCTTCGAGCCTCCCGCGGTCTCGGGCGTGGGCGCCTATGGAGGCTTTCAGTTCATGCTTCAGGACCAGGGCGCCAACACTCTCAGCGACATGGACCGCGTCGCTCACCAGATTGTGGGCGCAAGCCGCCAACGCAAGGAACTCACTGGTTTGATTACTACCTACTCGGCCAACGACCCCCAGGTGCTGGTCACCATTGACCGCGAGAAGGCCAAGGCGATGAACATTCCGCTCTCGCAGATCACCAACACGCTCGGCGTCTTCATGGGTTCGGAGTACATCAACGACTTTGACTTCAACAACCGCACCTATCGCGTCTTCGTGCAGGCCGACCAGCCCTTCCGCATGTCGGCCCGCGATCTGCACAACTATTACGTGCGCTCGGACTCCGGCCAGATGGTGCCGCTCGACAACCTGGCCAGGGTGACAGAAAGCTCCGGCCCGCCGGTCATCACCCACTATAACCTCTTCCGCGCGGTTGAAATCGACGGCTCGCCCGCGCCTGGCTACAGTTCCAGCCAGGGACGCGCCGCCATGGAAGATGTAGCTCACAAGACGATGATTCCCGGCATGGCTTTTCAATGGACCGGTTTGACGCTCGATGAGATCGAATCCAGTGGCAAGGCGCTCCTCATCTTCGGCCTCGGCATTTTGGTCGTCTACCTCACCCTTTCGGCGCAATACGAGAGCTTCGCGCTGCCCTTTATTATTCTTCTGGCCGTGCCAATGGCGGTGCTGGGCGCGCTGGGATTGGTCTCGCTGCGCGGCCTTTCCAACGATGTCTACTGCCAGATAGGCCTGGTCATGCTCATCGGCCTCTCTGCTAAAAACTCGATTTTGATTGTCGAATTCGCTGAGCAGTTGCGCCGCAAAGGCCGCTCCATCGCCGACGCCGCTGCTGAGGCCGGCGAGCTGCGCCTGCGGCCCATTCTGATGACCTCCTTCGCCTTCATCCTAGGTGTTCTGCCGCTGGTCTTCGCCACCGGCGCGGGCGCGCTCGGCCGCCGCTCTGTGGGCACAACCATCGTCGGCGGAATGCTGCTCTCCACCGTCCTCAACCTCTTCTTTATTCCGGTGCTCTATGTGATTCTGAGCAGACTGCTCCGCCGTGGCGACGACGACACTCCACAGTCTGCCGAGGCGTGACGCCTGCTGGATAGGGATAGTGACCCGCACCGCAGGTGCTGCTGCCCCACCGCAGGTGTTTACTGCGCCTTCTGGTGCGCAATCACGTAATCCTTGATCTGGCCGTAGACCTGGCTGGTTACCACGCCGCGCTCCACAAGGTCCTGCTTGGTGCGGTAAGGCCGGAAGCGAACGATGCGCCCTGCCCAACTGCGTGTCATGCCGGGAACTTTCAGCAGTTCCTCTACGCTGGCGTGGTTGATGTCCACACGCATCTCCGCACGAGGGGCCGCGGCGGATGTTTTGGGTATGCCGCGAGTGTCCCGATCCTGGCTCAACGCCGTCACGGCCAGGCATAGGCCCAGCATCGCAACCGCTGCCGCCGTGAAACTTGTCCCAACTCGCACGGCTCCATTCTCCGCCTCGCCGCCCTCCATCTGCAAGAAAATGATTTGACATAATGGCCGGCTTTCCCTTAATCTCTCAAATAGATGCAGAGCCACCGCCATCACGGTCACCACCATCATCATGGAACCCCCATGCCGGCGGACTGCCATGGCCTGATGTAATCGGCCAGAGAGATCAAAAGAAACTTGAAGCCCGCCGGCGACTCAGCCCGCGGGCTTTTTCGTTTCACAAATCTAAACCAAAGGGGCAAACCCATGGAATGGGTCGATTTTGACAAGATGGACGGCCTCGCGCCTGGCATTGTGCAGGATGCGCGCACCGGCGAAGTGCTGATGCTGGGCTTTCTCAACCCCGTCAGCTACGCAAAAACCCTGGAGACCGGCTTCGTTACCTTCTGGAGCCGCACCCGCCAGAAGCTGTGGATGAAGGGCGAAACCAGCGGCAACCGACTGCGCGTGGTCTCCGCCGCAACCGACTGCGACAACGATGCGCTGCTCTTTCGCGTCATCGTCGAGGGCGATGGACTCGTATGCCACGAGGGCACGGTCAGTTGCTTCACCAAACCCCTACCCCTGGCCGGCTCAAATCAGAAATCCGGCGATAAGAAAGAGGTAACTCGTGGCTAACAAATTAAGACTCGGCATTCCCAAAGGCAGCCTTCAGGATGCCACCATCGCTCTCTTCAAGCGCGCCGGATGGAACATCTACGCCGACGGCCGCTCCTACTTCCCCTCCATCGACGATTCGGAGATCGAGTGCATGTTGATTCGCGCCCAGGAGATGGCTCGCTACGTCGATCATGGCGTTCTTGACGCCGGCCTCACCGGCATCGACTGGGTAGTCGAGAGCGGCCTCGAGGTCACCAGCGTCACCACCCTCACCTATGCCAAGCAGAGCCGCCGCAAGGTGCGTTGGGTGCTGGCCGTTCCTGAAGGCAGCGGATTTGAAAAGGCCGAAGACCTTGAAGGCAAAATCGTCGCCACCGAATTGGTCGAAGTCAGCAAGCGCTACTTCGCCGCTAAAGGCGTCAGCGTGAAGGTCGAGTTCAGTTGGGGCGCAACAGAGGTCAAGCCTCCCATGTTGGCCGATGCCATTGTCGAGGTCACTGAGACCGGTAGCTCGCTTAAGGCCAACCACCTGAAGATCATCGACACCGTCATGGAGAGCGAAACGCATCTTATTGCCGGCCAAAAAACTCTTTCAGACCCGTGGAAGCGTGAGAAGCTCGACCAGATCGCGCTCATGCTGCGCGGCGCCATCGACGCGCAATCGCAGGTCGGCCTCATGCTCAACGTTCAGCGCATCAATCTCGACGCAGTCCTCGCCGTGCTTCCGGCCTTGAACTCGCCCACCATCTCCCAGCTCAGCAACTCCGACTGGGTCGCTGTCAATACTATCGTTGAAGAGCGCGTGGCTCGCGATGTGATTCCTAAACTCAAGGCAGCCAAAGCAACGGGCATCGTCGAGTACCCGCTCAACAAGGTCGTGCTCTAACACGGAGACCAATAATGAAACTGATCCGGACAACAGGCCGCGACGCAAAGCATACAGCAAAACTCCTCGCCGCGCTCGAAGATCGCGGCGGTGCGACGCTCGACGCTGTGCTGCCCGCCGTCAAACGTATCGTAGCCGATGTGCGCAGGCAGGGCGACCGCGCTCTGCTGCGTTACGCTACCAAATTCGACGGCCTTGCGAACGCCTCTACTCTGCGCGTCACGCCCAGTGAGATGGCCGCTGCGTGGGAATCCCTTAATCCAGCAATGCAGGAGGCGCTTTCTACGGCATCACGGCAGATTCGCGCCTTTGCCGTCTCCCAATTGCCCGCCTCATTTAGTGATGAACCCATCCCCGGCCTTACTACCGGCCAGCTTGTTCGTCCCCTCGGCTCGGTGGGATGTTATGTGCCTAGTGGCCGCCATCCGCTTCCCTCTACGCTGCTGATGACCGTAATTCCCGCGCAGGTGGCGGGCATCGAACGCATCGCAGTGGTCTCGCCTAAGCCCGCGCCGGAAACCCTTGCCGCCGCGCATTTGCTCGGCATCACGGAGTTTTATCGCCTGGGTGGCGCGCACGCTGTGGCCGCTCTGGCGTACGGAACGGCAACGATTCCGCGTGTTAATAAGATTACCGGTCCCGGCAATCTCTACGTCACTGCTGCCAAGCGTCTCGTAGCCTTTGACTGCGCCATCGATATGCTCGCCGGCCCCACGGAAATTGTTGTCACCAGCGAACGCGGCAACGCAGACGAGATCGCCTCTGACCTGGTCGCGCAAGCCGAGCACGATCCTGAAGCGCTGGCCATCTTCATCACCACGCGCGCCGATCTCGCCAAAGAGGTCATGGACGAAGCCAAACTGCGTAGCCGCCTGAATGTCGTCGCGCGCCAGGCACTTGATCGCAATGGCCTGGTCATTGTCACCGCAAATATCGACGAAGCCCACGCCATCACCAATCGTCTCGCGCCCGAGCATCTTACTGTGGACGCTGCCAGCGATCTCGATTGGGTTCAGAATGCAGGCTCGGTCTTTGTGGGCCGCTGGTCCTCGCAGCCCATGGGCGACTACATCTCCGGTCCCAATCACACGCTTCCCACCGGTGGCATGGCGCGGGTGCGCGGCGGCCTCAGCGTCAACGACTTCGTCAAGCTCATCACCATGCAGCAATATTCGGAGCAAGGCCTGCGCGCACTCGGCCCATCCGCAATCCTGCTGGCCGAAGCCGAAGGACTCACCGGCCACGCTGAAGCCATTCGCACACGCCTCGAGAAGAGGAGAAACAACCATGACTGAACGAACATTGGTAGAGTTGGCCCCGCCGCAAGTGGCGCCACGCGCCCGCGTGCAGGCCATGAAGGAGTATCACCCTCCGCTTGGCAATCGCGACGCGCTGCGCCTCGACTTCAACGAGAACACCGTGGCCTGCTCGCCCAAGGTGCGCGAAGTGCTGGGCCGCATCTCCGCCGGCAGCCTGACGCGCTATCCCGAGCGCCAGCCAGTGGAGGCCATTGTCGCCACGCATCTCGACCTTGCACCTGCGCAGGTTGCGCTCACCAATGGCGTGGACGAAGCCATTCACGTGCTCTTCGAAACCTTCCTTGATGACGGTGATGAACTGCTGTTGCCTGTGCCTACCTACACCATGTACGAGGTCTACGCATCTGCCACCGACGCGCGCGTGATTACAGTGCTTGCCGACAACGATTTGCAGTTTCCCTTCGAGCGCCTGCTTGCAGCCATTACGCCGCGCACCAAGATCATTGCTATCGCCAACCCCAACAGCCCTTCCGGCTCTACGGCCACGCGCGCGCAGTTGCTGGAGCTTGCCTGTCGCGCGCCACAAGCAGTTCTATTGGTCGACGAAGCTTATTTCCACTTTCACGACGAAACAGTCCTCGATAAAATCGGAGTGGTCCCCAATCTCATCGTCGCGCGCACATTTTCAAAAGCCTATGGCCTTGCCGGATTGCGTCTCGGCCTGCTCGCCGGTTCCGAGGGGCTGATGCGCTGGATTAAACGCGTTCTCTCTCCCTACAGCGTGAACACGCTAGCGCTGGCCTGCCTTCCTCCCGCGCTCGAAGATACAGCTTACCTCGACTGGTACGTAGCTGAAGTGCTTGCTGCGCGCACGGAGTTCGAAGCCGTACTCGACAAAGCCGGCCTCCGACGCTGGCCCAGTCGCGCTAACTTTGTCCTCGTCGATATCGGCGCACAGCACAAAGAGTTTACGCGTCTGATGGGCGCTGCGGGCGTGCTGGTCCGCGACCGCTCCAGTGATCCCGGCTGCGATGGCCGCGTGCGCATTACCATCGGGACACGTGAGCAGATGCGGCAGGCTGCCGCAGCTCTCAAAGAAACGCTGGCCACACTGCGGGCCGGAAAAGAGGCACAATGACAATAAAGATAACAACCACTGCTAATCAGAAGGCGCGCACCGCCATCGTCGAGCGTGATTCCGCGGAGACGCGCATCGCCATCAAATTGAAAATCGAAGGCAGCGGTCTATACAAAATCTCCACCGGCATCCGCTTCTTCGACCACATGCTGGAGTTGTTCACGCGCCACGGCGCCTTCGACCTCGACCTCGCCTGTAAAGGCGATCTGGATGTCGATCAGCACCACACCGTCGAAGACGTAGGCATCGCGCTGGGCGAAGCCTTCAACCGAGCGCTCGGCGACAAGCGCGGCATCCTGCGCGCCGGTTACTTCCTCATGCCCATGGACGAAACCCTGGCCGTCGCCGCCATCGATCTCAGCGGACGCGCCGCATTCTCTGTTGAGACGAAAGTCCGCACGCGACTGGTGGGCGATCTGCAAACCGAATTGGTCACGGATTTCTTCGAGGGCTTTGCGCGCGGCGCACGCGCCAATGTCCATATCAAGACGATGTATGGCCGCTCCAGTCACCACAAGATTGAGGCCATCTTCAAAGCCTTCGCGCGCGCGCTGCGTGTAGCCTGCTCGCGCGACAAGCAACTGGGCAAGATGCTGCCTTCGACGAAGGGATTATTGTGATGCGCGTAACCGTGATCGATTACAAGGCGGGCAATCTGACATCCGTGCTCAAGGCGCTACGGCACGTGGGTGCGGAGACAGTGGTGACCGACGGCGATCTTACGCTCGTCGAAGCTGCGGAGCGGATTGTGCTGCCCGGCGTGGGCCATTTCGCGGCCACTGAGCGGCTCGACGCGACCGGCCTCACTCCCGCGATTCGAGCGGCCATTGCGCGCGGTGTACCTTTTCTTGGCATCTGCGTTGGAATGCAATGGCTCTACGCCGGATCGAGCGAAGCGCCTGCACAACCCGGTTTGATACACTTCGCCGAATCCTGCACACGCTTCATCGAAGGAAAAGAAAAAGTTCCCCACGTCGGCTGGAATTCGCTGGAAATCCTCCCCAACTCGCGCCTTCTTGCCGGCGTCGAGCCCGGCGAATACGTCTACTTCACTCATTCCTACAAGGCTCCTGTCGCCGCCGACACCGCGGCCATTACTTACTACATCGAGCCCTTCGCCTCTGCCGTCGAGCGCGGTAACGTCATGGGCGTGCAATTTCATCCTGAAAAGTCCGGAGCAACCGGGCTGAAGATTCTCGGCAATTTTCTCAAGTGGGAAGGGTAATGAATGATTACCAAGCGCATCATCGCCTGCCTTGACGTGCATGATGGCCGCGTCGTCAAAGGCGTGCAGTTTGTCGATCTCATTGATGCTGGCGATCCGGCCACGCAGGCCGCGCGTCATGCACGTGAAGGCGCCGACGAAATCGTGCTGCTCGACATTACCGCGACTCACGAGGGCCGGCAGACGCTTCTCGACACCGTGCGCCGGACGGCGCACGAGTTATTCGTGCCCTTTTGTGTCGGCGGCGGCATTCGCACCGCGGACGACGCGGCGCAGGTCTTCGAAGCAGGCGCAGACAAAGTCAGCGTGAACTCCGCTGCTCTCGCCAACCCAACGTTGATCGACGCCATTGGCCGCAGTTTCGGCGCGCAGGCCGTCGTCGTCGCTATAGACGCGCGCCGCGACCCCGAGGTCGCCGATCCGGTGCGCGATGCGCAAGTCTTCGTTCAGGGCGGGCGCAAACTAACCGGCCGCCGCGCGGTTGAATGGGCGCGCGAGGCCGAAGCTCGCGGCGCGGGCGAAATCCTGCTCACTTCAATGAACGCTGACGGAACGCGCGCCGGCTTCGATTGCGAACTGACCGCCGCAGTCAGCGAAGCCGTCAACATTCCCGTCATCGCCTCGGGCGGCGCTGGTACCGTCGCGCATTTTGTCGATGTTTTCAAGCGCGGCAAGGCCGATGCGGCGTTAGCCGCCAGCATCTTTCACTTCGGCGTCTCTAGCGCGCGCTCGCTCAAAGAAGAGCTGGCCAAAGCCGGCGTCTCCGTGAGGCTACCATGCTGATTCCTTCCATCGATTTGCTCGGCGGCCGCATTGTTCAGCTTGTGCAGGGCGAAAAACTGCGCCTCGTTTTCGACGATTTCGAATACTGGATCGAAAAGTTTTCCAAATTCCCATTAGTTCAACTGATCGATCTCGACGCGGCCATGCGCCAGGGCGACAATTCTGAACTTGTCGCGCAAATCGCCAAGCGTCTGTCTTGCCAGGCCGGCGGAGGCATCCATACCATCGAGCGCGCACAACAAGTCATCGCTGCAGGCGCAAAGCGCGTCATCATCGGCTCGGCATTTTTTTCGGAAAATGGCTCAGTCAACACCGAATTTGTCGCAGCGCTGGCCGCCGCCGTTGGCGTTGACCGCGTCGTCGCCGGCATCGACACCAAAAACGGCCGTATCGCCGTGAAGGGCTGGAAGGCACAGGTTGCGCTCACCCCCGACCAGGCTATTCCGCAACTTGAATCCCACGTTGCCGCTTTCCTCTACACGCACGTCGACGGCGAAGGGCTGATGCAGGGCTTTCCCATCGACACCGCCGCGCGCCTGCGCAAACTCACCCAGCGCCAGCTCATAGTAGCCGGCGGCATTCGTTCGCAGCAGGAGGTGGACGCGCTGGACGCGGTGGGCGCCGATGCGGTGGTCGGCATGGCCGTCTACACGGAATTGCTCACGGTCTGACTTTCAGTCCTGCGGCGAAAGAAAAGCGAGTCAAAACACCGCGCGGAACATCACATCTCATGTAATATGTTGCACAGAATCCCGTATCATCCGGGAGACATTTGCTATGCTGCGAGTCGGTTACCCTGCCATCCTGGCCGAGGAGTTGTTACGAGATTTCCCGCCGGAAGTCGAACTCGTTCCTCTGCCCAATGATCTTGACCACGACATTGACATCGATGTCTGGATTCCCGATCCTTATCCGAAGCGCGCCATGAGCCTCTGGCCGCGGTTGCGCGGTGTGCGGCTGATTCTGTCGCTCATGGCCGGCACAGAGTGGATTCCCGGCGTCGCCGGGCCGCACGTCACCATCTGCAATGCCCATGGAGCGCATAACATCTCTACAGCGGAGTGGACTCTTGGAGCCATTCTGGCCGTGCTGAAGTACTTCCCGCTTTATCTCGACGTGCAGCGTTCCGGCGTGTGGAAGCGCCGCTTCGAGGCCAACGCGCATTACGCCAGCATCACCGGCGATGCGCGTCCGCATTATCCGCCCATCATGCTGGAAGAGCTTACCGGAAAGTCCGTGCTGTTGGTGGGCTACGGCGCCATCGGCAAGGAGATCGAGCGCATGCTCGCGCCTTTTCATGTTAAGCTGGTGCGCATCGCCCGCACCGCGCGCGCCAAGCCGCCGGTTCATGCCGTCAGTGAACTCGACAGCCTTTTGCCACTAGCTGAAGTTGTGATTCTGATCCTGCCTCACACCGCCGAGTCACATCATCTGATAGGCCGCCGCCAACTCTCTTTGATGCAGCAGGGTACGCTGTTGGTCAACGCTGCGCGCGGGCCCGTTGTAGACACGGACGCATTGGTAGAAGCTCTCAACGCAGGCCGCATCCGCGCCGCGCTCGACGTCACCGATCCCGAGCCGCTGCCCGAGGGCCACCCGCTGTGGAGTTGCCCCAACCTGCTGCTCACGCCTCACGTCGCCGGATCGAGCCCGCAGTTCGCGGCCCGTTCGCTCAAGACCGCTGCCGATGAACTGCGCCGCTATATCAACGGCGAGCCGCTGCACAACGTTGTTCAAGCCGCGGTCTGAGCCGCTGCCGCTCTGCGCCAATCTCGCAGTCCCAGCACGGCCAGGCCTGCAAGCAGCGCATAGAGCGCCGCTGTCGGTTGAAGGCCCTTGTATATATATTCGCCGATGTAGACCAGATCTACCGCAATCCACAGTGTCCAATTCGCCGTATGCTTGCGCGTTTGCCACCAACTAGCCACCAGGCTGTAACTCATCAGCGTCGCGTCCAGGCGAGGCAGTGCCGCACCAATCCGTTCCATCAACAACCCCATCAACACGCTTCCCACTGCGCCTGCCGCCAGTCCCGCCAACATACTCGATAATCGCAGCCGAACCACGCGCACCTCGCCCTCCTCGCGCACGCCCCGCCACCAGTACCACCAGCCATACAGCGTGAAACCAATAAAGAAAACCTGCAGCAGTGCATCGGAATACAAGCGCACGCGGAAAAACACAATCATGTAAAGCACTTCAGAGATCAGCACCACCGGCCAGCAGATGAGGTTGCGGCGCGTGGTGAGCCAGATGCCCACAATCGTGGTGAGAAAGCCTGCATCCTCCATCCAATTCGCGGCAAGGTAATTCGCAATAGCTGTCCAATGCATCACTCTTCAGCTCCCACCAGCGGCGCTGCTTGCCGCTCCCGCTTTGCTGCCCAGCGGCCAATTGCATCCAGCAGCTTCTGCCCGCCTGCGCCGCGGAACCATCGTGCATGACCCACCAGGTAATCCATCGAAGCCAGCCCTGCCTTCTCCTTCGAATGCAGCACGCCCAGAAAATAATCCGCTTCTGTCAGCGCAAACTCCGCGTGGCAAAGCGCCGTCATCGGCGCCAGTGCCGCGGCTTCTTCTTCCGAAAGCGGCCGCACCTGCATGTAACCGTCGAGCAGCGCTTCCAGATGGTCGATGTGCACGCGTACTCCTTCTTTCCGCTCAGGGTCTTCGACAAGATCAAGCCACTCCACAATGTTGCGCTCAACGGCCTGCGCCAGATCGTGCACGGCGTTGGTTCGGTCAGCAAGCCCGAAGTCGATCACTGCCACTGCTCGCGCATCATCGCCGGCATCGCTCCACATAAGGTTCGATGCATGCAGATCATTGTGCGTCCACAACGGCTTCAGCGCTGGCAACAGCGGCTTCAGTTCCGCATGAAACGGCGCCAGCAATTCGAGCGCAGCATCACAACCTTCGCGCGTGGCCGCATCCTCTGCCAATGCAGGCCGCGCCGCCAGGTATCGCTCTATCGCCGCGCACGGCTCCTCCGCCGCAAAGATCGTAAAGCCCGCCACCAAAGGCTGCGTTTTGCGCTGCGGCGCATTGAACCCTTGCGCAATCTTATGCAGCCGCGCCAGCGCCTCTCCCGCCGAGTGTGCGTGCGCTGTCGAACGAAACGGCGTCCAGGAGATTGCCTCTTCATAAAGGTCCACACCCGGAGGAACATCATGCACTTCAAAGGTCCACGTGCCGCTTTCAATTGCTGTCTCGCCGGAAAAAGTTGCCAGCACGCGCGGCGCATGCGTGCCGTGCTTCCGCAGATACCGCATGAAGCGATGCTCCTCGAGCAATCCTTCGCGGTCGCGCACCGATCTGTGATGGCGCTTGACAAACACAAGCCCGCTCTTCGTCGCCACCACGCTTGCCGCGGAAAACGGCCGCGGACTCACCGATAGAATCTCGATTGGCTCGCCGCAGCCGGGAAACATCGAGAGCAGAGCGCGCACCTCGCTCAGCGTGAGCGGCGGCCAGTCAGGCTCTACCAGCTTTCCGTCCAATCCATGAGCCTTCGCCGTCTTGTTCATCGCTGATGCTTCCTCTGCCTCATTCGCAAATCTAGAAGGTATAGTGCGCCGAAAATCGCACCGTCGTCGGCGCGCCTAGCCAGATGAATGTATCGCCATAACTGGCGCCGGTATCGCTCCAGTAACGTTTATTGGTGATGTTATCGGCATAGAGGCGCAGAGTTACATGTCCTTTCTCACCGCCCGGCGTATAGCGTGCGCCCAGATTGAATAAGTTATAACCAGACACGCTGACTGCATCGTCGCGTGTGGCCTCCTTGCGGCCGGTGTAACTCCAGCCAGGCATCAGGTGTATGCCGTGCAGGTGCGGCAGCGTGAGATCTGCAAACATTGTGGTGTGAAGGTGCGGGACGTTGATAATCTGCTTATTGTTGTAAGACGGCGTGCTGGAATTATCCGAAATCGCCCTCATGGCCGTGATTGACCCGCTCAGTTGCATCCATCTCGCCGCCTTGCCTTGCGCATTCAACTCGATTCCGTCGTGCGTCTCGCGGCCGTCGGATACGAAGGTGAAGCCGCCACCGTTCGATTGGGGATAGAAGAATGGCGCGCGCATATGAAAGAGCGCGGTACTCAGCAGAATGCGCTGGTCCGGCTCAAACTTTGCGCCAACCTCGGCTTGGCGAGTGAAGAAGGGCGCCAGAAACTGGGTTGCGTTAGTGACCCACCACGGCGCTTGCGGGCCCAGCGAGAGCATCACGCCATAGTTGCCGTACAGCGTTAGGTTCTTCATCGGGTTGTAGGTGACCGCGTACTGCGGCAGCCAGACCATCTTATTTGTATCATCGGGCAAAGTGGGAACCGAATAGACCGGCTGGTTCAACGTGTTGTAGGTTGTCGGGCACGGATCAGTCGCCGGTCCCGGTGTAACGGAGATAGTGCAAGGACTTGTAGCCGCCAGCGAGTAGTTATGGTCGCGCAGCGTATCTTCCCGGCCGCTAGCGAGCAATTGAATGTGCCCGGGCAGATGAATCCTGTCCTGCACCACAGCGGATGATTGATGGCTGTCTTCCCAGAGCCGGCGCGGGCCGGCGGATTCGAGCGGGCTTTCCATGGGAACTGGCGCGAGAACTTGATAGATGTTCTCCGAGCCGACGTAGGTATAGACGGCGCCGTCCTGCACGATACCATCAGATGAATACGGATTTGCAAAGGTATAAAATCCCGGCTGCTGCACGCTGCGCAGAAAGAGCGTCCCGCCGCCGGTCAGGTCTTGCGTGACGGCTCCTGTTTTGACGTGGCCGGTGGCCAGCGCTTCGGCCTGCGCGTCGATGCGCAGTTCGCCGGGGTCGCGGTAGTCGTAGATGCCATAGCCGCCGCCCTCATTCACGCCTGGGACCACGGGGCAGAAGAAATAGGCGGGTGCGTTCGGCGCGCCGGGGCAATTGGGGATATCGTAGGCGCCGTCGCTTGGGTCATAGGCCATTGGCGTGCCATAGGCGTAAATCACGTTATCTTGTATGAGCGAGTGGCTGTAACTCGCCGCGGCGAAAGCCTTCCACTGATGCGGCAAATCGTAGTCGAAGCGCGCGCCGGTATTGAAGGTGTCGTAGGTGTCAGGAGGGCCCCAGGGTTGGTCGCCCAGCATTGTCGATCGGTAGATGCGGTTTATCTCCGGCACCGTCTCGCCGCCCAGCAACTGGTAACCGCTGCCGTCGCGCTCCACCTTATGCTGGTACTCGAAGTCGCTCTTCAGAAGCGCCTTCGGAGTGATCTTCCAATCCATCGCGCCCGAGCCCATGGCGCGCCAGCCGTTGGTGTCGTTCATATAACTCATGATTTGTTCGCCGGCCAGATTCACGCGCACGCCCACCTGTGTGCGGCTGCCGAAGAGATGCCCAAGATCGACCGCGCCAAACGCCGTTCCGCGCTGATCGGTCGCAAGATCGACGGCCTTGACCATCGCCGGCAGCTTGGTCACGTAGTCGATGAGCCCGCCCGCCGAGGCCACGCCGCTCTCCACGCCGGCGATGCCTTTGAGGAATTCGACGCGTTCTTTGTTTTCCAGAGGCACATCCTGCTCGCCGGCGATAGTCATGCCGTTGATCTCCAGGCCCGTGGCCAGATCAATCGGAAAGCCGCGAATCTCGTAAACGCCGTAGTAGCCCACCGGCACGTAATCGTTGCCGATCGAGGCGTCGTTTTTAACCACGTCAGAGAGCAGGCGCGCGCTTTGGTCTGTGAGCAGCTCGCGAGTCACCACCGTGGCTGAAAGCGGCGTCTGCTCCAGTGGCACGCCATCCAGATTGCCCACCGTTACCGCTTCGGGACGATACTCGTCCGGCGTTTCGCCATGTACCACCACCGTGGTGGTCACTCGCGGTATTTTCTGCGTGGCCTCCGCAGGCTTGGGCGACTCTGTATGTTTGGGCGTCTCAGCAGGCGGGGTCTGCTTTTCTTGCGCGGGCGCCGGGCTTTGCGCAATGGCTCCCAGAGGCACGGCCAGACAGCAAATCAGCAATCCTGCCGCCCAGAATGTGCGGGCTCGTTGGCAAGCTGCCGCCCGGCCAGGAATCGGGCCTGAAAACTCGAGCGTGTGAGGTTGAAATGCGGCGTGAGCCGGATCGGAGCCGGCAACTCTGAACATAAATTCCCCTTGTTTCCAACTTCATGAAACAAGAGAACTCAGCATCAAATCGAGGAAGGGGGCCGTTCGGCTGCGAAAGCTTCCCACGCCGGTATTATCCGGATCGGGTTCGAGGGTATTTCTCAGCCCCACTTCGTGGAGCACCCCTGTTTCAATATCCTGATTGAAACACTCCCGGCCCTGTTTTGCAAGTCTTCCTGAGTTCCTCTCTCCGGTTAGGATCTCAGCAGAAATGACAGTTCGAGCGCGTTCACTGCTCTGCGCCGCTCCGTGGATGCAAACGCGAGCTCTCGTATTCCTATGCAGAAACGACAGTCCCGCAAAGGAAAAACAAACAGCGAGTCAGGCTTTTTATCTCCCTTGGCTTTGATCTGCTGGCGCGCAGGTTTAAGATCATTGCGTAGTGTGCAACGGCTGTTGATACATGCGCCGTTTTCCAGTTGTGACTGCCGTCACAATACTGCATTTTGGACCATGTTAGCCTAAATAGCGGCCTTGGGGAGGTCTCAAAAGGGCATTATGCAATCCTTTCCTGCTGTCGATCCGATTCCCTTGCCGGCGCCGATATGGCTGTTGAAACTGCTCCATATCGTCACGCTGGCTTTGCACTTTGTCGCCGTGGAAATGCTTCTGGGCGGGCTGCTGCTGGCGGTTCTGCTCAGCCTCCTCCGCGGCTCGCCGGCCGCTTTGGTCACCGCCCGGGCGGTGGCCCGCCGGCTCACCGTTGTCATGACGTATGTCATCAACCTGGCCGTGCCGCCGCTTCTCTTTGCCCAGGTGCTCTATGGCCGCGCGCTTTATACCAGCAGCATTCTCATTGGCCTTTACTGGATCGCGATCATCTTCATCCTCATGCTGACCTACTGGCTGCTTTACCGCTTCTCGGGGCGGCTTGAGGCGGGCAAATCTGCCTGGTGGGTCGGTCTGATCGCCTGGATGCTGGCCGGTTTCGTTGCCCGCCTGCTCTCCACCAACATGACGTTGATGCTGCGTCCCGAGGTCTGGCGCAAGATGTACTCCGCCTCCGCCATGGGCGCGTATCTGCCCACCGGTGATCCCACCCTTGCGCCGCGCTGGCTGCTGATGATGGCTGGCGGCCTGTTCATCGGCGGATTGTGGCTCGTCTATCTCTCCGGCCGCTCCACCTTCACCGCCAAGGAGAAGAGCTTTATCGCCGTTCTCGGCAGCAAGGTGGCCGCGGTCTTCGGCATCATCTATCTGGCAGCAGGACTATGGGTCGCCATCGCGCAGCCGGTGTTTGTCAAGGTTGGCTTGCACAGCGATCCGCTTTACAAATATGCCGGCTTTGCCGGTTACGGCTGGCTGGCCCTGGTGATATGTACGGTGCTTGTTTCTGCCGCCGCCGGATTCGGCAAGCTCGTTAATATTCACTTCAGCTTGCCCAGTTGGGCAGCTGTCCTGCTTGCCGTGCTTATTGAGATCACTCTCACCGTTTATCGCGACGGCGTGCGTGATCTCACCTTGTTGGCCTCCGGCTACAACGTTTGGGATCGCGCCGTTGAAACCAACTGGTGGGTCGTGGGCCTTTTCCTGGTCCTCTTTGTTGCCGGACTGGGCGTGATCGGCTGGCTCGTCTCCGTGGTGGCGCGGGCCAAAAAAGTGATGGAGGGCGCGGCATAAGCCCCGCGACAAGATAGCTATGAGCCCAAATATCAAACTTCCTGCAAACATCATCGAGGAACCCGGCGATAAGAATTCCCGCCGCGCTTTTATGGCCGCCGCCGGCGTGGCCGGCCTCGCGTATGTCGCGGCCCTGGCCTATCCCGTCTACCGCTATTTAGCCTCGCCCGCGGAGATGGCCATGGAGGCCGCCGCAGTCACCGAGGTCACGCTCAAGGACGCGCACAAACTCCCCGCAGGCTCGGTGCTGATGTTCAAATTCGGTCCCTCGCCGGCCATGCTCATTCACCATCTGGACGGCCGCTGGATTTCCATGACCGCCGTCTGCACGCATCTGGGATGCACGGTGCAATATGAGCCGCAGGCCGACCGCATCCATTGCGCCTGCCACGGCGGCGTCTATGACCCGTACACCGGCGCTAACGTCAGCGGCCCTCCGCCCCGGCCGCTCAGGCTCTTCAAAGTGGCCGTCAACGAAACCGGCGTGGAGGTCTCACGCGCGTAAACAGATTCACTCGTTCACTGCTTCACTCGTTCACTTGTTCAGTTCTTCACAGCTTTCGAGGATTCGGTGCATGACCACAAAAACCGTTGCAATCTATAACTGGATCGATGAGCGGCTGGGCCTTAGCGAGCTGGCCGCTTTTGCGCGCCGCAAAACCGTCCCGGTTCACTCCCAGTCTTTCTGGTATTACTGGGGCGGCATTTCGCTCTTTCTGTTTATGGTCCAATGCTTTACCGGCGTGCTGCTGCTGGTCTACTACCGCCCCGGCGCTGAAGCCTACGAGTCGGTCCGCCAGATCACCTTCGTGATGCACTTCGGCTGGCTGATTCGCTCGGCGCACGCCTGGGCCGCCAGCCTGATGATCTTTTCCATTCTGGTGCACATGTTCTCGGTCTATTTCATGAAGGCTTATCGCAAGCCGCGCGAGTTCGGTTGGCTCAGCGGCATGTTGCTGCTGGGCATTGCTGCGGTCTTCGGCTTCTCCGGCTATCTGCTGCCCATGGATGAGTTGAGCTACTTTGCCACCAAGGTCGGCCTGCAGATTCCGGCGGCGATTCCCTTCGTCGGCGTGGGGCTGGCCAACATGCTGCGCGGCGGCCCCGACGTGAGCGAATTCACAGTCCAGCGCTTCTTTGCACTGCACGTGGTGGTGCTCCCTGCGCTCTTTCTTCCCCTGCTCGGTTTCCACCTCTGGCTGGTCCAGCGTCACGGCAACGCGGTTCCACCCAGCGAAGAAGCCAAGCCCGCCCGTCAACGCAAGTCGATGCCCTTTTTCCCCGACTTTGTGCGCAAAGACCTGGCCATATGGCTTATCTCGCTCAACATCCTGGCGCTGCTGGCTTCCGTCTTTCCCTGGAGCCTCGGAAAACCATTCGACCCGCTCACGCCTGCGCCCATGGGCATTCATCCCGAGTGGTACTTCATGAGCCCCTTCGAGATGCTCAAGCTGCTCGGCTACATATTCTCTGGCAAGTATGCCGGATTCGGTGAGATTGCCGGCATCCTGCTCTTCACGCTCGGCATTGTGCTGTGGCTGCTGATTCCCTTCTACGACAAGAGCAAGGAATCCGGACAGCGCGCCCGCGCCGCGCACTACTTCGGCCTGCTGGCGATCTTCGCCCTGCTGGCCACCACCATCATCGGCTATTGGACAATTCGGTGAAACCATGAATTATCCTTTTTGGAACATCCCATATCTTGGCTCGGGCTGGGTGATCGGCATCATCGCCATCTTCCACGTCATGATCTCGCAGTTCGCCGTGGGCGGCGGCATCTATCTGCCCATGGCCGAGCGCAAGGCCCTTCATATGCCGGATGGCAAGCTTCGCGCCGACTGGCTCAAGCAACTGGCCAGCCACTCCAGGTTCTTTCTCATTCTCACCGGAGTCTTCGGCACCATCTCCGGCGTGGGCATCTGGTTCGCCATCGGCCTCACCCATCCCGAGGCCACCAGCACGCTGATTCATAACTTCGTCTTCGGCTGGGCCATGGAATGGGTCTTCTTCATCGTTGAGTTGACCACCATCGCCGTCTACTACTACACCTGGAACCGCATCGACCCCAGGCTGCATCTCGCCGTGGGCTGGTGCTATGCCAGCGCGTCGGTTGCCACCCTCGTCATCATCAACGGCATTCTCACCTTCATGCTCACTCCCGGCGACACCTGGCTTGGCGTAGCCTTTGCCGGAACCGGCCACGAGGCCAGTGTATTCTGGAACGCCTTCTTCAATCCCACTTACTGGCCCAGCCTCTTCCTGCGCACTTGCGTATGCTGCGCTCTGGCCGGCATCTGGGCGCTCATCACCGCCAGCCGCCTCGACGGCGAAAAGCAGCCGGCCCTCAAAACCACCATGGTCCAGTGGAGCGTCAAGTGGCTGGTGCCTTCCTTTGTAGCCACGCCCTTCATCCTCATCTGGTACCTCTGGATGGTTCCCGCCTCGCAGCAGGCACTGCTCACCCTGGGCATCGACACCATCGGCTCAGGCACATTCTCCATCATCACCCGCATCGCCCTGCTCATCATCATCACCTCGGCCACCATCGTGGGCGTCGCCTACTTCCTCGCCTACCGCGATCCGCGCAACTTCAACCTCTCCCACGCCATGGCCGTGCTGCTGCTCGCGCTCATCGCCACCGCCTCCGGCGAGTACGCGCGCGAGATGCTGCGCAAGCCCTACGTCATCGGCGGCTGGATGTACTCCAACGGCGTCCGCGTTCCCTACGTCAGCCGCATCAATCAGGAAGGTTATCTGGCCCGCACCATGTGGCTCGCGAATGACTCGAGTTCGAGCTACTCCCGCGGTGAAGCCATCTTCCGCGGCGAGTGCGGCTCCTGTCACACGCTCGCCGGCTATCGCCCCCTGAAATACCTGCTCTCCGGACGCGATCGCGCCAACATCACCAGCTTCATCACCATGCTGCACGATTACAAGCCCGACTCGCCCTATCATCGCTATATGCCGCCCATGGTTGGCACCAAACAGGACATCGACGATCTGGCGGACTTCCTCAACGCCCAGGTAAACCCGCCGCAAAAGCCTATGCAGACGGCGCAGAAGTAGCCGCCTTTATCAGTTCATCTTCAACGGCAAAGGCCCGCTTCATGCGGGCCTTTGCCGTCTCTCAAATACAAGCGCAATGCGAGTCCAATTCGTTCCGCTTCTCCTCAACTTTGGTCCAGCATAACCTTCCAGCAGATGTCGAATTCCTGATTGCTAATAACATCTTTGATCTCGAGTTCTTTGGGCATCTTTGGAAGTTTCTTGCCGTCATATACCTTCATATCGGGATCCATGTCCTTGATCATCGGCACTATGGTTCTCAGATAGGTTCGGGTGATAACGAATTTGTGAACCTCGGCTGAATCATTCTTGATCTTTTCGTAAATTGCCGCTTCGCCAGGCCCCAGCGGCCTCAGCTTGTCCAATCCCTCGGCATCCTCTTGGAGTTTTTTCTGTAGAGAACCAATCTCGCCTTGTGCGATGCGCATCTCGTCATCCGATAGCTTGAATAGCATCCACAGTTTAAAGTTGGAGATCGCGCCGGTAAAGTTGAATGCGGGCTCGTAGGCCTTTGCCAGGTTGTAGCGCGCCTCAGGCCACCACGGACAAGCACGCGCCGCCAATTCAAACTGGCGAATGGCAACGGATTGGTCCACCTCCATATCATGTAAGGTCAATTCTTTCTTTGCCGCTTGCAGAGCATCATTCCCGCGATTGAAATACTTCTGCGCCTCATCCGGACAGGCGGGCAGTTGGTTCATCGCGCGGGCCAGCTTGATGACTTTGCCGGCGAGGTCCGCGTTGCCGGGATTCGCCTGATATTGCGTTACTGCCTGTTGAAAGTCGGAAGGGGACGACTGCGCTGCCAACGGAGTCGTCTCTAAAAGAAGAACCAAATAAAATGCCAGCAAGCAGACCGCGATCACAACCTGTCCGCCAAATATCGTTTTAAACGCTGCTTTCATCAGGATTCTCCTTGGGGCCATTCAGCACTATATGACCGATTTGCGTTGCCAGTGTTCAAGTCAATGGGCACATGCCCATTGCATAGAGAAGAACGAATTGATACACAAAACTTACGAGAAGTATACACCGGCGATAAATAGCAGGGTGCCCCAGGTCTCGATTCTTGGACCTGGGAAGCCAACATCACTTACGCGCAGAAGTAACGGTCATTTTCGCCACTTCTTCGGCTGCGAAAGCCACCAGCTTGGTGCAGAGATTCTGGTGCAATCCGCGCTCCTTGAAGGCTCGTTGACCGGCTTCGGTGTCGAGAGCGCATCCGGTCAATTCCCGGCACAGGATCGCCCCGTGCGCCTCGCGGAAGGCCTCTGTCAATTGCCGCGCCCGTTCATAAAGCGCGTCCCGGCCGGCCACAGGATCGGCAGCCATGGCTTTTCCCTCAGCCTCTCCTAGAGCCAGCAACGCCCCGGTGAGCGCTCCGCAGATTTCTCCTTGCCGTGCCACGCCGCCGCCAAAAGGCGCAGCCAATGCCAACCGCTGTGCCTCGCTCAGGCCTTTGTCGGTGGCGCAAGCGGCATAAACCGACTGGGCGCAGTTATAGTTTTGCGAAAACAGCTCCACTGCGTGTTGGCTGGGATTCTTGCTCACTAGCGGCCTCCCGGGGCTGATTTACCCTCTCTTATCAGTATATTCAGCACTTCACGCCGCACTCCCAGCCATGCGATCCTGAAGATGCCATGAAAATCATCCTCGGTATTCTCGCCATTCTCATCATCGCCCTTTCGCTTTTTGCCGACTACAAATGGCGTCAATGGATGGCCGCCCGCCACCGCGACCGCCAATAGTTATCTACCGTGTAGAAGTCGCAAAAGTAGCGCATCCATCAGATACAATTGCCCTAAGGAGCCGTCCAACTGCTATGACTCTTTCGTCCGTCCTTGCCCTTCGCTTTTCCGTTCGCAACAAGCGAACCAGCCTTTTGCTCACTCTCGCCGCCGCCGCGCTGTTGCTCGCCGCTGCCGGGGTCCTCGCCCAGTTTCCTCCTCCGTCGCCCCCTACGCAGGTGCATGACCCCTCCGCTCTCAAGCCGCCCCCCGGAGCCCGCGTGGCCCTGGTCGAGTTCATTGACATGGAGTGCCCCGACTGCGCCCGCGCCAACCCTTTGCTCAAGGAGGCCGCGGCCAAGTACAAGATTCCCCTGGTGCGCCACGATTTCCCGCTGCCCATGCATGCCTGGAGCTTCAATGCCGCGGTCAACGCACGCTGGTTCGATACCCACAGCAAGGCCTTGGGCGACGAATACCGCGACCAGGTCTTTGCTAATCAGCCTTCCATCGTCAGCACGGATGTTCTGCTTGAGTTTACTCAGAAGTTTGCCACCAGCCACCACCTCACCCTGCCCTTCGCCATCGACCCGCAAGGCAAGCTGACCGAACTGGTCAAGGCCGACTACGCTCTCGGCCAGCGCGTCGGCATCGAGCACACCCCCACCATATGGGTAGTCACCGCCAACTCCAAGGGTGCGCCCTTCGTCGAGGTCGTCGACCGCAGCAAGCTCTTCCAGCTCATCGATCAGGCCCTCGTCGACACCGCCTCGGCCAGACCCGCCGCTGCGCCCGCGAAGAAGCCCACAACGAAACCCGCCGCGCCGCCAGCCAAAAAACCCGCCGGCAACTGACGACCGCAATCCCCGGATTCCAACCGAGTGCCCCACCTTCGGCGCAAGTGGGTGCCCCACCTTCGCGGCGTTTTTGTTTTTGCCGCTAAGGTGGGATATTTATAGCCTTCATTAGCTCTTGTTCTTTATCTACAGCAACTTACTTCCCTACTCCCTTGTCCCTATTCCCTGTTCCCTGTTCCCTGTATTTCCACCAGCCCCTCCGCCCCACCCCCGCCCTGCGAGACTCCCGGCGAAACCATCCGTGTCTGCGGCGCCCGCCAGTGGTCGATGTAGCTGATCCGGTGCACGCAGCCAATCGTGCAATTCGGCGCGCAGCTTTTGGCCGTCAAAAACTCCCGCTTCACGTCCGCCGTGGTGTACCCCGCCAGCGGCACGCCCGGATACCCTCTCTGCTGCGAGCAATAATGCACCAGCCCGTCCTCGCAGATATACAGGTATCGCGACCCTGCCCGGCAGCGCCAATCATTCGGCAGCCCCTGCACAATCGCCTCCTGAAACAGGTCGAAGCGCGAGTAGTTGGTCTTCTTCCGGTGCGTCATCTCGAAGTAGACGCGCGCCTCGTCACCCTTCAGCGGCTTCAGTTGCCCGTCCCCGTCGTGGATAATCCCAATCGTCGATTCAAAGCCCAGCTCCAGCGCCCGCCGTCCAATCACCAGCGCATCGTTGGGATTCTTGAAGCCCCCGCCCACCACCGAATTGATGTTCACGTGAAACGTGGCATGCTCCGCCAGCATCGCCAGCTTCTTGTCCAGCACCTTCAGGCTCTTCTTCGAAATCTCGTCCGGTTCCAGGTTGTCGATGGAAATCTGCATGTGGTCCAGCCCGGCCCGGTTCAGCCGCTCAATCCGTTCCACATTCAGCAGGTATCCGTTGGTAATCATTCCGGCAATCGCCCCCGTCCGCCGGATTCTGCGGATAATCTCGTCCAGCTCCGGATGTGTCAGCGGCTCTCCGCCACTGATGCCAATCATCGCCGTTCCCAGCCGTCCCAGTTGGTCGATTCTCCGGAACATCTCCTCCAGCGCCACCGGCTCGCTCACCTTGTCGTACTCGTTGCAGTAGCCGCAACTCAAATTGCAAAACCGCGCCGGCACAATCTGCGCCAGCACCGGGTGCCCTGTATGCGCCAGCGCGCTCGCCACCATCCGCAGTTCGCGCGCCTTCCGCGTCGCCCTGATCCACAGCCCCCGCACCGTCTTTTTACGCGCTATCGCCATCTGTTCCATTGAATCACATCCCGGCAATCTAGGGATTTCAAGCGCAGAGGGTTCCAGCAAATCAAGAACCAAACCGCTTGCTGAAAATCAGAATCCTTGGTTAATAAGTCTTGTGAGATATACGATTCCTGCCTAATACCTCGGTAAGTAGATATTTAGGCTACACTCCTGTGGTATCATCTTTTACAATTCTTTGAAGGGCATAACATGGCTCAAAAAGTCTCGAAAAATCATGAGGATGTTGGTGTGGTAATGCGCCTTTTCAGTAACCCCATTGTCAGCATGATTGGATGGGCCGCAACCGTCTTGAGTCTGTTCCTGGGCATATATTTTTATATTCAAAGCATCAAAAAACGTGACCTAGTATATTTCGTCAACCCAGCCCAAGCTGTTGTTGTGAAAACTGGAGAGGCGTCGAATCTTCATGTCTCCTATGGGGACCGAGAGCTTAAAAGTGACGTAACTGCGGCACAAGTTGCCATCTGGAATCGGGGCAATGAATCGGTCCGCCCGGAAAATATTCTAGAGCCGGTTACGATTCATACCAGTCCATCAGTTCAAATTTTGGAAGCACGCATTCGGAAGAAGAGCCGCGATGTCGTAGATGATTCTTTAGATCAGACGCGTTTGAGCGAAGGAATTGTTGGGGTGAAATGGAAAATTTTTGAACAAGGCGATGGAGTTGTCATTCAACTTGTCTATGCTGGTTCGCCAAGTACTCAGATCAAAGTTTCGGGCGTCATCGAGGGTCAGAGTGAGATTCGGGAGCTCAAAGAACCAGGGAGTGAAAAAAACAAAGAGGGAATAAAGAAGCCCGATGTGGAAATGCGGAATGAAATTGGATTCTTTATCATCGCCTTCGGATTGTTTGCCACTATTACTTTTATATGTTTCATATGGGTAATACCGAAAAGGCCTAGTCTACGCTTGCCTCTTATAATAAGAGTCATTGCGTTGACCGGTCTGGCGTCAGCAATTGTGTTGATTGCAATTGGGGTCCTACTCCGCTTCTTCTTTACATCACCCAATCCTCCATTTGGGTTTTGAATCCCTCGCTTATGATTCGTGGGGAGGTGGGTACCTATGTCACATGGCCATGAAACTGAGTGCTATGAGATTCGTCTGTTGCAGCGAAATATCAGGGATTGCCCTATCTCCCCGCCCCAATCCGCCCTTCCGCCTCCATCAGGTTGCTCAGAATATCGTTGATGCGGGTCAGGTGCCCTTGCCTCTGAAACGGCCAATCGAGCACCTGCGCTTCATGCCGGACACTTTTTTCATCCAAAATTGCAGATAATTACCCTCTGTTGGCGCACAATCTCAATTGGTAGTTTGAGAGGGAATAGGGGTCAGATTGTGGTCGAGTGCGGGAAGACATTGAGCAGGTACGGGAAAGCTTTGTCTCTGCGCCCGGTCTGTACCGGAAGGGCCCCCCACCCCCACCCCCCCCATACCCCCAGGGGGTATATTTTTCGTCTTTGTCATTGATAACTGTAAACCTGCTTCCGCAATCCGGTAATCTGCCCCAAATACAGCAAGTGCCGGGGGCCCCATCCTTCACGAATTTCCGAAGGGTGGGGTCGTGCCATGCCAAGCCCTACCGGCCATAAATTGCAGTGCAATTCTACTACAAATGCAGTATAATCTTACTGCAATGATCTCCCTCCGTTCCGAGCTCCGGCGCAAGCTGCTGACGTTCTTCTACGTCAACCGTTCCGCGCGTGTCTACGTCCGCCAGTTGGCCGGCGCATTGCACGCCGATTCGACCAACGTCTCGCGCGAGCTTGCCCGCCTCCAGCGCGAGGGTTTCCTGCGCGCAGAAACCGAGGGCCGCCAGCTTTATTACAGCGTCAATCCCGCCTATCCATATCTCAAGCCGGTCTTTGCCTTGCTCCAGGGCTCGGTCGGCATTCAGCCTGCTCTCAAACAAGCGCTCCGGGCCGTTCCCGGCATCGAATCTGCCTGGCTCTACGGCTCCTTTGCCAAGAATGAGGCCGACGCCTCCAGCGATATTGATTTGCTGATCGTCGGCCAGCCTGAACAGGCGCATCTTGCGGCCGAAATCCGCAAAACCGAGCAAATCCTCCGCCGCGAGATCAACTACACTATTCTCACGCCCCGGGAGCTTGCTCGGCGGCTTGCCAGGCGCGACGCATTCATCGCCGATATCTGGAACGGAAAGCGTATTGAGCTGATAGGCCATGGCAACGACAAAACCGCAGCGAATCAATCCCAAACAAGTAAAGCAGTTCCTGGCTGACGCCGTCAGGAAGGCAGCCGCTGCGCGTAAGAACCTGGCAATAGACGAAGAAATTGCTTATCAAACGGCCTATCAGGCGATGCTGAAGGCATCATTAGCCCTGATGTTGAGCCACGGGCATCGTCCCCGCGTGCAACTCGGCCACCATGCCGCCATCATCGAGTTCGCGCAGAAACATCTCGATCCCAGCCTCGCCGCCACATTTGCGCTTTTTGACCGCATGCGCCGCAAACGCAACCAGTCCTTCTACGAGATCGCGCTCATCAGCGATGTGGAAGCCAGGGATGCGGTGCAAGTGGCAGAAGTCTATCTAAAAGTAGTCATGGCTGATATTCAGATCAGAATCCCGTAGCAGGGACACTACCGTTCTCCCGCTTCGCTCGTCTGATGCCTGCGATGGCCGTACGCTCCAAGTTCCGCTTCTAATACCTGGGATGCGCTCTCAAATCTTCACACGTGGTTGCCGAAGCTGTGCGCCTTCAATTCTTCCATCTGGCGCTTCAACTGCTCCATCTGTTGCCGCAGCTCGTCCATCTGCTTGGGATCGATCTTGAAATCTTCCGGCTTGAAGTTCTTGCGGAACTCCTCCATCTGCTGCTTCAGTTTCTCTTGATCGAGCTTGAAATTCTCGCACTTGAGGCTCTCACGCAGCTTATCTGCCTGCTTGCGCATCTCCTCGGCCTGTTTGCGCAGCTCCTCAGCCTGCTGCGAGCTGATCTTCAAGCTTAGCTCTCTGGCCTGATCCTTCAACGCCTGAGCCTTCTCGCTCATTGCCAGCGCCTGATCAGCAGCATTCTGCGCAAACTCCGGGTCAATCTCCGCCAGCACCATTCCATTGCCGGCCGGGAAAAGCTCCTCCAGCTCCAGCATGCCGTGGCGCTTCGAATCCACCTGCAGGATCAGCGTCTGCTGCTTCTTGTCGCGCAAAATCGTCACCTGCACGCTCTTGCCCACGTTGGAGTGCAGCGCGCGTTCCCAGTCGGCCATTGTGGCGATGGCGTCCGAACCCACCTTGAGAATCACGTCGAAGGCCTTCAGCCCCGCCGCGTCGGCCTCGCTCTTGTGCGCCACCTGCTTGACCAGCACTCCGCCGCCCACGCCAAGGTACTCGGCCATCTGCGAGGTCAACGGCTCCACAAGCGCGCCCACGTTCAGGCTGCTGCCGAAGAACGGCATGTGGAAGCCTCCCGTCTGCGGCGAGTCGCCGTCGGACATGAAACCCATTCCTGGCCCAGTCCCAAAGATGTCGCCGCCCGTGCCGATGTTGTTCCAGGCCTCGTGCTCGATGACCCTGCGGTTGGCCAGCTCCACGGCCAGCGTCTGCACGTTGCCGTCGCGGCTGATTTCCAGGCTGACCTTGCGGCCCGCGGGTATCTCCCGCAGCATTCGCCGCAACTGCTCCGCGCCCTCCACCGGCTGCCCATTCAGTTGCAGCACCACGTCGTTGACCTTCAGCCCGACCTTCCCCGCCGGTGCGTCGTGATCGATTAGCGTGATGACCGCTCCGCGAACTTCCTTCAGCTTGAGCGCCTGCGCCTTCTCCTTGTCCACGTCCACCACGTCCACGCCCAGGTATCCCTGCGAGCTTGAGTGCAGCAACAGCAGCGGATTGCGATCCTCCAGTTGGTATATGCTCCGCGCCTGTGCCGCTGCTCCCGGCAGCACCATCGCACCCCACGCGCTCAGCAAAATCACAAATCCAAACCTCCGATATGGCCTCAAAAAGTGTTTCATCTCTTCTTCTCCTGCCGGGTCCATGAACATCCGCCCCGCACTCTTTTCTGACGATGCGGTCGCTGAAAGGTCATGCTCCTACTGAATCTCCGGTACGCTGTTCAACACCTGCCGCGATACATTCCGGATATATGGATTTCGATCCGTGTTTGCGACCGAGTGCAGCACCTGCCGCACGCTGGTATCGGCTTCCACCGGCGTCAGAATATTGATGGCCGCGGTGCGAATGCGCGGATCGCCGTCATTCATCAGCGCCTCCAGCACGGCATCCCGCACCCGCGTATCCTCGGCCACGTAAGGCTCCAACCCCTCGAGCGCCTTCTCGCGCACGTCCGCGTTCTTATCGTAGCGCAGCGCCACCATCAGCGCATTGCGTATCCCGGCCGCCTTCTGGCATCCGTGCCCGGCCTTGCACTCGGCCGCCATCAACCCCACCGAGTCGTCCCGCACTCCAGTCGAAGCCGAGTTCTCGCTGGCCAGCATCAACAACTGCCGAATCGCCGGATCGTCCAGCGAGCCCTCGATCCGCTGCGGCACCAGCTGGTTATACCGCACCTCGACCCTGTGGCTGTTTGGCTCGCGCACAATGCTGGAAATGTTGGCAATCTCCGCCGAAGCAGTGCCCACTGCTGCCGGAACCGGTTGGCTCTGTGCCTGCATCGCCTGGGCCGCGGCTTCATGCCTGGCGCGATTCACGGCCAGCTCGTTGCCGCCCAGCACACCCGCGCAGGCGCCAACCACCAGCAATAACGCGGCTGCCACCGGCGCAGCCTGCAAGCTGGCGAAATTACTCCTCATCCGCTGGCCCAGACGTTCATACCAACGCTGCGGCGGCAACGTGTCCAGAGCCTCCTCAAGCCTCATCCGCGAGCGCGCCGTCAGGTTGGCATCAGGTTCCAAAACAGGATAGACTTCGGCCAGCGCCTTCAGCGCCAGCACTTGCTCCCGCTCCTTGCCGCACTCCGGGCAACCGGCTAGGTGCTGCTCCAATTCGCGCGCCTGCTCCTCGCCCAGCTCCCCATACGCCGCCGTTACAATCCGTTCCTGTGCAACTTTGCATTTCATATATACGTCCTTCCAGCCTCAAAAAGTGCCACAATGCTCATACAAAACTCCGCCGCCCGCAGGGCATTTAGCGCAAACCCGCCAACTGTGTTCTCAGCTTCTTTGTCGCCCTGAAGAGCGTATTCTTGGCGGTCTCTTCCGTGGTGCTCAGCATCTCTCCGATTACGCGCAGCCGCAACCCCTGGTAATGTTTCAGTTCAAAAACCATCCGCTCCCTCGGCGTCAGCTTCTCCAGCGCGGCTTGAATCCGCTCTCCCAGCAGCTTCCGGTCCAGTTCCCTTCCGGGGTTGGAGAAGGACCGGTCGTCCGAAACCGAGGCCAGCAGGTCAATCTCCCCGCCGGAGTGATCCACAATCACCGCGCGGTCCTCGCGGCGTGTCTTGCGCCGCCGCAACTGGTCCAGGCAGAGATTGGTCACAATCCGGTAAATCCACGTATAAAACGAGCACTCAAACCGGAAATTCCCCAGATACCGGTAGGCCTTCAAAAACGCCTCCTGGTAAATGTCCTCGGCATCGTGCTCGCTCCCTGTCAGGTGCAGCGCCAGCCTCAGAACCTGCTGTTCATACTGCCGCACCAGAGTGTCAAAGGCCGCCCGCGACCCCGCCTGCGCCTCGCGGATCAGCTCCATCTCCGTCTTGCGAGCCTGCATCCGCTGCTCGGCGCTTTTCTCTCCGTTCTTTGACCTGGTCGCTTCCATGCCTGAGGAGGATTGTACCCTCCCGGCTGCCGGCCAGGCCAAACCTGCCGGTCCCAAACCCGCCGGTCCCTGAACCGAAGTAGTGGGATAGATCGCCGCATCCGTTGCCATCGAAGCTGCTCCGGGGGTGGAGAAATCTCCGCACTCCGATAGACGAAAACGGCCTGCATTGGTAAGCCTCGCGCACCATCCTTTTCACGCACTTCCCGAAAAGGGCGGGAAAGCACAAATCTTAGGTATTCGATCTGGCCAAGCGAGCGAATAGCGAGCAGTTGGCTCCACCGCAGGTGGCCCGATACACTCATAAGCGATGACCGACCGCCTCTTTCCCGATCCCGCAGCCGAAGCCCCAGGCAGGGCTTTCATCGCCCACTGCGACGGCGGCTCCCGCGGCAACCCTGGCCCCTCCGGCTACGGAGCCGTCATCGAGGACGCCAACGGCCGCGTCGTAGCCGAACTGAGCGAATACCTCGGCATCCAGACCAATAACTACGCTGAGTACTCCGGCCTTCTGGCGGTCCTCCGCTGGGCCGTCGAAAACAAAGCGAAGCGCCTGCGCGTAGTCTCCGATTCCGAGCTGATGGTCAAGCAGATGCAGCTCCTATATAAGGTGAAGAGCCCCGCGCTTCGCCCCCTTTTCGATGAGGCCCTGCGCCTTTCCCGCCATATTGATCACTTCGAGATGCGCCACACCCTCCGCGGCGGAAACAAACAGGCCGACCGCTTGGCCAACGAAGCGATGGACAAAGGTATGGACCGCAGTCAGCGCTAACTCGCTAACATGGCGTGAAGCGCGGCTAACTCCATCTACAGAACCCCAAAGCTCTCCAGCTTTCGCCGCAATGCCTTCGCTCCGTCAAACCGGATAGCCTTCATCCCGGTAGTTATCGCCCCAGCCACATTCTCCTCCCGGTCGTCGATAAACAGAACCCGCTCCGCCGGCCTGCCCAGAATATCCAGCGCCCGCCGGTAGATAGCCGGCTCCGGCTTGCGTAATCCTAGGTAGCACGAACTTAGCGCCACATTAAAAAGCCTGCGCAGGCCAAAGTGATCGAAGCGGTATTTGTTGGACTCCCGCGCCTCGTTGTTCAACGCGCCCAGCAGACACTTATCCAATGCCGCAAGCACCTGAAGGATTCCCAAAGCTCCATCCGGCTGCAACTTCGACTGGGTGAGAATGAGAGCGAAAAACTCGTCGCGGGAAAAGCTGCGCGACTCATAAAAAACCGTCGCATCCAGGTAGGCCTCGACGGAAATCGCGCCTCGCTCCCACGCATCGTAGGACGCAAGATGCCTGGCCTCGAAAGCTGCAGGATCAAGATGAAAGTGCGAGAGGACCGCGGCGCGCTCGCTGTGGTCCCAGCTATTGGTCAGCAGAACCCCGCCCACATCGAAGAGAATCACGTCGAAGGGGAACATCGGCGCCTTTCATCCGCGCTGGTACTTCGCCTCAATCGCCAGCACCTTCTTGTACCGCCGCACAAACCGCTCTTCTGTTGCGATAAACTTTGCCGCGATAAATTTATCCACCACCTCGAAGGCCAGCGCCGGACCGATGATGCGCGCGCCCAGCACGCATACGTTCATATCGTCGTGTTCCACGCCCTGGTGCGCGGAGTAGGTGTCGTGGCAGATTCCGGCGCGAATGCCCGGTATCTTGTTGGCCGCCACGCACGCCCCCACTCCCGAACCGCAGATAAGAATCCCGCGCGCAGCCACGCCCTGCTTCAGCGCCAAACCCACCTTCTCCGCAAAGTCTGGATAGTCGTCGGGGTTGTCGGCGTTATAAGCTCCCAGGTCCACTACTTCGTGGCCGGCCTTGGCAATATGCGTGCGGACTTCTTCTTTAAGAGAAAATCCCGCATGGTCGGATGCAATGACTAACTTCACGATGATCCTTTCGAGACAGCTGTTAGCTGTTAGCTGCTATAAGCTTCTTCGCCCGCGCCGCCACATTCTCCGCGCTGAATCCAAACTCTGCCATAACCTTCTTCCCCGGCGCCGAAGCCCCAAACCGGTCCAGCCCGATTACGTCGCCGCCCGAGCCCACATACTTCCACCAGCCCAGCGTCGAGCCCGCTTCGACCGCCAACTTGGGCACGCCCGCCGGCAACACACTTGCCTTATACTCCGCTGTCTGCTCCTCGAAGATCTTCCAACTCGGGAAGCTCACCACCCGCGCGCGGATTCCCTCGCCGGCCAGCAGTTTTGCTGCCTCCAGGCACGGCCAAACCTCCGATCCCGCGCCGATCAGTACCACCTGAGGCTTCTCCGCCTCCTGCAGCACATACGCGCCTTTGCTCACTCCTGCGTACACGTCGTGCTTCGCTGCATCAATCACCGGCACATCCTGCCGCGTCAGCGCAAAAAAGCACGGCCCTCTGCGCTCCAAAGCCAGCCGCCATGCCGCTGCTGTCTCATTGGCGTCCGCTGGCCTCAGGTCCGTCAGCCCAGGGACCGCGCGTAAGTTCATCAGTTGTTCCACCGGCTGATGCGTCGGTCCATCCTCGCCCAATGCGATTGTGTCGTGGGTAAAGATGAACAGCGCATGAACCTTCATCAGCGCCGCCAGCCGTATCGCCGGCTTTGCATAATCCGAAAACACAAAGAATGTCGATCCAAAGGGAATCAGCCCGCCGTGCGCCGCAATCCCGTTCACCGCTGCGCACATCCCGAACTCGCGCACCCCGAAGAAAACGTTGCGCCCCACCGCGTCCTCGTGGAAGTTCGCCCCCGGCTTAAAGATCGTCTTGGTCGATGAAGTCAAATCCGCGGCTCCGCCAAAGAGCTCCGGCACCTGCTCAGCAATCGCGTTCAGAATCACGCCGCCTGCGTTGCGCGTAGCCACCGCCTTGTCCACCGGAAAGCTGGGAATCGTCTTCTCCCATCCTGCCTTGAGCACGCCCTTCTGGGTGCGCTCAAACTCCGCCGCCAACGCCGGATTTGCCGCTCGATAGCCCTCAAACAGCTTCTTCCACGCAGCCTCCAACCCTGCCCCGCGCTCCACGGCCGTGCGCCAATTCTTGAGCGCCGCATCTGGCACCACGAAGCTCTGATCCTCCGGGAAGCCAAAAAACTTCTTGGTCGCCGCCACAGCCTCCGCGCCCAGCGGCTCGCCATGCGACTTGTTTGAGCCCGCTTTGGGGCTGCCGTAGCCGATCACTGTCCGCACCGCAATGATCGACGGCCTGCTCGTCTCCGCCTTAGCAGTCACAATCGCAGCTTCTATCGCTGCCAGGTCGTTGCCATCCGCCACCCGCTGCACATGCCAGTGGTAAGCCTCAAAGCGCTTCAGCGCATCCTCGGTATAGCTCAGATTCGCCGGCCCATCCAGCGAGATCAAATTATCGTCGTACAGAAAAATCAGCTTGCCCAGTCCCAGCGTTCCCGCCAGCGAGCACGCTTCGTGCGAGACGCCCTCCATAAGGTCGCCATCGCCCAGCAGTGCATACGTATGGTGGTCCACCACCTCAAAACCAGGTCGGTTGTACACCGCGGCCAGGTGCATCTCCGCCATCGCCATGCCCACGGCCATCGCGATCCCCTGACCCAGCGGCCCGGTGGTCACCTCTACGCCATCCGTATCGCCGCGCTCCGGGTGGCCCGGCGTCCGCGACTCCCACTGACGAAAGCTCTTCAGGTCCTCCAGCGTCACGTCGTACCCGGCCAGAAACAGCGTCCCATAGAGCAGCGCCGAGGCGTGCCCATTCGACAATACGAACCGATCCCTATCCGCCCATTTGGCGTTCTTAGGATTATGCTTCATCAGCTTGTGAAACAGCAGGTACGCCATGGGCGCGCAGCCCAGCGGCGCGCCGGGATGGCCGCTGTTGGCCTTTTGCACGGCGTCCACGGCCAGCAGCCGTAACGTGTTGATGCTTAGCTGGTCTAGTGTGGGGTCAGAGAGTGTAGAAGTCATGCATTTATTGTAACCAAGCCGGCAGCGCATCGCTCCAGCCTGAAGTGAAGAATCCAGAATAGAAATAGGGATTGGCCGCTCTGTTTTGCAGCCACGAATCAAGTTGATTTTGGAGCTCTGCAAGCCATTTTACGGTTTAGCTGTTTCAGTGCTGGCGCTCTTCTTCTCTTCGTTGGACTTGTGTGTCTCCTTGGCCTTGCGTATCCACTCTTCAGCCTTGGCCACATCATCCTTGCGAGCCGCCTCGTTGCCCCAGTCCAAATCGGCTTTGCGCCGGTATGTCAGGCCCAGAAAGGTCATGGCATTGTCGTAATCAGGCCGGTTCTCTACCGCCTGGCTGAGATACTGCAGGGCCTCCTCGACCAGCGCGCCGTTCTGCGCCTTGATCGCGTCCATCACGCTCGCGGGCGCCTTGGCGTTGCCCTCGCCGTCATCTTTGATGCCCGCCTGTTTCAGCGCCGCCTGCGCGTTCCGTTGCGCCTCCGTCCAGTCGATCACGCCCACCGCGTAGGCCGCCTCAGCATCCTTCGGATCCTCAACCAGCACTTTCTTCTGCCACGCCTTGGCATCCTCCAGCTTGTTGATGCTCAATTCAATGGCCGCAATCTGCTTCATGCTCTTCACATCATGCGGGAGCATGGCCAGAACCCCCTGGAAGGTATCAATAGCCCGCTGCGCGTTCTTCAGGTTTTCCGGAGTATCCTTTCCAGGCACGACCTTCTGCGCCTGCGCGGTGCCCAGGTACATCCAGGCCAGGGGGTAGTTGGGGGCCAGTGACGTCGCTATCTGGAAATGATGGATCGCCTCATCATAGTGGCCGCTCTTGTACGCTTCTATTCCCTTGTTCAACTCCAGGAGGACTTCGCTTTGGCGGGCTGAACTTCCGCGGCCGCCGCCACCTCCGCCCCTTTGTCCCGCGGCAGGGAAAGAAGCCATTGCGAGGATCGCAAGGCCGGCAAATGCAACCTTCAGAGTGCGGCGGAAATCGCAGGAATTGAACATATTGCACCTCGAAAACTCAATCTGGGTCACTCAGTTAGACGAATTCATCATAGCCCCGAGCCTCATCGTTGGCACGTCTTTGCATACACCCCCCAACTTTTCGCACCCTCCCGCCGCCCTCCCGCATCCATTAAGTACGACTTGTACGAAGGAGATTTCCCCAATGGCTTACGAACTTGCCCCGCTTCCCTATGACTACACGGCCCTTGAGCCGTTCATCGACGCCGAGACCATGCATCTGCACCACGACAAGCACCATCAGGCCTATGTGAACAACACCAATGCCCTGCTGGCCAACCACCCCAATCTGGCCGCCAAACCCATCGACGATCTGGTCCGCGACCTGTCTCAGGTTCCCGAGGATATTCGCACCGGTGTCCGTAACAACGCCGGCGGCCACGCCAATCACACGGCCTTCTGGCGCCTGATGGGCAAGGTCGGCTCCGACGGCATCGGCGGCGCGCCCACCGGCCCTATCGCCGCCCAGATTACCGCTGACTTCGGCGACTTCGAGGCCTTCAAAAAGACCTTCAACGAGACCACCGCCAAGCAGTTCGGCTCGGGCTGGGGCTGGCTGGTCTTCACCGGCGGCAAGCTCAAGGTCATCACCACCCCCAACCAGGACTCGCCCCTCACCCAGGGCATCTATCCCATCCTCTTCAACGATGTCTGGGAGCACGCCTACTACCTCAAGTATCAGAACCGCCGACCCGACTATCTCGCTGCCTGGTGGAACGTCGTCAACTGGCACGAGGTCAACAGGCGCTTCGCCGTCGCCAAAGGCTGAAGGCGGCAAAACAGCTTTTAGCCATTAGCTCGAATCGCGCGCTCGGAAAATAACGTGTTTTCTATGGGCGGGGCGCGCAGTTCGTTTTTCACATCACCAGCTGAAAGCTAATAGCTAAAAGCTGTCTTTTCCGCAACCATTTCTCCTGTTCTGTGTCTAATTCCGTAGACTAGATTAATGGAGAGATTCATGCGCAATTTTGTTCACTTCTCACTCACAGCGCTTCTTGCCTCCCTGATTGCGTCAACCCCGGCCGCCTCCGCCCAGTCCGCCAATTTCGTCGTTTCGCAGCACGGCATATCCGTCGGCAAGGCCAGCTTCAGTTTCACCGCCAACCCTTCCGGCTACGATTCCACCGCGCTGGTCATCATCAATATGAAGGGCCTCGATTACTCCCTCTCCAAAACCGAGACTCTCTCCGCGGCCAACCGCCTGCGCCATGTGCAACTGAGCGCCGCCGTCAACGGTTCAGCCGTTGACGTTACCGCCGCTCCAGATACGATTCCCGGTCAGACTCCACCTGGCCAGACTCCAACTCTCCTCCTGAACATTTCCGCCAACGGCCACACCACCACCTCTCGTCTGCCCGCACACTCCGCGGATGTCTTCCTACCAGACTTTGACCCCGGCGCTCTGGAAACCCTCCTCGCGCTTGCCGTGGCCCGCAACAACCGCAACCTCTGGGCCATCATTCCTAAAAAAGAAGGCTCCGTCGTTCCCATCCTGTTGGCTACCTACGCCGACGAGAAGGGTACGCTCGACGGCAAGCCGGTCGTCGTTCATCACCTGCTCGCCACCATCGCCGGCACTGAAACCGATCTCTTCTCCGGCCCTGAAAATCAGCTCCTCCAGGCCGAGCTCCCACAATTGGGCTTTGCTCTGATCCGCAATGGCTTCATCCTCACCCCGCCCGCCAAGCCCGGCGCACCTCCGGCCCAGCAGAATTCCGCCCCTCCACCTGCACAGAACCCTCCGCCTACTGCGCAAACTCCGGTGCCTCCGGCCCAGCCTGCTCCCGCATCTCCACCTATGCAGAATCCCACACCTCCTGCTCAGCAGCCATCCGCGCCACCAACCCAGCCTGCTCCCGCGCCACCACCTGCGCAAAATCCGAAGCTGCCGGGTTGACTTGCTAAACGGAGCGCCCCGCCGCCACCCCCGACGCCCAGGCCCACTGGAAATTGAACCCTCCTAGTTGCCCGGTCACGTCCACCACCTCGCCGATGAAGAACAAACCCGGCACGTCCCGCGCCTCCATCGTCCGCGCTTGCAATCCAGCCGTATCTACGCCCCCGGCCGTCACCTCGGCCTTCTCAAACCCTTCTGTCCCCGTTGGATGAAACTCCCATCTGCGCAGCCGCCGCTCACACTCCTCCAGCTCCGGATTCGTCCATCCCATCGGAGCGCTAATCTCGGCCAGATAATCCGCTAGCCGCCGCGGCAGCGCCTCGCGTAGCGCCTTCCGCAGTGCCTCCACATCCCGCCGCACCCCCGGCTCGCGCAATGCGCCTAAAAAGCTCGAGTGCCCCACCCTCGCCGCGTCTTTGTTTTTGCGGCATCGGGGTCCCCAACGAGCGATTTTTGCTCGTTGGGGTGATATAGGGTGGGCTTCGGCAAAATCTACCACCAGCGCTTCCCCCGGTCTCCAATACAACGACGCCTGCAACACCGCTGGTCCGCTAAGCCCGCGATGCGTTACCAACATTTTTCCCTTGAAATGAACCGCGCCCCGAGCCTTACCCGCCGATGCAGTCACCTCTGCAGCTATGCCCGCCAACTCCGTCCAGCCCGCTTCAACCCTGCCCAGCACCAGCGGAACCAGCGCCGGCCTCGGCTCCACGACCTTCAGCCCAAATTTCTGCGCCAGCTCATATCCCAGCCCGCTCGCTCCCAGCTTCGGTATCGAAAGCCCTCCGGTCGCTACCACCAGCGACTCTGCCCTGAACTCGCCAGCGGACGATACAACGTAAAACCCGCCAGAACTGGCCCGCTCGACGACAATCTCCCGTGCATTCAGAACCAACTCCACGCCGCCCCGCGCGCACTCCGCCAGCAGCATCTCCACAATTACCCGCGCCGACGAGTCGCAGAACAACTGTCCCCGCGTCTTCTCATGCCACGCAATCCCGCACCGCTCGACTAACTCGAGAAAATGCCGCGGCTGATACAGCGCCAGCGCAGACTTCGCAAAATGTGGATTGTTTGAAAGAAAATTCTCCGGTCCGCAGTGCAGATTCGTAAAATTGCACCGCCCGCCGCCGGAGATAAGAATCTTCCGCCCCGGTTGCCCGTTGTGTTCCAGCAGAGCAGCCCGCCGCCCCCGCTGCCCAGCCGTCGCCGCGCACATCAGCCCGGCCGCGCCCGCTCCCAACACAATCACATCGAATTGGCGCGGCTCAGCAGGCATAGGTTTTCGTTCACTCCTACTCCGCCGGGTCGTCCGCCGTAAACGGCGAGCAGCAGGGCTTTTCCGTGGCGTGGAAGTTCATCAATTCCAGGCGAATGCCGTCCGGGTCGTAGAGGTTGAACTGCCCCTTGCCATCCCTGCCGATCTGGGTATGCGCGTCGTGCACGCCATTCAGCCTGTTGCCGGCTTCCAGCGTCTTGTAGGCCGCTTCCACCGAGTTGACGCCAATGGAGAGATGGTCGAGCACACCCAGGTTATGCAGCGTCATGGTGGCCGGAATGCCAGAACTTGCGGTGTCGTGGACGATCATATATTCCAGCCAGTCGTGGCTGTCTGGGGTCTGCTGGCTTACCCAGTCGATTCTGTTCTCAACCATGCCGCCGAACCAATAAGGACGGAAGCCCAGCAGGTCGCGATAGAAGGTGTCCTCCACGGCCCGGCTATGCACCATGATGCCGATGTGAATGATGTGGCGGCCGATGACATCGGGGGCGGTAATCTCCTGGGGCTGGTGAGGAGGCTCTAAAAACTCCACCTTGTTGCCTTCCGGATCGAGCACCGTGAACCAGCGGCTGCCGTCGGCGCCTTTCTCCACCTTGGCCGGAGTCTTCCAGGCCTTGGCGGATAGATACTTGCGCAGCCCCTCGGCGTCGCTGGTGTTATAGGCAGTGTGGTCCAGCCGGTTGATTCCCTGGCCGGGAGGCAGCGGCAGCACTTCTACAAACTGCGTGGCGTTGAAGGCATAGCGCACGCCCCGAGGGTCTTCGGGGTCTGGCAATTTGGCCGCGCCAATAATCTCGCGGTAGTAGTGGTCTGTGGCCGCGGGGTCAGAAGTATAAACGGCCAGATGCGATATCCCGGTTATCTTCGGTCGTGTGATCGGTGGATCCGGCATTTGCGCGGCGGCGGCGACGGTGAAAGAGACGAGAAAAGCGGCGGCAAGTATCCTGAAATTCATTCTGCACCTCGAAAGTTGTAGCCGAACTACGATAAATCGATTTTACGCGCTACGCCCGGCCGCCCCCGCGCTCAGCACATTCACATCGAAATTGGCGCACAGCAGCGGACATGGGCTCTTATTCAGAATAGCCTTCGCAAACTTCCTATAATCAAAAATAGCCGGAACCGGGGATTTTGCATTGGATTCAAAAAGAAGTCAAGCGGTAATTGCCTATAATTATGAATATGTGCTATAGTTCATAGTGTTAGAGGTGCCATGCGGATATTCAAGACGCGATGGTTCGCGCGGTTTGCACGGCGTGAGGGGATAGCGGACAACAGTCTGCGCGAAGCAATCGAGCGAGCGGAACGAGGCCTGATAAATGCCGATTTAGGCGGCGGGCTCATCAAGCAACGCGTCGCCCGCCAGGGGCAGGGGCGATCCAGCGGATACCGCGTCCTTGTCGCCTACCGGGCAAAGGACCGAGCCGTCTTCCTGTTTGGCTTTGCCAAAAACGAACAGGAGAATATTGGCTCGGATGAATTGGTCTTTCTTCGGACACTCGCCAAAAACTGGCTTACTGCCGATAACGCGAAGATTCGAAAGGAAATCGAGACTGGCAACTTACAGGAGATCGAAGATGACGAAGAAACTTAGCAAATTATCCGAGGCACTTCTGGAGATGGCCGGCGACCAACTTCACAGTGGCCTGATGGACAAAGCAACATATGAAAAAATCACTGTCCGCCTGCTCGGCCCGCAGCCGCTTTCAACAGCCAAACCGATCAGTGCAAAGGAAATCCGCGGCTTGCGGAAGAACGCAAAAATGAGCCAAGCCGCCTTTGCCCGTTACCTCAATCTCACCACCGGCTACATCTCGCAGTTGGAGCGCGGCGCCAAGCAACCCAAAGGCCCCGCCCTCGCCCTGCTCAATGTCATTCGCCGTAAGGGCTTTGAGGCGATACTTTAGCAGTAAAGACCTTGAAACTCAGCGGTCATGGAAACTCGAAAGTGTGCAAACATGACGTTGCGTGAACGAGAGAATCAGATTTTTAGCAAGTACCGCTCTTTTGGAGAGCAAGTAATCCCGGACGGAGCTCTTGGTCAAGAATATGAAACCGCGCGACCGCGCCTTCTAGTGATTCTCAAAGAACCTAACGATCCAGACGGGAGTTGGCTTGCGAGCGGTGGAGACATCCGAGATTTCGGTCGGCAATATAATCGCCCCGCAACATGGAATAACCTAGCCCGGTGGAGCGCATTGGCTCGCGAGCCAAATCTCACGATAGATAAAATAGACGTAACAGATATCGCCACGCGGCAAATGCATCTTCGGCGTATTGCTGTTGTGAATCTGAAAAAGTTCGGTGGAGCATCTGTCGCGAAGATGAAGGAGATAAGAGAACATGCAGCAAAACATTGGATTTTACTCGAAGATCAGTTCAAACTATACAGACCTGATCTTACAATTTCCGGTGGTGTGTTCGATATCCTTAGAGAGATAATCGGCGCACCTGAAAAGCGGGATGGTAACAACTGCTTTCGTTACTTCGAGCATCGGGATCTAGGGATCTGCTTCGACTTCTACCATCCTCAGGCGAGACTTTCGAACAAACGTCTATTCGAGTTTCTCAAACAGCGATTTAATTACCATTGGCATTCGAAATTGTCTTCCTAACAAATGATGCTTCATCCCACAAAACGCAAAAAAACCATGCCGTTATGGCATGGCTTTTTGCTTGAATCAATTGCCGGCAATCACCTAATCTCCCACACAGTTGCCCGTGCAGTACCATCGGCCCAGCGAGGCTTAACTTCCGTGTTCGGGATGGGAACGGGTGATCCCTCGCAGTATGGTCACCGGCAAACTTGATGGCGCTTGGCGGGTGGTTGCCCGCAGCCTGTCCGCGACGTCTAGTTTGTCCCGGATGGTTTCTCCCGGGCCGAGTAGGAACGCGGACTGCAATCTGGCGCCAAATATTTGCCGAGCAGGTTGCGGTTTGCAACATGCTCGTAAAACGAAATTGATTGGTCTCGACAAGGCTTGTAAGAAGTGTCTCCGCTAACTGCGCGGAGTTAATTCTATGGACAAGCCGAACGGGCGATTAGTACTGGTAAGCTTCACGCATTACTGCGCTTTCACACCCAGCCTATCAACCAGATGGTCTTTCTGGGCCCTTCAGGGAGATCTCATCTTGGAGCGTGCTTCCCGCTTATATGCATTCAGCGGTTATCACAACCGAACTTCGCTACCCAGCCATGCCCTTGGCAGGACAACTGGAACACAAGAGGTTCGTCCATCCCGGTCCTCTCGTACTAAGGACAGCCCCCCGCAAATCTCCTACGCCCACAGCAGATAGGGACCGAACTGTCTCGCGACGTTCTGAACCCAGCTCACGTACCGCTTTAATAGGCGAACAGCCTAACCCTTGGAACCTTCTACAGCTCCAGGATGCGATGAGCCGACATCGAGGTGCCAAACCAATGCGTCGATATGAACTCTTGGCATTGATCAGCCTGTTATCCCCGGCGTACCTTTTATCCGTTGAGCGATGGCCCTTCCATACAGAACCACCGGATCACTAAGGCCTGCTTTCGCACCTGCTCGACTTGTAGGTCTCACAGTTAACCACTCTTATGCCTTTACACTCGACGACTGATTTCCAAACAGTCTGAGAGTAGCTTCGCGCGCCTCCGTTACAATTTAGGAGGCGACCGCCCCAGTCAAACTACCCGCCTAACTATGTCCCTCTCCCGGTTTACGGGAGTAGGTTAGAGTCACAACACTCGCAGGGTGGTATCTCACCGTTGGCTCCGCCAAATCCGAGAACCTGGCCTCAAAGCCTCCCACCTATCCTGCGCAGCGAGAATCATAACCCATAGTTAAGTTGTAGTAAAGGTGCACGGGGTCTTTCCGTCTAGCTGCGGGTAACCGGCATCTTCACCGGTACTACAAGTTCGCCGAGCAACTCGTTAAGACAGTCGTACGATCGTTACGCCATTCGTGCAGGTCGGAACTTACCCGACAAGGAATTTCGCTACCTTAGGACCGTTATAGTTACGGCCGCCGTTCACCGGGGCTTCAATTCAAAGCTTCGCTTGCGCTAACCTCTCCTTTTAACCTTCCGGCACCGGGCAGGCGTCAGCCCCTATACGTCGTTTTCGACTTAGCAGAGACCTGTGTTTTTGTTAAACAGTCGCCGTACGCGCTTCACTGCGGCCCGCTTGCGCGGGCGCTCCTTCTCCCGAAGTTACGGAGCCAATTTGCCGAGTTCCTTAACGAGCTTTCACTCGAGCGCCTGTGGATATTCTCCTCGTCTACCTGTGTCGGTTTGGGGTACGGTTCCCTTTGTTCTCCTTAGAGGTTTTTCTCGGCAGCGTAGATTCAGCATCGTAAGCCCCATTCGGGACTGAGTTACACCTCACTGTTAAGACCCGGCGGATTTGCCTGCCGGATCCAGCTTACGTGTAACTACCGCAATAGCCATAGTGCGGCATGCTTATCCTTCTGCGTTACCCCATCGTCAAACGAACATTGGGAGGAACGGAATATTAACCGTCTGTCCATCGGCTACGCCTTTCGGCCTCACCTTAGGGACCGCCTAACCCTGAGCGGATTAACCTTCCTCAGGAAACCTTAGA